>Ga0308159_1000038_pt1 | contig 607269 bp, 476 predicted proteins | sample PhyCR1_FD_201040 | JGI IMG/M metagenome (GOLD analysis project Ga0308159, IMG submission 201040) | Phyllosphere microbial communities from UC Gill Tract Community Farm, Albany, California, United States - DLSLC.R1 | ecosystem: Host-associated > Plants > Phyllosphere > Unclassified | place...
AAAACAGAAATCATAAATTTAAGATGGCCGGTATTTGGAGCGCAGGGTCATTCGCATTTTTTAATGTTATTCCTGCTCTCCGCTTTATCCCGGCGAAAAGCCGGGATGCCCGCTCCGATCAGGGCTAGAAACTTAGGTCTCTGGCACGGAAATCTGGCATAGTAGCAGAAAAACAACCAGGCTAAACCTGATCGAACGGATGCCATTTTTCATGGCAGAAGGTAGAGCAGGAAGAAAATAACCAATGGAATACTGCAATTGCTTTTCTAAAAACAGAAATCATAAATTTATGATGGCCGGTATTTGGAGCGCAGGGTCATTCGCATTTTTTAATGTTATTCCTGCTCTCCGCTTTATCCCGGCGAAAAGCCGGGATGCCCGCTCCGATCAGGGCTATAAACTTAGGTCTCTGGCACGGAAATCTGGCATAGTAGCAGAAAAACAACCAGGCTAAACCTGATCGAACGGATGCCATTTTTCATGGCAGAAGGTAGAGCAGGAAGATATTAACCTATGGAATGCTGCAATTGCTTTCCAAAAAAGCAACTAACATCAATTATTTATCATTCTGATTTACTGCAACATTCTCAATTATTTTAAATTGCTCAAATTCTTTGGCTAAACTTTTGTAGCAGAAACTGCCAGTAACTATCTATTTTAAATATTCTAATTGAAATGAGCGAAACGACCTTAGATCAACTATTAAATGCCCGGAAATTTGACGAAGCCAAAAGGTTCATCCAAAACGGCGAAAAACTCTCCAAAAACCTGCAGGACTACCAGAAATCATCCATTTTCGATAACCTTATTAAAGAGAAACAGTACGAAATCCTGAATATGATGGTGAAAGATAAAACCATCGAAACCGACATTTATGAATTCGACAATTTTGATAAAAGCATTTTCCAGAGTATTGTCCGCAATCTCGGCAATGAAGAGGAAGATATCAGTTTCTTCAACGAATTTATTGGCCATTTCGATAACCTGAACGATGAAGTGAATGCAAAAACCTTATTGGGTTATCTTTTAGAGAATGGCGTTGATTTAGGTGTAATCAAAGCCTGTATCGACGCCGGATGCAATGTAAATTTTAAAAACAATGCTGAAGAAAACTATATCCACCAGGTAGTAAAAAGCAATTTGCGCCGGTATAACCTGAACGATGAACAAACTACTGATTTATTAAAAGGATATATCGACATCCTTATTAATGATGGTGTTGATATCAATGAAGGAAATATTGTACAGGAAACCCCTTTAATTATTGCAATAAAGTTTAACAAGAAAAATTTAATCGGATACTTGCTCGAAAAGGGTGCAGATCCGAACCATACCGACCGAGATGGTAATTCAGCTTTTTTCTATGCAGTGGCACATGCCCAAAGCGAAAGCATGTACGACATCCTTCGGAATTTTGACTCCCCGGCATTTGATCAGGTAAATAAAAAAGGGGAAACCCTGTTGTTTGAATATGTTCGTATGATGTCGGAAAGTGAAAGCGGCATCAGCTTCCTCAAAAAGCTGCTGAATGATGGTGCCGATTTATATCAACCCAGTACCTGGTACAGCGCAGATAAAACCCCTCTGGATGTAATCGCCGAAAAACAAGCCGGTATTTTGGAAGCCGTTTTAGAAAGCGGACAGGTAGATATTAACAGAACCGATGACCATGGCAATACCTTGCTGCACAAAGTTTGCGCATATAATGTAAACTATGAGCCTGAAAAAGCAAAAGAAACTTACCGGAAAGTGAAACTCCTGATCGAAAATGGCGCTGATACCAGCCTGAGCAATGATAAGGATCAAACAGCTTTAATGCTGGCATCGGATGATAACCTGAAAATAAAAACTGTTGAACTACTCATGAAACAATCTTAATATGTCGATGTCATTTATTATTGCCTGCGAAAGCGGCAAACGGAAAATCGCCGAACTTTTATTGACCAATAATGAAGTAGAAGTAGGTTATACGGATGAGAAAGGCCGAACTGCACTGCATTACGCTGCACATCATGGCTACTTAGATCTGGTAAAAATTTTAATCGAACGCGGTGCAGATTTAGATTATGAAGACCACGATGGGGAAACACCTTTTTATTTTGCCTGTCTGCAAAAACAGAAACAAACCGCGCTATACCTATTAGATAAAGGAGCAAGGGTTGACATTAAAGACCTCAAAGGAAATAGCTTATTGCATTTAACTGCCCAAAACGGACAGATTGAAGTTTTAGAAAAGTTGCTTGATAAGGGCCTGGATGTTGACAATGAAAATAACGAGGCAGAAACGCCCCTGCTTATCGCATCGGCCTGGAGAAACAAAGAAGTTGTCCAAAAATTATTGGATTTTGGTGCCAATATTAATACCACCAATAAAAATGGCGATTCGCCACTGATTTTTGCGGTTAAATCTAAAAATGTGCCAATGGTTGAGCTATTAATTGATAAGGGCGCCAACATCAACCATATTAACCATGCTGGTGAATCAGCACTGTTGCTGGCTTGTTACGATGCTAACAGGATGTTAACCAAAACATTGGTTGAAAAAGGTGCAGATGTTTTTGTATCTTCAAAAAATGGCTTGTCGCCGATCTGGTATGCCTGTGCCAATAATCAAAAAGAGATTGTTGATTTATTTTTGGCCAATGGTGTGGATGTAAATTACGCCAAGCCTCTTTCTGGCAACGATGATTCCATGTATTCGTATCTGGAGTGGGTAGAAACAGCTAACAACATCTCCATTTCGGCCAGTTTCTCTTTTGATAACAATTACAACTACGGAGGTGAAAGCATGTTACATGTAGCCGCGAAAAGTGGACATTTGAGCATGTTAACGCTGCTGATAGAGAAAGGTGCCAACGTAAATATCCAGGATGAAAGCGGGAACACAGCACTACATTATGCCGCAGCAAATGGTAAAAAGGATGCCGTTAAGTTTTTGCTCGAAAAATCTGCGGATCCATCTATTGTAAATGTGAAAGAACAAAAGGCCATTGATTATTCGAATATTAAAGGCTTTAATGAAATCACAGAACTACTGTTGAAATATGGTCCTGCGGCCAATTCAAACATTCAGGCTCCAAATATAAAAGCAGCAGAAAATGCTGTTGAAGTTCCGAAAAACGATATGGCAACTAAAAAGCAAGCCTTATTGGATTTAAAAGAATTATTGGACGCCGGAATTTTATTACAGGAAGAATTTGATGCAGAGAAAGCGAAGATTTTGCAAGGTTAAGTTAATCCCGCAGTCATCAATTAGAGTTTAAATTTATTTCATAAAAAATATAAACGACTTAAATTTGTAAAGATTACTCCCATAGACGCCGTCCTCGAGCGGAGAGCATCATAGTCGAGGGCTCTATAAATGTGAATTTCTCCCGGCCTGCACAGGCGGGCGTTTCGCTGCGCCTAGCAAGGTTTAAAATTTCTACTGAAAGGTATTGTCGGATAAATTTTTAGTTCTAAATTTATTCGACAATATAATGCTCACACAAATGAAAAATCTTACTAAAATCAGATCACCATTATTTAGCCTTCTTCTACTATCCATCTTTATATACGCCTGTTCTCCGAAATTGTATGTTGACGAAAGTAAACGTTATCAGGCGGGTACATTATCTGAAACACAAATCGATTCGCTGCATACTTTCTTAAAACAAAACGAAAGGCTCAGTCTAAAAGATACCATCATTATTAAATACGATTTCAATAAAGACGTTTGTTGGAATGACCTTAGTTACCAAAACGCAGAATTCCTGAACAATGTGAGGTGGGCCTTTCAAAAAAACATTCAGGAAAAAGCGGAGGCCAGGCCAAAAGTTGCTATTTACCAATACCGGGAACCAGGAGAAAGTTTCAGCCCCATTAAATCGAAGGGTTTAGAAATTGAAACTGATTCGGGCTTCCTTAGAAAATTATTATTTAAAGAGGTTACTACCTGCGGAACTTCAGCTATTATCCTTCCTAACGGAAAATTTCTACTGGTGAAATCAGATCCGCAATTTTCTGCGCTGATTTTAAATGCCAAAGATATTGAGCAAAAATTACAGGAAAATTTGGTTAGATAAGGCTAAAAAAATCAACCTTGAATTTAACAAAATTTAACTAAAAAATTAGGTTAATGTTCGTAATTTGGTTTTTATTAATCGCTTTCAAATGAATAACCGGAACCTAATGTTTAATGCCTTAAGCTAAAAATAACGCCTTTTTTGTTGTCCGTTCTTGTACACCAAACAACGATTTCAATTTAAATGTATGCCATAAAGGTACTTTCCTGCCGTTATTAACAGGGAAAATAATATGCGCTCTCCAGGAAGGTGCTCTCGGGTGCTTTCCTTTTATTATTTAAGCCTTGGGCAATTATGCTTGCGCTAAAAACTTCTCTCCTTTTTCGATGTTATCTTTTTAAGATAAAAACCTTAATCAAAAACCGGTTAACATGAAAAATAAGATTTTTTACGCATCAATACTTTCTACTGCCTTCCTGTTTGGATGTCAATCCAATTCGAATTCGCAAAAACAAGGAGAAGATACTACGGTAACTACCAAAATCGGAGCGGTAGATTTGCCTGCACCAGATACCAATGCGGCCAAAAACAAATTCAGCAAAGTAATTGGCTGGTCTGACGGGAAAACACCTGTTGCGCCTGAAGGCTTTGTGGTTACGAAATTTGCAGCCAACATTAAAAGCCCACGCAACACCTACATCACACCAAATGGCGATGTATTGGTAGCACTTTCCAACTCAGAGAGAAGTACTGTCGAAGCGGTGGCCAATAAGGTAACGGGCAAAGCAAAGTCGGAAGTACCAGGGAAAAGTGCCAATACCATCCTTCTCTATCGTGATGAAAATAAGGATGGAAAACCCGAATTGGTGACTACCTTTTTAAATGGCCTGAACCAGCCTTTCGGCATGCTGATTATTGGCAATTCATTTTATGTCGCTAATACCGATGGCATCTGGCAATATCCTTATAAACCAGGCGATACCAAAATAACTGCCACAGGTAAAAAGATTTTGAGCCTTCCTGCTGGTGGTTATAATAACCACTGGACAAGGAATCTGATTGCCAATGCAGATAAAAGCAAGATTTATGTAACCGTCGGATCGGGCAGCAATATCGGTGAAAATGGAATGGAAAATGAGGTAAGAAGGGCCAATATCTTAGAAATTAATCCAGATGGAACCGGTGAAAAGATTTATGCCAGCGGTTTGCGGAATCCTGTCGGGATAGATTGGGCACCGGAAACCAATATACTTTGGACAGCGGTCAACGAACGCGATGGATTAGGCGACGATCTCGTTCCAGATTACATCACAAGTGTTAAACAAGGTGCATTTTACGGTTGGCCATACTCCTATTATGGTCAGAATGAAGATCCCCGCTTAAAAGGACAGAACCCGGAAATGGTTAAAAAAGCAATTGCTCCGGATGTTGCGGTTGGTGCACATACGGCATCATTAGGGCTGGCTTTCTATAAAGACAAAAAATTCCCGCAGAAATATCAGGGAGGTGCGTTTATAGGCCAGCATGGTTCATGGAACCGATCGGCTATTTCTGGATATAAAGTAGCTTTCGTACCTTTTAAAAATGGAAAACCGATTGGAAAACTGGAGGATTTTTTAACCGGTTTTATTGCTGACAAGGAAAAGGCAGAAGTTTATGGCCGTCCGGTTGGCATTACCTTAACGCCTGACGGTGCTTTATTGGTGGCAGACGATGTGAGCGGTGTAATTTGGAAAGTAGCTGCAAAATAATTTAAAATTAGCCACAGATTATCAGAATATGCAGTAAATTTATTCGCTAATCTGTGGCTTAACACTAACTTTCCCCAATTTGAAATCGAACTTTACCCTACTGTTTACCCTATTCTTTTCTACTGGCTTAGCGCAGCACATCAAACCCGATTCGATCAAAAAACTCGAAGAAGTTACCGTAAAAGGCTATTATAACCACCAAACTTTACTCAGATCAGTATCAGCTGTAAACCTCATAGATAGCAGTTTGATAAAAAATCAACCGAACAGCTCATTAGTGAGTATGCTAAACACCGTACCAGGAGTACGCATGGAGGAACGCTCACCAGGGAGCTATCGCCTGTCACTTCGGGGCAGTTTACTTCGCTCCCCTTTTGGCATAAGAAATGTAAAAATTTATATTGATGATTTTCCATTAACTGATGCAGGAGGAAATACTTACTTGAATGCACTAGATGCTTCCGCAATAGGTACAATGGAAATTTATAAGGGTCCGGAAGCCAATATATTTGGAGCAAATACCGGTGGCGCCATTTTAATTAATCCTTTTACCATCGACAACAATGAGATAAATGTGTCGGCCACTGGTGGTTCTTATGGCCTCTTCCATCAAAATGCATCAATCAGGCAGCAGTATAAAAAATACAGCTTTAGTGTTAATGAAGGCTATCAGCGAAGTGATGGCTATCGGCAAAACAGTGCAATGGATAGAAAATATTTTCAAACCTTGCAGCAATGGGATTATAGCAATGCCGGGAGTTTAAAGGCTTTTGCTTTTTATAGCGATTTAACGTACCAGACACCAGGAGGATTAACGGCTTCGCAGCTAGATCAGAATCCTAGACTGGCACGTCCGGCAACCGCTACTTTACCTGGCGCCCTTTCGCAGCAAGCTGCTATCTACAACAAAACCATTTTCGGGGGAATATCCAACTCCTATCAGATCAGCAAGCGCTTAAAACACGTAATTGCTTTATTTACTTCTTATACCGACTTTAAAAATCCTTTTATTACCAATTATGAAAAACGCTATGAAAGTACACTCGGTTTAAGGACATTTCTGGATTATGCACAGGTTAAAGAAAACATAAGGCTTAATGCACAGATCGGGTTAGAAAGTTCAGGTACTAAAAGCCAGATCAAAAACTTTAATAATAATGGCGGAGAAGCTACTGCTCTACAAGCTTCTGATCAGTTAAAGGCAGGACAAGATTTTGCTTATCTGAGGTTAAATTTCGACATTAATAACAAACTTCTGATCGAACTTGCGTCGAGTTTAAACTTTTACAGATACCATTACGAGAGTTATTTTCCGAATGTTGTGGCCGCTAAGCAAAGAAAATTCAATGCCCAGTTTATGCCAAAGGCAGCAGTATCTTATCTGATCACTTCTGATTTTTCGGCCAGGGCTTCGGTCAGTAAGGGCTATTCGCCACCAACTATTGCGGAAGTAAGGGCGTCAGATAATAATATCAATAATGACCTGCAGGCCGAGCTTGGCTGGAACTATGAATTGGGTTTACGTTATAAAGCCAAAAACAACCGCTTTTACACCAGTGCTAACCTATTCACTTATCATTTGAAAGATGCTATTGTCAGAAGGTTAAATCAAAACGACACGGAATACTTTACCAATGCCGGCGGAACCAGGCAACAAGGATTTGAACTGGAAACTGCCATTTGGATAATCAGAAATAACCCATCATTTTTAACCGGCTTACAATGGAGAGCTAATTACACTTATAACCATTTTAGATTCGAAAATTTTACAAGTGGTATGAATGTTTTTGATGGCAATAAACTTACAGGAGTTCCAGAAAACGTCTTAATCAATAGTTTAGAATTTGACTTTCCAAAAGCAATTTACCTTTTTGTGCAACATAATTATACCTCTTCAATCCCTTTGAATGATGCCAATACCGTCTTTGCGAACAGATATCATTTGGTTGAAGGCAAATTTGGTGTCAGAAATTTAAAGATAAACAAAATCCGTTTAGTTCTTTTTGCAGGAGTAAATAACCTGCTGAATGTACAATACAGTTTAGGCAACGATTTAAACGCGGCAAACGGAAGATATTTTAACACAGCCCCAGGCATTAATTTTTATACAGGCCTTGCTGTTAAATTGTAATTGCTAAATCGCATCATATAAATGATCTGTCTATATGATGCGATTTTGCTATAAACTAAAACATTTCTTTCTTTTCTTTTTCCTTAATCACGACATCGCCAACAACGATTTCGATTGCATAGCGTTTCTTCCCGTCTGCCCCATCATAACTATTGGTTTGCAATCTACCTTCAATGGTTAAAGCCGTCCCCTTTTTAACCTGCGCTTCGGCAAGTTCGGCTTTCGCATTCCAAAAAATTAAATTAAACCATTGTACTCTTTTTACTTCCTCTCCGGATGAATTTCTGTAGTTTTCGTTTATTGCCAGATTAACCTTAGCTAATTTTTGACTTCCAAAATTTTTAACCTCTGCATCTGCTCCTGCAAATCCGCTTAATACTACTTTGTTAACTGCACTTTCCATAATTTTTAAATTTAAGTTTCTAAATGTTTAACGAACAGTCATCACCTCGACAACCGACAGGACAAAATTGCAAACAGCGTCAAAAATTAGTCGGATGGTAAACATTTATAGCCGTTTATAAACGTTTATAAACGGATAATATACCTTTAAGCATCATTAAAGCTATTTATTTTTTATTCACTATTTTATTTTATAAATTAGGTCATCATCCCATAATAAAAAAAGCAATTATTATGGAACGTTTATGCTTAGACTGCGGAAGCCCGATAAGAGGCAGGGCTGATAAAAAATATTGCGATGATTCTTGCCGCAGCAATTACAACAATCGCTTAAATACTGAGGATAACCTCGTGATTAAACGGGTAAATAATATACTCAAAAAGAATCGTGCTATTCTCGCTACGCTAAATCCAAATGGTAAAACAAAGGTTTCCGGTAAAAAGCTTGTTTCGGCTGGCTTTAAGTTTGAATTCCATACCTCCAGTTACGAAACCCAAAACGGCAATACCTATACCTTCTGTTATGAATATGGTTATTTAGCCCTAAATGAAGATAGCTACCTCCTGGTAAAAAGAGAAGAAAGCCTGGGTTAAGTCCGTATGAAATATTTAATTTTCACTAAGAATTAGCGCGACGGGTGAGAGCTTATGTATTTTTTTATTCGACCGGAGATGATTAGTTTTATCGACTTATGATCAATTATAATGACAAGCTTTTTAAACCTGTAAACACTACAGAAAATAGCGAAACATCAAATGAAACCATCTTCAAATATAAACAAAGGGGAAATATCCTGACCGCCGAATACGAGGGTGGAAAAATTGTTTATGGCCATTTGCTTGGCTTGGTAGACCATGAAGGAAACATCGAAATGCGCTATCACCAAATAAACCAGGAAGGCGAATTAATGACTGGAACCTGTAGCTCAAAACCTGAGCTATTGGCCAATGGCAAAATCAGACTTCATGAAACCTGGCAATGGACATCAGGAGATCAATCGAAAGGGCAATCTATTATTGACGAACAATAAATTCTTTCCCAGTTGATAAGTCCAATATGCTGATAAAAAATCTCACCGGTCGTATTTCATCTGTATTACAAACTGCATTGGATTTAGTTTACAGTCCGATGGGTTATCAAATGTATAACTTGCAGATCGAGGATGAAGGTCGGGAATACGACGCCTGTACTTTTACATTAAACGCCCTGAAAATCAAACACCGGACTGCTAAAGTCACCCCAACCAAAACGGGTCGATTTGTAAGCATTTGGAAGAGGAATGAAGCTGGAATTACGACTCCCTTTACTGATCAGGATGAATTTGATTTATTGATCATATCTGTTAATGATGCTGAACGATCCGGACAATTTATTTTTCCAAAAGCAATTTTGGTACACCATAAAATAATCGCTGCAAACGGAATAGCAGGTAAAAGGGGGATCAGGGTTTATGCACCCTGGGATATAGCAGCAAATAAACAGGCCGCGAAAACCCAAAAGTGGCAAGTGACTTATTTCCTTCAGATCGATATGAATGGAAGCACCGACCTTGCAAAAGCAGGGAAACTAATTGGTGACGAAATAAAATAAACACGTTATCAGATCTGGTTAAACTTAGCAAGTTTCGGGTAGTTTGCCTTTTCTTTAACAACCACTTTTGATGTGAATTATTCAAGACCATGAAAGTACAGGAAAAAATCAATTTTAACCGCATAGCTGAAGCCATCAGTTATATCAAAACGAATTTCAAAACACAGCCCGGTTTAGAAGAAATTGCAGAAAAAGTAAACTTAAGCCCTTTTCATTTCCAAAGATTATTTAGTGAGTGGGCAGGCACTACCCCAAAACGTTTTCTGCAATATATCAGCATTGGTTACGCTAAAGCAATGTTGAAAGAAAACGAAAGTTTATTCGATACCGCATTAGCAACCGGCTTGTCAGGAACCAGCAGGCTACACGATCTTTTTGTAAACATTGAAGGAATGACACCAGGCGAATATAAGAACGGCGGCGAAAACCTTATTATCAATTACAGCTTTGCAGAAAGTCCATTTGGGAACATTATTGTAGCCAGTACGTCAAAAGGAATCTGCCATATTGCCTTTTATGATGATGAAAAAATGGCTTTAATGAATTTGCAACGCCAATTTCCGGCTGCTCAGTATCAACAGATAATGGATAAGGAACAGCAAAATGCTTTAGCTATTTTTGGTCACGACTGGAGCAAATTACAAAAGATTAAATTGCATTTAAAAGGATCCGACTTCCAGTTAAAAGTTTGGGAAGCTTTATTAAAAATCCCAATGGGCAAATTAGCAACTTATGGTAAGATTGCGAAACAACTGGAAAACCCAAAGGCATCAAGAGCGGTGGGCACTGCCATTGGCGATAATCCGGTGGCTTTTCTCATTCCCTGCCACCGGGTAATACAATCAAGCGGTGCATTGGGCGGCTATCACTGGGGAGTGAACCGAAAAACAGCCATGATTGGTTGGGAAGCCGCTAAAACCAATAACCAAACGGTATGATTAAACACATCAATATTTCAACTGAAGAATTTAAAAAAAAATTCAAAAACAGAGAAATCTGCTTCGGTGGAAATGCCCGATTGAAAATTTACGGACTACTTAAATGCAGTTCCGGAAAGCGGATGAAAAAAAAAACCGTGTTTTTTTTCGTTCTAAAGAAGAAGCATTTCAGCACGGCTATCGCCCCTGCGGACATTGCCTAAAAACAGCTTATAAACAATGGATTTATTCAACAGCACACCAGATCGTAGCCAAAACCTGCTCCCGCATGACGGAACAGTAAATTATTACGGCAAATTATTCCAGCAATCAGAAGCGGATCATTATTTTGATGTGCTGATGAAAACGATTGAGTGGAAAAACGACGAAGCCTTTATTATGGGCAAACACATCGTTACCAAACGGAAAGTAGCCTGGTACGGAGATGAGGCGTATTCTTACACCTACTCCAATAAATCGAAAACCGCCTTACCGTGGACAAAGGAATTACTGCAATTGAAAAAGATTTCAGAAGAACAAGCCGGCACAACATTTAACTCATGCTTACTTAATTTATACCATAACGGCGATGAAGGCATGGCTTACCATAGTGATGACGAAAAGGCCCTGGCAAAAGATTCTGCCATTGCATCACTAAGTTTTGGTGCAGAGCGAAGATTTCTATTTAAACACAAAACCACTAAAGAAAAGGTAACCCTGTTTTTAGAAAACGGAAGTTTACTGGTGATGAAGGATGAAACGCAGACGAAATGGCTACACAGATTACCGACAAGCAAGAAGGTATATAAGCCGAGGATAAACCTCACTTTTAGAACAATGGTGGTTTAGGAATACAACCTCACTTGAATTAATCATCTGATCTTGAGATTTTTTTTACTTTTATTTTCTGAATGTCGCCCTGAATTTATTTCAGGGCGACGTTATATAGAAAATATGCTGACCAGGTAGTAGCTATGAGGCAATTGAAAACGGAAGCACTGCTTGTAAAATGAATCTGACAGCTATCTGATCAGCATGACAATTAGCCTGTAAAAAACAAAAATTCACAGCAAAAAGATTGATATATAATAAGAGAAGCAATCTCTATGATAGAGATTGCTTCGTCGTTCCTCCTCGCAATGACTATTTTTATTATAGATTGATCAATAGCAAGTGTATAACAAAGGTTTTTTGTTTCAGTGGAAAAATCGTTCAAAAGGCCACACTAACAATTTTTTGATTGGAGTTAAAGCTACATTTACAATAATTGTTAATAATCTATAAAATCTTAACGTTTGAACTCACTAATATCTACAATACGGTCATCATCGGCATTTTTCTTTAAAAACGATGTTCCGTTAGCATTTTTCACCCAGGTATAATCTCTCTGGATATTGCCAACAAGGGTTTCAGGTTGGTTTGTCAACGCTGCCGGCAAAGGCAGATTAAAAGTTTCACCAGTTGCTGTATTTACCTGGTACAGAGAATTAGCGGTTAAAAACACTAACGTTGTTTTATCGCTCGAGTACATAAAGAATTTACCCTGGATGCGCTCATCCTCTTTTTGACGCTTGATCGGGTAAACCCTTGAATTAATGGTGGTGATAAAAAAATCGTTGTTCACCAACCAATTGCTTCTGGTTAATTCTTCCAGGCCTTTTGTATATTTTTTATCTTCAGCACCTTTTGATGGCTTGTCCAGGCTCACCACGTCTGTTTTTCCGCCATTTAAATAAATGATATAAAAAGGATTCATTTTATCCTTCCCATTATCACTCTGAACCAATACCGCTGTTCTTTGCGTATTGATAAAAGATGCAACCTTAAATTTCTTTACTTCAGCGTTTGGCGCATCATCTACAATGATAGCTGTATCTTTAGATTTGATGCTGAAACGATCGTCAGTGGCTAGTTTTCCGGAGTCAGTTTTTACGATGGTTAATATGTCTGTTTTTGATTTCGGGAAGACATTAAAATCATCACTTGCCGCAAATGCGCGTGCTTTAAAGGTTTTTTCAGAATTTCCTCCGCAACTGAACAAAACAACGGATAATAAGAGTGCATAAAGCGTAATTTTCATGGTTTAGCTATTTATATTTTGCGCTAATTTAAAACCTTTATTGTTTTCTATTATAAAATCACCAGAAAATTACCTGGTCAACTACTGGCTTAGTCTTGTAATTGTTGTCAGACCTTCCAGCGGCTAAATAGGAAATGGCGTTAGGATCAAAAAACAACATGATATGAGGAGCAAATGGCTGTCAGTATCCCACCAATTTCATAAAACACTGCAGATTAATATATTATCCTGATCACTTCTTCCATCCTCCTCTTTAATCTAACACACTTTCACCTGCCTAATTAAAACTAAATTTCCTACTTTAGATAAACGATTATTAACCAATGCGCGGCTCAACAAATTTTCTAACCAAAAATAAAAGCGTCATACTATATGGGTTATTTTTGGCTATAATGCTCTGTTTATTAAAATGGTTGGAACTTAGGTTTATCGTGATCAATCATGCCTTTGAGATCTATGCAGGCGCTATTGCGGTTATTTTTACAGGCTTAGGCATTTGGCTGGCGTTAAAATTAACAAAACCTAAAACCATTCTGATTGAAAAAGAAGCCTTGTATGAAAAATCGGAAACATTTGTAATTAATGAAAAAGAAATAATCAGGCTAAATATCAGTAAAAGAGAACTGGAAGTTTTACAATTGATGTCGGAGGGATTGAGCAATCAGGAAATAGCAGAGCGGCTGTTTGTTTCATTGAATACCATTAAAACACATAATGCCAGGCTTTTTGGAAAACTAGAAGTAAAACGCAGAACCCAGGCTATAGAAATAGCTAAAAAACTCGGCCTTATCCCGCAATCGCGTTAATACTTTGGCATGAAAAATTATGTTGATTTGAAAATCACCCTAAAGTATGAAGGCGAAAACAACTATTTGGACCAATTTTGTGGCATAAACCCATAATAATTGAAACATGAAAAAAAATGTAACGGTATTCGGATTAATTGCAGGCGTAATTGTATCGGTGTTAATGGTACTCTCGATGATGAGATGTTATAACGACCCTAACCTGGAGCACAGCATGCTCATCGGTTATGCTTCGATGTTATTGGCTTTCTCTTTTATTTTTGTTGGAATCAAAAACTACCGGGATAAGTACAACGACGGGTTGATTACTTTCGGCAACGCCTTTAAAATAGGTGCGCTGATCAGTTTAATAGCTTCAACTATATACGTTGTTGTTTGGCTGGTTGATTATTATTTATTTATGCCTGATTTTATGGATAAATATGTTGCTCAAGCATTAAGGGAAGCCAAAACTAATGGTGCATCGGCATTAGAATTAGCAAAATTGAGCAAAGAATTGGCTTTTAATCAGGAAATGTATAAAAATCCGGTTATGGTTGTACTCTTTACCTATATGGAAATATTACCTGTCGGGTTACTGACTTCACTGGTGGCCGCGTTAATACTGAGAAAAAAGCCAATCAACACGGTGAAAACCCAGGCGGTTTAGACAACCGTTACCTTCTGCCCTCTTCGTTTTACATCCGCGGGACCATTACACACATATACCACGCGGATTTAGCAAATTAACGCAGATCTATTCCATCATCCCTCTTCCATATTAAATCTTATCATATTAAACTTAAATAACTTTATGTTAATTTTGATCAATTGAGATTTACAGTATGAAGATTTTTGCCGAAACCGAACGTTTAATTTTACGCGAACTCATGCCTGCCGATGCTGAAGGTATGTTTGACATGAACAACGACCCTGACGTTCACCGGTATCTCGGTAATAAACCCGTAACGTCAATTGAGCAAAGTATAGCCGAAATTGAGTTTATCAGAAAACAATATGTAGAAAAGGGTATTGGGAGATGGGCTGTTATCGAAAAAACATCGGGTAATTTTCTGGGATGGTCGGGCTTAAAACTTATTACAGAAACTACAAACAACCATATCAATTATTACGATCTGGGCTATCGGTTCATCAAACGGGTTTGGGGAAAGGGCTATGCCACAGAAACAGCAATGGCCGTGATAGACTATGGATTTACTGAACTAAAATTGAATGAGATTATTGGTATTGCAGACATTAATAACCTGGGATCTATCCATGTGCTCGAAAAAGTTGGTTTAAAACGCGTATCTGTTTTCAATTATGATGGTACAAAACACGTCTGGATGAAAATTGAAAATCAGCTTGGCTTGATTAAAAGATGATTTTACCTTTTATTGGTTTAGTTTTTGATGATAAAAAGTAAATGATATAAACTTTTTGTTATGAAAAACCTTATTTACTGTGGCATTTTAATCTTATTATTTAGTTCTTGCAAAGAAAAATTAGATCCGGCAAAATTCACCAATACCAAATGGGAATTAATCTCGCTGCCAGGATTAACTTTGCCTTCAAACGCAAAAGCAACACTAAACTTTGCAGACAGCCTTAAATTTAGCGGAAAATCATTTTGTAACAGTTATGGCGGACAAGGCGAAATTACTGATCATAAAATAAATGTTAAAAATGTTTTTAGCACAAAAATGTTCTGCCAGGAAACTGACGCTGCTGAACGTGCTTACTTACATGCCCTTAATCAGGTGAATAATGCCAAAATAACTGATGATAAGCTACAGTTGTTAAATGGTGATAAAACGCTAATGGTTTTCACTAAAACCAACTAGAATCTTTACAATGATAAAAAGGCTGAGTAAAGTATTTTTACTATTTTCGGCCTTTTGAGTTTAACGCAGGAGCAATGCCATTGATGATACTAGATCTGAAGTTTTTTTTCTCTACCATAAGAAAAGCATTTAATTTATTTCAGCAGAATGATCCCTTGCGATTGGCCGGCGCGACTGCATTTTTTACCAATTTCGCTTTACCCCCAATATTGATCATCCTGATCAGGCTTTTCGGCATGTTTACCGATAGGAGGTTACTGGCTACACACCTTTTTGAACGTTTGGCGAATATTCTGGACAATGAAAGCATATTACAGATCCGAAACACCCTAAAAAATATCCGGGGGATTGATCAGGCCTGGTATGTTACCTTGTTTAGCTTTATATTTTTTCTTTTTGTAGCCACCACATTATTTAATGTGATCAAAAACTCCCTGGAACAGATCTGGAACATTGGTCAGAAAGATAAAAAGGGAATTATTAATACCCTTAAATCGAGAGCCATATCCGTTACCATTATTTTGTTGGCCGGAATATTATTTTTTATAGGCCTGTTGGCTGATAGTGTGCAGGCCTACATAGGTGCTTTTCTTAAAAATGGAGCGCCATCTTTTGGATTAATTTTAACCTCAATTATTAATCAATTGGTTTTTGTAATTATCGTAACTACCTGGTTTACCATCCTTTTCAGGTATTTAACCAATGGTAGACCTACCTGGCGAGCGGCTATATCAGGAGGCTTATTAACCGGATGCCTGTTCACCGCCGGAAAGTATATCTTAAGGATTTTATTGCCGCTAAGCAACATCAGTAATATTTACGGGTCAGCGGGATCGATTATTGTTATCATGCTTTTTGTATTCTACTCTTCCCTGATATTCTATTTTGGGGCTTCATTTATAAAAGCATTAAGTGTTGGACGCGCCACCCCTATTGTACCAAAAAATGGGTCTTTCGCCTATGAGCTGACCGAGGTTGGATTGAAAAAGGAACATTAAATACCATTATACAACCAGATTTTGAATCAGTTTATCAAGCAGGCTTTTGAGTTGAATACTTTCTTCAAAGCTAATTCCCAACTGCTCTCCAAGTTGAGCGCGTAAAGCTGGTGCTTTTTCTTTCAACGCTATTCCCTTTTCTGTGAGCGATATAACGATGCTTCTCTCATCCTTTAAAGATCTGACACGCGCTACAAGACCAGTTTCCTGCATCCGCTTAAGCAATGGGGTTAAGGTATTCGATTGCAGCATCAATTTCTCTGAGAGCAAGCTTAAGTTAACAGCATCATTTTCCCACAATACCATTAAAACCAGGTATTGCGGATAGGTTATACCTAAGGTATCCAGCACAGGCTGGTAACATTTAGTTACTAACCTCGAGGCAGCATAAAGCGGAAAACACAACTGATTCTCCAGTTTTAAAGACTCATCTATTTCCATCACCTATTTCCTTTACAATAAAATATTAGCTAAATAAATCATTTTCTCTCATCCTAAAAACCTGAGTTCGATTATTTGCTTAATATAAATAGTCTATTTTTAAATGTTTATAATGACGATATCGTCATGCTGAATTTATTTCAGCATCTTTTATACGAGATAGACCCTGAAATAAATTCAGGGTGACGACCAGAAAATAAAAACGCCCATAAACATCTTCAGAACAGATTATTAATCGAGCTCAGGTTAAAAAATTTGCTTTGGAACACTGTAGTTGGAATGACACTCCACCTAACACTTGTTCCATGCTGGAGTCAATAATTAAATCACTTCCAGTTTAACATCAATATTACCACGCGTTGCATTTGAGTATGGGCATATCGCATGTGCTTTTTCTACCAATTGCTGCGCTTGTGTAGTTTCTATTCCCGGAATCCGCACTTGTAACAAAACGCCTAATTTGAAGCCACCTTTTTCATCAGGATGCAGCGATACATTTGCTTTTACTGAAGACGGTTCTTCAGGCTTAACCTTATCCTGATGCATCACTAAGTTTAGTGCACTATCAAAGCAGGCAGCATAACCCGCAGCAAAAAGCTGTTCCGGATTGGTATACCCGTCGCCGGTTCCGCCCAATTCTTTTGGCATTCTCACTTCAAGTTCTAAAACACCATTTTCACTTGTTATTTTTCCATTACGTCCGCCGGTTACCGTAGCGCTTGTTTCATATAACGTTATCATATTATTTTTTTTAATTTTAATCGCAAACGATTATATCGTTTGCGATACAAATATAGGTAATTATTTTAAAAAGGCAAATTAATTTTTAAAATATGGAAGGAATTTTATCGGAATGCGAAAACAAAATCTTGGGCATAAAAAAAGGTGTTCATAAAAAATGAACACCTTTCTCTTTTTATTAATTTCTATTACAAAATTCTGTAACCTAAACCAACTGTAAATAAATTTAACTTAGTGCCAGGATAACCAGCTTTATTGATTTTTGAAAGGCCGAGTTCATAACGTGCATCAAAGCTTAGTTTTTTAAGGTCTAAACCTGCACCAAACTGCCAGGCCAGGGCCTGATTTTTAAAGTCGGCACGGAAAACATTTCCTGCCGCCTGACCAAAGCTTTGGTTTTCATCTAATATCAGCGAGAACATGGGGCCCGTGTTCAAACGAAGTCCTACACCAGCTGCACCAAACTTTGTACCTACCAATAAAGGCACATCTAAGCTGGTAAAGCGCACTTTGTTTACCTCTCCTGTTGCATCACTTACCAAATCTGCTTTTTTTCCTGACAGGTAAAGCTCAGGTTGAAAATAAACACCTGCAGCACCTACCCTGGCCCAAAGGCCGCCATAAAATCCAGTACGGTTATTACTGTTAAAAGTGTTTTCACTATCAAATTTTGAAAAATTTGCACCAGCTTTAACACCCAGCTGGAACGATGGCAGTACCTGTGCGCTGGCAAATAAGCCAACCAGTAAAAAGGCAACAGTTAATGATAAAAATTTCATATACAATTAAATTTAGCTGGTGGCATTGTTAATGGCTTCCTGTTCTTTTAAAGAATCAATATTATTTTTATCACCAAAGTTTTGGGTTTTACCTGCAAAATAATCTAAAATTCCCGAAATAGTTTCTAAGTTATCAGCTAAGTTTTGATGAATTTCTGGCAAATCTTTTTCCAGACGGCTATCGCCTAATTCAATATTATCTACTTCAATCTTCGCAATTTTCTGAATAAGTGCCTGCTTAGAATTTTGCAAATCTTCCAATTCACGCACAATCTTCTCCATTAATTCAAACTTCTTTAAAGTATTCATAGGTTCTTATTTTAGTTAAACTATTCCTTATAAACCCCTTTGTATAGTTTTTGTTTTATTTCTCGATTTTTTACCCGCCGATTTGGAACTAATAAAAATAACTAATAATTTAGTTAAAAATCATCAGTTATGAAAAACCCATTTACGCTATTGGTCTTATTCATCTTATCTTTAACAAGTTATGCACAGGATGCAAAAACGGTAGATAAGGAGAAGCTCTTCGACCTTTATCAAAACCAACGCTATGCAGATGCAGCACAGTATCTGAAAAATACTTATGGAGATGAAGTAAATGATTTTAAAATCCTAAGCCAAATGGGTTATTGTTTTTTAATGGCTGGTAATAATGCAGAAGCAGAAAAATTTTATAGCAAGGCCAATACCTTACAGCCCCAGAACCTATCCATTCTTTTTAGTCTTGGTAACATTAATACTAAAAGAGGCAATACCGAAAAAGCCAAACTGTATTATGGCGAAATTGTAAAGATAGACAGCAGTAATTTCAATGTATATAAACTATTGGCCAATCTGTACAATTCTCCGAAAGATGACTCGCTCAAACTCAACTACCTTTTAAAAGCTAACTTTATTAATCCACTGGAAGGCGATGTTGCCGCTGACCTTGCTGAAATGCATACCAGCTATCAGCAATACGAAAAAGCTTATCAGGTACTCAATATTGCCATTAATGGTGATAGTGATAATCTGGTACTTCAAAGAGCAAAATTGCCTATTGCCAACCAGCTGAAAAAATATGGTGAAGTGATTGCATCAGGTGAGAAATTATTGAAAGATAATGCAGATGCAGGAGTAATAAAGGACACCGCAAAAGCCTATTACTATACCAAAAAGTATCAAAAAGCGATAACGCTTTTTAAACAGCTGGAAGAGATGAAGATGGAGAACGAAGCTACCTTATACTACACATCATTAAGTTACCGGGCTTTAAAAGATTATCACCAGTCAGCACTTTATTCCCAGAAAACCATCGATGCGGCCATCTCGCCCAATACCTCCAGTTATTATGCCTTATTGGGATTGGTTTATGAAGAAAATAAACAATTTGCGCTGGCAGGCGCGGCTTATAAAAAAGGGTTGCAATTTAAAGCTACTCCCACATTGTATTATCGCCTGGCCGTATTCTATGACACCAGTTTAAAACAAGGCAAAAATGCACTCAAATACTATAATCTTTATATAAAAAGCAAGCCCAGTCCAACGGATGATAAAGAAGAGATTAAATTCTCAAAAAGCAGGATTGAACAACTCAAACTGACCAATTAAACCAGATCTTCGAAAACAGGTTTTACGTTATCCCAAAATTCGTCCAGGGCGATTATTCGCGGTTTAAAAAAGGAAATTAATGTTGGCCAATGTTGTTGATTAAAGATGCTCACCCCAGCGATGCTGATGGAAATCTTAGATACCGTTTTACCGAAATCATCGGTTGCGTCTTTAATCCATTCCCATTCCTCGTTCAATGTGTTGGTAAATAAACGTTTAAATTCTTCAAACTGCTCGAAAATAAGATGCCTGATATCGGGATCAGGATGAGAAAGCTGAATGCTGATGAAGGCTTTTTTGCCATCAACATCCATCTTAAAGAAGATGTTTTTCACACCGGTTTTATAGTTGGTCCAGTTTACTGTCGAACCGCTCGCTGATGGCACAGGCTTCATGTATTGCCCAAAACTGATCCAAAACTGTTGACGTAAACGGGCCGACTCTTCTTTACTGTACATTTATTTTTTTAGCATCTGATCAAGGCCTTATCATCGTTAACCTAAATCGTCATTCCCGCGCAGGCGGGAATCTTAAAGCAAATGCATTAGGATTCCCAATCAAGTTGGGAATGACGACTTCCTGTAAAAAAATATTCACGATGTCTCCTTACAAAGCTGCAATATTAACGATTAATATTTACTTTCAAAATGGTAAGTCCCGGAGCCGATCTCTTCTCTTTTTAAGGCACCAGGCAGTACAACGGTTGCGGAGGCATTGGCGGGAACTGTTACGTCCAGCTTAAAGGTTCCATCAGCTAAAGTCCAGGAAGATTTTATCGTTCCATACACCGTTTCCAGCGCTGCTGAAGCACTGGTTAACTTACCTCCAGGTCTGGGCGCAATCAAAATGTCTTTATAGCCAGGCCTTGTAACAACCGGGTTGATGCCTGTTATGTTTTTATACATCCAATCGCCAATGGCGCCATAAGCATAATGGTTGAAAGAATTCATATCTGCGGTTTGAAATGAGCCATCCGGTTTAATACCATCCCAACGTTCCCAGATGGTAGTAGCTCCCATTTTAACCGGATATAACCAGGAAGGATAACTTTCCTGCAATAATAAGTCATAAGCTACGTCTTCATGCCCAAAACGGCTCAGTACATGGCACAGGTATGGGGTGCCTAAAAAACCCGTGGTGAGGTGGTTGCCGTAATCTTTTACATTATCCACCAATCTTTGCGCAGCCTGTGCGCGTAAATTTTCGGGCAGCATATCGAATTGCAATGCTAAAACATATGCTGTTTGCGTAGCAGAAACCAATTTTCCGCTTGGTGTCATATTTTCTTTGAGGTAAGCCGCTTTAACCTGATCTAAAAGTGCCTGGTACTTCACTACATCTTCCGTTTTACCTAATACCTTTGCCGAATTAATCAGCAACTGGGTTGAATGTGCATAAAATGTTTGGGCAATCATATACTTATCAGTCACAGCTGCACGACCGTCGTTATCATCATTAGGCCGGTAAAATAACCAATCGCCAAAGTGGAAGCCCGTATTCCAGAGGTTATTTTTTGCTACTGAAGAAATATAATCTACCCATTTTTTCATGCTGTTGTACTGTGTTTCCAGTATCCCTTTGTCGCCATATGATACATACATATCCCATGGAACAATGGTGGCTACATCGGCCCACCCGGCAGAACCGGCATCATTCTGTGTCAATACATTTGGTATCACAAAAGGAACACTACCATTGGGGAGCTGATCTGCAGCAACATCTTTTAGCCATTTGGTAAAAAAGCCCGATACATCCATATTATATGCGGCAGTTAAAGCAAATGCCTGGGCATCGCCGGTCCAGCCTAAACGTTCGTCTCTCTGCGGACAATCTGTTGGCACATCAACAAAATTCCCTTTCTGCCCCCAGGTAATATTGTGCTGCAACTGGTTTAGCAAAGGATTGGATGTGCTGAATTTTCCAGTGGTTTTCATGTCTGAATACACCGCTACCGCAGTAAGGTCTTCTAATCCCAGTTCGCCAGGGTATCCATCTACTTTAACATACCTAAAGCCCTGGAAGGAAAAATGCGGTTCGAATGTCTGCTCAGTTCCGCCCTTTAAGATATAATTATGCTGTTGCCTTGCTGTTCTCAGGTTAGTTGTATAAAAATTCCCTTCTTTGGTTAATACTTCAGCATGGCTGATGGAGATTTTTGTCCCTGCCGGGCCTTTCGCTTTCAACATTACCCAGCCTACCAAATTCTGACCAAAATCAACAACAGTTTCACCTTTCGGTGTTTTAAATATTTTTAAGGCTTTAAATTCTTCGTGTTTGGTTACCTGTGGTCCGCTCATTCCAATCAGTTTTTCAGAACCAAAGGCTAATTCCTGTACCGGCTTCCAGTTCAGGTCTTCTTTAAAACCTGTATTATTCCAGCCTTGGCGTTCCAAACGGGCGTCATAAGTTTCACCATCATAAATATTAGCGGCTAATATGGGTCCGTAACTTGTTTTCCAGGTATTATCTGTTACGATGGTTTCTTTGCTCCCATCAGCAAATTCTACTTCCAGCTGCATTAATAAAGCCCTGGTGTCGCCATAAAATTGCTTCTGATGATTAAATCCGATACGCCCTTTGTACCAGCCATCGCCCAGCGAAACACCAATTACATTGCCACCTGTCTTCAGCGATTGTTTAACATCATAAACCTGATATTGAATATGATCTTTATAACTGGTCCAGCCTGGGGCAAAATACGCATTACCAACCCGATTGCCGTTAATACTCGCCTCATATAAGCCTTTGGCGGTAATGTAAACCAATGCAGATTTTACCCGTTTTTTAAGGTTAATTTCTTTTCTGAACAATGGACTCGCTAACGAAGTATCTTTTCCGGCTACCGAAATCCATTTCGCCTGCCAATCTTCAGGTTTTAAACCGGTTTGAAAATATTGTACCGGCGACCATGCGGATGTGTTTCCGTGATTATCTTTTACCCTAACCTGCCAGTAATATTTGGTTTTCGATGACAGTTTTGGTCCGTCATAGGCAACCAGCACAGACTGATCACTGCTTACCCCTGCTTTCCATAAAACTTTACCAATGGTGGCCGTTGTACCCAGCTTGATTTCGTACTTACGCTGTTTGGTATTTTTGATGTCCGAAATTATTTTCCAGCTGAATCTGGGTTTCGGATGATCAACACTTAAAGGATTAATTAAATGCTCTACCGTTAAATCTTTTACCGAAACTTTCTGACTGAAGGCATCCGTTGTAAATAAAAACAATAAGACAAGACTGGTAAAGGGTACAAGTAAGTTTTTGTTCATATTGGTTAGCGTTAATTTTCGATCTTAACAATGCGATAATCAGCAATTTTTTTAAACTAACCATCCTGCACTGTTATGAAAATAAACGCCGGCACAACGTCAATAAATTGACTGAACAAATTTTAAAAAATTAAAATAAATAACTTACCGATTCATCAACCTGGCCACATACTTGCCGATAATATCAAACTCCAAATTTACCGTATCGCCTACATAAACTTCCTGTAAGTTTGTATGTTCGAAAGTATAAGGGATGATAAATACTGAAAATTCGTCATCAGCTGAATTTACAACAGTTAAGCTGATCCCGTTTACACAGGCTGAACCTTTTTCTACAGTTACATTTCCGGCGCCGGCATCATATTTAAAACGGTACTCCCAGCTGCCGTCAAGTTCTTCGCGTTTCACACAAACCGCAGTCTGGTCTACGTGGCCCTGCACAATATGGCCATCTAAGCGGGCATTCATCTGCATACAACGCTCAAGGTTCACTTTACTACCCACTTTCAAACCACCTAAATTGGTTTTGTTAAGGGTTTCATCAATTGCGGTAACCGTATGCGTTCCATCATGTAAAGCCACAACGGTTAAACATACCCCGTTATGGGCTACGCTCTGGTCAATTTTCAGTTCATGGCTAATTGCCGATGATATGGTAAAGTGGATATTGGTATGATCGTTTTTAATGGCAGTAACCTCGCCAAGTGTTTCTATAATTCCTGTGAACATTTTATAATTTATTTAAAGTCCGTCATTCCCGCGCATGCGGGAATCTTAATGCCAAAAACAAGCTTTAAAGGCATTAATATTCCGAATGGTTTAGTATTTATTACCGCGAAAGATGCTGAAACAAGTTCAGCATGACGGTCTCATCCGGACTTCTCTATGTTTTAATATTTTAATCTATTTTTCCTCCAATCGGAGCTATTTTTAACTGCAGTACCTCCTAACCCCACTTCTTTTTCAGCAAACAGTTTTGCAGCAATTACAGCGGCGATCAGTGCTTCTGTTTCATCCTGTTTTTTTAAACTTTCTGCTTTAAAGTATTTACCTACAAAGTGTGTGTCAAAATTACCTGTTCTGAAAGCCTCGTGTTGCATTACAAATTTACCAAAACCCAAAGTAGTCTCTATCCCGGTAATATCATATTCGTCAATAGCCCTAATCATCCGCTCCATTGCTTCTCCTCTATCTTTGCCGTAAGTAACCAGTTTGGCAATCATCGGATCATAATAAATAGGGATTTCCATTCCCTGTTCAAAGCCATCATCTACCCTTACCCCGTTACCTTTGGGTGTATTATAGGTTTGCAAAGTTCCGATATCAGGAAGGAAATTATTGGCCGGATCTTCAGCATAAACCCTCAGTTCGATGGCGTGTCCGCTGATTTGTAAGTCATCCTGACTAAAACTCAATTTTTCTCCTGAAGCAATTTTGATCTGCTCTTTTACCAGATCTATGCCTGTAATCAGCTCGGTCACCGGATGTTCTACCTGCAAACGGGTATTCATTTCGAGGAAAAAGAAGTCGAGGTTTTCATCAAGAATAAATTCGACCGTACCCGCTCCGGTATAATTTACGGAACGGGCAACATCTACCGCACATTGCCCCATTTTTTGCCTGATTTCTTCAGTTAACACAGATGAGGGGGCTTCTTCTACTACCTTCTGGTGTCGGCGCTGCACAGAACACTCACGCTCAAATAAATGAACGATGTTACCATGGCTATCGCCTAAAACCTGTATTTCAATGTGCCTCGGAGAGGTAACATAACGTTCGATAAAAACTGCGCCATCGCCAAATGCCGAAGTAGCTTCGCTTACTGCAAGTTGCATCTGTTCTTCAAAATCTTCAGCCCGCTCCACAATGCGCATTCCCTTACCACCTCCTCCTGCAGCTGCTTTGATTAAGATCGGAAAACCAACTTCTATGGCACGTTGCTTTGCCTCATCTACATCCTGAACGGCCTCTTCCGTTCCGGGAACCATCGGGATATTATATTTTAATGCTGCGGCTTTTGCAGCTAATTTATTGCCCATGGTTTCCATAGCCTGTGGCGAAGGACCAACCAAAATAAGGCCGGCATCAGCAACCATTTGTGCAAAACTGGCATTTTCTGATAAAAACCCATAACCCGGGTGGATGGCCTCAGCGCCGGTTAGCTTACAGGCATCTATAATCTTTTCCCCCACCAAATAACTCTGGTTAGAGGGCGCAGGGCCAATACATACGGCTTCATCGGCATAACGCACATGCAGCGCATTCCGGTCTGCTTCAGAATAAACAGCTACTGTTTCAACTCCCATTTCCTTTGCCGAACGCATAATACGCAAAGCGATTTCGCCACGGTTAGCGATTAGAAGTTTGGATATTGGGGTTTGAAGTTTGGAGTTTTCGGGCATTTTGGTTAGCATTTCATTAGACATATTGACTCAGGACTGAATACTTGCAACTTAGGACTCTATCTAAGACAAATGTAATATTATTTCAATTGCCTGATCAATCATTTCCGGAGTCAGATCAAGATGAGTTACCAAGCGGATGGTACTGGCACTGGTGGTATTGCAATACAACCCTTTTTCCTTTAATTGGTGAACAACCTTCTCTACCGATCCCTTTCCGACTTCAAAAATAACGATATTGGTTTCAACAGGCATTACCGATTTTACATATTTTGCGCCGGCCAGTGCATTGGCCAAGGCCTGCGCATGTGCATGATCCTCGTTTAACCGTGTTACGTGATGATCGAGTGCATAAATACCTGCTGCCGCTAAAAAACCTGCCTGGCGCATGCCCCCACCAAAAGCCTTTCTGATTTTTCGCGCTTTATGGATCATTTGTTTAGTACCTAACAATACCGAACCCACTGGTGCACCGAGTCCTTTAGATAAACAAACTGAAATCCCGTCAAAATATTTACCGTATTCGCTGGCCTGATCGCCGGTAGCCATGAGTGCATTAAAAACACGGGCACCATCCAAATGTAGCTTTAATCCTTTTATGTTACAGAGGTGATGAATGGGTGCAATTTGCGATAAGGTATAACAACTTCCTCCACCTTTATTTACTGTATTTTCCAAAACAACCAAACTGGATGTAGGATAATGGATATTGTCTTCATTAATTTCAGGCTCGATCAGCTCCGGTGTCAGAATTCCACGGTCACCGTGAAGTAGCCTGACCGATGCGCCAGAGTGAAAAGCAATGCCTCCGATTTCATAGCGGTAAACATGTGCAGTCTGATCACAAATGACCTCGTCCATCGGCTGTGTAAAACACTTGATGGCAATCTGGTTGGTCATCGTTCCGGATGGGCAGAAAAGCCCGGCTTCCATATTAAAAATTGAGGCCAATTTTGTCTCCAAAGCGTGCACCGTTTCATCTTCACCAAAAACGTCATCGCCTACTTTTGCATTCATCATGGCATCCAACATTCCGGCAGTTGGCCTGGTCACCGTATCACTCCTAAAATCTAAAAATCGCTTGTTCATCTGGCTATTTTCTTGTAAAATATTGTTGACGTTAAAAAAAAGACCACTGCCCTTTCTGGTATAATTTTAAGGTTTTTCGGCGATTAAACGCCTTATATAGTGTATTTTTTACACACTTAATTTTCAGTAACAACAAATTGTTAAAAATTTATTAAAAAAAAGGATACAAAATATAAGACTTTTTATACTTTTATCGTGCTAAAACCAAAAATAAATAAAAATGATAGTAATTGCAGACGGCGGATCTACCAAAACAAATTGGTGTTTGATTAACGAGGCCGGCAGAAAAATTTACTTTAACACCGAAGGTTACAATCCATATTTTTCAAAAGGAGAGTACATTGTAAAGTCTTTGAATGAGACTCTTCCAGACCACTTGGAAAGAGAAAAATTGACAGCGGTTTATTACTACGGTGCCGGTTGTTCTACACCTGCAAATGTTAAGATAGTATCCGATGCCATGCAACAGATTTTCACCAATGCAAATATCTTTGTGGGCCATGATTTACTTGCTTCCTGCAGAGCATTGCTTGGAAATGAACCAGGATTTGCCGCTATTTTAGGCACAGGTACAAATTCATGCCTTTACGATGGCACTGAAATTACCATGAACATCGATTCTCTGGGTTATTTCCTTGGCGATGAGGGTAGTGGTTCTTATATTGGTAAACGCATTTTAAGCGATTACATGAAAGGTTATATGCCAAAAGGATTACGTGAAGCTTTTTATGATAATTATGCCTTAACCAACGAAGATATTTTCGATAATATTTACAATAAGCCGTTGCCGAACCGTTTCTGCGCAAGCTTTAGTAAATTTTTATACGATTTTAAAGATAACTATGAAGATTATGCTTTCAGCACGATCGATTATGCATTTACCGCATTTTTTGAAGCTTTGGTTATCCACTATCCAAACTATAAAGATCACAAATTAAACTGTGTGGGTTCAGTAGGTTATAGTTTCCGCGATATTTTAAGTATAGTAGCCGACCGTTACGAAATGGGTGTAGGCAAAATTATCCGTTCGCCTATAGACGACCTGGTACATTACCATTTAGAGTTGGCACCTAAGGCTTAGTCTTTAGTCCTAAGTCTGGAGTCCTTAGTCCAGATTCGTATAAAACATATTATACAAGCAAAAAAATCGCGGTTTGAATTTCAAACCGGGATTTTTCTATTTATAACAGACGATGCTGCTTTCGTTTTTATCTTTTGGCAACCTCACATCTCATATCTCAAATCTTAAATCTAACCCCTCAAATCTAACCTCTCAAATCTTAACCCGCTAGAACGAAATCTCCTTGCCAAAAAGTTTTGCATATTTCCGCTTATCAAAACGATACAGGGTGGCTGCACGATAGGAAACTCCTTTTTGTTTTTCATCAAGTTCTTTGAGCACACCAAAGCTTACAATTTTCTTTCTAAAATTCCTTTTATCAAGTTTTTTACCCAGCACCAGTTCGTAAACGTGCTGCAATTGTGTTAGGGTGAATTTCTCTGGCAAGAGTTCAAACGCAATAGGTTGGTGTTTGATCCGCCGTTTTATTTTTTCTAATCCTTTATCGTAAATTTTCTGGTGATCAAAAGCCAATTTGGGCAGATCGGTAATCGGCAGCCAATTGGCCCGCTTGGCATAAGTGCTGATCGGGCGTAATTCCTTGTCTCCGCCCAAACGGATCAAGGCATAGTAGGCCAAAGTGATTACCCGCCCTTGCGGGTGCCTGTTCGGATCACCAAAAGCATAATACTGCTCCATATAAATACCACGCAAACCGGTAAGTTCATACAAAATCCTGGAGGCTGATTGATCTAAACTTTCATCAGGACCAACAATATTACCGGGCAATGCCCACCAATCTTTAAACGGTTCTTCATTCCTTTCGATTAGCAGGATTTTTAATTCCTTACCATCAAATCCGAACAAAACGCAATCTATCGAGAATACGGAATCTAAATGAGGTAAAATTTGTTCCAAAGTAAAAATTAGTTATTTTAAGCAGATAAAGGTATAACTTTCAATATTAAGTAAAAAAAATAAAATAAATTACTTAGTGTAAAAAATACACACTATATTCGTATTATAAAGATGAAGCCAAATATAAAAAATATAGCTGTACTAACTTCTGGAGGCGATGCCCCTGGGATGAATGCAGCAATCAGAGCTGTTGTTCGTACCGGAATTTACCACGGCATTAACATGTTTGGGGTAATGCAAGGTTACCAGGGTTTAATAACCGACAACATAAAACCAATGGATGCCCGTTCTGTAAGTAATATTTTACACCTGGGCGGTACGATTTTAAAAACTGCGCGCTGTTTAGAATTTAAAACAGACGAAGGCCAGCAAATTGCCTACAACAACTTAAAGAAAAATGACATTGATGGCCTGGTGGTTATTGGTGGAGACGGGACATTTACCGGAGCTAAACGTTTTTCAGAAACTTTTGGGGTTAAGGTAATTGGTATACCTGGAACAATTGATAACGATTTAGTAGGATCTGACTTTACGTTGGGGTATGATACTGCTATTAATACCGTAATTGAAGCAATTGATAAAATCAGGGATACTGCAGATGCACACGACCGTTTGTTTTTTATAGAAGTAATGGGCCGTGATTCTGGCTGTATTGCCCTAAGAAGTTCGATTGCAAGTGGTGCAGAAGCGGTATTATTGCCGGAAAGAGAAACCAGTGTTCATGAATTAATTGATAAACTGGCTGTAGGTGCGGCAACAAAAAAATCATCGAGCATTGTCATCGTAGCTGAAGGCCATAAACAGGGCGGTGCTTACGATATTGCCAAAAAGGTAAAAGAAACCTTTGATCATTACGACACCAAAGTAACCATTCTGGGCCACCTTCAAAGAGGCGGAAGCCCTAGCAGTTTCGACAGAATTTTGGGCAGTCGTTTAGGTTTTGCGGCAGTAAATGCGTTAATTGCAGGCGAAACGGAGCAAATGGTAGGTTTAAAAGGAAACGAGATAAAATTAACCAGCATAAGAGAGGCGTTAACGGCTCATTCTTTTAAACTCGAACCCGATTTAATGGAAATGACAGAGGTACTTTCAATATAATATGGTAGCAGTTGTTTATAGCGGATCGAAAACAGCATTTTGGAAAATAACCCGAAATGGACAGGTAGTAGCCCATTGCAATACTACAGGCTTAAACCCCTGCTTTGTTGATCCGAAAACAATTTTACAGATACTAAATAAAAAGGTCGTCCTCGTTAACCATGCAGAAAATATCAAAAAGATCTATTTTTTTGCAGCCGGGGCATCATCATCAGATAGAAAAGAAGTACTGGCCAAAACCCTGGCGTCATTTTTCAGATACAGTAAAATTGTAGTCGAAAATGATTTATTCGGTGCAGCCAAAGCCGCCTGTTATAATCAGCCGGGTATTGTTGGTATGCTGGGCAGCGGTGCACATTGCGCCTATTTCGATGGAAAAAAGCCACTGAACAACAATTTTGGCTTAGGCTATATCCTGGGAGATGAAGGCTCATCAAATTATTTCGGAAAAATACTCCTGAAAGAATTTTTAAGCAAGAAAATGCCAAAGGATATTGAAGCAAAATTTACGCTGACCTACAATCTGGATCGTCCTCAGATATTAGAACGCATTTATAATAAGCCGCAGGCCAATATATTTCTGACTTCGTTTTTCGATTTTATTACCCATAACAGTAAACATGAGTATATCTGTAAATTGATTGATGAGGGGTTTGAAAAATATTTCGATATATATATTTTACCTACATGGCTGAAACATAAAGATAGTGAACTGCATATTGTAGGCAAGGTAGCTGCCGAACTCGAAGACCGGTTAAGGTTGGCGGCCAGCAAGTATGACCTAAACATTAAAAGCATCATTAAAGAACCAATACAAAATTTATTAAAACATTACATTAATTAACAAACAATGAGCAAAATTGGAATAAACGGCTTTGGCCGTATTGGCAGACTGGTTTTCAGAGCCGCATTAAAAAGAGGATTGGATATTGTAGCGATTAACGATTTGATCGAGCCTGATTATATGGCATACATGTTAAAATATGATACTACACATGGCAAATTTGATGGTACTATTGATGTTGTTGACGGTAACTTAGTTGTTAACGGTAAAACCATCCGCGTAACTGCAGAAAGAAATCCTGCTGATTTAAAATGGGATGCGGTAGGTGTTGAAGTTGTAATCGAATCAACAGGTTTATTCTTAACCCGCGTTGACGCTGAAAAACACATTGCTGCAGGTGCTAAAAAAGTAGTTTTCTCAGCTCCAGCTAAAGATAGCGACATCCCTACTTATGTAATGGGTGTTAACCACGATAAATTAACTGCAGATCAAACGATTGTTTCTAACGCATCTTGTACTACAAACTGTTTAGCACCGATTGCTAAAGTTTTAAACGATAACTTTGGTATTGTTGAAGGTTTAATGAGTACGATCCACGCGGTAACAGCAACTCAAAAAACAGTTGATGGTCCTTCCGCTAAAGACTGGAGAGGTGGACGTGGTGGTTTTTCTAACATCATCCCTTCTTCTACCGGTGCTGCTAAAGCAGTAGGCATGGTATTACCTGAGTTAAAAGGTAAATTAACAGGTATGTCTTTCCGCGTTCCTGTTGCTGATGTTTCAGTAGTAGATTTAACTGCGCGTTTAGAAAAACCAGCTACTTACGAGCAAATTAAAGCCGCTATGAAAGCAGCTTCTGAAGGTGAATTAAAAGGTGTATTGGCTTATACTGAAGACGAAGTTGTTTCTTCTGACTTTATTGGCGATGACCACGCTTCGATTTTTGATGCTAAAGCTGGTATTTCATTAAATGACAACTTCGTTAAAGTAGTATCTTGGTACGATAACGAATGGGGTTACTCTTCTGCACTAGCTAAATTTGTAGAATACTACGCTAGTTTATAACAAAAAAATTGCTTTAAGCAATTTCAACATCATAAAAGGCAACATTAATTAAATAATGTTGCCTTTTTATTTTGAAAATAAGTTTCACCAGTAAAAGTGCGTCCTGAAAACATACAAAAAAATTTAATTAGCAAAAAACGCAGCTTATTATTCTACTAATTAAACTAAAAAAAGTAAAAACAAACTTTAACAACATGTTTAAAATCTTTTTTAAAGCAAAAAAGACATAAAATTCAAAGATAAAACACCCAAGTCGAGCATATTTAACAATTTATTAACACATTTTTACATTATCTTTGCTGTATCATGATTTTAATTCCGGAAATCTTCTGAAAAAAGAACAGGAAATAAAAAATGACAAAAAAAATACTTAAAATTTTCTTAGTGTATTTTTTACACTATCATTTTTTTTACTATATTTGTATCATAATAAACGGAACAATGTTTGTTATTAATAGAAATAGATAAATCACTTTCCGGATAAACTCAGATTTAGAAAGAAAGTTAAAGACAAAGCCTGGCTCATAACAGGTTTATATTTGGTTAGAAAAAAGAGATACGTCTGGATGGAGTATCTCTTTTCTTTTATACGGGATTTTGATTTATTAGCCCGTTTAATCACACCACATGAAGCCAAATTATTATGGAGTTACCCAACATTACGATAGTTTGAAAATAAATGAAATGCTTCCCCCCTTTAACTCAACCTAAATATTTACGATTACAATTAACCATTTAAAACATTCCTGATCTGGCTAAGCTAAATTACAGAATAAAACTTCTTTGGTTTATATTTGTTAGAAACCTTGACCATCTGGCAATTTTAAAACGACCTCCATTCATGAGTAAGTTTAGCAAACCCTCAGATAACACAACAGAATATGAATTACAGCGTCTAAACAAACTTAGGCGGTATGATATTATTGATTCGCCTCCAGAACTTCTCTTTGATCTGATTGCAGAAATAGCGAAGACCACTTTTAAAGCATCGGGATCATTTATTTCATTTATTGATGAAGCAAAAGTATATTTTAAGGCAAATACCAGCCCGATACCGGTCTCGGTTATTGAAAAAGAAGATAGCTTATGCGCAGTAGCTTCACAAGCGACGGAGATTACCCTAATTGAGGACACCCATTCCTATCCTGAAATCAGCAATAATGCTTACGTTAAAATGGACAATGGAATCAGATTTTATGCTGCCGCACCAATAATCACCATGGAAGGCTTTATAATTGGAACCGTAAGCGTAATAGACGAAAAGCCGAGGCATGACATTGAACAAGACCAACTGTTGGTACTGAAATGGCTGGCCAGGATCACCCTGGAAAAATTGGAATCGAGACTAATTAACCGCATTTCGGTACGCGCTTACGATGACCGTTTGCACCGACTGGCACACGACATGAAAAACCCGGCCACATCGCTGATTGCCTATGGACAACTTTTAGATAAAGGCTTGCTCTCTCAGGAAAAACTTGTATCACTAGGTAAAAAAATTGAGCAAACCGGCCGGAACATCGAGCAAACGATGAACAATCTGCTGAATGAAGCTAAAAATGAGAATGCTGCCATAGATCTCAGATTCGAAACGGTTGAAGTAATCGACCTGATCAACGCAGCGGCTGCAACTTTTGATTCTACATTAAAAGAAAAACAGCAAACGCTTAAAATCAGCTGCCAAACGGATGGCTATATCCAGGTAGATCAGGAACGTATAAATGACGTTTTAAATAACCTATTGAGTAATGCAATTAAATATTCGCATGAAGGGGCAACCATAGAGATTATCTGCAGCGAGGAAGCAAACAGTATTATATTCGAATTTAAAGACAACGGTTTAGGCCTGACCAGGGAAGACATTACCAAGTTATTTACGAAATTTGCCAAACTCTCATCGGTACCGACTGCAAAAGAACGCTCTAACGGCATTGGGCTATATATCGTTAAAACACTGGTGCAACTGCATGGCGGTAAAGTATGGGCAAGCAGCGCCGGTAAAAATTTAGGCAGTTCCTTTTTTATTTCCCTGCCAAAACAAGAAAGCTTACCCATTACGGATTAGCATAAAATTCCTTTCCATTTTATTTCACCTTTTATTCAGTGAGCTCGATCCAGATTCGCTTCGCCGGATACGGAAGTAGCCATCAATACTGATCAATTGGCCACTACATCAACGGATTGGGTTTCCCGCCGGGAAGACCTTCAACTTAAGGGACCTGACCATATAAATAACAATTATTATTACCTGAAAAAAGTGATTGAAATAACGTATACGCCCCAAATACCCTAGCCAAGAAAAAAGGATGTAACCAGTTGGCTACATCCTTATCTAAATTAACGCTCTCAACTTATGAAGTTGTATAAGGCTCTCACCCCTTATGCCTACAATATTACGGTAGAAAGATTAAGATTTGATGAAGAAATGTATTTTTGATCAATTATTTTTAAAAATTAATGCTAATTCCATCTGCGTTGTATTTTTCTGCAACTAGATCTATTATACTACCTGCCTAACCATTTTACTCCGTATTCTGCTCAACGTTTCGAGGCGCATACCTAAGTAAGTAGCCATACAGCGCAAAGGAACCCTGGATGCATCAACAGAATTTAGCTCCATAAATTTCTCGTAACGCCTTTCGGCAGACGGGATACGTGCCAGCATTGATCGTTCTGAAGCTGCATGGTACTGGAATTGGAGTATTTTTCGCCATATGATGTTTGTTTCAGGATAATTTGAATAAAGCTCATCAATTAATAGGTATGGAATTGCAACTAATTCTGATTTAGCCAAGGCCTGTATATATTCAATAGAAGGTTTGGGAGGAGCACCCGGATGCTGAATAGCACCAACAAATTCATTGCCTGCGCTAATCCAGGTGGTAATTTCTTTATTGCCTTCTCTAATAAACCCTCTCACTAAGCCTGATACCACAAAAAAAACGCAATTATTATTATCAATAGGCGATAGAATGTGTTTATTCTTCTTAATAAGAAGCGGCTCCACATTTTTTTCTATTTCCTGGATAAATTCTGATGATATCGGAGACAACTGGCTGAAATAGTTTAACACAGCGTTTACCAAAAACACCTTTTGAGATTCGAGCATACAAATTGGGTTAGACTTTAGACCCTTAATTATAGCAATTTCGAATGGAATATAAAAATGTTACAGATTATAAACCGCTTTTTAAAGCGTAAACTTCTTGATGGCTTGAAGGGCAAATTGATTTATCCAGGTAAAAATTCTGAATTTAGTTTGATCAAATTGCGGAAAAGCTTCCCAAACTTCACAAAATGTTTGCTGTAAAATTAGTTTAGCTTTTTCTTCATTATCTACATGCCTGATAATATTCCCATAAATAGCGGCAGAATATTTCTGATAGAGCGCTTTGAATGCAGCACCGTCATAGGGCTGTAGTGTCGTAAAAAAGAATTGATCATCCGATAAATCAGCGTTACCGCCAACATTTACTTCTTGATGGGTATTTCTTTTATATAACGGTTGCATGAGTAATTTGATATGGGATAATAACACATCGACATTCTGTTTGTTTATACAAGGGAACAAAATCAAACAACCGAATGGAGTAAGAAGCATACGGCTTCCGAAAATAAAGTCATGAAGATTGACTCCCTGATATTTCTTCAGAATAAACAGCGGCTTGTCCTATATGCTCAGCGATGTAAACGATTATAGACATTGATATTTTAAAAACCAGGGCATCAAAAATAACACTTTGGCTTTCTGCTTTTTGCTGTTTGCAAGTAATAACCAATAGATATCTCGTGAGAGCCATAATCATAGTTACCCAGCTTATTTAAACTATAATCGTAACCGTAACCAATCCTGAGGTTGTTGCGGACAAAGAATTCGGTAATCAGTCCAACGGCACTTCTTGCACGCAAGTCATTTGACAATGCCGGTTTAGGATAAAGTTTTACAGAGGTTCGATACGCAGCACCTAACCAAAACTTTTCCCTGATCAATAAAAAAGCATTCAGATCCAATGAGGTTGGCCCGTTTAAATCGTCTTTAATTAAAAAAGTGGGTTTGAACGTAAAGTCGTTATCCATGGGAAATACCATGCCGGCCGTTAAGTAAAAATGTGGCTTCGCGGCAATACTAAGGAGATTATTATTCCTAAAAACTGGAAGATATTGCGTAAGCAGGTTATTGGCAGAGAAGCCCACAAATAATTTCTGGTTCGAATAATGCACCCCTGCCCTGATATCTGGTACAGTTCTGCTTTCATATCCGGTTGGAATCCGGTTATCGCCGGTTTCTGTAGGATTCAATAAACTGCCGTTCAATCCCATTTGTACTACGCCAATGCCAACACCAAATGCCAGGATATTGGTTGCAGTACGGTCCAGTTTAATTCGGTATGCAAAATTACCTGATAAATTCAGGGAATTCTGCGCGCCGATTTTGTCTTTGGACACCAATAAACCCAACCCTAAACTTTCTTCTTTAACCGCAGCATCTACAGATAAAGAAAGCGTTTGTGGTGCCCCCTGAATACCTGCCCATTGCGCCCGGACAAAAGCCTGCATATAAAGTTCTTCTTTATAGCCGGCATAAGCCGGATTGATGTAAAGACCATTGAACATGTATTGTCCAAATTGGGCATTCTGTTGCGCGAACAGACAGAGACAAAGCAAATTAAACAATATTGTTAAAAATATCTTTTTCATATCCTCACCTTTTAACTTTCATTTATCTCATTACGGTTACGTAACCTTTAAATTCCTGCCATTGCGTATTTGCAGTTTTCACCCTAATCACATAAAAATAAGTCCCATCTGTCAAACCGTCTGCAGTCCAATCGTTTAGATATCCCTTCTTTTCATAAACTGTGCTTCCCCAGCGGTTAATAATGGTAAGCTGATTTTCATTATAAAGGTCCAAACCCTGAATAAAAAAGGTTTCATTCTTTCCATCACCATTTGGTGTAAATACATTTGGGATTTTAAGTCCGATAACTTCCTTATTATCTACAGATACGTTGTTTGATAGATCAGGATCGGTTTCATTAATGGTAACCGAAGCACGATTAATCACTTTACCAGGTTTAACTGACCTTACATTAATGATCAGCTCAACAAAACTGCCATTAGCAAGAGATGGTATAGTCCAGAATAACGTTTTGGTTTGCTGATTATAATTAACGGCACCAATAATAGCAGGATCAACACTAACAAAGATTAGATTTTCCGGAAGCTCGTCTTTAACCTGCAGATTAGTCGCCATGCCCAGTCCGTTATTGCGAACCAATAGATTGTATTTAAATACTTCCGTATTCATTACCTGCCTGCTTTCAGATCTTTTAATAATGGAAACATCGGCTAAAACCCTTGGTTCCATAACCACTTCCATCTCTTCAGAGCGGTCTGAACTACATCCACCTGAACTAAAGGTAATAACGGTGTATTTTCCGGCTGCATTGACCACATAATCTTGCAGAGTAGCACCTAGAATAGCTTCTCCATTTCTAAACCATTGATAAGATGCAGCACCTGTACCGTTGGCCCTGAGTTTAACAGTAGCACCTGGTTTAAGGTTCAATCTGTTTGGATCAGGCCATTGCGCAAAGCATGCCGCTGCATAAAGCAGCGGCACACTGAACGCAATTATTCCAATTCTGTTAAACATCACGATAATGAAAACAACTCAACAGTAATACCTATGGTGCTACAGAAATTGTTGCTTTACCTGGTTTAGCAGTAACCGTTATGGCTTTACTTGCAGTTGCCGTACAAGTTGCTGCATCTACAATTGGAACAGTACCAGTAGCATAACTTCCAACAGCAGCGAAAACATAATCACCCGGAGCCACGCCAGCTTTAAGCGTAAAAGTATCTCCTGAACCAGATGCTGTACCCAAAGTGCTAATATCGGTTACCGCAGTACCGCCTAGCGTTGCTGACCAGGTATAGGTCATGGTTACCCCGGCGGGTAGTGTTATTGAAGCATCCTTGCTTGCTGTAATTACAGTAGCCGCTGTTTGGTCGGTACAATAAGTACTTCCAGGCGCTGCTACAGCGATAACAGGTGCAGGCAATTTTTCCACAACGGTATTATCAGAGGCATCGCTGGGACAAAGATTTGCATCAGCCGGTATAACCTGAACTGAATACGTATGGCTTCCGACAGCCAGGCCGGCAGCAATCTGATAGAAAGCATTTGAACCGTTATAGACTACCGGAGCTTCCGCAGTTCCGTCAACCGTCCATACAATTCTATCGCCGTTAGCTGGTGTATACCCAGGGAAAGCAGGATTCAATTTCACGGTATTCGTTCCGCACAGATATACACTTGGGCTTTGTGCAAGAGCACTTACCGGCAATAAGCAAATTAAAAATACAAAGATTTTCAGGTTACGTTTTTTAGTTCTTTTTGTCATAATTTTAAATGGTTTGAGTGAATAATTTATTTTCTTTTTAGTTAATGGATACTGTTGGTTTATGTGGCACCAGCTTAACCCTCAAACTAAAAGGGATAGCGCGCTCACAGCCATTTTCATTTTTAATGGTTAAAACTCCCTGGTAAACTGCAACAGGAGTAGTTGGTGGTATGTTAATGGTAATTTCATTTGCCGGCAAAGCCTGATTTAAGACGGCAGGCAATAAATTACCGGCCCAAGAAATACGATAATTTACGGGGTTAAAAACGGCATTGGAGTAAGTAATTTTGGTTACGGTTAACCCTTCACAAATACTTATTTCCGAACCCAATGTCAAATTTGGCTGGGGATTTACAGCTAATGGGATATCTACCTTTTTGGCACAATAAGTCGCATCTTCAGCAACGGTATAACTTATTACGGCATTACCAGCAGCTATTGCAGTAACCTTACCGGTGGCATCTATCGTTGCCGTTCCAGCATCAGTTGTACTCCAAACTCCATTTGGATAAACATTGGTAAATGTTGTACTTGTTCCTGCGCACATAACAGTTGCACCACTTATTGCGGGGACAGGGGCATATTGTTTTACTTTAACTTCTACAGCTTGAGCGCCACCGGCATTTTTACATCCTGTTGCTGTATTAACCGCTTCTACATAATAAATAGTACTTGCGGTTAAAAGGGGTGTAGTGTATGTAGTACCCGTATAAAATGGCGTAACGCCAGAGGACGAAGAATACCAGTTATAAGTGTAACCCGCATCAGGTGCCGTAACTGAAAGTGTAGCAGAAGAACCACCACAGATTATCGTGCCTGGTACGGTGACCACAGGCAACGCATGCACCTTGAATTTTACCCTTAAACGTTCAGAAACGGAGGTAACGCAATAGGTTCTGTTTGCCTGAACATAATAGTTATAATCGCCTGGTGTAAGCGTATTTGGCGGAGCGAAAGTTAGGCCGGTATGTATCAAATTACCCCCCGTTTCAGCATCGTACCATTTGTATTCGGTGCAGGTTTGTGCGTTCTGAACAGCAAATGTTGCCGTTTGCCCCTGACAAACCATTTTTTCGTCTGTAGATGAAGGATCGGCCAATGTGCGCGGTTTTACCAGCTTACGTTTAATATCATATATCCTTAAACGGCTGAAAGCGCCAGTAAGTCCGCCCATCAAAATCTCAAGGCGATCGTAAACATTAGCTACCGCAAACTTTAAGCTATATCTACTGGTTGACCCAGGAAGTAATTTAAGGTCTAAAAACGTACTTGTGTTTGCAAATGCTGACCCGGCTTTAACTCCATTCAGATAAGGCTGTATGGTAAAACCTGTTAAAAGACTGAGATCTAATAGTCCACCACCAGGATTTTCAAGTATAATACTAACCGAATCTGCTGGTTGCGAGGGTTTATTGAATACAGCTGTAAGATATACCTGATTGAGTACGGAAGTACCCACATCGATCAGTGCAAAGCTATTTAGATCAGCATCAATGGCATTGAAAGGGTTAGTAACACTTCCTGTTAAATTTGCAATACCACCTAAAGAAGTTGGTTTCACTCCCGATAATACATCAATTGCCTCATCACAATTGACTGAACCTGTATTGGGTTCCAAAATATACGCATGGAAAATTTTTATTGATAAAGCTGTAGAAACTACCGCACCCACAATCTTAATATATATCCCGTTGAAAGCTTGTGTAGGGGTAACCGTAATTTCCATCTCTCCTGCCCCGCCAATCACACCGGCAATATTTGCAGCTGTATAAATCGGGGTCTTTGTTGCATCATATCCAGAATCATATCCATAACCTACCAAAGGCTTACTTGCTGAAACAGGATGTAGATCCGTAAAACTTCCAATTTCAAAATTGCTCAGGAGCCCGAGAAGTTCTTTGGGTAGCGCTAGTTTAACTGTTACTGCCGTATTTGCAGCAATTGTGCGTTTACCGGCACTGGTACCATCGTTGGTAAATTCCAGAAATTGTGTGGCAGAACCTGTAAGCCCGAGCACTCCAATTGGAACTGATAAGGTTGATGCATCTTTAACTTGCCCATTTACAGCATTTGAAGCATTGGCGATGTTACCGTATAAACTTCCACCTAAAACACTCAATCCATCAAGGTAGGCCCCCTGAAAGTTTGCGTATGTGCGCCCCGTATTTTCACACTGTGCATATAAATACGCAGGCATAAAAAATAACAGAAATACCAAGAAAAATTGACAAGAGCGCCTTTTCAATGTGAGTTTGAAATAATGTGAAAAATAAATTTGTCTGTTTGCCAGTACAAACATACTACTGACAAACGCTACATTATCCGTTCACTTTATTCATTAAATCATTTATCAAAAAGTAAGAGCGTAACCAGCTGATACCATCATCGAAAAACAGGAATCTTAAGGTTATGCTGTATTTGTTTCAGCAAAAGAAATTTGATCTCCATATCAAACGCTTTGGTTTCATGCCATCCAATTGATCAGCTTATATCAGGATTATCCGTATCGGGTTACTTTATAGCACTTAGCGCTGCATTTATCATAGCAGGCACATTTGGTGGGCGAAGTGGCTTTAATGAGTGCTTTATATCATCTGGCTTCAAACCGATTAATGGGGTACCAGAATAAGAAAAAATTAGACATTTTAATCTATATGGAAGTTATTATGATAGCAATATCTTAGCTTATTGATATTTAAAAAATAATATTGCAAGAGACGGTGTTTATTGTATCTTTGCACCCACTCTGGAAGCTTCCAGTCCGGAGTTTAAGAAAGCTTTCCAGCAATGGGAAGCTTTTCTTATTTAAAGTAATTGATTATCCTTCCAAACCGAATTACAAGGTTTGGAAGGGATAAAGTAGGTAATACCTTATTTGCTTTTAAAAATCACTACCGCTAAGGGTGGTAAATCGACGACAATTGAATATTTTTGCCCATTATAGTCTTTCAGGTCGGGAACAATATCTCCCCTGTTGTTGATACCGCCACCATAAAAGCCAATATCATCAGTATTAAAAATCTCTTTCCATTTCGTTTTAAATGGCACGCCAATCCGATAATTTTCCCGAACCACCGGGGTTAAATTTATTGCAATAATCAAAGTATCTTTAGCTTTCGGTCCTTTGCGCATATACACAAATACAGATTCGTTTGCATTATCGGCATCAATCCATTGAAAACCTTCATAACTAAAGTTGAAATGATATAATGCAGGCTCTTTGCGGTATAAAAAATTTAAGGCTTTGACTGTTTCCTGCATGCCTTTATGGGGAGCATACTGTAATAAATGCCAATCCAGTGATTGTGTAAAATTCCACTCTTTGGTTTGAGCAAACTCATTACCCATAAATAACAGTTTTGCTCCGGGATGTGTAAACATATAACCATAAAGTGCCCTTAAGTTGGCGAACTTCTGCCAATCATCACCAGGCATTTTATAAAGCATCGGCGACTTACCATGCACCACTTCATCGTGTGAAAACGGAAGCATAAAGTTTTCGGTAAATGCGTAAGTCATGCTAAAACTCAACTGATTATGATGGTGTTTTCTATTTAATGTATCTATCTTGAAATACTTTAAAGTATCGTTCATCCATCCCATCATCCATTTCATACCAAAACCCAATCCACCAGCATGTACCGGATGCGTAACACCAGGGTAAGTACTGCTTTCTTCTGCAATAGTTTGCACGCCTTCAAAATTTCCATAAACAGCAATGTTCAGATCTTGCAAAAACTGTATTGCTCCCAGGTTTTCACTTCCACCATATTCATTGGTTGCGGATTCTCCTTCCTCCCGGGAAAAAGTAAAATACAACATCGAAGCCACCGCATCCACCCTTAATCCGTCGGCATGATACTGATCCAGCCAGAATATGGCATTGCTGATCAGAAAAGATCTGACCTCATTCCTGTCGTAATTAAAAATGTATGATTTCCAGTCCGGATGGAATCCTTTGCGCATATCAGCATGTTCATAAAGATGGGTGCCATCAAACTCATACAAACCATGTCTATCACCAGGAAAATGAGAAGGTACCCAATCCAATATTACCGCAATATTGGCTTTATGCAAGGCATCGATAAGGTACATTAAATCCTGTGGAGAGCCGTAGCGTGAGCTTGCCCCGAAATACCCGGTTATCTGGTAGCCCCAGCTTGGGAAAAACGGAAACTCCATTACAGGCATTAGTTCTACATGCGTAAAACCCATCTCCTTTACATAAGGCACTAGCCTGCCGGCCACTTCTCTGCAGGTTAAAACACGTTCCGGATTATCCGGATCGCGCTCCCATGAGCCTAAATGTATTTCATATACCGATATCGGTTGGTCTAAAGCATTCAGCTTTGCCCTCTTATTTAACCAGCTCTTGTCTTTCCATGTATAATCGGTGTCCCAGACAATAGAAGCGGTTTGCGGCGGATGTTCCCACCTGCGCGCATAAGGATCGCCTTTTAAATGTTCGGATTCATCAAAGCCTTTTACAAAATATTTATAAACTTCACCCTTTGCTATACCTGGAATAAAACCTTCCCAAATACCTGACTTATCCCACCTTTTGTTCAGGCCATGTGAGGTATTGGTCCAACTGTTAAAGTTACCCACAACGCTTACAGCAGTAGCATTAGGCGCCCATACCGAAAAATAAACCCCTGCTGTACCATTAACCGAAATGAGGTGAGAACCCATTTTCTCATAAAGCCTGAAATGCTTTCCAACCAGAAAAAGATCAATATCGTAATCGGTAAATAAACTGTGTACCCAAACCGCTTTTGTGTGATCGGTTTTGGCTAAAACTGCTTTTTTTGCAGTAACTTTTTTTGCTGATGGCATAGCTGTTTTTTGGCTAGATAAATTTAGCCCCAAATGCTAAACAACATTTGGGGCTAAAAGATTTACAGACTTAAAATCTGTATCTCAGAGAAATTTTTATTGCATTTGAAATGCAGTACTTGCTTGTCATCCGTATAAAAATCAGTGACTTCTTTATTATCGATAATAATTTTTCTCACCTGGAATTTTACACCAATAACATTACATACATAAAACTCATAATTCGGCGTATACAAGCCTTCAATACGTTGGTTTATCTTTATAGCTTGTGTATCACCTTTTACGGTAAACTTTTTTTCGAGGTAAATATCCTGTTCATATGCAAAGGTGTCTCCATGGTCCTCGTACATATATGAATTCACTTCATAATCACTATGATAGATATTCAAAATTACTTCTGTAATCGATTTTTCATCTACATATTGCATTACCGGATATTCTGGTAAAGCAGAACCTGCACGCACAAACATTGGCATGCTGTCTATCTTGGCATCAACGGTATATTCGTTACCGCCTTCTAAAGTCTCATTGGTCCAGAAATTATACCATGTGCCTTTAGGCAGGTAAACTTTACGCGAAATGGCTCCCTGCTCCAATACGGGACAGATCAGAAGTTTATCGCCATAGCAAAACTCATCCTGACGGAAGCTGTTGCTGATGTTTTCCTGCTCAAGCATAACCAACGGCCTTAAAATCGGAAAGCCATAACGGTGGTGCTCCCAGAATACTGAATATAAATAAGGCATTAAACGGTACCTTAACTCAATAAATTTGCGGTTGATGTTTTCAAAAAACTCACCAAAGCTCCATGGCTCCCGCTCAGCAGTATCACCAGCAGAGTGCGCACGCATAAACGGTGAGAAAGTACCCAGCTGAATCCATCGGGTAAACAACTCGCCATCAGGCTCACCGCTAAATCCACCGATGTCCGTTCCGCAGAAAGGCACACCTGACACCGATAAACGCTGACATTGGATGTTTCCGATCTTTAGGTGTTCCCAGGTGGCAATATTATCGCCGGTCCACACACTTGCATAACGCTGCATGCCCGAATAGCCAGCCCTTGTAATGGTAAAAGGGCGTTTGTTGCGCATGAGTTTTTTAAGCCCTTCGTAAGTAGAACGAACCATCTGCATACCATAAACATTGTGTGCTTTGCGATGAGAGCCGCGATAGCCATCGTAATTGTGGCGTACATCGTTCGGGAAGGTACCAGAGCCAAATACTGCAGGCTCATTCATGTCGTTCCAGAAACCTGCAACGCCCATATCTACCAGTTCTTTGTATAAATTGCCCCACCAGGTACGCACCTTTGGGTTGGTAAAATCAGGAAACTGGCAACGGCCGGGCCAAACATGCCCTTCCATATAATAATCATCGCTGCGGCGGCAGAAAAACCTTTTTTCTTTACCTTCTTTGAACACCCAGTAATCATCATCAACTTTGATCCCCGGATCAATCATCACCACGGTTTTAAAACCATCATCAGAAAGTTCCTTAATCATCCTCTGCGGATCCGGAAAGTACTTTTTATTCCAGGTAAAACAGCGGTAGCCATCCATATAATCGATATCCAGGTAAATGGCGTCGCAAGGAATTTTACGTTCCCGAAACTGCCTGGCGATTTCTTTAACTTTAGTTTCCGGATAGTAGCTCCAGCGGCATTGCTGATAGCCTAAAGTCCATTTTGGTGGCATTGGATGCGTACCTGTCAAGGTAGCATAACGTTTAACTACATCCATGATATGTGGTCCGTGAATATAGTAATACTGCAATTCACCACCATCGGCCCAGAAACTGGTTTTATTTACATCTTCAGATCCGAAATCGAAATATGATTTAAAAGTATTATCGAAGAAGATACCGTATGCAGCCTGGTTATGCAAACCAATATAGAATGGTATGGTACGGTACAGCGGATCCTGGTTCCAGCCATAAGAATAAGCATCGGTATTCCAGTTTTCGAAACGACGGCCACGAAGGTTGAAATTACCCGATTTATCACCCAAACCGAAGAAATTTTCCTCCGGATGGCATTTTTTTGTTGCATAGATATAATAACCACCAAAATCTACATTTTCTTCCCAATGCATCGAGTTGGCTTCATCAACCATCATCACATTGGTAATATTATCATGGAAAGAAATATGGAAATTGGCTTTTTCTATTTTGCAGGTTACAGAATGGGTAGAAATTGTATAATGATCATCATGTTCCTGCATTTTAAATACCGAAACCTTTTGATCTACTTCGGGTACTGCGTAAGAAAAATCATCTAAAAAGACACCATGGGGCGCCAGGCGGACCCTAATCATCTCATCACTTACCACCCGTATTTCTACCCTCGCATCACCGTCAGAGAAATAAAAACGATTACCTTCTTTCTTAACTTTTTTTACTTCACCAAGATATTGTTTAACAATTGGCTTTACAGATATATCTACCGGATTGTTCAGGTGCTGTATTTCCTGCTCCTTATCAATCAAATCATTTGTTTCGTTGCTTTTATCGTTTTGCGCTTCCATCCTTTTGTATCTATAATCTAACAAACAAACCCCAAACGGGGATTCGTTTAAGAAAGTACTATAATACAAATATTTTATTAAAAGGGATCAAGCTTTTTTTCAAGGCCTGTTTAGTAAAGTGTATTATTTACACTAAGAAACATAGTTTATGGTATCATTGATGGATGAGCAGGTTTATTTGCCTCATCTTATTTTGAAATATTTTCGAATAACCCTGTTTATACTCTTCTGTTAAAAAGCTCCTTTCAATCAAGTCCCGAACATTGTCAAATTGCTTTGAGAATTCCTTGTAGATGTTGTCCCTAACCTTATTTGAAATCCCTAAACTGACCGTAAATTGATCAAAGTCAGCCTTTTTTATTTTCTGCTTTCTGCCCCCTAATGTCAAGGCTAAATCTTCCTGATCTTTTGGGTAAATCAAATTAACATTCAGCAAATCATAAGCTGGCGAAAACAGAATTCCTCGATCAGTATGCAAAAGGGAAAAATTTTTAAGATGCATATCATTATTTCCTGTTAAAAATGAAAATAGAACCAATCGAAAAAATTTAACTACATCCAGTCCTGAGTTTGATGCGTAATGTTTAATGACCTTTCCTACACGTTCATAGGAGCTTTTATATTTTTGTTCAGTTAATAATTCAGAAAGCTGACACAAATCTTCTACATGAACTTTCCTATCCTCAACACGGTCAAATCTTTTTGTTATATAAGCAAGTTCATTTGTTGAAGTTTTGATTAAAGCATGTTGAGCAGTTTCAATTTTAAAAAGCTTGGCCAGGTGCATTGTCAGATCTTCTACTTCTGGCATAAATTTAAAATCTGTTGATTGTGGCTTCAAAATAAAATTGCCCCACAACCCAACTAAAGTTAACCTTTTGTTAGCCTTCTCTCCTGTTAAACTCAATGATATTTTAGGCTGAACTCCTGTAAGTGCCAATCTTTCATTTACAGTAAATTGCGCCAATTGTCTTAACTTTTCCTTATCCAATTCTAATTTTGGCACTTCTGCTGTTCCAAAAAACTTTTTTGAGCAGGCCACATGATATTCCCCTGTTTCAAGTGCTTGATAGCAAAACAAACAATTAGCCATTTTCTTCTTCCTCCATTGGATACACGGAAACCGCTCCAATTGTATCTCTACATAGATTTATCAATAACTCGAAGCGATCATTCGGGTTAAGTTTCCAATATTTTTCACCAATATCCAACAACCAGCCTTCCGGTATCAGTCCATCAAAAAAAGGGAATAATACTTTATTACGGTATTGATGCTCAGCAAGAGGTAATGTCAGGCTAATTGCAAAAGCATTTTCGCTTTTCAAATACTCCAGATCATATTGAAATGCGTATCCATCATCTGTTTCTGAAAGATGTCCGGCCAACTGATTTTGGTAATATATTTTTGCTTTTCTAATCATTTTCATCAGTACGGTTAACAATACCAACTTCCTTCCCAAACAAGGCCAAAACATCATTTACCTTATCTAATCGAAGGGTTTTCTTACCCTGCTCTAAATCTCGAACGAAATTTAATCCGACACCTGCATTTAAAGCTAAATCTTCCTGGGTTAAACCCAATTCTTTCCGTTTCGCTTTTATAAAAGTCCTTATTGTTTTCATATTATATGCTATCGAATATAAAAATAATAATTTTAGTTAAAAATATATGCGATCGGATATAAAAAGTAACAAATCAACTACAACTATATGCGATCGGATATAAAAATTAGATAAAAAGTAGAATTATATCCGATTGCATATAATTTTGAATTTATGAGAAAGAGATCTAATAAACTCAAATTCATTAGATTTTAAATAAAAAAGCCCGCTGAGTTGGTATACAGCGGGCTTAAAAATCAATAAGTTAATTATGGATTAAAGGTCAACCCAACATAGTAGATTGCACCTGCCATAGGGTTACCATAAGAAGTGATATAATATTTATTCAACACGTTAGAACCACCCAATTTAACAACTGATTGCACCGAAGGAATCCTTAAGCTGACCTGGGCATCCAGAGAACTGTAGGCAGGTACCTGACCAGAAGCAAAAGATGAATTCCAATAGAATTGATCTTGCCACCTGTAAGCAACATTGAAACCAAAATTTTTAATAATTTCTTTATTACCCAGGCCCAGATTATAACGGATTTTCGGCGTATTGAAATCGTTAATGTAGTTAACTGGCAAATCCCCGATCTGGTTGTAAGAAACGTTACCGCTCATGTTCCATTTGCCTACCAGGTAATCAAGACCTAAAGCAGCGCCGTAAGAAGTTACTTCTCCTTCGGCATTAACTGGAACACCGAATTTTACAAAACTTCCGTTTACATTCTGATAAACGTCGACAGCTGTGATAAAATCTTTATAAATATTGTAATAACCATAAGCATCAATCAATAAATTAGGCAAGATCAAACCTTTATAGCCTAACTCATAAGACTGTACACTTTCAGGACGTACACCTTTGGCGTCAAAATTATATTGTTGCAAAAGCGCCGGATTTGGCGTTCCCGTAGCCGCAGCCGATGCCAGAAATGCGCGGTAGCTCACATCAGTATAGGGTTTGTTGGTATCTAAGTGGTACTTGTCGAAAATAATTTCTGGCAAACCACCAATTAAGCGCTGCGAACCACCACCAACAGATAGATCTATATACTGGTTTTGCGTAGTTGGGTTACGATAACCGGTTTGATAGGAAACCCTGATGTTGTTATTTTTGGCAACCGTAAATACTCCGGTTACTCTTGGTGTAAAACGACCTTCAAAGTTCTGGCTTTTATCATAACGGCCGGCAAAGGTAAATTTAACCTTATCATTAAAGAACTTTTTACCGATCTGTCCAAATGCACCATATTCTTTAATGTCAATGGAGTTAATTAAATCATTGAAAATGGTTCCTGCCGAATTCAAATCATAAAGACGGTAAGAGGCACCAACCTGAAATTCTACCACATTATCAAAAAGATTGGTAAAGTTGTACATTCCTTCGTAGTGGTATAAATTGGATTTATCATCGAATTTAGCACCATAAATACCTTTGGATGGATCAGAAGCACTGATGGTGGTATTCATAATCTTATCTTTTGCCTGATTAAACTGAGGCGAACCTGGCTCAAAACGCCCCTGGTTAGCGGCAGTTCTGGCTAAAGCATGTGCGGCTGCATCACTTTGTCCGGCAGCCCTGGCACCTACATAATTGCCAATATATTGTGGAAACCATGTGGTAGATGGTTTTGAAAGTTCATTAATATAACTGCCTAAAATAGATGAAATATAAGAATCGCCCGACCGCTCCTGAGTGGTATATGCTTTAACGAAGAAATCTTCGCCCTTTATTTCCAGTTTATACTGGCCAATATTAAAATTACGTAACGAGTAACGATCAGAGCCGGTATAAACTGAAGTTCCTGTACCCCAATTGGCTTGCGCTACTGCCTGCACTGTATTGCTGATATTGTAATATAATGCCCCGGAAGCTTTTAGTGATTTAGTGCCATAATCAACAAGATTTTCTTCATTATAGCCCGTTCTTGATACATTTTGATCAGGAATTAAATTAGCCTTTAAGCCTACATAAAAGGGCAGATAATTTTGTACTGCCGGACGTAATGCTGCAGGCAGACCAGCAAGAAAACCAGCCTGTTGCGCCGCATTTGGAATAGTTGCCCCGAAAGCGCCGTCCATAGCGGCTTTGATGTTAGGGATTAAACCACCCGAACCTGCATTAATTCCTGAAATGGTGGCATTTTGAACACTTAGCGCCACATTTCGCATATTCTGGCTTACCTCATCTCCATAAACATTTATCCCATCGTAGTTGGTGTCGCTGTTGCGGTCGCCAGCTTTAGCGGTTCTGGCAATCCTGTCGAAATTTGAATAGTTATTTCCAAACCAGTCTTTGGCCTGAAGAAATGAAAACGCAGCTTTTACCCCAAATTTATTGTTCCATGATTTTGCCATGCGTACATCCAATTGATTGAAAGGCTGTACCGTACTGTTATTATCATTAACATGGTTAACACCTGTTTTGTATTGAAAACTAGCACCAGGATATTTGAAAGGATCTTTTGAAGTCATTAATAAGGTACCGCTGATGCCGCCTGCTCCGTAAAGTGCAGATGAAGCACCTGGCAAAAGTTCCACATTATCCACATCAAGTTCGGTAATACCCACAATGTTACCTACAGAGAAATTTAATCCGGGAGCCTGGTTATCCATTCCATCTATATATTGGTTAAAGCGCGTATTACCATTTGAATTAAAACCGCGGGTATTGATCGACTTGAAAGTTAAACTCTGCATGCTGCTCTCTACCCCTTTCATATTGTTCAAGGCATCGTAAAACGACGGCGCAGCGATCTCCCTGATTGTGGCTGCACTCATCCGTTCGATAGAAACAGGCGATTCTAAAATACGTTCCGGTGTACGCGAAGCAGAAACCACCACATCCCCGCCTAATACAATTGCGGTTTCCATTTCGAGATTAATACCTGAAGTACCCCCTGTAATTTGCTGCTCAACCGTACCATAACCTACATAAGATGCCACTAAAGTAAAAGGTAATTTTGCCGTTGTACTAAAACTGAAAGTTCCATTGGCTGTAGATGCCGTACCACCTGACTGGCCTTTAATGGTTAAACTAACTCCAGCCAATCCTTCTTTAGTCTGCTTGTCTTTTACGGTTCCGCTTACCGTAATACCCTGTGCCCGTGCCGCCATATTACCAGCAAACACAAATAAGAACACATAGAAAATCTGTGTAAAAATCCTGCTCATACGCGATTATTAATTTGGTTGTTTGTATTATTAGTTATATAAACTTAATTTCTTTTTTTGAATTAAACAAATTATGTAAGCATAATATTTTCAAAACAAATTATAATTTTGATTGATATACAGTTTGTTGTATTTTGCATTAGACATAAACCGTCATTTTGCCCTATCTTAGCAAAAGACTTGTTAGCTAGCCATTATGAATAAAGTTAAAGCCCTGTTCTGCATCGTAATCCCGATCGCATTAGCTTTTTTATTTAACACCAAATTAGGCAACATGCCTCCATTGTTAAAATTTCTAAACCCTTTTATGGGTTTCTGGCAAAATGCAGAGAACAACCATTTTATGTTTAACCATAAAGCGAAAATAAAAGGAGCGATTGATAAAATTGAAATCGTTTTCGACGATCGCATGATCCCGCATATTTTTGCGCAGAATGATCACGATCTTTATTTGGCGCAAGGTTACGTTACGGCTATGCACCGCCTTTGGCAAATGGATTTCCAGACTCGTTTTGCCGCCGGAAGAATTAGTGAAGTGGTGGGCGATAAAGCGATAGAGGTAGACCGGTATCAACGCCGGATGGGCATGGTTTACGGTGCAGAACGCTCATTGAAGGGGATGATGGCAGATCCAAAGGCTAAAGAAATGATCTTAGCCTATACCGAGGGAATTAATGCCTACATTAAAACACTTTCTAAAGCAAATTATCCGATAGAATATAAAATTCTGGATTTTAAACCTGAAAATTGGACACCTGTAAAATGTGCTTTGTTGCTGAAGCAGATGTCGGCCGTATTAGCAATGGGTTCAGATGAATTTTACATGACCAATATCCTCAAAAAATTTGGCCCTGAAGTGACTAAAAACCTTTTTCCGGACTATCCTTTTCGCGAAGATCCCATTATCCCCGTTGGCACGAAATGGAATTTCTCTCCTTTACCAATACCAAAAACGCCAGAAAGCTTCACACAGGCACAAACCGGTGAAGTGAAGACCACTCAAAAAGTAGAAGGTATTGGCAGTAATAACTGGGCATTATCCGGTACAAAAACTGCATCAGGATATCCGATCTTAGCAAACGACCCCCATTTAGATTTAACACTTCCATCAATCTGGTATCAGATTCAGTTACATGCGCCTGGGGTAAACACCTATGGGGTTTCTTTACCTGGTGCTCCTGGGGTAATTATAGGCTTTAACCAAAAAATAGCCTGGGGAGTAACCAATGTTGCTGCTGATGTACTCGATTTTTATCAGATTAAATTTAAGGATTTGACCCATCATGAATATTGGTATAACAATAAATGGAACGCTACCAGCAAAAGACTGGAAACCATTAAAGTACGTGGCGGAAAAGATGAAGTAGATACCGTTTACTACACCCATCACGGCCCGGTTGTTTATTTCCAGAAACCAAAATATGGCAGGGCCGACAATGTGCCTGTTGGCGATGCACTCAGGTGGATCGCACATGATGAATCAAATGAACTCATGACTTTTTATTACCTTAACCGGGGTAAAAATTATAACGATTACCGCAAAGCGTTAACTTTTTATACCGCTCCTGCACAGAATTTTGTTTTCGCCAGTATAGATAATGATATCGCCATTACGCCAAATGGTAAATTCCCTTTAAAATGGAAAGACCAGGGTAAATTTATTCTGGATGGTACCGATCCTGCTTACGATTGGCAGGGCTGGATCCCAAATGCACAGAACCCAACGGTTAAAAATCCGCCGCGTGGTTTTGTGAGTTCGGCCAACCAGTCTTCTACCGACACCACCTATCCATACTACATTAACTGGGAATTTGCTCCCTACGAGCGTGGCAAACGTATTAACGACCGTTTATCGGTAATGAAGAAGGCTAATTTAGACAGTATCCGCCTCATGCAAACCGATAATTACAGCATCATGGCACAGAACCTGGTTCCAGCTTTATTGCCTTTACTGAACAACGAACAGCTAAATGCCACGCAAAAAGAAGCATTGGCCTACCTGCGCAAATGGAACAAACGTTATGACGCACATGAAATTGCAGCCAGCGTATTTGAAATCTGGACTAAACGCTTATCGTATGATATCTGGGCAGACGAATTTGAAGTGAAAGGCATCCCGATGCGTTCCCCTTCAAGAGACCGTACGGTAGAGATGATCTTAAAAGAACCCAACGCAACCTGGTACGATAACATCAACACCAGCAAAAAAGAAACGTTAGCTGATCTGGTAAACGAATCCTTTAAATATAGCTGCGATAGTTTAGAAAGGCGCTTTGGACCAATAAATAAAGATTGGGCCTGGGCAAATGTAAAACAGACCAATGTGCCGCACCTGGCCAAAATACCGGGATTTGGTTCGAAAGTTTTACAGATTGGTGGCGCCAAAAGTACCATTAACGCTTTGAGCGAAACCAACGGACCTTCCTGGCGGATGGTGATTGAGCTGGGAAAAACACCAAAAGGCCATGGTGTTTATCCGGGTGGACAGTCGGGTAACCCGGGAAGCAAATTTTATGATAATATGATCGATACCTGGGCAAATGGCAAATTATACGATCTGTTTTATATGCAAAATCCTGATGATAAATCGGGGACAGTTATTTCTCGTTTAAAAATATCTAAATAGTTTAAAATGGTTTTCATCGTTATATTAATTATTTGTTTCCTTTTACAAATGATTGCCCCTTGGTGGGTCATCATCGTCATTTCTTTTGCTACCTGTGGTATTATTGGCAAAACAGGAAAAATAGCCTTTTGGCAATCATTTTTTGCCATTTTTTTGCTTTGGATCGGCTATGCCTTATTTAAAAGCCTGCCTAATGACAATGTACTTGCCGGCCGTGTAGCCGTAATGACGGGCATAAAAATATGGTGGGCATTGCTATTGCTTACCGGAATTTTAAGTGGCTTGGTGGCAGGAATTAGTGGTTATTGCGGCTATCAGTTCAGAATGGCTATGCTGGCTAAAAAAACTGACGAGAAAATAGCATAATGCTTTGTATTTTTGCCTTGTGAATTTAACCGCTAACGAGATTTTCTCTGTAAAAGACAGTAATGCATTTAATGCCCTTGCTTTAAATATTTTTAAGTTACAGGCCCAAAATTGTAATATTTACCGCGAATATATCTTTCACCTTGGTATTGATGCCGAGTTGGTAACCGACATTTTAGCTATTCCGTTTTTACCCATCAGCTTTTTTAAAAGCCATGCTGTTCTGAGCAGCAATGAACCTGTTGAAATTACCTTTAGCAGCTCGGGTACAACGGGTATGGTGCAGAGCAGTCATCATGTAACCGATGTTATGTTATATGAACAAAGTTACCTTCAGGCATTTGCCCGGTTTTATGGTAACGTTACCGACTATTGCTTCCTGGCATTGTTACCTTCCTATCAACAACGGTCGGGTTCGTCGTTAATCTACATGGTAAACGACCTGATCGAAAAAAGCGGTCATCCGCAAAGTGGTTACTTTTTATATAACCATGAAGAGCTGTTACAAACGCTGCTCGATCTGAAGATCAAAAAACAGAAAACAGTTTTAATTGGCGTAACCTATGCGTTGCTTGATTTTATAGAACAATATGATATTGAGTTTCCTGAGCTCATCGTAATGGAAACCGGCGGAATGAAGGGAAAACGTAAGGAAATGGTACGCGAAGAGCTTCATGAGCAGTTAACCAAAGGATTTGGTGTAAAAAATATCCATAGCGAATACGGAATGACCGAATTGCTTTCTCAGGCTTATTCTTTGGGTGAAGGCATTTTCAATTGCCCGAGCTGGATGCAGATTTTGATCCGAGACACCAATGATCCTTTAAGCTTAATGGAAACCGGCAGGACCGGTGGCATCAATGTAATCGACCTGGCCAATATCAATTCCTGTTCATTTATTGCCACTCAGGACCTGGGCAGAATCAATCCCGATCAAAGTTTTGAAGTACTGGGCCGGTTTGATCATTCCGATATCAGGGGATGTAATCTTTTGGTACAGTAATTCTAGTTCACCTTATCAGCGCAACTGGCGCATAAGCCTGTGGCAATCAGATTAAGATGATTTACCTTAAATCCGGCAGGAACTTTTAATGCCGGAATTTTAACGGTATCCAAACAGTAAATTTTATGGCAGTTATCGCAGTTAAAATGCACATGCTCATCATGATGCTCATGCGCACTGCAACCATCCGAACAAATGGCATAATTGGCCGTGCCCTGCTGGTCTAAAACCTTATGGATAATTCCCTTCTCTTCAAAAGCCTGCAAAACACGGTAAAGGGTAACACGGTCTGCATCCTTTCCCATCACCTGCTCTAAATACGGTTGAGATGTGGCAGAATCCCTCCCACTCAAAATTTCCAGCACCTGCAAACGCGGGGCGGTTCTTTTTAGTCCGTTTTTAACCAAAAGTTTTTCAAAACGTGCAGTATTATCTTCCATAGCAATACAAAAATAAGCAATTAATCAATGAGTTTGGCATTTTTGATGGTTATTGGTGGCTTATAGCTCGCATCCTTTTCTTCTAATTTTAAAATGCCCTGTACGTGGATGGGCTTTTCAGAATAAGGAACCGCATCAGTCATTTCAATCATAATCATCACCGGAATACCATTTTGTCCGCAAAAATAACATTGATTAACAGGCAAGGTGGCCAAAAGAAATTTCTGCTGTTTCTGTCCGCTTTTGATAGGAATCAGGTAACCGGTTAAATCAAATTCCCTGTTTTCAAAACGCCTGATTGTTTCTGTAAAAAGAGGGAGAATTTCATTCTTATCAGTCAGTTCAAACTTTACCGAGCCAATCACGTCCCAGTTTAAAGAGCGTAACTGGTCATTCGGGTTATGCTTTTTCGTTTGTGCCTGAGCTGAGCAAACTAAAAACAGAATTATAACAACATATAAATACTTCATTTTTTTACTGCATCTAAAAGGAAAAACGTAGACCGGCTATCGCCCGAATCATTGATTATAAATTTACCACTAAGGGTAATGGGTGTCTCAGTCCAGTTGATGGGTTTTAAAGTTTTCACTTCTATCATTGAGGGTATATCGCCCATGCCACAATAAGGACAAGAAGCAACTGGAACCATAGAAAACATAAATTCATTAAAGCTATTACCAACCTTCGTAGGAATAATGTACCCCGGAAGCTCAATTATCCTATTATGTATAGCCTTTAGCGCGGGTGGAAAAACAGCCTGCCAAACCAGGGGTTTTACCTGCTTATCGTATTTCAGACTGATAAGATTCCAGGTAGCGCTCCGTGTTTCACGATGAACAGGTACCTGGGCAAACGTAGTATTGGAAATTAAAACAAAGAGTAACAGCATGTATTTCTTCATCACTAATCGGGTTTATAACTGTTTTGCGTTTAAGAGAAAAAATTCACTCCTGTCATCGCCTGAATCGTTGATGACGAAGATTCCCTTAAGTTTAATGGGTTTTTCGGTAATAGGTATCGCATTTAGCATTTTTACCTGCACCATTGACGGAATATCACCTGAACCACAATATGGACAGGAGGCAATAGGCAGTATGGAGAGCATGAACTCGCTGAATTTCGATCCCACCTTTGTTGGGATGATGTAACCGGGCAATTCAATTATCTTATTGTTTAGTGCTTTCAGTGCTGGCGGAAAAACACTCCCCCATTTACGGGGCGCAATTTCGGCATCGTACCTCAGCCCGATTAAATTCCAGGTTGGCGTGCGCATGTCGGTATGTACCTTAACCTGCGCAGCCAATTTCTGGTAACCTAAACATAAGAAAACTAAAAAAATCAATGTCTTCATCATTTAACGGTCTTTCGTTAATGTTTCCGCTATATCAACTTTGTAAATCTGCATGGCAGGAATAAGCGAAGCCAAAGCGCCGATAAAAAGACCGGTCCAGATCAGGTATATCTCTTGAGGGAAAGCAGTAAATCCTGTTAATCTGGCCTGAGAAGCTGCCTGACAGGCCCCAATCACCTCCAGGGCAACATGCCCGATGAACAGTCCCAAACAGGTACCGATAAACGTTACCAGAATTCCTTCAAACAGGACCAGAAAAAATACTTTAAATTTTGATGCACCTAAACAACGCATAATGGCCAGGTCGTATTTCCGTTCTTTCATCGCATTATAAAGGCTGATAAAAATGCTCAGCGCCGCAACTCCCATAATAAAAATGGCAAACCATTTTAAGGTATCAATTCCAACCCCGATAAGCGAAAATAGCCTTGCACTTTCCATTGCCGGAGAGGCTGCCTGCATATTGGTACTCTGGTTAACCATCCGAGGGAAAACGATTACTGACATTGGTGATTTATACTGGATCAACAATGCTGTAATCTGTTTATCGCTAATTTCTCTGGTATCTTCTGTTGTTATATGGCTATGGTTTTCGTCATGTTTCTCTTCATGCATTTTGTACACACTGCCAATATTGGTAAGAATCAGGTTATCAGTTATGTTACCCTGTGGTTTCAAGATTCCCTTAACCAAGTATGCGTGGCGCTTATGGATATCGCCATTGCCCGTTAATCCGTGCGCTCCGAAAAACGAATCGCCAACTTTCAGTTTCGATTCAGAAGCCACTGCACTGCCGATGGTTACCTCCAAATCTTTTTGCCAGAAATTTCCCTGCTGAACAGCTAAACCATAAAGGTGGCTGAAAGTGGTATCGGTACCTACAATGCGGTAACCCTTATAATTATCGCCTAATGCCAATGGAACAGCCCTTTTTACCATGGGGTTGTGCATCAATTTGTAGGCATCTTTGGCTGGAATATTTCCGGTTGGGTTATCAATATGGTAAATACTGCTTAATATTAATTGCAACGGACTTCCTTTTGCGCCCACAACCAGATCAATATCCCTTGCATTTTTCTCCAGTTTGTTGTTTATCTGTGTAGAAGCGAGAAAAAGAACAGAAAGAATGCCCACACCAAAAGCCACTAAAATAATATTCAGAATGGTGGTTAACTTATTCCTAATTAGATTTTTGCCGCTGATTTTAAAGATATTCATTAGAGTAGATAGGTTTTTGTAAAGTGATCCCGAACCCTTGCATCGTGGGTAGCGATGAGCAGCGCCGCACCATTATCTTTAGCCCGGATAGCCAACATCCTGATTACCTGACCGGCGTTTTCATCATCCAAACTGGAAGTTGGCTCATCAGCGATCAGGAGATCGGGTTTATTTACCAATGCACGTGCTACCGAAACCCTTTGCAGCTGGCCCTGACTTAATTGATCAGGATAATTTTTTGCCAGCTCGCTAATACCCAGATCAGCTAAAAGCGAAAGGTTTCGTTCATGATCTACCGGCAAACCGGCCATTACCGCAGCAAGCTCCAGGTTATCAAGTACGTCTAAAGAACGGATAAGATGTGGTTTTTGAAAAACAATGCCAATATGCTTCCCCCGAAAACTATCGCGCTCACGTGCAGACAAAGCATACAAATCGGTCCCGTTAATTAAAACTTCACCCTTTCCCGGCTTTAAAAGACCGGCAATAATATTAAGAAGTGTACTCTTGCCACTGCCTGATGCACCTAATAACAGCCATTGCTCCATATCGCCGATTTCCCAATCCGGAAACTTCAAACTCCTCCCCTGATCATAAACATGCACTAATGAGCTGATCCTAATCATGACGAACTATTTTTTGAACTTTTTTAATAACCAGATTTTTTATCGCATAACGCCTGTAAAGTGTTATCCCATCGTTTGTGCCATGTTTGCAGGCAGGGCTTAACACTGAAATAAAGAATAATGCAGTGACAAAGAAGATTTTATATTTCATTTGGTATAATTGATTATCGATGCCCCAATGGACAGGATTTAAGCATTCGTAAATTAATGTAATGGGCAGCGGCAACGGTAAGGCCACCAATAGGGATCAAGACGGGTTCTAACAATTCAATACCCGAAAAATGCCCAAAAGCGATACAGGCAAAGCCGGTAATCAATACCAGAATTGGTGTTATGCGGCAATGCTGTTTGCGATATGCAGCACTTAAACTCCAAATACCGATGATCAATGAAAATGCAATCATAGTAATCTCCACGGCTTCATTAGCTAAAAAACCCATGCCCCATAAAGGTAAAACGGTAATTAAAAACGGCAATGCAGCACAATGTATGGCACACAATGTTGAGGCTGTAATGCCGATACGGTCGAGGTTGATTTTGTAGGTCCTTTGTTTCATTCCATAAAAATTTATGGTCAAATATAAAAGCAATTTAGTTGCATTTGAAATAATACATATTATATTTGCAACATAATTGCATTAAAATGATAAAGAAATTACCCGTAACCGTATTGAGCGGTTTTTTAGGTAGCGGAAAAACAACGCTTCTTAACGCCATATTGAGAAATAAGCAGGATTTAAAGGTAGCCGTTATCGTAAATGATATGAGTGAGGTAAACGTTGACGCCGCTTTGGTTAAAAATCAGCACACCTTGTCTAAAACGGATGAGAAACTGGTAGAGATGAGCAATGGCTGTATCTGCTGCACCCTGCGTGAAGACCTGATGATTGAAGTAGAAAGATTGGCAAAAGAAAACCGGTTCGATTACCTGCTGATTGAAAGTACCGGAATATCCGAACCCATTCCGGTAGCGCAAACGTTTTCATTTATTGATGAAGCTTCAGGTATAGACCTCAGCAGATTTAGCCGGTTAGATACGATGGTAACGGTTGTGGACGCTTTTAACTTTTATCGGGATTTTGGTTCGGCAGACAAACTTACCGACCGGAAGATGGTGGATGACTTAGCAGACAAACGTACTATTGTAAATCTGCTTACCGACCAGATTGAATTTGCCAATGTAATTTTATTAAATAAAACCGATCTGGTAAGCGATACCGATCTTAAAGTATTAAAGGCGTTAATTGCAAAACTTAACCCAACGGCTAAAATATACCACACCCTTTTTGGAGAAATAAACCCGGCTTTAATTTTAAATACTGGTTTATTTGATTTTGAATCGGCTTCAGATGGAGCTGGATGGAAAAAAGAACTGGAAGAAATCCATCAACCGGAAACTGAAGAATACGGGATAAGTTCGACTGTATTCCATTCTAAAAAACCTTTTCACCCTGAAAGGTTATGGCATTATCTTAACAGGGAATTTCCACAGAATATTATCCGTTCAAAGGGAATTTTCTATTTAGCGGCCATGCCCAACCAGGCTATTAATTTCTCGCAAGCAGGTGGCTCTTTACGCATCGATCTGGCTGGGGTTTGGTGGGCAAGTATGCAACAGCGTGAGCGTGAACAATACGCGGACTACCTGGAAAACAAAATAGAAATTGATGCTGAATGGGATAAAGATTTTGGAGACCGTAAAAACGAACTGGTTTTTATCGGGCAGGAAATGGATAGTGAAGAATTGAAAAAATCGTTAAGTACCTGTGTGTTAAATGACAGTGAAATAAAAGATTACCAAGCAGGTAATGGTTTTACGAATCCATTTGAGAATGTACTCTTTCAATACGCATAAATATTCCTTAAAAGAATAAAATTATCATTTTTATAATACAAAATGCTTTTTATTTGGTAAATTTGAGCTCCCAAACAACTATTCGTATTATGACATCGCCTAAAGAATTATCTGATGCTTTAAACTGCCCGCCCTGTAAAAAATGTAAGAATCCCGAAACCTACAGAATACCCAGGAGTTTTATATTTAAGACACTGATGCCATGGTTGCCCGTTAAACGTTATGTATGCTTTAAATGTTTAAATAAATTTCACGTATTTAATTAGCGATCTAACCGCCCCCCGGTTTGTATTACAAATAGCAACGGCATGCTGAGATTGATGGTATTCAATTAATAATCAAAAGCATCATAGTCATTATTATTAATTCAAGAGCAAAATGGCTTAACAGAAGCGCTGGCCGAGTCGTCTTTTCAATTTAAATTCAAGCCCAATGAACGATCTTTTATGATCAGTTTCATTGGGCTTGTAAATATTATCCGGCGATTAAAAGAAAATAGTTTTTCTTTCCCTTTTGTACCACGATAAATTTATCATTGATCAGGTTTGCTGTATCAAACACCTGCATTACATCCGCTACTTTTTCTTTATTTACAGAAACACCTCCGCCCTGGATCAGTTTCTTGGTTTCGCCTTTGGAAGGGAATACCTTGGTTTTTTCTGCAAGTAAAGTGGCTGCATCAATGCCTTCAGCTAAATCAGATTTGGATATATCAAATTGTGGAATACCCTCAAACATTTCCAATACCTGATTTTCGGTTAAAGTTTTTAAAAATTCCAACGATCCGTTGCCAAACAAAAATTCAGATGTTTTAATAGCTGTTTCCAAAGCTTCAGCAGAGTGAGTTTTGATCGTAATATCTTCGGCCAAAGCTTTTTGAAGGATACGCAGATGTGGCGCCGCATCATGTTCCTTTTCCAAGGCTTCTATTTCTTCCTTATTTTTCAGCGTAAAAATCCGGATCCATTTTTTCACATCATCATCTGATGCATTTAACCAAAACTGGTAGAATTTATATGGAGAAGTTTTTTCCGGATCAAGCCAAACCGCACCGCTTTCGGTTTTACCAAACTTAGTTCCATCAGCTTTTTTAATTAATTGTGTAGTAATGGCATAAGCAGTTCCGCCATCTTTTCTTCTGATCAGCTCTGTACCGGTAACAATGTTTCCCCACTGGTCAGAGCCCCCCATCTGTACCAGACAGTTTTCGTTTTTCCACAAGTGATAGAAATCGTACCCTTGAATCAATTGGTAACAAAATTCGGTAAAAGACAGGCCTGAATCGCCTTCCAAACGTCTTTTTACGCTATCTTTCGCCATCATGTAGTTTACGGTAATGTGTTTACCTACATCCCTGATAAAGGTAAAGAGGTTCATATCCTTAAACCAATCGGCATTGTTCACCATTACGGCACCATTTCCGCCTTCTTCAAATTTTAAGAATTTAGCCAATTGCTTTTTCATCCCTTTCAGGTTGTGCTCAATCATCTCAGGTGTTTGAAGATTACGTTCATCAGACTTACCTGATGGATCGCCCACCATACCGGTAGCACCACCAACCAAAGCAAATGGCTTGTGCCCGGCATTTTGAAAATGAATCAGTGTCATGATCTGTGTTAAGTGGCCAACGTGCAACGAATCTGCAGTAGGATCGAAACCGATATAACCAGAAGTCATACCTTCGTTTAACTTTTCCTCCGTATTCGGCATAATATCATGCAGCATGCCACGCCATCTTAACTCTTCAACAAAATTCGTCATTGTACAAACACTTTAATAATGTGCGTGCAAAGATAAAATTTTAGCTTAGTTTAAAGCAAATTAGTTGGTTTTGTAAACGAGTTATCGCCACTGATTTTTTGCAGCACCGTATCCTGACCAACATTTTACTATCTGCTCTTTACAAGCCTGCCGGAAAACATTACCTTGCGAAATGAACTTTTTATCCCATTATTATTTCGACCGGACAAGTGATGATGCCTATGTGGTAATGGGAACGGTTTTACCTGATCTGATTAAAAATGCTTCAAAAGAAGCAAATTTATATCCACAGAAAAATGAATTCCTGTTTAAAGGCAATCCTGACGAAGAAAGCCTGCTTATGGGCTGGAAAAGGCATTTAGCTGTCGACCTGCTTTTTCATTCTTCTGCCTTTTTCCTGGAGAAGACCACCGCACTTAAGCAACTCATTAAACCGATTGTAGAAGACACAGCAGTGCGCCCATCTTTTCTTGCCCATATAGGCCTGGAGTTACTGCTAGACCATTTACTGGTTGAACAGAACCTCATCCAGGTAAACCATTTTTATGATAAGCTTGAAAAGGTAAAAAAAGATTCATTAAGCGATTTTCTGGAACACTGTAAACTAAAAAATCCGGAAATATTTTTTGATTTTTTAACAAAATTCATCAGCAGTAAATACCTGTTGAGTTATCAAAAACTTGAGAATATCAGTTATGCCCTAAACAGAATCTGTATGCGTGTTTGGCCAGAAACATTAAGTGAAAGGCAGTTAAATCTGCTCACTTTAGAACTGGGCATTTTCAAAGCGGTTTTACAAAAAGATTTTATGGAGATTTTTGAGGAGATTGAGAAAAAACTGATTTGATTATTTTGATATATTTGGAAAAAACCAAATAATTTAAATGAAAAATAAACTAATGTTCTCCTTACTGCTCATCTTTGTGCAGTTCAACGCCTTTACCCAACAGCAGATTAACGTTATTAAAAAACCAACATGGAATGTCAGAGCATCTTATGATAGTAGGTATGGCTCGAAAGTGGACTTATCGGGTAATTCCGTTGCCATGATTGTTGATGTTCCCAAAGCTGACTTCGCTGTAGTTACCGTTGATGATAAATTAACTCAAAAATGGATAACAGAACTATCAGGTTTTCCAATGGCCATCGGAAAGTTTAAAAATAATATTATGGTTATTGCTGCAGCAGATCGCAGTTATTTCAAAAGTTTTTCCAATCAGTTCAAAGCCTATCTTTTAGAGGAAAAAACGGGGAAAATGATCTCAGAAAAGATCATTTATGATGGAAGTAAGGATTTTGTAGAAATGCCTGAATTCTTTTTTTCTGAAGACGGCGCTTATTTTAAGATGGCGACGAGATTAACTAGCTTAAAACGCAAGGTTCACATCGGATTACCTGTTGTAGGCTTCTTCACCGCATTGAAAATGGACAAAGACTTTAACGAATCTCAAAGTTATACGGTAATAGATTTTAATGATAGGCTGGAACAAATACAAAAAATGGAACCGGATATGCCAGATGGAGATACCTGGAAAGCATCTTGCGGCGATGACGGGAGCTTTATCATCAGTACGGTAGATGCTTCAAAAGGTAAATGTAATGTGGCTATTTATCTGAGCAGCAACCCCAGCCCACTCAAAACTGTGAGTATTCCTGTTGATGCTATTAACCAGGATGATGTTTCGTCAATTACCTTTGCAAGTAGTAAAAAGCCATTAATCAGTTATATTGGAATATTTTATAAAAATACCAATAAGGAACGAGCTACTTTAATTGCTAGAATCGATTTTAATAATGGAAGCTTTACCTCAACTAAGGAAGTATTTGATAAGGCACATATTAAGGAACTACAAAAATCTTTTGTACCAGCCAATAAGAAATTCGACAACCTTGATTTTTCCGATATTAAGTATTTAAACATCAGACATATTTCAGAATACAACAATACACTTCTGGTAACTATTTCTCCAAAATACAGTGTTTCAAGCAGCCATGGCTCCTTTACATCCGAAGGATCAGTATTGATGAATGCATATGACGCACAGATGAAACCGCTTTATCACCAATTTCTACCGCGCACCTACTTAAGCCGTAGTATGGGAGAAGGCTCGGATGTGGCATTCGACCAAACACAAAATACGCTTCGCATCCTGGCCAATCAATCAGATGGAGGTTCTGTTGCTACCATTTATGCTGAAATGGATTTAGGATCGGGTACAATCAACAAGATCAATCTAATCCCAAAAGATGATATCAAAAGTTCTTACTATGCCAATACAGAATCAATTAGCTGGTTAAATAATAGCTTCGTTATTCCATTTGTTGAGCGCATGGGGCTTTTTAGCAAGAAAGTAGACTTACAGCTTTTACAACTAAAATATTAATCACGCAACTCCTTTTTCTATATTTGCCTTATGTCGCTAACTGCAATAAAAGAAGAAATGGATGCCCTGGTGGCCGAATTAAACCAGCATAATTATAACTACTATGTGCTGGCTATGCCTACCATCGGCGATTATGAGTTTGATAAAAAATTAAAGCACCTCGCTGAGCTTGAACAGGCAAATCCTGATTTGGCGGATCCGAATTCGCCCACCCAGCGGGTTGGTGGCGATATCACCAAAAATTTCGTTACGGTAAAACACAAATACCCCATGTTGTCTTTGGGGAATACCTATAACGAACAAGATCTCCGCGATTTTGATGAGCGCATCCGCAAGGCCATTGGCGATAATTTCCAATATGTATGTGAATTAAAGTTTGATGGCCTGTCCATCAGCCTTACTTACGAAAATGGCAAACTTTTACGTGCGGTTACCCGTGGCGACGGAACTCAAGGTGATGACGTAACCAATAATGTAAAAACCATTCATACTATTCCACATCAAATCAAATCAGCGGTGGCACCTGAACATTTCGAAATCCGTGGGGAAATTTTTATGCACAAAGCGGCTTTTTTACGCTTAAATGCTTACCGGGAAGAACTTGGTGAAATCCCTTACGCCAATCCACGGAACTTTGCCTCTGGAACGATTAAAATGCAGGATAGCAAGGAAGTAGCCAAACGGCCTTTAGATGGCTTTATCTACTTCTTGTACACCGATAAAAATGAATTTAAAACTCACTGGGATAGCTTAAATGCTGTAAAAGAATGGGGCTTTCATGTTTGCGAACACAATAAACTGGTCCCAGATATTGATGCAGTGCTTGACTTTATCCATCATTGGGAAAACGAACGTTTTAAACTGAGTTATGATATTGACGGCATTGTAATTAAGGTAAACAGTTACGCACAACAACAGGAATTGGGTTTTACTTCCAAATCTCCACGTTGGGCTATTTCATATAAGTATAAAGCCGCAGAGGTTGAGACGGTCCTGGAAAAAGTAACCTATCAGGTGGGCAGAACCGGAGCGGTTACACCTGTTGCCAACCTGAAACCTGTTTTGCTGGCCGGAACTACCGTTAAACGTGCTACTTTGCATAACGCTAACGAGATAGAACGTTTGGATCTGCATGAAGGTGATACCGTTTATGTTGAAAAAGGTGGCGAAATTATCCCGAAAATCATCAAGGTAAATTTAGCTAAACGTTTGGCTGAGGCAGCAAAAATACACTACCTGGATAAATGCCCTGAATGTGGAACGGAACTGATCAGAAAAGAAGGAGAAGCAGTACACTATTGTCCGAATGATGAAGGCTGTCCGCCGCAGATTGTTGGAAAAATCCAGCACTTTATTTCGCGCAAAGCCATGAATATTGATGGACTCGGTGACGAAACGATCGAAACTTTTTACAGGCATGGTCTCGTAAGGCACATTAGTGATTTATATACCCTACATGAAAAATCAGATCAGCTTAAAACCTTGGACCGTTTCGGAGAACGTTCAATCGAAAACATGCTCAAGGGCATCGAAAAATCGAAAGAAATGCCCTTCGAAAAGGTGCTTTTTGGCTTGGGTATCCGTTATGTTGGTGAAACTGTAGCAAGAAAAACTGCTGCTGGCGTAAAGAATATCGACAACCTCCTTAAGGCTTCGGTAGAGGAATTAATTGCCATTGATGAGATCGGACAACGCATTGCAGAGAGCATTGTTGAGTATTTTGAAAAAGAAGCGCACTTAAAGCAGGTTGAATTATTAAAATCAGCAGGATTGCAGTTTGAAATTGAAGAAAGGATAATTACGCTGGCCAGTGATAGACTTATTGGAAAAACATTCGTAATTTCGGGCGTTTTTGAAAACTTTAGCCGTGATGAGCTCAAAGATATGATTGAAGCCAATGGCGGAAAGATGCTGAGCGGCATTTCAGGGAAATTGAATTACCTGGTAGCAGGCGATAATATGGGGCCGTCTAAATTGGAAAAAGCGAACAAACTAAACATTCCCATCATCAGCGACGCTGAGCTATTGGAAATGATAAAATAAAATTGACCACAAGGTTCGATTTATAAATTGGAAAATGCAGGAATGCAGGTTTTACGGCAATTAAAACTTCCCGTATATACCGGGGGTATTAACTAACTGTAATTACAGGATTGATATTTTAGCAGAGCAAAAAATTATGGTAGAAATTAAAGCAGTAAGCTTTAAATGAGATACATCCGGCACAAACCATTACCTATTTAAAATTATCAGATTGTAAATCAATTTTAAGGTGGCAAATATAAAAGATGGAATTAAGCGGGTAATAAATGGCTATTTATAACCCGAAATAAAAAACACTTCGTTCCTTTGCGGCTTCGTGATTGGAGAATAATAATTAAAATATATAATGAACAAATTTCAGGGTACTGGTGTAGCGTTGGTTACGCCTTTCAACACAGATGGATCAGTTGATTATAATGGCTTAAAAAACCTGATTAATCATTTGACAGAAGGAGGGATAGATTACCTCGTTTCTTTAGGTACAACCGGCGAAACCGCTACAATGACCAAGGACGAGAAGAAGAAGGTGTGGGCCTATACTGCTGAAATTAACAATAACAGGTTACCATTGGTTGCCGGTATTGGCGGAAATGATACGTTAGCTGTTGCTGAAGACATTAAATCATTTGATAATGCCGGTTATAGCGCTATTTTATCCGTGAGTCCTTATTACAACAAACCTACTCAGGAAGGCATTTATCAGCACTATAAACATTTGGCTGAAATTTCTCCTTTAGATTTAATCTTATATAATGTACCAGGACGTACAGGAAGTAATATGAGTCCGGAAACCACATGCAGACTGGCTCACGATTTTAAAAACATTATTGCAACTAAAGAAGCGTCAGGAAGTTTTGATCAATTTAACCAGATTATGAGAGACAAGCCTGCAGATTTTCTTTTAATTTCAGGAGATGATCCGGTTACTTTGCCGATGATCGCATTAGGTGCTGCAGGTATTATTTCAGTGATCGGAAACGCTTTACCTAAGCAATTTTCTGATATGGTAAACCTTTGTCTAGCCGGCGACTACAGAACAGCCCTGCCTGCTCATTTAGCGTTAATAGAATTCACCCGTTTGGCTTTTGCAGAAGGTAATCCGGCTGGGATAAAAGCGGCACTAAAACATTTAGGTGTTTGTGGCGATACGGTTAGGTTACCATTGGTTAAAGCTTCTTCAATGTTAGAAAAAGCGATTAATGCTGAACTTGATAAAATAAATCAAACGGTTTAATCGCATGATCAGATGATCAAAAAGGCTTTCAAATTTAAAATTTGAAGGCCTTTTTACTTTGATAGGAATTATTTAAACAACATCGGTATAAATTCTGATAAGTAGTCCCTCCAGTTAACCCAGGTATGCCCGCCTTCACTTTCTTTATAATCATATTTGAGGCCGATTCCATCGAGCTTCTTTCTGAACTCACTTACAGTTTTATATAAGAAATCCTTTTTGCCTATCGCAATCCAGTATAAGTCGTAGCCATTTTTCTTTTGCGTTTCAAGCTTCAAATCCAAATCTTTGTAGATAGGACTTGCTGCACTGGCCGGCGGCAATATGGCCGGAGAAAATAAACCGATATAACCAAAAGTTTTAGGATAATTGGCCGATATATAGAGGGAGTGAAATCCTCCCATTGATAAACCCGCAATGGCCCGATCATGCTGCTCTTTACCGGTATGATAGTTTTTCTCTGTAAAATCGATAATTTCTTTAAAATAGGATTCCATATCACCATTAAAAACATCGGGCGTCATCATAATCGGTTTATAGAGTCCTTTTGATGATTCTCCCGGTGCAGCGGTGTTGCTGGTGTGGCCATTAGCCATTACCACAATCATCGGCCTGGCTTTACCGGAAGCGATGAGGTTATCTAAAATCTGAGAAGCTCTGCCGAGTTGCATCCAGGCTTCTTCATCTCCCCCAACGCCATGTAAGAGGTATAAAACAGGATAACTTCCTTTTGACGCTTCATAACCCGGAGGTGTATAAACAGTAAGTCGGCGACTCGTTTTGAGCCCAGCAGATTGATACCAACGTTTTGCCACCGTTCCATGCGGTACATCTTTAACCCTATATAAATCTGCCTTGCCATTTCCCACCAAGAACACATTTACAACAGATGATACATCTCTGATCAGATAAACATTGTTTGGATCCCGGATCTTCAAACCATCAACAATAAAACTGTAGCTATAAAGTTCTGAGGGTAAAACCACCGATGTATATGACCAAACACTATCTGTTCCTAATTTCATTTCCTGCGTGGGCGGCATGTTTCCGTTCGAAACCAAAAAATCCCCCTGTATTTCTACCTTCCTGGCATTTGGTGCTTTAAGCCGAAAAGTTACGGTACCATCAGTATTCATCTGCGGTGATATAATTTCTTTCTGACGGCCAAAATTTAAATTTTCCTGGGCATACATCAATTGCGTACAACCAAGCAACACTAGTAGAATGATTTTTTTCATGGTAAGGATAAGGGAATCGGGATGATCTAATTTTGTCTATTAAAAACAATGGCCTCTTCACATAAAGAGGCCATCTGGAATAATATCTATTTTAAAATCGCTTACGCTTTATTTTTGGTTTCCTGAACTTCTAAACGGATGGCCTGAGCTAGGTTTTTAAGATCCTGCATCCCCTTACGTACACGGGTTCCTGCTGCGCTATTGCCCTTGTTATAAAATTTGTCTGCATCAGCTTCTAAAGCTGCCACTAAACTTTTTACCTCTTCGAATTTTTTCATTTTTTGATTACTCCTATGTTTTTTTAAAGTTTTAGATTTAATTATCTAATTTAAAGGGTTTAACGAAATAAAAAAATTTTAGAAGAATAAAAAGATGCCCCCCTAAATCGTTTTTTTCCACAATCGGTAGGTTTATAAACACCGAATTTGGCAACAAAATAAACAAATAGCTGATAAACAAATAATTACAAAAATAACACATAAAAAAAGCCCTTTAAAACATGTTTAAAGGGCTTTGTAAAATTTCTATTGATTTTAAGCAGTAGCGAAAAGATTCTCTTTATAATAACCGTTTTCTAACTTTTCAGCAACCTCGCTGAAAGCGTCTAGCGTACGTTGAACATCTTCCAGTGTATGTACAGCTGTTGGAATTAAACGTAACTCGATCATTCCTTTAGGAATAACAGGGTACACTACGATTGAACAGAAGATACTATAATTTTCACGTAAATCGAAGGTAATGGCTGTAGCATCAGATAATTCACCCTTTAAGAAAACCGGTGTCACAACAGAATTGGTCACTCCTAAATCAAAACCACGCTCACGAAGCCCTTTTTGTAAAGTTGTAGCAATTTCCCATAACTTATCTTTAAGTTCTGGTTTGCTTTTCAATAACTCTAAACGTTTTAATAATCCAATCACCATTGGCATAGGTAAGGCTTTAGCAAAAGTTTGCGAGCGCATATTGTACCTTAAGAAATTGGTAATTTCTTCTGTTGAAGCTACAAAAGCACCGATACCTGCCATGGATTTAGCAAATGTACCAAAGTAAACATCTATGCCATCAATGCAATCTTGTGCTTCATGTGTACCTGCACCAGTTTTACCCATGGTACCAAAACCATGTGCATCATCAACCAGGATACGGAATTCAAAATCATTTTTAAGGTCAACGATCTCTTTTAATTTACCCTGAGCCCCACTCATTCCGAAAACACCTTCTGTAATTAAAAGAATACCACCGCCGGATTCTTTCGTTAATTTGGTAGCACGCTCTAATTGTTTACGTGCACTGTCAATATCATTGTGCTTATAAACAAATCTTTTACCCATATGCAAACGAAGACCGTCAATAATACAGGCATGTGATTCGGCGTCGTAAACAATTACATCATTACGATCAACCAGGGTATCGATAATTGATACCATTCCCTGATAACCATAATTTAATAAAAATGCATCTGGCTTACCAACAAAGGCGGCCAGCTCCTGCTCCAACTGCTCGTGGAATTTAGAATTTCCACTCATCATACGGGCCCCCATAGGGTAAGCCATACCATATTGAGCTGCAGCTTCTTCATCTGCTTTTCGAACTTCCGGGTGATTGGCTAAGCCTAAATAATTATTTAAGCTCCAAACCAAATGCTCTTTTCCTTTAAATTGCATGTGAGGTGCAATTTCTCCCTCTAATTTTGGAAACGAGAAATACCCATGAGACCATTTCTGGTGTTGGCCAAGTGGCCCCATGTGCTTTGCGATTTTATCAAATATATCCAATGTATTACCTGTTTTTAATATAAATTTTGCGAATTTAAGCTTTATTAGTCTTAAAATCAACTTAGCGAACTTTTAGGCACTAATTAAGACCTGTTTTTATGCTCCAATAGTATGCCAAAAAAGCCCCGATGTTACAACGGGGCTTTAAATTATATTTGGTTGGTTTTAATCAACGTTATCGTGCAGAAAAGAATTATTTGGTCTGATCTCTGTACCACCATCCTGATCGTTGCTTAATGTAAACCTGCTTACCTGTGATTCAGAGGAATGCTGAACCTGCTGTAATTGCATTTGTTTGCGTTTATAGGCTGGTTCGTTTTCAAGCTCCTGTAAACCATTTGTTGTACGCAATTTCATGCTCAGATCTTTAAGACGTAAAATACGTTCTTTAGATTTTCTCAATTGCTCTTCCATTGACTCATCATTCTTGTCATCATCTAATCCAACAACCGGCATTTCGATTTCCGGTTCAGGCTGTGGCATGGGAGCTGCTTTTGCTGCTGGTGTTTCAAACACAAAATTGGTTTCAGCCAATTTAACTTCGAACTCAAACCCTGTCTCTTTTGCTTCTTCTACCTGGGGCTCTTCTTCAATTAAAGTATGGCGAACAATATGATTTTCCGGCTCCTGAACTTTTTGAGGCTCAGATTTGCTGAACATACCACCAAAAAGATCTGCCTGCGAAACTTCTTCCCTGGTTTTTAAAACAGGCTCATAAGATGGCGCTGCTTTAGGCTGGATGAACGAGTTTACCGGTTCAACAGGGCGAATAAGCGGTGCTTCTTCTGGTGTTAAAAGTGATATTTTCTTTTTATTTTTTTCTTCTTTTACGCGTTCTTCAGATGTTTGGAAACCTGTTGCAATAATGGTTACAGAAAGTTTATCACCTAAAGATTCATCTGTACAGTTACCCCAAATTAAATCTGCTGATAAACCGGCTTTTTCCTGAATATAATCGGTAATGATCGAAACCTCATCCATTGTTACCTCACGCAAACCGGAACTGATGTTCAATAAAATATAACGGGCCCCTTCAATTTCATTATCTTTTAACAATGGAGAAGCCAAAGCACCTTCTACAGCCTGTAATGCACGGTCGTCGCCCTCAGCGGCAAAACTACCCATGATGGCTACACCGCTATCTTTCATTACGGTACGCACATCTTTAAAATCCACGTTGATATATCCCGGAACCGTAATAATTTCTGCGATGCCTTTTGCAGCTGTTGTTAAAATATCATCGGCCTGGCCAAAGGCAGAACCCAGGGTTAAATTTCCAAATATTTCACGCAAGCGGTCGTTAGAGATGACCAAGTAAGAATCTACATATTTTTTCAACTCTTCCATTCCCTCATCGGCTTGCAATCTACGTCTTTTTCCTTCGAAAGAAAATGGTGTAGTAATGATGGCTACAGTTAAAATGTCAAGTTCTTTTGCGGCTTTCGCAATGATTGGTGAAGCGCCTGTTCCGGTACCACCGCCCATTCCGGCTGTAATGAAAAGCATTTTGGTGGTATTGCCTAACATGGCTTTGATATCATCTATATTTTCTATAGCTGAATTTTTACCAACTTCAGGAATAGAACCAGCTCCCATTCCTTCGGTTAAGCTAGCACCCAATTGCACCTTATTAGGTATAGGGCTGGATTCGAGCGCCTGGGCATCGGTATTACAAATAATAAAATCTACACCAGTAATACCAGACAGGTACATATGGTTCACTGCGTTGCCGCCACCACCTCCAACACCAATAACCTTGATGATTGAAGATTTATCTTTTAACATTTCGAACTGCATATCTTTATGAATCAGTTGTTTAAAAATTTTTAAATTCTGTTCATTACTCCATGTAATATTAACACTTTTTCAACAGACGTTTTCCACAAGTGTTAAGAATGTGGAAAACTCTTCTTTTGTTGAAAAATAATTAGCTTTTCAGGTAATCTTCATCACTCACATTCATATCATCCTGAATGAAAGTTCTTGTTTTCGCCAGTAATTTATCAAACAATCCTGGTCCACGTTTTTCTTTTTCTTTGGCAGTTTTTGGCTTTTCTACAAAAACACCCGGTTGTTTCATTTCTTCCATCAGTTCTTCAGCTTTCTGAATTCCTTTGATCAGCAAACCTACACTTGTTGCATACATCGGGCTTTTCAGATCATCGTAAATGGCTTTAGGCATATCCTCATATTTAGATAAATGCTCGTTCGGGTAACCGATACGGCAATCTAAACCCGTTACATATTCAACAGCCTGAGATAAATGTTTTAGTAAAGCACCACCACCGGTAATCACAATACCACCAATTAGTTTTTTCTCATATCCTGAAGACTTGATCTCGTAGTACACGTGTTCTATAATTTCTTCCATACGTGCCTGGATAACGTAGGCCAGGTTTTTAACCGAAATTTCTTTTGGTTCGCGGCCACGTAACCCTGGTACGCAGATAATTTCGTTCTCTTTATTCTCTTCAGCCAATGCCGAACCAAAACGCGTTTTAAGCAACTCAGCCTGGTTACGCATTACAGAACAACCTTCTCTAATATCTTCGGTAACACTGTTACCACCAAAAGGAATAACCGCGGTGTGGCGGATAATACCTTCGTGAAAAATAGCAATATCCGTAGTACCACCACCAATATCAACCAATGCAATACCAGCTTCTTTTTCTTCCTCGCTCAACACCGATTCAGATGAAGCCAATGGCTCAAGAATTAAATCCTGGGTTTGCAATCCTGCATTGTTTACACATTTGATGATATTTTTTACGGCCGTAACCTGACCAGAAATAATATGGAAGTTAGCTTCAAGACGAACTCCCGCCATACCGATCGGATCTTTGATTCCCGGCTCGTTATCAATGGTAAATTCCTGCGGCAATACATGAATGATCTCCTCACCCGGAGGCATTACCAGCTTAAACATATCATCAATCAACTTATCGATATCCTTTTTACCGATTTCATTGTTTAGTTCTCTTCTTGTTAAAATACCTCTATGCTGTAAGCTTTTAATGTGCTGACCAGCAATACCCACATTTACCACCTGTATCTCTACATTGGATTGTCCGCTTGCCACTTCAACAGCCTGAGTAATTCCCTGTACTGTTTTTTGAATGTTAGAAACCACCCCACGCGTTACCCCCGCCGATTCTGCCTTGCCTATTCCTAAAATTTCTATCTTACCGTGCTGCGTTCTACGGCCAACGATAACACAAATTTTTGTAGTACCGATATCCAATCCTACTACAATTGGCGACTGACTGGTAAATTTTGCCTTGTCCATATTGTTAATTTTGCTGAGTTTTATACTGTTTTTCTAGGGCTTTGATTTCTTTCTCTCTTGCTTCTATTTCTTTTTTCAATTGAGCCGCAGATTTTGCCGGCTTTGGTAATGTTGTTACCGTTTGCTTCGGTTTTTCTTTTTTATCTGCAGATTTCGTATCCTTTGGTTTTGTGGCTGAAGTAACCACTGGCTTTGTTGATGCTGTTTTAACCGGTGTTGTTTTTTTCGGCTCTGCTTTTTTAGGCTCAGGTTTTTTTTCTACAACCTTTTTTGGTTCAACCTTACGAACTTCTGTTTTTTTCGGTTCATCGGCCTCCGGACGATCATCCATAGCGGCAACAATTGTACTTCTGATTAATGAGTCGGTTACACTTCGTTGTATCCTCAAACTATCTGCTGCAGAAATTGTTTTAGCTTTTTTTGCCAATTCTGTCGAATCTCTTCTTTCGCAAACAATCTGGTTGGTATACTTGATGTTAATGGTCCGATAAGTATCCCATCCTACCTGGGGCATTGCCTTTTTATAAAACAACAGCAGGTTTGTCATTTTCTTTTCAAGCGAATCGGCATTGCCCAAAATAATCCGCTGATTGCCTACTCTTGGTATCAGTTCGATATCATTTTTTTGATCAACTACAATCTGCTCAATCTGCGAATCCCAGAGCGTATCTTTTTTAATAAACTGCGCAGTTTTATATAAATCTCTTGCCAGTTGTGTACGTAACGTATCTACCCTACTCCCAAAAACTTCAGTAATATGTCCTGTTGCGACCAGCACATTGGCAGTAAAGTTTGATGAAATAGGCATTTTCAGTCCATCATTATCAATGTAAAAATCCTGCCCGTTTTCGTTCAATATACGAAGGATAGGCTGACGCTGCTTTACTTCAATATGCAATACCCCATCCATATCGACATATACCTTCGCAAAACCAATGTAAGGGTTAGACTGCAGTTTTTTTTCGATATTATGAATGTTGATGTTTTCGAGGTTACGGCCTAACAGCACACCCTGATCTTCTTTCAAAATTGCATCGATCTCTTCGCGTTCAATGAAATTATCTGCGCCGGGAATCAGAATCTTGACATCTTTGCATTTAACCGTCTGTTTCTTCACATTGATAAAACTCAAAAGCACCACCACCCCTGCCAGACTGATCAGCCAGGCAAAGCCAGTAAAAATTGCGCTCCAGTTTATCCGTTTAAGCATTGTTCAAAGTATTTTTTAGGGGTTCGATAATAGTGTCTATATCGCCCGCACCTACTGTTAAAATTAATTCAGGTTTAGTATCCCTAACATACTGGACTACAAAATCTTTTCCGCATACCTGTTTATCTGCCAGCGTGATTTTATCCAGTAGAAACTGTGCATTTATCCCTTCAATTGGTAATTCTCTTGCGGGGTAAATTTCCAATAGCATCAGTTCATCAGCAGTGCTCAAAACTTTTGCAAATTCATCTGCAAAATCCCGTGTCCTGGTGAACAGGTGCGGCTGGAAAATTACGGTTAGCTTTTTATAAGGATATAATTGCCTCACCGCATCAAAACAAGCCCTAAGTTCTTCGGGATGATGTGCATAATCATCAATATAAATCTGATTACTATTATTTACAATGTACTCAAAGCGGCGTTTAACACCCTTAAAATTTGCAACAGCCTGTTTTATCTTTTCAGCATCAATGCCCAACTGTAAGGCAATGGCAATAGCAACCGTTGTATTTTCTACATTGTGCTTACCTGGAAGCATTAAACTGATATCGTTTATGCTTTGGGCACCACCTGTATAATCAAAAAGAAATTTCGAACCTTCTACCCTTAAATTTTCTGCCTTTGCTACTGCCGTTGAACTTGCTGCATAGCTGATGCTTTCCTCCAGCGGCAATCCTTCATGCGCATAAAGTGTACCTTCTGCTTTCAGCTGGCCAGCAAACAAGCGAAAGGATTCTTCAAGATGGCTTTTATCGCCATAAATATCCAAATGATCGGCATCCATCGAAGTAACCACGGCTATGTCAGGATGAAGGGTGAGAAACGAGCGATCGTACTCATCAGCCTCTACCACTACCACATTGTTTTTTCCGAAAAGCACATTACTATTGTAGTTACTGGTTATGCCGCCTAAAAAAGCAGTACAATCGTAACCGGTATCTTTTAAAACATGAGCAACGATAGATGAAGTTGTAGTTTTACCATGCGTGCCGGCGATAGCAATACAGAACATTCCCTTACTGATGATACCTAAAACTTCTGAACGTTTTTTTAGTGTAAAACCTCTTTCTATAAAGTGATTTAAAATCTTCGAATCTTTTGGAATTGCTGGTGTATACACAACAAGAGTATCATCCTGATGATCTGAAAATTCATTAGGCAATGCAGAAATTTCATCAAGGTAGGTAATCAAGATCCCTTCCTGCGTTAAGGTTTCAGTCAGTTTGGTCTGGGTTTTATCATAACCACAAACCACCTGTCCGCGTTTAGCAAAATAACGGGCAAGCGCACTCATGCCGATACCACCGATACCTACAAAGAAAACCCTATTTATTTTACTTAATTCCATTTTTTTTAGCTAAAAGCAAAAAGACCAAAGCTTAAAGCTGTCTTTCCACTGTTTTATTTTATTATTTTCTATCGCTCTAAGATTGCTTCGTATCTCGTAGTTACTACCTGTCGTTGCCTTAGTCTTTATTCTTGAAGCTTATTTAATCAATTTTAATACTTCTCCAGCAATAATTTCATCTGCCTTTGGCAATGCCATTTTTCCTATGTTTTCTGCCAGCTGTTCGCTTTGTTCTTTATTATTTAAAAGTTCAAGTGCCGCCTTTACCAAAGTATCTTCGGCTGAGCGATCGTTAATGAGTACTGCAGCTCCATTTTTAACCAGGGCCATTGCATTTTTGGTCTGATGGTCTTCAGCAACATTTGGCGAAGGCACCAGAATCACTGGCTTTTTGATCAAACAAAGTTCTGCTATTGTCCCTGCTCCGGCACGGCTGATGATCACATCGGCAGCGGCATAAGCCAGATCCATTTTATTCAAAAACTCCAGGATCCGGACGTTTGGGTGGTAATCGGGGCCCAATCTTTCCATAATCCCCTTATAGTAATACTTACCGGTTTGCCAGATCACCTGCACATCTTGCGCAATAATTTCTGGCAAGTGTTTTTCAATTGCCTTATTTAATGTTCCTGCGCCTAAACTTCCACCGGTAACCATAATGGTCTTTTTTAATGGGTCTAGTTTTAATAGTTCAGCTCCTGCATGGTGCTTTCCCTTAATATCAACCACTTGCTGACGGACAGGATTTCCTGTTTTTAAAATCCGGTCAGCTGGAAAAAACTGGTCCATTTCATCAAAAGCGACACAGATTTTCGAAGCCTTTTTACCTAACCACTTATTGGTTACCCCCGCGTAATAATTCTGTTCCTGTATGAGGTAAGGAATTCCTTTTAATGATGATGCATACAACAGGGGTCCAGAAGCATAACCACCAACGCCTACTACTGCATCGGGTTTAAAATCATTAATAATCTGCAGGGCTTTCCGCACGCTACCGATTACCTTTAGCGGAAGTGCCAGGTTTTTGATAATTGAGCCGCGTTGTATGCCACTAATATTCAATCCTATAATTTTATAGCCGGCAGCAGGAACTTTTTCCATTTCCATTCGGCCTATCGCACCCACAAATAAGATTTCACAGGTTGGCACCATACGTTTTAGCGCATTGGCTATGGCTACGGCGGGGAAAATGTGCCCGCCGGTGCCACCACCTGATATGATAATTTTTGGGGAATTATTCATTTTAATTGTTTTAATGTTAACTATTTCACCACAAAAGCCACAATAGCGAACAAAAGTTGTTGTTTTTGTTTAATGTAAATATTGCCCACCAAACGAACAATAGTTAATATATGATTATTCAGGTAACAGTCTGAATAAATCGTTTACATATGTTTTTTGTCCTTCACTATATAAATTAACTGTATTGAAATTATAAATTATTCCCTTCGGAGAACCCAACAGCTTCATATAAGTAATAATTTGAGCCTCATGAATCGGCATTAATTTATCAACAGACTTTAATTCAACCGTAAGTACATTTTCAATAAATAAATCACACCTTAAATTTGCGTCTATAGCCATTCCTTTATAATTTACTGGTACAATCATTTCAGTCATAAAAGAAATCCCTCTTAGTGCCAGTTCATATTTCATGCATTTATGATACGCACTTTCTAACAACCCAGCTCCGAGCGCCTTATGCACTTCAATGGCGGCACCATTGACCTGATAAGTTAAATCAGTTAGATATGCTTTACTAGGTATCATTATAGCTATTATGTTCTTTTGTTTCTTTGTGGTTGTTTTTATTTATCCAAATGCTGGAAGTTCTCCAACGATCACTTTATTCTTCACTTTATCTTTATCTTCTTTTGTTGCTGCATTGGCATTTTCTTCTACGTCGCGGCTTACACTCAGAATAATACCAAACGCCACGCTGGTAAAAATCATAGAGGTACCACCCATACTTACCAGTGGCAATGGAACTCCGGTTACCGGCCCTAAACCAACTGCTACCGCCATGTTTGCAAAAGCCTGAATGGTCAGACTAAAACTTAATCCGGCGGCCAGCAGTGCACCAAAAGCCTTTGGCGCACGGGTTACGATCTTGATACATCGGTATAAAAGCACCAGGTATAGTATCATGATAACAATTCCTCCCACAGTCCCCCATTCTTCAATAATAATGGCGAAAATAAAATCGGAATATGGGTGTGGCAGGAAATTGCGCTGTGTACTATTACCTGGTCCTTTACCAAAAACACCACCAGTAGCCAGGGCAATTTTTGCCTGATCTGCCTGGAAAGTTTTATCTGAATGCTGCATTTCAGGATGCATAAACGTATTGATACGCGACATGTAGGTTTTTCGCCTTGGCCCTAAAAAGAAAACGAACAATAGCAGCACAAAACCTCCTGCACAAACAATAGCGATCTGTTTAATACTGATCCTACCGATAATCAGCAGCAATATACTTACACCAAAAAGCATTAAAGCTGTAGATAAATTGGCCAGTGCAATTAGAACAAAAACCACACAAACCGACCCCATAATTGGTATAAATGACTCTTTAACGTCTTTAATATTTTCTTGTTTTTTGGTCAGCATCCGGGCCAAAAAGGTAATCAATGCCAGCTTGGCTAAATCGGAAGTTTGAAAGGTTAACCCAATTACCGGTATTTTAACCCACCTCGAAGCATCGTTTAAGTTCGTACCAAAAATTAAGGTGTAAAACAGCAAAGGAATAGTTACAATCATTAACACCTTTGAAATACCTGCATAATAGCGATAATCAAGCAGGTGGGCGATGTAAATCATACCTATGCCCAGCAAAACGAAAATAAGGTGTTTGGTAAGCAAAAGTTTTTCTACAGCTTCTCCTTTTTTATAAGCCAAAGTACCCGTTGCGCTATACACTGCCATTACAGATATAAGCGAAAGCAGGATGATGATCAGCCAGATCCATCTATCTCCTTTTGTTTTATTAAGTAGTGCCTGCAACATATATTGAGCCTCCTATTATAATTCTCTTACTGCCGCCTTAAACTGGTTACCGCGGTCTTCATAATTTTTAAACAAATCAAAACTTGCACATGCTGGCGATAGCAATACGGCATCGCCACGTTTAGCCAGATGGAAAGCAATCTGTGCAGCTTCTTCTGCAGAAAAAGTATTGACAATAATATCTACATCATCCTCAAAAGCATCATGAATACGTTTATTGTCTTTACCCAGGCAAACAATGGCTTTCACCTTAGTTTTAACCAGATCCTTAAGCATATTGTAATCGTTTCCTTTATCAACACCACCCATAATCAGCACTACATCGCTCGTCATACTTTCTAAAGCATACCAGGTAGAGTTTACATTGGTGGCTTTACTATCGTTGATAAAATCGATCCCCGAAATTTTGGCAACATGCTCTAACCTGTGCTCAATATTCTTGAAATTACCCATGCTCTCGCGGATGGACTCATTTCGTAATTCTAAAACTTTCGACACAATGCCTGAGGCCATAGAATTGTAAATGTTGTGCTTGCCCTGTAAGGCTAAATCTGAAATAGACATGGTTAGTTGGTTATTAGGTTCTGTAAGGATGTGTAAAGTATTCTCTTCTAAATAAGCACCCCTTTCAACTGGTTTAACAATCGAAAAAGGATAAGTCCTGGCAAGTGGTTTAGTAATTGCCATGGCTTTCAGGCTTTCCTCGTCATCTGCACAATAAATGAAAACGTCATTTGCAGTCTGGTTTTGAATAATGCGCATTTTTGATGCAGCGTAATTCTCCAGCTTGTAATCGTAGCGATCCAAATGATCGGGTGTAATATTTAATAAAACAGCAATATCTGCCTTGAACTCGAACATATCGTCAAGCATAAAACTCGATATTTCCAGCACATAATATTCATAGTCTTCTGTAGCTACCTGCGCTGCAAAACTCTGCCCGATGTTACCGGCCAAACCTACATTTAAGCCCGCATTTTTTAAGATATGATAGGTTAACAGGCTTGTGGTTGATTTACCATTAGAACCTGTAATGCAAATGGTTTTGGCATCGGTATATCTTTTGGCAAACTCAATTTCTGAAATTACCGGAATACTCCGGGCAACCAGTTTTTTAACGATAGGTACTGTTGGCGGGATACCAGGACTTTTAATGACTTCCGTTGCATTCAGAATCAATTCTTCGGTATGCTTTTCAGATTCGAAGGGCACACCAAGCTTTTCTAATGCAGCTTTGTATTTATCGGTTATGATACCAAAATCCGAAACGAATACTTCGAAACCTTTGGCTTGTGCCAGCTTTGCTGCACCTACCCCACTTTCGCCGGCACCAAGAATAACCACACGGCCCTGCCCGGTCATTGCTGACTTAGTATTGCTTGATGTGATGTTATTCGTGTTCATTGTTTTATATTTTAGTATTAAGTAATTAGTATCACGTATAAAGACACTACTATTAAACTTTTATTTATTTTTTATTTTTACTGATCTACTTAAACCTTCCCACCTTGAATTACCTCAATTTCAATGTTACAATGGTCATAATCGCAAGCATGATCCCAATGATCCAGAAACGGGTTACAATTTTAGCTTCATGATATCCCTTTTTCTGGTAGTGGTGATGCAAAGGCGACATCAGAAAAATCCTGCGGCCTTCTCCAAATTTCTTCTTGGTGTATTTGAAGTAAGAAACCTGCATAATCACCGAAACCAGTTCTACCAGGAATATTCCGCATAAAATCGGGATTAGAAGCTCCTTACGGATCATCAGTGCAAAAGCGGCTATGATTCCCCCGATGGCCAAACTTCCGGTATCGCCCATAAAAATCTGAGCAGGATAAGAGTTGTACCAAAGGAAACCGACACAAGCACCAACAAAAGCTCCTGCAAAAATCATCAGCTCTGCCGAGTTCGGGATATACATAATGTTCAGGTAATCGGCCATAATCGTATTACCCGATACATAAGCCAAAATTCCCAGTGTAATACCAATTACAGCAGAAGTACCCGTGGCGAGCCCGTCAATACCGTCGGTAATATTGGCTCCATTTGAAACTGCGGTAATAATAAATACGGTGAACACGAGGAATATGATAAAAGCATATTTCTGATAATCACCTCCTAAAAACTTTAATACCTTGGCATAATCGAACTCGTTGTTTTTATAAAAAGGCATGTTGGTTTTGGTCGATTTTACATCCTGCGTATAGTAAAATGTCTCGCCTTTCTGGCGCAATACCATCGGAACGGTAGAAGTGCTTTTAACATTATCCTGAACAGTTTCTCTCACCACAATATTAGGATGAAAATACATTGTGGTACCCACAATTAAACCCAAACCAACTTGACCCACAACTTTAAAGCGACCGGCTAAACCTTCTTTATTTTTCTTAAATACTTTGATATAATCATCTAAAAAGCCGATTGCGCCCATCCAAATTGTGGTGATTACCATCAGGATGACATAAATATTGGCAATATTGGCAAAAAGTAATGTTGGAATAAGAATACCCAGCAAAATGATGATCCCACCCATTGTTGGAGTGCCTTGTTTCTGCATCTGGCCTTCCAAGCCTAAATTCCTAACCGTTTCGCCCACCTGTTTTTTATGTAAAAAATCAATAAGCCTCCGGCCATATACCGTAGTGATGATCAGCGATAAAATGATAGAAATGGAAGCCCGGAAAGTGATGTACTGAAACAACCTTAACCCAGGTATATCATAATGCTTATGCAGGTATTCGAATAATAAATATAACATTAGCTGATTGGTTTTAATTGTTCAAGTAAAATTTCTTTATCATCAAAATGGTTCCTTACCCCATTAATTTCCTGGTATTTCTCATGTCCTTTACCCGCAACAAGAATAATATCTCCTGGCTTCGCTAAATGACAGGCTGTTTTAATCGCTTCTTTTCTATCTAAAATGGACAATGTTTTACGCTTATTTGTTGGCGAAACGCCTGCTTCCATATCATGGATAATGGCTTGAGCATCCTCGGTACGTGGATTATCAGATGTGAGAATCACCTTATCACTCCAGTCGCAAGCCACCTGGGCCATAATCGGCCTTTTGGTTTTGTCACGATCTCCACCGCAACCAATTACCGTAATTACCTGTTCGGTTCCTTTACGGATATTGGCAATGGTACTTAATACGTTCTGAACGGCATCCGGGGTATGCGCATAATCTACAATACCAATAATTTTATCAGCCGAAGTGATATAATCAAACCTTCCTTCTGCACCTGATAAACGACTCAACATCGTGAGCACCCTTAATTTATCCTGCTCCAATAAAATCGCGGTTCCGTAAACGGCCAATAGGTTATAGGCATTGAAAGAGCCTACCAGTTTAAAATAAACATCTTCGTTATCGATATCCAAATGCAAACCACTGAACTGGTTTTCGATAATTTTAGCCTTAAAATCTGCCAGCTGCTTCAGCGCATAAGTCTTTTTATGTGCTTTGGTATTCTGCAGCATCACCATGCCATTTTTATCATCGATATTGGTCAGCGCAAATGCCGATTTAGGCAGCATATCAAAAAATGCTTTTTTGGCTTTCAGGTAGGCATCAAAAGTTTTATGAAAATCTAAATGGTCATGTGTTAAATTCGAAAATACCCCCCCGGAGAAAGTTAATCCTTCTATCCGGTGCTGGGACACGGCATGCGAACTTACTTCCATGAAACAATAATCGCAGCCTGCCTTTACCATATCCCTTAACAGCTGGTTTAAGGCAATCGGGTTTGGCGTAGTGTGCGTAGCAGGCACTACCGTATCATTGATGTAATTCTCTACCGTAGATAAAAGCCCGGTTTTATAACCCAGATCTTTAAATAATTTAAAAAGAATGGTCGCAATGGTCGTTTTTCCGTTCGTTCCGGTAATACCAATCAGTTTTAAATCTGCTGATGGATTTCCAAAATAATTACCGGCCATAATCCCCAGGGCAACCGATGTATTTTCAACCTTGATATAAGTCACCGTAAAATCGTCGATTTCCGGTAAATTTTCACAGATAATTACGCCTGCGCCCTGCTGAACGGTCTGCTCAATAAACTGGTGCCCATCAGTAAGGGTACCTACCATCGCAAAAAAGATATCATCTTTACCTACCTTACGCGAATCGAAATTCAGCGCATTGATCTGCCGATCGGTTTTACCAACCAATTCTTTAATCGTTACACCGTAAAGTAAATCTTGTAATTGCATTTTTTTTATTTTTAGTATCAAGCAGTGAGTATCAAGTAGCAAGGCATACAACTTAAACCTTCCATCCTAAACCCTACGCCTTAAACCCTAAACCTTCCACCTTAATTTAACTCTATCTGTACACCTAATCCTCTACCCACTTTTGTACCGGCAGCTATCGACTGACTAATCACTTTGCCAGCACCAAAAACCTTTGTTTTTAAACCTGCATTGCCTAAAAGGTACAAGGCATCTTTCAGCCCCATCCCTGTTACGTTTGGCATTACACCTTTACGCTCGCTGTTTTCCTGAAAAATTGTTCCTGCACTGGTATCTATAATGTTGTAATACTCAGATTTTGAAGCAAAAAGTGGTTTAAATCCGAAAGCTTTATATACCTTCTGCGTTGCTTTGCTTTGTCCGGCCTTTGTTGGCGGCGTCCCGGTATTGCCAACCAAACGGGTAGGTACATCATTGTACATCTGCATGTCGCTGGCATAAATACGATCGGCAATTTCCCTGAAAACGGGACCTGATACCAATGCGCCATAATAAGCACCTTTTGGATCATTAATTACCACGATCATTGAATATTTTGGCTTATTTGCAGGAAAATAACCTACAAAAGAGGCTTGATACTGTTTATTCGCTCTATATCCTTTATTGGCATCAGCCACCTGTGCGGTACCGGTTTTACCAGCAATCGGATATAACGGATTGTAAACAATCTGCTTTCCGCTGCCCTCAGTTACCACCCCTTCAAGCATTTTTTTAATCTTGCTCAGTGTAACATCAGAACAAATTTTTTCATTGATCACCCTGGCTTTAAACTGCTCAATCGGGTTTCCCAACCTTCTGATCTCTTTTACAAAAATCGGCTGAAGCATCTTACCATTATTGGCCACCGCATTATAAAGCGATAACATTTTCAATGGTGTCAACTGCATTTCATATCCATATGCCATTTGCGGCAAGGTCATATTCTTGTTCCAACTTTTATTGGTAACCGGATTTTTTACTGCGGGCCTGGCTTCACCCGGAATCTGCAAACCCATTTTTTCATGCAAGTGCCAGTCATACAAATGATCTGTAAACTTTTTCGGATTTGCACCATATTTACTGTTAATCAGGTAGGCAATCGCCGCATTGGATGATTGTTCAAAAGCTTTCTTAACGGTTACCACACCGATGCTTCCGTGAGAATCTTTAATGGTATGCCCCGGGATTTTATAGGTACCCGTTCCAACCATGGTATTGGTATCAACCAGTTCATCCTCCAGCAAAGCCATGTAAGAAGCGAGTTTAAAAGTAGAACCCGGATCCTGGTTACCGGCGATGGCGTAATTAAATTTCTCTTTGTAAACACCTTCTTCTACTTTGGAGAAATTAGCCACTGCTCGGATTTCGCCCGTTGCCACTTCCATTACAATTACTGCACCATGATCGGCCTTTGATTTAATCAACTGTTTCTCTAAGGCACTTTGTGCCAGATCCTGCATATTCACATCAATGGTCGAGATAATGTCAGCACCATCCTTTGGCGCAACCTCTGCTTCTTCATTCACCGGGATATAAACACCTCCGGCAATGCGCTGCATCAATCTTTTTCCGGTTTCACCGTTAATATATTCTTTATAAGCACCTTCCAAACCTACACCATTGGCTACATTTTCGTTTTTATAACCAATGGTACGGGCAGCTAGCGCCTGAAAAGGAAGAATCCGTTTATTCTGTTGCACGGCAATTAAGCCACCACTAAATTTACCGATGTTATAAAGCGGAAAAGTCCTGATCGTTTTTAGATCGGCATAACCTACTTTACGGTGAATCAATAAATAACGTGCACTGTCCTGACGGCCCTTACGCAGGTAACGCGCATATTCTTTTGCAGTTTTATCCTGAAAAATCTGCGATAATTTATAACCCAGCGAATCTACTTTCTCATTGAATACTTTATCATCAGCAATACCGCCGGCGAACATATCCATACGCAGTTCATATTCCGGCACCGAAGTAGCCAGCAAACTGCCGTCATTGGAGTAAATGTTGCCACGGGTAGCTTCTACATTTACATAACGGGTAGAAAGACTGTCCGCCATAGCTTTCCATTTTTTTCCCTGTACAAACTGCACCTGACCCAGGCGTAAAAAAACCGCAAAAGCAAAAAGCACAATTAAGCCAAATGCCAGATATACACGAAGCAAGATGTTTGCTCTAATATTCATCGCTTTTAACAATTATTTTTTTTGGTGGTTCAATCAGTTCTTTTATACCAAGGGTATCTACCTTTTTAGCAACCTCTGTTAATTTACTTTTGAACATCAGGTCGGCTTTAAGGGATTTATACTCCCATCTTAATTCTTTTACTTCTTTATTTAATTTATCAATACGGCGAACATTGTTTACCGCAAAATGGCTATTGGCGATATAAATCATCCCTAAAAAAGCCAGAAAACACAAATAAGGCAAAGCATCTGTTGCCGCCTCTTTACTTACCAATCCATCATTAAAAAGCTTGCTGATGAAGGAATTGCTATCCATCTTCTCTTCAGCAGTTTTTGGCTTTTTGGGCACGGCTTTTAATTCCGGCTCAGGTCCAGTTTCCTCTTCCTCTATCTCCTCTCTAAACCTGTTCATATTTTTTCTGCAATTCTAAGTTTAGCACTACGAGCACGATTGTTTTGCGCAATCTCCTCATCAGTGGCCACAATCGCTTTACGTGTAATTACATTAAATGGCTTTTGCTGATTTCCAAAGAAATCCTTTTCTACTTCTCCCTGAAATTTCCCTTTTGCCATAAAGTTTTTTACCGGCCTGTCTTCTAACGAATGATAAGACATCACCACCAAATGACCGCCTGGCTTTAACACATCGGCTGCCTGTTGTAAGAAATCTTCCAGCACCTGAATTTCTGCATTCACCTCTATCCTAAGCGCCTGAAAAACCTGCGCCAGGTATTTATTTTCTTTTCCCTTAGGAATATAAGCCGATATAGCCGATTTCAGACTATTGATATCAGTAAACGGCTGTTCTAAACGGGCAGTAACAATAGCACGCGCTAAAGATTTTGCATTTTTTACCTCACCATAAATTCCAAATATTTTATGAAGCTTATCTTCAGGATAGGTGTTTAAAATTTCAGCCGCTGTTAAATCACGGTGCTGATCCATCCGCATATCCAAATCAGCATTGTGACGGATAGAAAAACCACGTTCAGGCACATCAAACTGATGAGAAGAGACCCCTAGATCAGCCAGTATACCATCAACCTGCCTAAAACCTTTTAAACGGAGGTTATTTTTCAGAAAACCGAAATTCTGGTCGATAAAAATAAAACGATCGTCTGCCGGAATATTAGCCTGCGCATCCGGATCCTGATCAAAAGCAATCAGCCTACCCTTCGGACCAAGATGTTTCAAAATCTCTTTCGAATGACCACCACCACCAAAGGTCACATCAACATAAACCCCGTCAGGCCTGATATTCAGGCCATCAATACAAGGCTGTAACATCACAGGCACATGGTAATTATTCTCCATCAACCCCTCCTTTCTTATCACCCATTACCTTTTGGGCAAGACTGGCGAAATTAGCCGGCACATCATCAAAAATATCTTCGTAAGATTTTTTATCCCAAACTTCAATACGATCTAACTGACAAGCCAGCACCAGATCACTACCTATACCCGCATAATCAACCAGCGATTTTGGCAAAAGTACCCGCCCGGCAGCATCAAGCGAAAGCTCGGTTGCTCCACGCGTAAAGGCCCTTACAAAGGCCCGGTTTTCCTGATCGTAAATATTAAGTTTAGAAAGATCGGCCACAACAGCATCCCAAACTTTCCTTGGATAGATAACCAGGTTTTTCTCGAAACCACGGTTGATGATCAACCCTTCCTTCTCAGATTCAGGCAATTGTTTCTTAAGCGCAGCAGGAACCATAAGGCGTCCCTTTGCGTCAAGTTTACAATCAAATTCTCCTAAAAGTTGGGTCATAGTGGTATCTACACTTTTTATCTAGTGTAAAAGTAAATAGTTCTACCACTTTTTACCACTTTTTACCACAAAAAAGTTTTCCACATCTTTTTTGTTACATTAATGGCTAGCAAATATAGCTACATCAAACCCACCCGTACAATTAAAAACATATTAATAACTGATAATAAGCAGGTTAAAAAAAAATGAAATAAAAGTGTCACGTTCGCCCACTTTTTACATCTAAAACCAAATAATACTAAAAATGAGCATCTTAATAACTTATTGATAGCAAAAATCAACCAGATTTCAACGCCGAATCTACATGGTGCACTATACATTAAATACGAATTGCATTTTCAGCCGTTTAAACAAAAAGGCCTTGCAAAGATTATCTGCAAGGCCTTTTATAAGGTTGTTATCTCTTATTCGTTAATGGCTTTGACACCTGGCAATTCCTTACCTTCCATATACTCAAGTAAGGCACCACCACCGGTAGAAACATAACTCACTTCATCTTCCATTCCGAATTTGGCAATCGCCGCAGCTGAATCGCCACCGCCGATTAATGAAAATGCACCATTATCTTTAGTTGCAGCTACTACCGCATCGGCAACAGCTTTGGTACCTACCTGAAAGCTTTCCATTTCGAAAACACCCATCGGGCCATTCCACAATAATGTTTTGGAGTTTTTAATTACATCCTGGAACAGTTCAGCCGTTTTAGGACCGATATCTAAACCCATCCAGTCAGCCGGAATATGACCTGCCGCAACATCTTGTTTAGCAGCATCGTTGGCAAATTTATCTGCAATTACGGTATCAACCGGCAAAATCAGGTTTACCCCTTTTGCTTTCGCTTTTTCGATCAGTTCTAAAGAAAGTTCCTGCTTATCAGCCTCTAACAATGAGGTACCGATTTCGCCACCTTGTGCCTTGGCAAAAGTATAAGCCATACCACCACCAATAATCAGGTTATCAACTTTCTCCAGTAATTTCTCAATCAAAAGAATTTTATCGGATACTTTAGCACCACCCATAATGGCTGTGAAAGGCCTTTCTGCATGATTTAAAATTTTCTCTGCATTTTCTACTTCAGAAGCCATTAAATAACCAAAGTACTTTGCATTTGGGAAGAACCGGGCAATAATTGAAGTTGAAGCATGTGCACGGTGTGCAGTACCAAAGGCATCGTTAACATAAACATCACCCAATTTTGATAATTTCTCTGCAAAGGCTACATCACCTTTTTCTTCTTCTTTGTAAAAACGAAGGTTTTCCAATAATAAAACTTCGCCCGATTTTAAATCAGCTGCCTGTTTTACCGCGCTTTCGCCAATACAATCGTCGGCAAACTTAACGTCAACACCAATAAGCGCAGATAAATCAGATAAGATATGTTTTAAAGAATATTTATCGGTAGGGCCGTCTTTCGGGCGACCTAAGTGAGACATCAAAATAACCGCACCGCCATCTTTTAAAATCTTGCTGATGGTAGGTAATGCAGCCCTGATCCTTTTATCATCGGTAATTTTAAATTCATCATCCAAAGGCACGTTAAAATCTACCCTGATTAATGCTTTTTTATCTTTAAAGTCAAACTGGTCAATGGTGTTCATGATTAATTATTTTTGATTTAAGTTTAATTTCATTTCGTAATGGAAACCGATGCCCGGGATATCGAACTCAGGCGAATCAGTAGTGAAGCCGATTTTTTTATAAAAAGCTGCTGCGGTTGAGCGGGCATTGCACCATAAATAATCGGTTTTGTATTCTTTTAAATATTCGATAGCAAAAGTAACCAGTGCTGCACCGTATCCCTTACCACCTTCATCCGGATGCGTGGCCATCCCACGTAACTGATAACCTTCACCTTCTCCGGGAAAAAAATCATTGCGCATAAATGTGGCAATAGATTTTATTTCTCCATCTTTAAAAAACCCCAAGTGAAAGGTGTCGTAGGCCAGGTCCCCGTCAAAAACACAGGCTTCTAATGGTTTGCCGTTGCGTAAAACCAGGCTCCTTAAAGGCAGAACTTCTTCAGGAAGAATGAATTTGACCATATTTATTTTATGATTAATCTGTACCCAAAGAAATCACCATTGAATACACCGCAAACGTTTGCAAAGTTAATAAAGCAATTGAAACACGCTAATAATAATACCATAAAGTGCTAAAATTTTGATATAAAACCCATCTAATCAACCGCCTTAGCTGAAGCGAACATAAAATGCACATCATGCAAAACAGACATCCGATTTACTTGTTTGATTAATAAGGTCAGGGCTGAATGAACAATTTTCGCCTTTGGATAGCTTAAAAACCAGCTTTTGATTAAAGCAAAAATCTATATAAGGGCATTTACAAAAACAGGTTTTGTTATACACCAGTTCAGGCTAAAGCAAATTGAGTTATTATTTGATGTAAATAATGAAAGAAGAAAACATAAAAACAGCAGCCAGGGTATTAATGGGCGCGGGTTTAATAACCGCCGGGATTGGGCATTTAACTTTTGCCCGTAAACCTTTCCAGGCACAGGTGCCAGATTGGGTACCTTTAAAGAAAGACGATACCGTTGTGTACTCGGGTTTTGTTGAAATTGCCCTGGGCACTGCTCTGGTATTAGCGCCCAAAAAACATCAGTCATTAATTGGCAAAATTGCCGCCGGCCTGTTTGTTAGCGTTTTCCCAGGAAATATAGCTCAATATACCCACAAACGCAGCGCATTCGGGCTTAATACAGATAGCAAACGCTTTTTACGCTTATTTTTTCAGCCAGTGCTGGTTTATTGGGCATTAAAATCAACACAAAAACCCTAAATTATTTTGTATTAAGCATATTGATTTTTTTCACGACATCGATTAAACGACTGCTATAACCGTATTCATTATCGTACCAGCCCACCACTTTAACCAGGTCGCCAACAATCGAAGTCAATAGCGAATCGAATATGCAGGAATGTGGATTATCAATAATATCAATGGAAACAATCGGATCTGCAGTGTACTGAATAAGGCCTTTCAATTCATTTTCGGCAGCATATTTAAAAGCTGAATTAATTTCTTCAATGGTGGTTTTCTTCTTTAACAAACAGGTAAAATCGGTTAACGATCCATTTAATACCGGAACCCTGATTCCCGCGCCACCTAAACGGCCATCCAATTCGGGAAAAATATGGGTGATGGCTTTTGCTGCCCCCGTGGTAGTGGGGATAATAGAAGATGAAGCTGCTCTTGCCCTGCGCAAATCTTTGTGATTGGCATCATGCAGATTCTGATCTCCCGTCATAGAATGGATGGTGGTAATATAACCTTCCTCTACGCCCCAGTTATCGTTCAGAATTTTAATCATTGGGGCAATATTATTGGTTGTACAGCTTGCGTTTGATAATATCGTGCTGGCCAGATCAATATGATCGTCGTTTACGCCTAACACCACCATTGGAATATCTTCTGCAGCCGGGGCAGAAATCAAGACCTGTTTTGCACCTGAGGATATATGTTTTTCAGCTGATGTCCGCGTCAGGTTTCTGCCCGTACAATCAATAACCAAATCAACATGCAGTGCCGACCATGGCAGTTCATCAGCTGCTTCAATGGCAAAAACGGGAATGGAAAGGTCATTAATCACCAATGCATCGGTTTTAGCCGAAACGTTACCCTTAAAAACACCGTGAACACTGTCATACTTAAACAAATGCGCCATTGTTCTGGCATCTGCAAGATCGTTAATGGCTACTACATCAAAGTCTTCGGCCAATGCCAGGCGTAAAAATGTTCTTCCTATTCTACCAAAACCATTTATTGCCAGCCTCATGATTATAAAAATTAGAGCGCAAAATTAGTATTAATTTGCCATTATGAAAGTAGCGAGGCCAGAAGATGTAGATGCGATGATAAAAATGCAATGAGATGCTACAAGGGCAATTTAACCATCAGATCAAAAGATATTATTTCAACCAAAAAACCTATAATTGCTTTATAAAGAAAAACAACATGAACGTTATCCTCGCTTCTACCTCTACCCTATATGGCGGTAATTACCTGGAATACCTGAAAGATGAGCTGATTAGCCTCTTTACCGGATTAGATGAAATTATATTTATTCCTTTTGCAAGGCCGGGAGGCGTTTCGCATGAAGAATATACAAACACCGCGCGCGGTTTTTTCTCCAGGTTAAATATCAGCGTTAAGGGGTTGCATGAATTTGATGATCCTGTTAGTGCAATCCACACAGCGAAAGGTTTTTTTACAGGTGGGGGAAATACCTTTCTGCTGGTAAAAACATTGCATGACCTGGGACTAATGGCACATTTAAGAGAAAACATCAAATCGGGCAAACCTTATTTAGGTTGTAGTGCCGGCAGTAACATTGGCGGCCTTAATATGAAAACAACCAACGATATGCCTATTGTATATCCTTCTTCTTTTGAATGTATGGGCCTGGTACCTTTTAATATCAACCCCCATTACCTTGACCCGATTCCGGAATTAAAGCATAACGGAGAAACCAGGGAAACGAGGATTATGGAATTTTTAACGCAAAACAACATCCGGGTAATAGGCCTACGCGAGGGCAATTGGATCAGAATATCAGGCGATAAGATCACTACTGAAGGCAGTGAAAACACCAGGATTTTTGAAGCAGGAAAAGCGCCGTATGAATGCCAGCCCGGTAGTCCGTTATTGTAATTTATCAGATAGCGATACAGCTATTGAAAATTAAAATTCAAATAGCTACAAGTTTATGATCTACCAAACATCATAAACTTGTAGCCAGCATTATCTACTAAAGATAATCTGTAAGGCGGTACTTCGTTATGCCACCACAGTACTTGTTTTTTTTCGTGAGCGAAGATAGATCACCAATCCACCAAAAGCAACAATTAATATAATGGGTATAATCAAAGTGGCTCGTAAAATTTCGGGACCTGCAAGATTTTTGGCATTGGCCAGCGCCAGTGCATATTCAGAATTTTCCGGTGCTTTTAGGTAAGCATCAAATGAAGCACCCGCAGGCAGATGTTTAACAATCAGACTATCGTAAAAACTCCCCATGAACATGGTGTAAATAGAAACGGCAAACATCCCGGCCCCTCCCATCAAGTTTAAACCGAGTGCGCCTGATTTAGGAACATTTTCAGCAACAAAACCGATCATGGTTGGCCAGAAATAACAAACACCTATTCCAAAAACGATTGCCGCGAAGAAAACTGAATTTCCGGTAAAGGTACTTAACATGTAAAGCCCTGCTGCAGCAAATATGGCAGATAGAAGCAGTACGCCCTGAGGCGCAAGACGGTGCACCACAGGCTCCGCAAAACCCCGCCCAATTACCATGATTCCGGTTGTTAGCGTCAGCAACAAAATGGCATTGTCGGTTACGTTCTTCAACAGTAAACCTATCCATTGACCAGTAAATAACTCTGTAATGGCAGTACCAAACATGCAGATAAACATGAAGATAAACAGTGGAGAAAGTACTGCTTTATACATATCTGAACTTGAATAACCAGACGATACCCTTTCGGTAACCGGAAAATCCAGCTTCGAAAAGAGGTACCCATAAATTAAGGTAGGGATAATCATCATGGCTACCTGCACTTTCCACCCTAATCCAAGCTGAACAAATAGCGTAACCAACAATGTGCCGATTACAATCCCACCAGGAAACCATAAGTGAAAGTGATTTAATTTAGTTGTTTTATTTTCCGGATATAAAGCGGCAACCAATGGGTTACAAGCAGCCTCAACAGTACCATTGGCAATGCCGATGAGCAAGGTAGATAAAAAGAGACTCCAATAGCCCTGGGCAAAAATAGTCAGGATAATACCGGCCAGGTGAAAAACAAATGCCATAACCAGTAAACGTTTCATCCCGATTATATCCACTACAAATCCTCCAACTACAATAGCCAGTGGAAACCCCCAGAAGGCAGCAGCCGTAATCGTACCTAATTCGGCGGTACTTAATTGAAAATCTATCCCCAGCTGGTTCATGATCCCGGCGCGGATACCAAAGGACAGAGAGGTGACGAGTAATGCCAGGCAACTTGCCCAGAATAATTTTGTGGTTTTAATGTTAAGCATAAGCTCAGATTTAGTTTATAATTGGTTTTTAATTTCAGAAGAAAGAAAGATTTTAGAATAATGAAAGTCTTCTCTGCTTAGAGGAAGATATATTGTAAATTTAATAGGAATCCGGTCAGGTAAATACGCTAAACCTCCAGCTAAAACCCTGAGGCAGGAAACATGCCGGGTTCTAAACCAGCCTGCTAATTTAATGAGTTGGCGCTCCTCCATTTTCATTGGAATATTTGGTTTTATAACACGCAAAAAGCTGTGTTATAGACAGATGATGATCGTTAAACGCCATAATAATAAACAATTGAATCGATTAATGCAACGGCTGATGATAAACTTTATTCGTTTGCAGGTAATCTACGGTCAATGAGTATGAAGTATTATAGATTGATAAATTTGATTTTCTCCCTGTTAATCTATAAATTGAGGCAGAATCTTATCCAGACTACAATAACCTATGAAAAGCTATCTTTTTATTACCCTTTTAGCCATTTCCTTTGCTGTTCAGGCACAATCTAATACAGCCAATTATAAATATATCATTGTTCCCGAGAAATTCAGTTTTTTAAAGCAAGTTAATCAATATGGATTAAACACCCTCACCAAAGCACTTTTTGAGGAAAAAGGTTTTACAGTATATTTTGATAATACCGAAATACCACAGGAAATAGCGGCCGACAGATGCAAAGCCCTTACTGTTGACCTGCAGGAAAAAAACAGCATGTTTGTAACCAACCTTACCCTCCTACTTAAAGATTGTAAAGGTGCCGTAGTGATAAAAAGCAAGGAAGGCAAAAGCAGAGAGAAAGAATATAACACTTCTTATAATTTAGCGTTGCGAGATGCTTTTACAACCTTTAACGATTTTAGTTACTCAGCCGATCAACCAACAATGGTAACCAGCAACTTGCCAGTAACAGCAAACACAAACATAGAGACAAAAACCGCACCTGTACATATTGATCAGCCTACGGTCACCAAGCCAGAACAAAAAGAAGCGTTATTATATGCTCAAGCCATTAGCAACGGCTACCAACTTATCGATGCGACACCTAAAATTGTAATGACCTTACTAAAAACCTCTGTGGAGGATTGTTATATTTCAAATAACGGTAATGCAAACGGCATCGTTATCAAAAAAAATGGCAATTGGTTTTTTGAATACTACAAAAACAATGTTCTTGTTTCGGAAAAATTATCGATTAAATTTTAATAGTTACATCACGGGGTGGCCTGTAAAATTTATTGCATTCAACAGGAAGATTTTCATAATCGGATGAATTTATCACCTGCATCATAAATATAGATTGCTATTTTGAACAATCATTTTTTGTATATCCATATCAGCTACGCAACTTATTGCCTATAGCACATGGCACGGCCTTGCCACAGCTAGCCGCAGGTCGGCTCCTTATTTTTGACGTATAAAAAGTCCTTTATTACTAAAAGATGCTGACAACGATTAACTAACGGAAATCTAAAAACGCTATTCCTATCTGTAAAGTAAATCCAACAGCAATAGGATCAGGCATGCCGAATTGTTATGGTTGGAAGACCATTGAAAATAGTTCCGTTAAAATTCGAGTTCAAGGTTAACGTGTTAGCATCAAGCTGAAATGTACGTCAATACAGCCTTGTGAAATGAACGATTGAATAATTAAAATACAAACACTTTTTTGCCCGATTTTTAAACCCGTTCGTCGAGAATTAAGGTACGTTGGTATAATTGAGGATTTTCTGCTGCAACGTTTTGTACACCACGACGTCTTATCTACAAAACAACAACAAATATTAATAAAAATATAAACAACAGCATTATGAAAACCTCTATCAAAACCCTAACAAAATCAGTATTAACAGCTATCGCTTTAACTTCTGCAATTTTCTCAACAAGTGTAATGGCACACGAGAAACAGCCAATCAAAATTTCAACGCCTAAAGATATTCAACAAGTTATTGTAAGCGGGAATGTAGAAATTACGCTGGTTCAAGGTGAAAAAGAAAGCGTAAGCTATAATGAAGATAACACCGGTAAAGTAAAAGTGATCCAGGATGGACATGCCTTAAAAATCAGTTCAGCCGATGGAAATGTGGCTAAAATTACCGTTTCTGTAAAAAACATTTTCAGAGTACAGGCATCTGATAACGCGGTGGTAAAAACTTCAGGTAAATTAAATTCAAAATATCTTCAATTATTCTTAAACGGAGATGCTGTTGCAGCGATCGACTCTAATACCGAAGGTTTATATACAGTAATTGAGGATCGTGCGGATCTAAAATTAAGTGGTGCTACTCAAGAACATATCCTGGTAATGGGCAGCACACCAAAACTTAATTTAGACAGATTTGCTGCATTGAAAACACAAATGAGCTCACCAGTAGGTGCAACTCAAACTGCATCATTAGCCAAATAAATAATAAAATTTAAATAAAACGGGAGCGGTGAATTTATTCATCGCTCTTTTTGTTTATACAGCGCCGGACAAGCCTTACCATTTAGCTGACGGAAAGATATACCCGCTAAAATACAAGGATTTCTTTCTGTATTTTTTTTGATAAACTAGCCCTTTAGATTAGATTTGATAAATCGTTTTACTAATTTGGCATCTTAAAAAGATATACATGATTAATGATACGGATGGTTCCACATCAATGCTGATATCGCTTTTTGAAAAGTTTCTTTTTGTTCCATCTAATTAAAAGCCCTGACATGAAAAAATATACACATCCGGTACTAAGTACAATATTCACCCTGATAGCCTGCATCAGTTTCGTGCATGCACAAACTAAAAAGCAACCGGTAGACTATGTTAACCCATATATTGGCAACATCAGCCATTTACTTGTGCCCACATACCCTACCGTTCATTTACCCAACAGTTTGTTAAGGGTTTATCCGGAGCGTGATAATTTTACCAGTAATACGATACAGGGTCTGCCAGTTGTGGTTACCAGTCACCGGGGCAGCTCGGCTTTTAATTTAAGTCCTTTTCAGGGCGACCTCAAAAAGGCGGGTCATGTTATTTCTTATGGCTACGACAATGAGGTGATTAAGCCCTATTATTATCAGGTAGATCTTGATGATCATGGGATTAATGTACAATTTGCTCCATCTCATCAATCAGGGATATATGCACTCCATTTTTCGCAAACAAGTATTCCGCCTTACCTGATTTTAAACACCAAAAACGGCGAATTAAAAGTAAGCCAAAATGTGGTAAGTGGGTTTCAGAAACTGGACAATAATACCAGGGTTTACCTCTATTTTGAAACTGATTTAAAACCTGTCGAATCAGGTACGCACAGTGGAGATAACCTAAATTCAAGCCAACAGTCAACTTCCGGCCGGGATGCTTATCTGATTTTAAAATTTCCTGCGCAAACCCGGCAGATTAAGGCACGTTATGGTATATCATTTATTAGCGTAGAACAGGCAAAGCAAAATCTACGTCGCGAAATCAAGGATTATAGCCTGGATCAGGTGGCGCAGACGGGCAGAAATATCTGGAATGCCACGCTTGGAAAAATCCAGGTAACGGGTACAGATGAAACCGCCAAAACGATCTTTTATACCTCCCTTTACCGCACCTACGAAAGGATGATCAGCTTATCTGAAGATGGAAAATATTTTAGCGCCTTCGATGGAAAAGTGCACAACGATAATGGTGTGCCATTTTTTACTGACGACTGGATTTGGGATACCTACCGCGCAACACATCCGCTTCGCGTAATTATTGAGCCGAAAATGGAAGGCAACATGATTAATTCTTATCTGCGAATGGCCCAACAGATGAACGACCACTGGATGCCAACTTTTCCGGAAGTAACCGGCGATAGCCGCAGGATGAACAGCAACCATGGCGTGGCTACTATAATTGATGCTTATAACAAGGGTTTGAGAAGTTTTAATCTTGAAGAAGCCTACCAGTATTGTAAAGCAGCAATTACTGAAAAGACCCTTGCCCCATGGTCATCAAAAAAAGCAGGTGTTTTAGATCAGTTTTTTAAAGATAAGGGCTATTTTCCCGCTTTACCTGAGGGCGAGAAAGAAACCGCAGCAGAAGTTCATGGATTTGAAAAACGCCAACCTATTGCGGTAACCTTGGGTACCGTTTATGATGAATGGTGCCTGGGCAATATCGCACAGCAGTTAGGTAAAACCGAAGAGGCAAAACATTTTTTAGATAAAAGTACCAGCTACCACACCGTTTTTAATCCTGAAACCAGGTTTTTTCACCCTAAGGATGCAGAAGGTAGATTTATTAAACCGCTGGATTACCGTTTTTCAGGCGGACTTGGTGCCAGAGAAACTTATGATGAAAATAATGGCTGGCTCTACCGTTGGGATGTGCTGCACAATATCGGCGATCTGGTGAATATGATGGGTGGTAAACAGACTTTTGTTGATGAACTGGAAAAAATGTATAATACCCCGCTTGGAAAAAGCAGGTTTGATTTTTATTCGCAGTTACCCGACCATACCGGCAATGTTGGTCAATTTTCTATGGGTAATGAACCCGCTATGCATATTCCTTACCTGTATAATTATGCCGGACAGCCCTGGAGAACACAAAAACGGGTGAGGAGTTTATTAACCCAGTGGTTTCGCAATGATTTAATGGGGATTCCTGGTGATGAGGATGGTGGTGGCCTTACATCTTTTGTCGTATTTTCGCAGATGGGCTTTTACCCGATAACCCCAGGCTTGCCTATGTACGTGATTGGCAGCCCAACTTTTGCCAATGTTAAACTGGACCTTGGAAACAACAAAAAATTTGAGCTGAACTGTATCAACTATTCCCCTGAAAATAAATACATTCAATCTGCTAAACTGAATGGTATGGTATGGAATAAATCGTGGTTTACCCACGATGATTTAATGAAAGGTGGCAAATTAGAGCTGGTAATGGGCAAACACCCAAATAAGCTTTGGGCAGCGGATGAAAGTTCACTCCCACCTTCATTTAAAATGCCTGCGAAATAAAAAGACCGGGCGGCTTCAGGCAAATAATATCATTTTAAGTACACCTCTAAAGCTAACCCAATGTCCGTTGCCATTAGGTTAGCTCATCTAGGTTATACCGCTAAAAAACGCTGAACCAGCGCTTCCCATTCCTGATCCAGTGATAGTGCCGGCAATTTCTCTCCAGCTTTAGCATACCAGTAATTCGCATTCCAGATATCGCCTTCTTTACGATGGAGGTATGCATGGATACGCGCAGAGGCCAAATCGCCTAACTGATCAACCTGATCATGAGCCTTATGCCAATCTCCCTTTGCATCGTACCAAAGTGCCCGCAGCTGAACTGACAGGTGGGCATCCGGACTGTCTTTTTCCAATAACTTTTTAAATTCAGTTATATTCATTAGCTTCTGATTCTATTTTAATATTGTACAAAATAAACGTAAAACTTTACAATAGCTGACTGTTTTTTCCAATTAATATTCAACGGATTTTCACATCTGGCCATACTAACATAAAAAACTAGACAACAAACACTTATAAAAATTTCGACTTTGTGATACCTGGTTCGTTTACCTTTATTTACAAACTACCTGATAAGTTTTAAAAAACCATCCGCTGGTTAAACCTGTTGTAAAAATGGGCACTTTATGAATAGCCCCCTTAAACAAAAGCAATTATGGATTCAGGAACTATTGTATACAGTAATTTAGAGGAACTTTCAAAAAGTAATTATCAATTAAGCGATGGCGAGGCCGACATAAAAGGATGGCCGGTAAGAAATGAAGCCGGTGATTCAGTTGGAAAGGTCCGCGATCTCCTGTTTGACCCCGCACAAAATGCAATTCGTTATATCATTGTGGAACTTGTTGACATGGGTGAAGATTTGGAGGAAAAGGCGATATTGATCCCTATTGGCCTTGCAAATTTAGGTGAAGATAAAAAAGAGGTTATTTTACCTGATATCCACCATGATCAGTTTAGGGCAATGCCAAGATATATCATAGGTGAGGTTACCCCTCAAATGGAGAATGAGATCCGCAGTGTGATAGGCAGTCCCGCGGCACTGCGACTGGAAGATGAAATTGTGGAGATAGACCGGGCAAACTTTTATCGTCACCACCATTTTGACCGTAATAGTTTTCCCGATCAAAATACCCGTAATCAGGATGCTGACCCATTAATTTAATGAAAAATTGATTGGAATTACGGTAAAAGCATTTTCAATAGACTTAATAGCAGAACAAACGGAGCTTTCGATCAGGAAGCTCCGTTTTTTTTAGCTGGAGCTGTCCCGCTTAATCAAATACAAAACCCGAAATCTCCTGTATAGACTAAAAGTGATTACAAGCTTTTTAAGTTTAATAGTTTGGACATTTGTAATAAATATGTTGGTTCATTTCCGTTGTCTCGTTCATGAGGTAATTCAATTCTGGCAAACAGCTAAATCCGGATTGTGTTTTTTATCTTTAAGGCATGAATCAATTTTTCCTTTCCGAAATTAACATTTATCCTATAAAATCGCTGGGAGGCCTAAGTTTACAGGAAGCCAAACTTGAAGAAAAAGGCTTACAATACGACAGAAGATGGATGCTTGTTGATGAGAAAGGGATGTTTATTACCCAAAGGAAACATGCAGAACTGGCCCTTTTACAAGTGAACATCTGTAATGGTAAATTAATCGTTTCCCATAAGACATTGTCTGGGTTAAGTACATCCTTTTCCATGGATGAAGATACCGGAGAGCAGATTTCAGTTGAGATTTGGAACGATATGGTTAATGCGATTGAAGTAAATAAAATAGTAAGTGATTGGTTTTCTGATTTCCTAAAGTTTAAGGTTAGATTGGTAAAGATGCCATTAACTGAAAAGAGACTGGTTGATCGGGATTATGCCCAAAATAATGAAGTGGTGAGTTTTGCTGATGGTTACCCTTGTCTGCTCATCGGCCAATCTTCGCTTAATGAACTGAATGAAAAACTATCAGAGCCCGTTCTGATGGACCGTTTTCGGCCAAATTTTGTTTTCACCGGAGGTGAGCCCCATGTTGAGGATAGTTTTAAGGACTTTTATATTGGTGAGGTTTTATTTTCTGCTGTAAAACCATGCTCAAGGTGCGTACTCATTACAATCGACCAACAAACGGGTTTTAAGGGCCAGGAACCTTTAAAAACACTGGCCAGCTACCGCAAGATAGGGAACAAAATCATGTTCGGACAAAATTTACTGCATCAGCAAACGGGGACCATCTGTGTGGGTGATGAAATTAAGGTGGTGAGCTGGAATAAGTAAAACGGAAGATGTAAAATGATGGGTGATGGAAGATGGGTGATGTAAAATGGAAGATAGAGTTGATGCCATGACAAAAATTCCTGACTAACATAACCGTAAAAAACTTAAGGCTTTTACTATTTCATATTTTTCGATCGACTTAATCACATCAATCTGCTAAGCTTCGGATACAAACCAAATGACCTTATCATCGAAAGCAAACTTTTCAGTAACTTTCCAAAGTATTGGAAATTAAATGATTCACATGGAATGAAAGAAGCAAGAATTTTAGCTGCCAGTGGAAAAGATTATGGAAAACTGATTGCGGTTTGGGAAAGCTCGGTAAGGGCCACACACCATTTTCTTTCTGAGAAAGACATTATCACCTACCGTTCGTTGATTTTAAATGAATATTTTGATCAGGTACAGTTATACGCTATCGAGTTTGAGGATAAGGTGATGGGTTTTATAGGCATTAATGGTGAATCGATCCAAATGCTTTTTATCCACCCTGATGTAAGAGGAAAAGGATTTGGCAAAAGACTGATCGATTTTGCTAGAAAAGAACATCATGTTTATATGGTAGATGTAAATGAGCAGAATGAACAAGCAGTAGGTTTTTATAAAAAACTTGGTTTCACAACCTTTGAACGGAGTGAGGTGGACGGAGCTGGAAAACCTTTCCCTATACTTTCTATGGCTTTAAAGGCGTAAAAAGCAACATATCCATAATCAGGGGAAACCTAGTGATTAGCCGATGAGGCAGCATAACTCAAAATCGTCATTGCGAGAAGGCTTTTTTAGCTGACGAAGCAATCTTACGGCTAGAATCACTAGCATGAGAGATTGCTTTGTCGTTCCTCCGCGCAATGACGACCGAACTAGTGGACGCTGCCAATGTAACGAAGGGCAGGTCAGTCGAGATGATGATTTTATAAATTTATTTCTGCACCGTTACGTTAATTTGGTATAGTTTATCGTGCAAAGCTTTCATCTGTGCTTCTGAAAATTTAATATCTTTTCTATCATAGGTCATCAATCCATTGGTTTCTACTTCAACATCTGTCGTTTGGGTATACACGCCCGCAGAAAGCCCCAGCGGGATTAATTTTTGCAAACGTTTCATAAACTGGGCGTATTTGTTAAATAAATCTGTTTTATTTTTAAAACTCTGGTAACCCCAGTTATTCTTTTGTTGCCATACGTGGCCATCAACAGGCAGGCCTAGTCCACCAAACTCCCCCAATACCAGGGCATAATCTTTTCCAAAGTAATCAGGACTCGGCATAGCCGGATGCGGATAATTGTGCAGATCGATGATATCGCCTACCGGATGAAAGTTACCGCCGCTGGCCGTATTTACCAACCTTGAAGGATCTTTTTCTTTGGTCCATCTGGCAATTTCTACGGTTTTAAACTGGCCCCATGCCTCATTAAAAGGTGTCCATACCACAATTGACGGCACATTGTAAAGGGCTTCAATAATAGCATTCCATTCTTTTCTGTAATAAGCTTCTGATTCGGCAGTTCTGTTTTGATCATAGCCATGATCTAAAACACCTGGACGGTTTTCCCAGCCGTTACCCAAATCGCCGCTTGGCATATCCTGCCAAACCAACATACCCGCTTTGTCGCAGTAGTAATACCAACGGGCCGGCTCTACCTTAATGTGCTTTCTGATCATATTAAAACCCATTTCTTTGGTTTTATCTATATCGAATTTCAAGGCAGCATCGGTTGGCGCGGTATACAATCCATCAGGCCACCAGCCCTGATCAAGCGGACCATACTGAAAAACAAATTCATTGTTTAACAACATGCGCTGAATACCGTTCTGATCTTTGCCCATTGAACTTTTACGCATGGCAAAATAACTTTTCACCTCATCTACCTTTTTATTTTTGGCCATCAGTTCTACCTTTAAATCGTATAAAAACGGACTTTTTGGACTCCATAACTTTGGATTGGCTATTTTTAAAATGATTGCGCCCGTACCGTCGGCAACCTCCTCAGCTACTTTGGTTGCACCATCCCAGGCCGAAACCTTAATCTGATCTGCCCCTGAACCGTTTATAGCTGGAGTAACTGAAACCGTTTGCTGGTCGATATCGGGTGTGATTTTGAGGTGACCGATATGTGATTTATTAACTGCTTCGATCCACACCGTTTGCCAGATACCCGTTACCGGCGTATACCAGATTCCCTCTGGTTTTTTCACCTGTTTTCCCCTTGGCTGAGGACCATCGTCAGTTGGATCCCAAACTTCTACAGTTAAGGTCTGTTTACCGCTTTTATTCAAAAATGGTGTAATATTAAAGCTGAAAGGATCAAAACCACCTTCATGTTTACCTACTTCTTTGCCATTGATGCTTACAGTGCTTCTCCAGTCGACCGCTCCAAAGTGAAGTAGAATTTCTTTTCCTTTCATATTCGCCGGAAGCGTGAATACCGTTTTATACCATAAGAGGCTATCTTTACCAACCGTTTTGCCCACACCGGAAAGTGCAGATTCTACCGCAAACGGAACTAAAATTTTCCCTTGGTTAATGGTCGGGCGTTGCGATTTTTCGGAAATGGCATAATCCCACAGGCCATTTAGGTTTTTCCAGTTACCCATACGCTCCAGCTGAGGGCGTGGATATTCTGGCAATACATTTTTTGGGTTAACTTCCTGTGCCCATGGCGATGAGATTTTTCCTTTTACCATCGACCATGACTTGTCTTGCTGCTGCGCAGAAAGGGAGAGCGACAGCCCCAGCAGCGATAAAATAAGCGATACTTTTTTATTCATTTGTTTACAATTTGTGTGTTTAAATCTAGTTTGGCAATACTTGTGAAAGATCCCCGGAGTTACCGTCATTTCGAGCGAAGTGCAACGCAGTCGAGAAATCTTTTTAGATAAATCTCTCCTGACTGCGCTTCAGTAGAGGACGACTATTCAATTGAAGTCGACAAATGATAACCTGTAGAAAAATAAATATCTTTATTTTAACTAAGGTCTTCGACTCCGCTCAGACTGACACGCATTTATTTGTTATTCAGTTTTTTAATCAGGTTAACTTCATCCTGGCGGTAAGGGGTACCATCAGGCTGAAAGATTTCATGAAACCATTCAATCGGTTCAGATCCATCGGCAAGCGGTGTATCCCAGGCATATTTAGTATTGGTTTTACCCGCAGCAAAACCCCAGTTTATTGCACCAACATTTTCTTCTTTTAACATCGGCAAAATGTTAGCGAAACGGCTGTTGCGCGTCCGTGCCATATATTCGGTACAAATTAATGGCCTACCGCTGGCTTTTAACAGATCAATGGTTCTTTGGTGCCATTCCGGTGCCTCGTAGTTATGGTAAGTTACAATATCTGAATTGGCCAGCTGTATCTCGTTAAGCTTTTCAAAACCCCAGCTCCACAGTCCGATAGAAATGGGCTGATCAGGATTGACAGCTCTTGCCCAGCCGATGGTTTTAGTTAGCAAAGGGATGGAGGCCTCCAGCTTTCCACTATTACCAGGTTCATTATATAAATCCCAGAGCAAAATCCTTTTATCATGGGCAAAATGGCTTAGCACATCCTTAACATATTTTTCAAGTTCAGGAAAATTGGCCTCTTCTTTAAAAGCCGGATCGCCGGGATCCTGTAACCAACCTGAATTATGGATGCCTGTTTTTGGTGCCGGCTGTTTGCCAATAGCCGAAGTTTTATTCCAGCAATCATCAAAAAAAACAAACATCGGTTTAATACCATGTTTCTGAGTGATGGTTAAAAACTGATCCATTCTCTTTTTAAAACCCTCCGGATCCTGGCTCCAGGCTTTGCTGAACAAGAAAACACGTAAGGTATTAAAGCCGATACCTTCGGCCCAGCCCAGTTCTTTATCAATCAGTTCGGGCGAAAAGGTATCAGCCTGCCACATTTCTAACTGGTTAATGGCATTGGAAGGAATATAGTTTGCACCTGTTAACCACTGATGTTCTTTGTACCAGGCATTGGCCTTTTCTACAGGCCAGACTTTTGCAGCTTCGGTGTTTTTTTTTGTTTTTTGCGCAAAGCCAGTGCTGACGATCAGGCTTAATGCGGCAAATAGCACATAGTTTTTTAAATTCATATCGGTATTATCTGATTAGTTTTTGTTTTAGTTTGATGGCGATGCCAAGCGCGCTCCTGCGTTTACCGGCGTACCAAAATTTGGTGTTCCGTCGCTATTCCATGAGAACTTTTGGGCCCGGGGTGAACGGAAACCTCCGCATCCCTGGCCCGGTTTATCATTGGCGTGATATAGGATCCAGTCTTCTTTGCCATCAGGCGATTTAAAAAATGAATTATGCCCTGGTGCATAAACGCCATCTTTTGGCGACTGCTGAAAAACAGGTTTAGTAAATTTTGTCCACGAAGCAGGATCAAGCAGGTTACTTTTTGCAGAAGCAGATAACATGCCTAGTGCATAAAAATCGGTCCAGCAACCACTGGCCGAATAAATGATAAAAACTTTGCCTCCATGCACCAAAAACTGTGGTCCTTCGTTAACATCAACATGTTCTCCTCCGCCTAAATCACCGTTTTTTTCCCAGTCAAATTTTGGGGTAGAAATTTTTACGCGTTGCCCGTCTACCGTCCAGGGGTTTTTAAGCCTGGCAATGAAAATCTCCTGTTTGCCATTTTTATCTCCCTCCCATCCCGACCAAATCATATACAACTGGCCTTTAAAATCAATCACGTCGCCGTCAATGGCCCATTTATCGGTGGGGTCGCTAATTTTTCCTTTAAATATCCATTCTCCTTTCATCGGATCGGCCGAAGAATTTTCCAACACATACATGCGGTGGTTTTCGTTTCTTCCATCATCCGCAGCAAAATAGGCATACCATTTTCCTCTTAAAAACATCACTTCAGGCGCCCAGATTTCTTTACTGTACATTGTTCCGGCCGGTGCTTTCCAAATGGTTTTACGCTCTGCGTCCTTTAAACCGGCTAAGGTTTTGGTTTTCCAAAGATCTATCCTGTTACCAGTGGTATGGGTGTAATAGTAATAACCATCTTTATAATAACTATAAGGATCAGCGCCAGATGGAAGCAATGGATTGGTAAATGTTTGTGCATTTAATCCGCCAATCACTAAAAGGCATAATGCTAACCATAATTTTATTTTTAATTTATTCATTTTCAAAACTTAAAGCCTGTCTTTTTCAGGCTGCTGCATTTTCGTAATCTTTTAAAATTATTTTTTTTTCTAATATTTATACTAAATCAATTTATCCCTTCTATTAAAAAGCGAAAACTTTTGTGATCGATCTGCAGATGGTAACCACCATTTTTATCGCTTACAAAAACAGCTTTGATAATAGCTGTAGCCCTTGGCGATACTTTTTGATTGTTATGGTGCGTATGGAATACATACTGTAAGGCTCCATTTTTATCGGTAAAGAAATCGCCATGCCCGGTACCATTTATTTTCAGTAATTTTTTACTGATGACCGGATTGCCTGCATATTTTACCCATGGTCCTTTCGGTGAGCTTGAAGTGGCATAACCCACCGCATAATCAGGATTCCGGAAATCATTTGCCGAATAAAAGAGATAGTAAATGTTGTTCTTTTTAAGAACTGTTGGTCCTTCGGTTACCGGCCAATCTGTTTTAGCCGTATTTTCCCAGGGTTCAGTTCCTGTCAAACAGGGCTGTGTTGTTTCCGGGATGATATCCGAAAAGTCAGCCTTCAGTTCGGTTACGAAAATCCGGTTGCCACGATCAAGTTTAACGTGATAGAGGTAATTTTTCCCATCTGTATCGGTAAATACAAATGGGTCGATCTGCTTCCCTGTGCCTGAGATGGCTTTTAATGTTTCCTGTTTGAACGGGCCTATTGGGCTCTTACTCAAAGCAACCGCAATCTGCTCATCAGCAGTATAAGCCATATAATAAGTATTTTTCCTTTTAAAAACCTGCGGGGCCCAAAAACCTTTGTTGCCAAAGGCATCGCCCTTTTTTAAAGCAAAGCCATCATTTCCTGCCTTTCTTTTCCAGGTTTTGAGATCTTTTGAAACATAAACCAAAAATCCCCGGTCACTGCTGGTACCGTACAAGTAATAGTTGCCTTTATCTACGAAAATGGTTGGATCAGCAAGGTATAGGGTATCATTTAGCGGTTTTGCAACTATTTTTTCGCTAATGAAACATAGTGAAAAACAGAAAAAAAAGGCGTAAATGTATTTCATTGGCAATGTTTAAATAAAGATAAGGTATTGTTATAGAATCTGTTAATAATTACAAGCATCACTTGAGGAATAATGTGAATAGTCCAGAAAGTATCGTCATTTCGACCGCAGTGGAGAAATCTTTTAAATTTGATTTATAATCTGGCAAAAAGATCTCTCCATTCCGCTGCGCTACAGTCGAGATGACGATTTATCTTTGGACTGATAAATGTTTCCTTTTGAAAGTTTAAAAACTTATTTTGCTCACCGGAGTAAAAATTAAATCATCAACACCAGCAATCTTAACGCCTATTCTGGCAAAGACATAATTTTGAGTCGGCGTAATGCCTGGAATCGTTACACTCATGTTCAGGTTATTAAGATCGGCAATGGCTGCACCACTAATCTGCTGGGCAGCAATGTTATTGCTACCATCTACAAACTGTGTTTTGTTAATGTAAAGCGACACATTTTCAATGTCCTTAGCATTGGCATTGGTAATGATTTTTTCGAGCTTGCAAAAAGCATTTACTTTGCCTGCCGCAGCGGTGAGGGTAGCCCCGCGGATCATGTAGTAAGGCATTACCTCAATATCCATGGTTTTATTGCCGTTAATATTTACGGCAATGGTATCCTGTTTACCAGCAGCATTCTTTTTCCATAAAAAAGGCCCCTGATTAGGTGAAAAAACAAGTTTATAATCTCCGTTGAATAACTTGGCAGAATAGGTCCCGTCCTGGCTTACATTCACGTTCAGGGCAGCGTAGTTACCAAAGCCCGACTGCCAGAGTTCGAAATTCACCTGACCATACTGAACACTAATCGGTTCACCTTTATACACGATCCGTCCGGTAAAATCGGCTTCAGGTGCATCATAATTATCTTTTTTACATGAAGCAAAAAGTACGGCAATAAGTGCTCCCATCATGAAATAAAATCTAATTTTCATATCTATATCTGCTTATTGGTTAGGGTTTCTTATAATTTTCGGGTTTCCGTTAAGCACATCCTGCCCGATAGAAGAGTAATAATTACCGATACGGAACCGGTGTGCAGCCGTTACGCGGCTTGGTTTGATTACTTTAAAAATATATTTTAAATGGTTGGCATTGCCAGGATTATAATACTTGTAGGGCCACAAGCCAAATACCTGCGTACTGGTGCGTGTCGCGCTACCTATATTTGTAGCATTAATAAAATCGGCTGCCGACATGTTACTGCCATTCCAAACTTTATCAGCCAGTCTCCAGCGCTTCATGTCCCAAAGTTCATGTCCTTCAAAAGCAAGCTCTACTTTACGCTCGTGTACAATACGGTCGAAAGTGATTTGTGCCGGTGTTAAAGCTGTAGTTAAACCAGCACGGTCTCTTACCTGTTTCATGTAGTTTGCAGCTGTAGTCGGATCGCCTAGTTCAAAAGCGGCTTCGGCTGCATTTAACAACACCTCCGCATAACGGTAGCGGATCCACCAAACATCACTACGGGTACCAATCTGTCCTGACCCTGTTGCCGGATCCAGATACTTGCGGACATAAAAACCAGATTGTGCACTGAATTCCAATCCATCAACAGGGCCATCTCTTCCTACTACCTGTACAGATGCCGGATTATCTGGCAATACCTCACTTTTGCTCTGCCCGAAATTATCTCCGGTAATGATTGTTCCATTAGCCAATTGATAACCCGCCCAGATATCAACCGTTTTGCCTTTAAATTGTGTTCCCGGAAGAATCACCGTTCCAGCCAAACGTGCATCACGGCCTGCAAAAATATCGGTAATACTGCTATAGTATACCGGATTACCATTTCCATCAACCGAAGCCATGGATGCATAGGTATTATCTAGTTTTTCGAATGACTGTACCAGATTTAAGGATGGGTTTAAACGCCCGCCCTGCGCTTCTTCGGCTGAAGAACGTGGTTGATTATCAATGGTAAAACCATGAACCTTATTGGTTTTTAATTTAAAATCTTTTGCAAAAATTACCTCGGGATTGCTGCCTTTATCCGTAAATAGGGCGGCAAAATTTTCAGACAAATTAGGATTCTTTTTGTACAATGAATATTTACCACCATCTATAATCTCTTTGGCCGCAGCTAAAGCTTTGGTATAATAACGGCTGGCCAGGCTTGATGATATGCCCACCTCTCCGCCAGGTAACATTAACTGCGAGTTGCTGTATTTGGCAATTGAACCTGCATATAATGCTGCTCTAGACTCCATGGCTAATGCAGCGGCTTTTGTAGCCCTGCTCTGCACGGTCGCATCATCAGGCAGTATATTTTTAACGGCTTCCAATTCGGCAATTACAAAATCATAAATTTCGGTTTCTTTTGCCCTTGGAAACTGAAGATAGCTTGGGTCGCCACTATAATCATAATCCAGAACAGTTGTGATTAACGGCACACCTCCCATTCTTTTTACCATTTCGAAATATACTCCAGCCCTGATAAAACGTGCTTCGGCCAGGAAACGGTCACGGTCTTCTGCTTTTAGTGCGGTAGATTCCTGTCCACGTTTAATAAACATATTTAAGTCGCGGATATAACCATAAGTGCCCATATCCCAATATCTCCAGGCATCATAACCGTACTCTAAATTCTGATGGCGAAAATAATCGCCACTAGCCGAAGCAAAACCCTCGTCAAAATCGGTGAAAGTCCACCAGGCTTCAATGGTCTGGTAATCCGGATACCGATCGTAAAGATCGCCAACAACAGTTAGCACCAGGTTTGGATCTTTCCATACCGCATCAATAGGTAGCGTACTGGTAGGTTGTTTATCTAAGAATGCTGAATCTTTTTTACACGACTGCGCAAAACTTAAAAAGGCAATGGCAGCAAATGCATATATAATTTTTTTCATCTGATTAGTCTTTTTCATGTTACAGCGTTAATTTAAGTCCGATGTTAAAAAACTTGTTCTGAGGATACTGTAAACCGTTATCATCTGCGATTTCGGGGTCAACACCATAATCGCTCAGGTTATCGATAGAAAACAGGTTATAACCATTTACATAAACCCTGGCATTTTGAATCTTGATTTTTTCGGCCCATCTTTTTGGTATGGTATAGCCTATCTCAAGCGTACGGGCACGTAAATACCTTACATTATGCAGCCAGAAAGTGGAATTTTTGTTGTAGTTGCTGTGTCCGCCGTCATTAAAGCGCAATGCAGGGTATTTCCCGGGGATCCATGCGCTGTTCAGGTCATATGGATTGGCACGATGCCAGCTGTCATCAGCAAAGTTCTGCAATAAAGCACCCGTATTCTGAAATGCCCAGCGCTGTTCCCAGTTCTGGTTCCAGGAGTACATGGCTCCGCCTGAAAAATCTGCTGTAAAATCAAAATTTTTGTAAGAACCGCCAATGGTGAAACCAAAACCGATATTTGGCTGGCCTGTTGTGGTATATCCAATCGGTCTTTGATCCAGGTCATTAATCACACCGTCGCCGTTTTGATCTTTATAAATTAAATCACCTGGCAATAAAGAGCGGTTTCCCTGTCCATCGATGTTTACTTTATAATTATTGATTTCGTCAATATTCTGGAACTGTCCCGTTACTTCATATCCCCAAAAAATATCGGTATAACGCTGGTTATAGCTATTTCTGTAATTGTCCCATGAGTTGCCATAACGTGGCTTGTACTGATCTAAAAATTTCCTGCGACTGATGGAGATATTTCCACCAACGTTGTAGTTGAATTCGCCGATCTTATCTCTATAATTTAAAGCAAATTCGGCTCCGAACTGCGCATCGCTTTCCAGGTTTTCTGCGGCCAATGGGTAGCCCAGTTCGATTGGTACCAGCACATCATTTTTAACCTGTTTTAAACCGGTACGTTTTCTGTAGAAATAATCGGCAGTTCCGCTAAGTTTACTGTTGAATAATGAAAAATCCAGACCTATATCGGTAATTTTGCTCTTAAACCAGGTAAGGTTATTGATCACTGGGCCTTTATCCCTTGAAGTGGTGATATTCTTTCCATCTAAAATTACAGTACCCTGGTTATAGCGGTATCCAGGGATGTAGGCAAAAGGATCGATACCCAGATCATCATCTCCCAGTACGCCATACGAAGCCCGAAGTTTCAGATCATTTAAAATGGTGCTTTCACCTAAAAGCGACTTCATAAATTTCTCCTGGGTAATTCTCCAGCCAATGGATGCGGAAGGGAAATAACCTACACGCCTGTCGGGTGCAAACTTCCACGAGGCATCTCTACGGCCAGAAAGTTCCAGGTAATATCTATTGTCGTAATTATAGTTTAACCTGGCTACATATCCGATGCGGGCTTCTTCTTCCTGAATATCGGCGAAGTCCTGCCCGTCCATATCTGCAAACTGCAAAACAGGCAAAATATTGGTTTGTGGTACCGCATGCTGGAAAGTATAAGTCCTGAAACGATCTAAACGCTCTGCTACTAAAACACCACCAACAGTATGTTTGCCAAAAGTGCGGTTATAGTTGGCCTGCAACTGATAAGTATTGGTGTATATCTTTTCGTTCCTGCGTTCCCTGTAAGGATTAGAGCTTCCTACTTTTTCTTCATAAACACCGGTTTCAGGGTGGTAACTATATACATTGTAGGTATACTCATGACCATTGATTACGTTATCCGCGATATAATAAGAATACAAACCTTTAATTTCCAATCCTTTGATGGGCGTATCATAACTGGCTGATAAATTGGTCTGTAAAACCCTCCAGTCTGATTTCCAGTATCCACTTAAGGCTTTACTTTGCACGGCGAACTGTTCGGTATTATGCCCAATATCGTTCGGATAATCAGGATTGCCATTGGCATAAGCCTGCTCTGTTGGCCTGTTTCTCAATAAAGCAAAACGGGCGGCCCAATAATCATCTCCACCCGGTACACCCGGCTGGTCGCGGCTCTCAATACGGCCATTAATAAGCATCCCCACTTTAAAACGGTCGGTTATTTTAGCTTCAATATTGCTTTGGATATTGGTTCGGTTAAAATCGAACTCCCTTGCCTTTCCGTATACCCCTTTCTGATCTAAGTGCGTACCCGAAAAATAATAATTTACCTTGTCGCTGCCACCGGAAGCACTTAAATTAATGGATGATTGTGGGGCATTGGGCGCAATGATGATATCTTTCCAGTTCTGGCTCTGGTAACCATATTCTGTTCCCGCTTTCCATTTATCAAGTTCGGCCTGGGTAATATCAGTTTTGCCATTCTGATTCAATTCTGCGGTAGCCTTTCCTAACATCCATTGGTAAGCATCGGTTGTTTCAGGGAAACGTACCCAGTTCTGCCATCCGGTATAAGCATCAACACTAAAGGTATTGCGTGTACTGTTTTTACCTCTTTTAGTGGTTACCAAAATTACCCCATTAGCAGCTCTGCTACCATAAATAGCGGCCGAAGCATCTTTTAGCACACTAATGGTTTCAATATCGTTGGGAGAAATGTTATTAAACTGACCCGCATCCTGCTGAATCCCATCTATAACATATAAGGGGTTGCCCATGTTACGGATCTGGATGTTGGCACTTGACCCCGGTCTGCCATCAGGCATCCTGAACGATACACCAGGCAGTTTACCGGCAAGGCCCGTACTCACGGTAGAGCCACCATGTACTTTTTCCAGGTCTTTACTGCTGATGGAAGAAATGGCCCCCGTTATGGCTTCCTTTTTCTGTGTGTTATAGCCCACTACCACCACTTCTGAAAGATCGTTATTGGAGGGTTTAAGTTTAACATTAACCTGCAAACGCCCTGCAAGGGCGATTTCCTGATTGACATAACCTACATAAATAAAAATCAGGGTCGCATTTTTGTCTGCCACCTGAATTTTAAATTTTCCGTTAGCATCTGTTGTTGCCCCCGTACTTGTGCCCTTAATTTTAATACTGGCACCTACAACTGTTTCGCCCTTTTCGTCGGTCACGGTACCGGTAACGGTACTTTGTTCCTGCGCAATAAGCTGAAATGAAAATAAGAGTAAGGTAATCGAGGTTAAAATAGCAGAACGGATTTTGCTTTTCAAAAATAGCTTTTGAAGCAAGTACCAATCCGGGCTTAAAAAGCCGTCACGGGAGAATAAACTTCTTTTCATATTTGGTTAGAGATTTGGTTATTACTGGAAGTAAATGGTTTTAGTTCCAATTAATTCTTTTCAAAGATTCGGTTTTTAGCTTTGCGCAGGGATACGCATTTGTATCAATCTTTCTTCATTTTGTCTCGATTTGTATTGGAGGGATTACAGAAATATAATTAACCACAGATAAGAAGGATGCACACAGATAATTTACTTAGGGCAACGTTTTGCAATAACTTAGCTACAGATAAAAAAGATGCACACAGGTTTTACGTTTTATCAAGTTTAGTTAGAGGTTTATAAAGCCGTGGGTTTTGCGTTAGGGATTGTAAGGGTTCAGTACCAATCCTTCATCAGTCCGCAGTTATCAGTTCACAGTTAGCGGTTTACAGTTTGCAGGTTTCATATCCATAGAAAAATGAGTTTCTATCTTTAAAGCTTTCATAAATAAAATCTGTCTCAATTTTTCTACATATCGGCTCAAATTCAAATTAGCCTTAAAGCAAACCATTTCTTTAATATATTTGAAGCTACTGACCAAGATCTCTTGAAAAAACTCATCATTCTATTGTATCTGTTATTTTCGGCCAGGCTGCTTTTGGCGCAGCCCTACTATTTCAGGCATTACCAGGTAGAAAACGGGCTTTCCAATAATACGGCCTTTTGCAGCGTGCAGGATGGAAACGGTTTTATGTGGTTTGGCACAAAAGATGGTCTGAACCGGTTTGATGGTTATGCTTTTAAAACCTACCGCCACGATCCTGACCAGCCTGGAAGTTTGGGCAACGATCTGATTTATGCGCTCCACCACGATCAGCAACAGACCCTTTGGGTAGGTACAAACAATGGTGTATACCAATATAATCCTGCAAAGGAAAGTTTCGCCATGATTAAGGCGACTAAAGGGATGCGGATTATCGATCTGGCTAGCGATCAGCAGGGAAATCTGTGGATCCTTTCTTCATTCAAAATCTATCTATATCAAAAACATACCAGGAAAATACGGGCATTTGCGCATAACGCACCATTTGATGCCTCGCTGGTTACCGTTCTAAAAGATGGCAGTGTATGGATCAGTACCGGAAAGGGAACGCTGGAAAAGTACATTCCCGAAAAAAATAATTTTCAGCAGTTCAACATCAATGGAAAAAATGCCAAAGCTGAATACGGGTGGGTATCCAGGATTGCAGAAACTGAAAACGGAAATTTATTGGTCGGTACTACCAATCAAGGAGTTAAACTTTTTAACCCTGTTACCCTAACATCAAAAAATATACTGAAGTTGAACGACGACAAAACGCCAATTTTCGTCCGAGACATAAAAAAGACAGGTCCACACGAGTTTTGGATTGCCACAGAATCTGGTATTTACATTTATAATGACGAGAGTGGAGCTATTATCCACCTCAAAAAGCAGTACAATAACGATTATTCTTTAAGCGATAATGCGGTTTATACCATTTGTATCGACCGTGAAGGTGGTGTTTGGGCCGGTACCTACTTTGGAGGAGTAAATTATTACTCAAGCCATACTTCATTGTTTACCAAATACTTTCCGCAAAATGGCGCCAATTCAATCAGCGGAAGTGATGTAAGGGAAATTACAAAAGATGGAGCAGGTAATTTATGGATCGGGACGGAAGATACCGGCCTGAATAAGCTCCATGTAAAAACAGGCATCTTTAAACATTTTTTGCCAGATGGCAAACCAGGAAGCATTGCTTATTCCAATATACATGGCTTACTGGTTGATGGCGACAAACTCTGGATCGGTACTTTTGAACATGGATTGGATGTTTTAGACCTGAAAACAGAAAAGGTGGTTAAACACTACCAGGCCGGTGTAGGAAATGCGTTGCGTACCAATTTTATCGTTACTTTTTGTAAAACACGATCGGGCGAAATATTGGTTGGGACCATTAATGGCATTTACCGATACAACCGTAAAAGAGATGATTTTGACCCTATTGCAGGGCTCCCCTTTATTTTTTATTATTCGGTTATAGAAGATAGCCAGGGTAATATTTGGGCGGGCAGTTTTAACGATGGTATATTTCAATTTAATTTATCCAAACCAGGTTATGTAAACTACCGGCATACCCCAAATGATGCAAAAAGTTTAAGCCATAACTCCGTAAATAGTATTTTTGAAGATAGCCAAAAGCATATTTGGGTAACTACAGATGGCGGAGGACTCTGCAGGTTCGACCGACAGAAACATCAGTTTAAGCGCTATGGAGTAAAAAATGGTTTTCCCAGCAATTACCTGTTCCGCATTGAGGAAGATGCCTTAAACAAGTTCTGGATCAGCAGTACCAGGGGGCTTATCCATTTCGATCCGGCTACTGGCTTAAGTAAAACCTATTCAAAAGCTAACGGATTACTTTCCGATCAGTTTAATTACAGTTCTGCCTATCAGGATGAAAGTGGCCAAATCTATTTCGGTGGTGTAAAAGGATTGGTCAGTTTTAATCCAGCCAATTTAAAGACTTCAACGTACGCGCCACCCGTATTTTTGACCGGATTTCAGATCAACGGTTCAGAAATGGGTCTCAACGTGAAAGATCCGCTCGACAATAAATCCATCGTTTATGCCGATACTATCGAACTTAATCATAATCAATCCTCTTTCAGCATCGATTTTGCGGCTTTAAGCTACCTATCGCCCGAAATGACCGAGTATGCTTATAAAATGACCGGGCTTTATAAAAACTGGGAATATCTAAAAACCAACAGGAAAGTTTATTTTACCAAACTTGCCCCAGGCAATTACATTTTTGAGGTAAAAGCACTCGTTGAAGGAAGCAACAGTTGGAGTACCAAAAATACTAAACTGCTGATTAAAATATATCCTCCTTTTTACTTAAGTCCCCTTGCCTATTTAATTTACCTGATGGCCACAGGCGGAATTATTTTCTTTCTGGTACGAAGTTACCATCGGAAAATTGCAGTAAAAAACAGCAGGCGGATGGAAGTTTTTGAGCATGAAAAACAGAAGGAAATTTACCAGGCCAAGATCGAATTTTTTACCAACGTTGCTCATGAAATCAGAACGCCGCTCACGTTGATCATCGGGCCGATGGAGAAACTGATTAAACAGGCAAATGCTATACCTGCGATAGAAAAGAATTTGCGGATTATGGCCCGAAATACTGATCGATTGCTCAAGTTAACCAACCAATTATTGAATTTCAGAAAGACGGAAACCAGCGAATTTTCATTAAACTTTGTAAAAGCCGACATTTCTGAAATTTTAAAAGATATATTTCTACAGTTTCAGCCAGCTGCAGAACAGCAAAACATTGTATATAACCTTGATTTACCAGAGCAAAACCTCCATGCTTATATCGATATTGAAGCTTTTTATAAAATAATCAGCAATCTGGTCAGCAATGCGCTTAAATATGGAAGAAGTACTGTGGAGATCAACTTATCGTTGCCGGAAAGCGGTCAGTTTATGGTGAAGGTTAAAAATGATGGGAACAGGATTCCGATAGAAATTAAGGACAAGATATTTGAACCTTTTTTCAGGGGCAAAGAAACAGCGGTAAAGGCAGGGACAGGAATAGGCCTATCGATATCAAAATCGCTTGCGCAGCTGCACAGAGGGGAACTTTATTTGGATTTTAATGAGGATGGATTTAATATCTTTGTATTAGCGCTGCCGATCCATCAACGGATAGAATTTAACCTGAACGGAAAATGGAAGAAATTGTAACTGGGTTTACCATTAAAGATACTGATGAAGACAGGGCTGTGGTGTTATTGGTTGACGATAACGAAGATATCCTTGATTTCATTTCGGATGATCTGGAAGAAAAATATCGTGTATTACAAGCCAGAAACGGTAAAGAGGCCTTTGCTATACTACAAAGTGAAATTGTCCAACTCATTGTCAGCGATGTGATGATGCCCGAAATGGACGGTTTTGAATTTTGTGCCAAAGTAAAATCGACCATGGAGTTCAGCCATATCCCTATAATCTTGCTGACTGCAAAAAATTCGTTGCAATCTAAAATCGAGGGGTTAGAACTGGGTGCCGATGCCTATGTAGAAAAGCCCTTTTCACCAGAATTCCTGCAGGTGCAGATTTCCAGTCTGCTTAAAAACAGAAACAAGATCAAAGAATATTTCTCCAATTCTCCCCTCCTCCACCTGAAAAGCATGGCCTATTCTAAGGCAGATGAGCTATTTTTTGAAAAATTACAGAATACCATTAACCAAAACATCAGCAATCAGGATCTTGACGTGGAGCATCTGGCAGAAAAGATGAACATGAGCCGGCCAACACTTTACCGGAAAATTAAATCCATTTCCAATTTAAGTCCGAATGAACTGATCAATTTAGCGAGGTTGAAAAAAGCTGCGGAACTTTTAAATGAGGGATTATTGAAAATTTACGAAATCTCGGAGTTGGTGGGTTATAGTTCACAATCACATTTTGGAAGAAATTTTGCAAAACAGTTTGGCCTGTCGCCTACTGACTATGTGAACAGTAAAATAGCAGAGAAGAAAAGAGGATAAATCAACGTGATTTTCGGCTGAAGCGGAACGGAGAAATCGGCCGCGTAATTTTTCCCGTATACATTTTAGTGGTGATCATGACCGCTCTGTCAATACCCCTCTCATATAGGCAAAAGTCTCCTCAATTTCAAATCATTAGCTACGTATTGTTATTAATATTTATTATGTGTAAATTGTAATAACCAAAATATAGAAGCTATGAAAATGCTTAAGAAAATCGAAAACTGGGGCGATCACCACCACCCAAAATGGCTTGATTTTTTCAGAATCTTATTAGGCCTCGTGTTAATGTGGAAAGGCATTGATTTTTATATCAATATGCAAGCTTTTAGTAATTTAATGAGGGGTGCTTTTCTTGGTACGGCAATCAGCATCAGCCTGCTGGCGCACCTTATTATTGTTTTACATATTATCGGCGGTTTGGCCATCACACTGGGTACGTACACCCGCACATTCTGCCTGATAAACTTACCGATACTGATCGGTGCCGTATTCTTCATCAATATCTCTGGTGGAATTTTTAAACCCTATTCTGAATTCTGGATTTCCATTTCGGTACTGGCCGGATTAATCTGTTTCGCCATTGAAGGAAATGGATATTTATCTGTTGAACGACAGAAAATTAATCCTAAAGAAGCAGTTTAGTTAAAGTTAACGGTAACCGATTGTGACGATTAACGGCATGAAACGGCCATTTCTGGACGCTTTTTTATTTTTTCATGCATTCTAACTAAATGATTAGCAAGGCTTAAAATATTAATTAAAATATTTGATCGGAAAAGGTTTGGAGATTAACGCCAAATTCCTACTTTTGCAGCGGAGAGCTGGCAGAGTGGTCGAATGCGGCAGTCTTGAAAACTGTTGACTGTAACAGGTCCGGGGGTTCGAATCCCTCGCTCTCCGCATCATAAAAAAAGCCTGAAATCGCATGACTTCAGGCTTTTTTCATTTAAACATCCTATCCTAAATTCGACTACTGAGCATATTCTTTTAAACTTATCAATTACTCCTGTCATTAACCTCAAACCTGCCGGTTTTTATATCCAGTACAATTTTGAACACAATAATTTCTTCATCATGCGCATCTGCCTTGCCAGTACCATGCGATGGCTGTTCAGATGGAGTATTGGTTAGAGGCATCATCCGATGGATAATCCCCTGTAAAACATTTTGTTTTTCTGAAGTATCAGTGATTTCTTCAAATTTACCCCAGCAAACCACACTTTTCCAGTTAAAGGTATCACGAATCTGATCAGCCTGGAAGCATACCTGTGGGTTGCTTCTCATCATCCTGATTTTTTGTCCGGGAGCAGAATGGGCATAAACTTTACCATTGCTATACACATAATTAATGGGTACGATATAAGTCATACCCTGTACATGGCAACCTAAACGACCGATACATTGTTCTTTAAGGAGTTTTTCAATATCCTCTTCTTTTAATGTCCCTAACATTTTCGAAAAATTAATGTTGAATAATTATTGCTACTGGCCTCCTGAAATATCTAAAACAACCCTGCCCTCTATTTCTCCCATTTTCATCTGTTCAAACACATCGTTGATGTCTTCCAGTTCTGCATGATTAATCTGCGCCCTTACCTTGCCATCCACAGCGAATTCGATAGCTTCCTGCATATCTTTTCTCGTACCTACAATAGAACCCCTGATCGTGATCCTGTTTAATACGGTATCAAATATGGGAAGATCGAAACTGCCCGGGGGTAATCCGTTTAGCGACAAAGTACCTTTTCTCCGCAATGCAGAGAGCCCCTGACTAAAAGCGATTGGCGATACTGCAGTAACCAATACGCCGTGCATTCCCCCTGTTTGTTTTTTAAGGAATTCCCCTGGATCCTGTTCAAGTGCATTAACCACTATGTCGGCACCTAATTTTCTGGCCATATCCAATTTATCGTTAGAAACATCAATCGCAGCAACCTGTAAACCCATGGCTTTTGCATATTGAACCCCTAAATGGCCTAATCCGCCAATGCCTGATATAGCAACCCATTCACCTGCTTTCACCTCAGTTTCTTTCAAACCTTTGTAAACGGTAACCCCTGCACAGATAATCGGCGCCATTTCTGCAAAATTTACGTGCGAAGGAAAATGGGCAACGTACCTGGAATCGGCGATTACATATTCTGCGAACCCACCATCAACACTATAACCGCCATTTTGTTGTTCGTAGCATAATGTTTCCCAACCTGTTAGGCAAAATTCGCAACAACCACAGGCACTATATAACCACGGAACGCCAACTACATCTCCTTCTTTAACAGTTTTAACATCATGCCCCATTGCGGCTACCAAACCGATGGCTTCGTGACCAGGTACCAACGGCATTTTCGATTTTACCGGCCAGTCCCCGTTACAGGCGTGCAGGTCGGTATGGCATACACCGCATGAAATTACTTTTACCAGAACCTCGTATTGATTGAGCGGTCTGACTGGCAGTTCTTCTATGGCCAGTGGTCCCCCATACTGGTGGACAACCGCGGCTTTCATTGTTTTAGGATACATATTTTTTTGTTTAGAATAGATTTCACAATTAAGTTTCAGAAAATCAAAAGGCTTTACATCGGAATGCGGTGTTCGGGTGGTAAAACCAGGAGCGGGATCTGAATATGATCAGACATGGTTAATGTATAGCTACCATTGAACAAGCGATAAAAAAATCCTTGTTTCCGATGTACCATCACCAGCATATCGATCTGACCATTTTCCACGATCCAGTCCAGGCCATCTTTAACCCGCTCGCTGTTTACATGCCTGTGATAGATATTTTTGTAGTTGACCCTATCGGCTACCCGATTTAAAAAATCTTCGGTTTTCTGTTTATAACCTGCCGGTTCCGATGCTGGATGACCGGTATGCATGATGAGTATATCAGCATTAAAAGGTTTTGCAAATTCGGCAAGTGAACATAAAACGGGGATATCGGTATGACTGAAATCGGTAGCGAAGGCAATTTTTTTTAGTTTCTTAAACTGATAACCACCAGGTATGAGCAAAAGCGGTATTTCGCGCTCAATCATTTTTCTGGCATTACTACCGACCAGAATTTTGGAGAGCTTACTTGCACTGTTCAAGCCGATTACAACGAGATTCATTTTACATTCAGTAAAATACTTACCGACCTCATCATCCACTTCGCCATAAACCAGTTTCGAATACACTTCTGGTTTAAGGCTGTAATCCTTATAGGCAGCTTCGTACCTCTTTTCGATCTTATGAAGCAATTTCTCCAGGGCTTTTTTAGCATCGTCTTCCATATGGCTGTATTCTTCAGATGGCCAAACCATCGACGTTGCTAAGGGTGGTACGATAGGAAGCTGAAAAACATGGATTAGTTCTAACCTTGCCCCAATATTGTAGGCCAGGTCAGTTGCATAATTTGCTGCATTCTCTGCTGTTGGAGAGAAATCAACGGGTACCAGGATTTTTTTCATATCGTGAGCTGTTTATTAAGCATAAATTTTGAAAGAAATCCATGTTAAAAATGTGAGCAGCATCAGCTATTTAAATGATTTTCAACGAAATGCAGTTAAGACTAGGCTTCCTATTGCTTGGCTTCAATAAAGATGGATTTATAATAGAAGATATAATGGCATGGTTATTCCCCGTAATCAAAAGATCTTTAGGAATTTTATTTTTAGTCCAATATTGAACAATCAATAAGCTTAACAAAAGCACAAGCCAGGCTTTGTACCAACTAAGTATATACCTTGCGCCAGATAGATAGAGACATGTAGACTATAGATAAAAATTTATAGGCTATGAATGTTAAATTCAATGAAACATTTTGCAATATCTTTGCATCATGAAAATCCATATCCTTGGTGCATCCTGTGCAGGCTCTACCACTCTGGGCAACGCTTTATCTGTGCAGCTCAACATCCCTTATTTTGATACCGATAGCTTTTTCTGGGAAAAATCTGCCGTTCCGTACACCGTAAAAAGAGACCCTTTATTACGCAATGAGTTGCTTAAAGCTGAATTAAGTCTATTAGATAGCTATATCGTTGGCGGCTCGCTGATAAGCTGGGGCGAGGAATGGAAACAACAATTCGACCTTGCTGTTTTCCTTTACCTGCCAAAGGAAATCAGGATGGAACGCCTCGTGCAAAGAGAAATAGAACGTTATGGAAATGCCATTTATGACGACCCGCAACGGCAACAGTTATTTCTTGATTTTATAGAATGGGCATCGCAATATGAAAACCGTTCTTTTACAGGTAGAAATATCGGAATCCACGAAAGTTGGCTGGAAAGCCTGAACTGCCCTGTAATTAAAATTGAAGGAGATACCACTGTAGCAGAACGGTTAAGGCGTATTCTTGAAGCTGTTAACCGTAGGTAACTGAAAGCAGAAATGCAAATCTTTAAAATTCGTGTAACCCTAACAAATAGCTATGTATCGCAGGTTACATCATCCCATTCGGCGTCTGAATACCGGATAAGCCAATTTAATGCATAATGCCGCTCATAAACCACACCGGGCTCAACAGTAGCCATAACCCGACCATTCAGCCGTGCATCTACGCAAGCCCAATCCAGCCGGTAATATAAATCATTGGCATCAAGTAGTTCTTTTACCGTTTTGCTCTTATTGGCTCCAAGGATAAAAAGATTAGGATCTTTATCTCCACCTACCGGGTATTCATCAAGAGGAATATCGTTAAGATTGCACAGCTCCTGAGGGAAGCCAAGTTCATCTACCTTATCCAAAGCCCACAAGAGTGTCCAGATGCATTCACTTTTCCATGTTTCGGCAATTCGCTTTTCGGGAGTTGGGTTTAACAGAAAATCTTTTTCATTTGGGGTGGTATCATCCCAAAGTTTATATTCTTTCAAGTAATCAATGGCACTTTCTGGGGAAATAACCTCAAAAGCCACAAAATTGGTAACAGCAAGGATGCAAACACGGGTAGCAATCTCTTGGGGTGTTCTGACGGTGATTTCGGCCTCAGATTCAATACAGGGCAAATAATTGTTAACTTTTATTTTCTTCTCTACAAGAAAGGCTTCGCTCGCTGCTTTCCGTTCAAGCTGTTCAGATGACACACCACTTTGATCAACATCATAATATTTGCTTTCAATCTGAACATCTAGTTTTTCAACCTCGGAACAGCCATCTGCGTCCAAAATCAGATTTAAATATTTATCAACAAAATGCTGGCTATCAGACCTGCTGATTAAAGTACCCGGTTGAGTAAAAATTATGGCATCGAAGGATAGTGCTAACCGTTCAATCAATGGTTTAAGTTTTTTGGTATCTCCCTCCTCCTGCCACAATGAATATTCACAGTTAATGGTCTCGATTTTACGGAGCAACAGATTCTTCACCTCTGGTTTCTCGGCCGGTAAAGATGATACATAATTATAGAGTCCATTTAAATTAACCGCTAATGCACTATTATCTTCGTTAGAAAAACGGTAGGAAATTTTTGCTTTTTCGCGATATGAAATGTTGATTTTCTGGTCGGCACGAAACAAACCACCTTTAATAATCAGTTCAGCATATTGGTTTTCGCCATCCTGACTTACGGATAAAATTCCTTTTGGATAAACTTCTTTTAAGATGTTGGTAATTTTATTGAAACCAATATGATGTGAGTAAAAAGTAGCGCTCATGCCGAAAGCTAATTATTCTTACACATTAATGCAAATAGACTCTTCAAAAAATCTCAAAAATTAGTTTAGATGCGCAGAAGGTAATTTAAAAAGATAATTTAGTAGAGAGATCTACTTTAATTGATCTCTCTACGTTGCATCTTCCAGACTAACTTTAGTCGGTAAAAACAGTATTAATTAACAGCCATTTGCTGATGGAATGGGCATTTACTGATATCTCCCCCACTCTTATCGGCTATTGCAGGCGCAGCAACGGCAGGCGTAGAAACCGGTCTTCTGCGGTGCTGATCCTGTGTAAGTGGGAACACCGAGGTAAAGAAGTTAGACCAACCGCCTGTACGTACACGCAACAGATCGAATTGCTCTGGCGAACCTACGGCCTGGCCATAGGTATCCGGGCTGGCTACGGTAATGGTCAATATGTTTGATGAATGACCTTGTGCAAATTGTTGCATAACCGCTACAATCTTGTCGGCAGGATAATTCTCATTGATATTATAATCTGTTGGCGCACCATCGGTCATCATATCAGTGCCTTTACCTTCAAAACCGGCAATCGAGGTTTCGAAACCTGCATATTGGTGGTCAATTGGTAAATCCATCGGACTTGGTGCCGAACTCAAATCTGAAGCTACGGCAGTGCCCAATCTGCGTCCATCGGCACTGGCACCGTTCCATGCACCCATTTCTACATGATTTTCAAAAGTACCCACCCCTGGCTGGATCTGGATCCCGAAAGGATATTCTTCGGTACCGTAACGTGCGGCAAGGTTTTGTAAAGCACTGTACATCTGTGGTAGCGGTTTGGTAAAGGTTTCTACCGAAATCCTGGCGATACCTTCGACAATGGTGTTACCAAAAGTATCAATTTCGTGGTGACCGCGGCCATAACGGGGCAAACTTAAGGCAATATCCCTTAAACGTTTAAAGCGATCAGAACGACTGGCAATGCGCGATTCGCCCGCCAAAGTACTGATAAAAGGTTCGGTCATTTTATAACCCCAATCGCAGCATAAACATTCCAACAGTTCCGGCAATGTGGTTACGGCATTTTTATCATCAAAAACCATGGTTTTAATGGCATATAAAGAGTTGATGGCCGAACTCAGGGAAATATAACACGGACCGTAAATATTATATTTGGTACCACCGCTGTAAAAATCGAGCCCACGACCTAAACAATCATCCATCAATACGTTTAGTATGGGTGAAGGACAAAATTTGGTATTGGCGCCAAAGCCCATTAGCTGACCATTAAACGCTTTTCGGTTTAACAGTTCAAAATGCTGGAAATAGATTTTAACCAGTTCATCAAAATTTTTGATCTGATCAGCAGGTTTCGAATTAAGGGAAACATTTTGACCAAAAAGATATGATTGCCCAGCTGAAGAATAAGTTCTGCCTTGGTTTAAAGCACACTCTAAAGGCTGCAGAGTAGAAAAACCACCTAATGAAAACCAGTTCTCGCCCGGAAATTGGGGTTCATAGCAGCCATCGCAGGCATAATTTTGCGCCGATTGCATGCTTACGTTAGAATACCATTTTTTATTATCCTGCGCAAGGCTTCCACCTACACCATCGCCACTGTGGTACAATCCCTCTATAATTTTTTCATCATTAAGCAATATTGGATGTGCGCCACCCGAAAGGATCGCATGCGCTGCTTCTTCTAAAATATCTTTAGGAATATCTTTACGGGTACGCAAAGATAAACATGGTGCATTTAATGGCAGCCTGCCAGATGCGCGGATAAAAAGTTTTGTAACATGGTTATAAGCCGGTTTTGATTGCTCAAAATCTTCAGTTCCATCTGCTACAGTTCCACCTACGGTAATCTGCTGAATCCATTGCCCTAACGATGCCCCCTGTGGGTAAGGCCCAGAAGCGCCACCCATGGCCAGGTTACCAAAAGGCTGATGATCTTCCATAAAAATCCTGTTCTGTTGTACTTTTTCATCGAGTTTAATGTAAAAAGCATCAATAATTTCCTGGGCTTCATCTTCTGCAACATCGCCTTTTTTGTAGAAAGGATCCAGTAGCTGATCCATTCGTCCAATGGCGGTAGGTTCACCATTTAAGTGCAGGCAGGAATGCAAAGTGAATATAAACTGAACTGCTTCCACAAAAGTTTCGGGTTTATCGGTAGCGAGTTTTTTCATACGCGCTGCAATGGCCAGCAGATTGGCTTTTTCCCAGGCCTGTCCTTCGGCCATTTTATCGGCAGTTTCCCGCGCCAATTTTTCGTAATTGAGGATGTATTCGGTAATACCTAACAAAGAAAGATAAGAAGAACGGTAAAAATCCTGAAGTTCTTTTGTAGTTGCCTTTTGCTCGTAGGCCAATACCTCATCCATCATCTGCTTTAAACCCTTTTGTATGGCTTTTTCATAATGTGGTATCACGTGGCCAACGCCTGAGGCTTCGCTTAAATTGCTTAAAAAGCCATCCATACGTTCGGTTTCAGAAAGATATTTCATTACATAACGGCCTTCACCCAGCGATAGGTTTGGCATGGCACCAACAATAATTTCCTCCGGAGAAATCCGATAAGTGTCAGATCCGTATACACATTCGCCCTTCGACTCGATAAAGGCCGAATAGGCGTGCAAACTTCCATCAGGAAAGCGGATTTTACGTCCACGGAAACCATATTCAGGAGAGCTGAACAATTGCAGACTCATGCGTACCGCCCAGCCCTTCCTGATCATGATCGATTCTTTCATGATATCAGCGGGTTTATCGCTGCCATGGTAAGCATTGATATAATATTGGAGATCTTCTTTAATCTCTTCCTGTTTACGATTAAAGTACCAGTTATCCTGCCATAATGAGAAAATATTTTCCATTAAGCTCAATATCCGATTGCTGGGTACCTTAAAATACTGGTTATGCCTGTTGATACCGGTGGCCATGGTAAAAAGGTAATTTTGATGATTGTAATACATCAATCCATTTTCAGACGCGTTCTGGTAATGGCGGTCTAAACGCGACCAATCTACGCCCGGAAATCTCGACCAATCACCTTTATCAACATAAGTAAAATTGTTACTGTAATCCGGATGTTTCTCCAACTCAAGATCTTCAATACTCGGGATGTAGAAAAAACCACCGAGATCGGATTTAAGGTGATTAAACAAACGGTCGTTCATAAATCCCTTATCGCCACCGATCTGGTTGCTCATAATATTCTCAAGAATAGAAGCCTCTTTGGCAAAACCGGCAAAATAAATGCCTTCTTCATCAGAAACAGTAACCGATTTCGGCGCCCTGAAACCTGCAGATGATTGTTTGGCACGGCCAAACGGTAAACCTAAACGCAATATTGGTGTAGTATTGCCATGTTCATCCTGTAATCTTGCGGATTTGATGTGACTTCGCGAATCGCGGTCAGGGATAATGGTATCGTCTGTTTTACGTCCGATCAGGTCTTCAATCTGATCTTCAGTCATCATATTGATCTGGTTCCAGTTAATCACAAAACGTTGTGCCAATACAAATGAACCACCAAAATGATCCATGTCTTCGCCACCGATTAAGGTATGTTTGGCAATGGTAATTGGATCGGAAGGATTATTGAGGTTCTCAGAGAAACGACAGCCCAGCACTTTGCCTTTATTGCCATCCTTACTATTTGATTTTGAAGCCGCATCCTGAGCAAAATAATGTTTGGTTACTTCTTTAAGTGAATTTACGATCAGATCTAACACCAGTTCACAGGCGTTTTTGCTATCGCTCTTGATGTGAAACCAAAGGTCGCCCGCAGTATCATCAAATACACCTTTTGATGCATCGAAAACATCAGAAGTATAAGGATCGGCTGCGGTTGGAAAATTGAGGCGCATACCCTTAGGCAAAGGCAACTTATCGTTATTGCAGATGGCGGCCCAGTTTTTAAAAGAAACACCTAGTACTACAGAGGTATTACGGTCTTTAAGTTCGGGGTGGGTATTGATTTCTTTCCTTACAGAAGCCATCAGATCAGCCAATTGTTGGCGGCTAACCTGTGTTTTGGCCCAAAAGGTGGTAAAGATGGCGAATGGCGAAGGATAAACTAATCCCCGCTGACAGTGTTTCCATACTTCATCTAATCTTTCTTCCAGTTTTAGTGTAATCATTTTTCGAGCAATTTATATTTGTAGATGGTTAATTTTATGTCCATTAAAGGAATTGGACATTTATAACTGGAAGTAACTAAATTTTTGTGGATTAAAATACCGTATAATCACCCTTATTTATATAATCAGATAAACTCATTAAGCCAGGGGAGATCAGGACGTCTTCATCCGCACCGCGGTTCAGAAACCAGAATAGTCATTTACAAAAAAACTTAACCTGATAAATCTTGCGTTTTTTTAGGATAATAATTGTTTAAAGGAATCAGAACTATAAATTCTATCTTTCAGTTAAAAAATAATTAGCGGTAAGAATGTAGTCGTTTTAAACAGCTAAAAGATAGCTACTTATAAATATTATAAGCGCACTAAGTTTTGCGGCAGAAAACAGAAAATTATTTGTGGGATATAAATATAATTACCTCAACTGTTGTAAAAACAAATTCAAATCGTCTTCCTTACCTAAACCCAGCTTTTGTTTAATGCGGTAACGGCTCATGCGTACACTTTTAGGTTCGATACCCAAACGGACCGAAACCTCTTTGTTAGTCAAGCCCATCAACATATAAGAGCAGTATTTTAGATCGAGACGGGTAAGTGCATGGTTGGCTTTCTCTTGCAGGCGTTCAAAAAAAGCGGGATTGGTTTCGATAAAATCTGTCTTGTGTTCTTCAAATACCTTATCCATCTTTTTCTGTTGGTTCACAATCCGTTTAATCTGCTCATCAAGCGAAAGATGGCTTTCAGGATTTACCTTTTCCGGTATAAGCTCCAGCAGTTCGTTTTTTTCTTCGATCTGTAAATTTCCTGCCAATACTTCCTTCTCCAGACGCTCCTGGCGTTCTTTTAGCAAAACCTGCTCAGTTTGAAGCTGCATCGCTTCTGCCTCTTTTAGCTGCGCCTTCAATTCTACGGCTTTTTTTTCCTGGTCAATCAGTTCCTGCTTTCTGATCGATGCTTTGAGTTTATAATTATAAGACATCAGCAATAAAAGCAAAGCAGCAATCCCCGTTAATCCCGAAATAATATAAAAGATATTCAATTTCTTGGTATACTTGGTTTGTTGCTGTAAATAAGCAATCTCCCGCTCATTTTTTTGAGATTGATACTGTGCCTCTATTCTAACGGTACTGTTTATTTTTTCTTCATCAAAAGCCTTTTTATAATAATTAAAATACTGCTTTAAATAATTTAATGCTGCCCGCTGATTACCTTTTTTTTCAGCAATATTGGCAAGCCCTTGGTATATCCTGGCCTGTGTTAGCGGCATTTTTACCACTACTCCCGAAATTTTATCCAATCCAGTGAGGAGTAATTTTTCTGCTTCATCATAGTTTCCGTCGCGTAATGCATATTCGCTTCTTAACCCATAGCAGTTTAGTAAAACCTCAAGTAAATTTGTCTTTTCAGCAATTCGCATGGCGATATCAACATATTTTTCAGCACTATCGCGATATGATGCCGGAAAATACTGGAAATAGATGTTGGCGGTATTTAAAGATGCTGCTGCCGTATTGCTATAGGTGAGCATACGGCCCGCCTGATCTTTCGAGAGCAGAAGTGATTTTTTATACATTAATAAAGCCGAGTCGAGCAAATTACGTTTTAATGTATCTACCTTAAAACGGTCGAAATAACTTTGTCCTATGGTAAAATACGCATTATTTAATAGGTCAACCTGTTTGCTTTTCAACGCACTTAAGTAACATAATCTGGCATATTTCTGCTGCTTTGATGGATCATTGCCATAGCCATAAAAACTGGCTAAATAGTGATAAATGGTACTTTCGTAATCATCTGCATGCTGGCCTTTAAAAAAATCGAGGGCTTTAAGCAGCTTGGGTACCGACTTATCATTCTCATCGTTCACGAGGTCTAGCCAACCACTTCTAAACCATACAAAGCCCAATGCAATGCGGTCTTTTGTTCTTTGAGCATAAAGTTGGGCACTATCTAAACTTGCATAAGCACTTTTAAGGTCTTTTTTCCACACGTATAAATGTACCAGTGTAGCATATGCCATGGCTTTACTTTTTCCGTCTTTTAATCCCTCTACAACTTTAATAGACGCGTTGGCCTGTTGAAAGGAAAGCGGCAGGTTTTTTTCAAAATTAGCCTTGGCGAGTTTGCAGTATATATTTGCCTTTTCTTCTTTTGAAGTGCTTTGCGCCAGCAAATGGTTTAACGAATCTATATAGATTTTTTGCGCTTCTGCACTTTTTAAAAAAAATAAAAGACAAAGTAAAATAACCGGTAATTTTTTCAGTGGTAGCTGCATAATCAAAAATAGAAAGAAACATTTACAACAACAGAATTACGACAATTAATCGAAAATCAGCCATTTTTAAGGCTTTTGTAGTCTCCTTGTAGACGGCTTTTTAAAAATTGGTAGTCGCAGTGTAGGTTCTCTTTTCTTGATGAAACATAAAGGCACGGGTAATTTTGTATTGTTCAATTTACTAGAAATTTAAATTATGAAACAGAAAACAATTGCGGTAGTCGCCTATATTACGCTCATCGGATGGATTATTTCTTATCTTGAATTTAAAAAATCGAAAGATAAAAGTACATTGGCCAATTACCATTTGGGGCAGTCGCTTGGCATTATCATTATTACTATTCTCTTAAGTATCTTAAGCAGTATTATCCTGGCCATTATCCCTTCACTGGGCTTTGTATTTTATATCATTTTATTACTTCCATTTATATTGATGTTATTGGGTATGGTTACTGCCAATAATGGTTTAGAAAAACCAGTTCCTTTAATCGGACGCATATTTGAAGGGAAATTCCATTTCTAACTGAGCTCGTTATGGCTGCCCAGTGAAAATGTAATGGCTCACATTACAAAATGGCAGCATCTTTGAAAGCATTTTAAACTTAATTAACCTGATCATGACTACTGAACAATATAAACAACAGTTTAACCCAGATGATAGCCCCGGATGGCAGGCGATAGATGATCAACTGGAAAAAATTTATGGTACTACCGAAGCCCGGCATTATCCGCCATTATGCGGAATCCATTATGTAGCTGGGGGAACCGACCCTATAGATGGTGCGAGTATTTATGATAGTAATCACCAAAGCCCTCACCGCCACATCATCAGCTACGGTATGAGCGAACTTTATTACGATGAAGAAAAAGCTGGCGGAGAATTTAGCAAGTGGGGCTTTGAATTTACCTTTAGGTTAGCACCATTTAAAGATGATGAAAAAGATCCTATCTGGGCGATCCAGGTAATGAATAATTTAGCGAGGTATGTATTTACAAGTGGTAAATGGTTTGAGGAAAACCACTTCATACCGGCTAATGGACCAATAAGACTGAATACCGATACCCAGATAACGGGTTTTGTATTTGCATTGGATCCGGAACTTGGAAAAATTGAAACCCCTCATGGCGAACTTAGCTTTCTTCAGCTGGTGGGGATTACCGATACCGAGGTAGAAGAAATGAAAAAAAATCCTTCCATAGGAGCTGTTGAGGAACTGGTTGAAAATCTAAAAAAGGATAACCCTTTATTGATAACAGACCTGAACAGAAAATAAAAAAGCTATGCGAAATATCCTTTTTACACTGCTTATCTTTTGTTTAGCATCTTGTCAATCCAAAAGGGCAGTTCAGCTACATACAGTCCTTTCAAACTCAGAAAGGGCTGTATTTAATATCATGGTGGGTAAAAACGGACCGAACGAAAGAAAACATCACTGTATTATTGATGGCGATTTTAAATGTGCGCTGCAGGCGGTTGACGATAAAGAAAGGGCTTTTAATACGGTAATCAATAATATAAACGCCGTGGAAACAAACGATATAAAATATGGAAATGACTTAAAGAAAGCAGCGATCAGCTATTATAACGCACTTAAGCAATTCGAAATTTCCGACAGACAGGAGATTGCCCTACAACAGCTAAGCCATGATAAAACAAATACAGCACAGGTGCGCGATAGCGCGATGGCAAAACAGCTGCAATTACTGAACAAAAAACAGGAAATGCGTCAGCTTATTGATAAAAAGGAAAGCAAATTGGCCGAAATACAAAAACAGTTTAACTCAGTTAACCACCTTGATTAATGGGAGAAGCATATTATCCCATTTCCTGTAAAAACAGTTTCAGGTCCTCATCCTTACCCAAACCCAATTTTTGCTTTATCCGGTAACGGCTCATACGCACGCTTTTGGCTTCAATATGCATTAGCTGCGCAATTTTTTTGGTATCCATCTTTAAATGAAGGTAGGCACAGAGTTTTAAATCGAGCGGGGTAAGTTTTTGCTGGGCCTTCTGGTTTAACGTAGAAAAGAAATCAGGATGCACCTGCTGAATCTGGAATTTTGCTTCTTCAAAATCATTATCCAACATCAATTCTTCATTCCAGATTTTATTGATGTTGAGCTTTTGGTTATCACTCAGTTTTTCCTTAAGCTGAAACAGCACTTCCTTTTTGTGCTCCAGTTGTAACTGACTGGCCATTACCTCCTTCTGCAATTGCTGCTGCTGGCTTTCCAGCAAAAGCTGCTCCGCTTTTAATCTGGCCTGCTCTTCTTTTTCGAATTTCATCTGCAGTTCGGCGTCCTGTTTTTCTAAATGCAATTGCTTTTCGCGCTGCAAAGAGTACCTTAGCCTGAAGTGGTAAGAACGGAACATAAATATAAGGCCTAAAATGGAGGCAATAGCAATACCGATGTAGAGATACTTTTGTTGTCGAGCATATTGTTCGCGCTGCTTTAATAACTTTACCTCATTGTTTCTTTTTTCGGCCTCGTACTGTACCTCTAATTTTTGAGCATTTAAAGTCCGTTTTTCATCAAAATATTTGCTATTATATTCGGTTACCCGTTTCTGAAATTCCAAGGCCTTTTCATAGTTTCCCTGTTGTTCATAAACCTTAGCCAGAGCGGTTACAATATTGATTAAAGTGTAATAGGAAGGTACTTTTTGAGTTTTTAATATGCTATAGGCTTCTTGCAGATAGGCTTCAGTCATCACAAAATTTTTATTTCTCTTCGCATACTCACTTAAAATCCCCAAACTACTTGCCCTGATTTCTTCACCGTTAATGGCACCTTTCATAACTTCATTGGCTAAGCCAGCATAGCGGATGGCATTGGCTTTCGCAACCTCATCCGTATCAGAAAAATAACGCAGGTAATAATCTGCGCTATTGATACAGGCAATACCATAAGTTTTGCGGGCAACGTATTTAGGATATTGCTGATAAAGGTTTTGGGCTTTATTTAAATAGTAAATGATACTGTCCCGAAACACTGGGTTTTTAGTGCTGGCATAATTATAATCTGCAGCAACAGATAATGCAGTATAACAATTACCCAACAGATTATAATCAGTAGTTTTTAGGGCATTTTCGGTAGCAGCCTTCGCATATTTATTTACATTTTTAACATCATCCCAATGGGTGTTGATCATATAAAGCAGGTAATATATTTTGGCGCTAAGGTAAGGGTCGGCTGTTTTTTCCAACAACTTTAGCGCAAGTCCACAATATTTGGTAATCTGCTCTGAATTATCAATCGCATTATAGAACAAAGCCTGTGCATAATAAGCGTAGGCCATTGCGATGGACTGCCGAGATTGCTGCGCTATAAACAATGCACTATCACTAGCTTTTTTTGATAGAACAAAAGCTTTGGTTGTGGCGTATATGCTCGCCTGTATGGCATAGGCTTTTGTAACCTCTGTTAAATTTTTAAATTTTAAAGCTAAAGCTGCGCTCTGTTGAGCCTTTCGTATCGCTGCTTTATAATCGCCATTAATTCTATTTCGCTCGGCAAGTTGCGTTAGCAATGCCGGCTTATCTTTATCGCTCAACTGATTGAGTACAGTACTATCCAATAAAGTTTGGGCACTTGTCATAAAATAACTGGTGCAAATGCTAATTAATAGAAATATCTTTTTAGCATGTTGATGTTTCATAGGGTAAAATTAACATAAAGATTGATTTGGGTGATAATTGTAGACAAAATCGGAAAAACAAAAAACAAATAAAATACTGAAATACAGAATATTAAGATTATTTGTAGATGTATTGTAGACGTTTTTCAAAACGTTGTAGATGCTCTGTAGGCGTCAGATTCTTTTAGATGAAGATAGTTTATCTCAAATTTGATCTAAATAATTTTCAACCTAAAAAAACAGAAATCATGGACAACAAAACCCTTTCAATCGTTTCTTACATCACCCTTATTGGTTGGTTAGTCGCTTATTTTGTCGGAAAAGATAAAGCTGATACTTTACTTAAATATCACTTAAGACAATCGTTAGGACTTGCTATTGTAAGTATTATTTTCAACATAGCCTTTACTATCATTGCTGGCATAGTACCCAGTTTATTTTTTTTAGGATTTGTGGGTTATGCATTTATTATTCTTTGGATCATTGGAATCATCAATGCGGCCAATGGTGCATTAAAGCCTGTTCCATTTATTGGTAAATGGTTCGAAGACAAGTCTTCATTTGTTGGCAAATACTAAGCTGAAGTTATGCGCCTCAAAATTTAAAATGTCATGCAAATGGTGATGGCAAATGCCATCACCGCATGTTTTTGACGGTAGCCAAAGATTAAAATTCAAGTTATAACAAAAAGCACATGTGATCGTGATGAAGCACATTTCATAATGTAGATACCATAAAAAATGCAAACATTTAAATATTTTGAACAAGAAGGAAATACTTATAACCTAAAAGTACAAAAGGGACTATTATATATCCTAGCTGTTGGCTGTGTTGCAGCCATAGTAGCCATATTGATGTATAGCAACAGTAAGGCGACATTTTTCTATGTAGCTTTATTTGCTTTTATAGGCCTAATGTGCATCCTGCGTACCACAGGTACGATCACTTTCAACAGTCAAAACCGTGAGATAGAGCGTAAGCGCTTTTTCTTCAGTGCTCCGGCATACTATAGCTTTGATGATTTTGACCATTTTCTTATCGCAAAACAAAAAAGCTATTTCGTCACCGTAATGGTTCAGGCGATAATGGTCATGAGAAAAGATAATAAAACCAGGCATATTTTATTGGCACAAACCTTATTTACCACAAAACCTCTTCAACGACTTAGTGAAGAGATTAGTTTGATCATGGGCCTGCCACAAAATTAGAAACCAACAGATATGCCAGCATATAATGTAAAAATAGAAAATGGAAAACTCAGTTTTCAGCCTGAACGGGATTATAAAAGCAAAATTTTATTTTTTTGCTTCCTCGCGGTAGTAATATTTGTGGTAACGCCTATGCTTCACCTCTATCGGGATACGTACTGGAGTGTAATGGCCATTGGGTTTGTATCGGTGCTAACAGCACTTTATGATTTTATCTTCCATTTTAACGTTACCTATATTTTCGACCAGTACACAGGTCAGGTATATAAAAAGATCCCTGGGTTATTTACCCGCAAAATTATGGCTTTTGAGGATGTATACATTCTTCATGTACAAGAAGATGGGCTATTGCATTATGCCTTATCACACAAACAGAATAAATATGGCAAAAGCTTTGCCATTAGCCAAGCCTTTGGCAGCAACCGTAAAAGCCAGATCAGGCAAACCACATTTGAAACAGAAATTTTGTCGGAAATTGAAAAAATTATCCATGCAAGCAGATAAACCAAGAACATCAAAAATCATCATTAAATAAAATTAAAACATTAGCCTGGCCAACCTAAAAACATGAACAAAGGACTTTCGATATTCTGGATAATTTACATGCTGTTTTTTGCTATTCCGTTCCCTATGTTCATCTATTACAATACCAAAGACGACAGCATACCTAACCTGGTGAGCGACAATCCATGGTATTCGCTTTCTATACTTGTAATATCCATACTATTTTGGAGCATATTATTAATAGGTTATTACCAGAAATGGGTGGTCCGCACTTTCTCAATCAAACGTAATATAGAAAAACTTAAAACCGCTGGTGAACGCCGAGAGGCCAAAATATTTGAATCGACAAGAATACATCAAAAAGGCGCTGCTTACGATACCTATGAACTTACCTTGCAGTTTCAAAATCTATCAGGTAGCATGGTTATGCAAAAAGCCATCGTAAATGATTCAAAACCTTATGAACGCCGTTACGAAGGGGGTAAAACGGTTGGCATTTTGCTCGATAAAGAAGTAAAAAAAGTTCCTTATTTTATTTTTGCCTCTACAGAAGTAAGCATTAAAAAAATGACCATATTTCTGACTAACCTGGCCTGGCTTGCCTTTGCCTCCCTTGTTGTTTGGTATTATATTTATTCTTATAATGCAGAAAGCAATGGCATGGGCTGGCGTTTTATGGGTATTGGCCATCCTTTATTAACCTGTGCTTTTATGCTGCTCCTTTATCGCACTTTCGTCGCTTTTATAGCCAAAAAGTTTATAGGCAAACCTGATCAATTATTTCTGATTAAATTTAAAGGTACGCAGACTACTGCCCGCCTGATCAAAGCCAGCCAGACCGGTACGTATATCAACGAACAACCAATGATCGATTTTGAACTCGAATTTACCGATCAGTTTAACCGGAAGCACCGGGGAAACATCAAAAAAATTGTAGATCTGCTAGACCTGGATAGTGTTAAACAGCCGAGTTTTTCTATTTTTTACCTGAACGAGAATCCACAAAAAATTGCCTTTGAAAGTGATCTTAACGAACTTAAAGGAGAATTTTAATGAAAAATTTCAGAAAAATTTATGGCCTGGTTTTGCTGCTCAGCTTATTCAGTTTGAGTTGCAAACAAATTACCAAAAGTATAAATGAAACCTTTCAACCAAACGATTCATTAGTAAGATATAATAAAGAAAACAGTTTTAAACAAAATGGCGTAGCTAAAGGCATTACAAAATCATCTTCTAACACCTCTATAGAGCGCCAGCAAGAAAGAATTACTGTTAAAAACGATGATACCGTCGATATATCTGAAATGGAGCTCAAAACAAAAGAGATGTTCAAAGACATTGAATTGTTAAAACAAAAACAAAGCCCGGCGACAGCTAAAGAAATAAAGAAAAGGGTAAACCGGTTTTTAAAAGAGATGAAACTGGAAGAAGGCGGGCTTAAAACCATTGATACAGAAAAATCTACAGTAAAAACTAAAAAAGGATTATTAAGTCCTGCTGAACTGGCATTAGCACAAGAACGGTTAAAGAAAATCCCTCAATACCGTAACAAAGAAATTATCGTATATCAATCTGTTCATTTTTACGATAATGGCGCTATAAATATAATGTTGCGGCACCCTGTAAACCTCCAATATGCCGATGCTTATGAATATCGGGATGGGGAGTGGTCTTTACCGAAACCCGTATTGGCCAGAGATATTGAAGGCAGAACCTTCCCTTTAAGCAGAATGCATTTTGAAGACGCATGGAAGGTAATCAAAATCTATAATGAAAAAGCAGCTCAGATTGAGGGGGCTGTGCCAACTAATTCAGTCTACATTTCTATCTGGGATAACGATATGCGCTGGTTTCCCAGAAGTATCAACGGTACCCGTGATCGTTTCGATATACAGTTTAATGATGATGGCACACTTAAAAGTTTTAGGCAGGAGTTCTGATATCCTTCCCTTAAATATCGAATAAATCATCCATAGTAACCTCATTTTTTACCAAGCCAGTTGCATACATATTACTCTTAATACCATGTGTTGTAAGCATTGCTAAAAACAGTGTTTTTTTAGTCTTACTCTCCCGGCGGAAAGCATCAAGTTTGTACTGTAGCTCGGCAGCATAGGTTTTGTCTATTGCGAACTCGGTATTGGAGAATTTCATTTCACATACACTGATCACATTATCCTGACGATCGAGCAATAGATCGATCTGTGTACCGTTTCCCGTTTTTGGTGCATCTCGCCAGGCTGAAGTTTCCGTAAACACACCAGCAATACCTAATGCTTGTTTAATTACTTAGATGTTTCATGCAGATACCCTCAAAAGCATAGCCACTCCAACTTTTCCAGGAAGATGTAGATGATTTTTTTAGCCATGTACCTGCGCCGGTAGATCTGGAATGTTCGATAAATTTGAGGTAAAAAAGGCTGTATTCGTCACTAAGTTTATAAATGCTTTTATTGGCATTTTTATGGAGCGGCAGATATGGCGTAATAAAACCAGACTCTACCAATTCTTCAAGTAAGATACTCGTAGTTCCCCCGCTTTTTAGGTTACAAGCGGCAATAATTTCGTTTCTTGTCAATCCCGATGGTTTATCAGCAAGTGCTTTAACTACGGCAATATGCCTGTCTGCGGATTCGAAAAGAGAGCGGTAAAGGTTTGCAAATTCTGTTGACAACAAGCCATCTTTAGTAAAGCAAAGCCTGTCGATAGCCTGAATTGCACTTTCACCTTTTTTAAGTTCCTTTAAATAATGGGGCACACCGCCCATTACCATAAAAACATTCAAGATCTGGTAACGGTCGAGATAGATATTATTTTTCTTAAGGTACAACTCCGTTTCATGCAATGTAAAAGGTAAAAGACGTATTTTTCGCGTCAGCCGGTTATGTAAACCTCCTTTACTGTTCACAACTTTTTTAATCATCCATGTGGCAGCAGATCCACAGATGGCTACAATTAAATTTTGCTGTTGTGATTCCCATTGATTCCAGAAATATTCAAATGCAGAAAGAAAATCTGATTTATGCGAGCTTAGCCAAGGGAATTCATCAAAGAAAATTACAGCTTTTCTTTTTTTGAGTATTGGCGTTGCAAATTCTCTGAGTTGCCAGAAAGCTTCCGTCCAGTTTTTTGGTGTTGCGATTGCCAATTGGGAACCTAAAGCCTCTGCCATCGCCCTGCTAAAATTAAGTAACTGCTCCGTAGCATTTGCATTATGAACGCCCGAAAGTTCGAAGATAAGTTGTTTTTTAAAGAACGAACGGATTAGAAAGGTCTTTCCAACCCTTCGCCTGCCAAAGATGGCTAAAAGTTCTGATGAAGGTGATTCGAGTACCTCTTCGAGTATTTTTCTTTCAGCAATTCTTCCAATGAGCAATTCCATTTTCTTTTAATTAATCAGCAAATGCATTAATTTATCCGCAGCCAAAACATATACTAAACATACAATTTTGGCTGCAGATAAAAAATTATCCGCAGCCAAAATATACAAAAAATATATAGTTTTGGCTGCAGATAAAAAAATCACTTAAATAAAACGCTTAAAATCAGTCGCCAACACTTAACTCGTTTCCCCGTGCTTTCTCTTCATATTCTCTGTAGTTAAATAAATTTGCAGCTTTTTTTTTGCGACGAGCACACTGAAATCATGGAACATTGAACATTACTTAAACATACCCCCAACTTAGCGCACTTTGCGTTTACTCTTTGCTTCCTTTGCGGTTAAAAATTACAATAAATCCTTCAACACTACCCAAACATTTTCTGCCAAAATCTTATCGCCTTCTGCCGTAGGGTGAATACCATCAGCCTGGTTTAATTTAGGAACACCGCCAACTTTATCTAATAAAAAAGGGATGAGGGCCATTTTATTTTTCTTTGCCAGTTCAGGAAACATGTTTTTAAAGTCTGCAGCGTATTTTGCTCCCATATTGGGTGGAACCTGCATACCCGCCAATACCATCTTAACATTCGGGTATTTAGCTTTTACCCGATCGATAATGGCCTGAAGATTTTTAGTGGTTTGCGCAACGGGCAATCCCCTAAGCCCATCATTAGCGCCCAGTTCAAGTACAAAAATATCTACCCGCTGTTTAAGCAACCAGTCAATCCGCGCTTTTCCGCCAGCAGAAGTTTCGCCACTTAAACCACCGTTAATTACGTTATAAGGCATTTTTAAAGAATCAATCCGATTTTGGATCAATGCCGGATAAGCTTCTGTCGGGTCGAGCCCATAACCTGCAGTTAAACTGGTACCGAAAAAAAGGATATTCTTTTGTTTGGTTGCCACAGCAGCCTGCTTTTGGTCAGTTGAATCTAAAGTTTTATCCGCATTGTTTTTACTTTGCGGGTTTCCGCAGCTTATCACCACAAGGCTCAAAACAAATAGCCCCATTAATCGTTTTCGTAACATATCTAATTAATCTGTATCTAATTATCTTAACAGGCAGTGCCCCGTTATGTTTGGCAAAACATATACGCAAACCCTAAAAATTCAGCTATTGGAAAGCATATTGAACATCCGAAATGTAAGCAAAATTTACCAGAGTGCCGAACGGGAACTCACCGTTCTGGATAATATTAATTTCTCGATAACTGCCGGCTCAACGGTAGCCATTACAGGTCCATCGGGAAGCGGAAAAACTACCTTACTAGGTCTATGCGCCGGATTGGACAGGGCCAGTAGCGGAACAGTTGAACTGAACGGAATTGCACTCGAAAAATTAAACGAAGATCAGCGCGCCGCCGTTAGAAATCAATATGTAGGTTTCATTTTTCAGAATTTTCAGCTGTTGCCTACTTTAACCGCATTGGAAAACGTGATGGTACCCTTAGAATTAAGAGGCGCAAAAAACATCCGCTCACATGCCTTAGAACTACTGGATAAGGTTGGGCTGGCCGACCGTTCGCATCATTACCCCATCCAGTTATCGGGTGGAGAACAGCAGCGCATTTCGCTAGCGAGAGCATTCTCTAACCAACCCGCTATACTCTTTGCAGATGAGCCCACTGGGAACCTCGATGCCGAAACCAGCGAAAAAGTAATCAAATTACTTTTTGATTTAAACAAAGATGCTGGCACCACTTTGATCATCGTAACACATGACCTTGAGTTGGCTGCCAAAACGGAAAGAAATATTAAAATTAAAGGTGGCATCATCATTTCAGACGAAAATCCTGCTTATGTCCAATAGCCTTCCAAAACAATCTGTTCCGTTTTCCTGGCTGTTTAAAATGGCCTGGCGCGATAGCCGGAAAAACCGCGCCCGTTTGTTGCTCTTTATCTCTTCAATTATTTTGGGCATTGCGGCCCTTGTTGCCGTTTATTCTTTTAAAGATAACCTGCAAAAAGATATTGATGCACAGGCAAAAGAACTTACAGGGGCTGATCTGGTTTTAGACAGCCGGAAGGGAGTGAGCAAAGCCATGCAAAAAATGCTCGATACGCTTGGCGATGAGCGATCGCAGGAGAAAACTTTTGCCTCAATGATTTATTTCCAAAAAGGTGGAGGCAGCCGTTTGGTACAAATGAAGGCTCTGGAGGGAAATTACCCTTACTATGGTGCGATAGAAACCATTCCCGCGGATGCAGCCAGGCACTTTCAATCTGGAAGAAATGCCTTGGTAGATCAAACCCTGATGCTGCAGTTTAATGCAAAAGTTGGCGACTCAGTTAAAGTGGGCGATCTTAATTTTAAAATCCTGGGTACATTAACCAAGGCACCAGGCCAAACCGGTATCGGTGCCAGCATTGCACCAACAGTATATATTCCATTGCAGCTGCTTGATAAAACCAATCTGATCAAAACCGGAAGCCGGATCAATAACAAATTTTATTTCAGGTACAACAAACCGTCTGGAATAGATGAATGGGTAAAGAAGAACGATAGTAAATTAGAGCAGGAAGGCTTTGATGCCGATACCGTAGAATCGAGAAAAGAACAGACCGGAAGATCTTTTAAAGATGTAAACCGTTTTCTGGCCTTATCTGGTTTTATCGCTTTGCTACTGGGTTGTGTTGGTGTAGGTAGTGCTATTCATGTATATATCCAGGAAAAATTAAGCGCCATTGCAACGCTAAGGTGTTTGGGATTAAAATCGCGTCATGCCTTTTTGATCTACCTGATACAGGTATTTTTTATTGGCTTAATTGCTGCAGTATTAGGGGCAGCTTTAGGCACGGGTATACAGTTTTTGCTTCCATTGGTGTTAAAAGATTTTCTACCGATCGAGATTACCATGCAGGTTTCGTGGCCGGCTGTAGGTCAGGGTATTTTGTTGGGGTTGATCATTTCAGTCCTCTTCGCCCTTCCCTCGCTCTTATCCGTTAGGAAAATTTCGCCATTAAACGCCATCCGGATATCTTTTGAAAAAGCAGGCGGGAAAAGAGATCCGCTAACCTGGGTAGTGTACCTGCTGATGGCAGCCTTTATTATGGCTTTTACCCATTTGCAGATGAAAACATGGCTTCAAACGCTGGTATTTACCGCCAGTATTGCCGTTGCTTTTTTACTGTTGATTTTACTATCTAAAATTCTGATGTTTCTGGTGCGAAAGCTTTTGCCCAACTCATCCGGTTATTTATGGCGGCAGGGATTTGCCAACCTCTATCGCCCGAATAACCAAACCTTAATGCTTACGGTTTCCATAGGTTTATCAACTGCGTTTATCTGTACCCTGTTTTTTGTACAGGGCATATTAATGAGCCGTGTTACACTGTCATCTGGTAACAATCAGCCAAATATGGTGATGTTCGATATCCAGAACACGCAGAAGGAAGGATTGGATAGTTTAACCAAAGCTTTCAAACTACCTTTAATGAACCAGGTGCCGGTAATTACCATACGTATTGAGGAGATTAACGGAAAAAAAGCCAGTGCAGATACCAATAACCGGAGAGCTTACCGCAACGAAATCAGGGCTACTTACCAGGATACTTTAACGGCAGCAGAGAAAATTACAGCAGGCAAATGGACCGGAAAAATAAAACCTAATGAAACGGTTTATATTTCGCTGGATCAGCGTTATGCCCAATCAATTCATGTTGGTCTGAATGATAAAATCCTTTTTAACGTTCAGGGCGTGATGATCCCTACAGTTGTTGGAAGTTTAAGGGAAGTAAACTGGAGCAGGATGCAGACCAATTTCAGGGTAGTTTTTCCTGCCGGCGTGTTAGAAGAGGCACCACAGTTTCACGTATTGATGACCAGGGTACCATCTGGCGAAGTTTCAGCGCGTTTTCAGGGTGAAGTGGTTCAAAAATTCCCCAATGTTTCTGTGATTGATTTAGACCTTGTGTTAAAATTACTGGATGAATTGCTGAGTAAGATCGGTTTCGTAATCCAGTTTATGGCTGGCTTTAGTATGGTAACCGGCTGGATTGTGCTTATTTCATCAGTATTAACCAGTAAAAACCAGCGGATAAAGGAAAGCATTTTATTGCGCACCATGGGTGCAAGCAGAAAGCAGATTTTAGCAATAAATGCAATTGAATATTTCTTTTTAGGTGCTTTTGCGGCAGGTGCCGGTTTAATTCTGGCCATAAGCGGAAGCTGGGCATTGGCTAAATTTACTTTCGATGCGGCCTTTGTACCTCCGTTGGTACCAACAGTGCTGTTGTTTAGTTCAATTGTATTACTGGTAGTAATTACAGGTGTGTTAAGTACAAGAAGTATCCTGAACCAACCACCGTTAAAGATTTTAAGAACGGAAAGTTAATTCAACCTAAACTATATCATAGCAACTTTTTTTCGAGAGATGATACTGCTATTGGCTTGTACCAAACAAGATTAACAAAAATTTTAAATATCAATTAACCAAAACCTGCCCGTTTTAGCGAGATAAAAAGAATGCACACAGATAAATAAGGTTATAAACTCTGTATTATCTATGTGCATTTTGGTTAAAACCTTTAATTAATGGAACTTGTATTATGCAGCATCAATTGCCTCACGAAGTGCTTTCGCGGCTGCAGCCGGATCTTCAGCGCCATAAATGGCAGCACCTGCTACGGCTACGATTGCTCCTGCTTTTATAACAGCGGCAACATTATCAATATTTACCCCACCTGCAATTGAAACCGGAACACCAGCTCTTGCAGCCTCATCAATTAAAACCTGGATAGAATAACCAGCCGTCCACTGTTCATCTAAACCAGCGTGCAGTTCTACAAATTCTACACCTAATGCGATCACTTCCTGTGCTCTTTTAACCCGGTCAGGATAACCAATTGTATCTACAACCACGCCTTTGCCATGCGCTTTTGCGGCTTTAACGGCTCCAATAATGGTTGCATTTCCTGCAGCACCCATTACGGTTACTAAATCAGCACCGGCTTTAAATGCGATATCAGCTTCCAGTTCACCCGCATCAGCAGTTTTTAAATCTGCAAAAACCAGTTTGTCAGGATGTGCTGCTTTCATTGCGGTAATCACCGTCGAACCCATATTTTTGATCAAAGGAGTTCCCAGTTCAATAATATCTACATAAGGCGCAACTTTTGCTGCTAATGCCAGTGCTTCTTCTGTTGTTAATAAATCTATTGCTACTTGTAATTTTGCCATAATGGTATTGATATATAATAATTAACTAAATTGTTATTCGAGATTGGCGTGTCTTTTCCAGAGTTCTTCTGCAGGTTGACCGCTTAATTTCCAAAGTGACTGAAAAACGGCATCATTAAGCAGGAGCAGAAATTGTTCAAAAAGGCTTCCGGCATATTGGGTAGATACCTTTTTACTGTGATCTTCTTTCTCTGCGGCCGGAACCAAAACCAGGTGATTGCATAATTTCGCCAAAGCCGATTCTGCATTGGTAGTAATGCCCACTACATTTGCGCCTGCTCCAATCGATTTTTCTACAGCCCGCACAATAGAACCGGTTGTTCCGGAACCCGATGCTGCAATCAATAAATCGCCGGTGCCAATGGCCGGACTGGTGGTATCGCCAACATAATATACGGTTAGTCCAAGGTGCATCAAACGCATAGCGGCCGATTGCATCGCAAAACCCGAACGGCCTGCAGCTGTAATAAAAACCCGTTTCGCATGCTGGATGTGGTATATAAAAGGAATAAGCTGATCTAACTGCACTTTTTTAGCCAATTGAGTATTCTCTTCTATAATCTTATCCAGGTTCATTTGCAGATCCCAGGCCAATTGCTGATTATCCAGCTCATCTGTCAAAACTTCATTATTGATCATTTCTACTGATTCTTTTGATTCCATTCTGCTTTACATTAATGGCTCAAAGGTAGAGTAGCCAGCTAAAACGAAGATTATACATTCCGCCATTTATATGGGACAATTTGGAAATGCTGATAAAATAAAGTCATGCATTAGCCACAATTAATGCACCTTTTCCGAATAGTCCACCATAATTATCATTTAATCCAATCGCTAAGAATTTAAGTTTTTAACTTTAACCATCATGAGTTTACCAACAGAAAGCACACATCTGGAAAGGGCTATTATTTACATCCGCGATTTAAGCAATTGCCCGCCCAGCTACCTCAACGATCCGGGCAGAAAAGAATTCTTTGAAATTGTTTGGCTTAAAAATGAAGAGCCTTTACACGCTCTGCAACAATCCGAATTTGACAGCAAAGGTGATTGGATTTATCTGATTCCGCCTTACCGCGTACATCAGCTTAATAAGGCAGGCAAAAAGGGGGTATTAATCTCATTTAAAAGATCTGTATTGGAAGGGGAAGAAAAAGAATTTTTGCTTGATCTGTTCAAAATCTTTAATGTTCAGGGTGAATTTTCGTGCCTGAGGCTTAATATAGAAACAGCAGCAGAGCTGAGTAGCATTTACAGATTAATTGAAGATGAATACCAAAAAGCAGGCAACAATTTTATCATTACGAAAGCATTGTTAAAAGTGTTTTTATTAAAACTAATACAGGTTAAAGAACACGAATTTACCAGCCATGATGTACAGCAAAAAAGGGTTTATGAATTTTTGATGTTGCTCGAAAGCAATTACCAACAGGTTAGGAATACTGATTTTTATGCGGGCAAAATCGGAATCAGTTCTAAACGACTGAACCAGATTTTAAAAGAAAAATTAAACAAAACCGGCATGCAGATCATTCACGATCGCATTATATTGGAAGCTAAACGAAAAATTATACACAGTGAGCAAACCATCAAAGAGATTGCCTACGAACTGGGTTTTTCAGACAGGCCCTACTTCAGCCGTTTTTTTAAAAAACAGACGCAACAAACACCCGAAGAGTTTCAAAAACAAGCCAGAAACCACATCGAATCAAAATTTAATACACTGGTTTAAAAAAACTGACATGTTTTACGAATAATCGATACTTTTACTTTTATGATCAGATTAAACAGTGATACCCCCAACGATATTCTTCAGGATGTGAAAATCGGAGATATGGTTACTGATACTTTCAGCAAAACCGGCCTGGTAGAAAGCATAGAAATAAAAGATGATGGCCTGTACCGCATTTACGAATTTAACCTTGTTACCGGACGAACCATTACGGTCAAAAAATAATTGAGGTTAAAAGCCTATATTTAATCACATTACCTCATAGTTCTAGCCAAATGTCATTATTGATCCTGCTTTTCGGTATTCTATTGCTTTTTGTATTGATCCTAAAAAAGATTAATCCTATGATGGCCTTACTAGCTGTGGCAATTATTACAGGTCTTTTATTAGGAATGCCCGCTACGAAAGTGATGAATTCCATTAGCAATGGAATTGGCAGCACCTTAGGCAGCATGGTAATGGTTTTGGCACTCGGCGCCATGATGGGCAAACTGATTGAAGATAGCGGATCGGCCAAAAAAATCGTTTTCATTTTGATCGGCGCTTTTGGCAAAAAGAACATCCAATGGGCTGTGCTGTTAACTGGCTTATTGGTTGGGATTCCATTATTTTACAATGCTGGTTTCGTGGTGTTAATTCCTTTGGTTTTTGCCATTTCAGCAACAACGGGGCTATCAAAATTATATATTGGCATCCCCATGGCCACGGCCCTTTCGGTTACCCATGGTTTTTTACCTCCTCACCCCGGTCCTGTCGCTTTAGCCGGAATTTTCCATGCCGATATTGGTAAAACTTTAATTTATGGATTAACTTTAAGCGTACCCATTGCTATTATTGCCGGAATTTACTTTCCGAGATTAATTCTCAAACGGGATCAATCAGCAACAGTCCACAACTTTAGCATTAGTGAAGAAGAAAATCTTCCTTCTGCCTCAAGAAGTTTTATTACCGCATTGCTTCCGGTATTTTTAATCATCGCCGGAACCATTGGGAGCAGTATTAAGATAGGCTATATTGGTAAGCCGCTGTTTACATTTTTGGCCGACCCTACCGCGGCCCTGTTAATTTCGGTTATTATTGCGCTGGCACTCCAAAAAACTTCTGTTACAAAAGCTATGGAATCTTGTGCAGAAGGAGTGAAAAGCATTGCCATGATTATCCTGATTATTGCCGCAGGCGGTGCCTTTAAACAGATCCTGATTGATAGTGGTATGGGCGACACGGTGAAACAGTTTACCGGAAGTTTAAATTTATCGCCATTACTACTTGCCTGGTTAATTACGGCATCGCTCAGGGTAACCCTGGGTTCAGCTACAGTGGCTGCTTTAACTGCTTCGGGTATGGTACTTCCTTTAATTGGTCCCGGCGCATCGCCAGAGTTGATGGTATTATCTGTCGGTGCCAGAAGTTTGATGTTCTCTCACGTAAACGATACCGGTTTCTGGATGTTTAAGGAATATTTTAACCTTAGCCTTAAAGAAACTTTCAGCACCTGGACCATGATGGAAAGTCTGGTTTCGGTTATGGGGCTTTTAGGCGTGCTGGTATTGAATCAGTTTGTTTAGAAAAGAGAGTTGTCAACTTTAATAACCATAGCGCTGGTAAGTTGACAACTCTTCAAGAGCTATAGATTTATCAGAAATATAGTGTTCGTAAACAAGGGTTTGATCTTTTTGGAAAGCAGTTACAGTAGCTATTAGGTTAAAACAGCCCCGCTCCCGCTTCTGCCGATTGAAAAAATCGGCATCCCGCTCCGATCGGGTTTAAAAGGCTAAATAGTGCTTCTATCCTGGGTAAGAGAAACCCGGCCAACAGCGTTATTACTCTCGGTTTCAAATCCTACCGTATGGACACAAATATTTTTAGATAACCTACATTGTCATTCTGAACGCAGTGAAGAACCCTTAGGCTTTGCGAAGCAAATCTTTCCATCAAAAGATCCTTCGTACCTACCATTGACGTTATTTTGTAATTACCTATTAATGAGCAGAATGCGGCATCATGCATTTCCGTATAGCTAGGCCATAGCACCGTATCACCGTTCTACTTAAAACCGGCCTAATAAATTTTTCGGACTGCACTGTTCTAGCCATAACACTGGCTTTGAAAGAAAAATTTTCAGCCGGCATTTTTTGTTACTTTTTGATGCCAAAAAGTAAGAGCCCTTCGGCGGCGGTGAGCCGAGGCAAGAATTGTGCGAAGGAAAAAAACGTCAATCATATTGATTTTTATATCATAAATTATCCCTCAGGATGACAGAAAAAAATGAGACAAAACCGAGCGAAAGCATTAAGATTCCCGCCTGCGCGGGAATGACGACTATACTATAACCTAGCCTTATACTCCACCCTATCCGGCTTCGCAGATTTTGGCCGAATATTGGTTCTTAGGCGCTTTGCTAACTGCCTTTCAAATCCCACAATCCTTACCGAAGTACGCCTGTCAATCCCAAGGGCCAGCTGAATCAAAAAAACAGTTGCAGATCAGCACAACCATCACTACCAAACCTCAAACGCAGTGAGTTTTGTGTCACGGGGAACCTACTAATTTTCACTAACCACAACCCGACACAAAACAAAGTGCCGCTGTTTTTTTTGATGCGCATCGGCTTGCGCAAAAGGCCCATTGCTGGATTGACGAAGCATTTTTGCATACTTTTGATGCCTCAAAAGTTTGATGCCCCGCGGCATAGCGCGAAAAACTTCACCCCCTCTTCACTTCATACCACTTCTCCACCCCCTCTACAAACCCTCATAACCACCCCCCGCCCCTCCTAAATCAGGACGGGAGTTCCCCTCATAGTTTCACAATGATCAATACACGAATATTGTTTCCGTACCCTGCGATCTGCATCCTCCTAACCGGCCTCGCAGATTTCCGCCGGAAAAAGCACGGAAATCTTTGCAGTTCCCCTTATACCCCACAGCCCAAGGGAGGATCAAAGCGAGAGCGGAATTTAACCTATTGCTTCTGCCCTTCTTTCAAAGACTGCTTCCCCGAAGGTCAGGGCAGTCTGTACCTTATAATTACGAATGATCTAAAACCTTAATTCTTCACCCTGTTCTTTTCCGCATCAGCACCAGAAGATTCATGTTTGTCCGGAGAAGAAAAGGTTTTCCCAAAACGATAACTATAGCTTAAAACAAAATTTCTGGAATCTTGCCTGTTTCTCCAACCGGCTTCGGTAGCCGCAAGATTATTAATTATCCCATTGTATATCCTGGTTCTAAAAATATCATTTGCAGTTAATTTCAGGGTACTTTTTGCCGAAAGCTTTTTTTGCACTGCTGCGCCAAAATCATGCACCGAAGCCAGTAAAAACTGAACGTTTGAAAGTTTACTCTGATAGCTCATATTTAGCTCTGCATTCCAGGTAGGACTGATTTTAAACTGAACATTAGGATTTGTTCTAAAATAACTGCCATTGGTTACCAAAAAACCAGTATAAAAATCTGTTTTCGAGGTTATTTTGCCAAACTCCATATAGGCATTTAATTTCGCCCATTTCGTAATGTCGATTTCTGCATTTACGGAAACATTGGCTACCCTTGTTTTGCCTACATTGGCTGGCCGGCTGTAATAGGTGCTATTTAAAATTTCGATGGTTTCATTCACTTCATCTCTCACCCAACTGTAACTCAATGTTGTCGTAATCTTACTTTTGTAGGTATGAGAAAGTTCGATGCTTTGTGTAAAAGAGGGTTTTAAAAAAGGATTACCAACATAATAGGTAAATTTATCCAATGGAGAAAAGAAGGGATTAAGATCCTGGTAATACGGCCGATCAATCCTTCTTCCATAATTCAACCCAAGTTCATTGTTCCCTAATGTATCAAGCTTATAAGAGAAATAAACTGTTGGGAACAAACTATTATAAGTTCTTTTAAAACTGGAATCAGGTTTAATCAGATTCCCCAACTGATGCCCGTTAGAAACCGTGTTTTCATACCTCAAGCCGGCCTGGAGCGAAAACCGCTTCCCTTCCCTGCTCATGTTCAGGTAAACTGCATTGATATTCTCCTGATATAAAAAGTGATTGCTCTTTTCATAATCGGCACTCGTTTTTCCATTTGCGGTATTTGCGTAATCCGCAATATTATCCGTTTTGGTATAAGCAGTTTTAACTCCTGCATCCAGCTTCCATTTGTTTTCCAAGGGATGTGAGTAATCCATTTTAGCGGTATAGATATCAATATTAGACGGCAGGTTACCCGTTAATATGTCCTGATATTTTAATGTGCCATTGGGCAGGTAACTGAAATTATAATAGGCCTGATCTGTTTGGTTACGGTAAAGCAGGTAATCAGCATCAAAGGTTAATTCACGCCCTGCCTGCTTAAATTTATGCCTGTAATTTAAATTTACACCCGCGTTTTGGTACTTAATCTGATCGATATTTTCGGCCTTGATTACCGAATCTAACTGCATGGAAGCGTTAGAAAGGTTACTGGTATTGTTATTTACCTGTTTCGAAATCCTGTTCATGCCGGTAAATACCACGCCCCATGTCGTTTGTTCTGATGCATAATAATCAAGTCCGGTTTTCAGGTTAAAAGTGTTGCCATGCCTGCGGAAATAAGAATTTTGATTAAAGTAGGATTTGGCACTGCCATCAGCATTTTTATATTTCCGGTTCAGATCAAGATCGGTAAAACTGTTATTGAGGTTATAACTCAGGTTGCCAAAAACATTAACCTTGTCTTTTCGATAATTAAAGTTGAAACTATTATTCGAACGGCTTAATTCGCCCTGGTTTAAACTCAGATTCACCCCACCGTTAAATCCAGCAGCTTTGGTTTTCTTGGTTTTAATATTAATTACACCGCCATTGCCGGCAGCATCGTATTTGGCCGGTGGATTGGTCATCAGCTCAATCTGATCAAGCGAAGAGGAAGGCAACGAACGCAAATAGTTCTCCAGATCTGAACCCGATAAATAAGTCGGTTTATCATCAACAAAAATAGTCACCCCATTTTTACCTTTCAACGAAATTACCCCGTTCTGATCTACATTTACGCCAGGCGATTTGCTTAGCACATCCAATGCAGTTGTACCTGCATTAGAAATCAAAGCATCCACATTAACAACCATACGGTCTATTTTTCGCTCTACAAAAGCTTTTTGCCCCGAAATGGTTACCTCTTTTAAATTGGTTGCTCCGGTTTTGATTTTAATATCCGGCAATGCAATAACGGCATGGCCTGCTGTCAGCACCAAGGTATCGGTTTGGTATACGGGCGATCCGACCACTGATATTTTAATCAGATATTTTCCATAACCGAGTTGATCAAAACTGAACAATCCATCTTTTTCAGTAAAAGTGGTTTTAACCAATGTAGAATCTTTGAGTAGAGCAACTGTCGCAAATTCTATATTCTTTCCTTCGGCATCCAATACATGGCCATAAATTCTGGGCGGAGTGCTTTGCACCTGAGCAAAAGTAGAGGCAATATTTATCCATATGGCTAAAAAAGCCATGAACTTGTATTTCATAAGATGTTGATTGGATTAAGCTTTTAGCGGTTGATTTTAGTTATTTTCAATCAGGAAATTATACATCAGCGAGTGTTTATCGTTCTTCAAAAACCGCTTTTTATACTTTTGCTGAACTTCGGTATTTTGTTTCACCCCATTTACGATCAGCTCATCTTTATTTAGTTTGTATGAAAGTTTATTGGTACTGCTGATGATGCCATCTTTCATCAATTCCTGATTGATTGCATTGGTATAATCATGACCATCGCCATTGGTTACTGTTTTTGAAGTCACTGTTCGCTGCGAACTGGTTTTGGTATTGCTATTTCCGACATAAACAGGTTGTGTTGGAGGCATAGCAGGCATAGCAGGTGTAGCAGGCATAGCAGGAACAGCAGGTATAGCTGGTACTGCATATACAACTCCGGGTACGTTTGGTGTTTTAGGTACTTTTGGTGTTCTAGGCGGACGAGGCACCCCTGGTACCATCGCATAGCCATATGATTTATACATTTTAGCCGAATTTTTGTATTCTTTTACATCTTCAACGGCTTGTTTGGCGTCAATAATAGCCTGTTTCCTATCATTTTCGGCTTGCCTGGCATCAAAAATAGCCTGTTTTCGATCCAATTCTGCTTGCTTCGCATCTTCCTGAGCCTGCCTTACATCGTTCTGCCGTGTTTTTTCGTCCGCTTGCCTGGCTTCTTCATCAGCAAGTCTGGCCTTTTTATCTTCTTTCGTTTCTGGCAGCTGCTGTTTTTCATTCATCCTTTTTAGCTCGTTGTCTACCTTTGCATTGATCTCTTTTTCCATTTGGTCTGCAGATTTTCTTTCGGCAGGCTTGGCTTTTTTCCTGGTTGTATCCTGTAAGGTTACAACTGTAGTGGATGTTTTTTTTCTGGCAACTGTTTCGGCATGGCCAATACTTTTAAATGCGGCACTGCAAATCACTACCGATACCAGGGCGATGGTTAATATCGTTTTTTCCATTTTGTTTAAAGTTGAGTTGGTATTGAATAACATCCTGCTAGCTCTATGTAGCAGGCTGCTTTTAGTTCCGCTCATGGCCATGGCATAGGCAGGTGCACGCTGCTTAAACTCCTGACACACAATAAGGGCCTGAACATAATTTTTGCGATCGTTTACACAGGCGATGGCCAAATCATCGCAGCAATGCTCACGTTCTGTTTTTATTAATTGCGATACCCAAAGTACCGCCGGGTTAAAGAAAAATATAATTTCAATGAAGCTTTGCAATATATTCACCAGGTAATCTTTCCGTTTAATGTGGGCCAGTTCATGAGAGAGAATGGCTTCTACTTCGGCATTGGATAAACCATTGATCAACCCCAAAGGAATGAGGATTAAAGGTTTAAAGTGCCCCACTACCAGGGGTACCTGCGCAATACCCGACTGCATTAACTTAACCTGTTGTGTTAAGCCTAGTTTTTGGGCGAGTTCATTTAATTTTTCATCCCATTTTTTACCCGCCGCATAGATTTTATAATTACGCAAATGATAAACACCGTTTAAGCCCACCATTAACCGGATACTTTTTCCGCAAATGATCAGGAACCAAACCAATACGATCTGATAGGCATAAGCATTCCACAAAGAGAAGATGCGATTGATTCCTGAGTACATGTCGTGCTGTACTTCTGTAACGGCTTGCTGATCTGCAATTACCCTGGGCAAGTTAATTCCAACCTGATGAGCGGCCTGCGATTGTGTATGATTAACCGGCTGCTGAAGCTGCTGATAAAAAGTGTAACCTATTGCCACAACAAACAAACCTAAACATAAGGTAAGCAAGTTATAACGCCACGTAGCACTTGCCTTACGGGAAGTAAACATGACCAAACCAGCTAACAAAGCTAAAATTACACCAAGCCACAAAGAGTGGAACAAGGTAGCACCCAAGGCATGAAGCCAGTTGTCGGGTAAAAGATTGATTAATTTAAATTCCATTATGGTGGTTCTGTAGCTTTTGATCTGGTTAATTATTCCATGCTATCCAATAGCCGCTTAATCTCTTCGATTTCCTTTTTTGATGTTTTTTCATTGCCCAACAGCTGCATCATCAATTTCGATGCAGAACCTTTATACAGGGTGTTTACGAAACGGTTCAATAACTGATCTTTTGTTTTTTCCTCTGCTTCAACCGGAATATAAATGTGTTTCATTTGGCTTTCATCACGCTTTAAAATTCCTTTTTCAGCTAAAATTTGCATCTGTTTCAAGGTAGAAGTATAATTTACCTCTCTAAGTTCATTCAGCTTATCGTTTACAAACCGAACGGTCGAAGGTCCAAATTCCCATAACACCTGAAGAATTTCCAGTTCAGCTTTGGTTGGTTCGGGAAGATTATTTTCAGCTTGCGTACTTTTCATATTTTAAAGGTACGACAAATTTCGTACGATACAAATATTAGGTATTTTATTTTTTAAAAATTATTTAAGTAATTGTTTTTAAGATAATTAAATCAATGCAGTTTTTCATTAAGGCATCACAAGTCTTTTTTTTCCTGGATTTGTTTAGTGTAAACATCAACACTGAGGTATTTTAAGCAGAGCATACTAGCGGGCTAAAAATAAAATGATCTAATCCAGACACAAAACATCTGATGTTTAAATTAAACATCGTATGTTTGTATTGTTGATTTCATATTATGGAAAAAGAAAGCAGACTTTTTGAACAGGTGTCTACCAAAATCAGGAAAGACATTAAAGAAGGTAAATTTAAAGTAGGAGAAAAAATTCCTTCTGAACCAGCATTAATGGAACTATATGGTGTAGGCCGCTCTACCATCCGGGAAGCCATTAAGTCGCTTACCCTATCCGGAATCCTCACGGTACAACAGGGTTTTGGAACAAAAGTGAATGCTACCCCTTCAGAGCCTATTGAGCAGCGTTTGCGAAGTGCTGATTTTAAAGAAATCAATCAGGTCAGGGCTTTGCTCGAGCAGGAAATTGTTCGTTTGGCCAGTAAAAACCGTACGGAATCAGACCTGAAATCCATTAGCGAAGCACTTGAAAAAAGAAAATCTGCCATTGAAAAAGAATCGAGAACTGACTGTGCCAATGCTGATATTGCATTCCACCTGGCTATTGCCCGCGCATCTGGCAACCATGTACTGAGCGATCTTTATGAAAGCTTCACGGTGATCATCCGCGATTTTTTTGCTAAACGCGCAACCTCCGGCATCGCTCATTTTGCCATGAGCCATCACTTGCATGAGGCATTGTTTGATGCCATAAATGCTGGTAATCCGGAGGCGGCCCTTTCCATAACCAATACCATTTTGAACAATAACCATTAATATCATGACCATTTTAACTTTTACCCTGATCTTACTCCTCGGCGCTTACCTGGCCGGTCTGATCGGATCGCTAACAGGCCTCGGCGGGGGCGTAGTCGTAATCCCCTTACTTACCCTTGTTTTTCATGTTGATATCCGATATGCCATCGGTGCTGCATTACTGGCCTCTATCGCCAATTCATCTGGTGCCGCAAGTGCATATATAAAAGAAGGGATTACCAACATCCGCCTGGGGATGTTTCTGGAAATTGCAACTACCCTAGGTGCAGTACTTGGTGCAGTAATTGCTATTTATACACCTACCAATACTATCGCCATCCTTTTCGGCTGTGTTTTGCTCTTCTCTGCCGCAATGACCTTAAGAAAAAAGAATCAGGAGGCTTTAACAGAAGGCAGCAAACTTTCTGCCGTATTAAAACTCAATAGCAGCTATCCCACGCCAACCGGCCCGGTTAATTATAAGCTTAAAAATGTTGGCGCAGGCTTTTCCATCATGACGGTAGCTGGCGTAATGTCAGGTTTGCTGGGGATTGGCTCGGGCGCTTTAAAGGTATTGGCCATGGATACAGCCATGAAAATTCCTTTTAAGGTAAGCACAACCACCAGCAATTTTATGATCGGGGTTACCGCCGCAGCCAGTGCTGTAGTTTACCTGCAACGTGGTTACATGGACCCGGGAATTGCATTCCCTGTAGTGCTTGGCGTATTGGGCGGGGCTTTTACAGGAGCTAAATTATTAACCAGAATCAACCCTTCCACTTTAAGGATTATTTTCTGTATTGCCATTACTTTCGTTGCCCTGGAAATGATTTATAACGGCTATCATCACAAATTTTAAGTTAAAATAAAATGAAAAATATGATCTCAACCCATCTTATACAAGACCGCGATGTAGAAAAAATTGTAGGCAAGCTATTAAGATTTGGCGTAATTACTGCCAGCCTGGTGGTGTTATTGGGCGGCCTGCTTTTTTTGGTACAGCACGGAGCGCAAAGCCGGCCCGATTACCATATTTTTAAAGGTGAAGAAACCGACTTTATCACCTTTGATGGAATTTTTAAAGGACTTTTTACTTTTAAACCAATGGCCATTATCCAGTTTGGTGTATTACTTCTGATCATCACACCAATTTTGCGAATCATATTTTCCTTAATTGCTTTTATATTAGAAAGAGATAAACTCTACGTAGTAATTACTTTAGTTGTACTGGCCATTATATTGGGAAGTACTTTTGGAGGATTAAAGATTTAGTCTCCCCATTTTTATACGATATCGATGAAACTTACAAAGAGATCCATTGCAATTAATCGGATTATTCCCTTTATTAATAAACAAGTAATAAAGTACTTACCGGTCAAAGACGTGTAAGCTGATTACCAGGTATACCATAGGAAATCATCAAAATCTCCGATGGTTATTATTTTCAAAATATTGCTTTACTCCCTAATGTGTTTGATCACTGCAATCAGATCTTCTTTTCCAAATTTGGCGGTGGCGGCCTTAAAAGTACTTAAGGCGGTTTTGGCCAGTGGCGATTCCAAACCAATGTCTTTAGCTAAATTTAAATCTTTTACAATATGTTTAAGGGCGAATGCTGCTTTATAATTTTCAGCAACAATAGCATCACCTTTAATTTTGGTAAAGGTGTTAGCTATAGCACCATTATTGAGCAAATTAAGCAGATCTTCCGTTTTAATTCCCTGCTGATTGGCAAAAAGCACCGTTTCGGCCAAACCCTGTGTATATAATGCCAACAGCGAGTTAATGGCTAATTTCGCAACATTCCCGGCACCGGTGTCACCTAAGTACATCGCCATTTTTCCCATTTTTTCTAAAATTGGTTTTACCTCGTTAAAAGCAGCTTCATCACCACCAACCATAATCACCAACTGGCCTGTTTCGGCCTGTTTCACACTTCCTGAAACTGGTGCATCTAAATATTGCCCGCCTTTTTCCATGCATAATTTCGCCATTTTTTTTGAAATGGCTGGAGAAACCGTACTCATGTTGATGATCACTTTACCTGAAATACCGGCACCGAAGAGCCCATCTTTATCATTAAAAATCTGATCAACTGCTGCATCATCGGCTACCATAATAATCACCACTTCAGTATCAGCAATTAATGCTTTAGGTGTTTCGGCAGTTGATGCGCCAACTTCTTTCAGATGAGCTTCCTTACCCTTGCTTCTGTTGTAAACTGTTACCGGATAACCAGCTTTTATCAGTTGTTCTGCCATCGGAATTCCCATGTTTCCCAATCCGATCCAGCCTATTTTTGTCATATTCATTTTGCTTTTTTTATAATAAACAAATTTGACAAAGAAAAAGCTGATATTCTTAAACATACTTAAAAAATGAATGATTTTATATCGTTACACAAGAATGCGAATAATTGTCATCTAAAGAATACTTATTCGGACAGCACTATATACTAATTTTTTTAGTAAATTAGCTGCATATTAAATTTTCTTATCCATAAATACTGATCATGGCCAGCCCACTTAAAGATTTATATTCACCTGTTTTTTATGAGAGATTAACCCATGCATTGACGGCAGCTATACCTGGTTTCGATAAAAGTTTATTCATCAAAAAAATCTTCACGCCTGAATTCGAATTTCAGGAACTAAAAGAGCGGATGAAGCATACTACGAAGGTATTACATGTTTTTTTACCTGAAGATTATCCTCAAACAATCGTTCTCATTAAAAAAACAATTGAACAAATCAGGACACAGGGTATTGGAGAAGATGGACTGGCTTATATGTTTTTACCTGATTATATTGAAACCTATGGCATTGATGATTTTGAAACTTCGGTTGAAGCACTCGAATTTGTAACCCAATTTGTGAGTTGTGAATTTGCTGTTCGCCCTTTTATCTTAAAATATGGGAATGAGATGATTTTGAGAATGCATAAATGGTCGCTGCATGAAAACCATAAGGTGAGAAGGCTTGCCAGCGAGGGCAGTCGCCCAAGATTACCCTGGGCTATGGGCATTCCCTTTTTAAAAAAAGACCCTTCATCCATTTTACCGATACTGGAAAATCTTAAAACAGATCCGTCACCATATGTACGGCGGAGCGTTGCCAACAGCTTAAATGATATTGCAAAAGATCATCCCCGTGTGGTTTTAAATATGGCTAAAAACTGGTCGGGTTTAGGTCCCGAAACGGATGCAATTATTAAACACGGCAGTCGTACACTACTTAAACAAGGCCATGCAGATATCCTTAAGCATTACGGTTTAACTGATGAGGGAATTTTATTAAAAGACTTCAAAATCCTAACTCGCCGGATCAGCATTGGCGAAAGTCTGGAGTTTTCGTTTTCTATTTTTAATGGCAATGCTTCTGAAAAAAAAGTAAGACTGGAATACGCCATTTACTATAAAAAGCAAAATGGACAAAATACTAAAAAGGTATACAGAATTTCAGAAAGGACTTATCCTGCAGGTGCCGCAATAAACATCATCAGAAAACAAAAGTTTGTGCTGATTACCACACGTAAATTTCATTTGGGCGACCACCAGATCTCGATCATTATTAACGGCGCTGAAAAGGACATTTTAAATTTTGACTTAACAGCCTAATTTTGATTTCAATTCGTCAAGCAAAGCAATCTGCTTTTCGTTAATATGTGTAATGGCATCGCTATAACCGAACCACCCAGCCCGGTCTATTTCGGCAAAACTTTTCCTCTTACCAGACCTTGGCGGCCATTCTATTTCGAAGGTGTTGCTGACAATGGCTGAGGGGTCAAGGTCGCCTTCAAACGCCCAGCACCAAACTTTTTTACCTCCTTTTTGCATAACAGGTCTTAATTCGATGAAATTGCCAGTCAAACTTTGACCTGTTTCCTCTTTAAATTCGCGGATTGCTGCGGTTAAAGCATTCTCTCCTTCATTTAATTCTCCTTTGGGCACAGTCCAAAATCCAAGATCTTTTTTGGCGAAGAATGGTCCACCGGGATGAACCAGAAAAAATTCTATCTGCCAATCTTTTCTCCTGAAAAGTAGTATTCCTGCGCTTTGTATCATTAATTTAAGATAGAAATTTGGAATAGAGGATGAACCGCTATTGTATTTTTCATTAAAGATCCTGAAATAAATTCAGGATGACGATAGCTTCTTGGATAAATCTGATTCCATAAAAAAGCAGCTGACCTTTTTAAGTCTGCTGCTCTATATCATCTGTTATGTGTAGTTTTTTGGGAAGCGTTTTACAACAATCCGTAAAGGCCATGTGCATAATTCCTTAAAGAGGATGATACCGTCTTCATTTTATCCGGCGATGGGCCTTTTACTTTATAAGCTTCCGGATGAAGTTCTAAAGGTTGTTCATTCACTTGTTCTAATGTGTTTCTATTGCTTAATGTAGCATGTTGTTCTTCGCTTAATTTTAAAGGTGCCATGATCTTGAATTTATACTAGAACAACAGCAATAATGGGATTTAGTTTGCCATATTTTGTTAATTTTTGAAATTATTTCATGAGATCCGAAATCCAGTTTTTGGTATCAGAAATTTTAACCGGAACGGCTGAGGCCACTATTTTTAACCGCCCTCCTTTATTGATGTCCTCCTGTGTAATATAGTTCTTTTTGAAAGGCTTTCCGTTGAGGAAAACCGCCTTAATATATTTGTTTTTTGGGTCAAAATTTTCTGTTTCAATAGTAAAAGTTTTTCCTTCTGGCAGGTTGTAAGTTAGCAATGGAAATAAGGGTACGTTTAAATAATACACCGGCCAGCCTACGCAGGCAGGAGAAAAACCACTTGCTGCAAACACGTACCAGGCGCTCATCGCTCCGGCATCGTCGTCCATGGTGCGCAGATAGGCATTTGGCTGGTTTCTGTAAATTTTGCCAATGTAACTTCCAATTCCACGGCTATTGTCATTAAAGTAATTCTGGATAACGGTATCAGCCGCCAGCTGGTGCATCCAATATTGCGATTTATAACCAGACTTAGTCACATTATACATCAACGGAACTTGTAAATCCGGTTCATTGGCATGATTGTATAAATCGCGGGCAAAAAATTCATCAAGTTTCGCCAGATAAGATTCCTCCCCTCCATCTAGTTCGATCAATCCTTTGAAATCATAAGGTACAAACCATCTATATTGCCAGATGGTACCCTGATATAAACCACGGGCCTGCATCCGGTCCACATCATTTTTGGTCATATCCTTAAAATCCTTATTCCAATATTTTTTGTATTCCTGAGCCTTGTTAAGATAAAAATCAGATTTTTCCTTATTCTTTAAAATCTTAAAGATTTCTGCAAGTGCCCAGTTATCATAACTTGACTCTAAAGCTTTATCCGGCGACCTGTAATCCAAACCATTCACCTCTTTCACCAGTGAATCAGCTATTTTCCCAAAATCAACCGGATACCCTTTACGGTAAGCATCAAGCAAAACCACAATGGCATGTTCAGACCGCACGGTGTTAGAAGGTTCATGCTGTCCGGCGTAATCCTTTTTACCCGAGTTATACAGATCTGCAATAGAACTTACCATTCCCGCATACCGATCCTGCGCAATTATTGAAAGCAAAGGTAACTGCGTACGGTAATTGTCCCAAATGGCCCAACCGTTGTAGCGGATCTCTTTATCTTTCTTAATTTCACCCTTTGTATTGCGGTATGCACCATCAGCTTCAGATATGACATATGGCGATTGCATGGTACGATACAAAAGCGAATAAAAAAGCTTAGCGCTCTCCAGATCGCCGTTTACAGCGATTTTAGAGAGATTTGCATTCCAATCGGCTTTGCTTTGTTCTTTTACAGTATCGAATGAATTTTTATTGATAGAGGATTTTGCTGCTTCAACACTAACGGCAGAAAGAGCGATATTGATTCCTGTTGAAGTTAACTCTCCTTTGAGCATGGCTATCATTTTATGATCATCGACTACTTTCCATGATACGTTATCTCCGATCTCCATATAGTAAAACAACTTGTATTTACCTACACCACAAGTTGTTTTCGAAGTAATCCATCCGCTTACGGTATTGGCGTTTACTTCGTGCGCTTCATCTACAAAAGCACCATTAAAAGCATAAGCCAGGTCGATATAAAACCCTTTTGCTCCTTTCGGAAATTGATAGGCATGTTTACCTGCTTTACCCAATACGGTAAAACTGGCTTTAATTTTATTTTCAAAACCAACTTCATAATAACCTGGACTCGCTTTTTCAGAAACCTTAATCAACTCAGACGCCGTCGGATCACTACCTAAAAATGGTTTGATAAAGATATTGCCACCCGAACCCTGACAGCCCACTCCTTCAAAACGATTGTGGGTAAAGCCTTCAAATTTCCTGGCCAGGTATTCGTAACCGGTATGCGTTTTAGGGTAAGTCTGCGGGCCTATACTCAACATACTGAAAGGCGCGGAGGCGGCCGGCGACATCTGTCCGTGATCGCCAGAAGACCCTAGAAAAACATTCACCTGATCAACAGGTTTTGCAGTTTTTATGGAAAAAAGTTGCGCTTTTTGTTGTGCTAAAACGTTTAACGAAAGAAGCGGCAATAAGAACAATAGTTTAAAGGAAAACTTCATTATTTGTGTTTATTTTTAAATCGGCCTAAAATAGCACTTTAATAAGAAGTAGATATTATGTTTTAGGTTCGTTACAAAAGGGTAGAAAGGGTAAGTATAGTTTACTGAACAATAAATATATGATGATTTGGAGCGCAATGCCTGTGCACGGCAAGAAGTTTCTTCCCGTTTTCCGCTTTTACGCTTCGCTGCCTCGTACCTCGTTGCTGCAGGGTATCGCTGCAACCGGGGCTATATGGCTACAGCAGCCTTTCATTTGTTGGATTGCAATATGTACAAACCTTTGTTCGTAAACCCGATAGAAATGTAAAGCCCGGAGCGCAGCGAGGACTTGAAATGAATAGCGGGACTATCAGCCTCCAAGCACCACAGGCCACTCATTTCCTAACTCAAATATGTTATTGAGTATTTATTGCTTGTATAGATAATTATCTATTGGTCTGTGCAGACACAGACCAAGGAATAGGTTTTCTGGAGCGCAAGAACAGTACTAGATCAGAAATGTCTTCCCGTTTTCCGCTTTTACGCTTCGCTGCCTCGTACCTCGTTGCTGCAGGGTATCGCTGCAACCGGGGCTATATGGCTACAGCAGCCTTTCATTTGTTGGGTTGCGGAGTGCACAAACCTCTGTTCCTAAACCCGATTGCAGCGAACACGAAGTGCAACGGAGTAAAGCGCAAAGCGGGGCTGCAAACCTCCAAGCACTACAGGCCACTCATTTCCTAATCCTAAACACAAATATCATTTAAAGCACAAACCCCTACACGACAAGAAGTTCCTTTTCCTGAACCCAATTACAGTGAACACGAAGTGCAACGGAGTAAGCGAAAAGCGGCCTGTTAACCTCCAAGCATTGCTATACGTTCATTTCCCGAAAAAAAGGAAAAAAAAAGCCGTTCCAAATATTAAACTGGAACGGCTTTCAAGAATTTAATCTAATTATTTAATGGTTACCGGAACAGAAATTTTATCCCATTCTAAAGCAAAACCGCTTTTGGTAATTTTATAAACCAAACGTTCTTGTGTTGCTTTTAATGCTTTGGTTTTAACATCAACACGCAGAGCATCTTTAGCCTCTTCGTATTTATAAGCTCCCCATTGTTTTGGTTCTTTGTTAAAGATGGCTGTCCAGGTTCCGCTTTCTCTAGGAATTAAAAAGAAACTGTATTTTCCTGCCGCCAAAGGTTTACCTTCAACCATAATATCTTTATCAGTTTCGAAAGTGGTCGCTTCATTTGCACCAGCGCGCCATACTTTATCAAAGGCTTCTAAACCGCCCCAGATTTTACGCCCTTTTACCGCCGGACTGCTGTAGTTAATCGTAATGGTTGCACCTTTAACTTTTCCTGTTGCAGTTGCCGCCGGACTTGGTTTAGCCTGCGCATCTTGTGCCATTACACTTACTGAAATGGTAATTGCCGTAAACAGCAATGTGATTGATTTAATCATTGTTTTCATAGTATTATATATCTGTTTCTGTTGTTTTATTTTACGAATTTATGGCTTTAACACGATAAAACAATACCCTTTAATAAATTGATACGGGAATGACGGTAAAGGTCAGGTATATATAGTAGCTTAATATATTGCCCACGAATTTAAGAATAGGCCTCTACGATCAATGAACAAGAATGGCATTTACAGCTTAAAGTTAACCAGCGAGTCAGAGAGGCGCTTATTCATTCGCTAATCCGTAGCGCCACGCCATTTCCGGATCTTAAAGGAGGTTTATTTCTTTCTTCCAACAAATCTGATTACCGAACCTAGTCCGTTATGAAACAAGCCTTCATTCAGTTCAATTTCTTTTTCTTCCAACACAATGATCTCGTAATCTTCGAAATCAGCCTTTATTTCTTCCATCGAAAACAGCATATCAATTTCCTTCGGCCCACCAACTTTTTCGTTTGCTCCAATATAATGAAGGTGTTTCTTGCTAAAAGCTTCGAAAATAACCAAACCGCCCTTGCACAGATAATGGCTTAGTGTTTTATGATAGGTCGATTTGATTGACGAAGGAAAGTGTGCATAAATCAAAGCAATGGCATCAAACTGCCCAGCTTTATAGTTAAGATCCTGAAGTTCGCCCACCTGATAATCGATGCTAACCTGATTGTGAATGGCGAGTTGAACAGCCTTGTTTTTTCCTTCAGTACTGATATCAAAGGCCGAAACTTTCCAACCCAGTTTAGCCGCAAAAACCGCATTTCGGCCTTCGCCTTCTGCCGGAAAAAGTATCGTTCCGGTATCCAAAGGTGTCAATTGCTCTTTTAAGTAATTATTCGGTTGTTCTCCATAAGCAAACTCATTGGTACTGTAGCGGTCATTCCACCTATCAACCCAGGCATCATCCATGTCGTTATTATTTAGAAAATAAAGGTATTAAATTTCCAGGCCTGCGCCCAGGAAAAAATATCTGCTTTGCGTAAAAAATCAGTCTGATTTGTCAGTCGCAACTTTTTGATTTGAAAACAACAGACCGATTACTGAGCAGATGATTACTGCGGCCGCGCCAATTACATTAAGCCAGAGAAATGAAACTATATCAAACTTATAGATTGCTACAACGGCAATTTCTGATAAGATAGCCGAAATAAACACATTTGGCCCGTTTATCTTTTTCAAATAAAAAGCCACTAAGAAAATGCCCAGAATTGGTCCATAAAAAAGTGAGCCCAGTACATTAACGGCCTCGATTAACGAACCCATTTGTGTAGCAAACATGGCTACTGCGATTGAAAAGATACCCCATGCTAAAGTATGCAAACGGCTATATTTTAATTCCGTTTCGTCATCAACTTCTTTTTTACCAAAAATAAGGTGTACATCTTTTAAGGAACAGGCAGCCAGCGAATTTAATGCGGCTGATATAGACCCCCAGCTGGCCAAAAATATGACAGCGAAAAGCAAGCCGATCATCCCCACCGGAAGTGTATTTTTCACAAAGTACAGAAAAATATAGTTGGTATCGGTTTTCTCTGCATTGTAATTTGATTTATTAATGGCTTCTTCTACCTGGCTATGTAACTCTTTAACCTGTTTTTGGGTTGCTTTAAAATTTGCTATGGAAGAACTTAGCGTTGGCGACTGCTTTTCTTTTTCCAGAAGAATATTTTTTGATTGCTGGTTAAATTTCTGTGCTAAGGCCTGGTGTTCTTTTTCAAAAGCTGCGGCCTGCCGGGGCTGAGTTTCTTTTAAATGCTGATAGGATCGTTCGTTAAAATAAATCGGAGCCGGTTTTAAAGAGAAAAAAGCAAATAATAACGCGCCGATTAAGAGGATCGCAAACTGCATCGGGATTTTAACCAATCCATTTAACAGTAATCCCATTTTGGCATTTGTATTATCTTTTGCCGTAATGTACCTTCCAACCTGGCTCTGATCGGTGCCAAAATAAGACAGCGCCAGAAAAAACCCACCGATTAAACCGCTCCAAATGTTGTATTTATCCTTCCAGTCAAATTCTGTGGTAATTACATTTAACTTACCAGATTTTCCGGCCAGGTAAAGCGCGTCTTTAAAACCGATTCCATCAGGCATATTCTGCACCAAAAGGTATGCAGCAAAAGCCATGGTGCCTAATATGATCAAAAACTGTAACTTCTGTGTATGCGCAATTGCCTTTGCACCTCCCACGTAAGTATAAATCAATAGTATTCCTCCGGTAAGGATATTGGTTAAATAAATATTCCAGTTTAATACACTGGAAAGGATAATACTTGGTGCATAAATACTGATGCCGGTTGATAATCCCCGCGAAAACAGGAACAGCAATGAGGTTAATACCCTTGTTTTTTTATCAAAACGGTTTTCTAAATATTCGTAAGCTGTATATACATTTAACCGCTGGAAAATGGGAATGAAGGTAATGCAGATCACGATCATAGCCAAAGGCAGGCCGAAATAATACTGAACAAAACGCATACCGTCGGTATAGGCCTGCCCCGGCGCTGACAAAAAAGTAATGGCGCTGGCCTGTGTGGCCATAATACCAAGCAGCACAATATACCAGGGCATTTTATTATCTGCCTTTAAATAGGAGGCATTGCTTTTCTGCCCACGACCAATAAAAACGCCATAGGCTACCACGGCAAGCAAAGTGAATATCAATACGGCCCAATCGACATTACTCATGCCCAGAATTTAGTAAACAAATAATAAAACACAAGCTGAAATACCAGCGCCAAAGCGAGTAATGCATACCAGGTATTCCAGTTTTTAAACTGATTTTTCATCACTTTCCGGCTGATAAAAAGTTAAAGAACAACCTGGCTGCGCCAACATTGCCTGCTGGCAACTGCCTGAAAAATGCTAAAGGCGTATAAATAAAATTCCCTTTACCATATTTAGCATAAAGGGTTGAACCCTGAAGTGGCTCCTCGCCCGTATCGTGCATTTCAAAAAGCGTTTCGTATCTGGGATCCCATTGGTCAGGGAAGTAAGCACCACGTTCCTGCACCCAGCCTTTAAAATCTTCAGCAGTGATTTTATTTGGATAGTTCAGTAATTTATGGTCAGGTTTTAAAAACTTAACCGCTGCATTTTCTTCGGTTACCCTTTTACCACTGATGCTAAATGGATAAATACCAAAATCCTGCAATGCCATATCCTGTGTGGTATTGTACTGCATGACAATGGTTCCGCCGTTTTCTACATAACTGCGTAAAGCAGTTTGCCAGTTTTTAATTCTCTTTTCGGTATTGATTACCCTTACGCCGGTTACCACGGCGTCATAGCTTGCCAGTTTGACCGGATTTAGGATATCTGCTTCTGTCAGCACATCAACCTGTAAACCGGCCTGTCTTAAAAATTCGGGAATAAGGTCGCCAGCCCCTTCGATATAGCCAATTTTTTTCGCCAATACTTTGATGTCTCCTTTAATTAACCAGGTAGTTGCCGGAACAAAATATTGGAGGGTTGGCAAATGCGGGTATTGGATCAATACCTGCCCTTTTGAATATTCATTTGTTTCTGATGAAAAAACTGCTTCTAATTTATTCTGGCTGGTTTTAATTTTAGCTAAATCTTCAACAGGGATAACGAAATTCATCGTGCTCAGCGTATTCTCGCCCAGGTTAATCCCCTGGAAGGTTTTTACAACCTGGTTCCCAATTTTAAAAGTAATTCTCCCGTAATTGATATTCTTATTGGCCCTTAAGCGAAGACCGACATTTAAAGCTTCTTTTTCTTTTGCAAAATAAACAGGTTCGCTAAAACTTAAGTCTAATGCAGGGACAATTCTCAGTGCTTCTACCACATCTCCCTTAACAGGATCTAATTTTTTATAGGATAAAGGCAAACTGACCGCGAATTTTTCAGATTCTATTTTCAGTGTCAACAACACATTAACCGGCGATTGCATTTCCGGAAGTCCGATCAACGTATCATTCGGCACGCTAAATGTTGCTGCGTTTTTTGCAGGCTTGGCCAGCCAATAAGGTTCAGTTGGCGCAGCATCTGCCGGAATCTGGATTTTTCGTTCAATGGTAATCAGCGAATCATTTGCCAGCGTTCTGTTTAAATGATCTGTCTGATTTAGCCAGTTTACACTTTCTACCTTTACAGGAGTAGCCGATCTTGAAATTAAGTTTAAACGGAAATTATAACTGTTGCCGGCAAGTGCTTCGGGCTGATTGGTTACTACTTCGCCCATAAACCCTGCACTGCTTAAGATGATATTATCGATCGCAGCAAGTTTATCTTTCCTTAATGCTACATCCTGCAACTCGGCAATTTTTCTTCTTAGCATCAATAGTCCGTGCAGGCTTTTGTCGGGCTGGTTATAATTAAATGATAACAATATAATATCGATGAGTTCATCAATATCGCCTACGCCTTTATCAGACCAGTTCATATTTAAGCCATCAAAAAGAGTTCTTTTGGCAGGATCGCCCAAAACATTGACAAAATATTCGGAACGTATACCAGCCACAGACTGTGTTCCGGCGCCCTGGCTTTTATGTAAACTTCTGCTTAATCCGGCCAGCTCTCCATAGCCCATTCCCAATTGAGCATCATACTGCCCAACGGCTACCTTTAATTGATTTTCGGCTGTTGTATTAACTGCACCAAACCTGAAGGTATTCCATAACAATCTTTTGGGCTGCCAAACAGCAACGTATTTCAGCTGTTCAGGAAACATATTTTTATCGGCGGCCACCTTAAATGCCTTTTCGGCAACAACTGCAGAAGCCGCATGTTGTCCATGTCCGGCAGCAGCAGTTGGCGGGAAACGGCAGATAATTACATCAGGCCTGAATTTTCTGATTACCCAAACCACATCTGCGGTAATGCTATCGGCATCCCACTGTTTAAAAGTATCGGTGGTGTTTTTAGAGAAACCGAAATCAATGGCCCTGGTAAAAAACTGTTGTGCACCATCCAATCTACGGGCTTCCAGTAGTTCGTGTGTTCTGATCAAGCCCAATGCTGCCCCTTGTTCGGTACCCAGAAGGTTCTGCCCGCCGTCTCCCCTGGTTAGCGATAAATAAGCTGTTTCTACATTCTGATCGTTAATCAACCACGACAGCAAACCCGTATTTTCATCATCAGGATGGGCGGCCAGATACAAAACCTTGGGTAGGTGTTTTAAGGTTTTAAGTTCTCTGTAAATCTCGGAAGATTTTGATGGACGAACCTGTTGCGCCAAACAAAACATTACCGGTAAGCATAGGGTGAATATGGCAGTTAATCTTTTGAACATAGTATTTGTTTTGCAAAATTCAAATATGCTCAAAAAGCTTTTATTTTGGTGCCTAAGAAACGAAAAAGGTACAAATTAAGTCGAGGATCAGGAGCCTTAAGCCAAAGTTTAAAATCCAAAGCCTTTTTCCGCCACCCATAGCCTGTGTTTCTACAACATAAAGCAGCCGAATAGAAGCTTACAACCAAATAGCTTATTTTATCCCCCTCATCATCTTTCGTTATTTTTATTACTTAATATTGCAGTATAATTTTAACCTATGAATGGGATGGTCCTCATCATTGATGATGAAAAGAAAATCTGCAGTTTACTTTCCAGGATTATAGAACTGGAAGGCTTTAAAACATTACAGGCCAATACCGGAAAAGAAGGACTCAAACTTTTAAAAAGCAATGAGGTAAGTATTGTCATCAGCGATGTAAAACTTCCTGACGTAAATGGTGTTGCACTGGTTAAAGATATTAAAGCTATAAAATCCTACGTAGAAATTATCAACCTCACCGCTTACGGAACAATTGCTGATGGGGTTCTGGCCATTAAAAACGGGGCATTTGATTACCTTGTAAAAGGCGACGATAATGAGAAAATCATCCCGCTTTTATACAAAGCGATGGATAAGTCTAACCTGCAGCGCAGGGTTTCTGATCTTGAAAACAAAATCGCAAAGAAACATAGCTTTGAAACAATTATCGGGCAATCTAAAACATTAAAGGAAGCTATTGATCTGGCTAAAAAAGTAAGCAAAACCGATACTACCGTTTTGTTGCTTGGTGAAACGGGGACTGGAAAAGAGGTTTTTGCACAGTCCATCCACTATGAAAGCCCTAGGGCAATAAAACCGTTTGTGGCCTTAAACTGTAGCGGATTTAGTCCGGATTTATTGGAAAGTGAATTATTCGGATATAAAGCAGGAGCCTTTACGGGGGCAAATAAAGACAAAAAGGGATTATTGGAAGAAGCCAACGGCGGTACTTTATTGCTGGATGAAATTGGAGAAATGAACCTGGATTTGCAAGCTAAACTATTACGCGTACTTGAAAGCCAGACTTTTATTAAAGTAGGCGATACCCAAACGCAACAGGTAAACGTCCGCATTTTAGCCGCCACCAATAAAGATTTAAAAGCCGATGCCTTATCAGGAAAGTTCCGGCCTGACCTGTATTATCGCCTTTCCGTTTTTACCATTACCTTGCCTCCGCTCCGAGAGCGTAAAGCCGATATCCCTGCATTGGCGACTTACTATCTGAAAGAATTTGCAGATAAGGTAAATCGGTCAGTACCAAAAATGGAAGATAAAATTTTATCCGTATTGAGCAGCCATAGCTGGAAAGGAAATATACGCGAGTTAAAAAATATCATCGAGCGTTTGGTTATTTTATCAGATGACAATGTACTAAGCGCAACTGCCCTCCCGCCTGAATTCTTTGATTTTACACCCGTAGCAAATGAATATAACCTGCAGCAAATAGAAAAACAGCACATTCAAAAAGTGCTGATCCACACCAAAGGCAACAAAACGGAAACATCCAGGTTATTGGGAATTGGTTTAACCACACTTTACAGGAAGATAGAGGAGTATCAGATTAAAGAGGTTTGAAGGTTGGAAGGCTGAAGGTTAGAAGGTTGTAAATTTTTCTCGTGCTGTCAGAGTTTCTAGTGCTGTCAGATGTTAACATCTGACAGAAGGTACAATGTTTTAATTAGGAAGTTGAAAGTTTTAAAAGTTGGAAGCTTAAAAATCCATCTGCTAAAATTCAATTAGAACCATTTTTAAGTTAGCACAAGCATCTAAATTTGGAAAGTTGAAAGATTTGGGCGCGAATGGTAGTGCCCATTATCAATCTTCCATCATCCATTTCACATCAGCCTTAAGCGCCAAACCTGATCCATTTATCACCTTCATGTCCGAAGATAAATGAACCGGGATGCAGCATTTCAGCAATATCTTCGATCAGGGAAACAGCATTTTCGGCGGTCCGTTCTCGTGCTACGTCGTCATTTAATAAAATAATACGGTTGTTTTTTACCGCAGGCCAGTTCGCATCCAAAACAGATGGTACTTCGCGCATTAAATCATTGAGCATTTTGCCAGGCTGATAATAAATGATGAAAACAGCACTTAAAATATCCGCTTCCAACATTCCGCCTGCCAAAGCAATCTCTTCTGAAAGCAGATAGATGGGAGAATTACTGGCATCGATACAGGCTACAGGCACTTTATCCATAAATTTAATCTTATGTTCTACCAGATCTAAACGCTCCTGCAATTCTTCCTGTTTAGCTTCATCGAGGCCAATAAATAAATCGTTTAAAAAAGACATCTGCATTAAATTTATTAATTTGTGCAAAAATAACATTCCTGATCGCATGAGAGGCTCATTTAAATATATATTTTGGTTTTTTTATGTAATCGTCTGCATTTCATGTAAGGAAAATACCGATCATAGCGATAAAAAAGTATTCAATATCAACCTCGATCAGGGTTTAACTTCAATTGACCCGGCTTTTGCGCGAAACCAGAACGCCATCTGGATGACCAACCAGATTTTTAATGGTTTGGTACAGATTGATTCATCCCTGCAAACCCTGCCCTGCATAGCCAAAAGCTGGACGGTTTCGGAAGATGCACTTACCTATACTTTTAATCTGCGTAGCGATGTTTACTTTCATGACGACCCCATTTTTAAAAATGGAAAAGGCCGAAAAGTAGTTGCAGGCGATTTTGTATATAGCTTTTATCGGTTGATCGATCCAAAAGTGGCTTCATCAGGCGGATGGATTTTTAGTGATAAGGTAAAGGACAAGGGCAATTTTATTGCACTGAATGATTCTACTTTCCAAATTAAACTGGTACGCCCTTTTCCACCCTTTATGAGCTTACTTACTACCCAATATTGTTCTGTTGTTCCCAAAGAAGTAGTAGAGCATTATGGTAAAGATTTCAGGAGCCATCCGGTGGGTACCGGCCCATTTAAATTTAAATATTGGAAAGAGGGCGAGATACTCGTGCTGTTAAAAAACGAGCATTATTTTGAAAAAGATGTGAAAGGAATATCATTACCCTACCTTGACGCCATCAAAGCCAGTTTCATTACCGATAAACAAAGTGGTTTTATGAGTTTCCTGAAAAAGGACCTGGATTTTTACTATAATGTAGATGGCAGTTACCGCGATGATATCCTGACCAAAAGCGGAAAAATGACCTCAAAATATAAAGGGAAATTTACGCTAACCAAAAGCCCTTACCTATGCACCGAATATGTTGGTATTTTGGTTGACACTAATCTTTCGATTGTAAAGAAATCGCCATTGCGTTTTAAAAAAGTCAGACAGGCCATTAATTATGCCATAGACCGTGACCGATTAATTAAGTACCTGAGAAATGGCATTGGTGTTTCGGCCACATCTGGTTTTATTCCTAAAGGCATGCCCGGTTTCGATAGCCTGGCCGTCCGTGGATATGCCTATAACCCAAAACTTGCGGCCAAACTATTGGTGGAAGCGGGTTTCCCTGAAGGGAAAGGGATGGAAGAGGTTACCTTAAATACCACTACAACCTATAAAGATCTGATCGAGTTTATTCAGGGCCAGCTTACCGCCGTCGGGATTAAAGTTAAAATAGATGTTAGCCCCAGCGCCAGCCTCAGGGATCTGATGTCTAAAAACAGTGTTAATTTTTTCCGTGGCTCATGGCTGGCCGATTACGGCGATGGAGAGAATTTCCTTTCTATGTTCTACTCGAAAAACAAAGTGCCTTACGGACCGAATTATACTGCTTTTTACAACAAAGAATTTGATCAGCTTTTTGAGACAAGCTATTATGAAAGCGATAATGAAAAACGTTTTGAGCTGTACCGAAAAATGGATCAGATGGTAATGGATTACGCTCCGGTTATCCCTTTATTCTACGATCAATCAGTAGTGATGCTACAGAATAACATTAGCGGCTATTCTTTTAATCCGCTAAGCCTGATGATTTTAAAAAGGGTAAGGAAAATTTGAAAAAGCAAATGTATTTCTTAAAATTAGCTGTAAACATTCATTTATTTGATTGGAGTATAACCAAGCTTTATTGTTAATAGCAATAATTATCTTTAATTTTGAGTATGGATGCATTAATAGTTTACCCGGAAAACAAGGAACAGCTTACCGCTTTGAAAGCAGTAATAAAAGCGATGAAAATCACTTTTGAACAAAAAAGTGAGGTAATCCCTCAGGCGGTAAAAGAGGGCATTAAAGAGTCTTTGCAACAAGCCGATTCAGGTGATCTAACACCATATACTGGCATCAGGGAAATGATCGGTAAATAATGGCTTTAAGTATTTTTTATACAAAAAGAGCAAAAGAAACAATTACCTTAGTTTATCTTTCCATACAACAGAAGTTTGGAGATCGTGTTGCTGATAAGTTCATCAAAAAAACGGAAAAAACGATAAAATTAATTTCAGAACAACCATATATGTTTAAAGAATCCTCATTCGAAATAAATGTTAGGATTGCTCTGATTACAAAACAAACTTCAATCTTTTATCGCGTTACCAATGATGCTATACATATATTATTTTTTTGGAACAATCTGCAAGAGCCGCTAAGTATTTAAGCGAAAATTAAATAAAAAAGCTTCCCGTTTTTGATCCTATCTTGCAGACACATCGTTATGTGTGTCCAACCTTCTTTTGCTGACCTGTTTTAAACCTGTAAATAAAACACAAAAGTCTACTTTTTACCCATCAACTTCCTTTTAAGGAAATCAGCCGTTGCTTCGCTTACTTTCAAACCATTTGAAAATTTCATCCAGTGGTGGGTATCATCCGGAATGGCCAAAAACTCAAAATCAAACTTTTTATCTTCAAAACGTTTAACGAGATCGACACTTTGGTTAAAAGCAACATTGCGGTCGTCATCAGCGTGGATAATCAATGTGGGCGAAGTCCAGGTACTTACATAGCTTACCGGTGATGATTGTTCGGCTACTTTTGCTGCAAGTGCCGCATCCGGAGCTGGTTTTCTTCCTTCCTGATCTGAAGTAGTAAACCGGTTATTTACACCATGGATATCTACACCTGCTGCGAATAGTTTAGAATCTTTGCCAAGGGCGAGCGCGGTGAGGTATCCGCCATAAGAACCACCATAAATCCCGATTTTATCTTTGTTGATACCAGGCTGTGCAGCCAGCCATTCGCCGGCGGCTTTAATATCCTGATATTCTGACGCACCCTGTGCGCCTGCTTTTAAGGGTTTATGAAAATCATAGCCATAGCCGATTCCTAAACGGTAGTTTACAGACAGCACAGTAAAACCGATATTAACCAAATACTGATTTAACGCATAATCTATCGAATAGTAATCCATCGGATTCCAGCCTAAAAACATCTGCCTTTGCGGTCCGCCGTGTACATAAATAATCGCCGGTTGATTTTTACCCACTTTTGGCGAAAACAACTGGCCATAAACACTATTACCATCTGCAGCTTTAAAAATCACATGTTTAGGAGTTACCATATCTTTCAGTGGAAAATCATTTGGAATGAGGGATTCTCCAATGAGTTCCAGCGCTTTTCCAGTAGTAATCAATGCAGGTAATAGTGGTCTTTCAGCAGTTGAACTCAGACAAAAAACTGTTTGATTGTCGGCTGCAATAACAGGATAGGCTTCTATTCCTTTGCCTATAGTTAAGGCCTGCATATTGGCCTGATTAACTGAAACTTTATAAATATGCCTCCTGTCCATGTCATCTGCATCTTCGCCCTTATTGGCGGCAAAAACCAATGTGTTCTTATCGGCACTTAATTTAATGTTCTCTACAGCGAAATTACCAGGCGTGAGCAACAAGCGTTTTGATCCGTCTGGATTGATGGCATACAGATGCGGCCAACCGTCCTCATAAGAAGTAAAAACAATTTTACCCTCGGCCCATAACAGGTTCGTGCCACCATCAATTGAAGGGAAAGAACCACGTAAAGTTTCGGGGGCTTTCCAGATCATTTTTCCCGCACCCGTATTTACGTTTACCGTCCATATGGCCCAGGGCTGATGTTTCTTGGTTAAAATGGAGTCGGTTTCCCCGCCAACACCGGGCGTTCTGATAAAGGCAATATTTTTTCCATCCGGCGACCATACAGGCGTATTATCTTTAGAAAATGAAGGCAATAGCCATTTAACAGGTGTTTGCTGATCAGTATAAATCCCTAAAAACGAGTGATCGCTCCGGTTTGAAATAAAAGCTATTTTTTTTCCGTCGGGCGACCATTTATAGGCTCCGTTTATTCCTTTGGCGTAAAACAGGTTTTTAGCCGCTGATGTTCCATCAACAGGACTGACCATCACCTGACCGTTTTTGGCAAAAATAACCTGGTCGCTATTGGGCGAAATTACCGGATTATCGCCTTCGCCTAAAGTTACTACTTTACCTCCCTCAAAAGGGACACTAAATACCTGTACTTTAGGTGCAATTGGCGATGAGTTTGCATTAACCGGCCCGCCATCTCTCCCCCCATGATCTCCGCCACGTACAAATACAATCCGCTTTCCATCAGCAGAAACAGATAAGCTGGTTAGTTCCTGCCCATCATCATCCATATAGTCTGTAATTTTTACTGCTTTATAACCTGGTGCCTCTGCTACGTAAATATTCCTTTTTCCCTGTTCGTTTGCCGCCCAGGCAATTTTAGCCCCTACAGGCGCGGCCACCAATTGGGTTGGAAAAGGATAAGATAAAACAGATTTTAAAGTGAAAGACTGAGCGGATATATTGGAGGTAGAGAATAGAACCAGAAGGAAAAACAGTGCTTTTTTCATTTATCATATAGTTTGGCGCTAAGCGTATGGGGCTTAGCGAATAATGTTGGCAAATAACATTTGGCGAAAAGTATATTAAACGCTCTCCGCCAAACGCCATTCGCTTTATCTTACTGATCCCACCAAAGTTTGGTTGTTCTTGGAACATCAGCAGGAACATTTGCCCCATTTTTACTTCTTTCGCCTTGCGTATAATCTAACCGGCGGATGAATGTAGGAAGCGCAGCATTAGCAGGCATACCAAAATCTTTGTACTGATAATCGAAACGGCGGGCATCATTCCATGCTTCCGGATTCAGATAAGTAGCAATGTACTTTTCTTTAAAAATGAGGTCTTTGGTTAAGGCAGCCGCACCAACACTCACTAAAGGGTTTGCCAGATAAGCATCACGATTTGCTGCAGTAACCTGAAACTTATCCATATTGGCACTGATACCTGCGAGATATGCTGCGTAAGCTTTCGTTTTATCGGTATTGAAATAAGCTTCAGCTTCTATAAATTTCAATTCAGCAAATGTAACGATGAATATTGGCGAAGTATCGCTGGTCCATGGGGAGTTTCTCGAAATATAACATTCATCTTTTGTCGTATTAGCCCCAGGCAACCTGTTACCTGCACCGTTTATCGTTCCTATATAAATGTTATTGATGGTTTTATCGGTAATCTTTTCTATACGGGGATCAAAAACGCTAAATGTCTTACCATTTAATGCATCAATTAATTGTTCAGAAAGCCAGCCTCCCAATGATTGTTGTGAATTGGATAATGCTACATTTGCCCATGGATTACGCTCTTTGAAGGTAGCCATAGTGGCATCATCTGTATTAGCTGTAAAAGAACTGCCCAATGCGGCCAATACAGCCGTAGAGTTATAGGCACTGGTTTTGCTAATCTTATTTAATAACCTGGCCTTTAAAGCATAAGCCATTTTTAACCAGTTTGCCCTTTCAGTCGTACTTTTTCCATAAATTAAATCGCTGGTTGGCGCCAGTTTAACAGTTGCATCTGTTTTCGCAAGTTCCACAATGGCTTCATCTAAAATTTTAATAGCCTGGTTATAAACATCCTGCTGTTTATCGTACTTCGGTGTAAGGTTATTGATATTAAAGGCTTCTGAAAATGGGGCATCTCCCCAAAGGTCGTTCACCAAAGTAAGGTTATAGGCAATAAGTACATTAGCTACGCCTTTATATTCGCTTGAGTTTTGAGCAACAGCCAGCTTTTTCATTTCATTGGCATCGGCCATCGCAAAATAAAGGGCATCCCAGGTGGGGGTAAAATCAATGGCCTGATAAGTATCGCCGGCACCATTCGCAGCAGGATTGGCTGTATACTGTACATAAGGAGCGATGATGTTTCCAATAAGGTAATTGTTATTTGCTGCCTTATAAGTTGATGTGGCCAACAAAGTACTTAAAGTAGCTACGGGAACCTGGTTCGGGTTGTCGGACAGTGAATCAAAGTAACTTTTTTTGCAGCTTTGCAGACCTAGTGTTGCAATCAAAGCTGAGCACAATGTATATTTTATGATTTTTTGCATCGTATTTCTATTTAAAAACCAACATTAAGCGTGAACATTATTGTACGGGCAGATGGATAAGTAAAACCAGCAGAACCATCGTTATTACTGCCAGCATCATAAGAGCTGGATTCAGGATCAACGCCGTAATATTTCGTCCACAGCCATAAATTATTTCCGGTAACTGATAGCGAAGCATTTTTGATCGTTTTTGCAGGCAACCAGTTTGCTGGTAAGCTATAGGTTAAACTGGCAGAGCGCAAACGTACCCAGGAGGCATCGCTTACAAAAGGTTCAGAAACGTTACGGTAGTAAATGCGGTAATATCCTTCGCCATAATCAACGCCGTCAGGCCCTATCCTTTGGCCCATGTATACCGGTTTTGTATTCGGCTGACCGTTGGCCAGGACACCATCAAATACTTTTATTGTTCTTCTGTCAGCAGTATAATCAGGTAATCCGAAAGCCGAATAAAAATCTTCCAGCCAGTTGTATTTTTCAAATCCCAAACGTGCATCAAACAATACATTTAAACTAAAATCTTTGTACCTGAAGGTATTGCCCATACCGATAATATATTTCGGTTGCGAGTTACCCAACAGTTTCTGCTTTCCTCCTGAAATGCTAGGGAAACCATTTGCACCAATCAGCAATGGAAGGCTTTTATCAAGCACAACCGGATCTTCTGGTGTATTTCCATAATAGCGGTTAAAATAACTACCGTAAATATTACCATAAGGCTGTCCTTTAATCAACTTCATGGTTACCCCGGCATTGCCATACCCCCTTGCGGCACCGTATACAATTTCTGATATTCCGTTAGGCATGCTCAGTACCATATTCCTATTTGCAGAAAAATTAACATTTACATCCCATCTGAAATCTTTTGATACAATGGGTTTACCATTCAATACCAGCTCCACTCCTCTGTTCCTGATATCGCCTGCATTGATCGATTTGGTTACATAACCGACGGCAGACGACACCTGTGTTTGGATAATCTGATCCTTGCTTAATGAATAATAGTATGTTAAATCAAAACCTAAACGGCTTTTAAAAAACGACATTTCCAAACCCGCTTCATAAGTATTGGTAAACTCCGGACGAAGCTCGGAATTACCAAGATTTGGAGCAATTGTTAAACCTCCGGTACCGGTTGGCAAAGATGTATAAGGTGTATAGCCTGTAAAGGTAGAATATTCTGATGCATCCTTACCGATCCTGGCATAAGATAAGCGCAATTTGGCCTGACTAATGGCAGCGGGTAATTTAAACTGATCGGAAAATACATAACTTAAACTTGCAGAAGGATAAAAAAAGGACCTGCTTGCCTTAGGAAGCGTTGAGGTAATATCATTTCTTCCAGTAATGGTTAGGAAAAGGTAATTTCTATAATCGAAAGTGGCCTCTCCAAAATAACCTACCAATCTTTTTTGTTTTAGTGTTTGCGTAGGGGTTAACACACCAGCATTCGCTAAATTAAAGAAATTATATACCCCAAGGATACTGCCCAAAGTACCGACATCTTTCGACTTACGGTCGTAGACTTCTTGTCCAATCCTTAACGTTCCGGTGATATCGTCAGTTAGTTTTGTATTAAAAGTGGCAACAAAAGTGCTGTTGATGGTTCTGAATTTGGTGTTATACTCTCCATAAAAGCCCTGCGCATTATCATACATGGCTTCAGTGGCATACATTGGACCACGTGCGGTGCGAACGCGGTTATCACCATAGGTATCCACCCCTAAACGGTAAGAAAAATTAAGCCATTTGGCAGGATCGTAACTCAAACTTGCCCCACCAATAAAACGGTTAACATCACCTTTGAACCTATTATTTGCAGTACCCCAAATCGGGTTATTGGTTCCGAAATATTTTTGTGATCCATCCGGATTCTGATAATCGGCAACATCATAGCGTGGCGACCAGTAAGCAAGGCTTTCGCCAAATCGATCTGCGCTATAGGTATAACCACCCGAATTGGTAAAATTCATGTTTACTGATGCCTTAAATTTCGGACTGATGATAAAGTCGGTATTCAATCTTCCAGAGAAATTTTTGTTATCGGTATTCGGCATCATCCCCTTTTGATAAAGCTGCGAAATGGAAGAGAAAAATTTTATAGCATCGCTTCCACCGGTAACCGATAAGGAATTTTTAACCTGCTGACCGGTACCAAATGCGCGGTCGTAGTTATTGAATAATTGATCGGGATGTGTTGGATCGATTAATTTTGCCTCGGCAATAGTTGGTCCCCAGCCTGGTCCGATACCACCCGGTGGATTGGTATAAACCCCCAGAACGCCCTGGGTATATTCTGTTTGAACATCTGGCGCCTTCAAAACCTCATCAAAGCCATAACTGCTATTAAAGTTTATACTAACACCATTTTGTTTCCCCCTTTTCGTGGTAATAACTACAACGCCATTGGCTCCCCTAAGGCCATAAAGTGCGGTGGCGGCGCCTCCTTTTAAAATATTAATGGTTTCAATATCTTCAGGATTAATATCTGATGCCCTGTTTGTTACTCCTCTAGAACCAAATGCTGTCCCATCAGGATTTGCACCAATAGTAGAGGTTGAGTTATCAATTTGTACCCCATCAATTACATATAAAGGATCTCCCGAAATGTTCGGATCAATGGAGTTTACTCCTCTTATTCGGATACTTGCCCCCTGGCCCGGACCACCACCTGTACTCGAAATGGTTGCTCCTGCTACTTTACCCTGCAATGCATTAAGCAGATTGGGTTGGTGATTATAGTTTAAATCAGTACTGCCTACAGTTTGTGCGGCATAACCTAAAGATTTTGCCTGCCGGGTGATACCTAAAGCAGTAGAAATGGTTACTTCCTGCAACTCTTGCGCATCAGAAGCCAGCATTGCATTAACCGTCGTTTTACTGCCAACGGTAATTTCCTGGGTTTTATACCCGATTAAACTAATTACGAGTACCGAGCTTGGCGAAGGTGCCTGAATGGTAAAAGCGCCATTACTATCAGTTGAGGTACCTGTTGCAGTTCCCTTAATTTTTATACTTACTCCGGGTAACGGACCTCCGTCATCAGATGAAGTGATTTTGCCTGTTATGGTTTTTACCTGGGCCAAAGTAGGTAATCCAATAAGTAAGATGCAGAGAAAAACAAGCGAGGTAAAGAGTTTTTTCATATGTGGATTATTTAGGATAGTGATTGCTAGTTAATTGCAATATAGGTTTTTAACCAAATAAAAATGCATTAAAACAGACAGCAATACCTAATTTAAAGTATTTTTTACATTACAAATTGGCGTACATCGCACAAACAAGTAGAATACGCATTCAAAAACAGTAAAAACTCACTTAGAAATGATAAATAAGTTAAGAAACACCTAAATAGAATTTTAAAAACCAACAATACGGCAGTATAGACATAATTTGAGCAATCACTCGGCTAAACTGGCGAAAAGCCAGGTGGCATCCATGTGGCGTATGATATTATTTATCTACGCATCATCATTGAATAAAGTATCAGTTATTACACCGCCTGATCAACCTCAGATCATTAAACCATATGCCAATAGCCCTGTTTGAAAGCTGGTGGCTTCCCTTTAAAGACAAAAAAGTCTTTCCGAATTAACGGAAAGACTTTAGTATATATTTGGATTGAAATTTTTATTGCTGAACGCCACCACCCATCGCACCGCCTTGTTGCTGGTCTTGCTTGATATCGTCGTTTTTAATCTTTTTCTTCTCTGTATACTTAAGCTTGCCGAAAGAGTAACTAAAATTAACACCAAAAGAACGTAATGGATAATAGATATTCTGACTTTGAAAGACAGTTTCATTAGCCGTAACAGAATTATTTACAGTTTGGATGTGAAGATCTTTTGTAAAAGGATTTAATGTATTAACACCGATTGAACCTTTTTTATTTAAGACATCTTTTTTGAATGATGCACCATAAAAAACCATCGCATCTGTTTTGCCTTGATATGTTCTTCTTGGCGAATTTACTACACCAAATAATTCAAAATTGTAACCTTTACCAAAGCCATAAGCTGAACGGATAAACAGATTATAGTTTACAAAAGTACCGGTATTAAAATTAATTACTTTGTTATTCACTTCGTAAGTATTTAATCCAAAATTACTCATTAAAGTCCATTTAGGCTTAGGATTGTATGAGCCAAAAACATTGAAACCATAAGTTTGGCCAGTACCAACATTGATATAAGTGGTTAACGGTACATTGGCCGCAGTTGTAGTCAGCGAGCTTTCAATTATCCCACCTGTACGGCGATAGAATACGGACGCATTAATTACTGATCCTTTTATAAAAGTACTGTAACCCAGTTCCAAGTTATCGCTTAGTTCAGGATCCAAATACGGATTCCCCTGCTGTAAGCTAATTGGGTTACTGTCGTTAAGGAAAGGATTCAAATAATTCTGACCGGGCCTTTGTAAACGACGGTTATAACTTAATTTCAACGTGGCGTTGCCTTTTAAGGTTTGAGAAATAATGGCACTTGGGAATAAATTTAAATAATCATTTTTCTGGATTCCATTTGCTTTCGTATTAAAACTAATCGCAGTATACTCCGTTCTTAAACCACCTTTAAACTTTAATTTCTTGGCTAAGTTGAAGTTGATTACTCCATAGGCTGCAGCAACGTCCTGATTGTAATCAAAATCTTGAGAAGAAAAATCGAATTGACTTTTAATCTCACGGAAAATCCCTTTTGCTCCTAGTTCTAAAGTAGTCGATTTAGAAAATGGGTAAGTATAATCTGTTTGAACGGTATACTCATTATTTTTACTGGTATTATTTCGCTCAGTAGTTTTCCCTGTTGAAGCGCCCTCAGGAATAAACGTATTACTAAATCTTTGAGGGGTACGACCAGTGGATAGTTGCGCAGATATAGAAAACTCTTCTCCTTCTTTTTTGGAAGTTTTTTTATAATCGACATTCCAATCCATATTACTGAATGTCATATCCATATCGCTAATATTTTTTTGACGGATACCATTAGAAATAAAATCTGATTCGCCTGGTCCGCCATTCGAAAAACGGTTAAATTTTACATTAGAGCTAATGTTATTATATGCATTAAAGTCGTAATCAACACCTAAGCTACCATTCAAACCATCCCTACTCCATCTGGAGTATCCATCTTGTGACGTGTTGATGGCGTTTCCATTATTTAGCTGCGTATTGTTAACAATTACAACCCTTGAATTCTGGGCATATGCAAAGTTACCTCCAAGGGCTGTATTAACACTTAAACGGCCTGTCTTGGCCGTCAAATTGAAAGCACCGTTGTTTTGTCGTGTGCCAGCAGACGCATTTACAGAACCACTTACACCTTGTGCATTGGATTTTTTGGTGATAATATTGATAATACCACCAGAACCTTCAGCATCGTATTTTGCTGATGGACTGGTAATGACTTCTACACTTTTAATCTGTTCTGCCGGGATCATCTTTAACGCATCAGCCACGCTACTGGCCATCGTACCAGAAGGTTTACCGTTAATTAACACACGTACCGCACCACCGCGCAGCTGAACATTTCCATTCATATCTACAGATAACATGGGTACCTTACGCATTACATCTGTTGCATCACCACCGGCATTTGTTCCGTCAGCCTCTGCATTATAAACCATTCTGTCGATTTTATTTTCGATAACCGCCTTTGTACCCTGCACCTGCACATCAGCCAAAGTGTTTTCTGATCCGGAAATGTAAATTGTACCTACGTTATTATCAGGTTTAGATGGCGTGGTGGTAACCAGAACAGATTTTGTTTTATAGCCCATAAAACCAATCATCAGCTTATATGAATCTGGAGAAACATTTTGTAAGGTAAGTTTTCCTTTTTCGTCGGTTACACCACCGTTTACCGATTTATTGTTTTTCACACTAATCAAAGAAACCGTTGCGTAATCAATTGGCTTTTTAGTTAATGAATCGAGTATAGTGGCCGTGATCCGTCCGGTAACTGTTGATTTTTTGGGTGCTCCACCAAGTCCGCCAGTAGGAAACTGGGCATGTGCACTAAAAAATATACCAAGGATAAAGCTTAATAGTAAAAGTTTTTTCATTTCAAGAGTTTGTCTTTTTTAATTAGTCTGCGCAAATTGCATTTTGTTACAATAATACGCTATACTTTTTGCACCAACTCTATCAATTACCCGGCGAAGCCCACACTTTTATCGGCAAAAAAACATGGAAGAAGTAAAATGTGTAATGGAAGATGAGAATTTCACTTCTCCATCTTACATCCTCCATTTCACATCATCCTTACCTCGAAATATTGTTAGGTCTGGAATAAACCATTTGCATCACATTAATATTCCGCATGGCAAAAGCAGCTTCACAATAATTCAGGTAATAGTTCCACTTTCGGATAAAGGTTTCATCAAAACCCAATGCTTTCACTTTATTCAGGTTTTTGTTAAATTCAACAAACCATAAATGAAGTGTGCGGGCATAATCCAAACCCATATCTTTTAAATCAACCATGGTTAAATCACCGGTTTCATTTATAGCTTTGTTAATGGCTGCTACCGAAGGTAAAAGCGAACCCGGAAAAATATGCTTCTGAATCCAATCTACGCCATTTCTCAATTTATCGTACCTACAATCAGGAGACGTAATGACCTGAAAGGCAAAAATTCCATCAGGTTTTAATAATTGCTGGCATTTTTCAAAATAGGTTTCCAAATATTGATGTCCTACAGCCTCCAGCATTTCGATTGATACGATTTTGTCAAAAACACCTTCAATTTTGCGGTAGTCCTGGATAATGATCGAAACTTTATCGGCCAATCCCTCTTCATGCACGCGTTCCATCGCTAACCTCTGTTGTTCCTTAGAAATGGTTACCGAAGTAACTTTACAGCCGTAGTTTTTAGCCAAGAAAATGGCATTACCACCCCAGCCACTTCCGATTTCCAATACATGATCGGTCGACTTGATTTTTAACTGCCTCGCCAGGCGATCGTATTTGGCATATTGCGAGTCTTCTAAACTTAAATCATCGGGATTAAAGTAACCACTCGAATAAGTCATGGTTTTATCCAGGAAAGTGGCGAAGAAATCATTATTCAGATCGTAATGCTCTGAAATATTTTTCTGCGATCCGGCCAAAGTATTTGCCCTGCGCACGTGGTAGATTTTGTTTACCCATTTAAAAATATTCAGCGCTATGGAATTTACCTTACTTCCGGTTACTGAGGGTGCATTTTCAATATTCAGGATGACCCATTTAATTACGTTGGTAATATTTGTGGTATCCCAAAGACCGGAGGTATAGCCTTCACCAAAACCGATATCGCCATAAAGTGCGATGGATTTAAAGAAATGAGGATGATTTACCTGTATGTGCGCTTCTATTTGATGTTCACCATTTCCAAAAACCAGTGTTTCGCCACCTGGCAATGAAAGTTCCAATTTGCCCAAAGTCATTTTAGAAAGTGCATTCAATACTGCTCTTTCGAAAAAGCCCTTTGATGTTCTGGCGGCGGTAAGCGTATTCATAGTGTCTGATCTATTTAATTTGTGGTTTGTAAGGTTTATATACGTTACGTTGCAATTCAGGGTTTTCGGCTTTTGGATGAAAAGGTATTTTTTTAATCCAGAGTTTGAAGGCCTGCCAGTGGATCATGCCCATGATCTGCAACGGAATGAAGGGGATAGAAAAAAAATAGCGAAGCAAAGCCATATTGGTTAATGGCTTCTTTTCTCCTGTCAAAGTACTGATAAAAAAGCGATTGCCCTGCTTATCTATATCGTCAATTTTGATATCAAGTTTATCAGCCGGAACCCTCAACTTAAAATCGAAAGCATCGTCGTGGTCAATAAACGGTGAAACATAAAAATATTTAGTAGTGATTTTGGTAAAGGTATCCCCATTCAATTCTTCTTTTCCAAAGAAAAAAAGTTTCATTTCCCGGTAAGTGTTGCTGATTTCGGCCACGCAACATACCGGATTGCCCTGCTCGTCAAAGCAATAATAAAAGGAAACCGGATTGAAGTTGTAACCCAGCACATTGAGGTTGGTAAGCAGTTTTATTTTAAGTCTGCTACCATCAATTCCATTTTCCTTTAAATAAGTTTCTACATGCTGACGTGCGTTTTTGGTTTGATCGGGATTTTCCTTTGGTAACTGAAGGTGCTCTGAATCACGAAAAGAAAAAAGGTTAAATTTATTCCTGCTGAACCAGCGCAACTTTTTATCCAGCAGATCCAACTCATCCAGGTCGATATAAAACATATACACGCTATACCAAAAGGAATGTTTTTTGGGCGCCAGGCGGTGGTGCATGACTTTTGCAGTGTAGATGTTTGAATTGAATGCCATTTTTGTAACAATTTACGATTTTTTTTGTGGATATCTTTTCATCGATTCGTCATCTCGACTGGAGTGCAGCGAAATGGAGAGATCTATCTGGCAAGATTTCTCGACTGCGTTGCACTCCAGTCGAAATGACGTATTTTAAGAGATATCCGTTACATCATCCCACACAAATCTACCGCACTCTTATAAGCATCTTCATGAAAACCATATTTAAAATAACTTCCGCAATAATAAACAGGACCGGTTTCATTTAGCTTGTGCAAATGCTCCTGCGCCTGCATTGCCGGAACATCAAACAATGGGTGATGGTAGTCAATTTCTTTGATAATCCTATCTCGATCTAACGTTTCGGTGGGGTTAATGGAAACAAAGTAATTCTGCTTTTCAGAAACACCTTGTAAATTATTCATCCAATAAATAGTACTTGGCAATAACTTATCACCTTGCTGTTCTACACGGTAATTCCAGCTGCTCCAGGCCAGTTTGGCTTCAGGCATCTGCTTCTCATCAGTATGCACAACAGCTTTGTTTAACTGGTATTTAAATTTGGAAAGCAATTCAGATTCCAGCGCTGTTTTATCTTTTACGATCTCAAAAGTCTGGTCGGCATGGCTGGCCATAATTACTTTATCGAATTCCAATTTCTCACCTTTTTGGTTTTCTACTTCAACTTTACCATTCTCCAACCGTTTTACCGCTACAATTTTGGTATTGATCTTAATTCTGTCGCGAAACGGGGCAATCAGTTTTTCACGGTAAGCTTGACTACCGTTTTGCAATGTATACCATTGATGCTGGGTAATCAAACCTAAAAAACCATGATTTTTGAAGAACCGGATCAAGGTGACTGCCGGAAAATCCAGAATCTGTTCCATTGGCGCACTCCATACCGCAGCACTCATTGGGATGAGGTATTGCCAGAGCATATCGTCACTGTAGCCAAATTCCTTAAAAAACTGGCCGATCGAATAATCCTGGTATTCAGGCTTATCCAAAATTTCTACACTTTGTTTGTTGAAACGGTTAATCTGCATCAACATTTTTAAATACGAAATATTGAATAAATTCTTCCGCTGGGCAAAAAGATGATTCAAGCTTGAGCCGCTATATTCTAACTTTTTGGGGAGAAACTGCACGCTAAAAGACATATCTGTCTTCATTACGGGTGCGTCAATCTCTGCAAACATCTCTGTCAGGTTTGGATAAGTCTGATAGTTAAAAACCATAAAGCCGCTATCCAGATAAATGGGTTTACCATCCTCTTCAAGCGTAATGGTATTGGTATGTCCGCCAATATAATCTGCTTCTTCGAAAATCGTAAGATCATATTGATGTTGCAGTTTATGGGCACAACCCATGCCTGCTATTCCTGAGCCAATAATGGCGAGTGTTTTCATGATGTATGATGGATAATTTAATATGGATGATGGAAGATGTCAGACGTGAGACATTAGATTTGAGACGGATAAACGATACACCTTAAACCCTTTACCTTATACCTTATACCTTATACCTTTTCAAACAAATAATGGCATACCATCCATTCGTTTCCCTTGTTGTAATTAAAAAGTTCTGCGCATGACATGTAAAATAACCTCCAATATACCCACCATTTCACCGCCTGATCTTTCCCGTAAGTCCTTTCGAAAATTGGCATGATTTCCTTCTTATGCTTATCCATATTGCTTAACCAGGCTTCAGCCGTTTTGCCATAATTAGTTCCATTTACCACCCAATGTTTATCAATTTTAAGGTCGTCGTTAAAGTAGAAGAACAAATGGTTGGATGGCATAATCCCGCCGGTGAAAAAGTATTTGCTCATCCAGTCGGTTTCGTCAATCACTTCAAATTTGTAAGCCAGGGTTTTGTGCGTAAAAATATGTACGAACAGCTTTCCATCAGGTTTCATAAATGAGGCCACCTTGTTAAGCAAAAATTTATAGTTGCGCATGTGCTCAAACATTTCAACAGAAACCACCCGGTCAAATGTATCGGCAATGGTAAACGTATTCATATCGGCGGTTAAAACCGTTAGGTTTTGGATTCCGCGTTGCTTCGCCGTTTCATCAATGAAAATTTTCTGTGTAGCAGAGTTAGATACCACGGTAAATGTGCTTTCCGGATATTTAGCTGCCATATATAGCGACAGCGACCCCCAGCCACAGCCCAATTCTAAAACATTCTGTCTGTTTTGTAAATCGGCCCTTTTACAGGTTAGTGCCAGCATATCTTCTTCCGAAGTATCAATATCCTTAACGCCAGGTTTCCAGTAACCACTGCTGTATTTTAAGTTTTTGCCTAAACAGTACTGAAAAAATTCGGTTGGAAGTTCGTAATGCTGTTCGTTCGCATCAGCAGTATTTACCGCAATAGGCGATTGCTTCAGCTCAGCCACCAGGTCCATAAATTTTTCCTGCTGCAATTCTTCATTGCCCAGCGTTTCATCATCCAGGCGCTGTTTGCACAATTTTCTAATGCCTATACGCAAGGCCGTATCCGGAAGTTTGTCGTTTTCTAAAAGTTTATCGTACCACATTTTGAGGTTGGAAGGTTAAAGGTTGTAAGGTTGAAGGTTTACGTGTAATAAAAATGTATGATTTAAGGTTTAGGTTAATCTACGATGTGAAACGGTTGATGGATTGGCAGTTTGCATGGACCTTATCCATATTACATTTTCCATTTTACCTCTTTTTCCTCCATGGAAAAAAAGCGCTGGTTGTTTCCTGGTATTTTTTATAAGCTATAGGTTTGCTCCTTAGGTTTTGTTCTTCGTTATTCGGCACGCCGGTAACCCTCGTTAATAAGTACAAAATCACTGCCGGACTAATAATAGCCAGAATTCCCCATGGCGATGCCAGCGCAAAAATGAAATAAGCCATCCAGGTTAACCATTCAAAAAAATAATTCGGGTGACGGCTATAGTACCACAAACCGGTGTCGCATACTTTGCCTTTATTAAGCGGATCTTTTTTAAAGGCTGCAAGTTGTCTGTCGGCAATCATTTCTCCAAAAAATGCGATTACCCAAACCAATGCACCTGCATACTCAAAAAAGGAAATAGCCTGCGACTGATTGGCGGTGATGATAAAAAATGGAATGACCAGTATGACATTTGATATGGCCTGAAATTGAAAAAAGACAAAGAAATTTCGATCGGCTTTGTCTCCCCATTCTTTACGCAACTGTACATACCTGCCTTCTTCTTCATCCAGATGACCAATAACACGTTGCCAAAGATGAACACCCAAACGTAACTCAGCCAGTAAAAACATCCCACAGATTAAAATCTTCCGGGGTTCATAGCCCTCAGATAAAAAAAATGTAATGACGGTGATTACAGGAAAATTCAGCGCCCAAAAAACATCAACCACACCTGCGTTTTTAATTTTTTTCGCCCAAAGCCAAACCACAGCCATGATAAAACAGCAGGCTATAAGCGAAATGAGTGCGATAAATAAAAGATGTCCTGTTTGGAGCGGCATAAGTTTAAAGTAAAAGGTTTAAGGCCCAAAAGCCAGTTAGCTTTGCTAAGAAAAACCGTTAAGCTATTCTGCAACCTAAACCTTACACCTCACGTCTTAAAAGTAATTCCTTAACACCTTCACCATCTTTTAGTTTAAATAAATACACTAAAACATAAGCCAGGGTTGCAATGCTGCCTAAACATACGAACAAAATAGCAATAGAGATTTTAAGAATAATGCTTTTTTCTTTATAAAACATCCAAAGTGTAATAATAAAGATGTTGGCATAAAAATCCCAGAGGGTGGCACGCATCCATGGAATGCTGCCCAGGAAATTCCATTGTTCGAAAAGGTTGCTTTCTAACGAGGTGCTGATTACTTTGTAACACATAAAAACCAACAGTGCGGAGAAAATAAATTTGAGGAGGTTGATCATATGATAGTTTAAGTTTTGAAACAGATTGGAATATATACGTTAAAATAGGCAAAAAAGATTTTATGGTAAAACCCTTGCCTTTACCCTTCGACTCCGCTACCATTGACAGGCTCCATTAACACGACGGTCATTGCGAGGAGGAACGACGAAGCAATCTTTCATACCATTAATCCTTGCCATAAAAGATTCCTTCGTCGGCTGAAAAAGCCTTCTCGTAATGACGATAATCAGAGGAAATTTTATTTACTATTAAGTTATCCTGCCATTTATTTTTATTTCATAAATTATACCCCAGGGTTGATCAAGCGCAGGATATGCTCCGTGTTTCCGTGACAAAAAATAAATACGTTTTTATGAGAAAGCAAGATTCTGTTCGTTTCGGTTAACATAGTCCTGCCATTTCCTGTCCGTACTGCAAGCGGGTGCTTCAATCTTTGTGGGGTGCTATAATACTTTGTGCTGGTATGTTTTTCATAGCTTGCAGATGCTTCGTACCTCAGCATGACAGTGTATTTGAAAGTTACTGCCAACAAAAAGGATTTTCACTGCTGTCAGGTTTAATTAACAGACAGCAGTGGAAAAAGAAATCTTTAATGGTCTGTGAGACACAGACCATGGAATATCGAATATAGGCTTTAAACCTTTCTGATTTTGATAATCTTCATCCAGTGCAATACTTTCATTACCGGATAGGTTGGATCAAACTCCCACCATTTAGTTGCAAAATTTGGACTATTTGGTTTTTTGTGGTGGTTGTTCTGAAAAAGTTCGCCCATCAATAAAAAATCCCAGGGTAAAGAGTTTTTACTATGGTCCTCATTATCATGGTTTGAATAACCATACTTATGTCCACACCAGTTTACAATTGCCCCATGTAATGGCCCCATTAAAAAGTGGATCGGTAACAGTAAATACATCCACCAGTAATTGGCAAAAGCAATGTAAAAACCGATATAAAACAAACCACATGCAATTCTCCAGGCCCATGAATTTCCGATCTTATCAACCAATGGCCATTCAGGATAATTTCCCTGGAAAGCTGGTTCAGGCTGTATTTTATATTTCAGGTAATTCATGTACATGTTCTTTGTTGCAATCATCATCCCGAAAACATCCTTAAAAAAATGTGGAGAATGTGGATCCTTTTCGGTATCACTATAGGCATGGTGCATCCTATGCAGGATGGCATAAGCCCGCGGGTTTAAAAATGATGAACCTTGCGAGATCAGTAATACCAGATAGAAAAACCGCTCCCAAAAACGCTCCATTTTAAACATCTTATGTGAAGAGTAACGGTGAAGGAAAAAGGTTTGGCTAAACAGGGATAAAAACCAATGGCAAAGAAAAAAAATGAGGATAATCATGTATGAGTGTGTATACTATATAAACGTAGCTTTAAGACCTTTAGTTTTCATACCGTACAAAAACTATACTGGCCTAAACGTTTAGAGAAACATTATCCTGTTCTAAAACGTGGAACAGGATACTGTTTTATTATTTTATTATCTACCGAAATCGTCTTGAACGCGTACGATATCGCTTTCGTCTGATGGGTTTGAAGCATCGGTATGTTGCCAAATCTCAGCAACTACTCCCCAATCTTCTAAGCCGATTAAACGGTGACGTTCACCTTGTTGTAATTTAATCTGATCTTTTGGTGCGTATTTTTTCACTTCACCTTCTTCATCAGTCTGGCTGGTTTTGATGCCGACCGTGCCGGTAACCACTTGCCAGATCTCGGCTCTGCGGTGGTGATATTGCCATGACAGTCGTGTATTTGGCGCAACGATTAAGATTTTCGGACTTAATTTACCACCAATTTTAAGGTCTTCTACATTTAATCCATCAAAATAAGTATCTGCAAATTGTTGCGCCTGCGCTTCATCTATTACAAAGAAACCACCCCAGGGACGTGTTTCATCGCGATTTACTACATTAAAACCTTCAATTTTTAAACGTTGCGCTACGCTTTCGAATATTTCTTTTTTGTCGTTTGTCATGGATTAAATATTAACTTTCAAATGGTTGTCGAGGTGCACAGGAATTTTTGATCTCCTGTGTGGTTCTATAATTTGCTGCAAAAATAAGCCTAATTAATTAAAAAAAATCCTTTCAGGCCTTTTTATTTTTTTACCCATTTTACAAATTGTCATAAGCGCAACCATTCGCTGGTTATATGGTTTGGTTTAACAGTCTAACCCTCCTAACAAAAAACAGGTATCCGAATATCGGACACCCGTTTTTGTTGAAAATTATTGATGGTCAGTGTTACGGCGACCATCCTATAACTGCTAATAACCTGGATTTGGCGTCAGGTTAGGATTATTCTTGATTTCAGGAGTAGGGATCGGGAACAGCAAATGTTTGGTTTGCAATGGTTGGTTTACACTTTTATTAATGTGTCCGACAAAATTATCAAAACCATTGGTGGTTTCATTGTACACTTTACGCAAACGGACCATATCAAACCAGATAATCCCCTCGTAACATAGCTCGTGCCAGCGTTCTCTCCACACCGCTTCTTCAAACTGTGTTTGATTCAAACCCGCAAGATCAGTCAGTTGGGCCCTCTTACGTATGGCATTTACCGCAGCATAGGCAGCAACATTCGGACTACCATCTGCCCTGTTTTGTGCTTCGGCATAAATCAATAAGGTTTCGGCATAACGGATCTGTGGAATATTCAAATCACTTCTGCTGGTACCTTCTACACCTAGTGTTCCGTTGGCAATCAGATCGAAGTGTTTAAAAATATATGGCTTACCGCGGTTAATCAACGGCATTTTAAATCCATCTGTATAATAATCGGTAAAGAAATAACCTTCCCGGTTTTTAGCCCTTAAATCTCCCGCCTCATACGAACCATAAAAACTTGTAGTCGGAATAGCCGTTCCAATTCCATCAATTTTAGAAACCAATGGCTGGTGCAAAGGTAAATAAGATGACTGTAAGGGGTTCCCCGATCCGGCAGCATCATTGTACTGGATTCCGAACAAATGCTCCACTTTATTGTCATTCTTTGCATCGTGCAGCGCTCCGTAATTGGTAAACAAGCCAAGTGATGATGGATTTCCAGCTGAATAATCAATTACCTCTTTGGCTTTATCCGCAGCTAATCTATAATAAGCTGCTCCTTTATTAAGGGGTTGCCCGGCCATGGTCAGATATACTTTTGCCAGTTCAGTTTTAATTGCTGCTGTAGAAACACGTCCGCTGGCATCCACATAAGGCAAGCCGGCCGCTTCTGCAGCAACCAGGTCATCAACAATTAATTTGTAAACCTGTTCCTGTGGTGTACGGGAAGGCGCAAAATTAGGATCGTTAGGACTGGTAACCGGCTTAGTAATTAAAGGCACATCGCCCCATAAACGCACCAGGTAAAAATAGGCCCAGGCACGGACAAACGCGGCCTCTCCCAAAATTCTTTTTTTCTGTGCATTATCCATTGGATTAATACCCGGAACTTTATCCAACACCAGATTAGCTTGTGCTATTACTTTATAAAGTCCGTTCCAGTTTTGGTTAACATGCAGATTTGTACCGTCATAAATGAGGGAATACAAATTGTTCAGATCGGAGTTTTGTGCGGTTTCGGTAGATTGTATTCCCGTTGGCGCATCAAGCATCTGCCAGTTGTTAGAATAAATACCCGCACCATTCCCTATAAACCGGAGCTCTGCATAAACAGCAGCAATACCTGCTTCGGCGTGTTCGGGCAAAGTATAAAAACTATTTGGTGAAAGATTGGTGGGATCTGTTTCATCTAAAAATTTCTTACATCCCGAATTCCCGATGATAGCGCCGCTCAGCAAAAACAAAACAGCGATATTTCTTATGTTGATTTTCATGTTAATATCCTTTCTTTTTTAATATTTATAATCCAATGTTTAAGCCTACCATAAAAGTAGTTGGCTTTGGATAATCGAAAAATGTCTGACCTTGTGCAAATGCATTTCCGTAGGTAGTTACCTCAGGGTCGTTACCGGTATACCTGGTTGCCAGGAAGAAATTCTGAACAGATGTATAAACACGTAGTTTGCTTAAGCGTAATTTTTCAACAAGTGCTTTATCAAAAGTATAACCCAGCAACAGGTTTTTACCGCGGATGAAAGAGCCATCTTCCAACCAGTGCGTATCTACATTGGTTACATATCCCGCAGCCTGATCTCTGATGGCGGCAATCGGTGTATTTTGATTCTGCGGAGTCCAGGCATTTAATACGCTGGCAAAACTATTGGCCTGTACCTGTCTGTCTTCACCCGAGTGATGGGTCATATTCAACACATCATTGCCATAAGAGTATTGCAATTCTACAATCAGTTCTAAGTTTTTATAGCGAAATGAGTTACCAAAGGATCCCCAGCCTTTTGGCATTCCGTTACCAATAATCTGGCGATCGGCATCGGTAATGGCATGATCACCGTTTACATCCAAATATTTGATGTCGCCCGGAAGCAAGGTTTTACCACCACGGTAACTCACAAATTTAGCTGCTTCTGCCCTTTCGGCCTCGCTCCAGGTGCCTAAACGTACCAGCCCCCAGAATGAACCCACTGGCTCACCTACCCTGATAATACCCGTTTGATTGGTGAAATTTGGGTTACCCACACCAAAAATATCATCAGGAGTGGCTAAAGAAAGTACCTTGTTGCGGTTAAGGGAAATATTAAAACTGGTTTTCCAGGTAAAATTATCAGTTTGTACGTTTACCGTATTGATCCCTAAATCTAAACCTTTGTTCTGCATCGATCCGATATTTTTTCTGATCACCGCGTATCCTGTGGTACGCGGAACCGGGGCATCCAATAACATATCGGTTGTTTTTCTATAATAAAGATCGGCTTCTAAATTAATGCGGTTGTTAAACAAGCCTAACTCTAAACCTGCATCAACCTGTGCTGTTTTTTCCCAAACCAGGTCTGGATTGGCTAACCGGCCAATACCGATACCCGTTACCCTGCTATCGTTAATGATAGCGGCATTATTCACCAATGTAGCCAACGACTGATAGGCTGGCAGTTCCGAGTTACCACTTAAACCATAACTAGTTCTTAGTTTTAAGTTAGAGATGGTTTTGTTTCCTTTAAGAAAATCTTCATCTGAGGCTTTCCAGGCCAGTGCTGCCGAAGGGAAAAAGGCGAATTTATGGTTCTCTCCGAATTTGGATGAGCCATCTACCCTGCCCGTAAAAGTAACCAGGTATTTATCTTTAAAGGCATAATTTAATCTTCCGAAATAAGAGTTGAAAGCCGATCTGTTACGACTGGAACCTACTGTAATCGATTTGCTTCCGGAGCCCATGTTATTGTTTCCATAAAAATCGGTTACAAAATTCTCAGCATGGCTGGTATTGCTAAAGAAATTGGTCGCCTGCCAAGAAATACCTAATAAGGCATTGATGGCGTGCGATTCGGCGAAACGTTTATTATAGGTTAAATAGTTTTCCAATGACCAGAAGGTTTCCCGATCGTTGGTTACATTCGCCGTTCCATTCTGTCCATCAGAGATACCGTATAATTGTTTGGCATTGTATTCATTAATGTTACGGCTCACAATATTGGCTCCTAATTGGGTACGAAACTCTAAATCTTTAGTAAAGCTAATGGTAGAATAAATACTTCCCAAAGCCGTTTGGGTAACCATGCCATATTTTTGATCGGTTAAAATATGTACCGGATTGGAGCCTCCTTCTGCCCATGGGATCAGTTTATTATCGCCCCATTTGCCATCAGCCAGTTTAATGGGTAGAAAAGGGAATGCTTCTGTAATCATACGCACTGAATTTAGGCCGCCCGTTCCCTGATCGACTATGTTTTCATCTTGATTATTGTAGCTCAAATTACCGCCTACCTTTAACCAGGGTTTAATTTTACTATCGAAATTAAACCGGCCCGAATAACGTTTTAAATAAGAGTTTAGCAAGAGTCCCTGGTCGTCGCGATAGCCTGCAAAAACACCATAAGTATTATTTTCATTGCCACCGGTAAAACCCAGCTGATGATTTTGGGAAAGTTTGTTCTGAGTAGATTCTTTTAACCAATCCGTATTATATAATGGATTTCCGTTGCTATCAAAAAACTGAGGTAAAGCAATTCTGGCAGCCTTGGGAACAGGCGTAGAGGCATAACTTCCTGCTGCCCAACCTACGGGATCGTAAACTTTGATATTTTCATAAGCGAGGTCCTGCACTTTTACATACTCGAAAGCATCAAGCATCTTAACATGGTGTGCGGCTAGGGTATTTATGCCAAAATCTGCATCATAAGTAATGCGCTGGGCATTTGCAGTTCCTTTTTTAGTGGTAATTAAAATTACCCCGTTTGCTCCTCTTGCGCCGTATATGGCCGTAGAAGAAGCATCTTTTAACACCTCTACTGAAGCGATATCGCTTGGATTGATGTAATCAATGGCATTACTATTCTGTGTTTGCGAGCCCACCGGCAAAGCCACACCATCTACCACATAAAGAGGATTGTTACTCGTATTGATTGAACTAAATCCGCGGATTTTGATGTTGGTTTGTCCGCCAGGCCGACCTGAGTTGGTATTTACCTGTACCCCGGAGATACGGCCGGCTAATGCCTGGTTGAGGGATGAAGACGGACGTTCCTGAAGTTCACTTGCTTTAACCACACCAACAGACCCCGTCAGGTCGGTTTTTTTCACCGATCCATAACCAATTACCACCACCTCATCTAACTTATTGGCTTCAGCAGGTGTCATCTTAACGCTGATGTTGGCTTCGCTCCCTACTGTAACATCCTTATTTTGATAGCCAACATAAGAAAAACGGATCACATCGTTTACATTGGCCTCAATGCTGAATTTACCCGCATCATCAGTTACTGCAGTTTTACCTGACGAAAGGTTTTTGATGCCAACTCCAGGGATAGGCATATTTTTTTCGTCTAATACGGTGCCTGTAATTACTTTTCGATTTTGAATATGCACCAGAGGCAAGTTAGGGCCGGAAAACCCCTTGGGTTTTTCAACAACCGGATTCATCGAAAAAGCAGGACTATTGAGCAGAAAAAGCGCAGAAAGCCCCGAAATCTTGAGTAGATTGATTTTCATTCGTTTAGGTTTAGTAAATGGTTAGTTAATAGTGTAAAATTTCTACTGCTAGCAGCTAAAACGCTTTATCAATTCTTTCAATCAGACCGCTTAAGTAAGCAATTTTGTAATAAGGGCTCCCATATAGATGGATTAAAACTACACAAAAGCAAACTACACAGACATATATTACGCACAGGGTACAATAACGCCATCAGCTCATCTTATATTCGGTTATTCATAAATCGTTTTATGTATTCAATATTAAGTATTTTATTAGGAAATCAAGAATATTGTTTCGGAGACTAGAAATACATTATCGTATAAATTAAATTACGGTATAATTACTTTGACAAAAGCTGAAATTTTTGACTGAATATTTCAGGTGAATGAGAAACCACTGCATCTTAAACAATTAAACCTCAAATATTTAGGCGTATTTTTAAGAATTTGATAAAAAAAACTAGCTTATCGAGTAAAGTCTATTATTTTTTTTGAAGGAGAAGTAATCAACATCGACAATGTTGCGACCGAATAGGCACCGTATATAAACTAGAAAGCCTCATATTTCTATGAGGCCAATTATTTTGTTTTATTTGCATCCACAGAATAAAACTAAACCAAACAAACTAATGAGACTATAAGACAAATGAGTTTGGGAATTGTTTTAATTATTTTTTAAATTTTTAAAAATCTAATTCTAAATACGTTTCTTTAGATTTATACTTAGGAATTTTCGTCATCATATCGTATTTTGCCAGAGATGTGTACTTTCGCCAGAAGTTATATTTCCTTCCGTTGGTTAATACATGCATACGACCGCCCAAATTATTACACTTAATCCGGTTTTCGATAAGATCAGCCTCACTAACAAGTTCCGTATCTAATAATTTTTTGTGTGTGATCATGTGTGGTGCAATTTTTAAGCTGTACCGCCAAGGCTCGGTAAAAACATATCTGATTTCTTGCTCGCGGGTTTTAACATTGTACAATTCAACCTGACTAAAACACGCTTTTTCCTGTTCGGTGAGACCTAAATTGCTACTTTCCCATAAATATGGCGTAAGTACCCGAAGCGATTGCTTTTTAATTTCATAGCCATATTTTCCTTTACGGCGCTTTTTCCTTTTAAATGTTTTATCGTGATGGTATTCAACCGTATTGATCTTCGCAAGTAATGTTGCATAAAATTCAGCCCTTGTGCTCACTGCAATATCAGATCTGAGTACAAAATATCTTTTCCAACCACTTTGATAAGGTTTTTCAAGAGGGACCTTGGGCAGCGCTCGTATTTGCTTACAAAGTTCGGATCTTCTTTTACTTAATTTTATTAATTGTTTGTCACGGTCTGTCTTTACCAACCGTTTTTTCTGCCGTGAAGTCCTAATTCTACACGGCAATTCGTATGTGTCCATCGGACTTCCATTAAATTTTCTTTAAAAATGAATGAGGGTCGCTATTCATCCTTGATTAAGGATATACCCCTTCTTCTGAAAATAAAATGTTGTATAATATAAACTGAACAGCCCTTGAGGCAATCAATCAAATTAAAAACAAATTACAGCAAATTATGGCCTGTCAGGCAATTTGTGAAGGGGATGATATGTAGATATATTCTGTCATAATTCCTAAACATTAAAAAGATATTCATCAGGAATATGACAAAGCTAATAAATTTTTGAGATTTTAAAGAAAAGAAAAAACTCAAAACTGTTTTTTACATCATAAAAATGCCCCGGAAAGTATCTAACTTTTTAGGGGCATAGCAAAAATTCTTTAGAGCCTGTTTAAAATTTAAAGCAAATATTACAAAGCATTTTGCTGTTACGCTAAGCGCAATTGGATTACTTTTATTAATGTGTTGAAGCGTCTTCGACTACGCTCAGACTGACATACAATTAATTTGATTTTGTTTCTAAACAGGCTCTTAAACTTTGATTTCTAATTAATCAGATCAAAGCGATCTAAATTCATTACTTTATTCCAGGTGGCCACAAAGTCTTTCACAAATTTTTCTTTTGCATCAGCACTTGCGTAAACCTCTGCAATAGCCCTTAATTCGGCATTGGAACCAAATACCAGATCAGCGCGGGTTGCGGTCCATTTTGGCTGACCGGTTGAACGGCTGCTTCCCATATATAGCTCTTTATCCTCTGCAATAGCTTTCCATGCGGTTTCCATATCTAATAAATTGATAAAGAAATCGTTGGTCAACTGACCTGGTTTTGTAGTTAGCACACCGTTTTTAGATCCATCGAAATTCGTATCCAATGCACGCAATCCACCTACCAATACCGTTAATTCAGGCGCGGTTAAAGTAAGCAACTGGGCTTTATCGATCAGGAATTCTTCAGTAGGAACAGGTGATTTAGCTTTACGGTAGTTCCGGAAACCGTCTGCCGCTGGCTCTAGATAACCGAATGATTCGATGTCAGTTTGTGCCTGCGAAGCATCCATCCGGCCGGGTGTAAATGGTACTAAAATTGAATGTCCGTCATCAGCAGCTGCTTTTTCTACTGCAGCAACGCCTGCCAACACGATTAAGTCGGCCAAGGAGACTTTTTTACCATCAAACTGCGCCGCATTAAATTCATTTTGAATCCCTTCCAATACATTCAATACTTTTTGCAACTGCGGCGGATTGTTAACATCCCAGTCTTTTTGTGGTGCCAAACGGATCCTTGCGCCATTTGCCCCGCCACGTTTATCGGAACCACGGAAGGTAGAAGCTGAAGCCCATGCCGTAGAAACCAGTTCTGAAACGCTCAATCCTGAAGCCAATACTTTTGCTTTTAATGCAGCTACATCACTTTCACTGATTAACACATGGTCAACAGCGGGTATCGGATCCTGCCATAACAATTCTTCCTGTGGTACTTCTGGTCCCAGGTAACGTGCCACAGGCCCCATATCGCGGTGGGTTAATTTAAACCAGGCCCTTGCAAATGCATCTGCAAACTGATCAGGGTTTTCTAAGAAACGTCTTGATATTTTTTCATACGCCGGATCGAATCTTAAAGCAAGATCGGTGGTTAACATCGTTGGCAGGTGTTTTTTTGAGGCATCGAAAGCATCAGGAATAATGGCATCTGCATTTACTGCTTTCCACTGGTGTGCCCCCGCAGGACTTTTCGTTAACTCCCATTCAAATCCAAAAAGATTTTCGAAAAAATTATTGCTCCATTGCGTTGGCGTTTTGGTCCAGATTACTTCCAGTCCACTGGTAATCGTATCAGCACCTTTGCCAGAACCATAACTGTTGTTCCATCCAAAACCCTGATTTTCGATATCAGCAGCTTCAGGCTCTTTGCCCACATGGTCTGCCGAAGCAGCTCCATGGGTTTTACCGAAGGTATGGCCGCCTGCAATTAAGGCCACAGTCTCTTCATCATCCATCGCCATGCGACCAAAAGTATCGCGGATATCTTTGGCTGCGAGAATCGGATCCGGATTTCCATCCGGTCCTTCAGGATTTACATATATTAAACCCATCTGCACCGCTGCAAGGGGTTTTTCTAAATTACGGGAGTGTATATCGCCATCGGCATCATCATCTGTAACCACCACGCCGTGTACCTTATCTGCGCCATCAGAACCATGCCCATAACGGAGATCGCCACCTAACCAGGTGGTTTCTGAACCCCAATATACGGATTCGTCGGCTTCCCAAACATCTTCGCGTCCACCGGCAAAACCAAAAGTTTTAAAACCCATCGATTCTAAAGCAACATTACCGGTTAGGATCATCAAATCTGCCCAGGAAATTTTGCGCCCGTATTTTTGTTTAATCGGCCAAAGCAACCTACGCGCTTTATCAAGACTCACATTATCCGGCCAGCTGTTCAGCGGCGCGAAACGTTGCAAGCCGGCACCAGCACCACCACGGCCATCGCCTACCCTATAGGTTCCGGCGCTGTGCCAGGCCATGCGGATAAACAAACCACCATAGTGACCGAAATCTGCCGGCCACCAATCCTGCGAATCCGTCATCAGTGCATGAAGGTCTGCCTTTAAGGCTGCTAGATCTAAACTTTTAAAAGCCTCAGCATAATTAAATCCGTCATCCATTGGGTTAGATAAGCTGGAATGCTGACGTAAAATACTCAACTTTAACTGTTTAGGCCACCAATCGCCATTTCTGGTGCCACCACCTGCTACATTACTCTTCATGCTGCCGTTATGGAACGGGCATTTGCTGATATCGTTCGATTCTTTTTCCATTATGTATAATATTTTGTTAGTGAAAATCTGATCTGTTATTAAAAATTAACCGATGATTAAAATTAGAGAATTGAAATAACTAATCACAATCATTTAATTCTATAGTGAAATAGTTAGAATCTATTACGCTGATAGATCAGGGATTTACAGGAGATGCAAAGACATGGTGCCATAAAATTTAGGCCGATGTTAATCTTAAAATAAAATGCTCTTTGTAAGGTTTGAGATTTTAAATGATATCTTCCAAATAAGATCAAGCCATTCAAAAACTCGGAATTACCTAATAATTTAATTGTCCATTATTTGTAAAAATAATTAAGCTGGTAATATTTTGTAGTCGTGTATATTATATTTACAACAACAAAAAAATAATAAAAGCTATGAGACAATTAACATTTGCATCCCTACAAGTAAAAAATTTAGACGCTTCAAAAGCCTTCTATGAGAACTTTTTGGATTTCGAAGTCGGCAACTCGAATCCGCAAGCCTGTGTTTTTAAATATAACCAGGGCGAAGCAAGTTTTGCTATCCGTACTCCTCTTGAACCACTCGAAGACAGAGAACTGGGTGTTGGGGTGGCCATTTGGTTCGCAGTTGAGGAAAATGTTGAAGAACTGAAAGAAAAGTTTATTGGGAATGGGGTTACAACTACGGGAGAAATCATTGAAACGCCATTTGGCCGTGCATTTCATGTTAAAGATCTTGATGGCTATAAATTGACTTTCCTGAATGCTAAATAAACCAGCATATGCAATTCACATAAACGACAAAACAAATATTAAAATAGATCTGATATGGAATTAGCTACGGAATTTTTAATTTTATCGATATAAGAAGAGAATGAATATTTTGATTAAAAAGAGGATCCTGAATGATGTATGAAGAAATTGAATTTCATTTTAAAAGCCCGGCAGATAGTCCAGGTTATCTGTTAGGGCAAGTCACTATGCTTTGGCAACGAAAGCAAAAAAGGGTACTTGATCCTTTAAATTTAACACAAACCCAATTGGTATTAATGGCAGCCTTAGCATGGCTTTCGAAAAAAAGTGATGCCGTAACCCAGGTAGACATTGCCAACCAAAGCAATGCAGACAGAATGATGGTATCAAAAGTATTGCGTACCCTCCAGGAAAAAGGCTTTATCACCAGGCAGGAACACAAAACAGATACAAGAGCAAAGACGATTAAGTTAACAACTGATGGAGGCCGCGTTTTGCAAAAAGCTTTGATTGAGATTGAGCGTGCCGACCTGGCATTTTTTAATACCTTAAAGGATGATGTTTCGCTATTCAACAAACATATGATGCAGCTCATCGAAAAAAATAAAGATATTTAGGCTATACTATCTGTTAAAAGAGAATTCAATACTTCATTTATTGCAGATTAATGAATGATCTTTGTAAAAAAAACCTGCAAACATTTGATTTGCAGGTTTTTCTGTTTTAACATTCAATAATGTGGAGCCGAAGGGAGTCGAACCCTTGTCCAGTTGTGAGATAAATTATACCTTCTACATGCTTATTTTTCAGTTAATTTTCGGGAAATAAACGGGCTGAAAACCGACCTTATTTATGTCCTTAGATACTTTGTCTCACTTTAAGTCGTATCTCCTTAAAGCCAGCTTTGTTGTTTCGATGCCCCAGATTCTAACCCAACAATGCAGCAGTTAGAGGGACAAAAGTTATACCGCAGTCGATGAGAGTTTAGGTAGTTTTAATTGGTGTAGGAAAATCTATCTCTTTTCTAGGGAAAAAGAATCCTTTAATACAATTAAAATTCCTGATGCAAATTTGGATATGACTTTTAGCGTATATTCCGGCTCCAGTATATGCTAAGCCACCTTCAGTAAAAACACCTCTTGTAGAGTCAAAAACTTTGATGTTCGAATAACCTGTGTTTAGAATATCTTCGTTATATTTCTGGGTTATCTCTTTATGCATAAATTCTATTGTAGCACAATCTAACATCCTTAGTAAGCGATCATTATGTGGATCTACAGTCGCATTTAAGTTTTCTGGTAATTTTTTTCCGGCTTGTTGATATTGACTTTCCATCAATTTATGATAGACAGAAATCGTCCTAATGAATTTGGTATCTAGGAAATCACAACATTGTCCGAGCTGTAAGATGGCTCCAACAACCGCAGCTTTTTTTATTTTTCCCTGTGCTTTTTTGTGTGTAGCCCATTCTAAAGCTCTGTCGTAATTATTTTCCCAAAAGTACAACCCATGACCAAGCCAATCGTAGTTTTCTTTACTAAATGAAATCGTATCTGGATCGTTTACTAATTGATTTGCTTTACTTTCATCACAGCCATGAAAGCCAATAATCATATTAGGCCTTTGATCATACATTAATGATATGTTTAAGCTGGTTCTTCCTCCAGTTCAGAATAGGCACTCATCAATTTGCCTTTTTTTGTCAAAATACCAGCGTCGTTCAAAGATAAAATAGCTTCTGTCTTTGACATATTTTCTACTTCAGCAAGTTTTTTCTCTGCAAGCTCAATTAGTAATAATATGTCTTTTTCGCTCATTTTATAAATATTGAAATCAAATATAAAAATAATTGTCCAGTTTATAAGTTGTCAACGTAAATAAATCAAATATGTTTTTAATAAAAGAAGCGATATTAGAATCAAAAGGTGCTTATAAAAAATCTGCAAACAGATTAGAATAAAAAACCTCTATTTTAATAATTTGCGAAGTTGCTAATCAATCAAATAGAGGTTTTTTTGTGGAGCCGAAGGGAGTCGAACCCTTGTCCAGTTGTGAGATAAATTATACCTTCTACATGCTTATTTTTCAGTTGATTTTCGGGAAATAAACGGGCTGAAAACCGACCTTATTTATATCCTTAGATACTTTGTCTCACTTTAAGTCGTATCTCCTTAAAGCCAGCTTTGTTGTTTCGATGCCCCAGATTCTAACCCAACAATGCAGCAGTTAGAGGGACAAAAGCTAAGCTAGTTCTAAACTAGGCAGCTAAGGCGTAAGTATTTTCGCCAACTAAAATTTGATCGTTCACTTTAAGTGCTCTCCGAACAACGCACTGCATGCTAACATAACTTTCGCCACCCCGTCAAATCCAAGAACGGCCCCAGAGAAAGTTTTTCCGGTACAAATACCAGACCACAAATATACGAAAACTGTGTTAAATCACAATTTCCTTCATTTACCTATCAGGTTATGCTCCAGATCAACATGGATTTGATTGTTACCGAAACCCGAAAGGCATCACCACAACGGCAACAATAAAACCCATCTTCCTCAAATAAAAAAGAAATACGATCATCTACCTGCAAAGCGAATCAGGAAAATTCACAGCGACCACCATCTTTTTGTCTTTAAATTTTGGGCGTTGGTCGATTGGCTCCCCAGACTGGTATAATGCCCTGATTTACGCTGAAACGTTTGCCGGGTCTGCACGTCTTATAATCAGAACAATCAATAAAAACATTATAAAAACTTAAAATTTAAAGCATATGAAAACTTTACTTAAAACATTATTCGCATCATCTTTAGCATTGGTATTATCAACTTCAGCAGTAGTATCAGCTCATGCAACTGAAACCATTAAACCAGTTCATGCTTCAAAAGTGTTGAACTTCAAACGCATTAAAGTAAAAGGAAATGTAGAGCTGACCATTATACAGGGAAAACGTACAGGCATTAGCTATGCGGATGAAAACAGCGGAGAAGTTAAGGTGATGCAAAGCGGAGATGGTTTAGAAATTTCCGCTGCTGACAATAACACTGCGAGACTGACCATTTATGTAAATGATATTTACCGAATCCAAGCCATGGATAATGCTAAAGTAAAAACACAAGGTAAAATCAATGCGCAATACCTGCAGGTTTTTTTAAGCGGAAATGCATCCTTAGACTTAAACTCACAAACTGAAGGATTGTATACAGTGATTGAAGATCATGCTGACTTAACCTTAAGCGGCTCAACCAGCGACCATATGCTGGTAATGGGCAAAGAACAAAAGTTAACGATGGACAAATTTGTTGCCGCTAATACCAAAACCAGTTTAAACACTGAAAATTCACTTGCCTTGCTTGGTAAATAAAGAAAAGGAATTATACTTGATTCAGGCGGTTCGTTTACGGGCCGCCTTTTTTATTGGTTAAGAAAGCCGAGAACCAGGTTTAGCGCTGCAAAAGATTGGCTAACCATTTACCTAAATGGCATTAAACATTTCTGCTATAAAACTAAACAATCTGCGCAACCCTAAATAGATATATCCATTATCTTTAAGCAATCTGCTTAACGCTTCATCTACAGGGCCAGGCGGACTACATAACTTAATCAACCAAATATGATGAAATTCAAATTTATGATAATTGCTTTGGGAACAAGCCTTAGCTTTGGTATATGCCAGGCTCAAAACAATCCTGAGGCGATTAAAGATGACTTCAAACCCGCTGTAACCAATCAGCCAGGCCAGGAGTTTCCACAGGTTAATTCGCAAGGCTACGCCAGGTTTCGCATCAAAGCACCGCAGGCCGATAGTATTAGGGTAAGCCTAGGTTTGGGAGGACAAGGCGGAACTAAACTCACCAAAACGGCCGACGGTTTTTTTATCGGCACCACTGCCGGGGCAATGGACGAGGGTTTCCACTATTATCACCTGACCATTGATGGCGGCGTATTTAATGATCCTGGCTCGATGAATTATTTTGGCTCAACGCGCTGGGAAAGTGGAATTGAAATCCCGGCCAGGGACGAAGATTTTTACGCCAATAAAAATGTAGCCCATGGAAATGTGCAGCAAATACTTTTTCCATCAAAGAGTACCAACTCTTCGCGAAGGGCATATGTTTACACGCCACCAGGTTATGGTAAAGATAAACAACGCTTTCCGGTACTGTATCTGCAACATGGATGGGGCGAAGACGAAACGGCCTGGAGTAATCAGGGCCGCGCGAACCTGATTATGGACAACCTGATTGCAGAAGGAAAAATCAAGCCATTTATCATTGTAATGACCTACGGAATGACCAATGAAACTAAATGGGGACGTATGAAAGATTTTAAGATTGATGGCTTTCAAACCTTATTAACGGAAGAGCTGATCCCATATATCGACACCAACTTTTCAACGATAAAAACCTCAAATGGCCGTGCCATGGCCGGACTATCGATGGGCGGTATGGAGACACATACCATTACGCTTAACAAACCGGAACTTTTTGGCTACTATGCATTATTGAGTGGCGGAACATTCACCCCTGTCGAACTGAAAGACAAACCAAAACCGCGATTGATTTTCATAAGCTGTGGAAGCAAGGAACGTCCTGAAGGTGTAAAAAATGCTGTAGCGGCGTTAAAAGAAGCGGGCTACAATGCCGTTTCCTATGTTTCGGAAAATACAGGTCACGAATTCCAGACCTGGCGCCGAAGCCTTCGTGAGCTTGCCCCACTATTGTTTAAATAGATTATTGTGGTAACCTGCATAAAAGTCAATTCGTGAAGAATCGTCATTGCGAGAAGGCTTTTTCAGCCGACGAAGCAATCTATCATGCTTAAAGATTGCTTCGTCGTACCTCCCCGCAATGACAACATTTTTTTTAGTCTGTCAACAGTAGCGTGGTAAAAGTGCTTTTATTAACAGGTTAAATAGTCTTCGGCTACGCGCAAACTGACAGACCAAATAAATTTATTTAATTTTTAACAGCTGCTAATTATCAAACATGAAAGCTAAAAATATTATTGTCCTTTTTACCAGCTGTTTAGTTAGTCAGTTTTGTTTAGCCCAAACTGAACAGACATCTGATTTAAAAACATTCAGACCGGCTGAAAGCAATCAGCCTGGCAAATTATTTCCGCAGGTAAATAGGGAAGGCAAAGTAAGGGCAAGCTTATATGCACCACATGCATCTAAAGTCCAGTTGGACCTGGGTGGGAAAAAATATGAGATGACAAAAAATGAAGCAGGCCTTTGGATGGGTGAATCAGACCCACAGGACGAAGGGTTTCATTATTATCAGCTTAATGTAGATGGGGCATCAATTCCGGATCCTAACAGCCGTTATTTTTACGGTGCGGGAAGGTTGGGCAGCGGCATAGAAGTTCCGGCTGATGATGAAGCATTTTATGCCTTGCAAAAGGTACCACATGGTCTGGTGAGCGAAAATATTTACTACTCTGATTTAACCAAAACCTGGAGAAGGTGTTTCATCTGCACACCTGCAGGTTATTACGAAAACAACAAATCGCGTTTCCCTGTACTTTACCTTCAACACGGAAGCTTTGAGGATGAAACGGGCTGGGTTAACCAGGGAAAAGCAAATTTAATCCTGGATAATTTAATTGCACAAAATAAGGCAAAACCGATGATCATCGTTGCGGATAATGGCTACGCATTTAAAGCAGGAGATAATGCGATACCTTCAAAAGGACCAGGCATTTCAATTTTTGAAGATGTACTGATTAAAGAAGTCATACCCATGATTGATCAACGTTTCCGCACCCTGGCTGACCGTGAACACCGCGCTATTGCAGGGCTTTCAATGGGGGCAAACCAAACGATGCGTATCGTCATGAAAAATCTGGACAAGTTTGCCTATTATGGAGGCTTTAGCGGTACCTCAAATTATCCCAGCACGGATGCAGTCGATCCGAATGTATTTATGGATGGAAAGTTTAAAAATGGTACTGAAGTAAACCGTCAACTCAAGCTGCTTTGGCTCGGACTGGGTACCAAAGAACCTGCCCCTTTCCCTAAATCCGTTGGCGCATTTAAGGCAATGTTAGACCAGCAGGGAATTACGTATACTTATTATGAGTCTCCGAAAACAGCGCATGAATGGCTTACCTGGAGACGCAGCCTGCAAAATTTTGCGCCTTTGTTATTTAGGTAGGGTGTTAAATAATTAATATACACATGCTACTTTTGCAGCTGGATAGCCATTGATACCCAGTCTGTTTTAAATATTCGGCTGGACATTAATTTTTCATAACCAATATAAATTGTCTTTTGTTGTCACATTAAGGGATAATTTATTTAATAAAAATCAATATGAATAACAGGGATTTTAATTAATTATAGGCCGTGAAGAATCGTCATTGCGAGAAGGCTTTTCAGCCGACGAAGCAATCTTTATAACCTGAACTCGATAATTATTTAATTAAAATACTGCCTTATAAACGACCCATCCCTGGCCGATTCGTCATGCTGAACTTGTTTCAGCATCTTTTTAGCAGGAAAGACCCTGAAATGAATTACCTTCGGTGAGCTCGCTAAGGCTCGGTTCAGGGTGACGGCCTATTAATCAAATAACCGATATAAGCTAACGAGAGACAATATTAATAATCGAACTCAGGTTTATAGTAAGGCTTATTAGTATGATAGATTGCTTCGTCGTTCCTCCTCGCAATGACGACCATTCTATTGGTATCCATCAATAGTAACGAAATCGATTGCTTTTATTAATGCGTTGAAATAGTCTGCTACGCTCAAACTGACACACGAATTAATTTTATATAACTTTTAAACAGACTCTATCTTAATATCTTATTTTCTATCGGCCCGAGATAACTATATGGCAATTTATCTTTATAGATGATTATTTTTTCCAGAACAACTGCGGGATCAACCATCCATATTTTTACGGTGTGCCTGCCAGTATTTTTAAAAGAATGTGAAGAAGTAAGCGTTCTGGCATTATCCTTTACCGCGTTTGCCCAACTGGCATCAGATCCTGAGGCACTAGGCTTAGCTATAATGGTCAGGATTTGAGGTACTGCGCCATCTACAGAAATTCCAACCCTTAATCCTTGGGGCGAGAAATTTACCGTTGGTCCTACCACCAAATCAATTTTAGCCTCACCGCTTTCGGCAAAGAAAACAGGATATTCTAACACAGGCGTACCAGGCTGCTCAAGCGAAGCAGAGGTGACCGGAAAAACCGACATACCAGATTTTCCTCTTCCATAACCCGGTATGGCTTCCCAGCTGATCCCATTTCCGGATACTTTTTTACTGGCCAGGAAAGCCTCAAATGCAATTGGCGCACCTAAACTGGCAAAGGTTCCTTTTGCTTCTGCCAATTGCTTTGGTGTTGCCTTATTGGCTTTCACATTAATGACGACAGTGGTCGTGTCACCAGATATCTGGATTTTACCTTCGTGTTTTCCACTGTTTAGTTTGGTCCAGTCGATATCAACGAATACACGGTAATCATTTGTACCGGGAACACTTTCCTTTTTCAAACGGATCCACTGATCGGCTTTTAACTGGAAATTGATCGCTGCAGCCCCCTTTGCAAAAACTTCAAAGTAAGACTCCGATTTATTTAAAGATTCGAATGCCGGAAGCGTGGGCGCCGGAGCGGCTGAGGGCCAGCTATCAAATGAACCATCTATGGCAACACCAAAGCCCGATGCTGAAGGCACCTGGATTTCGTCTGTTTTCGGCATGATATTTTTCTTCGGATCGTTCCAACTCGTATACCCAATCCTTACCTGGTCCATCATATGGTTCCATTTGCCGCCAGCCAGTTGGTGGTTATACTCATCGCTAAGCTGTTGATCCTGTTTAAAAAGATCGAGCGCAAGGTTACGCTGAAGATTGGTAGCAGCTCTTCCTTGTTTAAAATACAGGCGGTTTTTACCAACCGCAATATATAAATCGGCAACCGTTTTCATCGCCTGGATGGGATAATATACCAATTGATAAAATGCATCTTTATATTTTTGAGGCAATTTCTTATTTACCTGCGCTGCCCTGTTGTTTAACGTGCTCCATTCCATACTTACGCGCTGCGCTTCATTGAAGTTTGCCAAACTAAAAGTTTCAGGACCCAGTAGTTCAGGTTTGCGCCTGGTGGTATATTTGGAGTAGAGGCGCACTAAATCTGCAATTTCTTTTGCCTGGCCGGTTCCAAATTCGCGTGTTGCCCAGTGTTCAAGAAAACCTGCCAGTTTTTCGCGGCTCATCGCTTTGGGGTTCCAGGCCATACGTAAAAAGAACTCGATGGGAATCTCCATGGGTTTCAGGTCGCCAACATTTACCACCCAAACACGGTCGGCGCCATACTGATAAGCCAGATTCATTTGCTCCCATACTTTTGGCAGGGAAGTGGTATTTAGCCATTTATAATTTCTGGGTGCGCCAACATAATCGAAATGATAGTAAATTCCTGATCCACCGCTTCGTTTGCGCTCCTGCGCAGTGGGCAAATGCCTTAAGTTGCCCCAGTTGTCATCGGCCCACAATAAGGTAATATCATCAGGAACTTTCATTCCGAAATCGTAATAATCTTTAACTTCTTTATATATGGCCCAAAGCTGTGGAATCTTTTCTACAGGCTGATCCATATTTTCTGTAAGAATTTTGCGTTGATCCGTAATAATATTCTCCAGCAACTTCACATTGGATGCCATATCTCCACCTTCAACCATGGGTTCGTCTCCATCTCCCCGCATGCCCATTGTAACCAGGCTTTCATAGTTTTTGTTTCTTTTAATTCCCTCCTGCCAGAAAGCTTTTAACCCCTGAGGGTTTGTTGCATAATTCCAGGCGCCAACCCCATGTTTTTTCCATTCTTGTTGCGCGCGGATCATCGGTTCATGATGGGAAGTGCCCATAACAATGCCATATTCGTCGGCCAGACGTGGATTTTCAGGATCATCTTCATTAAATGCATTACTCCACATGGCTGGCCATAGGTAATTGGCCCGAAGGCGCAGCAGCAACTCAAACATATGGGTATACATTTTACTATTCATCCCGCCAAACTTCTCTTTGGCCCAACCTGTCATGGCCGGGGCTTCATCATTAATAAATATCCCCCGGTATTTTACCGCAGGTTCACCAGAACTGTAAGTCCCGGAAAGCGCAAATGCACTTTGGCGGGGTTTGGGCGGAACATCGGCCCACCAATACCATGGCGATACGCCTAATTGTTCTGATACTTCGTATATGCCGTATATGGTTCCTCTTTTGTCGCTCCCTGCAATAACCAATGCCTGATTGACACCGGGAAACGGATTTTTAACAGTTGATATAACAAAACTCTCCCATTTGCCAGAAATGGTTGCACTGCTCAGCTTGCCTGATGAGGCCAACTGATCAATGAGTTTGCTTTTACCAAGGGTTCCGATTATAATAACAGACTTGCCAGCAGGACTCATGCTTTTTAATTCCGGCCTAAGGCCCGATACGCGGAAAAAATCCTCACTTAAATCGCCAATTGCCCTTATTACGCCTTTATAATCATTCCCATCATAAAAAATATTTGTTGCAGTTCCTTTTTCTATCAATGCAAAATCTTCTTTATTCTTTCTGGTTTCTTGAATAAATTGCTTTTCCAAACCTAAACTTGCCTGGGCTTTAGTGTAATTAATCCACAAAGAGAAAAGGATAACGAACGTAAAAAAAATATGGCTTTTTTTAAAAAAATTTACTGGCATTAGGGAAAGAAATTAGGTTCTTGATTGATCTTTATTTTTTTTAAGCTAGCCGGTATTTAAGCTATTGAAGTAACAGGTTAGCAAGTGGGATTTTTATTTCGGAATAGTGATTTTATTTGCCCAAAATCTTCTGGCCGCAAAAAAGGCAGGCACTTTTAAAAAAACGAATGAGCGACATCAATTGACGCCGCCCACCCAACTAAACCAAAGTATTATTAATATCCAGGATTCTGGTACGCTTTCTTTTCATCTGCACTCATCTGCATTCCGTCTATTTGCGCCTGAGGGATAGGACGTAAATATAAGTTAGGCGTAATGGTACGGGTTACGGTTTGTGGCGTGTGATCGCCGTATGCAGTTCCTGCGATGGTATAAGTAGCAGCAAGCTCGCTCCATTTCTGGGTACGGATCAGATCGTACCTGCGGTAACCTTCAGCATAATACTCTCTTGAACGTTCGGCCAAAATATAATTAATATCTATTGTAGCCGGGGTAGCCGCAACCATCGCTGCACTATTATCTGCAACTTTAGCCACATTTCCGTTGTTATCGAAACGCCATTTACCAGCTCTTGCACGAATTACATTAATGAGTTCGCGGGCGCTTTTGCCAGCTTTGGTTGTTGCTCCTTTCACCGCTGCTTCGGCTGCAACAAAATAAAGCTCGGAAAATTTAGCTACCGGAAACGGGCGCGTACTACCTGCGTTTGGTTGTCCTAAACCTGTGCCATTATCGGTACGGTAAGGACCTAATTTCCACAGCCCAGGGTAAACAATTCTGCTGATTCCGCCAGGAGCAATCACATAATCAGCTCTTCCAGGCAGAACACCAGCCCCTACGCCACTCACTCCAGCACCTGTTGGGTAAGCGATTGTGGCATCATCTGTATTTAGAAAGCTTAGTACAGCATCTCCCGGAACTACAGATAATCCGTTTGCGTTAACCAATGATGCGGGTGCACTTGAAGGTGGGTTGTAACCCTTAGGCCAGTTACCCCTGTAAACCGTGGTGAAAGTACCATCATATCTCGAATCGAGTGTTTTATCGGCAAAGGTATTTTTCAATACTTCAATGGTTGGTGCCATACGGTTCCATGGACGGCCTAAGTGCTGTTCTGCCTCGCGCTGAACGGAACTGATACCTCCGCTACGGATATTGGTGTAATTCCAGGTCATCATCCAACCTGCAAAATTATCTGGCGCACCACCGCTTCCAAACGTTAAGCTACCACCGTTAAATTTTTCGCTTGTTTGCGTATGGTCGGCATATAATAATGTTTCCTTGTTACGGTCATTCACCGCCCAGTTAACATCATAATAGGTATCCATCAGCCCAAATGTACCTGGGTTTTCGATTGCTGCAGTAGCAATATCGTAAGCCTGCTGAAAATAGTAATTGGCATCATGCCCATCAGGGTCAGTCCTTGCAGATGCAGGGTAGGTTGGAATATTATTTGGATTTTGTAACCACCATGCATAAGTTAAATAAGCTTTTGATAAAAATAGCTGTGCAGCTACCTTAGTAACACCGCCGGTAACCCTTCCCGTTACAGGCAGGTCCGCAATAGCTTTTATAAGATCAGGAAATACCGCTTTTGTATATACAACCGGTACCGTATTTCGTACGGAAGTTCTAACCGGATTGGTGTTAAATCTCAATTCGCCGGCACCCAGGTCAAGCGGAACGCCTCCGAAAGTTTGTACCAAAAGAAAATAGTCGAAGGCGCGGAAAAATCTGGCTTCGGCCACCAAGGCATTTGATATCCCCGCTGCACTGGCATTTTCGATGATACCACTGGCATTGTTGATGTTTGGAAAGGCTTCACTCCACAATATACTGCTCGGAAAACTAGTTGATAAGATGGAACCCACTCCGGAGCAGTCCATATCTTTAAAGTTTCCGTCAGCATCTTTGCCCCAGGTAGCCTCATCGGTTCCGGTGATTAAAGAATTGTAAAAATAAGCCTGCCCATAAATATTTCTTAAGTGGGCATACATAGAAGTTAGTCCACCGTTTACGCCTGTTACCGTTTTAAAATAATCGGGTGTAAAAGTGCTGCGTGGTTCTTCTTCCAAAATTTTAGAACAACCTGAAAAGATCACCATCAGTAACCAAACAGCTGCGACGGTTTTTAATTGTATATTTTTCATATCCTGTTTATGCTAAAATGTTAAATTAAGACCTGCAACGTAATTGCGGGTTGAAGGTGTATTGGTACCAATTGTTAAAATTCTTCGCTGATAAGAATTTACTGCCTGGTTTTCATCTCCATATGAATTTGTTTCCGGATCCATACCCGACTCCCTATGGTAAGGAGAGAACATGACGAAAGGATTTTGTACGGTTAGATACGCGCGAAGCCTTACATTTGAATTTTTGATCAGGTCTCTGTTAAAATCATAACCAAGAGAAATCGTCCGTATTTTAAGGAATGAAGCATCAAAATACCCCAATGTGCTTCCGTATTTAGGGTTATCGCCACTGGCTATACCTCCTGGTTTAGGATATTTGGCATCTGTGTTATCAGGTGTCCAATAATCTACCTTAACATTATTTCTACGACCAGTTAGTAAGTTCAGGTAGCCTGCTGATCCATAAAGTGTACTCACCAATGTTCCGCCGCTTTTAAAAAGTCCGACTACATTCAGGTCAAATCCCTTATAGGCAACGCGTGTATTAAAACCGCCGGTAAATTTTGGGTCAATATCGATAATTTGTCTGTCGGCAGCACCTATGGCTCTTGTTGGAACTCCGTTTGCATTATAGTCTCCGGTGTACTTCACTTTAATCATCCCTACGTTTCCACCTGGTTCAAGCACATTTAGGTAAGGATCTCCTGCCTGCCATAACCCGATTTTTTCATAGTCATAAATGGCATTGATATTATGACCAACAAACCATGCATTTCCTTCATCGCGGGTCTGTCCGGATGCCAGGGCGGTTAGTTTGTTCCTGTTTGCGGTAATATTGAAGCCTACATCCCAGGTCCATCCACCTTGATTTTCAAGGATGACCCCATTAACACTCAGCTCCCAGCCTTTATTCTGGGTTTGGCCGATATTAGCGGTATAGCTGCCTACCCCCGCAGTTGACGGTAATGCCACGCTAAGCAAAATATCTTTAGTTTTGGTGTCATAGTATTCAAATGTTCCGGAAATGCGGTTTTTTAAGATTGAAAAATCCAATCCATAGTTCCATGTTTCAGAATATTCCCATCCTAAACCAGGACTTGGAAGCTGAGACACATAATATCCGGTTGCATAAGTATTATCGCCAAAATTATATGGGCGGGTACTCAACAGTCCGAGCGTTTGATATGGAGCAACGGCCTGATTGGAAGTTTGTCCGTAACCAACACGTATTTTTAATTTATCAATTACGGAAATGTTTTTCATAAAAGATTCATTCATCATGTTCCATCCTACAGAAACCGCAGGATAGGTATGCCACTTGTGTCCCGGCGCCAAACGCGATGACGCATCAGACCGAAGGGTGGCACTTAATAGGTACTTATTATCGTATGAGTACATGATCCTTCCCATGTAAGAAATCAAACCGGTAAGGGTATAGTTACCGTTGCCAATTGTGATTTCGCCATTGGCTTGTCCCAGGTTATAAAACTGGAAAGCTTCAGCAGGAATATCCCTGGCACTCATAGAAGAAGAATTGAATTTATTTTGTTCCGCAGAATATAAAGCAACCGCATTGAACGTATGTTTTCCAAAACTACGATCGTAGGTCAGTAAATTCTCCAATGTCCAGTGGTAGGTTTGCGCGTTACTTACTCCGGCAGTAGAAGGTGTAGTGGCTGTAGTACTGCCCACCCCAACACCAGTAAAGTTACCATTGTTGCTCTGGATAAAATCCAATCCCAGGTTGGCACGGTACTTCAATCCTTCAACCCATGGAATTTTAACCTCACCATATAATGAATTATAGGTAGCAAAACCACGCGTTTCATTTAACCATTTGTCATGCAAATCCTTTACAATACCATTGGTATAAACAAAAGCTTCATCCTGAGGCATTCTAACGGTGCGTTTTAAACTACCATCTGCATTATAAGGATTTGAGATCGGAGTGTTACTCAAGTTGCCATAAATACCAACCTGATTACCCTCACTGATATTATAGTTATTGTTGGTGGTAAATCCAACACGAAAAAGCTTGCCGATTTGCTGATCAAGCGATGCTTTCATCGAATACCTGGTGTATTGCTGCGTTGGAATTAAACTCTGGTTTTTATAATACCCGCCACCAAAGCTATAGTTGCTGGTTGCAGAACCACCGGTTACACCTAAATCATGACTGGTTACAATAGCACTTTTATTATAAAAGAGGTCCTGCCAATCGGTATTTACATCATTGGATTCATCCACACCAAGCGTTGTAAATAGCCCTGAGGCTTTCCTCAATGCAACAAATTCAGGTCCGTTCATCATCGGATATTTTGCAAACAAGGTTTGCAAACCGGTATAGGTGTTGTAAGAGATCTTAGCTGGCGCTCCAACCTGCCCCCTGTTGGTCGTTAATAAAATTACCCCATTGGCACCTCTGGAGCCGTAGATAGCCGTTGCAGATGCATCTTTCAAAATATCGATACTTTTAATATCGTTAGGGTTGATATCGCCGATTGAGCCTGGAAATGGAATCCCATCCAACACCACAAGCGGATCATTACTTGCCGAAAGAGAACGCTGACCACGGATCAGTATCTGCATGGTTGCGCCTGGTTTGGTTGAAGTTTGGGAAATATTAACACCTGCCAAACGTCCCTGAATAGCCTGAGCAATATTGGGTGCCGGCACTTCACGGATTTTTTCTCCGCCAATAGAGACTACAGAACCTGTAACAGCTTCTTTGCGTTGAGTACCATAACCTACCACAACCACCTGGCCCAACTCTGCTGCGCTCGGCTGAAGGGTTACATTTATGGTGCTCTGACCTTTCACCGGAACTTCCTTAGTGGTATAACCTACATAGGAAAATACTAAAACGGGGTTTGTTCCGGTAGTGGTGATGGAAAAACTTCCATTACCCTGCGATGAAGTACTGGTATTGGTTCCTTTTAAAACAACACCAACACCTGGCAGTGGATTACCTTGTTCATCCACAACCTTGCCTTTTACCACAGTTTGTGCCTGTGCAATAAAAGCTGAAAATATCAGTGTTGCCAATAACATCACTTTGGGGAGATACCTGAAAAATTTCCAGCGCGACGTTACACAAAATTGTAAAATTTCACTTCTCATAATTTATGGTTTATAATGGTTAAAGAATAAGAAAGACAGCTCCGTCGATCGAAACAATCAACAAGTGTAATGTCAAATTCACTCGCCAAAAATCAGGGGACGACACCTTGTCTGGTCAGTTCTTACTTATGCTGTGATAAAGTTATTTACATTGCCCATCCGGTCCTGATTTGAATGTGCATATTAATAGAATAAATGTTCAAATTGAGAGGGCGCTATTACGACCATATAAGACACAAAAATCAAATACAAAAGCAAATCATTTATAAGACAAAAATTTGCTAACGAAGTGAACCCTCGTGTTTAACCATTGGAAAGTCGATTTAAAAACCGCCTTTAAATATTAATAAAGCCAGTTTTAATCCAAAAAAAGATCTGATTACACTTGTTTGAAAAGCAGACTTAACCTTTAATTAAGCGTGCTAAAATCCAGAAAAATGGCTGATAAAAGGTTACAAATAGGAGAAAACAGGATAAAAATCAATCTTATGCAATCGGTTGAATTTTTATTTTTATTTTAAAAAAAAAGATAACTAAATAACCATATTATTACTATAATCATCAAACTTATCCTACAATCACACAGCCCTATATAATGGTCGTCCTCTCGACCGAAGCCACGCGAAGTGGAGAAATCTTTGTACTAAACTATTAAAATCAGATTTAAAAGATTTTGCTTCGCAGAGCCTTCGGGTTCTCCACTGCGGTCGAAATGATTTTTTCTATGAGAGATTCTTTAGCAACCTGGTGCCATTAATCATTCACATTAATTTATAAAATAAATTATCCCGCAGTACGACAGCGAGATGCTATGCATATTTCTGATAAAAATTTAAATAGGCTAATTCTTAAAGTTCATAGCCACGCTACGGCCAGAAACAAAAGAATTTCCACAACTAAAGCTAACCTTTGCTATCGTTCCGGGCAGAATTTTCAGTTATACATATGCTATTTATTCACTTCCGCTTCAAAAGGTGAAGCCGGCAAACCTGCTTTATTGTATAAATTAGCGCGATCCGGATTATCTGCCCACGCATAGCGAACAAAGGCTGGCTTTGAAACCATGGGGCTCGAAAGTACAACGGCGTCTCCTGCAATCCTGGCCCGGGCCCAATAAAAAACCTTATCTTCTCCTGCAAGGGCGAAACCGATCAGTTTGTCGGCTCCTTTTATCATTAACCCAGGTGAACTGTGGTCAAAATTTATGGTTAGGTCAGATCCCTTTAATTCATTTGATTTATAAATAGGGCCTGAATAAGTAAGCTGATCATGGTAAGCTAAATGTTCGGCCCATAGTGCCAAACGTTCACCCACGTCTTTTTTATCGAGCGGATGAATATCATTCCATTCGCCGGAATCAATGGTTACCGCCATTCCCGTATTGGGTACAGAAAGTGCCTCCAGCTGACTTTGCCTAAACTGTGCCCAATTACTTTCTTCGGGCAAGTAGTTGGCTTCCATAAAATTAGGAAGCTGTGCATAAATAAAAGGCAGATCACCCTGCTTCCATTTATTACGCCAGTCTTCTATTAGCGCAGGCAATAATTGCCTATATGCTTTCGGATTTCCGGTATTCGTTTCTCCCTGATACCAAACAAAACCTTTTATTGCAAATTTTACAGCGGGTGAAACCATGGTATTAAATAATCCGGTTGGCTCGTTCTGTGCAACCAAAGGCATTTCGGCATCGGCGCGGAAACCCTGGTTTTGCTTTGGTTGGGCATAGCCCACTTCAAAACTCCATTCTCCACGTAAGTCTATTTTTTTATCGGGCGTTAACAAAGAATAATTTTTATCGGGTACAAAGCCGCCTTTGCCACTGTTGCTGATGACTTTAACAATAAGAATATTTTTTCCTGCTTTTAACAGTCCTGCAGGAACAACATACCTGCGGGGTGGATATTGATAGGTGGTATTGCCAATAAATTGACCATTAAGGAATACCGAATCTGCATCGATAATGCGGCCCATATAAAGCTTAGCCTGCTTTCCGCTCATTTCTGCAGGGATTTGCAGTTCTTTTCTGAAATAAAGAATTCCGTTGATGTTCCGTATTCCCTGATCTGCCCAGTAACCTGGCATCCAAAATTTTCGCCAGCCGCTGGCATCAAAATCCGGATCAATCCATTTTACAGGGCCTGATAATCCTTCATCAACTATTGTAGCTGATGTTGATGGCCTGGCTAGGTTTTTCTCTTTAAGTTTTTTCTGGTAATTGGCCATAAAAGCCGAATCCCTGAAATTATTTATTTTTCTGAGTTGTTCAGGATTCGTCAAAAATGCATCACGACTCATCCAGGCCTCAATAGGAGTACCGCCAACGCTCGAATTGATGATGCCAATAGGAACTTTGTATTTTTGGAAGAGCGTTTTGGCAAAAAAATAACTGGTTCCCCCGAAACTTAAAATATCCGCTCCTGTAGCTGGAAGCCATTTTCCGGGAGGAAGATCGGCAGATTCTCCTGAAAGGTTTGCTTTGGTTGGAACGAAAAAATTTCTGATCATTGGAAAGTAATCCTTCTCAATCACCTGCGGATAAGCTTCTTTTAAACGCTCCATGGGTAAGGCCATATTAGACTGCCCTGAACAAAACCAAACATCCCCCAGCATAATATCTTCCAGGATTATTGTATTTTCACCTTTGATCATCATTTTAAAAGGGCCGCCAGCTTTCATTTTGCCCATTTTAACAGCCCATGAGCCCTGATCATCGGTAATAGTCTTGTATGTTTTTCCGTTAAAACTGACGGTTATTTTTTCTTTTGCTGCCGCCCAGCCCCAGATCGTTAGATTGGTTTCGCGCTGGAGCACCATGTGGCTGGATACCAATTGTGGTAAAGTAATTTTGGCAGAAGCCGGAAAACTGAAAAGCAGTAGCCATACCCAGCTGCATAAAATGAATTTTGTTCTCATATTCTAATCAATTTCCAAAACTATCTAACCGCGTCTAGCTTTTTTTTGCCATTTGAGTATAATACAGCCAATAATGTTCAAAATTGTTTATCCCGGCAGAAGTAGATCCACATCATATCTTTAAACGAGCTGGCTTAGTTAACCTTGATATGGAAATAATCAAAATCCGCGTGCCCGCCAATTTGTTCCGTCGCATAATTGAAAAGGCCAAAGCGATAACCCATAAAGTGCGGAATAGTGTAAGCCATTTTTAGTTTTTCGCCAACGGTATTCCATGATTTACCATCTAAACTGTAAGCGAAAGAAGCCAGGTCACGACGATCCGTAAAATCACAACTTACCCTTAAATAAATTTTTTGCTGTTTCAACGGAATTTTGATACTTTCGGTCGGCTGCGTATCATTTACTGTATTCACTACGATAAATAAGCCTTCTTTTAAAGATTTAACGCCAATCCAGCCATACTTTTTCTGAAGCAGTAGCATCCCGGTGCAATCGCCCACCTTCATATTTTTCAGATCGATGCTGGTTTCGGCTGAACTCCTCGGCCCTACGGTTCTTTGGGTAAGCGTATTTCTGGCAGAGAGCACGGAGGTATCAATCCTGGAGGTTTGAATGGTTAAATAACCTTTCCTTTTGGTGAGCGACCAATTGGCATGATCCGGATTATGATTCCATTGCCAAACTTTTTTAAGTCCCCTCTCTTCTCCTTTACCATCAAATTCATCAGAATCGATAATACCAGGAATCAGGCTTTGGTTTTTAGCCAGCTGAAGTGTATCCGGAACTTTCGAATTTACGCCCAGAACCGGCCAGCCCTGTTCCCATTTTACCGGCACAAGATAAGGAATCCGCCCTACTGCACCATAATCGCGAAAAAGGTAAGAAAACCACTGTCCTTCAGGGGTACTGATCAACCCACCCTGTGCAACACCTTTGTCCTGAAGGCCGATTTTTCCCGTGTATGGCCCCATGAGTTTGTCAGCCTTATGGATAATTACCGTACGCATACTGTTTCTTGGCCAGGTAATATTAAACAGATAATATTGGTCTTTCACCTTGAAAAGTTGAGAACCTTCAGCAGGCAAACCAGGATTGTTACCAGCCACCTGAGTGGCATTTTCTATCAATACCTGAGGGCTCGTGCCAGTTTTTATGCCGGATAAATCGGTATTTAACTCGGCAAGCATAATTTTACCTGCACCATAAACCATAAATACCCGGCCATTTTCAAAAAACAGGGAATGATCGTGAAGTGCAGGACTAAAGGCAGACCTTTTCCAGGGACCTTTTTCAATATCTGTAGTAGAATAGATGTAGGTTTTGTTGGTAGTACCAGAAAAAGTACTTACATAAAACCGGCCTTTATGATAACGTAAACTACTTGCCCATGATCCTCTTCCATAATCATTTTTGCCGTTATTCAAATTTACCTGGTCAGTATTTGCAAGGGTATCATATACATAAGTTACCATCTTCCAGTTGACCAGGTCTGTAGACTTCATAATCGGAAGACCCGGACTCATGTGCATGGTGGTACTACTCATGTAATAGGTTTTTCCAACGCGAATGATGGATAGATCGGGTACATCGGCAAAGATGATGGGATTTGTAGCAGACTGACTATAGGCTGAAAAATAAGAGAATCCACTTAAAAGTGCAACAAACAGATAAAATACAAGGTTTTTCATAACTGGGGTAAAATGATTTATTAAATATAGTTATATTAAAGAACTAGAAAATATCGTCATTGCGAGGAGGAACGACGAAGCAATCTCTGCTGGGGGTGATTCTTGCTATAAAAGATTGCTTCGTCGGCTAAAAAGCCTTCTCGCAATGACGATTTTTGACGAAAACTATATCATTAATCCGCTCCTCATTGATATATCTCAAAAGATATCGTCATTCCCAAAAAGTTGGGAATGACGATTCTTCGGGGAGAGCTATATCGTTAATGCTTTTGAATAAAAACTATGAATGGCAAAAGCTTATTTGCCTTTAAGGGCTTCTGCAACACCTACGTAAGCGGGTTTACGTACAAAACCTCCTGTCCACAGTCCAATTGGCTCATCAGGTCTCCAAAATGAACTGGCTGGGCTATCTAACGGACTCCAGATGGTAATGCCATAACGTTGAGCAGGCGGAATAATCTCAAAATACTTATCAATCACATATTTATACATATCTGCCTGTGCTTTGTATTCTTCTTGTGTCACAGCAGCTGTCTTTTTATTCGAAACCCCGAGATCCAGTTCAGAAATCTTAATTAATTTACCTGTGGCCGCCAACAGTTTAAACATTTCGACTATTTTCGTTTTATCGTTTTCGGTACCCATGTGCATTTGTGTACCAATACCGTCCACCTTCGCGCCTTTGCTTTCAATATATTTTACATACTCAATCAATCCCCTGCATTTATCAAGGCTAGTTTCTAAACCGTAATCGTTTATAAAATGAATATCAGTTGCATTACCATATTGGCGTGCAAGTTTAAAGGCAGTCACAGCATAATCTTTGCCTAAATAATCCTGCCAATAAAATTCATCAGCAGCTATATTCGTTTTACCCACACCTGTTTTCAACTGTGATGGGTCCGGCCAGTCAGACATTGGCTCATTAACCACATCCCATGCTTTTACGCTGGCTTTACTAACGGCAAGCATTCCGGCGATCCATTTATCAAGTGCAGCTGTTAAAATAGCTTTTTTCTCGTCGGCTGTTTTTTCAATGATCTTATCGCCCCCATTTGGATTTACCCTGTTAATGGAGATTTTATCCATAGAAATTTTGCCGGCATAGGCACCGAAGCTAAAAACCAAACGTGTTCTGTCACCGGCGGTAATGGTTTTTTCCAATTGTACAAGTTTCCAATCCGTTGAAATATTAAAAGAGCCAAAATCATCTGCTCCATAACTTTTGGTTTCCTGTGCTGCTACTGAGGCTGCTCCGGCAACACTGCCTTTAACATAAAAGCTGAGTTTATAGGTTGAAGCGTTTTGAAATGGAGTAGTGAAATCCATGGCCGTCTGTGCCTCCCAGGAATTAACAACCTTAGGATTAGACATATTGAGTGCATAGCCCGTGCCGCTATAGCCATCACCCTTTGCCGAAACTTCCCTAACAGAACTATTTCCCCAGCCAAACCAACCTGAAATATTTCCCGATTCAAAGTCACCATTGCTAATCAGGTTGTCCTCAAGTGCCGGTCCGCTGGTTCCTTTAATAACTGTAGGTGCAATTAAACTATTAAGGTACTTGGCATTTTGATTGGCATGCCAGCAAAGCGTATGCCCATACACTTCCATATTTGAATTTTTAGCATTTTCCAGTAATTTCTTCGTATTATCAAAATCCATACTGCCATCATCTTTCACAATGGCGCCGTGTTTCATTTCATAACCGATTACAATCTGGTTGAAATTACTGTTCGCCAGGCGATACAACACCCCTTTGTTATTGTATTCGGTAAGTGATGTGGCTACCCCCAGTTTAAAATTCGGATTGGCAGACCAGTTGAAATAAGATTTTAATGCACTATAAGAATCAATCTGTTCCTGCGCAGCTATTGATGCAGGTTTTTCAACAGAAAAATCAAGTGCTTCATGCTTTTTGCATGATACCGATAAAACCGGAATACCGATGATTAAGGCAATTTTATAAATATTTTTCATCTTGATTAACATTTTATTTTTTAACCGGATTAAAGGTTTCCATGGTTACGCCGCGGTTACGCATCACGAGTGTATCAGTAGTGGCTACAGACATGTCCGTAAGATCAATGTTGTAATTCAGATAAAGGGCATCCCGATCGGTATTTCCCCAGCTGTTCTTTTCTCCCCGCTTGATAAATTTACCATTTCCGCTGGCTGTAAACGTGTTATCGGCAGCAGATACTGTACAGTTGCCTGAATCATCGAAAGTAAGCAGCAATTTGCAGGTGATATTCCGGTTATCTTTATCTTTAAATACGGCATTAAACGTATTGGACTTTAAGGAAGTAGTTACCACCTGATTTACCTCATCACTTTCAACAAATGTCATGTGTCTGCTAACGGTTTTATTTAAACTGGTATTGCCGTTTTTACCGGTAATTACATCTTTACCTCGGCGCAGGTAATAGCCATGCCAAGGGTTGATGTATTTAATGGCATATAAGGTATAGTTCTTGGCCTCCAAAATCTTATCAGCATTTTGCACCGAAGTCATCCGAAGCGGAATAACGTACGTATTTTTCAGCGCAAGCGGGTCGGCAAAAAATGCATCGGTAAGCTGTACCTGCACCCCACCGGTAATTTTACCTTTAGGTATGGTGATGGAACCACCCTGAATACTGTAGTAGTTTGCAGGCATGGCCACCACGTTTCCGGCGCCGCCAAAAGTAAGGTTGCTGGCCAAAGAATTATCTACGGCCACACCAATACTTACATCATTTTTAACTTCATACACGCCACCTGTGGTTGCCATGATTTCGCAACGGTGCTGGTTGTCAAGAGAAGTATCATATAAATCTTCACCAAGGGTAATGGTACGAACAGGGCTCTGGTAGGCAAAATATACAGTTTGGGTTCCGTAATCAGGAAATTCCCACTCCTGATTTTTGCATGCTCCTAAAAACACGGCCATTGCCAGCAAAAATTGGATTTTCTTTTTCATTTTCTTTAAATTTTAATCCTGGTATTGAGAACTACCAGCCTGCGTTCTGGATAAGGTTATTATACTTTAAAATTTCGCTATACGGTACCGGTCCATAAATCATGTAAGGCTGATACACGCGATTTTCTACATTAATCGGGGTAAATGTTGTTCCGGTAATGCTTGCTCCCTGGGCCACCTCATTCAGGCTGGCATTCCACCTGCGCAGATCCCAGAAACGGAAGCCTTCAAAACACAGTTCCAGGCGGCGTTCGTTGCGGATCAGTTCTCTCATTTTAACCTGATCTGATTTGATCGATTCGAGGTAAGCATCGTTATTATTGGTACCTACACCTGCTCTCCTGCGGATAGCCTTAATTACATCGTAAGCTGAATAAGCATTGGTGCCGCCATTTAAAGGCCCCCAGGCTTCATTCGCAGCCTCAGCATAAGAAAGGTAAATTTCTGTATACCGGATCCGTGGGTTATAATGTTTCTGATTGGTGGTTGATGAAGGGTTCAGGTTCACATCCTGTCTGAGGAGTTTTCGCATGTAATATCCGGTACGGGTAGAAGTTTCAACTTTATTCAAAGCATCATTCGTAGGCCCGTTAAGCGTTGTATTAATAGCGCTACCAGCAGTTCCTGCTGTACCACCATTCACCAGGATGTACAATTTCAACCTTGGATCGCGGTTATCGTAAGGATTGGATGCCGAAAAACCGCTATTGGCGTCTGCTATCGGATAGCCGTTGGCCATTGGGAATGCATTCACCAGATTTTGTGTCGGATTGATCCGGCCGCTGCCAAAGAGTGTTGGGGGAAAGTTGTTTCTTTCCAGGTCATTGCTATTGCCCACATCACTCCGCCATAAAATTTCAGAAGGGTTTACACCCGATGCCAATCCATCAATACCGGCATCTTTATCATACCATTTAATGTCGTTCGCAGTCAGGTTTACCAATCCACCCCTTAAATTGATTACAGCGGCAGCATCATTTGCTGCTTTTTCCCATTTGGCAAGCGTTGAAGGATTAAATGCCGGACTTGCAGCCAGCAATGAGGCTTTAGCGCGGATGGCTTTTGCTATACGTGCTGTTACACGCCCCCTGAAATAATAGCCAAAAACCCGGTTATAGTTATCTTTTCCTACTCCCGAATATTTAGCAGGTACCTGAGCATCACTGGCGATATCCTCAAAATCAGTAGGCAGCAGTTGCTCAGCCATATCCAGATCGCGATAAATTTGCTCCATAGTTGCATCAAATGTGGCTCTGGGTTTATTGAAATCGGCATCCTGGCTTTCTGGTTGCAATACAACAGGAACACCAAGCAATTGCCCGTTATTTCCTTTACCGGCATGCGCCTGCAGAAGGTAATAATTAAACATGGCACGGAGTGCATAACCCTCTCCTTTCATACGATCGTTAAACATGCGGTTAATATTGGGTTCAACGGCCCATTTCACCTGGTCTGTTACCGAGAAAAACAGGTTGAGGTATTGTATAGCAGCACGCGAATTGGTCCACTGGGAAAGTGGATTGTTTATCGCCGTCCATTGCCCGGTAGCAATTTTCAGGTAAGCATTATTGCGGTCATTGCTTACGGCATCATCAGTCGCTACATCATTAAACGACCAGCTATTGGTGGGTATGCGGGCATAACCGTTCAGCAGTAAACCCTGTGCATAGGTTGCATTGTTGTAAGTGCTTTCCAGATCGAGATTGTTCTCGATTTCAGGTTTTAACATATCCTTGCAGCCAACAGAGAAAAGCAGTACTGCCAAACCGATCAGAAGTTGTATTTTTTTCATATCTATTTGTTATCAGGGTTAAAACAAAGCCTTTACACCGAGGTTATAAAACCGGGTTTGAGGTGAAGTATTGACATTGAGTTCCAGTATATCACGTTCCGGAGAAATGGTAAGCAGGTTCATACCACTGGCATAAATACCTAATTCCCTTACGAATCCGTTACGGAACAGGTTGGCCGGAAACTGGTAAGATAACTGCACTTTCGACAAATCAAAACGGTTCGTACTGTACAGCCAGAAGTCTGAAGAGCGGAAATTATTATCGCTGTTTGCTGTGGTTAACCGTGGATAGGTCGCTGTAGCTTGCGTTTCAGGAGTCCAGCGGTCTCTAACTACTACGGAATATTTATCCTCGCCGTCTACCCAGAAATAACTACTGTTTTTCATGGCTTTGGCGCCATAACGGCCGGTACCCAATACAAACAGGGTTAAATTTTTCCATTTCGCAGTCAGGTTAACACCCAGAGTCATTGGTGCTCCCATCCATCCACCTTTACCCAGGTAAACTTCATCCCTTGTATCAATAATACCATCACCATTCTGGTCTTTGTATTTTAAATCTCCGGGTTTAACCTGGCCAAAAGACTGGGCAGGCGAAGCAGCAATATCAGCAGTGCTGGTAAAAAAGCCCATACTTTGCAGCCCCCAAAGCGCGTCGAGTGGTTTTCCTGTACGGTTCAGGTAATCAAACTGGTAAGATTCAGCACGTTTGGTGGCTTTGGTATCGTAATAGGTGCCGGTTACCCCCAGAGTCCAATCTATCTCTCCGGTTCTTTTATTCATCCTGATGCCAAAATCGAATCCTCTGCGCTGATCGTTATCGTAGTTTACAAACGGGATATCAGAATATACCGGAAATCCGGTAGTCAGGTAGGAAGGATAAAGTACACCCGGCTGTACTACATTGCCGCGCATTTGACTGAAAAATGCAGAAGCGGTAAAGTTGATCAGGTTTTTGTAGAACGATCCTTCCAGACCGATATTAATCTCTCTTCTCTGCGGAAACTTTAAATTAGGGTTATCTCCTCTTCGACGGTCAAAAGTATGTACCAATCCGCCATCACGCCAGCTGTACCAGGCCGCATCGTTATAGGTAAAGTAGCCCTGGTAAAGGTTATAGTTGTTGATGTCGAGGTCGGTATTCAGGATTCCTGCAGAAGCCGTAACCTTCAACTGATCAACGATTTCTGAATTTTTAAGAAACGCTTCTTCACTAAGACGCCATCCTAAAGATAATGTTGGCGAGAATGCGCCACGGTTAGCTATTGGCAATTTTGCCGAATATACATATGCACCGCTGAAATCGGCATAGTAACGATGATCATAGTTGTAACCCAACTGCAAACCCAGATTGGCGTTGTTGGTAGCATGATAAACCGAAGATTCGCTGATGTTAAAACCATAACCCAACAATGATCCGGTAACATTATGCTTTTGTTTAAAAGTACGTGCATAATTAAACTGACCTGAAAAAGAGATGGTTTGGCGATAGGCACTTCCGCTCACGTTCTGTACGCCCGATCTGGCATCAATACCATACTTTGTTAAACTCGAAATCTGGTCAATGCCTGCATAATTGTTCCATGTTGCTTCGTAAACCGAATAGGTATTATTATACGATTGATTAAAAGCACTTGAATAATCAACCGCTAGCATGGTTTTAAAGCTCAGTCCCTGCATCAGGCTGTTAAGGTCAAAATTTATCCCGGTATTAAACTGGAACTGGCGGGATACGTTACGGTTGTAACCTCCTGCATAAATACTGGCAAAAGTATTCGTCTGGTCCAGCTGGCTTCCGCCCAAAAGATAGCTGCCATTGATGATATTATTGCTGTTATTGGCCTGTGCCAGCGAAGCCACATCGCCAGGCTCGATCATACTGATGGGAATAAGCGGCGCAAAACGATACGGACGAACCGTAGCTGCGCTGCCCCAATAATCTGTATTTACACCTTTTCCGGTATAGAAACTGGCCGTAGCATCCACATTTAAGGAAATGATCTTATTCAGTTTTACATCAATATTTCCACGTACATTAAACCGGTTGGCACCACTGTTTTTTACGGCTTCACCAAAATTCAGCAGCGAACCAATCGACCAGTAACCCAGGTTGGTGTAATAACGTGTGCGGTTGTTTCCGCCTGAAATTTCTGCGGTAAGGTCGTTTCGTCCATAGCTGTTTCTCAGATAATCTGAAGAATAGTAATCTACGTTCGGGTAGCGGTAAGGATTTGCCCCGGAGGCATAGTTGTATATGGTCTGCTGGGTATAAAGGTCTGGCAATCCATCATTGCGGCGCGCTTCATTATACAAGGTCATATATTCTGCAGAACCCAGAAACTGTGGATAGCTTTTAGGAATATTTAAACCTGTATTGGCCCTTACATTTACTTTTTGTTCATAATTACCTCCTCTTTTAGTGGTAATGTACAATACGCCTTTAGCTGCACGGCTACCATACAATGCTACCGCATTAACACCTTTAAGTACGGTAACCTGGTCAATTTCCGTTGGCATAATGTTGTTGATGTCTCTCGGAATTCCGTCTACCAATACGAGGTAGCCGCCCATTCCCCAAATGTTACCGTTAAAACCCGGCAAAAGGGCATCAAGGCCTTCAAGGCTGGAGGTAGTATAGTTTTTTTCCAGCATTTGAGATAGATTTATGGCCGAAACATCACCTAAAAGGTCGCGTTTAGCCACTTTTCTGAATGCAACCTGTACAGAATCTACCTGAGGCATTACAAATATGGTATCTTGTGACTGGCGTTCTTCGCTTTTATTAACGGATTTATTATTTTTTCTGGCCTGCCTGTTGGTTTGCGCTGATCCTGCTGCCGGCAGTAAAAAGGCAACGGCAAGGCATAAGGCTGATATTATCTTGATCTGTTTCATTTCATTCGTTTGAATTAGTTTACGCCCTTACCAGCCTGGATTTTGTTTAAATTCCATATACATGTTTACATCGGCATTTTTGAGTGGCAGCCAATAATGTTTCTGACTAAACTTCCGCTCCAGAATAACCACTTCTTTCAGGTTAACAACCCGGTTAGCTGTAGGGTCGGTAGTGCTGAAAGTTCCGCTACGATCAAACTCAACCGATGTTTTCAACGTGTATGGTTTTTCAATCAATAGCAACCAGCGGCGCAGATCGTTAAAGCGGTGGCCCTCAAATGATAATTCTACGGCGCGTTCTCTTCGTACTTCACCCAAAAATCCATCTACCGAAGTCAGGAACTTAGCTGCCACATTAGCTACTCCGGCCCTGGTACGGATCACGTTGATGGCATCAACCGCTGTTTTGGAAAAACCAGGATCTTTACCTGTAGGCGAATTGTAGCCCATCAGCGCAGCTTCAGCATACATCAGGTAGATATCGGCCAAACGCATATAAGGAACATAAATGTGAAGGCTATTGCCATACGAATAACCATTATCATATTTGTTAGCCGTAATCGGAATAAATTTGCGCAAAACATAACCGGTTCTGCTTCCTGTACTTACATCGCGGTAACTTCCGCTGGTGTATAAATTGGCATATCTGTTTTTCTCATCACTGGCACCCATCGCACCTTGTACAAATTTTACACCGTCATAAACGATGTCATTATAAAACCTTGGATCTCTACCTTTCCATGGATATTCAGGATTGTAACCCGATTCACTGTCGGCCTTGGTAATATCCTGGATCGGCAAGCCATTGGCCATACCGTAATAATCTACATAATTAGCCGTAGGCGTAAACTTTAAGTCGCCTTCTGAAATCACTACCGGTGTATATTGCTTACTGGTTCCCCAGTTGGAATTATTGGCACTGAAAAACGGACCGCGGAATATGGCTTCGGTGCTTCCGGGTAAATCCCAGTTTTGCCCGCTGGTGTAAAAATTACGATAATAGTTTTTGAATTCTACCAGGGCATATTGCGTAGTACCACTTTCGGTAAGGGTAAGCAGCTCGGCAAATGCAGCTGCTGCTTTTTTACAGTAGTCGGCATCGTAGGTCTTGCTACCGGTGGATTCGAAATTCATCAGCGGACTTCCTGCCCACAGGTAATTTTTACCCAGGTAACCCAAAGCCATGATTTTATTGATGCGCAATGCGTTTTTTCCCAGGCTACGTTTACCCGCTGTGGTATTGTCCCAGTTAACCGGTAAAATATCTGCAGCAGCCCTAAAATCTGCAGCAGCTTTGTCGGCACACGCTTTATAGCTTAGGCGTGGAAGGGTGAGTTTTGAATCGGTAGGCAAAACGGTATCTATATAAGGTAAGCCACCAAAATATTCCATCAGCCTGTGGTGAAACCAACCGCGGAAAAACAGCAGCTGCCCCTTGATCAGGTTTCTTTCCTCATCCGTAGCATCTGTCATCTTATCCATATTGGCCAGGCCCATGTTCACTTTACTGATCCCATACCAGGCCGCTTTCCAAAGGTCCTTGTTAAAACGATCGTTATTAGTGCTAAAATTATTGTGGTTCATCCAACCCGAGCCCCAGCCATCAAATTCAGCTTGCCAGCCCCAGAAATTTCCATCGTCTATTTTATGGATAAAATGAAAGTTTCCGGCGGTTGAAGTAATCTCATCCTCTCCCCAATTCCAGGAGTTGGTCCAGTAGTTTGTGCTAAAATTTACAATACAGTTGTAGAGTTCTTCGGTATAGCCCTGGAAATTAACAAAATTCTTAAAAGCCTCTTTTTCCGAAATCACTGTTTCATCGGCTTTATCCAGGTATTTTTCACACGAAGAAAGGGATACTGTCGACCAGATAATGGTACAACATACTAAAGTTTTGATATATTTTTTCATGATTGTAGCATTAAAAAGTAATGTTAGCCCCAATGTTAAATCGCTTTACAGTTGGATAAGCACCTTGTGATGCCCAACCTGTTCCGGCAAAATTGGACTCCCGGTCATCAGGCATCTTGGTCCATACGTACAGGTTATTTCCGTTTACATATACCCGCAGCGATTCCATGCCGATACGTTTGATGAAACTTTTACTTTTTTCGAAAGTGTAAGCCAATTCTGCATTTTTTAACCGGATGTAAGATCCGTCGTACATGTAGCGGTTACCGGAAGTATAGCCACTGGCCGTAGATAGCCACCGTGGTAGCGGCACATCGGCATTTGGGTTATCTTTGCTCCAGTAAGATCCCTCATTATATACCAAATGATTCTGGCCGGCTAAACTGCTAAATACCACCTGGCGGGTTACATTGTTTACGCCATAGAGCTGAACAAACAAACTGAAACCTTTCCAATCTACGCCAAATGTAGCGTTGTAGGTGTTTTGAGGGTTTGATGGAAAACCATAAGGAATATTATCTTTTGAATCGATAATACCATCGCCGTTATAATCGATGATATAATAATTCCCCGGTAACTTTTGCCCGTCGTTATTGTCGTGGATAGTGCTGCCATAAAGTTCATCCCAGGTATTGTAATTTCCGGCACTCACGTAAGAATAACTCTGGCTGATTTGTTTATTGGCCCTTTTCTGATATTCGGGTAACAATTGGGCATCATCAGCTTCGATCACTTTATCTTTTGCATGGGTATAGTTCAGGTTGGCCCAAAGTCTCCAGTTCTGTCCCAATCTTTTGTTAAAGGCCAGTTCCAGCTCATAACCCTTGTTTTCTACAATACCGAGGTTGGCCACCGGTGCATCAACACCGAAATAAGAAGGGATGGCGCGGTTAGCACCGAGAATCAGGATGTCGGTACGGCGGTCGCGGAAAAAGTCAGCCTTTCCGGTAACCATACCTTTAAAGAAACTATAATCAATACCAAAATTGGTTTTCTTTACCTTTTCCCAATGTACATCAGGATTGCCAAGCGCTGATATTTTATACCAGGTGTACGGACTTAATTCAGAACCCTCGCCGGTTACGCCAAGTTTGGTCTGACCGCCGTACGCCCACTGTGTAAGATAAAGCCAGCGACCGCTTACATTATCATCACCAATGGCTCCGTACGAAGCACGCAATTTAAGCATATCAATGAACTTCAGCGGTTTCATAAATTTTTCCTCACTTAACATCCAGCCCAGTCCTCCTGATGAAAAGAATGCGAAACGGTTTTTCGTACTGAATTTCTCAGAACCATTGTACGCACCATTATATTCGATCATGTATTTATTGGCATAATTGTAGGTGGTACGGAAAACCCAGTCTTCACGGTAGTTTGGAATCTCACTTCCTGTTGCTACTTCATTCCGGTTGAAAAGTCCCATAGCTGTAATGTTGTGGTTGGTACCCAGTTTTACAGCATAATTGAGTTGGCCCTGGTAGAACAACCTGCGTTGGGTAGACCAATCCTGCACGGTACCTCCACTTGTGGTCCAGTTGATCCCATTCTGAAAATCGAAGCGGTTGGTTCCGTCAAATGCCTGCTCATAAGTAGTTAATCCGGTTTTTGGATCGATCCATTTGCTTTGAATACCATTGTACAAATCATTAATCCCCCTGTTTCCTTCTATAAAAGAATTATCCAGCGCAATGGTACCTTTGAAGTTTAAGCCCTTTACCAGCGATCCCAGGTCCTGGTCAAGTGTAAAATCGGTTGTAATCCTGCTCGTGGTGGTATAGCCTACCCCACTAACGGCCAGGTTCCGGGCAGAGTTTAAACCTTTTTGCACATTTGGTGCATAATAACCCCATGTACCATCCGAATATTGCGGCATAAATACATCAGGAGCAGTAGAATAAGCAGAAATCCAGTAAGAATAATCGCTGTTGGAATTGCCCCATGGGCTTTTCTTCACCCCTCTGGAACCTGATAAATTCACTTTAAAAAGGGTGGATTTACTCAGTTGAAAATCGAGGTTACTTCTCACATTTAACCTGTTAAATCCGTAACCTGGCTCGTAACCACGATCATTTTTAAAAGTGCGGAACAAATCGCCTTCATACAGGTAATCAGCATTGGCAAAATATTTAACTTTAGCGGTTCCGCCCGAAATGTTTAGGTTAACATTGTTGGACAGGGCATAATCTTTAAACAATACCTCGTCCCAGTTTACATTCGGATAGCGTTCTGATTCTGCTAAATTTGCAGGATAACGGTATTTATTAATCGTAGCCTGCGGCAGATAATCTGCCCAGCTTTCGGGCTTAAGGGAAAGTTCATTTTCAATAGCCTGGTTTTTTATGGTCAGGGCATCATAAGAATCATATTTCCCCGGTAAACGTGATGGAGATTTAATTACATTATTGATGGTACCCCTGATAGATGCCTGTCCTTCGCGGCCACGTTTGGTGGTAATCAGGATTACGCCATTGGCTCCCCTTACCCCAAATACTGCTGTTGCAGAAGCGTCTTTCAATACAGATATGGTTTCTACAGAACCGATATCCACACTATTCATTGTCCGTTCAATACCATCTACCAGGATTAACGGACCGGTATTGTTCCATGTACTACGACCACGGATCAGTATTTGAGGATCTTCCTCGCCGGGCATTCCTGTACTGGCAGTAGTGATCACCCCCGGCACATTACCGGTTAATGCAGCACCTATGCTCGATACCCCACCGGCACGTTCCAGTACCTTACCCGTAGTTTGCGCAATGGCGGCTACCACACTGGCTTTTTTCTGTGTACCGTAACCGATTACCACTACATCATTAAGGGCAGATTGATCTTCTGAAAGGACAATTTTGAGGTTGTTTTTCCCTTTTGTAGAAACTTCCTTAGTTACCATACCCACGTAACCAATTACCAGAATGGACTGATCGCCAGTTACATTAATCACAAACCGGCCGTCAGTGTCCGTTTGGGTACGGATATTTGTGCCTTTAACAGTAACTGTGGCACCTATTATTGGCGTTTGCTTATTATCGGAGATGGTTCCGGTTACCTTTGTCTGCTGTGCAAAAGTGATTTTAATCATCAGCATTAAGGTTAGCATTGTTAAACAACATCTTTTAAAGAGTTGTCTTTTCGGGCCCAGGTTATCCCCAGCAAAATGCAATAGTATAATTCTTTTCATTTTTCGAAATCATTTATTGAGCATGATGGGTAAAATTGATGACGTCTGTTTGATATGGCATTCCGGAACATTTTATTCCCGACAAGACGTTTCGAAAGGAAGTAGTTTTCCTAAATGGAATTTTAAGTAAATCTCTTAGCATTATTATTTGGTTAGGGTTTTTAAATAGGAAGAAAAGTTGATTTTAATTCTTTCTTCAATAATGATTAGCTTCACGATGCGGTAACGGTTACTCTCCAATTTAACTGATACGGATAGACACGCTATCTTTTGAGCATGATTTTATCATTTTGCTATTAATTGTGTAATCAGTTAAGCGCATACCGAAGCCTTAAAAAAGTTACTATGTTGGTGGTTTCATCCAATTGCGTTTTAGCATACCTATTTTTGTAATCAGCATTTCCGGTCTGGGTAATCTAACTTCCGTTTGTATTTTGCTTGTAAATGCCACCTGGCATCTACCTCTCATCGTCGGTAATTTTTAACCAAAGCAATAGTGCATTTAGCTTTGATGAATTTCAGATCGACTTGTTATGGCTCAATACCTGCATGTAAATGAAAGTCATTTTTCAACTTATACAGCAAGCCATTGCTTAGCCATTACAGCGCTTGTTCTACCTATCGCTCAATGGAATTAAAAGTGGGTAAACCGAAGTTTTGGATTGGTATTGATTTGACATCGCCGGCAAATTTGTTCCTTTTTGCAGGGCCAGATTGCTTAAGCCTTCCTCATAGAAGTTGATCAGTTGATTAGTCATGGTTTATAAGTTTTATTTGGTTAATCCAAACATAGCCCAAAAACGAATTTAAAGGTTAGAAGATTTGTGCATAAATCAGATACAAATGTTCTATCAACTCAAATAGCTGAAATACAATCATTTAGATAAGTAAAAAACCGTTATTTATACTAATACTCGAAATATTATATTTGATAAAACGATTTTACCAGTACAAAACAATCGATTGCATAATAGTAAATTTCAGCTAAGTACCCGCATCAGGAGCATGATCATGCTTACGGTAAAGGTTCAAATATTCTGAAGGTTGCATACCAAATTTTGATTTAAAAGACTTGGCAAAATAGTTTGGTGTAGCAAAGCCTACCAGGTAAGCAATCTGCGAAATATTCAGGTCGCTTTTTATGAGTAAAGCCGCAGCTTTATCAAGCTTTACCGAGCGGATATACTCCACCGGCGAAAGCCCCGTTAATTCCAGCACTTTGTGGTAGAGCGAGCCACGGCTCATCCCTACATTTTTGCTTAAATCTTCTACAGATAATTGTGAATTATTGATGTTATCCTCAATGTACTTCAAGATATTCTTAAGTAACTTATCACCATGCGATTCAACCGAAATCTCCGCTGTTTCCATCTTGATCTGTTTGGTATAGGTATTTTTCAGGGTACGGTTAAGGAGCAAAAGGTTTTTGATTTTAATATTGAGGATATCAATATTAAAAGGCTTGGTGAGGTAATCGTTTGCGCCAATTTCGAGTCCCGTCAATTGTTCCTGTTCTCCTGTAAGCGCAGTTAACAGAATAACCGGAATATGTTTTGTTCTTTTATCTTCTTTTATCTTTTTACAAAGTTCAATACCCGACATATTTGGCATACTGATATCGCTTACGATAAGCTCAGGATGGTTTGCCAGTGTTTTTTGCCAGCCCTCCTTACCGTCGGCCGCTTCTACAATACGGTAATGCGCTTTCAAATTATCTTTCAGGTATTCCCGAAGGTCCTGATTATCCTCTACGAGCAGAATGGTGTGAATTTCTCCATCCGTTTCGCTCATGGCTTTAGCTGAAACTTCTTCCTCAGTCTGTATTGGGGTTTCGGGGCTGGAAAAATCAACGTTAAGTTTTTCGATATGGTCTAGCAGCGGTAAAGGCAGGGCAATCATAAAATGTGTGCCCTTTCCAACTTCGCTTTGCAAATCAATGGTCCCACCCTGAATTTTGACAAACTCTTTGATGATGGAAAGCCCGATTCCACTTCCCTGGTTCAGGATAGATACCTCGGTATCGGCCTGAAAAAATCGTTCGAATACTTTCTGCTGCTCTTCTTCGCTGATGCCAATGCCCGTATCGCTTACCGTGATCAGGACAGTCTCTTCCTGCCCGTTACGCGGTGTTCTCTTTAAATCAACGGTGATGGTACCACCTGATGGCGTAAACTTAAAGGCATTGGAAAGCAGGTTGAATAAAATACGTTCCAGCTTGTCATGGTCAAACTCCGTTGGATAGCTATCGAACTGGGTCTGGAAAGTAAGACTTATCGATTTCCGTTCGCTTAAATCGTTGAAAGATTCGATTACATCGGCAATAAAGGAAACCAGTTCACCCGGGGCATTATTGATCTTGAGTTCATTTTCTTCAATTTTACGAAAATCGAGGATTTGGTTCACCAGGTTGAGCAAGCGGCGGGCATTCCGTTTTACTATTTTAAGCGATGCGTTTTTGGTCTCATCGCCCTGTTGCGAAAGGAGTTTCTCTACCGGCCCCAGGATAAGCGAAAGTGGTGTACGGAACTCATGGCTCAGGTTGGTCAGGAATTTAATTTTCAGCGAATCCAGCTCATGCAACCGCTCAGCCTCTTTTCTATCCTGCAAAATCTGCTGTTCAATTTTTGTTTTTTCCTGCACCAGCGCAAACTTTCTCTCCAGGTTTTTGATGCCCCGGTGGCGGATGTAAAGTAAAGTACCGGCAATTGCAACCAGGTAAAAAATATAAGCATAGATGGTTCTCCACCATGGTGGATGAACAATTATCTTTATCGAAGATTCAGTTGTATTCCAAACGCCATCATTGTTGCTTGCCCGTACATGGAAGATATATTCTCCCGGATCGAGATTGGTATAAGAAACCGTTTTAGCTGTACCGGCATCAATCCATTCTTTGTTAAAACCTTCAAGCTTATAACTATAGCGGTTTTGTTCCGGAGCCGTGTAGTTTACACTTACAAAGCTCAGTGAAAAATTCTGCTTATAATCCAGGTCGATTTTTTTGGCAACCGAAATATGGTCGGTTATCGGTCCGTCCTCGCTCGCCTCGATCACATTATTGGAAATTTTTAGCTCGGTAAAAAGTACAGCGGGAACATTTTTGTTTTTTCTGAATCCGGCAGGGTTGAAGTAATTCATCCCTTCTGCCCCACCAAAAAATATTTCACCGTCTTTGCATTTTAAGGCTGCTCCCCTGATAAAGCTATTGTTTTGCACGCCATTGTATATGCCGTAATTGCTAAATTTTTGTGTCTTTGGGTCGAAACGGCTGATCCCTTTGCTGGTACTCAACCAAATATTATGATTGTCGTCTTCAACAATGGCATCGATAACATCATTTGCCAAACCATTACGTTCGGTAAAATTGATGAACTTATTTGTCCTTTTATCCAATAGGTTTAAGCCGCCTCCAGCTGTACCGATCCAGATCCGCCCCTTTGAATCTTCCAGAAAGGCCTGAACAATATCGCCTTTAAGGCCTGAGTTAAGTTCGTCATAATGTTTAATACTGGTCTTATCAGCACTAATCATAGCTACACCAGAACCATGAGAGCCTACCCAAATGTTTGCAAAACGGTCTTCTTTAATAAAACGGATATAATTATTAAGTGGAAATTTGCGGTCTGTGGGCGACTGTACCTTATCAACATACCTAAAAACAACCTTATGGTTAGCATCCATCACATTAATTCCCCCTCCATTGGTGCCAACCCATATCAACCCGTTTTTATCCTGGGTAATGCAAAATACATCGTCAGAATTAAGACCGGAATCCGTATTGCTTTTCCGGTAAGAGGCCGCTTTGCTTAGCGTAGAATCGAGCACGATCAGACCATAGCCAAAAGTACCCAGATAGAGTTTCTTGGCTGAACTGACAAATAGCGACATCAGGGTTAAACGCGGCGGCAAACCCAACTTCTCTAAATTAACTTTGTGGAACAGACCAGTATTTCTGTTGAAAATACTCAGTCCGCCGCCCTCTGTAGCTACATATATCTCCGTAAGGTTTTTCGGTGCAAATGAAGTTACTACAGGTGCGTTTAACCCATATACATCGAACACATTGCTCTTAATGAGGTTAAAGAGGTTGAGGTTGCTATCAAATTTATTGATTCCCTCACGGTATAACCCTAACCAGTATATACCCTCTTTATCTATATACACATATTTTACACTGGTGCCCCTTAGGCTGTAGGGATTGCGGGGATTTGGCCGGTATACCCTCACTTTTTTGGTACGGAGATCAAAAACATTAAGGCCATCTTCGGTACCCAGCCATAAGTGACCGTTTGGCGATACAGCAATACTTTGAACATTGTTATCACTTAGTGAATTGGGATCGCCAGGAACGTGTTGATAGTTTTCAAATCCCATACCATCCGATTTGAGCATACTTAAGCCTGAGGTAGTACCAACCCAGATATTGCCATCACCATCTTCGGCTAAAGACTTCACTATAGTTCCTGCCAGTTGTACAGGTTTATCTGCTGCAGATCCGATCCGGATAAAAGAAGCATTTTTCCGGTTAAAAAGAAATAATCCATCCTCTGTTCCTATCCACATCCGATGTTTGCTATCTTCCATCAGGATGTTGATTATGGTTGGCGGAAGTTTACCCAACTGGCCGGCTGCAATTGGGAATTTAGACACTTTTTTGGTATCCGGATCAAAAAGATCAAGTCCGGTAAAGGTGGCCACCCATATTTTACCCAAATAATCACTGGTAATATACCTGATCAGGCTGTGACTGAAACCTGTTGGGCCATTTGAAGCACGATAATTAATGAAAGAATTTTTTCTTCTATCAAAAAGGGCCAGTGAACCCCCACTGGTACCAAACCAAAGGTTTCCCCTGCGGTCTTCATGAATGGCCTTAACCTCATTAGCCTGAATACTTGTAGAATCGTTTGCCTGATATTTATAAGTGGTAAAGTTGGTACCGTCAAATTTATTTAATCCATCTTCTGTACCAAACCACATCAATCCGTACCGATCTTTAAAAATTACGGTTACATTGTTAGACGATAACCCGTTTTTAGAGGTCAGAGAGGTGAAACGCAATTCAGGCTGTTGCGTTTTAGGCTGTGCTATAATATCGCCCGCATTAAAAAGCAGGTAAACAAGTAGAATGAAGGATAGATAAGCAGAACCCTTGAGCATATTTAATGATTTTGCTGTATTAATAAAATTTCAACTTCAAAAGGTGTAGAAAAGCTAAACAATGCGCTAAAATCTAAGGAAGATTCAAAATTATCTGGATACATGATCTATTTGGCTTAGTGGCGGTAAGATAAAAAAACTAATTTAGTTCATTGCATCATTACCGCTTTCACAGTATTATTTTCTTCATTATCAGCTTAAAAAACTGATTATTTCCTGAAATCAACCACACTCCAATAGGCTTTTTTTCTTTGCAGGTTTTGATCAAAAAGCAAGGGATAGTTTTTTCTTCCGGGTACGGGGTATTGATCGAGCCATGTAGAACGATCAGAAAGATTCCAAAAAGTTACACTGCTGATTTCCTTCTTAAAACTTCTGAAAATAGAAAAAATCCGGGTGTATCGGTCAATTTGCTTTTTTTCGAGCGCTGCTGTTAAACGGTCCTGCTCATCTGGTTTCTTAGCCCTTAAGTTTTTCTCCCAGGGATAGATGGACAGATCCAGTTCTGTGATCTGAATTTGCAGACCAAGAGATGCGTATAATTTTAATGATTCCCGTAATTCGGTATCATCAGGTTCAAAAACAGACCAATGCCCCTGCAGCCCTACCCCGTGAATAGGGACCTTGTTATCGACAAGTTTTTTCAGCATTTTATAAATCTTGGCTCTTTTTACAGGTCTCTCAGAATTATAGTCATTATAAAAAAGCAATGCATCAGGATCAGCCTCATGCGCATATTCGAAAGCCCTGGCAATAAACTCTTCTCCACAGGTCTCATTCCATAAAGAAGGCCTCAAATATTGGTCATCTTCATCGCCGATCACTTCATTAACAACGTCCCATGCATATACCTTTCCCTTATAACGGCCCACCACGGTTTTAATATGATCTTTAAGCCTTCTGAGCAATAGGGCTTTATCTACCCGGCCTCCGGAACTGTTTTTAAAAATCCATGCCGGCACCTGCTCATGCCAGCATAAGGTATGCCCCCTTATTTTAAGTCGGTTATCATGTGCAAAATTAACCAGCGCATCGGCATCCGCCCAGTTATAAACATCTTCGCGCGGATGAATAGGTTGCATCTTCATGGCGTTCTCCGGCGTTATGCTATTGAATTCCTTTAAAAGCAATGCGCCCTGCTCCCCTTTAATGGTTTGGGGCGAAACCGCTACGCCAATGTTGAAGTAAGACTGATAATAATCTTTCAGGCCTTGATTACTTTTTTTAACTTTAGGGTAACTGCCGCAACTGGCAAAAACCGCGAAAACAGCAATAGTAAAAATGGCAATATGAAATTTAGTTGTACGCATTTATATTTGGTTGAATGGCAAGGTCGATTTTATCCTCATCAGGGTAGCGGAAAAATCCAGTAAATTTAGACCTAAGTAAATACACCGGCAGTCATATTTGTCAAAACAATAAGAACAGATGTTCAAAAAAGCATCAAATCGCTCACAATTGGTTAAATTAATAACCCAATAAGCAGCGAGGCCATCATGTCATAAATTCATTACATGACATTTGTTTCCTTAAATTGACGATAAGAAGCTTGGTCAGCACAAAAAACCTGCGATTTTGCAACTTTATCGCTTACCTGATCAAATATGAGAAAACCGAAAATCTTCCCTTACCTGGCCGTTTTACTTTTGGTTACTGGCATCATGTTCAGTGCATATAAAAACAAGGAGTTTAACACCAAAGGATTAAAAGACTATTACCGAAAATATTTTCCCATAGGTGTGGCGGTTACCCCATGGGACCTTAGCGGTGATAAGCGGAATTTAATTCTTAACCAGTTCAACAGCATCACAGCTGAAAATGCAATGAAAATGGGCCCGATCCATCCTATGGAAAACACCTATAACTGGAAAATGGCAGATTCTATCGCATCGTTCGCCAGGATAAATGGACTGAAGCTGCGTGGGCATTGTTTGGTATGGCATAATCAAACCCCTCGCTGGTTATTTAAAAATGAAGATGGAAGTGTGGTATCCAAAGAAACTTTGTTAAAAAGAATTCAAACGCACATTAATACTGTTGTAAGCAGATATAAAAAAGATATATATGCCTGGGATGTGGTTAACGAGGTTATAGCAGATGATTCTGCCTATTTCCGCAAATCGCCGCTATACCAGATCGCAGGCGAAGATTTTGTAGAAATGGCTTTCAGGTATGCCCACCAGGCTGATCCCAATGCCCAGTTGTTTTACAACGACTATAACACAGAACAGCCATCTAAACGTGAGAAAATTTACAAAATGCTTAAAGGTTTGCTGGCTAAGGGTGTGCCAATCCATGGCGTTGGATTACAGGGCCATTGGTCTGTAAATAATCCAAGTCGTTCTGAACTGGAAAAATCCATCGCCCTATTTTCCTCATTAGGGCTTAAAATTCAGATTACAGAGCTGGATGTATCGGTTTATAGCGGCAATCAGGGCGGACGGTTAATCCAGGGCAATAAAAGTAGCAATACCGAACAGTTTACACCTGAAATGGAAGAAAAGCAGCGCCAGCAATATAAAATGATTTTTGAAGTGCTGCGTAAATATAAAGCTAACATCACGGGTGTAACTTTCTGGAATTTATCAGATCAATACAGCTGGCTGGACAACCGTGGCCGGAAAAATTTTCCGCTGTTATTTGATCAAAATCTGATGCCCAAAAAAGCATTTTATGAGGTGGTAAAATTTTAACTAACAGTCTTACCTTGAGTCGTTTGAACATATAAAAAAAATGACTTTTACAGTCATACTGAGGATATAAAATTTTAATTTAAAAACGCTTTACGTCTACATACAGGCACTATTAACCAGATCAATCTAAATCATCGAATCTTTTAATCTGCAATAACAAACAGATACAAAAAAATTCTTAGCAGTAAGCTTTTAGCAGCACAGTTATGAGAGAACACAACGACCTTAAAAAATTATTTCTTGCAATCTTGCTCTGCAGTTTCTGCGGTTTCGCCGGCGCCCAGGAGTATCCATTTCAAGACTACAAACTTCCTTTTGAAAAGCGGGTAGATGATCTGGTTTCAAGACTTAGCCTGGATGAAAAGGTTATGCAAATGCTTAACTCGGCACCGGCGATTCCCCGCTTTAAGATTCCGGCATACGACTGGTGGAACGAAACTTTACATGGAGTAGCCAGAACGCCTTTTAAAGTTACTGTTTTTCCTCAGGCCATTGCCATGGCTGCAACTTTTAATCCATCTGCACTTTATAAAATGGCCGATTATTCTGCTTTAGAAGGTAGGGCTATTTACAATAAAGCGTTAGCACTGGGAAGAACAAATGAACGTTATCTTGGCCTGACCTACTGGACTCCGAACATTAATATTTTCCGGGATCCGCGCTGGGGAAGAGGCCAGGAAACCTACGGTGAAGATCCTTACCTGACAGGCACGCTCGGCGACGCTTTTGTTAGAGGCCTGCAAGGTGATGATCCAAAATACCTTAAAGCTGCTGCTTGCGCCAAGCATTATGCGGTACACAGCGGTCCGGAACCACTTCGGCATGTTTTTAATACCACAGTAAGCGCTTTCGATTTATGGGACACCTACCTGCCCGCATTTGAAAAACTGGTTACACAATCTAAAGTTGCGGGTGTAATGTGCGCTTATAACGCCTTTCAAGGCCAGCCTTGTTGCGCCAATGATCTTTTAATGACCGATATTCTACGCAGAAAATGGAACTTTAAAGGTTATGTTACCTCTGATTGCTGGGCAATAGACGACTTTTATAAAAACCATAAAACCCATCCAAATGCAGCATCGGCGGCAGCCGACGCTGTTTTTCACGGAACGGATCTGGATTGCGGTACCGAGGCCTACAAGGCGTTGATCACTGCAGTAAAAACGGGCATTATTAAAGAAAAAGACATTGATGTTTCGGTGAAAAGATTATTTATGATCCGGTTCCGGTTGGGCATGTTTGACCCGCCTTCCATGGTTAAATATGCCAATACCCCTGCTACTGTGCTTGAAAATAGCGAGCATAAAGCACATGCCCTTAAAATGGCTCGCGAATCGATGGTGTTACTCCGGAATGAATCACATACGCTGCCATTAAAAAAGAACCTCAGAAAAATTGTTGTGTTGGGCCCTAATGCTGATAATTCAATTTCAGTATTGGGTAATTATAACGGAATTCCTTCAAAAATTACCACAGTTTTAGCGGGCATCAGGGAAAAGGTTGGCCAGCAGACCAATGTAGTTTACCAGCAGGCCATTTCATTCACCAATGATACGTTATTAAGTTACCTTGATTTAGACAACGAATACAGAATAAACGGTGTTCAGGGATTTAAGTCAGAGTACTTTAACAACACTACGCTTGAAGGCGAACCAGTATTAACCCGTACAGAACCCAGAATTGAAAACAATTGGCAGGAAGGTGAAAAAATTGCCGATAAATTAACAGCCAACCATTTTTCTGCCAGATACAGTACCACATTTAAACCATCCGCTTCAGGTTCGATCACTTTTGAATTGAATGCTGATGACGGCTATCGTTTTATGATTAACGGTAAAAATGTAATTGATGCCTGGTCGAGGAACCGATGGGGCGCTAAAACCTATAAACTAGAGACCGTAAAAGATTCGGTTTACAATCTGGTTGTAGAATACTGGCAAGGGGAAGGAAGTGCAAACATCCGCTTTAAGGCTGGCACCTTTGTAAAAACCGATTTCAATGCACTGACCAAAAGCCATGCAGATGCTGATGCCTTCGTATTTGTAGGCGGAATTTCTCCACAACTTGAAGGAGAGGAAATGAAAGTGGATTATCCTGGATTTAGCGGAGGGGACAGAACTTCTATCATGCTGCCTGCCGTTCAAACAGCCTTAATGAAATCGCTTAAAGAGACGGGAAAACCAGTTGTTTTCGTGATGATGACCGGTAGTGCCATCGCCATACCATGGGAAGCTGAAAACATTCCGGCTATTCTAAATGCGTGGTATGGTGGTCAGGCTACAGGCGAAGCCGTAGCGGATATTCTGTTTGGCGATTACAGCCCATCCGGGCGATTACCGGTTACCTTTTACGCAAGTGATCAGGACCTTGGTGATTTCAGCGATTACAGCATGAGCAACCGAACTTACCGTTATTTTAAAGGTAAACCACTCTATGGATTTGGCTATGGACTTAGCTATTCTTCTTTTTTATATGAAAAGTGCGTTGCTCCTGCAGTATTAAAAGCTGGAAAAGGTATGGAGATATCAGTTCAGGTTAGTAATAAAGGAAGTGTAAAGAGCGACGAAGTTGTTCAATTGTACCAGCTCAATAACCAAAAATCAATCAAATCAGCAGCTAAAGCTTTAAAAGGCTTCAAGCGGATCAGCCTTGAACCCGGAGAAAGTAAGCTGGTTAAATTCAGCTTAAAAGCCAATGATCTTGCTTATGTTGACCAGAATGGATCGAAACAATTTTACAAAGGCAGTATTACATTGGCAATCGGTGGTAGCCAACCAGATGAGTTAGCTGCCAAAAGCGGAAATATCATCAAAAAAGTTATTCGAGTAAACTAATCTGTACCTAAGATAACTCATTAATCCTTGCAATAAACCATTAACAATCTACAACAATGATAATGAAACAAGCAAACCAAAAATACCCTAAACTCACGCTCCTATTTTGTCTATTATTCATGCTGGCTAAAAATTCTTATGCTGATGACCATATTGCCAGCCATCGTCACCTTGCAGACCCGGCCACGCTGGTTTATAACGGAAGGGTTTACCTGTATGCCTCAAACGATGATGACAATACCGATGATAAGGATAGTGGTTATAAAATGAAATCCATTGTTTGTATTTCCAGCAGTGATATGAAAAACTGGACCGACCATGGTGTGGTGTTTGAGGCGCCACGTGATGTAACCTGGGCCAGCAGAACCTGGGCGCCTTCAGTTATTGCCAGAAATGGTAAAATTTACCTGTATTTTGGTAATGGCGGCTCAGGAATTGGTGTAGCTACCTCCTCCTCTCCTATCGGACCATTTAAAGACCCATTGGGCAAAAAGTTAATTGATAATGAGACGCCTGGTGTACAGCCTGCAAAAAATATGTGGTTATTCGATCCGATGGCCTTTTTAGATGATGACGGACAGGCCTATTTATATTTCGGAGGCAATGGCGAAGACAATATGCGCGTAATTAAATTAAATGAAGATATGATCAGCGTGAATGGACACGCAACTTCATTTCATGTGCCTGCTTTTTTCGAAGCTTCATGGATGCACAAGCGAAACGGCAATTACTATTTTTCGTATTCCTCTAATCCTAAGGCAGAAATGAGGATTGATTATATGATGAGTACAAATCCGACCACCGGATTTGTTTACAAAGGTGTTATTGGCGCACAACCACCCAACAATAACAATAATAATCACCATGGCATATTTGAATTTAAAGGAAAATGGTACCATGCTTATCATAACAGAGTTGTGGCTATTAAAAAAGGTATTCCTCCGGTTTACAAACGGAATCTGGCAATTGAAGAGTTAAATTATAAGCCGGACGGTTCGATTGTTCAAATTAATTATACTGTAAATGGCGTAACGCAAATTGGCACAGTAAATCCTTACCAACGTAACGAAGCCGAAACCCTGCAGGATCAGGAAGGGATCATGACTAAAAATGCAGCTGATGGCGGGATGCAGATTTCGGGCATGAAGAATAATAACTGGATCAAAATTCAAGGTGTAGACTTTGGCAAAAAAGGTCCAAAGCTATTTAGCGCCCAAATCAGCGGCCTCTCACCGGGTACAAGCCTTGAGGTGCGCGCAGGCAGTTTAGATGGAAAACCGATTGCAAAACTGGTTTCGACCGGAAAACAGGCAGCTGGCTTACAACTGCATACCGGAAAAGCAGAACTTATCAAGGGGAAACAAGATCTGTATCTGGTAGTATCTGGGGTTGATTCGGCTAACGGAATTGATATAGACTGGTGGCGTTTTCAGCAGCGTTAAACATTCCGGCATTTATCTCAATAAAAGAAAAAGATTCGGCCAGAGCAGCTGAAAATTAGATCAAATATATCATAGCATGATTGTAAAAGGAAAAATGGCATATATTAAAAGGATCGTTATCGTTGCATTGCTGATGCTAAACCAGGCCACAGTATTAAAAGCTGAAGATGGCCACGCCCTATGGCTTAGAAACCATTCTGCTATCAAAGTTAATATTTCAAGCACAGTACGCTCCGCTACTGTAGATCTTGCCATAGCTGAACTCAGAAATGGCTGGTTGGGTAAGGAGAATATGACCATTAAACTTAATTTAACTAAAAATCCGTCGATCAAGCGTGATGGATTTCAATTGGAGGAAACAGCAATCAACGCCCGCACAGAACTGGGTTTATTATATGGCACCTACGAATTGTTAAGGCGCCAATACCTTAACCTGCCGCAACGCAACGTCATTTCAAATCCATCCTACTCCAGAAGAATCCTGAACCATTGGGATAACCTGGATGGCAGCATTGAAAGAGGTTATGCCGGAAGTTCGATATTTTGGGGCAATACGGCGAATGGATTAAATATTACAAATCAGGACCGAGAAAAATGGAAAGCTTATGCCAGGGCAAATGCATCAATTGGCATTAACGGTGCGGTTTTAAACAATGTAAATGCTTCTGCAAAAATCCTGTCTCCGGCTTACCTGGAAAAGGTAAAAGCCATTGCAGAAAGTTTGCGTCCTTACGGAATAAAAACCTATTTATCTGTTAATTTTTCATCACCGGTGCTTATAGGCAAATTAAAAAAGGCAGATCCTTTGGATCCTTTGGTTAAACAATGGTGGAAAGATAAAGCAGCAGAAATCTACAAACTCATCCCTGATTTTGGAGGGTTTCTGGTTAAAGCCAACAGTGAGGGGCAACCTGGTCCGCAGGATTACGGAAGAACCCATGTGGATGGTGCGAATATGCTGGCCGACGCCCTGGCTCCTTTTAACGGAATCGTGATGTGGCGCGCCTTTGTTTACAACCCATCACCAGAAGACAGGACCAAACAGGCTTATAAAGAATTTTTACCACTGGACGGAGCCTTTAAGAAAAATGTGATTTTGCAGGTAAAAAACGGACCCCTTGATTTTCAGCCCAGAGAACCCTTTAGCCCATTATTTGGCGCCATGTCGAACACGCCGGTGATGCCTGAATTCCAAATCACGCAGGAGTATCTGGGCGCTTCCAGGCAACTCGTTTTCCTCTCTACCTTATGGGAAGAATGTTTAAATAGCGACACTTACAAAAACGGAAAAGGCAGTACAGTAGCCGCCTGCACCGATGGCTCATTAAGCAAAACAGATTTTACCGCCATTGCTGGTGTGGCCAATATTGGCAACGATGTAAACTGGACCGGACATACTTTTGCCCAGGCAAACTGGTATGCTTTCGGACGCCTGGCCTGGAACAACAAACTCGAAAGCAAAACAATTGCTGAAGAATGGATAAAACAGACTTTTCTGGATGATAAAGAAAAGAAAACCGACGCCAACTTCATTAAAACCATCCAGGAAATCATGCTTGACAGCAGAGAAGCAGCCGTTGATTATATGATGCCATTGGGTTTACACCATATTTTTGCGGAAGGTCATCATTATGGACCGGCACCTTGGTTTTCCAATGATAAAATCCGCCCCGACTGGACCTCTGTTTATTACCATAAGGCAGATACAGCAGGAATAGGTTTTGACAGAACCAGAAGCGGAAGTGATGCGGTTGATCAGTATCATGAGCCGTTAAGCTCAACCTTTAATAACCTTTCCAGCTGCCCGGAAATTTACCTGCTGTGGTTTCATCATGTACCCTGGTCTTACCGTTTAAAAAATGGCAGGGATTTGTGGACGGAACTATGCATCCGTTATGACCATGGCGTTCAACAGGTGAGGTCTTTTCAGAAAGACTGGGACAAAATAAAGGGATCGATAGATAGCGAACGTTTTGCAGAGGTGCAATCTAAACTCCGAACACAGAGCAGAGATGCCCAAATCTGGAAAGATGCCTGTCTACTTTATTTCCAGCAGTTTAGCAGAAGAGAAATTCCATTTGAAATCGAACGCCCGGTCCATGATCTTCAAGCGTTAAAGGAGCTGACCAAAAGCCGGGATTATGAATAGGAGTAGATCCCTTTAAAAATCGTCATTTCGACCGCAGTGGAGAAATCTTTAAGTTTGATTTCAACAACTTAATCCAAAGATCTCTCCATTTCACTGCGTTTCAGTCGAGATGACGATTATTTCATTGTTATTAGAAGTGCAATTAACATACACACAGCTTTACCTCTTTCGCGTCAAAAACTTTGCGAACTTTGCGGTAAAACAGAGATTTTGTATTTTTTATACATCGTATAGGTTTTCCCAATAGCTGTTTCAATATCATACAATTGAGTTTCAGGCAAATCAATAGTTACAGCTGGCGCCAGCTTGGAAATTACCGGTTTTGGTGTCTTGTTAACGAAGAAAAAAGGATTTTCATTGTCACCAGTGGCCTTTTTAGCTTTGAGTTTGGATAAATTTAATTCATTAGGTACAATGATCCTTAAATTTCCGCCTAAGTGCGATTTAATCACCAATTTGGTAACCATACCGTTCACCCATTCCAGTTCAACAATCTCAAATCCACCTTTCGCTCTTAAGCCGTTAACATGTCCGCTTGGTTTCCATACATCGGGCAGTGCAGGTAAAAGTTGAATGGCGCCGTTATCTGATTGCATCAGCATTTCTGCAATACCCGAAGTACAACCAAAATTACCATCAATCTGAAAAGGCGGGTGCGCATCAAAAAGATTATTGTAAGTACCACCGCTTGCACGGTTTCCTCCCACAGGTGTTAACTGGCTCTGAATAAGCTGGTAGGCATGGTTTCCATCCAGCAGCCTTGCCCACCAGTTCACTTTCCATCCCATGCTCCAGCCAGTAGAAACGTCGCCCCGTTGCAAGAGTGTTTTCCGGGCCGCTGCATACAAATCCGGTGTTAGGTATGGCGATATCTGAGCAGATGGGAATAAGCCATATAAATGAGATACATGCCGGTGATGATCATTTGGATCGTCGATATCATCAATCCATTCCTGCAACTGCCCATATTGTCCAACCTGCATTGGCGGGAGCTGGCTGCGCATCTTTTTCAACGTATCAACCAGGGCCTTATCTTCACCCAGAATTTCTCCCGCACGGATTACCGAACTAAAAACATCATATACAATTTGATTACTCATGGTTGTTCCGGCATCGAGCGAAGAGCCCTGATGCGCAGGAGGGGCATTTTCAGGAGACATATCCGGGTTAATGACCAAAAACCCTCTTTTAGGATCTTTAACCAGGAAATCAACATAAAACATAGCTGCCCCTTTTAAAGTTGGATAGGCTGATTTGAGAAATGACTGATCGCCACTGTAAAGATAGTGTTCCCAAAGGTGCTGACTCGCCCAACCACCACCATGAGTCCATGCGCCCCAGAATGCGCCATCAACAGCGCCAGTTGTTCTCCAGATATCTGTATTGTGATGCGCCATCCATCCCCTCGCTCCGTACATATCATGGGCAGTCTGCTTTCCGGTTTCGCCCAGTTCCTGAACCATTTTTAAGAAAGGCTCATGCAACTCGGCCAGATTGGTTTTCTCGGCAGGCCAATAGTTCATTTCTGCGTTAATGTTGATGGTATACTTGCTGTCCCATGGCGGATATAATTTATTATTCCAGATGCCTTGCAGATTAGCAGGCTGTCCGCCCGGCTGAGAGCTCGAAATGAGCAGGTAGCGTCCATATTGAAAATAAAGAGCTGCAAACTGCGGATCATTAACCGAATTGAAATTTTTGAGTCTGATATCAGTAGGTACATGGTCAAAATCACTTTTCCCTAACGATAAATCTACCCGATCAAAATATTTGTGATATTGTAATTGATGCGCTTTTAAAACAGCCTCAAATTTTTTAGGCAACGCGCGGTTTAGCATCTCCCTAACCTTTAATTTTTCATCCCCGCTAATATCTTTGTAATTGATAAAGTTGGTGGCAATAGCTAAATAAATGGTTATCGCATTGGCATTTTCTACCACAATTGTACGCCCGGTACTGGAGATTTTACCGCCAATATGCTTAAATGCCGCAATCCCATTAAAGCGGACAAGCCCCGGTACGCCCTCATGAGAGGTAGCAGTTCCGGTAATTTCAATTTGCCCTGGCACCTGTGTATTCATTTTAGCACTGGGCTGCAGAGACGATAAGGAAGCCGTAAAGCTTAATGCACCCGGTTTACTCGAGCGAAGTTCAACCGCAATTACTCCATCGGCCAGCGAGGCCAGCACACGCCGGGTGTAAACAACATCTTTTACCTGGTAAGTGGTGGTGCTCACTGCATTACTGATGTCTAATTCACGGTAAAAGTTGGTATAGGTTTCATGACCAGCAAAGTCCAGGTGTAGATCTGCAACAGGTTGAAAAATCTGTCCCTGAGATTTTTTGCTGATGATCACCTTATTGGCAAGCAGTTCTGCCTGTTTTTGTTTGCCGTCAAAAATAAGCGCTCTAATGCGGGGCAATGAATCTAATGCCAAAGGATTATCATTTCTGTTGGGACTACCGCTCCAAAGGCTATGTTCATTTAGCTGAATAATTTCATTAACTACATTTCCATAAACCATTGCGCCAAGCCTGCCGTTACCCACAGGTAATGCATTTTCCCAAGTTTGGCCAGCCGGGCTATTATACCATAGTTTTAACTTTGGTTTTTGCTGGGCAAGGCTTGATAGAACAACATTGGTGAATAGCAGCAGGGTTACAATTTTTTTCATGGAGCAGAATAATCAGTCGTTAAGGATTTAGGCTATACTTTTGAAAGGCAGCCTGATCAACAGGTTTAAATAACAACTGACTAAACAAGTAAAGATCATTTTTCCATACTTTGAAATCATGCACGCCCGGTTCAACATAGTAAATATGGGGTACATTTTTTTCTACCAGGTATTCGTGGGTACGTTGAGAGAAATTAAGTAATCTATCGTTATCCCCGCAGGAGATCCAAAGCAACTTAAGCATGGTTTTAGCTTTGGCCGGATCTGGCAATAATTCAGCAGGCACTTTGGTATTTGGCGCAGAAGAAAAGCCGCCAACCCAGGCAAAAGTATCTAAATTACCCAATCCAAAATTTAAGGATTGACCACCGCCCATAGACAATCCGGCAAGCGCTCTGTGTTCCCTGTCTTTAAAAACAGGATAATTTTTTTCTACATATGGAATCAGATCCTGTAACAGATCTTTTTCAAAGGTTGCAAAAGCAGCAACTTTATCCGGAGCCATAATATTTCCGGTAGCACGGTCATCTTGCATCGCCCTTCCGTTCGGCATCACCACCAGCATCGGTGCAAGCTTTCCCGCAGCATACAGGTTATCAAAAATTACCTGAGGTTTACCACCGTTCAGCCATTCCTTTTCATCGCCACCAATACCGTGGAGCAGATATAAAACCGGGTATTTTTTGGTTTTCAGGTAACCTGGCGGGAAATAAATAGTAGCTTTTCTGTTTGTCCCAACAGTTTTTGATGCATACTGGATCGTATCTATTTTGCCATGCGGGATGTTTTCCTGATTAACATCGAAATCTGCAGGCGCCGCAGGAATCTGCTTTTGTGCGAAAACTGCAATCTGAATAAAAATAAGTGTGGCGAAGATGGAGATTAATCGTTTCATTTGAATTGGTTAGCGGTGATTGGCGGCAATAATTGATAGCCTGCCTGAAATTAATTATTAATACAAACTTAAGCGCATCGCACATCAGGGTAATGGAACCATTGATTATTTTGAGTGCAAAAATGTTCAAAAATGCCTTTAAGCAGAACAAATCATCATTTATTTAAAAATCTTTAATGAACTTCGGTTTAGAGATACTTCTCGAAAAAAGATATCTGACCGGAAGCATTTCGTAATTAACAGACTTTAAACATCAACTAAGCTAAGAAAAAATTAGCATGGTTAAGCTTTTTAGCAATCGATTGCAGAAAAAATTCAAATGGTTGCGGGCATAACATTTTACAGGACCAAACCTAAAAACCAAATATGAAAAACAACCTTAAAGAGCGGCGATGTATTACTATTCAGCGTAAAAAGCAGACAGGAAATCCGATGATCTGCAATCATAAAATCTTTGAAAACAACACCGTGATGCTATGAAAATGATCCAAACCATGCGCTGGTATGGCCCTGATGATATTGTTACGCTTGCGGATATCCTGCAGGCAGGCTGCACTGGAGTAGTAACGGCTTTACATCATATCGCCGTTGGAGAAATCTGGACTGAAAAGGAAATAATGGCCCGGAAATCACTCATAGAATCTTCTGGTCTGGTTTGGGAAGTGGTAGAAAGTTTACCGGTACATGAAGACATAAAAAAGAGACAGGGCGAATATCAGCAGTGGATTGAAAATTACAAAATCAGTCTGAAAAATCTGGCCAGCTGCGGCATTAAAGTGATTACCTACAATTTCATGCCGGTGTTAGACTGGATGCGTACCGATTTAACATTTAAAACCAGTACCGGCGCACTCGTCTTACGATTTGAGAAAACAGCGTTTATTGCGTTTGACCTTTATTTGCTAAACCGACCGGGTGCAAGTGCTGACTATACGGCGCAGGAACTGGAAGATGCCAAAAATTTCTTTATTAAACTCAATGCAAAAGAACAAAGCACTTTAATGAGCAACTGTTTGCAGGGCCTGCCGGGAAGTAAAGATCATTTCACCAAAGATCAGGTCTTGAATTTATTAGAAGGATATCAGAACATTTCTGCAGAAATACTCAGCAATAATTTAATCAGTTTTTTAAAGGAAATTACGCCAACGGCGGATCAAAACGGATTACAACTCGCTATTCATCCGGATGATCCTCCCTACCCGATTTTGGGTCTGCCCAGAATTATGAGCACAGAAGAACATGCCCACAAAATATTACAGGCAGTACCTGCACCTTCCAATGGAATCTGTTTTTGTAGCGGGTCTTTCGGTGCCCGGCCAGATAATGATTTAAAAGGAATGATTGAACGTTTGGGCAACAAAATCTATTTTCTACATCTTCGCAGCGTTCAGCGAGAGGATAACGGCAACTTTTATGAAGCCAACCACCTGGAAGGAAATGCAGAGATGAGCATTTTGGTCAGGGCTATTCTAAAACTCATGTCCGAAGAAAACCGTGCAATTCCTATGCGCCCCGATCACGGGCACCAGATGCTCGATGATTTAGATAAAAATCCTTACCCTGGCTACTCTGCTATAGGAAGACTGAAAGGCCTTGCCGAACTACGCGGACTCGAACTGGGCATCAGCGAAACTTTAAAGACAGAAAACATACTTCGCTAGATAAATCGCAAAAATCCTGTTTTAAAATTAACATCAAAAATCCGAGCATATTTCTTCAATAACCAAATACAATTATGAAAAAAATCCTTTATCTATTTTTATTATGCTTCACCACACAAGCATTTGCCCAAATAAAATTTACCAACCCCATTCTTGCCGGTTTTTATCCGGATCCAAGTATTACTAAAGTGGGATCTAATTATTACCTGGTTAATTCTACTTTTTCCTATTTTCCGGGCATTCCTGTTTTTCACAGCAAGGATTTAAAAAACTGGAAACAGATTGGAAATGTGATTGAGCGAAATTCGCAGATGACTTTTCTGGGCGACGGAACCTCTCGTGGCCTGTTTGCACCTTCTATCAATTACCATAACGGAACCTTTTATATGACTTGTACCAATATAGATAAGGGCGGAAATTTTGTGATGACGGCTAAAAATCCCGCAGGTCCATGGAGCGATCCGGTATGGCTTCGTGAAGTACGCGGAATAGATCCATCGTTATTTTTTGATCAGGATAAGGCCTATATTGTTTACAATAGTGATGCTCCTGACAACAAACCCCTTTATAGCGGCCACCGTACCATCCGCACCTATGAATTTGATCCTGCAACACTCAAAGTTAAAGGGGAAGAGCATTTGCTCGTAAATGGTGGTGTAGATATTTCTGAAAAACCGGTATGGATTGAAGGACCACACATTTTTAAACGCGGTGATTGGTATTATATCTGCGCTGCTGAAGGTGGCACGAGTGTAAACCATTCGCAGGTTATCCTTAGAAGTCGCTCTGCTACCGGCCCATATGTACCTTATGAAAAAAATCCGATTCTCACGCAACGGGATTTAGACCCCAACCGTGCAAATCCGATCACCTCGACCGGCCATGCCGAATTGGTTGAAGGACCTGATGGAAAAACTTACGCCATTTTTCTTGCCGTGCGTCCATATGAGGGGAATTTTTACAACACCGGAAGAGAAACTTTCATCGCGCCGGTTAAATGGACAGATGGATGGCCGGTAATCAATCCCGATTTCAAAGAAGTACAATATCAATATGAGGCGAATTTTAAAGAAGTTAAACAAAAGGGAACGCCACCACAAAGTGGTAATTTTTCTTATCGCACCACATTTGATAAAGTTTTAGATCCATCCCTGTTATTTTTAAGAAAAAACGACAGTTCATGGTACAAACTGGACAAGAAAAATGGGCTAACTATGAAACTTAAGCCAGAAACCTGCATGGAAAAAGGAAATCCAGCTTTTTTAGGCAAAAGGCAGCAACACATGTTCTGTTCAGCCAGTACATCACTACATTTTTTACCGAAATCTGAAAATGAAAAAGCAGGATTTATGATCTTTCAGGGGGAGTTTAATTTTTACTTCATGTGTAAATCCGTTAAAGAAAATAAAGACGTCATTCAGCTTTTTAAAGGCGATCAGGCGACAAAACAAATGGTGTTAATTACGGAATTACCTTTGCCTGAGTCATCAGCCGATCTACAGCTGGCGATTGAAGCCAAAGGTGGCTTGTACGATTTCAAATATCGTCAGGGAAATGGCGACTGGCTGATTCTGAAAAAAGACGTTGATGGTAAATATTTAAGTACGCAGGCTGCCGGTGGATTTATCGGGTCTCTTTTCGCACTGTATGCTACATCGTCTGGTCAGCCAAGTGATAATACAGCAAGCTTTAAATGGATTGATTATAGCGGAAATGATAAAATTTATAATTCTAAATAACTTAAGATCACGATAGTTTTTAAAGGAGCGTTGATAATAATGGAAAGATTTCGAAAAAGACGACTCGCTACTAAAAAGCCTTTGCACAATTACGACTCTTTAAAGTTTGATGTAAAGATAGAATTGTCAATCCTGAGGATAGGTAGTATTTTAATTAAATAATTATCGAGTTTAGGTTAACAGATAAATAGGGCAGATAATATCCCTCAGGGAATCGTCATTCCCAACTTGATTGGGAATCTTAAGACATTTGCATTAAGATTTCCACCTGCGCGGGAATGACGAATGTATTGATGGATTTATCTTTGATAGCCCAGCGGATAATTAACCCTTATTTGGTTTTATCAGCTCAATCGTGCCATCTTTAAGGTGCTTCAGCTCGGTTACTTTTACATTTCTTAAATGTGTTTTTCCGGAAAGCTGGGTATCATGATAAAAAATATACCACTTACCTTTAATTTCAACAATGGAGTGATGAGTAGTCCAGCCCTCTACAGGCGTCATGAAAGTGCCCTGGTATTTAAAAGGTCCCCAGGGGCTATCTGAAATGGCTGATGCCAGGTAATGGGTATCGCCTGTTGAATAGGTAAAATAATATTTACCATTATACTTATGCATCCAGGCACCTTCAAAAAACCTGCGATCGTGATCCTTTGTCAGAAGTGGTTTACCCTGCTGATCTAAAATAACCACATCTTTCACTTGACCGTCAAAAGCCATCATATCCTTACTTAGTTTCGCAACTTTTGCGGTTAAGGCAGGTTCGTTTTCTTTTTGAGAATCGGTTTTAGAACCATTCGGATCATATTTTCCGTCTTTCCAGCGCTGAAGCTGTCCACCCCAGATCCCACCGAAATACATGTAGCTGCTGCCATCGGTATCGGTAAACACCGCCGGGTCAATACTAAAACTGCCTTCAATCGGTTCTTTAGTTGCTTTAAAAGGTCCGGCCGGATCTTTAGAGGTGGCCACCCCGATCCTGAAAACATCATTTTTATCCTTAACAGGAAAATAAAGATAATACGTACCATTTTTATAGGCTGCATCTGGCGCCCATAATTGCCTTCCGGCCCACGGAATATCACTTACAGATAGTGCAGTATCATGAATGGTAACCTTGCCACCAATGCTGTCCATACTCAGAATCCGATAATCTTTCATATCAAAATGATCGCCATTGTCATTTTCTTTTACGCCTGATTCGATATCATGCGATGGATAGATATAAATTTTACCGTTAAATACGTGTGCAGAAGGATCTGCAGTATAAATTTCTTTCACCAATGGCTCAGAAAGATATTGTTTCTTCTCTGTTTTTGAGGTTTCTTTTTCCTCAGCATCTTTCTTTTTTTCCTGGCAGGAACTCCCTAAGGCAACCATCAGGGCAATGGACAATGCAGATTGGCTCTTAAATTTTAGATTCATTTTTATTCATTTTAGGTTAATAAGATTCCTGAAAATTTCATTCAAATCAGGATACAATCATTTACTTCGTTTTAAAATCCTATGGAATTACCTCCATCAACAAGCAAAACAACATTAGTTTACCTGAATTATTTTAATTGCTAATTATTTATCGCTCTCTTGATCATAAACTTTATGGATGAATAGTGACAGATCATTTTTCTGACATGCTTATTTGATCTTTAATATTTATTTGGTTAAAATTTTGCCACTGTTTTCAGATAAAATACATTTAAAAACTAAAGGTGAGGCAAAAGATAAAACTATGCTAAAAGAAGATTTTAGTATAGAAACTTTGAATAATATGTTAGCAGAAATGTTAATTTAATAAAAAAAAATCTACCTGACAACTACATATTATCATCTGCCAACAATACAAACCTATATGCAGGAAATGAAGCTGGTCGGCAACCAGCAATAGAATTATTCGGATCGATTTTAATCATATGAACGTTTTTTATGACGAAAAATGCTACTGCTAATCTGTGGCATTTAATACTTTAGCGAGAGGTATAAATGATGAATGAGTATGAAAAAATTAACCGCAGACAGGCTAAAACAGGCCATAAGCTATTCAAGAAAATTGAGCTTAAGATTAGGAGTTATTGTGTTACTTGCATTAACGTTTTGCAATAGTGAAAAATCCTATGGTCAGGATCAGAAATTATATGTTTTTCTGAGCTTTGGTCAATCCAATATGGAAGGTAATGCGCCTTTCGAACCTCAGGATACAACAGTAAACAATAGATTCAGGGTGCTACAGGCGGTTGACTGTCCGGAATCAGGCCGTAAAAAAGACAATTGGTATACGGCTAAACCACCTTTGTGCCGATGCAAAACCGGCTTAACACCAATGGACTATTTTGGCAGAACGCTTTTAGATTCACTTCCTCAAGATGTGCGGATCGGCGTGATCAATGTAGCAGTTGGTGGTTGCAAAATTGAGTTATTTGATAAAGATTCTTATCAAACCTATACCGCTACCGCACCAGATTGGATGAAGTCGGCCTTAAATGCATACGGCGGAAATCCATACGGTCGTTTGGTAGAATTAGCCAAAATTGCACAGCAGTCAGGCGTAATAAAGGGCATTATGATGCACCAGGGAGAATCTAATACCGGAGATCAGGAGTGGCCAAAAAAAGTGAAGGCGGTTTATGAACGCCTCATCAAGGACTTAAATTTAAATCCGTCAACTACACCCCTTCTTGCCGGTGAAGTGGTTAACGCAGATCAGGGAGGAACATGCGCATCAATGAATAAAATTATTGCAACCTTGCCAACGATAATTCCCAATGCACACATCATCTCATCAGCTGGCTGTACCGCAGCTGCCGATCACCTCCATTTCAATGCACAGGGCTATCGGATGCTTGGCGAACGTTATGCAAAAACAATGCTGTCCCTGTTAAAATAACATCAGAATAATGCAGAAAAAAATATTTGGAATAGCGCTGTTAACCTGTATATTATCAGCGCTGTACAGCTTCGCCCAAAACCCGATCATTCAGACTTATTATACCGCCGATCCGGCGCCAATGGTACACAATGGTACCGTTTACCTATACACTTCTCACGATGAAGATGTTACCGTAAAAAATTTTTTCACGATGAACAATTGGCGGTGTTATTCTTCAAAGGATATGGTTAACTGGACTGATCACGGTGCTATTTTATCCTACAAAGATTTTAGCTGGTCGCGCGGTGATGCATGGGCGGGTCAGTGTATTTTCAGAAACGGAAAATTTTACTATTACTTACCTGTAAACCAAAAAAATGGCGGCAATGCAATTGGCGTTGCGATCTCCGGCAGTCCGACATCGGGCTTTAAAGATGCCATTGGTAAACCATTACTTACAGGATTTGGGTATATTGATCCTACTGTTTTTATTGATGATGACGGACAGGCTTATTTATATTGGGGCAATCCAGAATTGTATTACGTAAAACTGAATAAAGACATGATCTCTTATGATGAAAAAGTTGGAATCGTAAAAGTGCCACTAACCAAACAAGGCTTTAGTGTGAGGAAAAAAGATGCAGACAAGAGACCATCAGAATACGAAGAAGGACCATGGTTTTTTAAACGAAAAAGCAAATATTACCTGCTTTATCCGGCTGGTGGCGTACCAGAACATCTGGCTTATTCTACCAGCGATGGGCCTACCGGGCCCTGGTTGTATGGAGATACGATTATGAAAGTGATTGAAGATCGTGGTGCATTCACCAATCACCCTGGATACATCGATTTTAAAGGTCAGTCTTATTTGTTTTATCATGATGGGGCTTTACCGGCTGGCGGTGGTTTCAAACGTTCCGTTTGCATTGAACCGTTTAGTTTTAATTCCGATGGTTCGATTCCAAGAATTAACCGCACCAGATCAGGGGTATTGAAAAGCGCCGCAAATCTGAATCCTTTTAGCCGCGTGGAAGCGGAGACTATCGCATGGTCTGAAGGAGTAAAAACGGCCAAAGATAGTTTAACAGGGGCTATTTATGTAACTAATATTGACAATAACCATTACATCAAAATCCGCAGTGTAGATTTTGGCAAAGGTGCAGGTAAGTTTGAGGCTATTGTTGCTGCACAATCTTCAAAAGGGAATATAGAATTAAGGACAGACAGTTTAAACGGAAAACTGCTGGGTAACCTGGAGGTAAAATCAACCAAAAGCGCTCTGGATTGGAAAACGCAGCTTTGTAAAATCAATCAGATCGCTGGTGTACACGATCTATATCTGGTATTTAAGGGTGAAGGTAGCAACCTCTTTAATTTTGACGCCTGGCGTTTGATCCGTTGATAGATAAGTGTTTTTATCGTCTGCAGTTCACCAATATCAAAAGCAGCTGTAACCTGCTTACAAATAAGGTTTTTAATAAATTGCTAACCTTTAATTGGGGTACATCATATCTGTATCTGGTAAAATAGATTTTGAAAAAACAATAAACGTTATCATAACATTTAAAATTTTTTCCTAATTTTCGTTTTTCAAATACTGATCCGATCAATCTAAACCAAATAAACTTATCCTGTTGTGATGAATATCCCCAAATCTTTAACCACGAATTATTGTAAAGGCATCTTATTAGCAATGGCGTTAGTTGCCCTCCACATTTTATCTTTCGCCCAGGACATGAACGTGACCAGCCCGGATCAAAAATTAATGGTTAAGCTTTATTTAAATGAGGGTAAACTTTATTATAATGTAACATTACAGGGAAAAGAAATGATTGAGCGGTCTCCTTTGGGACTTCGTGGAAGCCAGATGGATTTGTCAACAGGGCTAAAATTGACCGGCCAGCAATTACAAAAAATAGATGAGCGGTACAGTGAACCCAAAATTAAGATCAGCAGTGTCAACTACCAGGCAAATGAGCTGATGTGCAAGTTTGAAAATGCTGCAAAAAATCAGCTTGATGTGGTATTTCGGGTAAGCAATAACGACATTGCCTTTAGGTATCAGGTTCCGCAAACCGGTGAACCTGCAACCTTTGTTATTGAAGAAGAATTGAGTGGGTACAAATTCCCGGCAAATACCACCACATTTTTAACCCCGCAAGCTACCCCGATGATTGGCTGGATGAAAAGTAAGCCAAGTTATGAAGAAGAATACAATCCTGATCAGGCCATGGGGATCCCCTCAAAATATGGTGTAGGCTATACTTTTCCTGCGCTTTTCCATCTGGGGAACGATGGCTGGGTAATGCTTTCTGAAACAGGGGTTAATTCGCTATACTGCGGATCAAAACTAAGCGAAGGAACAAAAGATGGCCATTACAAAATTGCTTTTCCGGAGAAAGGTGAAAATAATGGCATTGGTAGTGCAAACCCAACCATATCCTTACCAGGCAATACCCCTTGGCGTACCATTACTGTAGGGCGTACACTCAAACCCATTGTTGAAACGACTGTGCCATTCGATGTTGTAGAGCCACAATATCCGGCATCAAAAAACTATACCTTTGGCCGGTCTACCTGGAGCTGGCTGTTATGGCAAGATGAAAGCATCAATTTCGAAGACCAGAAAAAATTTATCGATCTTTCTTCAGCTATGGGTTATGAATTGGTTCTGATCGATAACTGGTGGGACAGCCGGATCGGACGAAAAAAAATAGAGGAACTGGTTACGTATGGCAAAGAGAAAAATGTTGGTATTGCCTTGTGGTATAATTCTAATGGATTTTGGAACGATGCGCCGCAAACTCCTAAGTATAAAATGAATACGGCCTCTGCAAGAAAACAGGAAATGGCCTGGATGCAAAAAATCGGGATAAAAGGGATCAAAGTAGATTTTTTTGGTGGCGACAAACAGGAAACCATGAAACTTTATGAAGATATTTTAGCTGACGCCAATACTTTTGGCTTAACGGTGATTTTCCATGGCTGTACAATACCTCGAGGTTGGGAAAAAATGTATCCCAACTATGCAGGCAGTGAGGCCGTACTGGCATCAGAGAATCTGATATTTGGGCAACATGCCAATGATAAGGAAGCCTTCAATGCCAGTCTTCATCCCTTTATCCGCAATGCTGTAGGTGCAATGGATTTTGGTCCGGTTCTTTTAAATAAGCGCCATAACAGAAAAAATGACGGGGGAACCATTAGAAAAACAACAGAAACTTTCCAGGTGGCCACTGCTGTACTTTTTCAGAATCCAATACAGAATTTTGGCATTGCGCCTAATAACCTTAGCGATGCTGCGCCTCATATCATCGACTTTATGAAAAAAGTGCCTACCACCTGGGACAATACGGTCTTTATTGACGGATATCCCGGGAAATACTGTGTACTGGCACGCCGCCATGGCGATACCTGGTATATTGCAGCGATAAACGCTGAAACGACTGAGAAAACGATAGACATTTCGCTCCCGATGTTATCGGGTACTGAAGCGACTTTGTACAATGATGCTGAGGACCGTTCGCCTCAGATAAAACAGGTGAAATTAAACAATTCAAAAAAACTGAAAGTAAAACTGTTACCGGGCGGGGCAAATGTAATCGTGGCAAAATAAGATAGTTCCACAGGAGGGGATGGTTATGAAATTGGGACTGAGGGTATTATTAACGCTTTTTTTATACAGTACTGTACTGGTGGCGCAAACCAATCAGGCTAAGTTTTTATCGCTTCAGGAAGGATTGTCAAGCGAGCAGGTAATAGATGTTGTACATGATAAGTATGGATTTATCTGGATTGCAACTGAATTGGGCCTTAACCGTTTTGCCAGCAATTCTTTTAAACAGTTTTATAAATCAGAAAAGGCAGACGGCTCTTCGGTAAACAGTAATGAAATCAATACCTTATTATATGATAACGATCAGGTTTTTATAGGTACACGCGCAAACGGCTTAAATGTGTATGATTTAAAAACCAATCGTTTTTCATATTACGTTCATAACGATAAAAATCCGCAATCGCTAGCCACTAACGATATTACCGATATTATTAAATCACAGAGTGGCCACCTCTGGTTGGCCACCTATCACCAGGGCGTACAACGTTTCAACACCTCAACCAAAACATTTGAGCGTTTTAACAGAAAGAATCTTCCTAACCTGCCGGAAAACAGTACCTGGACACTCATTGAAGACAAAGACGGAACGCTCTACATTGGCCATGTAAATAAAGGAATTTCTATTCTGAACCCCAAAAACCGTAGCGTAACGGTTATCAATGTGAGTAATAGCAAGGGTTTGTTACCAGACAATGAGGTTAAATCGCTGTTTTGTGATCCATTTAACAACATCTGGATCGGAACCAGAAAAGGCCTGGCCATCTTTAACCCGAAAACAAAAAGCCTGAAAAAAATAAACCTCTTTTCAAAAAGCATTAATGGAAAGGAGCCATTTATCTACTCCATCAAAGCTATTAACGGCTCCATATGGCTTGGCACTGAGTCATCACAGCTATTTATGCTCAATCCCGAATACCTGGCTGATGGCACAATTTCGCAGATAAAAAACATAAGCTCTGCTAATTTAAACCGTGGTAAAACCTCATCGGTCCAAAGCATTGATCAAGATCAGTTTGGCAATGTGTGGATGGGGATTTACGGTGGTGGTATTGCCTTTACAAGCCATATTAAACCCTTTTTCTCTATCCTTTCCACACAGGCATTATTTCCCGGACAGGGAAAACCGGCAACCGTCATCAGCATTTTAAACGACCGCGACAATAGCATATGGCTGGGTACTGTTGGCGATGGGGTATTACATGTTCAACCTAATGGAAAGGTAAATAAAATTAACACGGGCAACAGCGCGATAGGTGACGATTTTCTTCTGTCGGGGTTACAGGACAGCGACAACAATAAATGGTTCGGTCTTCAAAATGGTGGGGTATCGTTTTTTAATGCAACCACACAGGCCTGGAAAAAGGTAGAAACCGGCGAAAAAATGTCGTCTGTTAGAGCAATCGTTGAAGATAAAGCAGGCAACATCGCTTTCGCTGCCCAGGAAGGGGTATTTATCCGTTCCAAAACCGGGGCATTCAGCAAATTAACCACCCATAGCCCTGCACTCGGAGACTATGCGCCACGTACCATAGCAGAAGACCAAAATGGCAACAGATGGATAGGCACCTACGGTCAGGGTATTTATATTTTTAACTCTACCGGAAAGCTAATAAAAAAAATAATAAAAGGACAGGGAATCAACAGCAATACCATCAACCATTTATTTGCTGATCGTCAGCACAACATCTGGATTGCGACCAACGAAGGTTTAAGCCTCCAGCCGGCCACAAAAAAAGCAGGTCAGCTGGAAACCATTGTTCCACCGGGTGGTAAAGCCTGGTTAACCATCAATGCTATTGCTGAAGACAAAAGTGGAAACATTTGGTGCTCTACACGCCAGGGCTTGTTGCGCTACCTGATCAAACAGAAAAAATTTTTCAGATACGATCAGGCTTTCGGAATACCCCTTGGCGGTTTTACCATCAATAGTGTCGGTACTGATGCGCAGGGTTCTCTGTTTTTCGGGATGCCATCGGGAGCTGTATATTTTAATCCCCTGCAGGTTCCTCTGGTATTACCTAAATCGCCCATCAGGATTAGCAGTTTTGTGGTATTCAATGCTGGAGAAACAAATACACAAAGTGAAAAACACCCCGGCATTGCTGAAAAAATAGAACTTGAACATCATGAAAACAGTTTTCGCGTAGAGCTTGCGGTAATGGATTATGCACTGAACGACATGGTGGAGTTTAGTTATCAGCTTCATGGACTGGATGATAAATGGGTTTTCCTGGGCGATAAAAAAAATGTTGATTTCAGAAATATCCCTCACGGCAACTATGAGCTTCGTATCCGTACCCGCCAGAAGAATGAAAACTGGTCTGATAGTGTTCAGCAAATGCGCATTGAAATTTCTCCTCCTTTTTACCTGAGTACATTTGCCTGGTTTTGTTATGTATTGGTGTTTGCCGGAATTATTGTTACACTGATCTTTTTTCACATCAGGAAAGTATATGCAGAGGCAGAACTTCGTGTAAAAAAACTCCAAATGGTGCAGCATGAAAAACTAAACCTGGAGCGAATGAATTTTTACACCAATATTACCCATGAACTTCGCACTCCGCTCACGCTCATACTGGGGCCTTTAGAAGACCTATTACAGGAAGAAGAACTTACGTCTAAATATAAAAATGGCATATTGATGGTGCAAAAAAATGCCAACAGGCTTTTCTCGCTTGTGAATCAGTTACTCGAATTCCGCAAGGTAGAATCACAGTACAAACCCCTGGTTTTGGGCGAAGATTATCTGGGTGAGCTGGTAAAACAAATTGTTCAGAAATATGCTGAAGCTAACACCAATACCGACCTGCAGATTAGCTGTACAATTGAACAACCAGACATTAAAACCACCTTTGATGGCGAAATTGTTCAATTAATTTTAGATAACCTGTTATCAAATTCCTGCAAACATACCGCTGAAGGAAAAATAGAGGTCCATCTTACCTACGAGCAAGACAACTTAACTACTTCTGCCCTGATCTGTGTTAAAGATACCGGATGTGGAATCGAGGCAGAACATCTTAATAAAATCTTTGAACGGTATTATCAGGTATCGAAAACAGTTAGCCATGGAACCGGTATTGGCCTGGCACTTGTAAAAGAACTGGTAGCCATACACCAGGGAAAAATTTCAGTAAAAAGCCAGCCGGGTAAAGGGAGTGAATTCTGCGTACGGTTGCTAACCAATGCGGTACCTGCTACACCACAAAATAATCTCCACATTTCTTCATCTAATCCCGTAGAAACCGCTAACGATTTACGTGCAGTTGTACTTCTTATAGAAGATGAAAAAGATTTGAGGGAGTATCTAGCTACCGTGCTATCAGTAAATTATGAAGTAATTACTGCCGCCAACGGTTTGGAAGGATTTGAACTGGCTAAAAACCGCATTCCAGATTTAGTGGTAAGCGATGTAATGATGCCCGATATGGATGGCTTTACCATGCTCAAAAAGCTGAAAGAACTGCGCGAAACCAGCCATATCCCCAGCATATTCTTAACGGCAAAAGATACCAATACTGATAAAGAAATGGGATATGTTCTTGGTGTTGACTCATACCTCACCAAACCCATAAGTCCAAAGCTTCTCAACAGTCGCATCGAAAACCTGCTGCTAAAGCGAAAAACCTTATATACCGCAATGTTAAATCAGCTTGCTGGTGATAGAGATGACACGAAAGTTAATCTACCGGAAAACAACCCCGAGCTATGGCAGGAGAATGCTCTTGTACAGGAATTCGTAATGCTGGTGGAAGCATGTATCCAGGACGAGGTACTTGACGCAGCTACCCTTGCCGACAAAATGAACATGAGCCAATCTACACTGTACAGAAAATTAAAGGGGCTTACAGGCAAAAACATCAACCAGCTGGTACGTAAAATCAGGATACAAAAAGCAGCCAGACTTCTCCGTTCAGGGCAGTATAATATCACAGAAGTTTCTTTAATGGTAGGTATAAACAGTGCTATTTATTTTCGTCAGTGCTTTAAGGAAGAATTCGGCGAGCTCCCGTCCGAATATCAGAAAAAAGCAGCCTTGAAAACCAAAATAGCACCATTTTGACGAAAATACAAATCAAAATTGACGGTTTTGTATACTGCCCCACCTGTTTGAAACCTGTAGGTTTGGAACCAACTATTTATAGATCCAGCAACAGGTGAGTTCACCGACTCATTTTTCAATGAAGCTAACCAGGCAGATTTGAGGGGTACTACCTAAACGGGTATTCCATCAGATGACTATGGTGTTTACGCACCAGGCCAGGTTTTAACCCATCGGTAGTGTGGATCTATAACACTGGGCAAAAACACTTTTAAACAAAACCAAATATAACATGAGAATCCTGAAAATTTTCTTCTTATGCCTTATGGTATGGGGAATCCCCTATTACTCATTTGCGCAACGCAAGATTTCCGGACAAGTACTGAGTGAACTCAATGATCCGCTGGTAGGCGTAACCATTGTAGTTGAAGGTACTTTACCCAAAGAAATCACCACTACCGACGCCCAGGGACGTTTTACGCTCACCACGAGCAAAGGCGCATTTCTGGTTACTTACATCGGTTACAAAAACCAAACCATTGCCATTGGCGATAAAACGCAATTCACAATCAAAATGGAACCCGATAATCAGGGATTGGAAGATGTGGTGGTAGTAGGTTACGGTAAACAATCTAAACGAAACATTACAGGTGCGGTAAGTAACCTGAAAGCCGAAGATGTGGTACGTACTTCTTCTACCAGTACAGCAGGTGCATTAGCGGGTAAAGTACAGGGGGTTTCTGTACGCGCTAAAGATGCCCGTCCGGGACGTGGAGCCAGTATCGAAATCCGTAACATGGGAAACCCTTTATTTGTAATTGATGGGGTAGCTTATGGCGGTCAAACCGGAACCGACTGGGTGGGTACACAAAATGCATCAGGTGCTGATATTTTTAACTCACTGAATCTGGAAGATATTGAAAGTATATCTATTCTTAAAGATGCAGCTGCAGCAGTTTATGGTTTCAGAGCTTCAAAAGGGGTAGTTTTAATTACAACCAAAAAAGGTTCAAAAGACGAAAAGGTAAAAATTAATGTTAATGGTTATCTGGGCTGGCAAAACCTTACCCGTTTCCCTGAAATGGCAAACGCGGCACAATACACACGGGGTTTGGTAGAAGCAGCACAAAATGAAGGCCGCGACCCAAGCTCGGTATATACCCGAACAGAACTTGCCAAGTGGCAGGCAGGTACTGAACCCGGTTATAAAAGTTATGATTATGCTGACATGGTGATCCGCAAGGATATTCCGCAGCAGTACATCAATGCCAACATTACCGGTGGCGGAAAAAACTCAAACTACTTCCTCTCGGTTGGTAACCTGAAACAGGATGCCATGATTAAGGATTTCAATTATAAACGCACCAACCTACAGGCCAACCTGGAAGCAACAGTACTTGAAGGACTTACCGTCGGCACCCAGATTTCTGCCCGTCAGGAAAAAACACAGGATGTGGGGTTACCGGGTGGAGACGGTTATTTTTCTTCCATTCTGGCCATTTTCAAAAACAGGCCAACCGTTGGGCCATATGCCAATGATAATCCTTTATACCCAAATCAAACCAACGAGTTTGCCTATAATCCTGCAATCTTTAGCCGGGACATTGCTGGTTATAAAGACAACAGCTTTATGAGTGGTAATATTAATTTAACCGCCTCGTATAAAACAAAGTTTGGCCTCTCAGCAAAAGGTCTCGTTTCTTATAATTATACCAATAATAAGTTTGATGGATTTCAGTATACCTACGATGTTTACCGCTATGACAATGGCAACTACGTCCGCAGTAACGGAACCAATTCAAGATGGCGCTATAAAACCGACCGTGTAGCGGTAGCGAGGTCTGCACAATTCCAGTTAGATTATACCAAACAAATCGGAGACCATAATTTCTCGGTAATGGGTGGTTACGAGCGTTCAGACTGGGACAGGACACTGACCACAATAGGCTCAAACCCTACCAATAATTATATTCCACTGGTAAATACCATTTCCGAATTGAGTGGTATAGGCGATGAATGGTTGTACGAAGCAAGAGCAGGTTTCATTGGTCGTTTCAACTATAATTACAAAGGGAAATATTTATTAGAAATATTAGGCCGTTATGATGGTTCTTACCTGTATTATTCGGGTAAAGAATGGGGACTTTTCCCAGGCGGGAGTTTAGGATGGCGGATCTCTGATGAGCCATTTTTCAAGCCATTAAAAGGGATCGTAAATGATATGAAACTTCGCGTTTCAGTTGGTCAAACCGGATTGGAAGAAGGCGTTGGCATGCATGGTTACTTATCAGGTTATAACTGGAATTCCGGAAATGCTGTATTAAACGGAGCATATTATCCGGGCATTCAACCTAAGGGGCTTCCTGTACGCAACCTTTCATGGGTAAAAAACACCAACTATAACGTAGGTATTGATGTTGGGATGTTTGATAATAAATTAACCCTTACAGCCGATGCGTTTAAAATTATTCGCACGGGCTATCCGGGTACAAAATACGACGTACTCCTACCATCTGAAATCGGTTATACGTTACCGAATGAGAACTTAAACAGCAATGGTTACTACGGAGCAGAAGGTATTATCACTTATGCCAGTAAAGTTGGCGAATTGAACTACACAGTGAGCGGAAACTTTACCTTTTCAAGATATAAAGTACTTGATTCATATAAGCCACGTTTCAGCAATTCGTATAACGAATATACCAATTCATCTGAAAACCGTTGGGGCGGCATTTGGTGGGGCTACGAGGTTGTAGGCCGTTTCCAGTCTGAAGAAGAAATCCGTAATTACCCGATTAACAACGATGGCAACAATAACAGAAATCAATTACCGGGAGATTTCATCTACAAAGATGTAAATGGCGATGGCGTGATCAATGACCTTGATCAGCGTCCGATTGGTTATCCTACAGGTTGGGCACCAATGATGTCTTTCGGAGGTCGTATTGGTTTATCATATAAAGGTATCGATCTGAATATTGATTTAGCCGGTGGTGCCATGCAGTCATGGAATCAGGACTATGAATTGAGAAATGCTTTTCATGGTGGTGGAAACTCACCTGCTTATCTGCTGGAAGACAGGTGGCACAGGGCTGATCCTTACGACCCGACAAGTGCCTGGATTCCGGGCTATTACCCGGCAATCCGTAATGGTAATTCAGGGCCAAACAGCAGAAATAACAGTTTCTGGCTTAAAAATGTAAGATACTTACGTGTAAGAAATATGGAACTGGCTTATACCCTTCCTAAAACAATTGCCGACAAAATCAAAGCGCAAAAAATCCGCTTTTACGTAAACGGATCGAATATGATTTCTTTCGACAACGTAAAAGATTTCCAGATCGATCCGGAGATTGAAGCAGCAGCAGCAGTAGTGTATCCGCAGCAAAGGGTTTTTCTTGCAGGATTTAACATAACATTTTAAACAAAGGTAAATTCATATCAGGCTGCATCAGGCTGATCAATACCTTTAAAAATTGATTAAGATGAAAAAAATTTATATAGCGATTGCATTGTTTACGGGTTTAACCATGAACAGCTGCAAACACGATGACTGGTTTTACCGCGAATCTAAAACCACCATTACCGACGAACAATTGTGGAACGATCCAAATCTGATCACTTCACTTTTGGCAAATTACTATAACCGCCTGCCTTCTTTACATGGTGTTTTTAATACGGGCGGAATGACCGAGCTGGACGATGCCATGTGGTCGGGAACGCGCGATCAGAACGGCAAAAATGACTTTCAATATGGCAACGATTATGGTCGTTACTGGGATTATGGATTGATCAGGGACCTTAACCTTTCCATTGAAAACATCACTGCTCAGGGCGCAAAACTTACACCCGCTCAAAAAAGCCTCTATATAGGCGAAATGCGTTTTATGCGTGCCTTCGTTTACTTCGAAATGGTAAAACGCATGGGTGGCGTACCATTAGTAACAAAACAACTCATCTACGATTTTAGTGGCGACCCCAGTCCGCTACAGGTTCCGAGAGCAAAGGAATCAGAAGTTTACGATTTCATTTATAAAGAACTGGAAGAAATTAAAGCTGACCTGTCAGGCAATAACGGTATACCCACACGTGCCAATAAATATACAGCTTTAGCATTGGAAAGCAGGGCTATGCTTTATGCCGCTTCCATCGCTAAATACAATAGTTTAATGGCGGCTCCAATCAGCACCACTGGTGGCGAGGTGGGTATCCCAGCTTCAATGGCTACCGATTATTACAACAAATCGCTTGCAGCTTCGAAAGAAGTAATCGCTGGTCCGTATGCATTATACAATACCAATCCTGATAAAGGGGCGAACTTCTACGATATGCTGAACAAAAAACCTGTGAGTGAAGTCATCTTTGCAAAAGATTTTGCCCTTGGTACCAAGGTACATCGTTTTACTTATGATAACATCATCAAAAGCATGACGGAGGATAACGAAGCTTCATCAGCAATTTCACCTTCCTTAAGCCTGGTAGAGAGCTTCGATTATTTAGACGGAACAAAAGGTACTTTAAAAGATAAGGATGCCAGTGGCAATTACATTGCTTATGCTAACCCTGCTGATATTTTTGCCAACAAGGATGGTCGTTTATATGGAACTGTTATTTATCCCGGAACAACATTCAAAAACAATGCAGTAAGAATACAAGCCGGAGTAGCAGTATGGAATAACGGTAGTTATCAGTTAACTACCTCATCAGTACTCGGTGGAAATTACACGGATAATCAGGTTTGGACAGGTTTTGATGGACCTAAAGATGATGCGGTAGATGTAAGCAATACGGGTTTCTACATCCGTAAAATGGTGAATGACGCCGCTGCGGCCAGTACACGTGGTACATCGGCTGTAAACTGGTGGCCTTGGTTCCGCCTTGGCGAAATCTACCTGAATGCTGCCGAAGCCGCTTTTGAGTTAGGCCGTCCGGAAGCTTTAGGATATGTTAATACAATCCGTGCACGTGCCGGCTTTCCGGCCAATAGTTTAAGTGCCCTTACAAATGATATCATCCGCAATGAGCGCCGTATTGAGCTGGCTTTTGAAGATCACCGTTATTTCGACCTGAAAAGATGGCGTATTGCACACATCGTATGGGATGGTTCAGAAACCGACCCCAATGCAGTAGTAATGGGTTTATATTCTTACCGCGTAGTCAGACCTGGCCATCCGGATAATGGCAAATATATTTACGCACGCGTTCGCCCAACCCGCTTCCGCCGTGCCAGGTTCTTCCGTATGGCGAACTATTACTCTTCAATTGATCAAACGGTATTGAACAATAACCCTAAAATTGTTCGCAATCCATTCCATTAATTATTCAGATGATGAAATTTAGATTTTTAACAATCATAACAGCAGCCAGTATCTTTCTGGCCGGCTGCAGCGAATACGACAATTTCGACGCTCCGGAATTAACCTTATCCGGAAAAGTGGTTTATCAGGGAAAAGCAGTAAGTGTTCGTAACAATGGCCCCCAGTTAGAATTATGGCAGGATGGTTATCCGCTCAAATCACCTATTTATGTGTACATGAATCAGGATGGTAGTTTTTCCTCAAAATTATTTGCCGGTCAGTACAAATTAGTACGTCGTGCTGATGCGCCCTGGTTGCAACAGGCCACTGACACGATCAGGGTAAATCTTACAGAAAACACCAATATTGATGTGCCAGTAACGCCTTACTTTACCATTACCAATGAAACCTTTCAAAAGTCCGGAAACACCATCAATGCAAATTTTGTTGTGAATAAGGTGGTTGCCACTGCCAATGTTGAACTGGTACGCCTCTACCTGGGAAAATCGGTTTTAACCGATCAGGTTCAGCGGGAAGTTCGGGTAGACGGAAGTGTTCCTTCACTGGTATTTGGCGCACAAACAACATTGTCGGCTGATATTCCCGACAACCTTAAATCGCTTGACTTTATTTACGCAAGAATTGGTGTAAAAACCACAATTGCCGGTGAGTATGTTTACTCACCTGTGCAAAAAATAGCTTTAAAATAATATAAACAGGGTGTGGTTTTAATTCACTACACCCTGTTTATTAAATACCAGTAATCAACTCAATCCTTTAAATATGAAAAGACTTCCATGTAAACGCCTGATCCTATTTTCTTTTTTACATTTTGCTTTTATTGGAAATTTATTCAGTCAGGAATATAAATCAGGGCCTGCAGAAAAAGATTTTGCAGGATATCTATTTACCTATTTTAAAGGAAATGCAGTAAAAGACGAAGCCCTTTGCTTTGCCATCAGCACCGATGGTTACAATTACCGTGCATTGAATAACAATGAACCTGTTCTCGATTCGAAACAGATCAGTTCTACCGGTGGCATCCGCGATCCCCATATCTTACGTTCGGCAGATGGTCGTTCTTTTTATATGGTGGTAACTGATATGACATCATCAAAAGGCTGGGATTCTAACCGGGCGATGACTTTATTAAGATCAGACGACCTCATTAACTGGAAACACAGCATCATCAATATCCAGAAACGCTTTAAAGGCCACGATGACCTTAAACGCGTATGGGCACCCCAAACCATATTTGACCCCGCTAAAGGAAAGTACATGGTTTACTTCTCGATACAGCATGGCACCGGCCCTGATATTATTTATTATGCCTATGCCAATAAAGACTTCACCGATTTTGAAGAGGAACCTAAAGTGTTGTTTAGTCCAAAAAATGGCAAATCGTGTATTGATGGCGATATCATCAACAAAAACGGAATCTTCCACCTGTTCTATAAAACTGAGGGCAACGGAAATGGAATTAAACTCGCCCTTACCGACTCCCTAACTTCAGGAAGATGGATTGAACAACCAGGCTATAAACAACAAACCCGCGATGCTGTTGAAGGTTCGGCAGTATTTAAGCTCAACAGATCAGATAAATATATTTTGATGTATGATGTGTATGGCAAGGGTAAATACCAGTTTTGCGAGAGTACAGATTTAGACCGCTTTAAAGTGATTGATCATGAGGTGAAAATGGATTTCCATCCCCGCCATGGTACCATAATTCCAATTTCGCGCAGTGAATTGCGAAACTTAACCGCTAAATGGGGAATTCCGTCAGGCATGGAACTAAAACTCGCTAAAAACCCGGTGCTCGACGGTTTTTATGCTGACCCGGATGTACTTTATGCCAACAAGACTAAAAAATACTACATCTACCCTACCAGCGACGGTTTCGACGGCTGGGGCGGATATTATTTCAAAACGTTCTCCTCTACCGACCTTATAAACTGGAAGGATGAAGGCGTTATCCTCGACCTGAAAAAAGATGTAAAATGGGGTAACCGCAATGCCTGGGCACCCACTATTGCCGAAAAAAAGGTAGGAAAAGACTATCAATACTTTTACTATTTTACTGCGGCCCAAAAAATTGGTGTAGCTTCATCAGATCTTCCTACAGGCCCTTTTAAAGACTCCGGGAAGCCGCTGATTAACTTTAAACCTGAAGGAAATAAAGGCGGGCAAGAAATCGATCCAGCCGTATTTACTGATCCCAAAACAGGAAAAAGCTACCTCTACTGGGGGAACGGTTACCTGGCGGTAGCTGAACTAAATAAGGATATGATTTCTTTAAGACCTAATTCGACCAAGGTTTTAAAAACAGATGAAACTTTCAGAGAGGGTTGTTACGTATTTTATAGAAAAGGTACCTATTATTTTATGTGGTCAGAAGATGATACCCGAAGTGAGAATTACCGTGTACGTTATGGAACGTCAAAATCACCATTAGGTCCAATCAGCATTCAGCAAAATAACCTCGTGCTGCAGAAAAATCCCGAATCCGGTATTTTTGGAACGGGCCATAATTCTGTGCTGCAGATTCCGGGTAAAGACGAGTGGTATATTATTTACCACAGATTCAATTACCCTGACGGCATTAACATGGGCGATGCAGCAGGGTTTAACCGTGAAGTTTGCATGGACCGCATGTATTTCGATGACGCAGGGAACATTATCCCTATAAAACCCACGCATTAAACAGTATATTGGCTCAAATGGTGCTATTGCTGTAAAAGCTACTCACGTAATGACAGGCGCTCCACCTCAAATCAGGGTAGCCAGTTATTTTGGTATTGTTAACAAACTGAAACCTATTCAAACCCGAAGGACTGAAAGAAGGCAAAAAATGGAGTTGCTTTACGGCATCAGCTGATTCCGAAATTTTGAGGCCGGATTTAAGGTGATTTTAAGGAATTGCATAGTGCCGGATATCGTCAACTCCATAGCGTAAAACCCGCGAAGCCTCTGCGAAGCAAATCTTTTAAATTCAATTTAGATAACTTGGTCCAAAACGCTCTGTTTCGTGTTGCTCCGTCAGGATCAAGACCATCCGATCTGAGTCTTTTAATAGCAGCCCGGTTTAAGAATCTTTTAGGCAACCATCTGGTCAAGAAAAGTAAATTAATGCTAACATAAGTAGCAATCGCTGTAATTTGTCTACACCCATTACATCGCAAAACTGGTTAAATACGTAATCAATTCCGATTTGGAAGCCAAACAAGCCACTCCTTTTAGGAGTATTTTTATGTAACAAAACCGAAACATTCATATTGTCCCTCTGTTATTCCATCTATAAAAATGAACAGTATGAATAATAATTTTACAAAATTTACGATGTTAATCACCTTGATAAATTTATCAACTCAGCTGTTTGCGCTGGAAACGCCAACAACTTCAAAAAGATTTGCAAACAATCTCTAAGAACCTGGAGTCATTGAGGCAACTGGTTATGGTCCATGTCAACCGATAGCAAGCAATAAAACTGCTACGGGCCGTCAGGAAAACCGTCGAGTATAATTCACCTTATATTAATCAATAATAAATTATCAATCATGAAAAAATTTTTAGCAACAGCAATTATCTCTGCAACTACCATTTTTGCGGCAAATGCCCAAATCCAAAAAGGCAATGTAATGGTTGGAGGCAACTTAACCAACATCAACCTTGGTTTAGATGATCCAAAAATATTCAGTGTAGACATCACTCCAAAAGCAGCCTGGTTTATACAGGATAATGTAGCGGTGGGTGGTTATGTAAATTTCGGTTTAAAAACGGCTAAAAACTCCAGCACAACCACCAGTTACGGAGTTGGTGCATTAGGCCGCTATTATACCGGAAAAGATGTTGAAGTGTTACGCCATGGCCGTTTATTTGCAGAAGCTACTGTTGGTATTGGCGGTGTTAATGTAAGCAATGGCGGTGGCAACACAAATGGCTTAAACTTAAGCGTTGGGCCGGGTTTTGCCTATTTCATTACACCAAACATTGGCCTCGAAACCTTATTAAAATACAATGGGCTAGTTGGTTTTGGAAGTGCAACAACCCAAAATAACCTGAACCTGTCTTTCGGATTTCAGATTTATTTGCCGGGACAGAGAACGGCAAACAAAGTTAAAAGAGACGTTGCAAATTAAGTCTAAAAATCAGAAGCTGCTTCTATAGGAAGCAGTTTCTTTTTTAAAGTAAAGACGATGGTCTCAGGGTTTTCTAAATCCACTATACGCTCTTCACATGAGAACAACTTAACAAAATGATTTAAGCAATGACTACAGGAAAAAAAATCGGAACCATTGCAGCAATAGTTGGCATTGTGCTGGTTTCCGGCCTGATTTATTATCATTACTTCTTTGTATTTGGTGAAGGAGTGAAAGCCGGAGAGCTGAATTACATCGTTAAAAAAGGATATATTTTCAAAACCAATGAGGGAAAACTGATTCAAAGTGGCGTTCGTTCCAGACAAATTGGGACGTTGGAAAACAATGAGTTCGAATTTTCTGTAACCGATGAAAATATTGCGAAACAAATGATGGGAAACAGTGGCAAGTTTTATGAACTGCATTACAAGGAATATAAGAGCAGCCTGCCCTGGAGGGGATTTAGCAGATATGTGGTAGATAGTATATATGCCGCTAAAGATGTTCAGAGCAGGTAAGCAACAGCCAATTTTCAAAAAATAAACTGAAATACTAAATCTTAAATAAAAAAAATGGACAAATTAGAACTTAAAGGTACCTGGAATGAACTTAAAGGAAAAGTTAAACAGGCCTATGCAGATTTAACAGAAGATGATTTAAAGTATGAGGAGGGAAAAGATGATGAACTTTATGGCAAACTGCAGCAAAAAACAGGCAAAACCCGCGAACAGGTTGTAGATTGGCTAAAATCTTTGTAGTTAACAATCACACACATCTTCGTTTCAACCAAAGTGAGGTAATATGATTATCGGTATAAATGTCATCCAGAAGAATCATTTATTCTGAAAAAATCAAAAGGAATGGTAGATAAATTTAAGTGAATAGTATCCGCCAAGAGGTCGTCATTCCAGCTTGATCCAATAGTCATCGGACGGGAATCTTAAAAGGCTTGCATTAAGATTCCCGCATGCGCGAGAATAACGACCTTACCAGTGGATCCTTTAAATGGTCGTTTTCCGCAAATTTTGGGCAAGCAGTCAAATCCAAAATCAACCGATTAATACGAAATAAGTTAGAAGCAGTATCATTCTTTTTTCTTTTGGATAACCTTAAAATCACTAAATGATGCATAACCGGAAATGTCTCCGTAAGTAGCATGATAAGCACCAACCTCTAAAACACTGCTCATATCATCCCTTTTTATCGGACTGCCGGGAAGATTTACCCATGCCTTTCCATCATGGCTGCCACGCAAAAAGAATAGATTTCCCTGCCGCTGTATCTGCAAATGACGACAAAAATTCCATGCCGCCAGGTTATTCACCTGTTTGCGTTCGCCGGCAATTAAATCCGTTATAATGTTTCCAATGCCCCAGCCAGGCATTACCCCATTTTGTAAAAGTTTTTTGGCATTAGATGGCTCTTTAACCATTATACCGGCTTCGTTTGCGCCATAAGCTTTCTTCTGGTTAAATCCCAACATATCAGACAGCAACACTTCTGCAACAAAATCGCCTTCCACCTGATGGTAGGCAAAAGGTCCGGCCGGCATTGATCCATCCCAGAATGTATGGTGCGACACCAATTTTAACACGCCGGCTTGCTGGGCTACAGTGTCAGCATTTCCGGTAAAACCATCCCAGGAAGTACCCTTTAAAGCATCCGCTCCTGCCGGAATTGATATTGCCGATCCGCGTTGTTTTCTGATGATAAAAAGTGTAGAATCTGTTGGAACCATAGCCGGCAAAGAGTTCAGGGTGACATTGCCAAAGTTATCTCTAACCTTTACGGTATAAGCGTAGCGCATTTGAGGTGAAACAGAGAAATCTGTATAAGCTGAAGATTTTAGCCATTTGGGAGTGTTTTTATCTCCATCTTGTTGAAAAAGATACTCAAAACTGGTCCCCGGTAATGTTGGTTTATTCGCAGCCATATAAACCATATTGGGTGTAACCGCTGCTGGTTTTGAAGCAAATGACGCATTAACGAGCTTGCTGTTTTGTGTCTGTTTCCAAAAATCAAACTCCTGCTTACAGGCATTATCATCAAGCGCATAATTATATGCAGCCATAGCAGATATCGCTACCGGATCCCCCGTAGTTGCTGCCCCGATTAAAACACGCTGATTTTTTGGCGGGCCTGGCAAATCGATATTTTCAATCCTTTTACCATTGATAACAACCTTAAATTTTCCTTTATTGCAGGTGCAGATTACCTGCTGCCACTTTCCGGTGCCTGCTATGCTTGTCGTTTTATGGCCAAAAAATAAATCTGTTTTTGCACCAGCCTGCGCGTACAGTGAAAAAATAGCACTAAAAGGTTTTGAAAAATCTAGTTTTTTCGCCAGTTCACTTCCTAAAAGTAACTGTCCTCCACGATCTAATTTCACTGCTATTTTTCCGTTTACATCCGCAACTTCTGCTTTACCCACAATTACAAGTTTTCCTAAAGCAGCTCCGTTATTGGTCCACTGATCCAACCTGCCATAGTCGAGATTTTTAGCTTCAACATACAGCGGGGTGTTATTTGGCAGCCCTTTTTTATAGGCAGTTTTAACCTGCTCATGGCTTAGCGGAATATCATAAATTTTTAAGGACGCCAATGCCCCAGAAAATCCTGCACTTCCATCTTCATTTCCACCAATCAGAAAATGTTTAAGGCTATTGATGAAAAGCATTCTTCTCTCGGTTCTGTCCAATTCCCCATCAATATAAATCCGTTCCATTGTCCCATCAAAAACAACGCTGATCAAATGCCATTCATTGGCTTTTGGCACATGTTTATAGCCTAAATCTGCCCAACCTAAATGGTTGATGGCACCGGCAGTTTTACTGTTCCCATAACCAACCGCTGCATTACTTAAATCAACACCGCCCCGCCCTGTCCAGGATACAATGGTTTCTTCTTTATCAATTTCCGGATTTAAAACCCACATACTCACACTATAGCTACTGTTTCCAAGCAACGATTTTGGTGCAGGCGCTGTTGAGGATAAGCGCTCACGGCCAGTAAAAAACAACGCTTTTTTACCACTAATCATCGAGGTAAGGGGTTTAATTGGTCCGACAGCCGAAAAATCCCCACCCAACTTCCCGGTATTTTGAACATTGGTTACCACGGCGTTTGCCCGGAGATGATCTAACGACAGATCCACTAACAAACCTTTTGGTTCAAAAGTATTTAAAGGTTCCCATTTTTTAATTTTGGTATGCATTACAGGTTGGTATTCTGCATGATCAAAAACCTTGATATTCCATATGGCTTTATTCAATCCCGGATATTCTGTGTGTAAAACCATTGTACGGAAGTATCGTGCTTTAACATCGCCAAAATCAATCATCGGGCTTCCATGCCGGGTATTTTTGCTGCGATCAGCATAAACTTTCCAGTTTTTTCCATCAGCCGAATACATGATTTTATATTGATAATACCAGGTCGCATATTCAAACTGTGTATGAACGCTTTTAACGGGATATACTTTTCCCAGATCTACCTGCACCCAGGCAGGCCCTACATTGCTTTTACCTTTCCATAAGGTTCCGTTATTATCATCAAAGGCAAATTCCGCTTTAAAATTCTCATCATAGCTGGAAGATGCAGAGACCTTTTTACCTAGAGCTAAATTTGGATGTGGATTGACATTTTTGGCGAGGTAACCGATTCCGGTATGGGTAGGCACAATCTTAAGTATATTTCCTTCCTCATCAAACTGTATCTGATCTGCAGCTACCTGCCTGTGGTAACCGCCATCATTATGCGGGTTATTATGCCGGTGGTAAACCAGGTAAAAATCATCACCCTGCTGCAATACAGATTGGTGGCCCGGCCCATGCACCGTTCCATCTTGATTTGTAGCTAAAATAGGATTGTTTTTGCCATATTTAAACGGGCCCATCGGATTAGTTGCTGTGGCATACTGAACCCGGTACGTACCATCTTCACAATATCCTGATGAATAAGTCAGGTAATAAATCCCTTTTCTTTTAAACACAAACGGAGCTTCAAAAAATTCTTTTGCGTCAGTATTGGGAATCTGGCCCAGCTTGGCAAAAGACTTCATGTCTGCGTTCAAAAGGCCAACACCACAGCCGTGGTTAGAATAAATCCCCCAGGTACCCCAGTACATATAATATTGCCCATCGTCATCTTTGAAAGTCTGTCCATCAAGTGTAATCACATTTGGCACCATATAATTAGACACAATCGGTTTGCCTGTAGGCAACAGCGAGGTCCACGGGCCAACGGGGCTCAGAGATGAGGCACCGAAAATCTCTACGGGTTGACAGTAATACAGGTAAAATTTGCCATCGGCTCCCTGTGTTACATCCGGCGCCCAATAGTGGTGCGTGGTTGGCCAGTTCATATCCTGCATGGTCCAGTTTACAAAGTCTTTGGATGTCCATACCTGAGAGGGACCAAAACCACCGCCATTTCCATCGGTTGTGGCATATATATAATAGGTATCTCCGAATTTTTTAACAGTTGGGTCTGCAAAATACCCTGGTATAATCGGATTTCCATGCACCATAGCCTCGCTCGCATATTGAGCCATTGCAGCCTGAACAGTAAAGCATAAGCGCAATAAAATGAATAACTTTATGTATTTTTTCTTCATTGATTAAGGATTATACCGGGGCCGTATAAACCAGCCATTATAAAATATGCCTGTAAATATAACTGATGTACAAACCAAATTTCCGTTGCATATTAATACATTGTATCAATATTTTAACCATTCATTCTCTGAATGCAGATGTTAAACATCATCTTAAACGGGAAAAAAGTAATTACTACACAGATTAAATCTGCGATGCTATTCATTAAAGCCGATAACTATTGACGAAGAAACTGTTTTATCAATATCTCTTGCTAAACTAATTCGTCATCAGTGTTAGATTGTCATGTACAATCCTGAGGGATAATTTATGGTATAAAAATCAATATGCTTGACCGATAAATTTTAAGTGGGTATCTCTCTTGAGAGGTCGTTATTCCAACTTGATCCGATGGCTCGGATGGGGACCACGCAGCGCTCATAAATGCCACTAAATAAAAATACCCATGAATAATCTTAATACAAGCGCTTTAAGATTCCCGAATGCGCCTATCGTGTGGACACCTTTTTTTTAAGAATGGTATGGGCATTTTGCTAACCAACTTTAATAAAGCACGGATTTTAGCTAAGGACGCTGTCAATCCCAGGAGCCGGGAAATCAAAAAAACAGTAGCAGTCCAGATAAACTTGCACTAGCAAACCTGAAACGCAGTGGTTTTGTGTTTATGACGATGATTTAATTTTTTAAAAAAAAATTGAACACAAACCCCGTAGGGCTCAATCAGACCAAAGAAAACATAAGCAATAACTGATTAAACGAAGTGCCGCTGTTTTTTTGATGCGCATGGAATTGTGCAAAAGGCTCATTGCTGGATTGACGAAGCGCTTTGGGTACTTTGGCGCTCCAAAGTACCATGCCCCGCGGCATAGAGCGGGAGAAAAATACCGTAATTAACTGTGTCCACATGGTAGGCATGCGCCGGAATGACGGTCGTGTTAATAGATGCTGTCTATGGTGGTGCCTCATTTATTCGCTGGAAAACCCTAAGATAGCTTACCATCGATAAGCCTACTAAGTGCGGTTCAGGTTGACGACGGCTTTAAATCAAAAGCTGATAATAGTTATTTCACCTATTCATCCTCTAATAAGGTTAAAATATGCACAATACCTGCAACTTATAAGGCTTTACCACTCATACTTTTTGTCTAATTTTACCTGTTATGAAGAATCTGCTAAATATTAAAATTCATAAATTAAGCCGTTACACTATTCCATATCTTGCTATTTTTATATTTGCAAGCAACATCGCGCTGGCCCAAAACGGCGATCAGATCCTGGATGGTATTGGAGAAACGGCCATGAGTGCCAGGTATGAACTTAAAGGCGATTTAAAAGATTGGTCAAGAAATCGCTTTAATGCAAACCTCATTGGAGGTGAACCCGAATTTGTGCAAGACAGTCGCTTCGGAAAAGTGCTTTCTCTGCCGGGAACTAACGGAACTTATGTAAGTATACCTGACGGAGCATTAACCGATGTTGAATCCATCAGCGTAACCGCTTGGGTTTTGCTTAAAAGTGAGCGTGCGGAACAGTGCTTTTTCGACTTCGGTCAAAATTCGGAAAGGCATTTTGCCTCACAATTTAATCTTAAACAGAATGATCAGGGTTTTCTTGCTGTTATCCAGAATGGAAAGCAACCGAATATCGCAAAGGCGGCTGCTCCTGCTCTTAACCAATGGGCACATCTGGCCATTGTTGTCGATATTGCTTCAAAATCGATGACTAGTTACCTTAACGGTAAAAAAGTTGCTGAAGAAAAAGATATCAATTTTGACCTGACATCAATTTTCGGTGAGCACAAACCGGATAAAAAATTACTGGTACTTGGCAATGCCTTGTCAGCCAAAAATAAAGCGCTGAATGCTTTAATCCATGATTTCAGGATTTATAGGGTCGCCTTAAATGCAAAACAAATTGTTTCGGTTTATCAGCACGGACAAAACCAAACTAATGAAACGGCAGTTAACACATCGGCAAAAACGGATGATGACCTGCAACATTTCCCTGCAGATGCCGCTCAGTTATACACCAAATACCTCACTGGGGTAGATCATATTGAAGTGACAACAAGTGTTGGTGATCTTCCCCGGTTACCCGGGGCCATTGCCGGAACTTATCAAACCGGTAAAACCGGCCCAATGGTAAAAGTAATCTGGCCCAATCCAACAGATAATTCAGCTGTTAGCCAACCGGGAAATTATACCATTACCGGTTATGTACCAGGAACAAACTTTAAGCCAAAAGCACTGGTAACCGTCACTGGCAGCGACAAAAGTGCAACACCTGATATTAAGCTACTACCTTTTGCCTTGAACCAGGTAACCCTGAAAGCTGACCACGAAGGCCATGACACAAAATTTATTGAAAACAGGAATAAGTTTATCCGTACATTGGCTAAAACAGACCCCAATTCATTCCTGTATATGTTTCGCCATGCCTTTGGTCAGAAACAGCCTGCTGGTGCGAAACCGCTTGGCGTTTGGGACAGCGAAGATACTAAGTTGCGGGGCCATGCCACGGGACATTATTTAAGCGCTATTGCACAGGCTTATGCCGGCTCAGGTGGTGATCAAACATTGCAGAAAATTTTCGCCGATAAAATGGCGTATATGGTAAATACACTTTATGCCTTATCTCAACTATCCGGAAAACCTCAAAAAGCGGGAGGTGCATTTATTGCCGATCCTTTGGCTATTCCTTACGGTCCGGGAAAAACTGCTTATGATTCTGATATCAGCGAAAAGGGAATCAGAAGGGATTACTGGAATTGGGGAAAAGGTTTTATAAGTGCTTATCCGCCAGATCAGTTTATCATGCTTGAAAATGGTGCTAAATATGGTGGTCAAAACAATCAGATTTGGGCTCCCTATTATACTTTACATAAAATATTAGCCGGACTAATTGATATTTACGAGGTTAGCGGGAATAAAAAAGCACTTGAAATTGCCACCAATATGGCTGATTGGGTACAAATCCGACTAAGTGGCTTACCACAACAAACCTTAACCAGAATGTGGAATACCTACATTGCCGGTGAGTTTGGCGGCATGAATGAATCAATGGCACATCTTTACCGGATCACCGGAAAGGAAAAATACCTAAAAACGGCACAGCTTTTCGATAATATCCGCTTATTTTATGGCGATGACGCGCACAGCAGTGGCTTAGCTAAAAATGTAGATCTTTTTCGTGGCCTTCACGCCAATCAGCATATTCCACAGATTGTTGGCAGTATGGAACTTTATCGGGTATCCCAACAGTCAGATTACTTTAAAATTGCAGATAACTTCTGGCATAAAGTTGTAAACAACTACATGTATAGCATAGGTGGTGTTGCTGGTGCAAGAAATCCGGCCAATGCAGAATGTTTTATTGCACAGCCAGGAAGTTTATATGAAAACGGCTTTTCTGAAGGTGGGCAAAATGAAACCTGCGCCACTTACAACATGCTTAAACTTACAGGCGATTTGTTTCTTTTTGAACAAAAAGCGGAATTAATGGACTACTACGAACGCGCTTTATATAATGATATTTTAGCTTCCGTAGCAAAAGACAATCCCGGAAATACTTATCATATCTCACTTAGACCAGGTTCTGCAAAACAGTTCAGCAATGGAGACATGAGCGGCTTTACCTGCTGCAATGGTACCGCATTAGAAAGCAGTACCAAGCTACAGAATTCGATTTATTTTAAAAGCAAAGATGATGATGCACTTTATGTAAACCTTTATATCCCCTCTACATTAGATTGGAAAGCGCGAAAGATAAGAATAGAACAGACAACAGATTTCCCGAAAGAAGACCATACCAAACTAACGGTTCATGGAAATGGAAAATTCGACATCAATGTGCGTGTTCCAGGATGGGCAAACAAAGGTTTTTTTGTTAAAATCAATGGCATTATACAAAAGCTTGTGGCTAGCCCGGGCAGTTATCTTAAAATAAGCCGCGATTGGAAAGATGGAGATGTTGTGGAATTGAAAATGCCTTTCACATTCCACCTCGATCCGGTAATGGACCAGCAGAATATTGCCAGCTTATTTTACGGCCCCATATTGCTTGCTGCCCAGGAACCTGAAGCGCGAAAAGACTGGCGTAAAATTACCTTAGATGCACAAGACATCAGCAAGAGCATTAAAGGTGATCCGAAGCAGCTACAGTTCACCATCGATAATGTGGCTTTCAAACCATTTTACGAAACATACGGCCGCCATTCGGTTTACCTGGATGTAACCTTAAAATAACTCTTTCGGATTGGGGCAAAACGCCCCAATCCGAAAGAGAAATCAGATGCCTCACAGCATTACCTGTCTGTCCGGAGGACTCTACCGGCTAATAATTGAAAAGAGTCTGTGACTCGTTTTGCTCCGACACAGATATAAATCAACAATACCTTAAGATAACTTTCCCTCTACCTTTTATTTAGCTATTGTTAGCTTGCCAACCGAAAGCGCGTCAGATATTTGGTCTATCTGATCGCTGACAGTACCATTACTCAACCAATGCAAGTACTAAGCAATGCGCCAGCAGTGTGCTAGCAGGTACGAAGCAAACCTGGCCGGAAGGTGGCATAAATGTGGGGTAAACGTGGCGTAAAGGTGGACATGGAATATTTTTTGGGAGATTTTTAATCAGACAGATTAATTTGGGTGATCATCCCTTGTGATTTTCTAATATACCAAAATATGGTGAAGTGGACAAAAAAAGAGCTTCGTATTTTTGTCACGGGTAGCAGAAATGCGATTTATCCGTGTCTTTCTTTAGTATTCTGAAGGGCCCGACGCTTCAATAACTGGAAAGGTTTGCGACTAAGTTTATCAATTCAATTTTATCGTTATAAACCAAAGAGACACTCTGCTTAACGCTACGGACAGAGCTAGCTATCTTCGTGTATTAAGAACCAACATCTAGCTTAATAACACCAATCAATCTACAATATTCCTTCCGGCTGGAAAAAGGCCTTAATAACCGTTTTGGAAGCCTGTTTTTTAGGCACCAGAAAAACTCAAAAAAATAAGCGTTATAAATACGTTAAAAATAACATCACTTTATTTTTTTATTTAATAAGTGTTGTTACATTCGTGCGGACGTTGGATGAAATTAGCTGCTGGTAAATCAATCGAACCAGATTAACAGCTAAACTTCTTTGAACGCAAATGCCCTTAATTTCACAACTGAGGGGTTTTTATGCTAACCAAATTCATAAAGCAGATGAAAGATGTTTCAGAGGAACTAGAACTTTTGTTGCGCGTAGCTGATGGTGATCGCCCCGCGTTTAACTTGTTGTATAGGAAATATCTTCAAAATTTGCGAAAATTCGTCGCTTCAATTTCCGGTAATACCGATCTGGCGGATGAACTTGTGCAGGACATCTTTGTTAAGATATGGCTTAACAGAAAAAACCTTCCACTTATCGGGTCTTTCAAACCTTACCTCTACCGCTGCGCACGCAACCTTTTAATCGATCATATCAGAAAATCAAAAACACAGATCAGGATAAAGGAAGTTTCAAAAAACCTGGAAGAAGATTATGCCATTGGCACAGATGATCATTTAATTTATACACAAACGCTGAGCCACCTGCATAGTGGCATTAACCTGCTTCCAGAAAAAAGAAAAAAAATTGTGGAACTCAAAATCCATGAAGACCTTTCTCTTGATGAAATTGCTCTGCAGCTAAAAATATCAAAATCGGTAGTTAAAAAACAGCTCTATACCGGCATGGCTTTTCTCAGAAATTACCTGAAACATTTTTACAGGATTGCACCCTTTATTTCATTTCTATATTTTTTTCTTTAAGGAGGGGTTCTTTTTCTTTTCGCACACGTCTTAGCAGATATGGAACGAAAGGATGTTGAGCAACTCCAGCAAAAATTAATTCAAGGTGAATTGACAGAGACTGAACAGCAGGACTTTTTTAATTGGTTAAAACAATTAGATGAGCCTGAGTTAAGTGCATTCCTGAAAGAATATAGCGCATCATTCGAACAAAAACCTGATAGTTTAACAGGAGACCAGCATGAAGATTTGACAAACAAAATCGAAATGCGGTTAGATGCTTTAGGCCTTCCCAAAAAACCGTACCGGAAACATATGCGTTTTAAAATCATGGCCGCAGCGGCCGTATTGGTTTTGGTATGTTCCACTATATTTTGGTACTATGCGAACTTAAACGCGAACAAACAAGCCACAATTTCCAAAAACACGACCATCCCGCGCGCAACACCAATTTATGGTGGAAATGATAAAGTCGTGCTTATTCTTTCCAACGGCAAGCGTGTTGAAGTAAATAATTTCACCAAAGGGCAATTGGCTGTAGAAAACGGCTATTCGATTGAAAAAGAGAGTAATAGCCTGTTAAAATACAGGAAAATCAATACCGCTGCCGCTCCGGCATCTGGCAATACCAACACGATTGTAACACCCCGGGGCGGACAATACTGCGTTAATCTTCCTGATGGAAGTAAAGTTTGGCTGAATGCAGAGAGTAAACTCACCTATCCGGTAGTTTTTTCGGGCAATACCAGAAAAATTGCCTTAAAAGGCGAAGCGTATTTTGAGGTCACCCATAATCCGGATAAACCCTTTATCGTTGATTTTGAGGGTTCGAACGTTAAAGTATTGGGTACCCATTTTAATATCTGCGCATATGGCGATGGCGAAACGCCCAAAACCACCCTGCTTCAGGGTTCTGTACAGGTAAGTACCGGCGATAGCAAAAAAATAATCTTACCAGGTCAGCAGGCCATTTCCAGCAAAAAAATCTGCATTGTAAATGTTGATACCAACCATGTTTTGGGCTGGAAGAATGGCAATTTCTCATTTGAGCACGAACGCATCGGCACGGTGATGGGAAAAATATCACGGTGGTATGATGTTGATATAAAATATCAGGGTGAAGTAACACAAGAGGAATTTGTCGGTTCGATTCCAAAATCAAAAAATTTGGAAGAAGTACTCCACAGGCTGGAGTTGACCGGATTGTTACACTTTAAAATTAAAGGAAGGAGCGTTACCATTATGCCATAACCTTACCAAACAGGCTGGCCCATCCATGGAACAAAAGCCAGAGTGCTACGAACACTCTGACCTGATGTTTGGATCGCCACCAAGTAATCTACACAATAGTACAAGCCAAGTATAAACCCAAACATTCAAATATATGAATTATTATGCACGCGTAAGTAGGCTTTTGGCCTATCTGCGTAAACCGCTAATGGTTATGAAATTAACATGCCTACTTTTAATTTCCTTAATGCTACAGCTCTCTTTGGCTTCCAGCGGCCAAACGGTAACGCTTTCGAAAAAGAATGCGGCTGTTGAAAAAATTTTCAAGGAAATTGAGCGCCAAACCGGATATCAGTTTTTGTATACCAGACAAATGCTTAACGGAACTCATCCGGTAAGTATAGAAGTAAATAAAATCAGCTTAGCAGAGGCATTGGATCTTTCGCTGAAATCACAACCCATCAGCTACAAGCTCGAAGACAACATTATCATTATTCAGCGTAGGGCAATTATTGAACCTGCCATAAATAAAACAGCCGAAATTGTTGTTACCGGAAAAGTTACTGATGAGGCCGGCCTTCCCATCCCTTCTGTGAGCATTAAAATTAAAGGCACCAGTACGGGCGTGCAAACAGCACCAAACGGAACCTATAGCCTTAAAGTTCCAACCGGTAATGAAACTTTGGTTTTTAGTTCAATAGGTTTTGCTTCGCAGGAAATAGCAGTTAACAACCGAACTGAAATTAATGTTAAGTTGAAGGCAGAAGCCAATAATTTAACAGATGTAGTGGTAATCGGATATGGATTGCAACGTAAAGGCGATGTAACCAGTTCGGTAGCAAGTGTCAAAGCCGAGAATTTTGTAAAGTCGCCTGTATTAGATGCAGGACAATTAATCCAGGGTAAAGTAGCCGGACTTACAATTAATACACCAAGCGGCGACCCTACAGCGGGAAGCAAAATCAGGCTTCGTGGCAATAATACACTTTTTGGTGCCAATGCCGATCCACTTGTGATTGTAGATGGCGTACCCAGCAGTCTTAAACTGGTAGCACCAGAAGATATTGAATCGATAGATGTGTTAAAAGATGGTTCTGCTGCAGCTATTTATGGTGTGCGCGGTACCAACGGCGTAATTATTATTACCACTAAACGATCTTCAGGTAAGAACAGCAACGTAGTAGAATATAGTGGTTCCGTAAGTACACAAACTATTGCCCGAAAACTCAATATGCTTACTGCTGATGATTATCGCAGGCAGATTGCAGAAGGAACACGCCTTCCATCATACGATCTTGGTGCAACTACGGATTGGTTAAAAGAGATTTCGAATAAAACACCGATTACCAATATCCATAACATTACTTTTCGCGGGGGTAACAGCCAAACCAATTACCTGGCTACATTAAACTACCGTTATTTTAACGGGCTATTTAAAAAGTCTGATAATTCTACACTTACGGCAAGGGCAGATATTAACCATTCCATGTTTGATAATAAGGTAAAAATTAACATGGGTGTTTTGGTACAGAACAATAAATATACCCAAACGCAGGATGGTAACAGTTTCAATGGCGCTGTTTACCGCCAGGCCCTGATCCGCAACCCAACATCTCCCCTTTTTGGCAGTGACGGACATTATTTTGAAGAACCGAACAACTTTGAATACGATAACCCTGTTGCGCGCCTTTTCGAAAGTACAGGTCTGAACCAAAACACTACCCAACGCTTAAATTCTCAGATTACGTATAACCCCATCGCAGATCTTAAGTTGAGCGCCTTAGGTTCATATACCAAATATGTTTCAAATGGCGGTTATTCAGAATCTAAATTCCACATTTCCAACATCAGAGATAAACTGAACGGCTATGCTTCGCTGGGTTCTACTCAAAGTATAGACAGGTTGCTGGAGCTTACGGCTCAATATTCCAAAAAATTGGGCGATCACAGTTTCACTTTATTGGGTGGATACAGTTATCAGGATAATTCTTACCTGAATTTCTATGAACGCAATTATGATTTCCCTACAGATGCTTTTGGGTATTACAATATCCAGCAGGGCCGTGGTGCAAACCGCGCTTTAGATGCGCTGCTTGGGAGTGGCTATTCCGAAACGAACCTGATTGGATTTTTTAGCAGGCTGACCTATAGCTATAAAGAACGCTACCTGTTAATGGCCTCTTTAAGGAGAGAGGGTGCCAGCCAGCTTTATGGTGCTGAAAAACCCTATGGTAATTTCCCTTCCGTATCTGTTGGATGGAAAATCACCAACGAAGCATTTATGAAAGATCAAACCATTTTTGATGACTTAAAGCTTCGTGCAGGATATGGTGTAACCGGAAACCAGCCGAGCGATGGATTCCGGGCCGTTGCCTTATTGGGTTATGGCGACAATGTGTATTCTAACGGCAACTGGATCCAGACACTTGTTCCTACGCAAAACCCGAATCCTGCTTTACGCTGGGAAGAAAAAAGAGAAACAAATATTGGTCTTGATTTTAGCCTGTATAAAGGAAGAGTTACCGGTACATTTGATGTTTACAATAGAAATTATAATGGCTTACTATTTGATTACCAGGTACCCAGCCCACCAAACCTCTTCCCAAGTACAAGGGCAAATGTGGGCACCATGCAAAACAGGGGTCTTGAGGCTTTATTGAATATTGTGGCCATACAACATCAGGATTTTGAATGGACAACCAGCTTCAACTTTTCGACCAACCGAAATAAACTCGTTAGCTTATCTAACGATTTATATCAGGCCACAAACGATTTTTTCACTACCGGAGGAACAGGTCCGCCAGCAACCACTTTTACCAATATCGTTCGTGTTGGCGATAACATCGGAGATTTTTACGGCTTTAAAGTTAAAGGTGTAACCGCTGATGGTCAGTGGATTTATGAAGGTAAAAACGGGGAAGATGTTTCCTATAGCCAGTTTAATCATGCCTTTGAAGATAAAAAAGTACTCGGAAACGGGATTCCTAAATTTACCGGCGGATGGAACAATAACTTCAGGTATAAAGACTTGGATTTAAGCATTACCATGCGGGGTGCATTTGGTTTCCAGATTCTGAACTTCCAGAGAATGTATTATGAAAACACAGGTATTCAAAACTATAACCGACTGGTATCAGCTTACGATCCTGTTTTTGGTACAGCTGTGCTTAATAAAAATATGCCCGTAGAATTTAACAGTTATTATGTAGAAAACGGCGATTTCTGGAAAATTGACAATATTGTATTGGGTTACACTTTTAACAAGCTAAAAACCAAATATCTTAAAGGTGCAAGAGTGTATGTTTCTTCATTAAACACTTTTACCATTACCGGCTATAAGGGCTTAGACCCTGAAGTAGACTGGAGTGGTTTGGCACCTGGTAATGATAACCGGGACAAGTATCCTACCGCCCGTACATTTACATTAGGTTTTTCTCTTAATCTTTAATCCAACATCATGAAAACAAGATATATATTGGGTACTTGTACCGTGGCATTTATGGTACTGATTATAAGTTTAACATCCTGCACGAAATTAAAGGACGAAAACTACTCCAGATTTATTCAAAATAATTTTACCCCAAATACCTCTGATGTAGCGGCGCTGGTTGGCGCCGGTTATACCTATTGGAGGCCTTTAATGCTCGGAAGAAGCAACAACTCTATTTTTCGTACCAATGAGATTTCCAGTGATGAAGCCGTAATACCCGCACGTCCTAACGGCTGGGTTGATAATGGGATCTATCGACGCATGCACGAACATAGATGGACATCTGACGAAGACAACAGCTACCAGATCTGGAACAATGCCTATGGAGGTATCACTTCATGTAACCGTGTACTTTATCAGATTCAGTCCAATCTGATCCCCATTACCACTGGAAAAGACGCTACCATAGCCGAATTACGTGCCTTAAGGGCATCATATTATTATGCGTTATGTGATTTCTTTGGTGGTGTGCCTATTGTAGATAAATTTGATGTACCATCCGGATTTCTTCCACAACAGAGTACGCGTGCGCAGGTATATGCTTTTATTGTAAAAGAGCTTACCGAAAGTCTTCCGAACCTGAGCAAAGCCAATAACCAGGCCACCTATGGCAAGTTCAATTACTGGGCCGCCACTGCCCTGCTGGCCAAAGTTTACCTGAATGCCAACGTATATATTGGTACTCCAGCCTATACTCAATGTATTGCCGCGTGTAATGAAATCATTGCATCAAACGTATATACACTGGAAGCCAATCAGAAATCTATCTTTCTTGATGCAAATGAAGGCAGCAGAGAAACCATTTTTGCGATACCTTTTGATGAAAAGTTTACTGCAGATGGTGCTAATGCCTTTACCCTGCACATGGAAACACTTCAGCCAGAAAACCAGGCTACTTACAACTTCAAAAACTCGCCATGGGGCGGTATCTGTGCCACACCACAGTTTGTAAGCACGTTTGACCCGGAAGATAACAGGCTAAAAGACAATTATGTACAAGGACAGCAATATACTGCTTCAGGTGCTGTTTTATTGGGAACCATTGGTGCCAGTAATGGTAAGCCACTCATCTACATTAATGAGCTTCCGGGAGTTGATCAATCGGATGAAGTACATGGTTTTAGGTTAGGAAAATTTGAATTTAAGCCAGGTGCCCTGGTGGGGATGAACAACGATTTCCCTTTGCTCAGGTATGCAGATGTTCTGATGATGAAGGCCGAATGCCTGTTAAGAACAGGAGATGCTGCGGGTGCTGCTGCGCTGGTCACACAGGTTCGACAGCGATCTTTCTCAAGCAATCCTTCAAAAGCAACCGTAACCGGTAGCCAGCTGTTGCAGGGTAGTGTGTATAATTATGGCCTTCGCAACCACTTAACGTCTACGGTAGAAGGTGGTGCCGATATCCAATACGGAAGGTTCCTGGATGAACTGGGCTGGGAATTTAATACCGAGGGACGACGCAGGCAAGACATGATCAGGTTTGGCGTATTTACCAAAAAATCATGGTTGTCACATTCGCCAAATGGAGATTACCGTACACTGTTACCTATTCCGCGTGCGGAGTTAGCTAAAAACCCGAATATAAAACAAAACCCGGGATACTAATCCTAAATAACGAGGTTGTATTTTAAGTTATATTAAAAATCAAATTTGTCACATGGAGCCTGTCGAACGTTTTTAAGATATTTAGAAAATGTCCTTCGACAAGCTACCCATTGACAGATCCTATAGAAGAATCGTCATTTCGACTGGAGCGTGCCGATTTTTCATGGGTAGCGAAATGGAGAAATCTATAGAGACAGATTTCTCGACTGCGTTGCACTTCGCTCGAAATGACGACTCGGGAGAGGGCTGTCAATCACATTGATTTTATACAAAAATTACCTCTCAGGATGACAATTTTACACATATAAAACAACCTCAAATGATATAAATGATGAAAAGAAAATTTATTGCCGTAATTACATTATTGCTTGGCTACCAGTTTTCCGTACAAGCTCAATCTTTTCAAAAAACGCCACAGGGCATCCACACCGTTATCCAATCGATGGATGTAGAGATTAGTTTTTACTCACCCAATATTGTTCGTGTTTTTAAAAAGCCAGAAGGAAGCCAGCAAAAAAAAGAAAGCCTCGCTGTTATAAAACGTCCTGAGAAGTTAAAGCTCGATATTAAAAACAACGGGCAAACGGTAACCATCAGCAGTAGCGTAATAGCTGCAACGGTTAACTTAAAAACGGGAAAAGTTTCATTCGATGCTCAAAATGGAAAGAAGTTATTTACAGAAAAAGACAATAGCACCAGATTTACCGCAATAAATGATGCCGGGAACCCAACTTATGCGGTTAAACAAGCATATTTATTAGACAAGGAAGAAATTATCTATGGCCTTGGCCAGCAACAGAATGGAAAGTTAAACCAAAGGGGACAAAAATTACTCCTTAAACAGGAAAACACAAAAGTTGCCATCCCTTTCTTTCAATCGGTAAAAGGTTATGGTGTTTTTTGGGACAACTATTCACCAACCACCTTTACAGATAATGCTCAGGAAACTTCATTTGATTCGCAGGTTGGTAACTGTGCCGATTATTATTTTATGTTTGGCGGAGGTGCTGACGGTGTGGTTGCTCAAATGCGTGCACTTACAGGGCAATCTCCTATGATGCCTTTATGGTCATTTGGTTTCAGCCAATCGCGCGAACGCTACAAAACGCAGTTTGAGCTTGTTGATGTAGTTAAAAAGTACAGAGCGTTAAATATCCCACTTGATGGTATTGTACAAGACTGGCAATATTGGGGAAAAGACGACAACTGGAATGCCATGAGTTTCGATCCCACTACTTTCCCAAAACCACAAGCCATGGTAGATAGTGTACATCAACTCAATGCCCACCTTTTTATCGTTTCATGGCCTGGTTTTGCACCAAAAACCCCACAATATCAAGAGTTTAAATCAAAGAATATGCTCCTGAACTTTGATACATGGCCGCCGGGCGCAAATACAAAACCTTATGATGTTTATAATCCTGCCGCGCGCAATATTTACTGGAATTACCTCAGCAAAGGCATATTCTCTTTAGGTATTGATGCCTGGTGGCTCGATTCTACAGAACCAGACCATATTAATGTGAAGGAACAGGATTTCGATCAGCCTACCTATTTAGGAAGTTACCGGAGTGTAGAGAACGCTTTCCCGCTTCAACACACCGGAGGAGTTTATGACCACCAAAGAGCAGCAAGCAGTAAGAAGCGCGTACTGCTGTTAACCCGTTCAGCATTTGCAGGCCAGCAAAGATACGCAACCAATACCTGGAGTGGCGATGTTGGTTCTAACTGGCCTACCCTACAAAAACAGATACCCGCGGCATTGAACTTTTCATTAAGCGGCCTGCCTTATTGGAATGGCGATATTGGTGGCTTTTTCGCCGGTGATTTTGTGAAAGGTGGCGGTGCAAAAAATCCCGATTTCCAGGAGTTATATAACCGTTGGATGCAGTTTGCAACCTTTACTCCTTTGATGCGTTCGCATGGTACCGATATACCAAGAGAAATATATCAGTTTGGCAAAAAAGGAGAGCAGGCATTTGATATCCAGGAGAAGTTTATCAACCTCCGCTACCGCTTACTTCCGTATAATTATGCAACGGCCTGGTCGGTAACTCATCATGCCGGATCATTTATGCGTCCATTGTACTCACAGTTTCCCAATGATCCTGCAGGTTTCGAAAATAGCTCCGAATACATGTTCGGAAGGGCTTTTCTCGTAGCGCCGGTTACCGATAAGGGGATGACAAGTAAAGAAATATATCTTCCATCTGGCAGTAAATGGCTCGATTTCTGGACAGGCGAAGTCGTTAAAGGCGGACAGACGATAAAACGTGAGACGCCTATGGAAATTGTACCGCTTTATGTAAAGGCAGGCTCAATTGTTCCCTGGGGGCCAAAAGTGCAATATTCAACAGAAAAAAAATGGGATGATCTGGAGATCCGCATCTATCCTGGTGATAATGGCGATTTTGTTTTATATGAAGATGAAAACGACAGTTATAACTATGAGAAGGGCGCATTTTCAGAAATCCACTTCAAATGGAACGACGCTACAAAAACACTTACCGTTGAGGATAGAAAAGGAGAGTTTAAAGGCATGCTGGGCCAACGCAACTTCAACATCGTGATGGTAAGCAGGCAAAACGGAACAGGCATTGATAATCAAAAGATTAACAAATCATTTATGTATAGCGGTCGTAAACTTTCCGTTAAACTTTAGCAAAAAGCTCAGCAGGTAAATAAAATAATATCAACTACATCACAAATGGGCAAGGGAAAAGAAATATACTTTAAGGCAGCGGCATTGTCGCTGCCATTGGTATTTTTATGCATCATTGAAATCCTGTTACGCTTATTCAATTATGGCTTCGATCCATCTTTGTTTATCAAAGATCCCGACCAGCAGGGCTACATGATGATGAACCCTACCGCCTCTTATAAGTTCTTTTCTACCAGTGCCAATGCAACACTGGGCAACCGCGAACGGTTCAGCATCATAAAATCCAAAAATACCTTTAGGATATTTGTGATAGGTGAATCGACTACTGCCGGCTACCCATACATGCACAATGGATCTTTCCACAGGTGGTTACAATACCGGCTGATGCATCAATATCCCAGCCTGAATTTTGAGGTGATTAATGTTTCGCTTACCGCTGTAAATTCCTATACCGTATTAGATTTTGCCAAACAAATTGTTAACCATGAGCCAGATCTGGTATTGGTATACACCGGGCATAACGAATATTACGGTGCTTTAGGTATTGGTTCTACCAGCCAGATTAAGGGTAACAGGACCTGGATAAAACTGGTCATTAAACTGCGCGAACTTAAGTTGGTGCAGTTGTTAGACCGCATGATTGAAGGCGTGTCAAAGCTTTTTGGAAAAGAAATTGATAAACGGGAAAACCTGATGAAACGCATGGTAACCAAGCAGCAAATTGCTTATCAATCGGCCGATTTTAATCGAGGAATAATGCAGTTTAGCAACAATATGGGTGAATTGTGCCAGCTGCTATCAGCAAAACACATCCCAACCGTAATCAGTACGCTGGTCAGTAACGAAAAAGATCTTAAACCATTTATCAGTGCAGGTAAATTTTCTGCTCAAAACCATTATGCAATAGGCGAAAAACTGTATGCAAACGGCGATTTTAAAGCGGCAAAAACAAATTTTGTTTTGGCAAAAGAATACGATCAGCTCCGTTTCAGGGCACCTGAAGCTTTCAACCAGATCATTAGAAAATTGTGCAAGCAATATCCTGGCATTTACCTGGCTGATACCCGTGCCTTATTTGAAAAAAACGAAACAGGCGGAATAATCTGTAAAAAAACCATTTTAGAGCATGTTCACCCAAATTTATCGGGTTACGCAATGATGAGCGAATCCTTTTATCAGCAGATTAACAAGAGGAAGTTAATACCGGCAAAAAAACAAGATGAAATGTCTTTTGCACAATTGCTGAAGAACATGCCTGTTACCAGGGTAGATTCGCTATATGGCGTATATCAGATCATGATGCTCCGCTCGGGCTGGCCTTTTAATGAACCCATCAATTCTACCTATAACCGTGGAAATTCGCTTGATGAACAACTTGCAGGTGCATTAGCCGTAGATAGAATTACCTGGAGAACAGCCATGGACGAATTGTATAAAACCGCTATGGCTAGTGGCGACAAACAAAAAGCCCTAAAGGTTACCGAAGCGGTACTGCTTGAAAACCCTTACCAAACCAGTTACTATACCTACGCAGGCCGACTGTGTTTTGAATTGTCAGATCCTCAAACCGCTGATTTTTACTTTAAAAAGGCTTATGAGCTTATGCCCACCCCTGAGAATGCCAATAATCTTTTCCTCTTTTATTTTAAATCAGATCTTCCGGAGAAAGCACTTCGATATAGTGATGAACTAAAACATTCCGGTCAGCAAACCTATTTGGATACGCAAACTGAAGAAATATTAAAAAACATCATCAAGCTTAAAAAAGAAGCACCATCTGACAACATCAACGAATTGATTGCCAGCTACTATCATCAAATCAGGGCCGATGAGACAGCAACAAAATACAGAAAGACAAATAGCCGGTAACATGAGCAGCAAAAAATTAGAAAACCGAAAGTTTGGTCTTGTTTTAGGCACTACAGTAATTTCACTTTCTATTATTTTTTGGAAAGGAAGCTACTTACAGTACCTGTTGTTGTCACTATCAGTTGGGTTAATCATAACCGCAATCTTCGCTCCCTTTTACCTTGAATCCATAAGAAAAATATGGTTCAAAACTGGTCATTTTCTGGGAATGGTTAATGGTACAATTTTGTTGACCTTCGTTTTTATTTTCATCCTAAGCCCTATCGCCTTTTTTCTGCGCCTGTTTAAAAAGCAGGGTTTAAAAACAAAAAAGAATAAGCAGTTGGCTTCTTATTGGGAAGAGGTATCTGGCCGGTCAACGGGTTCATTTAATCAACAGTTCTAAATTTATACTTACAATGGATACACTGATCGAATTTTTCCATTTCCTAACCCAGCGCAAAAAGTATTGGTTATGGCCCTTATTTATTATCCTGCTTATGCTAGGTTTGGTATTGGTGGCCGCGCATGGTTCTGTCCTCGCCCCATTCATTTATAGTTTATTCTAATCAGTAGTACAGGATGAGCTATATTTTGGGGATTTCTGCTTACTATCATGACAGCGCAGCATGTTTGCTGAAAGATGCGGAAATTATTGCAGCGGCGCAGGAGGAACGTTTCTCCAGGATTAAAAATGATGAGTCGTTCCCGACAGAGGCGATAAAATTCTGCCTTAAATTTGCCAACATTTCCCTGGCAGAGGTAGATCATGTTGTATTTTATGAAAAGCCTTTTCTAAAATTTGAACGTTTGCTCGAAACTTATGTCCATTTTGCGCCAAGGGGATTAAAATCTTTCCTAAAAGCGATGCCTATATGGTTAACAGATAAATTATTCATTAAAAAAAACATTGCCAAAGCGCTTAATACGATAGATCCCACATGGGAAAAATCGCGGCCCATTCTTTTTACCGATCACCACCATGCCCATGCGGCCTCTGCTTTTTACCCCAGTCCATTTGAACAGGCTGTAGTATTAACGGTAGATGGTGTGGGCGAATGGGCCACAACAACGGTTTCAATAGGCAATTCCGCAAAACTGGAACTAAAAAAAGAGATCCATTTCCCTAACTCCATCGGTCTTTTATATTCTGCCTTCACCTATTATTTGGGTTTCAAAGTCAATTCTGATGAATATAAAGTAATGGGTTTAGCTTCGTATGGCAAGCCGATATACAAAGCACTCATTTATGATCATTTAATCCATGTTAAAGCAGATGGTTCCTTTCTCCTTAATATGGATTATTTTGATTACTGTACCGGGCTGAGCATGACCAATAAGAAATTCGACAAGCTTTTCGGCCATCCGGCGCGTGCGAAAGACGAAGAACTGTTGGTATTTCATAAAGACCTGGCCAGTTCCATACAAAAAGTAACGGAAGAAATCATGATTAAGCTAACCCAAAGTCTTTACAGAGAATTTGGTATAGAAAATCTTTGCCTGGCAGGGGGAGTTGCGTTAAACTGTATCATTAACTCATCCATCAGGCAGCATTCTGGGTTTAAACGCATTTGGGTGCAACCCGCAGCAGGTGACGCCGGTGGCGCATTGGGTGCCGCTTTCAGTATATATTATGCTCATTTATCGGGTGTTAGAAATATCAATTTACAGGCAGACGGCATGAAACAATCGCTGCTTGGCCCATGCTATAGCCAACACGAGGTAATTAAAACACTTCGTGCTTATGGCCTTAATTACGAAAAGGCTGAGGATGACCTTTATCATCGTAAAATAGCAGCATACTTAAATGAAGGTAAAGTAATCGCCTATTTCAATGGCAGAACAGAGTTTGGACCGAGAGCATTAGGCTGCCGAAGTATTCTTGCAGACCCCAGAAAGAGTGAAATGAAAGCCATACTTAATGCCAAAATTAAATTTAGAGAGTCTTTCCGTCCCTTCGCTCCCGCTATTCTGGAAGAGTTTGCGGATTTATATTTTGGTACGGGCGCAAAAAACCGTTACATGCTGTTTACAGAACGTTATTTAAGTGATCACAATAGACATCAGGCAAACCATGCAGTTCTAATTCCGGGAGCGGTACATGTTGATGGAACGGCCAGGGTTCAAATGGTAAACGAAGCATATCACCCTGATTTTCATCAGTTAATTACAGCATTTTACAAGCTTACGGGATGTCCGGCAGTAATTAACACCTCTTTAAATGTAATGAACGAACCCATGGCCTCTAGTCCGGAAGATGCCATATGTTGCTTTCTCAATACAGAAATAGATATTCTGGCTATTGAAGGTTTACTGATTGATAAAAAAAGGATCGGGCTTTAAGGAGTTGAGCGCACCTGGCTTTATTAAATTTTAGGTTAAAAAAGAAAATATCTGAAACTCAAATATAAAAAACAGATGCCAACAGATCATATAATGACATCAGGTTAAAAATGAGTTATTTATAGGTAAAAACCTGTAATGATAGTTTTAGGGTTCTGGTTAATTTGCTGAATACATCAATTAACTCCTAACCCCATGAACCACTTATCAAAATTAATGCTGAACCGGCGAATAGGTGCAGTACTTTCCTTAATCTTATTGTTAAACTTTACCTCGTGTAAAAAAGCTAAAGTCGCGCCTGATCCTCCGGCAAATGAAACCAGTACGCAGGCCGCTACCGCCCTGCAGATTTACAAACCAACATCCATGCAGAATATGGATTGGAACGCTACCGAAAGCGAATGGTGTTACGCCCGTTCAAAGCAATCCGATCATTTTATATTGTTCTGGGGAAAAGGATATGGTACTAACAATCCTTCCTCCACAAATGTAGATTCAAAATACCGTGTGGATATTGATGATTTACTGGCTAAGGCCGAATCTTTTTACAACCTAAATGTAAATACATTAAAATTTGCTACCGTTGGAAACGGAACTTCAAAACTGGACAAATACAAAATGATGATCTTTTTATATTATGAAGATGGTTGGCGTGCAACTGGTTCAGGATATGACGATACAATCGGCGCATTATGGGTAAGTCCACAGACCTGCAAGCCAGTCGGTTCAACAATCGCGCATGAGATTGGCCATAGTTTCCAATACCAGGTATCCTGTGATTTAGGTACCACTCATGGCTTCAGGTGGGGTTTCGGGGGAAATGGTGCAGGTGGAAATGCCTTTTGGGAACAAACGGCACAATGGCAGGCTTTTGTTTCTTACCCAAATGAACTTTTTAGCAGCTGGTTTGATCCTTACCTGGATAATTACCAGAAACACCTCATCCACGAAGATTACCGTTATGCCAATTATATGATCCACCAGTACTGGGCACAAAAAAGAGGTATAGCGGTTATTGGCAAAATATGGCAGGCGTCACAGACTTATGAAGATCCGATTCAGGTTTATCAGCGTTTATACGGACTTTCTGTAAGCCAGCTCAACGATGAATTATATGATGCTGCATCTAAATTTGTAACCTGGGATATTGATAACATCCGTACGCTGGGCGCAAGTAAAATTGGTGCACATCATTATAAAATGAACCTGATGAACGATGGTTCTTTCCAGCCTGACCCAAGCTTTTGCCCGCAAACAACCGGTTATAATGTTATGCCCTTAGAGGTGCCTGCAGCGGGTACAATTGTTACCGCGGCATTTCAAGGATTGCCAAACGCTTCGGGATATAATCAGGTAGATGCCAGCATTGCCGGCTGGAGGTATGGTTTCGTTGCTTTATCAACAAATGGAACGCGAAGCTATAGCCCCATGTTCACAAGCGCCTCCGGAAATGCAACATTTACTATTCCGGTAAATTGCAGCCGCCTTTGGTTTGTGGTAACCGGGGCGCCTACCCAATACCATCCGCATGCCTGGGATGAAAACAATACCAATGATGAACAATGGCCGTATAAGGTAAAGTTCCAGAACACCAGTTTACCTGGCTACAATAATCAGGCACCTAAAGATGTGGCCTTTACTTACGATCTCGAAGTGAACCGAAGTACTACTTCTTACGACTATGCCACAGCTCAAATTGATATTGCGAAACTGGCTACTGCTTTTCAATTACCTAAACAAGATATTACCAGTAAAATAGGCACCGACATAAAATTTTATGCACTTGAACCTAATAATAACTTAAATGCTACCCTAACAGCCAATGGTTTCGGGCAGTGGTTCGATGCCAATGGTTATGTGGTTGGCTACAGTTCGGCTAATTCGCGGGTATTTTGCGAGTTTGATGCACAAAATTTTAAACTCAACGCTGGTCAGTATCCTAACCGTGTTAATACAGGCGATAAGTATACCATGAAACAGGCTTTGGTCTATACGTTAGCTTCAGGCAATAAAGTGACTGCTACCTTTACTGTTAACCTGACCATAAAATAGGGGCTCCAACTTAACCTGAGTTCGATTATCCATATTGCTACCAGGTAGAAGCAAGCCCCCAAAAAGTTAAACACTATTTTGGGGGCTTTTTGTATCATGTTTTAACATGCTTTGCTATACAATCAAAAGCATCCGTAACGCACGTTAATTAAGATTGGTGAGTCCTGTTATTTTGGAAAGGTGCTGTAGCTCATCATCGGTTGGGTTCTGCCGGGCTGTCCGCTATATCTTTTGCTGACCTTCTACGCCCCCCTGCCTTTACAGCAAAAGTATGCCGCTCCCATCCAGTTTAAATACGAAGGCCTGTGCAGGGAAACTTCATCTCTCTGCAATTTGCGATAAAACGAAAATAGAATCCACTATCCTGGCCACCTAAACCCGACTGGAGCATACGAGTAAGGATTTGAAGCGAAGGCGGGACTAAAAAGACCAGATGCTTCTGGAACTGCTTTCCAAAAAAGTAAATACCATTAACGGATCTTCGTTTCGACCAATACGCTTAAATCATTTGAACATCCGTTTGTAGGTGTTACTTAAAGTTATCGTAGCGATTACATTTATTCGAATATAGTTTCAAAAAGATTCTTTACGCCTTCAGGATTTCGCAAAGCCATGTGGGCTCCACTCACCAGCAACACGAAATTGCTATCTCCGTATTTGCTGACTATCTCTTCCCTACACCCTCACTCGTCATGATTACTCTTTTAAGCGTTCCATCTTTGTTGTAAAAAATTTCATCTATACAAACCGATCTGTTATTGCTTCCCCCTCCGGGTTGCATGGCTCCGTTGTGATAAAAGAAATACCATTTGTTTTTAAATTTCACAATAGCCTGGTGGTTGGTATCACTATTTCCAGCTACTTCATTTAAAATACCTTGATATTTCCATGGCCCCTCCAGGGATTTACTCGTTGCATAAGCAATTTTTTCAGGGAAACCGGTAGCATACGAGAGATAATAGATGCCCTTCTCCTCGTGTATCCACGGCGCCTCTGTAAAGTTGAAACCTTCAAAATTGATTCTTTTTACAGCGCCATCAATTTCGATCATATTTTCTTTTAATTTGGCGTAATAACACTCACTGTTTCCCCAGAATATCCACCCCTGCCCTTTTTTATCCACAAAAACAGTTGGATCAATACACGCCCAATAGTTTTTAGAATCATAACAGTCTTTATTCGTCAGCAGCGGCTTTCCGATTGCATCTTTATACGGTCCTTCAGGTCGATCTGAAACGGCAACACCTATGCCCAACGCATTTGTACTGATATACCAATAGTATTTTCCATTGCGCTTAATCACCTGCCCCGCATAAGCATCGCCATCCTTTGCCCATGAAAAATCAGAAAGCTTAAGCGGAACAGGGTATTGCGTCCAGTTTTTCATATCAGTTGTGGAGAAAACCGACCAATCTTCCATTTTAAAGGTTTTTTGCTTCCCGCCTGCATCATGCCCGGTAAACAGCCATAGTGTTCCCTGATCCACAATCGCTGCAGGATCTGCAGTGTATTGGTGCGTAATAATCGGGTTTCCCTCAGCTACGAATCGAAACCGGTCGCCGGGAAGTTTAGGAATAAGCAACTCACCGGGAACACCTTTCCAAATACTGTTTAGGTAGCGGGCTTCCTGACCGCTTATCCCGATCACACTTCCATGTCTTGGAAAAAAATTCTTGGTGAATGACAATGGCGCATCGCTAAAGTTAAATAGATCGGTACTCTTCTGATATTCATATCTTCCTTTGGTATATAAATCATACATCAATACATAATCCGGAGAATTGTTCAGTTTAAAGATACTTGATCCTTCTACCGGAGTGCCTGTTCCGGCGTAAGCATCCAGGTATTTAAAGTCTTCCACCCATGGTCCCTGCAATGATCGGGATGTGGCCTGCTGAATTCCATTTTTTACTTCCTTTCCATCTACCTTGGTATTTCCTTTATAAAAAAAGTGGTATACCCCATCTTTAAAGATAATATCGCCATCGATACCACCAAATTTCGGGCTAAACATTAAAGTTGGCTCCTTTTCAAAACCGGTAAAATCCTGATTGGCGTAGGCACAATAAAAATCAAGCTTATCATTGTCCTCAAACCTGATGGTAAAATACACCAGATATTTCTTAGCAATCGGATCATAAATCGTTTGTGGAGCCCATACCCACTTCACTTTGGCAAAAGTTGCAGGATACTCCTTTGCCAGATCGACAGCGCTGTGGCTCCAATGGCCCAAATCTGAAGATTTTAACATCACAATTCCTGTATTTTTAGCCCAACCGTTTTTATGGGTATTCATATCTGTTGCCGTAATATAAAATCCACTTGCATCTTCTTTCCTCAGGATGTGCGGATCCCTGATGCCGCCAGAATTGGAAATGGTATCCGATTTTATTACCGGATCATTCTGGTTTAGTGCAGACCAGTTTATTCCATCAGAACTGGTTGCAAACCGGAGCTGCTCCTGAACATTCCCGGGCCCCGATCCCTCAAAATAAGCAAAAAGATACCCTTCAGATTTATTCGGATACTTTACTTCCTGTGAAAAACATTTAAAAAAAACAATTGCCAATGCGACAATTATCACCATACATTTCGAATAAAACTTCATACGTTCAAATTATTTGGGATGCTAACAGACATTTAAAAGTTTAGCCTGTGATTAATAGTTTGATTAACCATTTTTGGCGAGAACCATTTAAAAATATTTAACTATATAACAGACCTTTACCGAAAATAAACGTGCAATAAACATTTATTTTCAAATGTAAAAAAACACGATGAGATATTTTATTATCGCCGGTTTTGCCACATCCATTTGTCAGGTAAACACCAATATGAAAATGATTTCAAAGCAAATAAATTTATGTTTTAATTTATATGCCGGTTAAATCTTGATGTGAATGTAGCCACTTTCTTCAATTGTTCATCAACACAGGTATAAATTGATTGATTTACCCCCCAAAATCGATTGATTTACAACCCCTCTTACAACCGACTGTATATTATATTTGAAACACAGAAGTAATTACTAATACTTACCTGTATTCACCTAACCAAATTTTATATGAATCTAAAATGTTTACTATTAACAGCAGTACGACAAAGGAAATCAGCATCATCTGCAAGGGGAATTCCAAATGAAACTTGCTATTTATTAAAGCCAGGCTGAACCTAATCGCTTCCTAAAAAATCAGAATTTATTGCTTAAGCCCAGAGATTTTCCAAATTCAAAATTTTACGCCTTTGGGAAAAATAAAACTTTGGTTGTCGCGTAAACTACCATATAAAAACCTAAACATGATGATGAAAAACAAAATGCTTTTTTTAAAGTACATGGGTGCGATTTTATTAGCTGCCATTTTTACCTCCAGCTGTAAAAAGGTTGCAGAAGTAAACCCCAACGAGACGGAAACATTTAACTCGGCAATAACCAAAAAGAAAGTCCAGGCCATTCAGGCTATTGAAATTCCACAGGCACTTGCAAACGGAACCTTTTATATCATGAGTAAAACCAGCAGTAAGGTTATCGATGTACCTGGAGGGCAAAATGGAAACAATACCAGTGTATGGCAGTGGGGCGGCACAGGTGGAACTAATCAACAATGGAAACTCACTTCCCTATCTGGTGGATACTACAGCATAATCGGTGTAGAGAGCAACCGGGCCTTAACCGCGGCTGATAATACCAATGGTGGTAATATTCAGATCAACGATTATACAGGCGCCAATAACCAGCAATGGCAGTTCGTATCATTGGGAAGTAACTACTATCGCATTGTAAACAGGGCAAGTGGAAAGGCGCTTGACCTTTGGGGCTCTTCATTGGAAGATGGAGGCGATATCAATCAATATGATTCACATAGTGGCGATAACCAGCAATGGGTTTTGGTGAAAACAAAATATAACGGCCAAGTTGGTTGGGCATGGACCTCAACTAACGGCGTTCCTGCTGATGTGATTACCAGAATCACAAATGCGATGAATGATGCATGTGCACGTTACAATGCCGGTGCCGATTGGGATGCGAGAACCCTCAGTGTTTCCTACAATACAGGTGTGCCAACCGCTGAGGCAAATGTAAATGGCAGCATCAGTTTCGGTGCAAACGCAAGCTATCAGAATGTACGCACGGCTATGCACGAAATGGGACATTGCTATGGCGTAGGACAAACCGGTGGCTGGTATAACCTGACCAACGGAGGAACATACTCTGGTACGAATGGTATTGCGACCATCAGGGCGCTAGAAACCCCAACCAGTAATATCAGCGCCGGAGGCGGTCACTTCTGGCCTTATGGTTTGAATTATGATTCAGAATGGTCAGAAACAGGTGCGTTCAGACACGTTAAAGTTGTACGTGCCATGGATTTAGATGGAGTTTATTAGTTAGTTAGATAGATGATAGCTTGAAGGGAGCGTTAAATGAATAACTCAGGTTACACATTTATGCTCCCTGGCTATTTAATAAGTAGTCCTGTCTTTCCCGAAATCAATCACTTTCGGATGCAAAGGCTTTTCAGCCGCCAGCACTTCCTGATTCTCCGAAAACAATTTCCTGTCAAAAATACTAAACGGAAGATTGCTTTGACAAACTGCAGGTATTCCGCCTCAGCAAAGACGATATTAAAATATAGTTGTGGAGAGCCTAACGATGAGCTGCCATAAAATATTCTTATTTTCCTTCGCCTCATGTTTTTAGATATACTGATATCAAATCATCAGTTCGTTTCTCTGTTAAACAAATTTTATCGATATAAACGGTTTTCAATCCCCACAGCTTTTTAAGCTAACCTAAATTCACGCTTCATCATCCTATTTGCTGATTTACCGATTTATAAATTATCTATCAGATGTTTACAAATTATTTTAATAAAAACACCTGCTACGAAATGCCTAAAATCGCTGGATGAAGTAAGCCCAGCACAAACAATTTTCCACTTTCCGTCAACCTGATCTGATAGCAATCGGATTTATTTCAGGGTATGCCGGATTAAATTAAGCCGCATAACTCGGCGTTGCCTAGTTCTCCCAACAGAATACATTTTGAATAATTTGAGGGAAAAATAAATTAAACGTTATCATAACATTTAATTTAAAATAACTAACTTAGGTGAAAACAATGGACAGCTTAGGCTAATCATTGTTGCTAACCAAATTTACACGTCTAACCAGGATAGGATTAAAGATTCTACATGATCTTTGAGTTTTATTAACTGCAACTATATTGATATGCATAAAATCTTGATGAATACCAAAAGTCAGATTTTTTAAAAAAAAACTGACCAATTATGCCAAAATACCTGCCGTTATTATGCTGTTTATTATTCTTCACCGGGCGTATTACAGCCGATCAGAATGACGAGCGCCTGTTTAGTATCAATGAAGGGCTCTCCAATAATTCGGTAAGGTGTATCTTTCAGGACCATTATGGTTATATGTGGTTTGGTACTTACGATGGACTGAACCGCTACGATGGGACCGTTGTTAAGGTGTTTCGTAACCGGCTTAAAGATGATTACTCACTTCCTCATAATTACATTTATTGTATTGCCGAAGATGCAGAAAATAACATATGGGTGGGTACGGGGCAAGGCTTGGCCATATATAATGAGCGAAGCGGGAAATTTGCGCCGGCATATTACTCACCTAAGCGAGGGGATAAACCTATCAAATCAATGATGGCGGTAAATACCATCGTGCGCGACTCAAGGGGGAATTTATTTATAGGCACAAATGGGTCTGGAATGTATTATAAAGGTAAGCAAGACAAATACCCCTATAAAATATTAAATAGCGACAAAAACCGGCCACTTTCCAATGCCAATATAACTAGTATTGTGGAGGGGAGTCAGAACCATATCTGGATTACTGTAAGTGGAGTAGGATTATATCGTTTTGATGTCCGGCAGAAAAAACTGGTTCTGGTTAGTACTGAAATGATGCTCACCAACTGTATACTGGCAAAGGAAAATTATCTATGGATTGGAACCAGGGAGGGCCTGTATCAATTTTCGGTTATATATGATAATAAAATACCAAAAGTCTCATCCAAAAAGAAACTGTCAAACGGAAACATATTGTCACTCCTGCTAAATCCAGGATATAAGCTCTGGATAGGGACCGAAGGAAGTGGTATGTCCATTTTGGATTTAAAAACATTACAAATTAGCCAGGCTAAACTCACACCACATAAATCTGCTTATACCAGCGGTGAAACCATACCTGCCATGTATAATGATAAAGATAACCGTAAGTGGATTTCCAAGTTAAATGGAGGCGTTGTGATCATTGACAGTACAAAAAAGCATTTTCAAGTATTCTGTAATAATCCACATACCCAAAACAGCCTGGTCCATAATTATGTATCCTGCCTGGCTGAAAAGGTTAATGGCGACATTTGGGTAGGAACTGATGGAGGGGGAATGAGCTTATACTCCCCCAAAGCAAATAGCTTTACCCAGTTCAGGCACGATCCGGCTAAATCAAATTCTTTAAGCAGCAACATCGTGACAAGCATATTAACAGATCGAAAAGGCAGCACATGGATAAGCACTTTTGGCGGTGGTATTAATAGGTTTAACGAACAGGGGCAATCGTTTAACAGATATCGTTGCGTTAATGATAAGGGTAAGGAGAGCAATTATATCTGGCTTATTTACCAGGATCACCAAGATATGATCTGGGCAACCACAGTTGTTGATGGCGGCATATACAGATTAAACGCTCAAAATGATCAGTTTGAACTGTTTGATTCCAGTCTTTGTGATCTCAACGACTTTAAAGAGGATTCTTTCCACCAGCTCTGGGCCGGTACTTCAAATGATTTGGTAAAGATAGATACCCAGAAAAAACATCATGTCTATTATACAATAGGTAAACCCGTTAGGGAAATATTCGAAGATCGGAACCGTAACTTTTGGCTCGGCACGGAGGGCGGTGGCCTGATCCTTTTCGACAGGATAAAGGGAAAAATAAAGGCCCAGTTTTCTGATGCGGAAGGTCTGTGCAACAATTCGGTGCTTAACATCCTTCAGGATGATCAAGGGTATTTATGGCTTAGTACTTTCAATGGTTTATCCCGGTTCGATCCGGTGCATAAAACCTTTAACAATTATTATAGTGAAAACGGATTATCAAGCAATCAATTTTCGTACAGTGCGGCTTTACGCCTGAGATCTGGCGAAATGGCCTTTGGCAGCATCAAAGGTTTTACGCTTTTTAATCCGAAAAACTTTCAGTCGAGCCCTGCAAACCTCCCCGCCCCCTATCTATCATCGGTGTATGTGAACAATCGATTTATTAGCGCAACTGATGAATTAGTAAACCAAACTAATCAGGAACGGATTTCCGAATTAACCGTACCGTATAATGAAGCGGTTTTATCACTCAGTTTTTCTGCTATAGATTTTGCAGATAAGGGCAAAATTAAATTTGCATACCATTTAGAAGGAGGTAATAATGAATGGATTGAAACCACAGCATCAGCTCCTGTTACCTTTCTTCGGTTAACAGATGGCAAGTACATACTACACGTTAAACGCAATAATTACATTGGCGGATGGGGCCCGGAACACCGCTTGCTGATTATAAACGTACTCCCACCCTGGTACCGCAGCTGGTTCGCTTACTTTTGCTATGCGCTTATCGGTTCTGCAGTAATATATGCCTATAATGCCTACAGAGTGCGACAGGCAAACTTAAATTACGAAATTAAAACAGCCCAGACGAATGCACAAAAAGAAAAAGAGCTGAGCGAAAAAAAGTTCGCTTTCTTCACCAATGTTTCGCATGAGTTTCGTACACCACTAACGCTGATCATCAATCCTTTAAAAGATTACATACAACATCATCCGGCCTCTGGCAGTAAAGGAGGTCTTGATCTGGTTTACCAAAATGCAAAACGATTGCTGAAACTGGTAGACCAGTTGCTGCTGTTTCGAAAAGTTGGCGGGGAGAGTGAAGATTTAAAGATCTCAAAACTTCCATTTTCCGAAATCTGCAAAGAAGTCCATATCAGTTTCTCTGGCCAGGCCGCATTAAAAAATTTAAACTACCAGTTTACATGCCCCGATAACCTAATTGAGCTATATGCCGACAGGGAAAAGATCCAGGCAATCCTTTATAACCTGATTTCCAACGCGATCAAATTCACCGAACCTTATGGCGAAATTAACATGCAGCTATGGGAAACAGCAAACACAGTAGAATTGAGTATAAAAGATAATGGGATCGGTATTGATAGCCATGTTAAAGAAAAGTTGTTCGATCGGTTTTATCAGGTCAGGGAAAATAGTTCTGCATCGGGCTTCGGTATCGGTCTATATCTGGTAAAGCAATTTATGGATCAGCATGGTGCACAGATTTCTTATGAAAGCGGCATTGGATGTGGAACCACCTTCTTCCTGTCGTTCAAAAAAGGTAAATGCCATTTTGGCGATCTCACCATATATGAAGATATTACAGCAGAAACTTTCCAGGCTGAAGATCAGGCCAAACCAACTCCACCCACATTAAAAACAGATCCAAATCTGCTGCTAAGCACACAAGACCTTATCCTGATCGTAGAAGATAATGAAAGTATCCGCGAATACATTCAGGGCATATTCAAGAATGACCACCTGGTTATTACCGCCTCCAGTGGAAAAGAGGGACTTGAACAGGCCATTCAACATTTGCCCGACGTCATTATCAGTGATATCCTGATGGAAGATGGTACCGGATTAGAGCTATGTAGCGCCATTAAGAGCAACCCTACACTTGGGCACATACCGGTAATTTTATTAACGGCACTATCTGATGCCGAAAACCGGCTTAAAGGTACTCAATGTGGCGCGGACGATTATATTACCAAACCTTTCGAAAAAGAATTGTTAAAGGCAAGGGTTAAAGCTTTGCTTGAAAACCGGACTAAACTACAGCAATATTTTTATAACGAGATTACGCTCAAAAAGCAGAATTTCAAGATCTCACCAGAGTACCGCGAGTTTTTATCAACCTGCATCAATATTATTGAGCGTAACATTGCTGATGAAACTTTTAATATCAAAAAGTTTTCACAAGAAATTGGCATGAGCCATTCCGGCCTGTATCGGAAGGTCAAATCTATTTCCGGCCAATCAATAGCCGGTTTTATTCGATTCATCCGCCTTCGGAAATCTGCTGAACTCATGGTGGAATCTAATTATACCATTAAAGAAATCGCCTGGGAAGTGGGGATTAACGACATCAAATATTTCCGTAAACAATTTAGTGCCTTATTCGGGATGAATCCATCCGACTATATAAAAACCTATCGGAATACACCTCACAAATAAATTATTTTAAGCTTTTAGGGAAAACAATCTCCAAACGTTCGCTAAAGCGCACGCTTTATAATTGCTATGTTCCTCGCGATGTTGATTTCGCGCAAGCCCTGTAAAGTGCTTCGTTTTAACAACCGTTTTTAAAAACGTATAAGATAAAATACGTTTTTATGATGTATCTACACTAACAATTATCGTTGTTTTAGGGGCTTAAAAAGTCATAAATCATTAAAATCTTTACCGGAAACCTGGTTTATGATAAAGGTGATGTTTAAAGCCGCTTTAAATAGATTCAAACGCGAAAATTGGCGATTTACCCCCTCTTATTTGACCGATTTATTCCCTCGGCTAACACCATCTCATACTACATTAGGGTCCATAAAATGATTACTAACCAAACCTAACTGAATCCTTTTATTAGCAGATACAGGCAACAGGAAATTTAGCAATGCTTACCTGTTATTGTATCAACAGGCGGCATACAATAGATAAAACCTTTGTACAAGCCAGCCCTGTAACCAGATAAAAAATAAAACAGCACTAACCAAACAAACCGGGCATCCAGAGCTATCGGTTTGATCCTATAAACCAATTCTAAACTGATACAAGCCTATGGATGAAAAGACAATAGTATAATACCCCTATTCCTGAATGATTCCGATCATTAATTATTAACTCCAAATAGAACTATATGAATAACCAAACTTTACAAAAAAAAATTATTCCCAAAATCCTTTTACTGTTTCTACTGATGGTACCATGTATCAGCTTTGCGCAAAACAACGAGATTATCGTTACCGGAAAGGTCAGTTCTGATACTACAACAATTGTTGGCGTTACCGTACAACTAAAAAATTCTAAAAAAATAGTTTCTACAAATGCTGAAGGAAAATACTCCATAAAAGTACCTTCAGATGGTATTCTTGTTTTCAGTTATACAGGTTACGAAAAGCAGGAAGTCCCGATCAACGGACGTCCGGTGGTTAACGTGATGCTAAAATCAAGTGAAAATACGCTGAACCAGGTAGTGATTACTGGTTTTGGTGGTTCACAAAAAAAGGCAAGTGCCATCAGTTCAATTACAACAGTAAATGTGAAAGAACTGAAAGGGCCAACCGGAAACCTAACGAATACCCTGGCGGGCAGAATACCCGGGATGATTTCTTTTCAGAGAAGTGGTGAACCCGGTTTAGGTACCGATAACTCCGCATTCTTTATACGCGGCCTTTCTACGTTTGGCTCAGGCAAACAGGATCCTTTGATCTTAATTGATGGAGTTGAATCCTCAACTACCGATCTTGCCCGCCTCCAGCCTGATGATATTTCAGATTTTTCGGTACTGAAAGATGCCGCTGCGGCAGCCGTATACGGTGCCAGGGGAGCCAATGGGGTTGTACTGGTAAACACCAAAATGGGTAAAGAGGGCGTCACACAGTTTTTTTTCCGCGCTGAAAACCGCATGTCGAGTAATACAGAAAATTTCAAGTTAGCAGACAATATTACCTATATGCGCTTGGCTAATGAGGCATTGCTTACCCGATCGCCCCTGGCTAAGCCTACTTACAGCGAAAGTAAAATTAACCATACCATTGCAGGAGACGACCCTTACCTCTATCCAAATAACGACTGGATGGGACAGATGATCAAAAAGAGAACGCTAAACCAAAGTTACAACCTGAATATCAGTGGTGGTAACGCACGTACCAAGTATTATATTTCAGGCACCTATAACCAAGACAATGGTGTGTTAAAGGTAGACCCTATCAATAACTTTAACAGCAACATTAAACTGGCCAACTACTCTATCCGTTCTAACATCAGCCTTAACCTTACCAGCACCACACAATTTAATATCCGCATGTATGGTCAGTTTGATGACTATAACGGGCCGATCGGCGGAGGTCAATTATCATTTAACAATGTACTTTGGGCCAATCCGGTGATGTTTCCTGCCCTTTATCCCAAATCAAAGCTACCATATTCAGACCACCCCTTATTTGGCTCGGGCCGTATTGTAGAGGCAGGCAGTCCAACCTCAACGCTTTACGTAAACCCTTACGCAGAGATGGTGAAAGGATATAACGTATACAAAACATCCAATATACAGCCACAGCTTGAACTTCAGCAAAACCTAAATGCCATTACCCCGGGGCTAAATTTCCGAACAATGGCTTATCTTAGAAGATATTCTTTCTATTCGGCCGACCGGAGTTATAATCCGTTTTACTACGAAGCCATTGTAGATCCCACAACGCTTGATTATAGTCTAAATGTACTGAACAGCGGAACCGGTGTAACTGCCGGGACACCGGGGACAGAATACCTTGGCTTCCAGCAGACCGGGAAAAAGCTGGATTCGCGTTTTTGGCTTGAAGGTGCACTAACTTACAACCGGACCTTTAAAAAACATGCGGTAAGTGGCTCTTTAATATCTTTTATGTCTAATTATGAGGCAGCCGACGCCAACGATCTGACCGCATCTTTGCCACAGCGAAATCAAGGTATTTCAGGTCGTTTCTCTTATGGCTTTGATGATCGGTATCTGGCAGAATTTAACTTTGGTTATAATGGTTCAGAACGTTTTGCAAAAAATAACCGGTTTGGTTTTTTCCCTTCTGCAGGTATAGGTTACCGCATTTCTAACGAAAAATTTTTTAAACCGTTAAGAAGTGTAATTGATCAGCTTAAATTCAGGGCTACCTACGGATTAGTGGGAAATGATCAGATCGGCAACATTGGCGACCGTTTTTTCTACCTCTCTAATGTCAACTTAAATGATGGTGGCTATGGCGCATCATTTGGAACCGGAGACGGAATTCCCTTTTATTACCGTCCGGGTGTTTCCATTTCCAGATATGCCAATAATAACATTACCTGGGAGGTAAGCAGATCTTTAAATATTGGTATGGATTTAACTGCATTTAAAGATCTTAACTTAACCGTAGAGGTATACAAACAGTTTCGTTCACAAATCTTACAACCAAAATCGAGTGTAGAATCCGCTGCCGGCTTTGAGGCTTTACCTTTTGCCAACTTTGGGAAGGCCGAAACCCAGGGTGTAGACTTCACAATGGCCTACCAACGTTCTTTTAGCGGTGGTGCATGGGTAAATGTACGTGGAAACTTTACTTATGCAACCAGTAAATTAAAGGTAAGTGATGAAATCCAGTATGCCCCTAACATTGCTTATTTATCAAGGGTTAACCACTCGCTTTCGCAAAGCTGGGGTTTAATAGCCGAAAGATTGTTTGCAGATGAGAAAGAGGTAGCCAATTCCCCGCTCCAATATGGAGATAATACGCTGCGTGGGGGAGATATAAAATATAAGGATGTGAATAAAGATGGGATCATCAATGATGATGACATGGTACCCATCGGTTATCCGCAACAGCCTGAAATTATCTATGGATTTGGAGTATCAAGCGGATTCAAACGCTTCGATCTGAGTTTCTTTTTTCAGGGTTCTGCCAGGTCTTCATTTTTTATCAGTCCTGATAATACGCAGCCATTTTTCATGAATGGTGGTTTTCAAAATAATTTGCTGCAAGCTATAGCTGATAATCACTGGTCAGAAGATAAGCAAAATATGTATGCTTTCTGGCCGAGATTAAGTACCAACCGGATTTATTCCAACAACAGGCCTTCAACATGGTGGATGCGCAATGGTAACTTTCTTCGTCTAAAAAGTGTTGATCTGGGATACAATATTCCTGAGATCAAATCGCTGAGGTTAAGAAGTACGAGAGTATATTTTTCTGCAACCAACCTGTTCGTCTTCAGCAAATTTAAAATGTGGGACGTGGAAATGGGTGGCAACGGACTAGGATACCCGGTTCAGGCTGTCTACAGCATTGGCGCACAATTCAACCTTTAATAACAAGACACTTTCATATGTATAAAATGAAAAAATCATTAAACCAGAATAGGCATACCGGTATAATCTACCGGGCTACATTGCTTATGAGCATTGTAATTGCCATTACATCCTGCAAAAAGTACCTTGACGTAGTACCTGATAATGTTTCTACTATTGATAATGCATTTAAATTAAGGCTGGAAGCGGAGAAATATTTATTTACGCTTTATTCCTACCTGCCTAAAAATGGCGACGGCTGGTATAACCCGGGTATGACAGCTGCAGATGAAATCTGGTACCCTCAGGATGATCAGGCGCAATGGCATGCTGCTTTCAGAATTGCGGAAGGACAACAAAACAGGGCAGCACCTTATTTTAACGATTGGACTGGCGCGAATAAAGGTCAGAATGTAACAACAAAGCCAATATGGGGAGGAATAAGGAATTGTAATGTTTTTCTGGAAAACATGGCAGACCAAACCAAAGTGCCTGACATTACACCAGCTGAACGCTCCCGTTGGATTGGAGAAGCACTGTTCCTAAAGGCTTTCTATCACTATTACATGCTACGCATGTATGGACCTATCCCGCTGATTAATACAAATGTACCTGTTGATGCCGACCTTGCAGGAGCTTACGTGAAACGTAAACCCATAGATGAATGTGTGAGCACCATATCCAATTGGTTTGATGAAGCGGCAAAGCTACTGCCAGACCGTATCCAGGATGAAAACACACAAATGGGAAGGGTAACCAAACCTATAGCATTGGCCATGAAGGCAAAGCTATTGATCATGTCAGCAAGTCCGTTATTTAACGGAAACAGCGATTTTGCGAATTTTAGGGATAAAGAGGGCAACATTTTATTCAATCCAAGTTATGATCCTCAAAAATGGATAATAGCCCGGGATGCCGTAAAAGCCGCTATTGATGCCGCTAGCAATAATGGCTTTGGACTTTACAACTATACCAATGATGGATTAGGGCTAAGTGATACCACTAAAACACAACTTAGCATACGTAATGCCATTACCAAAAAATACGGTGTAGAATGTGTATGGGGGAATGCACAATCCTATTTTGTGAACGAATGGTTGTGTATGCCACCTACCGAAGATAATGGTGTAAACGGTAGAGGGCCTGGTTCAGGTGTTTGGGCGCCGCCAATCAAGATCGCAAAACTATTTTACACTTCAAATGGAGTACCCATAGAAGAAGACAAAACTTTAGATTTCACTAAATACAGTCAATTGAGAACAGCCACAGACAAAGAACGGTTTTACATCAAAAATGGTTTTACAACCGCCCGTCTTAATTTCGACAGGGAGCCACGTTTTTATGCGGACCTGGGATTTGACGGATCCGTCTGGTACATGAAAGACGGTAATGACAGAGGCAATGATGAAAATAATTTTTATGTAAAAGCAAAAAACGGAGATAAGGCGGGCTTTGGTAACGATTTCAGAAATTGGAGCGAAACCGGTTATTTTATTAAGAAACTGGTTAACTGGGAGTCTACCACCAACAACAATTCGGTTGTTTGGCGACAATTCCCATGGCCGGAAGTTAGAATGGCCGATCTTTATTTACTCTATGCTGAAGCAGAAAATGAAGTAAATGGCGGCTCAACCGTGGCTATTCAATACCTGGACAGAATAAGAACACGAGCAGGACTTAAAGGCATTGTAGAATCCTGGACGGCATATTCAAGTAATCCTAGAAAATATTCCACTAAAGAAGGGCTGCGCGCCATCATCCACAGAGAGCGTACAATAGAAATGATGTTCGAAGGGCAGCGTTTCTGGGACCTGCGCCGCTGGAAAGAAGCACCAGAAGAGCTTCAAAAAGACATCACCGGGTGGAATATCATTGGTAAAACCGATGCTACATATTATCAGGAACGCTTCATCTTCAGTCAGCGTTTTATCGCGCCAAGAGATTATTTCTGGCCGATTGGTGACTATGATACCCGACGAAACACTAACCTCGTGGAGAACCCGGGCTGGTAATATGAAGAACATGAATAGGTAAATATATTTTATATGAAAAGTAAACTAAAAATTCTGGCATTAATAGCTTGTTCCATCATTCTTTTAGCTTCATGTAAGAAAGGAGAAGAACTGAACACTAATGAACCAGTTGACAATGATCCGACTGCTCCTGCTCAGGTGAGCAATATCAGCGTAGTTAATCAAAACGGAAAAGCAACGATCACTTACACTGTACCTAAAGATCCCAGGTTGCTGATTGTAAAAGCCGTGTACAACTTGTCGTCAGGCAAACAATATGAAGCGCAGACTTCATATTACAACAACTCACTGGAGGTTGCCGGCTTTGCCGATACGGAGGAACATGAAGTAAAAGTATATTCAGTTAGCCGTTCAGGCGTATTATCAGAACCCATTATCGTAAAGGTAAAGCCCTTAACTGCACCGATCTGGCAGGCATTTAAAAGTTTAAAAGTACGAGACGCTGCCGGCGGTTACGATATAATGGCTTCTAACCCATCGAAAGGTAATATAAACATCATGGTCATCGGCAAAAATATGTATAACGAATACGTTGTGGATTATGATAAAAGTATTTTTACCAATTTAGACAGTGTCTATTCCAAAATTAGGGGTTTAGATACCAATGTTCACCGGTTTGGTTTTTTTGTTCAGGACAGATGGGGGAATAAAACCGATACGATCTATAAGGACATTAAACCAATCTTCGAAGTACAGCTACAAAAATCCAGATTTCAGGAGTACAAGCTTCCAGGCGATCCGCCAATGTGGGGAGCGGTAAGTAAAGCCTGGGATGGCAGATATGGCTGGGAGGCCTGTTTTACACAGCAGATAGCTGGTGGTAACGGACCCCATACGGTAACCTTTAGTTTGGGTGTATCAGCAAAACTGAGCCGGATCTGGATGCGTCCTTATGCAGAAGTTAACCCAATAAGGTATTACTACCTACAAGCCATGCGCCGCTTTGAAATTTATGGTTCAGACAATCCTAACCCCAATGGCAGTCTCGATCAAAGTTGGGTTCTCTTAGGATCTTATACCATTACCAAGCCATCAGGTCTTCCTTATGGAGTTGAAAATGATTTAGATAAACAAACTGCTGAAGCAGGTTTTGATTTGCCATGTGATCTTTCGGCGCCAAAAGTAAGGTATCTACGTGTACGTTGCCTTGAGAACTGGGTAGGTGGAACAGGTTTGAATATTGACGAGCTAACCGTGTATGGTGATACCCGATAAAAATCAGCAACAAACGGCTCTGATTTCGGCACCGTGTGCCGGATGTAAAATGGGAACAAAAATATTATAAAATGGAAAAAAGAAAATTACTAATGATCACAACCATGGCAATCCTAATGATTGCTATGGTTTCCTGCTCCAAATGGGATGATTTTAAAAAATATACTGCTGACGGAGAAACAATTTATAGTGGCAAGGTCGATTCTTTAAAAATACTACCGGGAAGACTTCGTGTTAAACTAACAGGCTTGCTGTCAGCAGATGCCAAAATTGAAAAGATCAAAATCACCTGGAATGACAAAAAAGACTCTTTAATTTTTGATATAGCAAAAACAGGAAGACCAGAAGCTATAGAGAAAATTTTTAGCGTGGATGAAGGGGTAAAGAATTTTAACGTGCAAACCTTTGACGCCAGTGGTAACGCTTCATTAGTTGTGAGTGCGACCGGAACAGTATATGGGCCAAAATATGAAAGTAATCTTTTCAACCGCCCCATTCTCAATGCCGAACTGCTGGATAATGGCAGTGCCAAGATTGATTGGGATACCTTCGATACTTCGATAGGCGCAAAGGGAACATGGATTACCTATACTACGACAGCCGAAAAAAGAACTACAGTATTTTCAGAAATTGGTGAAAATTCTCTTACCCTATTAAATTACAAACCCAATACAACCTTCAGCTACAAAACGATGTATTTGCCGGTTCCAACGGTTATAGACACCTTATATTCAGCCGTGGATACAAAACTTATTCGATAAATACTGATGGGATATCATCACTTCAGTTATACTAAAAGACAATTTCTATAAAATGACGTAACTAAGAAATAGTTAAATTAATTAATCTCTAAATAGCGTTTTCTCAACCGCGATGCCCGCCTGTGCGGACAGGCTTGCCCATACAGGTGGGGAGAAATCTTCTACAAGTTGGAAGATTTCTCCAATTCGCGTGCTTCTCGAGATATGATCAGGTAGCATAACAACAAACTTGTTATGTTGATCCATTTTAAAAGTGAAAACCGCATTAATTCTATTGAATCACAGCATGGTCCGCATCCTTAACCAAAAAAGCCTTAAAATACAAGTTGACGACCACTTAGATTAGCAGTTGGTTTTAGTCGCCGAGATATAACAAAAACAGGTTAAAAGATCAATGCGATTGATTTAACCTTAAGAAGCTTCCGTAGCAGCTTTAAATCAGTATGATATAATTTCCTATCATTGAAATTTCAGGTCATAGCTATTGAACCCAGGCCAAATACCGTATGTGCAAGAATGACTTAAGGTTTAAGATAAATTTCTATCCGGGCTTGATTCAAAAACCCATTAATAGATGTAAGCCTTTCATTATCTAACATGAAACTGGATGTTGAGAGAAAGGAGAGCAGACTGCTAAATTGATTGATGCCATGGAAAGAATCCTGAGCAACATCAAAAATGTAGTGGAAGATCTTTTGCAGACGCATTTGGATAAAGAGCGGAATGATTACGCCGAAGAACTCATGGATCTTAAAAATATAATTGAAGATGTACGCCTGTCCATTCTAGTTTAATTCATGAATCGGCAGCCATTATAGAAACTGATTTGAAAACAACGAAAATTACTTTTGTACGCAGAAAAATTTTGGGGTATACGCTATAATCTGGTCAGCGATGCATCAAATATACACTGAAGATAGAAATCAAACGCTTGCCAGCGCCAAAATCATCCTTTAAAAAAAGATGTTTTTTTAATTTGTCTACCCTCCTATTTAATCAATACTATCATTATTTCTACAGTAGCATTTCTGAACATGAATGGAAGATATTATTTTATTACGATGTTAAATAATGTATTTAAAAAATATCAAATTCTGTTAAAATTGTACTATAATAAGATAAAATATTATGTCAGTAAACACCATACTATACCTAATTTTATGTCACTAAATACAATAATTTAAACAATTAACGCATGAAAAAATCTAAAGCAAGACTAGCGTTTGAAATGCTAGAAAAGGAGATGGATCTTCTGTTACCAATTGAGGAGCGAGAATATCTGGGTGGTACGGATAGTAATGGGAATACCATATGGGGAATTGATTCGCAAGGAAATTTTTACTACAAGCAAAATTCAGAGGATACCTGGACAGCGTTCCAGCCACTTGGCGTAGATATTTCCAGTAGTGGAAATAGCGGTTTAAACCAAATGTATTCAGATTACTTATATTGGAAAAATCAATATAGCAGCAGCGGTTACAACAGCAACGGTTATAATAGCAACGGTTATAATAGTAATGGTTATAATAGTAATGGTTATAATAATACTGGTGGTGCTACTTTTGCTGGCGGTGGAGCTGGCGGTGGAGCAATCGCTACTGTAGGTGTAGGAGGCAGTTCGGCCATCTCACCATTCCAAAGTTTTTTAAACGGATTGTGGGGAACCACTCAAACATCTTTGATTAGCCAATATACAAGTTTAATTGATTCCCAGTGGGGGGATAAGGCCGGCCTTTCAACTTACACAGGGGTTATTTCAGGAACGACAGGAAGCCTCATCACGGTAAATACCACTATTGATAACGGAAAGTTTTCAAGTTCTGATTTAACATTTTCAAATTATACAATCAGCATTTTGGCAGAAGGTGGATTTAGATTTTCCAGTACCCTTGGCGCCTCCACCAATTCTGTAGGATTATCATTGGAAAGGGGCGTTTTGATAGGAAACTCTTTATCAAATGGAAGAAATATAGCAGGATTCGAGTTTAATAACGTGCCAGGTGGAGGCGAATTTGTAGCTGCACTTGTAATAGCAGGTGCGATAATGACCGGTGGCGTAGGGTGGACTACAACTGCTCCGGAACTAATTCCCATATTTTCTTATTAAAAACTTCACGGTATTTATATGTATAAACCTTGAATATGTTTAAAAAAACATTTCTAATAAACAAGCTGCTTATAGGAGCTTGTTTATTTATTTTATTCTATTTTATTTTTGCACACAAGCCGCTATTTACTGCGATAGTAAGTAAGGCGCCTCCTATCCCGAAAATTACAAGTACTTATTCCGAGCTATTTCCAAATTACGATTCATCAATATTAAAACCTTCATTTACTTTTTACAGCAGCTACAAAGCCCCAAAAAGCTCTTTTTCACTTTATAACAAAAAATATTCAATACTGGTATATAAGTTATTCGACACTTTGCCTCCAAAAAAAATAGCGGAACTGTTCACTTTTCAATGGAACGCAGATCCTGAACTTACACCAGATATAACTTATGATGAATCTTATCGTGACGGTAATTTCGTATTCAGTGATGCCAACAAAAAAAGTAAAGCTACTAATAAGATCACTCTAAAAATTAAATCGGACAAAAATGAGCAGAATTATCAGGATGATAGCCTAATGCATTTTAATTTAATAATTGATAAATTTTCAGGACAATATCAAGATGACAAGCATGTTTCATTTTTATTCAAAAAAACGAATAGACTAATGTTTTCAAAGATGCAAATAGAACTTGCTTTTGTGATTAAATCCCAGTGCACTTATATGTTGATTTTATCACCCAACTACCCTATAACTAAACTTGAGAATAAAAATATCTTATTAAGATTATTAAAACCTTAACTATGAAAATTAAGCAAATATTACTATTAGGCTTTTTATCACTAACACTGGCCTGCAAATATAGTGTTTCACAAAAAAATAAAACATCCGACCACAAGTCTGCCAAGGAAATAACCAACAGGTTTTATAATTGCCTCTCATCGAATAATAGGATAGAATTATATGGATTATTTGGACAAACTCCTAAATTTACCAAAAGCCAGATTAAAAATATATTGGATTTAACCTTGAATACTGTAGACACAAAATATGGAAAAATTAAATCACGTAAAATACAAAGTATTGAAACAAATGTGAGTGAAAGAGAAATTAATGGTGGAGTATACGATGTTACTTTCGAAGTAATCCGTGAAAACAAAAGATGTATTGATACATTCAAGTTAACCCGACAATCCGGAGAGGTAAAAATTATGGATTATTTTGTAACACCAGCATAATAGAATTATCTTTTTATTAAGTTTAAATGATAGCTCATCCCACTATCTAAACTTACCATCAATTTCTGGATGATAACCGCTATAAAAACTATAGTTATAGCCCTACAAACACTACTAGTCGATGGCTGATAACCTTAACGTTTTGAATTAGATCAATTGCATCTCGATGAAAAGATCCTGATTGAAGAATAACAGTTTTCTACAAATACATTATTCTTGTTAAATGCAACCAAAATTTGCTAAACCCTAATTTTTACTCATTAGAGAAAAAGATCTGGTAAAAAGCTTTTATGGACTTACCGCCCGATTAACCATAAAATATTTCCAAAAAAGCGTCATTCCATCCGGAATGACGCTGATCAACTAACTAATCATTAACATAATTCAGGAAATTAATTTTTTAACAGCCTCACTTTATTAATCCTAATGCTGCTTTCACTTCTAACCAACATTGTTGAAACAAATCCCAAAGTGACTTCCTGAGATTGAGCGAGGGTAAAGGGAATTTCGTAATCTTTACCATTCTGAGAATTATTCAAAAACCTGAAACTTCCCAATGCCTGTGAGAGATTTGCCACATCCGGAAGCGTTTGCCCTGAGTTGACTACTGCATAAGTTGCTTCCAGCGTATTACTTCCAATTTCAGAAACGCTGACTACAAATCGGTATTTCCCCGACGGAAGGGTCACGGTTTGATAAATTTTACCATTTGTTATCGATGGTGAACCCCAATATTCAAACGAAAGCCATCCGCCCCCATTATAGGAATCCCAGCCACCCAAGGTACCATTTGACATATTTCTTGCTGCTGCGTTCGTAGTCCAGTCGGCGAGTAATCCCCATCGTCCATCCCTGGCACTTTGAACAAATGGTGCACCCTGGTTTTTCAAGAAAAACTGATTAATTTTTGCTGAAGTAGAGGCGCTGTAAAACGTATCTATTGCCGATGAGTCCGGCAAAAAAAGCGTTTTATATTGTATGCTCGTTTCCGGGTTATGGTCAGCCAGCACAACCTGTGTAGTATTGTTATCTACGCGACGGCTTTTGGTTGCACCGCTCAGGGTTGTATACGTAAGAGCCACAGCTACGGTACCGGTTGCCGAGGGCCTCCAGTTTAAGGTAGTAGAGCCATTTGACGGCTGGTAAACAACACTTTCCAACACACGGTTTAACAGCGATTTTTCGTAAACATCTCCATAAGTTGCACCTTGTTTTAAGGTTGCTACAGATTTGTTCCCGTTTTTATCAAACGTATAAACCTCGAATGTATAATTTCCCTCCTGCAATGGTGATATTAAAGCACTTATAGTATCCACACCTTTACCTCTGGAAATATTAACATCCTGTTTATTTTCCCTGTTATTCCAGTAAATTGTTGCTTTAACAACATTAGGATCAGATATGATTAAAAATTTAACCAGTGCCCGATTTCGTCCGGAATATACCCTTAACGAATCTGGTTTACCCGGATAAATGATTAGCTTTCCATCAGTAAATTTTTTATAGTCATCTATTTTACCGCAAGATGCTATCAATAAAGACACCGCAATAAAATAAAAATAAAATATAGGTTTCATAATATAATATCTTTAAGTGTTAATTATCATTCCCGAACAAAGTCATTTCTGAAATATGCGTTGCTAAGCCACCTGACCAGGTTTCCAATACCCTGACACGGATATACCTCACTGGAGGTGCATTTAGTGAAACCGTGGTTTCCTCACCGCGGGCTGCAGCTGAAACATCTTCCTGCGTATTTTGGCCAGAAGGCATACCTGATGGTTTTACCGAAACGCAGGACGCAAGTCTTGTCCAGTTGGTATAACTGCCATCACTTGCCGGATTAGTTGAGCCCCAGATTTCATATCGCTTTGGATTTCCATGCGCATAAATCCAATTGTCTTGCCTTTGCCATATGGTAAAACGGCTAATTTTTGCAGTTACCCCCATATCAAAAGTAATCTGGCATGGCATGCCTGTATCATCTGTATGCCACATATCCCCGCCAGATATTATACCATTCCACAAAAGCGGAATAGGAAGGCCAAACCCTACTTTTGCATCTGTTGGCAAAGTTAATACCCGGAACTTGCTTTTATCCAACTGCTTTTCGAAGATCGGTGTTATGGTCGCTTTGGCTGTATCGGTTCGGTTATCCCATTTGTCTCTGATGTAAACGCCAAAAATTGTTTCTTTGGCAGGAAATCCCCTTGAAGAAAACAACCCGTTTTTTTGCTTGGTATAAATGGTTTCCTTTGTGGCAAAATTGCCCAGCGAATCTTTATATAATACGATTACTGCAACATTTGCTTCAGTTGGATTGGAAAAAGTAATATTTACACCACCAAAGTCGGACGCAAGCACCAAACTTCTGCGGACGGCAAAAATAGGCGGTTCAAGTGCCTTTACCCGTATTGTTACCGGTGCCGACTTATTTTCCGATTTATCAACCGCATATAAATTAAGGTTGTAAAAGGCTGTATCTGCAAAGCCATCAACAGTTAGTGTATTGGTATATGCAGATGCTTTAACACTAATTGTTTTACCGTATTTATTGGTATATTCTGCCATGACATACATAAGGTCTGGATCGGAAGGCAGGTTATATTTAATCGTCACAGCGCCAGGAGTGCTGGTTGAAACCGGGTTTGAAATTTGTTGAGGCGCCACACTATCTTTTTCCAGGGGCGACAAGACCTCTTCTTTGCACGCCATTACTACGCTGCATAAGAATGCAAGTAATAAGTACCATTTATTATTTTTCATAATCTGTAATTTTAATTTTAAATAGTTACCAGCCTGGATTCTGTACCAGGTTAGGATTTACAATAGTCGTGTTCTCCTCTAAAGGCCATAAATAATCTCTCGGTGCAACAAATTTTTGATTAAATAGCAACTTAGGCCTGTAATATCCAGTTGCATCAGTTTGTTCAATATCCCATCCGAAAACAGGTATATTCAGCGTTGCCGATGCTTCTTTCCAGCGTCTTAAATCCCAGAACCTACTGCCTTCGAATGCCAGTTCAATTCCGCGTTCCTGGTGTATAATCTGTCTCAACCCTGCCTGGTCTCTGTATTTACCAGGATTAATGGAATAGGTATCCCATGAGGACTGTACGGTTTGCAAGCCTGCCCTGTCTCTGATAAGGTTCAGGTATTGATAAACAGTTTCGGATGGCCCCTCTGCTTCATTTAATGCCTCTGCATACAGGAGATATAAATCTGACAGGCGCATTAATGGCCATGGATAATTTTCAGTTGTGAAACCTTGACCATCCTGAATTACAAATTTCCAGCTGGCCAGCTTTTTAGCAAAATACCCGGTGATAGAATATCCAAAAGCTAATTTTCTTGATTGTGCTTGCCCAGATTTTGCCTGTATTAACCAGGGATTAGCTGGCGTAGTATTTTCCATATACCATACCGAACCATCAAATCCTAAATCTGCATAAAAGCGAGGTTCTCTGTCAAAATGTAATGAAGCTGTGGTGTAACCGTTCTGCAGGTAACCTTGATCTGCTGCAGTACCTGCTTTTAAATCATACCGGCTGGAGAAATCCCAGGTTTTATCTTCGTTTATAGGAACCCCGTTTTTAGTATAGAATAATTCCGCCAAACGCATGGTTGGTGCTAACTGACCTAGTGGACTTTCATTTATCGACCGGGACGGGTCGACTCTTGGCATGGCCTGACGTTGTAATGCCGAACCATCATTGTTGGTGTAACCCCAAATTAATTCCTGATTCCAAGGCTGGCACACGCTGTTTCTAATGCTCATTTCGGTTTTCAACCTATCAGGCATGGAAATAATAGAAGTAAATTTAAACAATTGAATTCCTGCTGAAGTACAAACATCAATCGCTTGTTTACAGGCATCAGCAGCTCTTTTCCATTTCTGCACATTGTACGTAGTGTTTACCAAAGCTGTTCCATCGGCATTTTTTAGATTAGCATAATCGGAGTTTCCGTTAAATTGAGGACTCGCGGCTAATACTAATAATTTGGCTTTTATTGATAAGGCAATTGGTCTGGTAATATGACCAAGCTCTGAAGAACGATTCTGTATCGTTAAAGGTAGGTTTGCCGCCGCTGTATCTAATAAATTAGCGATGTAATCAACCACTTTATCTACCGGATCGCGCTTTACCCTCACTTCTTCCGTTGTCGCCGTAATCGGAAGATTTTTATCAATAATTGGAATAGGGCCATACATTCTGAGTAGATAGAAATGGTAATAAGCTTTCAGAAATTGTACTTCACCAGTCCAGATCATCTTTTTTGACGGGTCCAGATCGGGTACTTTTTGTACATTATCCAGAAAGATATTACAATCTCTAAGTGCCCGGAAGATCGGATTCCCCCCCTCTTTACCATCCCAGAAATTGATATATGGGGTAGTAACAGACTGGTTTCCCCGGGCAATGAGCTGCGGATTTACCGGCAACTGACTTAATGAAGTGATTGGCCAGTATGTCCAAAACTCATCACTTCCGAGCATAGCCGGATTTTGATAAATATTATTATCTGCAGGCAAATATGAATAACAGGTAAAAAGATATTTTTCTGCTTCATTTCTGTTTGCAAATGCATTATCGAGCGTCGCAATGTTATCGGGTACTACGTCTAAAAAATCTCTTTTACACGAAATCATCACTGCTAACAGTGCCAATGCTAAAAATATTGTTGTCTTTTTCATAATTAAAATCCTAGTTGTATACCTACATTGTAAACGCGTTGCACCGGATAACCGAGTCCATTTCCACCCATTTCAATATCCCACAATTTGAAGCCGCTAACACTCATCAAGTTGGTGCCATTTATGTAAAAGCGGACATTGCTTAATTTAATCCGGTTGAGGATTTTTTTTGGAAGAGAGTAGCCCAGCTCTGCTGATTTAAGCCTTAAGAACGAGCCGTTCTGCATAAACCAGGTACTTGTTTGAAGATTATTCGTATTGATACTGTTGCTCAGGCGTGGCCACAACGCATATAGGTTCTGGTTATCTTCAGACCAATGGTTATCTGCATAAGCTTTTATTAATGCATTTTGTCCTACCGTATTATCCGGGGATATGAAAGGAGCAGTTTTTTGCGTATCTATCCAGAATGATGACCTTGCTGATCCCTGGAAAAAGACTGAAAAATCAACACCTTTATAGCCTGAAGAGAAACCGAAACCATAAATAATCTCTGGTACAGTTGGTAAACCAATAGGCACTTTATCTAAATTTGTGATTTGCCCGTCGCCATTTACATCCCTGTATTTAATATCGCCTGCAGCGTACTCACCGAAGGTTTGACGCGGGGAATTAGAAACGTCATACTGATCAATAAATAAACGCTCTGCGATTAACCCATAATTTTGATTTAAAGATTGCCCTACACGGGAAAGGTAACGTTCTTTATACTCCGGCTCCTCATACTGTAAAAATTCACTGTGTGCATAAGTGAAGTTACCTTGCAGGCGTAACCATAACGATGAATTGAAGTTTTTACTGTAGTCTGCAGAAACGTCTATTCCGTTGGCCTTAGCCTTGCCTGTATTTGCTTTTACAGTTGCGGCCAAGCCCATTGTGGTAGGGATAAAAGCACGCTCCATTAGGATATTATCTCTGGTTTCAGAAAATATATCAGCCTGTAAGTTAAAATCATTAAATAAAGTTAATTCTGTGCCAAAATTAAATTTCTTTGCACGTTCCCAGGTAATGAAAGGGTTATCATAGCGGTTAATGGTATAGCCATTCTTTCTAATTGCAAATTGTTCTCCAAATACTGATCCTTTGGCAGGGTCATTTGGGTTAACTTCAGAAAGGTAGAAGAAACGATCTTCCGGTGCACCAATAGCGTCGTTACCCACAATACCGTAAGTGGCTTTTAATCTCAGTTTGCTGACTACATTGCTGATGGGTTTCCAAAATTTTTCGTTGGAAATTGTCCATCCCACACCTAGAGCCGGGAAGAAACCATAACGCTCTGTTTTAAAAAAACGTTCTGATCCATTGTATCCAAATGTGGCTTCAAACAGGTAACGATTATCATAACCATAAGTAAAACGACCGGAAAGGCCCTGGTTTCGGTATGGTAACGACTTCTGTAAGGTACCGCTATTTGCAGATAAATTTTGCCTCCTGATGAATACCAACAAACCCGTAACATCGTGGAGTTTTGCAATCTGCTTGTTGTAATTTACAGCAGCCTCCATGTAGGTGGTGGTATTGATATCCTTTGCTCCTTCAACATAATTCAGATATTCTGTAGCCGCCCCCTCATTAAGCAAAACTAAGTTGTAGGTATCGGTTAGATTGTTATATCCAGTTGCCGAGTAGTAGAACGGGTTGTAATTCCGGGTTACATCAAAATAAGAATAACGGGAGGTGTTGAACAAGCCTCTTGCAGAAAGTCCGTTCAGGATTGACGATAGATCTTGTTTTACTTCAAACTGTGCGCTCATGTTAGATCTCGCATAGTCACGGTACCCTTTAACCAGATCAGCGTATGGATTAATCAGAAGCCCGTTATTGGAGTTTCCGAATAAAATATGCTTCGTGTTTGGCATCAAATCGGCTGGATAATAAGCCGGAAACATCACTGGGTTCGTTTTCATTATTTTATCATACATTCCACTTCCACCATCAATAGGCCCGGTATAATCATCAAAACTGCCAGCCAGCCGCACAATTACCTCTGTACTTTTGGTCATATTGATGTTGATGTTTGAACGAAGCTGATACGATTTCAAATTGATATTGTTGTTGAAATTATTCCGTTTATCAACTTTAAGCAGTCCGTTATCGATGTTATATGTACCGGCGATGTAATAACGGGCAATTTTTCCACCCCCGTTAGCGTTAAAATTCATCCGTTGGTTATTCGTTCTGTTTTTGATGAGCATCTCACGCCAGTCGATAGCAGGATAAATGTATGGGTTGGCACCAAGTTTGGTCTGGTCTATTTTATTCTGTAAATAAGGTTGAATGCCTAATGGATTCCGGGTTGTTACCGCTTCATTAGCCAGCTTCATGTAAGTTATCGGATCTGCAAATTCAAGATCACGTGTATTTTGCGAAGTCGAATTTTCCAATCGGATCTGAACTTTGGCCCTACCTTCATCACCTGATTTAGTTACAATTAAGATCACCCCATTTGCACCTCTGGCCCCGTAAAGTGACGTAGCAGTGGCATCTTTCATTATCGAAAAGCTGGCGATATCATCTGGCTGTAGCCTGGCCAAATCTGTAGCACTTACCTCAATTCCATCGATTAAAATCAGCGGATCTTTTTTATAACCGAAGGTTGTTACCCCACGGATAAAAAATGAAGCATTATCCTGCCCGGGTTCTCCGCTACGCTGATAAGCAATTACACCTGCCAATTTACCAGCCAATGCTGTGGTTAAGTTACTGGAAGGCACCTTCAATTCTTTAGGATTAATAGTCGTGATTGCACTTAGGATACTCGATTTCTTCTGTGTACCGAACGCCACTACGGCCACCTCATCAAGGTTATTGAGCGATTCCAGCACGACATCAATTTTACTTTCTCCTTTAATTTCGACTTCTTTGGTTTTGTAACCCACCATGCTGAAAACCAGGGTTCCATTGGCCGGGACTTTTAAGCTGAATTTGCCTTCGGTATTTGCCTGGACAGCTAGCTTTGAAAACTTAAGCGAAACACTTGCACCCGGAAGAGGGCCATCAGAATCCTTTACTGTTCCACTGACAACAATTTCATCCTGAAAGGAAAGTGTTGAAGTGGGTTTGTTGCCAGTTGAGATCGTGAATGATTTTGTGGAAAAACTAATTCCCATTAGTAAAATCATCATTCCGCTCAAATAAAAGTGACTCCTGTGAGTAGAATCAAAAAGCAAAATGGCCTGCCGCAATTTCGCAGCATACATTCTTAGTGTAAAAACATTCATTGAGTTGATATTTGGTTATTTATTGGATTATTGGGCTTTACGAGTATATTTCACTATTCTACCGATATGGGAACAGAGAAAATTAACTGTGTAAATGATGTGAACGGCTTGCCGCAACTTTGCAGCAGGCTTCCTTAATGTAAAATATTCATTCTGGTATAGCGTTAATTGTTATTTGGTTACCGGACATTAGCACTTAAATATTTGAACGTCACATTGCTCCAGGATAATAATGGTATTTAAGAAAAATAAGACAGACATTTTACTTCGCATTTTAATGAATGCCAATTAGCCAGGAACAGAACAGACGTTATAAAAATTTTGGCAAATCAATCCCATTCACCTGAAATAAACAGGTGTGATAAATGGAATAAAAATGATTTACAGCTTTGTTAGTTGGTCGAAACTATGGTAGTTTTTCTCATAATAATTTTTTTTAGTTTGTGAGTGGTTTGTTTATTAAAAAGCATAGCATGATATTTTATTAATGCAAGCATTATAAATACCAAATAGGCTTCCCGTTCATGTTCTCGATACCCTCTTCAGGGATTTTTATTTGGTTAGAATTGCTATAACAGTTAATAATAGCATCTTATCAAAGATACATTATTGCCCTAGGGTTAAATTTATCATAAACAGACTTTTTTTTGTAATTTTCCGACATCGTAACTTTTTTTTCGGATATATAAGTTGCTTATCTATTTTTTAAATAAATACATGATGCCTTAATAAACAACTATATATCAGCACCATTAAACACATATTTTTTACACCTTAAACACTTAGTGTAAAAAAAACACTATGCCTGACAATACCATAAAGGTCGAAATATATCCTCAAATCCGTTATTACCAAATCCATTTCCATTTTTAGTGAATTAAAGCGTATTTTCGGTTATGATGAGAAATATTGGCTCAAAAATTTAAAAAAACCGTACTATTCCCATTTTAAATAAAAAGAGACATGACAAAAAACGTTTTAGTCGCAATGCTATTGGTGACCATATTTGGCTGTAAAAAACCTGGTGATGATGACATTACTGCTTACCGTTGGAAGCGAGATTTGTATCGGGCGCGGGTTCATAGCGAGGGGCCTGCGGTATTTTATTCAAAAGACCCGAATGTTTTCGGGAATCAAGACGCCATCTTTTTAAGTTCAAGTTTTGTGATCTTAACGGAACACCGCAAAAATATACAGCAAGACAGTATCTATAATGCCAGTGGCAGAACCCAGATTTACAAGTATGAGAAAGTTGATGATTAATTTTCCGTAATATTTATAGGCTTAGCATAAAGCTTTACCCTAAATAAAATTATCATCCTGAAGGATGATAATTTTATAAAATCAATATAAAATGACAGATTTTTTGCCAAATGGTAGGCTGCAAAAAGTCATCCTTGGGATAAGCCTTTCAGCAGATAGCTTATTCCGACCTTTCGCGGAAGCAATATTTATAGCAAGGATCATTAGCTTGCTTCGTTGTTCCTCCTTATAATGAAGACTTTTCTACGGAGTCTGTCAATGGCAACTTGTCAGAAGGCCTCTTTCAATATTTTAAATGTTATCTGGTTTCGATCGGCAGTACTGCAGCCTTTAAACCTTTAGCAGAAACACTTAGATTTAATTTCCCAGCTTGTTCTGTTGATTGAACAGTGATGACCAGTTTACCTTTAAAAGCCTTCATTTTTGGCAGGTGAAATAATTCCAGACTGGTCGGATCGCCATTGGCTACCACTTTATATGTTCCGTTTCCGGTAACTTTAAAATTAAGGCTATTTTCAGCATCAGGACATAAAGTACCATTCGCATCGACCACACTTGCCGTAATGTAAGCCAGATCTTTCCCATCTGCCATCAAGGTCTTACGATCTGATTCTAATACAATATGGTGCGGTTTGCCTGCCGTTTTAACGGTTTGTTCGGCAACGGGCTTGCCGTTCCCATCATAGGCAACTACCTTTATTTCTCCGGGTTCGTACTTCACATTGTTCCACATTAGCCGGTACCTGCTGGTACTGGTCGCTTTATTTTTACTCTGCCTACCCTGGCTCTTATTGTTGATAAACAATTCTGCCGATGGATAATTGGTATACACAAATACCGGTGTTACCTTTCCCTCACGGCCAGGAAAAGTCCAGTGTGGAACAATATGCAGGGTTGGTTTTTCAGGATTCCATTTGCTCCTGTAAAGGTAAAAACGATCTTTAGGGATACCTGCCAGGTCAATAATCCCAAAATAAGAGCTGTGCGACGGCCATTTTTCATCATAAGGCGTAGGTTCGCCCAAATAATCAAAACCTGTCCAAACAAATTCGCCGATTACATATTTCAGTGAATCCTGCATCATAAATTCATCATCCGGAATCTGCGACCAGTTACAATATTCCAGATCGTATGATGAGCTTTGATTGTCATCGTACATTTTCATTTTCTGTGGCACAACCGGGAATTTATAGACCCCTCTTGAGCTCACGGTAGAAGCCGTTTCAGAACCCAAAATCATTTCCTGTGGCAAGCGTTTGTAAGCCTCCCCATACCAAAATGGCTTATAGTTAAAGCCCGGGATATCTAATACTGAAGCAAAGTTATTGTCTAATGCATCTTTAAGCCTATCCATACCCGCAGTTACCGGTCGGGTTGGATCTTCACGGTGGCATATATCCTGTAAAAACTTTAAAATCTTGCCCCCTTCTTTAGTCGATTGATCGGGTACTTCGTTTCCGATACTCCACATCACCACAGAAGGATTGTTTCTGTTGGCATGGATCATATTTACGATATCTTTTTCGGCCCACTCATCAAAAAGATGGCTGTATCCATTTGACACCTTAGGTGCTTTCCATTCATCAAAAGATTCGACCATGAGCATAAATCCCATTTCATCACATAACTTTACCAATTCTGGCGCCGGCATGTTATGTGAGGTCCTGATCGCATCGCATCCCATGTCTTTCAATAATACGAGCTGCCTGCGCAAGGCAGAAACATTAATAGCAGCACCAAGTGGTCCTAAATCGTGGTGGTTGCAAACGCCTTTAAATTTGCGATAAACACCGTTTAGCGAGAACCCTTTTCCCGCCTCGTATTTAATGGAACGGATGCCAAAAGTAGTGGTGTATTCGTCTTTTAAGCTGTTTCCGGCATATAATTTTGTTACGGCTGCATATAGATTTGGTGTTTCCGGCGACCATAATTCAGGGTTTCTAACCACTAAATCCTGCTCAAACTCATTCAAATCTTCTGTTGTTAAATTCTTCGTCGCTGTTGCTACTGTTTCACCTTTTGCATTAACGATGGTGGTTTGCAGGCTCAAACCATTATAGTTTCCACTTAATGAATTAACCTGAGTCCGTATTTTTACCCTGGCAAAATCTTTGTTGATTACCGGCGTGGTAATATAAGTGCCCCAAACCGGAATACTTACCTCGTCAGTAATGATAACATGCACATTGCGATAGAGACCTGCACCCGGATACCAGCGGGAGGCTTCCGGCAAATTCTCCAAACCGATGGCGAGTACATTTTTGCCAACCCTCATCTTGTCGGTTATATCAATTGAAAAAGAATTATAGCCATATGCCCAGTGCCCAACAGCCTCCCCGTTTAAAAATACTTTTGGATAGCTCATGGCGCCATCAATTAAGATTACTGCTTTTTTGCCTTTTGTAAAAGCGGGAGCAACAAACGTATTGCGGTACCAGGCTTTGCCAACAAAAGGCAAGCCACCCGTTCTTCCTGTTTTTAATGATGCCGTTTGCTCGCCATTTTGTACAATCTGTACATTCTGACTGTCATTATTCCCATCAAAAGGACCTTTTATGGCCCAATCATGTGGAATACGTACCGTTTCCCATTTGCTGTCATCAAAAGCAGGATTTACAGATTCAGGAAAATCACCCTTGCTAAATTTCCAGTTTTTTTCCAGCAGGTATTCTGTCCTGCCCTGTCCTTGAACTGTTCCACAAAATAGTGCAGCTAATAATAAAATGGATAAACCCCGGTATAACGATATTTTAATTGCATTCATCCTCAAATCTAAATGTTAAAACAGTGCTCAACAACTTAGGGAATGAACAGGTTAAAATAAGTCAATAAATGGTTTAATTTTGACTGGTTTGACTAAATAAGGAATTTTGCGACATTATGCGTTTTCCGTAATTTGTTTAAGCGTAATTAAATAAAAATAAATCTACAGTTTACTTCCACTCCATTCATGTTTAAGAATGGCAAACTGCATCGTATTCTCATATTTTGGAGTTCCGTCATCGTTATTCACAAATGATATATATTCCAGGAAAAGTCCCTCTTTACGCATACCCAGCCGCTCGCAGAGCTGCTTAGAGCGAATATTATAATCTTCCACATAGCAGTAAATCCTTCGGGCGTTTTTCTCGTTGAACAAATAATCCAGAAACCCGGCTGCAGCTTCACTGGCATAACCTTTACCTTCAAAATTCCCATTGAAATTCCACCCTACACTATAAGTATCTTCTTCCTGCATGGTAAAGAGATTACCAATGATCAAATCGTTTTCCCGAAGGCACACCGCAAGCTGTGAATCGTCATGACTTTTTTCCTTCACGGTTTTAATAGCTTCGTCAAAGGTCGTTATTTTTTCATCTGCGAAACAATTTACCCTTGGCTCGGAAAAATAAGCCAATAGGCCTGCCGCATCACTTTCCTCAAAGCTGCGCACAATTAATCGTTCTGTGCTGTAAAATTCCATTGTAAAGTCATCTAACGTTTAATAATAAACTATCGTATGATGTAAATTGCTTTCTTAATCCTGTCAAAAAATCTGTATATACTTAAGCCAAAGGAACTTGCTTAAAACCATCACCATTGCTAAGGAGTATCGACGAAGTAGATTAAAAATGGGTAAGAACCAATTCTTTTTAAAAATTGCTTCGTAACTTAAAATGCCGATTTTAAGATTCAGATCTCTTTTTATAAAACGCTCTTAATTAAAAAGTTCTGCCAATTTAGCTTCCAATTCTTTGCCATGGAGATCGCCAGCTACAATATTACCCTTGTTGTCTACCAGAAAATTTCTGGGAATCGCTGTGATATGGTATTTTTTTGCAATCTCAGATTCAAAGCCTTTTAGATCACTGACGTTCGTCCAGGTATAGTGATCGGTTTCAATTGCTTTTTTCCATGCTGTGGGATTGGTATCTAATGATACCGCGATTACGTCAAATCCCCGTGATTGATACTTGTTATAAAGCGGAATAAGCGCCAAGCCCTGTGCTCTGCACGGCACACACCAACTCGCCCAAAAATCAATAAATGTGTACTTACTTTTAGCGGTGATTTCCTTTGACGAAATTTTCTTACCCATCGTGTCGCTCATCACAAAATCATCATATATCAATGTTGAATTTGAATCATTTAACCTGGCGCTAGTTCTGTTATGCTCGGCTGCGTTACTGTTAGTACCATTAATGCTTAAGGTATAGTTTTTTTTGGAAGGTGGTAAACACATCTGATCGTTACAGGCCATATATTTAATGGCGAATTTTAACTCTGTCTGATTATCAGACTTCAATTTCAAGACCTGAGAAAAGATCGCACCTTTTTTATAATAAGGCAACTCTTCTCCATCTTTAGCCCCTATTCCTTTCTCTTCCACTTCTCCTATAAACCCGATGTTTTGATTATCCTCAAACAAAAACTCAGTAGGCATACCCATCCCACCCGAAGTTTGCGGATAGATATGATAGGGAGCCTTTATGGTAGCGACGAAATTTACCCTATAAGTTAAAGAACCAGTTTTCTTTACGCGAAATTCCCAGGAGACAGGATGATTTTCCTGTCCATACCCTAAGAATGCAATTGCGTTAAAAAAAATCAATAAAATGAATTGTTTCATATTGTTGTGCATTATAAAATAACTTATACTTTCTTTCTTGCCATTTCAACCATTTGCGCTACTTCTTCAGCTGCGGCTTCATCTTTCCCTTCAAAACCTTCCACCTTGAAACGGATCTTCCCCTCACCATCAATGATAAATTTGGCAGGTATTCCGTCAATTTTGAAAGCATCTGCGGCAGCACTTTGCTTTGTTTTTGAATTTCTCGGATCCAGATACAGATCAAATGTATAATTGCGTTTGGCCAGAAACTCCTTACCATCACTTAATAAATCTGGCACATTATTCCAGGTATAAATAAAGAGAAACTTTACATCCGGATCGTTCTTGTACCGGTTAACAGCCAGCTGCATTGCAGGAAATGAAGCTACACAAGGGCCACACCAGGTTGCCCAAAAATCCAACACGATGGTTTTACCTTTAAAGTCTGCCAAAGAAACTACTTTCCCATTTACATCTGTTACTATAAAATTGGGCGCGGCTTCATTAACCATCATCGGTGAAATATCTGTCCTGATTTTTTTGATAAAAGTATCTTTCAAACCCTGGATATAAGCATCTGCATCCTTATCTGGATTCAGCTTGGTATAACCTTTTTTTACCTCGTTAATATACCGCGGCTCAAGCTTTCCACCTTCTACTGCTTTCGCCAATACGGGTAGCGCCTTTACGTAGTCGCCGTTTAAACTCGACAGAAAAGCATAATTTTCGATGAGTTCTTCATCCCTGTCTTTAATATGATGATAAGCCTCGGATGTGTAACGAAAGGCTTCCTCATTTTTACCTTCTTTAAACAGTAGCTTGCCATAGAGGTTGATAAAATCATAATAAGCAGATTGCCGATTTACTTTACTTGGTCCATTGAAAGACATATCTTTTAACTTCTTGGCATTATCTAATTCACGAGCAGCAAACTCCATGGCCTTCTTGTTATTAATTGCAGCCATTTCCTGGGTGGCCGAAACTAGGGCTTGTAACCTAAAGCCAGGATTATCAATGGAGTTGATATATTGAAGCGTTTTTGAAGGATTCATTTCATTGGCATACATATTAGCCACAAAGCTTTTTTCCAGATCTAAATTGACATTCGGATAGGCCCTGACCATGCGCTGTAGATGTGCTTCCATATCTTCTACCGCTTTCAGTTTTAGAAAGGACGTGAGTCTCATCATTTGAGCATTTGGACTATCCGGGTATTTTTTTAACAAAATCTTGATTATCACATCTTTTTTGATTTCATTTTTATCGTAGTACTGAATCAACGTCCATAAGTCCTGATCTGAACCATTTTCCAGAGCTTTGATCTTTTGCTGAAGCAATGATTTGTTTTTTGTCTGTCTTAAGGCCGCTAATTTGCTATCAGTATCATCCTTTTTTTTTCTTTGCGCCAGTGTAACCAGACAACTGAACATTAACATTAAAAAAACTATTCTTTTCATCTCTTATCTATTGATTTTTTTATAAATTCAAAAATTGTGACCGCAGGCAACAACAAGGTTGAAGTGCGACTTCTCCTGGCTATATTTACACCATAGAAAGTTCCTTCGCTATCAAATACGGGACTTCCACATTCTGCCGCTTTAATGGCAGCATCATGGACCAGCACATTCTTAAAACCATCAGAACGGCCACTCCTGCCACCTGAATACTCAAAAGATGCATGATGCGGTGTTGGCTGACCTTGCAAATAAAAACTTAATTGCATGTCCTTCCCTTCTCTCAAAATGTCAATGGAGATGGAATCACCCGCCAGGTATTTTGCAAATTCTTGATTGTAATCTGCTGCTGTGCTCACCGCGGTACCATTAATTTTAACGACCTGATCCTTGAGTTTAAGCGATGAAGCTGCTGGACCGCTTTTGTCGATGCCAGTGATGGTAATCTTTCCATTCTGATACACCGCACTTGCACCGAGATATCCGTAACTATCACTTAGAGGCACATCAAAATAGGTAGCGCTGAGCACACCGACTTTAGTGGCATCATTGCCTAATGAAGACACCAGTATCTTACCTAAGTCGCTTTGCTTTAATACCCGATCCTGGGGATGAGTTGATAAATTGATTCCCATTCTCATCTTTCCATCGGTACGCAATAACACCAGGTCATGCTCCCTGTCTCTTTTCAGCAATTTAGCAGTAAACATATGCGCCCCGCTTTTAATCATCGGACTGCTACCAACCATTGAACTTTTGCTCACGATATACTTATCTCCCTTAAAATTGATCAGCGTACCCGAAATCGATACTCGTTTTGCCCCAAAAAGACTAGTTAACATTACTGCGCTTTTTCGATTTTGGAGAGGAATATTTACAACTTGTTCTAAGGCAGGAACGGTTTGCAGCTGTACCGACGATACCCTGGCTGGCAACACATCGGCAGCTGGAAATGAAGTGTAATCTTTAGCAACGTTTAGCGCGGTCCAGTATTTTAGAAAATGTTCCGCTGGCACATCAAAATTTTGCTCTTCCTTTTCCTTTATCCAACTGTGTATCCCTACTACCCTTCCAAACGCATCAAATAAAGGACCGCCAGAGTCGCCAGGTTCCATTTTTGCAGAAGATTCGATGAAACCGTCACTTAAATCGACATCAGAGATTCGCCCAAAACGGACATTTGGCTTTTGCTTAAAAAAGGCTCCCGGATAAGAAATGCTTACTACCGGCTGGTTAATTTTTAATTCTGTACTGGGTGCCATCTTCGAGAAAGCCCATTTAGCAGGTTTCAGAATCTTAATCATTGCCATATCATAATCTTTTCCCTTGTCTTGTAATCCAATCCGGCCTAAGCCCATTGCGATGTGTTTACTCCCATCCGGGAATGATACTCTGTAGATTTGACGGGGCATTGCAGCGTGCGATACGGTGAGAATGTGTCCTTCAGCAGAAACCACTACGCCCGTAAAGCCATTGGCCTCGTCAACGCCTTTCTGTACCTGGTTTTTCAAGGTATCCCACTCGATAATGTAAACGCTACTGGCCATCGCCTTATCTACCACACCTGCTATAAGCTTTTCGATGCTTCGGGTAGTTGAATGAGATTGCCCTTTGCAGGCGGCAAACAAACAACAACACACACAAAACAAACTAAGCTGTAATCCTTTCGCGATCATAAGCTTATGATTTTGATTTTGTAAGTTCTATCATCGCTTTCAGCTTATAAAATTCTTTATCATCTGAGCCTGCATAACCAATACCAGTTTGCGTGACATTTCCCTTTACATCAATGATAAACTTTTGGGGAGTACCCAGTGCACCCAGTGCTTTGAAAATGGCCTCTTCCTGATCAAACAATATATCGAACTGATAGCCTTTCTTTTGCATAAAGGGCTTTACAATTTGTGGGTTTTCACCTTCATTGATTACAAATAGTTGAAAAGGTTCACTTTTGTAAAGTTCAATAATACGTTTGAACGCCGGAAATGCAGCTACGCAGGGTTTACAACTTGTACTCCAAAAATCAATGACTACGATTTTACCTTTATAATCGGATAACTTAATCAGCTTACCGTCCATATCTGTTAAAGGCACATCAGGTATAGGTTTCGCATTTTTTATCCAACCTGCGGCTACTTCTTTTACAATTTTTTGATATGCCTCCTCCTTTAATGAATTAATATATTTATCCATTCCGGCCTGGCTGCCTTTTACCTTCTGGTAGGCGGTTTTTAAACTGGCAATGGTATGTGGTGTGGACGTGGCAGTACGCACCGCATTAGAAAGGGTATCAAGTGCCTGTTGAGCCTGGCCTGCTGCCAATAAGATTAAACCCAAACGGTTCAGGTAATTGGCATCCGAATTCCTGAAATAAGGTATTTTCCTGAATACGGTATTTTTACCCGACTTTTTTATATTCTCCATTGCGACCGCCAGGTTGCCGAGTCTGGCATTGGCTAAGGCATTTATCTCAAGTAGAACCCCGCTTCTGCTAAAGGTATCATCATGCTTTTTGAGCCTAACTTCTGCTAAAATCTGTTTGGAAATTTGCTGTACCCAAGCGATGTGCTGGTCGTTGTCTACCCAGGATTCTAGAAGATTAGAAAGTTCAAACAACTGGATAGCAGAGAATTTAGGGTTAGTTTTTTTGTAGAAATAATATTTATCAATATCTCCTTTCGCCAACCAATCGATAGCCAACTGCGCACGATAGTGATCATATTGCCCAGGCTTTGCGGATCCAGCAGGATATTTGGCGACAAGTTCGTTATAGAACCGCTCTTCTTCTTCCACTTCTACAAGTGCATTAAATTTTTTGGCGATCTCTTTTGGTGACTGCTGGCCGTAAACATACGGGGAGATTAACACCAGGAATAAAACTAATCTTTTCATATTCTTCAACTAACTACGTGCTTTAATGATTTCTACCATAGCTTTCAGCTTATAATATTCCCGGTCGGTAGAACCGGCATAGCCAGAAGCGAAGAACCTGATGTTTCCCTTCGCATCAAACACAATTTTTGTTGGTGTTGCGCGGACATCGTACATCTTATTTTCCTGGTCCCTTAAAACTTCCATTTTTATTGGTTTTTGTACGGCAAAAGCCTTCACCGTTTGCCCCACCTCGAATACATTGACGACATACAGTTGAAATTCATCTCTCATGTAATCTTCAACCACTTTCTCAAATCCTGCAAAGGCTGCTACGCAAGGTGTACATAAGGTGGTCCAGAAATCCAGCACAACGATTTTTCCTTGCTGGTCAGAAAGATCAATCTTCTTTCCATCTAAATCAATCATTTTGACCTGACTGAGGGGTTTTGTAGCACGGAAGCTGATCAGTTTCCTGGTGCGGTCCTGTGGATCAGGAAAAGTCCCGTCAAGGGTCTGCTTTGCTGAATCTATATAGGATTTTTCAACTTCTTTATAATATTTTTGATAAGCTTCATTTTTTAACGATTTAAGCTCCTCTTCGAATCCATTTTCGGTGCCCTTCACTTTTTTAAACGCTTCTTTAAACGTATCTATCATATAAGCGTTAGACTCTGCGTCTTTAAAAGCAACCTTTAGCAAATCAAAAGCCTTTTGAGGCTCACCAGCAGCAAGCTGAACTATGGCCTGACGGTTCAGGTAATTAGACTTCATGTCTTTAAAATACTTTATCGAACGGCTTTCGCTAGATTTGTCAGCAGCCGATTTCGCCATCATCTTTTTAGCCAGTTCAATATTTCCTAACCTGGCATTTGCCGCTGCATTGATTTCATAAAGTACAGAAAATCTGATCCCTTCTTCTGCAGGTGTACCTTTCAACTCTTTCAAAAGTGCCGCCGATATTTTTTCGGCATTGGTATAATCTTTCTTTTCGTCAAAAAGCTTCTCCAGTGCATAGCCCAGGTAAAGTGCTTGTTTATAGGAATATTTGGGCTTCTTTGCGTGATAGTAGCTATAGCGTTCGACATTTCCCTTAGCCAACCACAGATAGGCCAGTTCAGCATTGAAATCATTGATTGCTGTGGGCGCCAATTTTGCCGCAGGAGCCTTGATCAATTCAGTGTATTTCTTTTCCTGATCTTCAATTTTTTCAATGAGCGTAAAATCGTCTATACTGTATTTCCTGGACGATTGCTGTGCCCAAACAGAACTGGAAACCAGCAGGAGTAAAATGATTTTTTTCATGTCAATTTAATTTTTTCTTATCTAATTAATTTAGAAAGCGTATCCTCTAAGTCCGATCCTCTTAAATCTTTCGCTACAATTTTTCCCTCCGGGTTAATCAATACGTTTGCGGGTATAGAAGAAATCTTATACCTTTTGGCAACCTCGCTTTCGCTTGCTTTGAAATCACAAACCTGCGTCCAAGGCAGTTTATCCTCTTTTATGGCTTTTAACCAAGCACCTTTTTTAGTATCTAGGGAAACGCCGAGTACCTTAAAACCCTTTTCCTTAAATTTTTTATAAGCTTCAATCACATTCGGGTTTTCAGCACGACAGGGAACGCACCAACTCGCCCAAAAATCAACCAACACATAGCTGCCCCGGTAAGATGCTAAACTAATCGCCTTTCCATTGATGTCATTCAAGGTAAACTCTGGGGCAATCAGTTTTCCTGAAAAGGCTTCTTTTGCCTCATCCAATCTTGGCTTCCAAGCGAGTACCTTTGCCGATTGCTGCATCCTTGGGCTTAGCTGATGATACATAGATTCAACCAGCGTTGGATTGATCGAACCTTGTGTGAATAAATCCATCAAGTCTACACTAACATAAGAATCTGGGTATTTATTGATCAAATCACGGGTGAGGATTTCAAAGAATTCTAAGCCGGCAGGCTTACCATTCAAAGCTCTGCTTCTGGCGGCCGTTTCGCGCGAATAAAACTCCCATACCTGTTGTTCTTTGCCACCACCGGTTGAAGTTGCCATTCCAGCGTGGTCAAATACAATATCGATATTGCCATCCAGGTAAACCAATGCAACATTTTTCATGTTGCTGGTATCATCACCGGATGACGATTGACGATTTTTCCCAACAGGCTTTTCTAGCCTGATCAGATTCAACTCTGCTAGTTGGGGTCTGCCGATCGTACCCTTAAATTCAAATTTTCCATTTCTTATAACTGCAGTATCCGTTTGATATTCGCCGCCTTTATCATCTGGCGGGTAGGCCATAGTCACTATTCTTGCCTTAATCATTTCGGGTAGTTGACCTTTTACCGTATAATTCGTTTGCGCGTTTGACCAAACAGGCAACAGGAATGCGGTTGCCCAAATCAGTATTTTATTCATATTTCTATTAAATTTCAAATTGCCGCTAGACTGCAGCCATTTGTCAGGTAGTTTTTTATGGGTTTTCTTCCAGGCCTTTGCTTTCGTTAATCATACGCTCTCCAAACTTAAGTACGAACCTTTCGGGCTTAAGCTGATACGAGGCAGTCTCTACGCCATTCTGATTGTAAATCCTATGTGTAAATTTAATGTGAGTGCTATACACCGGATCGACAGAAAGACGACGCATATCCAGCCAGCGCAAGCCAGTGATGGCGAATTCACGAATGCGTTCATCCAAAATAAATTTCACGAGTGCTTCCTGGTTTGAAGCAATACCTGCTGGCACAAGTGCTGCTGCGCCGGCAATTCTTTTGCTACGCAAAAACTGAAGATCATTTACCGCCCCGGATAGATCATTTGATCTGGCCAGGCACTCCGAACGCATCAAATACAGATCTGGCAATGACGGACCGACATTGATTCCAAGAAAGAAATCGGTATTTCTGCGTCTCATTCCCATTGGATAGGCAGTAGTAGTAGACAATTTATAAGGCGAATATAGATTTAAACGTCTGTCTGTAGCAGTATACAAGGAGGCTGTTTCCGGGCTGAAAAGAAATGCATTAACAGCACCAAACTGGAACCAGCCTGCGTTGATGTTATAAATGATTTCTGTATTATTGGCGGCGATAGGTACATTGTCCAAACCGAAAAATCCTTCCGGATACCAGGATCCCTCTGCATCCGGATTTTCTGCATCTAGCACCATTGTATAATCATACAACTCCATCGGAATTCCAGCCTTTTGAACCTCTACAAATGCGGCATCGAGGTGTGCTTTGGCAGCGGCAAAATTATTCATAGACATATATACCCTTGCCAAGTAAAACTCAGCCGCCAACTTAGAAATTTTACGGCGATGGGTAAGTGCGCCTAAATTTGGCAGCGCTTCTTTTAAATCACTGATGACCAGATCATATGCTGCCTGCAAGGTACCTCTTTTAAAATCCTTTTGCGTCACATCTGCAACGGTAAGGTTCGGAATACCTAAATCTGTGCCGGCAGTAGCTACATTGTAGGGTTTGGTAAAATCTGATAAAAACATAAAGTTGCAGATTGCCCTGCCCGCCCGCGCTTCTGCAAGTAAGGCAAGTTTCTGTGCTTCGCTTCCCCCTTTCGAATCCATTACCTCATTGATGACTTTATTAAATAGGTAGAGTCTTCTGATGTAGTTGGTTTCTCCAGTAATCTCGTTTGGCAAGCTGGCAGGATTATAAATTCGCGGCTCGTACCTGAACAAACGCTGCTGGCGCAACTGTTCATCTCCCTCTAAGTTGTTAAAATCAGGTTGCAAAGCTGCCATCTCGTCGCCCTGATATACACCAGCAGTAAACTGACTTGATAGATAGTTTGCATTCAAGAGCTTTTCATAGTCAGCTGTGTTTATGGCAATAGCCTGCCCTTTAGGTACAATTTCGAGGAACTCCCGCCTACAGGAAATCTGAAACATCAGCAACATTAAAACAAATGAAACTAAAATATATTTTACTAGAATTTTCATATCTGATCCTGTTTGATAATTAAAACGTAACGTGTGCACCTAAACTCACTGTTCCCTGAGCGTCCCTTGTACTGCCCAGAAATTCCGGATCTATACCATTTTTATTGGCCGTCCACAACAATAGGTTGTTCAATTGGACCCGAAATGAAACATTTTGTACATGTATGGACTTGACTAACATTTGAGGAAGATTGTAGGATAATGTAATATCGCGTAGTTTGATATACGCTCCGTTTAATGCGTATCGCTGAGACTGATTGAAATAACCGATGTTGCGGGCACTGGCTAGCTCACCGGAAGATACGTATCTCGGTATATCCGTTCTTTGTTCATCACCCGGAACCTTCCAGCGGTCCAGAAATGCTAAGGGCAGTGAATTGCCGCCAAGAATGGACTCATTTGTTGCCGGATTACTATTATTGGTAATTATATTCCCTCCACTATAAATCACGTTTGCACTCAGATTGAATGACTTATATTGAAAATTATTATAAAGTCCACCTGACCATACCGGTTGGGTAGTACCGGCATAAAGGATATCTTCGGGTTTAGTGATGTTGATTTCAGAAGTCACCGTACCATCCGCAAGCCGAACTTGTGGATCTCCATCCGCATTTAAGCCGCCGCAGTTATAAACAAAAAGTGTGTATAGGGGATAATTAACTAACCTTTCTCTTCCAACAAGCTCATCGCCAGTTACTGGATTATTCTGAAGCAGACGTGTCAATTTATTCTTATTGTAGCTAAAGGTGAGCCCGGTACTCCAGCTAAAGTTACTGGCGACGATGTTTGCTGAATTTAATGCGACATCGATCCCTTTATTATCTAGGTTACCGAAATTGCCTATTACATTTTCGTAACCTGTAAGCGGCGAAGTGGAAAGCTGGCCAATCAGGTCAACGGTTTTTTTAATGTATCCATCAATAGATCCGGTTAACCGATCATTGAACATAGAAAAGTCGATACCGGCATTATACACCTTCGTGCCCTCCCAGGTTAGTTTGGTGTTGGCTGGAGAGCTTAATAAATAACCTGCACCTGTTACATAATTGGGATTATTCTCTGCCACCAGAATATCGTATGATGCAGCCGCTCCGGCAACCGGGGCGTTACCCGTAATTCCGTAGGTAAGGCGAACATCCAATTGATTGAGCCAGGTAGCCGGCTTCAGAAAATTTTCGTCACCTAATGCCCATTTGCCGCCAATACTATAAACTGGTCTATTCTGTGCTGACTTATCCCGCCCGAACAAATTACTTTCGTCGATTCTCCAACTGGCATTAAAGGTATATTTCCGATCGAATGTATATCCCAGATTAGCAAAATAGGAGGTGGTTCTGGCTATTCGGCCTTCAGCACCTCCAACGTTATTTTCCAATGCTGAAGTCCCGCCTATTCCATTAACTCCCAGACCTAAACGAGCCATATCTACTGGCCTGGAAGTTTGCAGCTGATCATCCCAGCCGTAGTACGTTGCCGATGTAGTTACCGGAGTACTACTGGTGGCTTGCTGTCCGGCCATCAGCGAGAATTGATGTTGCTTCCAATCGCGGTTAAACACCAACTGGTTTCTTAAAGTCCAAGACCTTGAGGAATTGGTTCCGGAAATCAGCCTGCCACCTATCTGGGGTAGATTATAAACAGGGGTTACAGTAGCATTCGCTGCCTGGGTAAATTGAACTACCTGTGCTCTCATTGCATAATTGTCTTGTAGTCTCACTGCACGTGTATTGGTATTGCCAAGGTTGTAACCGTAGGTACCCTGAAAATCGAGTCCTTTCAAAATGTTTACCTTAATGCCCCCAACCAGTCTGGCAAAAATACCGTTGCTGGTGTCATAAGCCCTATCCCTTTCCAGAATGGGATTATAATCGAGGTTGATTCGGCTCCTTGACTGGTACCGTGTTCTTAGCGAATCAGATAGGGGAACATCCTTGTAGTTAGCCAGATAATTTATGTTCAGGGGGTTGCCATTAAGATCTTTAAACAACTGATAAGGAACTATGTTGCGATCGGCCTGATAGGTATTGCCATTTCGGGTCACTGTATTCGTTAGATCTGCATTTATAGAAGCAGTTATTCTTTTATTGATAACCAAGTTGTTATTCAGGTTAATTTTGTATTGATTGTATTGCTCACCCGGTATGTTACTTTGCGTACCAATGTGGTTGATTGAGCCGTAAAAGGTATGTACTTTCCCTCCTCCGGAAACTGATAAAGTTTGGTTGAGTGTACCTGCATCTCTAACAAAAAGATCGGCAATCTGGGCAGTATTGGAAAGCCCGGCCAAACTATCCAGTTTAAAGTCTGCCTGCGCCCGGGTAATGCGGTTTCTGGCATGGTCATATAGAATCTGTAAATGGGGAAGGTTCCCAAAGCTGCTGTTAACCGTTCTCCAATCTGGAAAATTTGGAAGAAACTGAGGAAAAAGTTCTTTGGCAAGCGCAATAAATTGTTGCGAATTCATACGTGGTACATAGTCGAGATCTGGCCGGCCCTGAAAAGCATAATAACCATCGTAATTTAATGTCAGCCGATCGCCGGCTACTCCTTTTTTTGTCGTAATCACAATCACGCCATTTGCTGCTTTAGCACCCCAGATAGAAGCTGATGTGGCATCTTTCAAAACGGTAATATCTGCAACATCCTGCTGATTTATCTGTTCAATATTGCCCTCAAATTCAATCCCATCAACCACAATCAATGGTCTGGTAGAGGTTAATGGATTATCGCCAATGGGTAAAGAACTTTGTCCTCTCACCAACAAACCGCCTGGACCGCGAGTGGTTAATCCTGGAACCAATCCTTCCAGCCTGGTTAAAATATTTGGCGTACTGGTTCTGTTCTGCATTACTTTAAGATCTGGTTTGGCAAAAGATCCTGCAGCACGTTCCCTTGATATTTCCTGATAACCAGTATTGAATTTTATTTCTACCTGTTGAAGATCGTTACTCATCACGGCCATCCTGATGGTACCGAGATTGGCCGCTACCGGGCGCTCAACGGGTCTATAACCTACATAAGCAATGATAATTATTGCATCCTCATCTATATCTTGGAGATAAAATTCTCCATTTTGATTAGTAGCTGTGCGGATATTGGTATCATCAACAAAAACAGAAGCACCCACCAAAGGCTTCCCGGTTTCGTCCACTACTTTGCCCTGAACGTTAATCTGCTGGTTTTCCGGATTGCTGTTATTATTTAGTTTAGGTTCAGGCTTTTTTTTAATGGTTATAATCTTGCTTTCAATGGTGTAGATAAGAGCCGAACCGGCCAGTACCTGCCCCATGGCTTCGTTTATATCTGCATCTTTAAAGTCAACGTTAACCAATTTATCTTTTGGCAATATTTTGGCATCGTAAAAGAAATCATAGCCACTTAGTTTCCTGATCTCTCTAAAGACACTTTCTAACGGGGCATTTTTTTTATGGAGGGTAATTCTTTGGCCGAATGTTGCTGCACTGACCTGCAAGAGCGATGCTATTAGAATCACGGTGGTTAATCGCATAATAAGCATAATTTTTAAACACAGACGGTTAGAAACAGCTGTATATAAACTGTATTTTTTATACATTTGTCTAGTTTGGTTTTTTACAGTGATCCTTACTTTCGACGGACCGGAACACTGTGGTAAACAGATAAGTTAATTGCCAGGCTGAACCAGTGCTGATAATATCACACTGGTTTTTTTTCTAAGTCTGATAACGTTGTTTGGTCTTCATGTTAGTTGGTGTTTAGGTTATTGATTAGTTTGATTTTTTTATTATGGTTTGGATTATGGCTTGACGTATATTTTTCTACCCTCGACTTTAAACTTCACAAGACCAGAGGATTCGATCGACTTTAATACAACAGCTAACGGCTTATCCCTTGCAATCCATCCGCCTGATTCCATGTCATTGGGTACCGAAGCATCATATACCACCTCCACATCATACCATCTTGCAATGTCACGCATCGCCGCTTTAAAGTTGACGTGGTTTAAATAAAAGTCCCCTTTTGTCCAGCTCATGACCTGCTCGATATCTGCTTTACCAGTCTGGATAGTAATACCGTTAGAAATAGCCTGCTCACCGGGTTTTATTTTCTTTTTCTCTTTACCGCTGGTAACCTGAACAGCACCCTCCAACAAAGTGGTGGCTGCTAGTGGTTCATCAGCATATGTATTCATATTAAAATGTGTCCCTAATACTTCTACCTCTTGTCCCCTGCCTTTCACAATAAAGGGATGAACACGATCTTTCACTACTTCAAAATAACCTTCCCCCTCTAGTCTCACCAAACGTTTACCTTGTTGAATCAAATGGGTGGCAAAAGTCAGTTTAGATGCCGCATTTAACAAGACTACAGTACCATCTGGCAAACGCACTTCGTAGGTCTCTCCCTTTGGTGTAGAAATGGTATTCAAACCGTTTGAATCTTTCGCTGCATTCTTAACCTCGTAAATCAGTTTTCCATTTTCAGATTTGGTAATAACGATACCTGCGTCTTCTGCAAGTTCGCCATTCGTGGCATCAGACAGCTGGATCATCTTTCCGTTGGCAAGCGTCAATGTTGCACCTTGCCTGGCCGGCACAATATTTTCGCCTAAATGATTTGAGGCTTGCGGCCCTAAAGTCATGTTTCTGTTTGTAGATAAATACAGTCCAATACTTAACAACGTAATCAATACTGCTGCTGCTCCAGCTATACGGGACCAAAGGCGTATTTTCTTTACGGAAGGTTGAAATGGATTTACATTTACAGTTAAGAGCGTATCCATCAGCTCTTCAACCCTATCCTGTTGGAAAGTCGGGGTGAATTGATCTGGCTCAAAATTATCCCAATGGCTTCTCAAAAGTTCACTTACCTGCGCCTCATGGGTTTGATCTGCCATAAGTTCGAACAGTTCCATTTGCTCCGCTGCAGAAAGCTCCTGAAGCCTTTGCTTTTTAAAAAGAAAAGATAATCTTTCGTTCAAGGTTTTGTTTGTTAAGAATAAACAAGTTGATTTTGCTGGTCGCTTATCGGTAAAGACACGCCAGGGGCAAAATCGGGATATGGAAATTAAAAAAAAATTAATTTCTGATGGAAAACAGCAGAATGCTTAATGCAGCATGAATTTTAAGGAATTCAGCAACTGAACGGGCTGCCCACTGCTGATATTTTTTTACTGAATCTGTAGAGATGCCCATGTGCTCGGCAATCTCCCTGGTTTTCAGACCTTGCTGTCTGTAATAAAGTACCTTTTGTTGTGATGCCGGAAGCTGTGAAACCGCACGTTGTAATACGTCTTGATAGGTTTCGCTGTTATTGATGTCCAATTCCTGATCGTCATTCCGGTACTGAACATCATCGGTATACAGCTGGCTTTGCTTACGATCAGTCACGATTTTACGAATACAATTAAGCGTATAATTTCTCGTTATAATGAACAAATAAGAGGTGAACTTGTCCAGATGAGGCAACGTTTCCCGATTTTCCCAAATTTTAACAAAAATATCCAAAACGATTTCCTCACACATATGAACAGACTCGAGCAAGGTGAAAATGTATTTAGCCAAGGGTTCCTGATAGGCTCTAAACAGCTCGGCAAAGGCGCGGTCATCCCCCCCTGCAATTTTTTGCAGCAACTCTTTTTCATTATCAAGGGGTTTGATCGCCATTTTGAATACCCAAATATATCAATCCATGCGCAAGGTAACAATAAATTTAATCTGCATTAACCTAAATTTCATGCTAAGAAACATAAGGACTATACGCCATAGTAATTGCAACGGCCAATTCATATTAATACCAGTTAATACCAAATCTGCTAGGTTAAATCGAAATTATCGATATTAACAACAGGATAAATGCAAACAGTTAAGGACAGTTGAACCGCTAATTTTAATTATTTTGGACCCGGACAAATAGCAAACTATTTTATCCTGATGTTATTTTTTATTTCCCAATACTCAATATGAGCGTAATCAAATCAAATTTATTAAGCTACTTCTTACTCTTTATACTGCTTTTTTCAGGCGCTCAGTCGGCAAAGGCAAATGGAATCATTAAGTTAAAATGCGAGCATTTAATTAATCCGATTGGCGTTGATAACCCCAATCCCCGGTTATCATGGCTAATGGACGATAACCGTAAAGGTGCCTTACAAAAGGCTTATCGGATTATTGTTGGTACAGATTCACTACAGCTTAAAGGTAACGTGAATATACAGTGGGATACAGAAAAAGTAAATTCAAGTAAGAGTTTAATTACCTATAAGGGCAGGGCGTTAATGCCGTTTACCAAATATTTCTGGAAAGTAGATGTTTTGGATCAGCACGATAAGCTCATCTCATCAAAAATCGCAAGTTTTGAAATGGGGATGATGGGTGCTGAAAACTGGAAAGGAACCTGGATTAGTGATGGAAATGATATAAATGTCCGTCCGGCACCATATTTTAGAAATGTTTTCGAATCTGCCAGGCAGGTAAAATCTGCACGGGCCTACATTGTAGCAGCAGGCTTTTATGAACTCTATCTCAATGGCAAAAAGGTTGGCAATCATCGCCTGGACCCTATGTACACGCGTTTCGACAGAAGAAATTTATACGTTACCTACGATGTAACATCCAACATCCGGCAAGGCAAAAACGCCATTGGTGTTATTTTGGGAAACGGTTGGTATAACCACCAGGCCATGGCGGTTTGGAATTTTGATCAGGCACCCTGGCGGGCCAGGCCTGCATTTTGTTTCGATTTAAGAATTACCTATACTGATGGTACAACGGAAACCATAACTTCCGGGAGTACATGGAAAACCAGTTTAGGGCCAGTCATTTCTAACAATATTTATACTGCCGAACATTATGACGCAAGGTTGGAGCAAGAAGGCTGGAATAAAGTTGATTTTGATGACACAAAATGGCATGGAATCAACCTAAGGGCAGCCCCTTCAAAAAATATTGTTGCCCAAACCATGCATCCCATCCGTAATGTGGAGGAAATAAAAGCCAAAAGCCTGCGGAAGTTTAATGACACCCTTTACCTCTACGATTTGGGGAGGAACATTGCTGGCGTAAGTAAGATAAGGGCTTCAGGTAAAAAAGGAACGGTAATTAAACTTAAACATGCAGAACGCTTATCTGCAAACGGCCGGGCAGATTTATCCAACATTGATGTTTACTATCGTCCGAAAGATGATACTGATCCTTTCCAAACCGATATTTTTATACTAAAGGGAAATGGCGAAGAAGAATTTATGCCTTTGTTTAACTATAAAGGGTTTCAATACGTAGAAATTACATCAAGTGAGCCGATTAGATTAGAAAAAAAGAGCTTGGTGGCTTATTTTATGCATAGCGATGTTCCCGCTATCGGGAAAATAGCATCATCAAATCCACTGATTGATAAAATTTGGTGGGCAACAAATAATTCCTATTTATCGAATTTATTTGGCCTCCCAACAGATTGTCCACAAAGGGAAAAAAACGGATGGACCGGAGATGGGCACTTCGCTGTAGAAACGGGCCTGTATAATTTCGATGCTTTAACTGTTTACGAAAAATGGTTAGGTGATCACCGTGATGAACAACAACCAAATGGCGTTTTGCCAGATATTATCCCAACCAGCGGATGGGGCTATGGTACAGCTAATGGAACCGACTGGACCAGCACAATTGCCATCATTCCGTGGAATATTTATATGTTTTACGGTGACACAAAAGCATTGGCCGATAATTATAGCAACATCAAACAATATGTTGATTATGTAAACAGCATTAGCAAAGATGGTTTGACAACTTTTGGCAGAGGAGATTGGGTTCCTGTAAAATCTACTTCAAATTTAGAATATACCTCATCCATTTATTTTTATGTTGATGCTGATATTTTAGCTAAAACCGCTAAGTTATTTGATAAGCAAAACGACTACTTGGTTTATAGCGCTTTAGCCAATAAAATTAAAAAAGCCATTAACAACAAGTATTTCGATGCGGAAAAGGTTAGCTATGGTACAGGCGTGCAAACCGAGCTGAGCATGGCTTTGCAATGGAATATTGTAGAAGATGAATATCGGTTGAAGTTGGCCGAAAATCTTGCGAAACGAGTTGCGGCAGACGGCATGCATATTGACGTTGGAGTACTGGGTGCTAGAGCAGTTTTGAATGCCTTAAGCGACAACGGACAGGCCGAAACAGCGTACAAACTGGCTGCACAAGATACGTTTCCGGGTTGGGGCTGGTGGATTGCAAATGGTGCAACAACGCTTCACGAAAACTGGGATATAAAGGCCACCAGGGATATTTCTGACAACCACATGATGTTTGGCGAAATTGGCGGATGGTTTTTTAAGGGAATAGGCGGAATAAAAATTGATGAGCAGCAACCCGGTTTTAAAAACATTTTATTGCAACCCCACTTTGTAGCCGGCTTAACCCATTTTACAGCAAGCCACGAAAGTCCGTACGGCACCATTTTATCGTCATGGAAAAGATATGCGAAAGGTGTAAAATATGATGTGAAAATCCCTGCCAATGCAACTGCCAGTATAACTATTCCCGAAATAACTGGAAAGAAAGTTTACCTAAACGGAAAAGTAATTAACAATAAACTTGAGATGCCTGCCGGCAGGTACGTTTTTGAAATCAGGTAACCAACAAAGCTCTTTATATTAGCGTCGGATAAAGTCCCGTTATGATAAGCTGGAATAACGAAACAATTTTACCATATGATCGGTCGGTTATCTTTGTGCCCTGCAATAAGATCCTTTAAGCGGTAGATTAACCAGTTTGACACTTACAAATAGTCCTTCAATGAAAAAAATACTTTTTACACTTGGCCTCTTTTTCATTCCGTTTTTATTTGATAGCAACAAGACTAGTTGGGTCGCCATCGGCGATTCTATCACTTACCTGAACGATCACCTCGAAGAAACCGGGAACCGCGTGCATAAAGGTTATCTCAGCAGGGTAACGGATGAATTAAAATGGCTAAATTACATTAACAAGGGTTATAATGGTTGGACAGCAGGGACAGTAGCCGAAAAGATTGAGCGCCTGAATATCCCTAAAGCGGAGGTTTATACCATATTTTTGGGAACTAACGATTGGTGGGCAGGCAGGCCGGTCGGGCAGATTGAAGATTATAAGTACAACAAAGGGAATGATACCTTCTATAGTTCAATGGCCATCATCATAAATAAAATCAGGAAATTAAGTCCAAAGGCTAGGATCATACTCATCACGCCGATGCAACGGGCTGACTTTGTATATATTGCCGATAAAAACAATAATGCCTATGGTTCATACAAAGAAAAATCAGGGCAAACATTGGAAGATTTCGCTAATGCAACCCTAAATATCGGGGCCGAAAGTGGCTTTAAGGTAATAGACCTGTATCATGATAAATCCCTTGGCCTGAAGAAGCTTGTAAAATTTAAACGTCTGAAAATTCCGGGAACAGGGACTTATAAAAATTATTCATTGAAATCTTCATTTAATATCCCCTTTAATCCTCAGAATGATGATTATCCATATCCTCCAGAAGCCATTCAAATGACATACGACGGTCTGCATCCATCTGACAGCGGCAATCAGGTAATCGCAAATAAACTAATTAAAGTACTTAGTTCATTGGAGCACTAATATATACCATTTATTTGGATTGAAACAATTATTTGATAAAAAGTCCGCAAATCATTTGTGCATACCACCTGGAAAGATAGTCATTGGGATGGTTGACATTGTTTCCGGTCATATCCTGATAGGCTTTATGCCTGAGTAATTCCCTGTGTACACCAGTCATATCTACAACTTCTACATCCGTTGAAGCAAGTTGATTTAAAACCTGTAGATATTGTCCCTGTAAACCATCCTGAACTGCCAGGGGATTAGCCAACATAGGCGCAATCAGTATAAATTCTGCTAAAGGATTATCAGCCTTTACTGTTTTAATTATAGATGAAATTTGATTCTTGAAATCTTCAGCACTAACATGCGAAGCACCATCATTCATTCCGAACCCAATAATCACCACATCCGGTTTTTCTGGCGAAACCAGCGCTGAAGCCTGTTCAGCCCCCCATCTCGCCATTTTACCGGCCACCGATGGATTATAATATGTTATACGGCTTTTAAAATATTGCTGGAGTTTCCAGCTAACGAGCTCTGGCCAGCTTGGCATGTAAGGAGGGCCACCAATAAAGCCGCTTGCATTGTAACCGGTTTCAATGCTATTTCCGTAAAAACAAAGTTTTACTGACTGCCGATCCTTTAACCGTTTTTTACTTCTGGCGAGCTTCATTTGGTTAATAAACGGCTTGGGCCCTACCCAGTTGGATGGTTTGGTTTTCTTGTAGGTAACCAAAATCTGCCTGGATTGGAAAAACAAACCTTCCTTAAATAAGATGTATCCTCCTTCTTTTTTTGCGGCCATTGACAGACCTGGCTTGAGCGTATTAAACTGCAAATCAGTGATTTTAAATGTTGGAATAGCTGAATCTTTTAAAATTTTCAGCTTACCATCTTTTAAAGTCCAGTCTACTTCCTGTTTATAGCTCATAGAATGATCTGCCGAGGTAACTGATAATATTTTTTTTGCCGGAAACAGAAGGCTGGCACTAAATTCTTCCCCTGATTGAATAATCATTACTGATTCATCTATAAGAATAGGTGTTTTCCAAAAAGGATTCATATACTCATCGAGATCGATATACGGTGTATATTTAGCCTCATCTAAAGACTTAGTCTGCCCAAAAACTTCAGGTGAAGGATAAAACAAGATGGCCAGAAACAGCCAAAACAAAATTCTATTGCGCATTTTAGTCAAGAAATAAAGTATCGAAAAGCCTTAAATAATTCAAGTTTTGGATATATCATAAGCATAAAATTGCCATCCTGAGGGATAACTTATGAATAGCAATAGATAAAATCAAAGCTTTATAAATAATCTTAATGCAAGTGTTTAAGATTAGCTTCGCTGAGTACTTTGTGGTTCCCGCATGCGCAAGAATAACCACCGCCCCTGGTAGATTCTGATAGAGGTTATGTATTGATCAGCCGTTATCCTAAAGAAAACCGGCCGGCAATGCCGACCGATTCTAATCTAACTAACCTTTACCATCCTGGATTTTGGTCCAATTTTTTTCCGCTGTTTACATAAAATGCAATTTCCCGGAGCGGCAGGGGCTGCAGATAATCCCTGTTCGGATTAAACTTACGTCCGGTTTCCGCAATCAAAAAGCCGTTTGCATCCACGCGGTTTAGGTAAGCCGCGTTGCTATAAGGTGCACGCGTTGCCCATTGGGTACCTGTAATTTTTATGCCCTTAATGTCTTGCGGAAGTTCGGTTTCTGCAGTCTTCCATCTTCTAAGGTCATCGTAACGAAAACCTTCCAGGCAAAGCTCAACTGTACGCTCCCTTCTTAGCTCGTTTCTCATATTCAATCCGTTGGCCGTGACAAAAACATTTGTAAGTTTAGGCATGCCTACCCGATCCCTGATTTTATTGATGCTTAGATCCAGATCTGCATCCGAAATAGAACCATTTTTTTCATATACTGCTTCGGCATAATTTAAAAGTACTTCAGCATAGCGCATAATGTGCTTATCAAAGTCAAACAAACTCGCTGCGCCTTGTCGGCCAGAGTTATTGGCAACCGCATCTTCAGACATATATTTGTAAAGTATGTAACCAGTATTAAAATTTCGCTGCGGATTGTCTGGCCAGTTGGCTACCTTGGTTACAGGATTAAATACGCGATTGGTTAACGTTCCAGGAATAATCATGGTCATGGTCATTCTCGGATCCCGGTCCTGAAATTCAGATATGAAAGTTTGATAGCCCTGGAAAACTGTTCCAGGTGAGGTAATCGGGAGGCCATTTTTATCCAGGTAAAGGTCTGCCATTTTTCGGGTCGGGTTATAGCCATCCTGATCATAGGCGTAGGGTACATCATGGCCAAAAATATTTCTTTGATACCTTCTGTCAAGCATAGTTTCTTTCGAATCATCTCCAGCTTCCAGAAAAAGGTAACGGTAACTCTGTGCACCGTTCCCTACATACAGGGAATATATACCACTGCTGATCACTTCCTGTGCGGCCGCAACTGCAGCGTCAAGGTAAATGTTGGCATTGGCCTCTCCCCTGAATTTAAGCCAGGTGCCCTCAAATAATGCAACCCTTGAAGCAAGGCCAGAAGCAATGCCCTTATTAATTCTGCCAACGTCTCCTCCACTCAGGTTAAGAGGCAAGTCAGCTTTGGCGGCTTGTAAATCTGCTAAAATAAAATCCGCAGTCTGGGTCATACTTGACCTTGGTGCGAACAGGGCCTCATCGCCAGTTTGAAGTACTTTCGAAATCAGCGGAACGCCTCCATAAAGCCTGAAGAGTTTATAATAATAATAGGCACGGAAAAATCTGGCTTCGGCAACATATCGCTTTATGCCCGCATCGGTGCTGGCAGCACCTTTATCAATGATGTTGTTCGCATAGCGGATATTGGTGTATAATCCAGACCATGAAGTGGTTTCAGTAGGCAGTAGCTGTCCGTTGCTAACCGAATTGGGGTTGTTGAAGGCAATATCAGATTCGGTATCTTCAGTACCCCATTGTTCCAGCCCCTGATAAAGTACGTTTGCGGCAAGTTTATAATCAGCTGCTGTTTTATAAAAAGTTGCATCGGATATATTATCTTCCGGCACAAGATTTAAATCTTTTTTACATCCTCCTAAAGCTGTTAAGAAGAGCAACAAGCATATTCCCGAAAATACTTTGCCAGCAGAACGCCGGCTGATAGCGTCAGCGAACAAGCCAGGTTGATTAATATTATGGATTTTCATAAGAATCATTTTAAAATTTAACATTCAAACCAATTGAATAAATTTTGCTGAAAGGATAAGTACCCTCATTTCGGAAAGCGTCCTCGGGATCAAAATTCCCTCCAAGTGTGCCTTTTGAAATCGTGAATAAATCCGTCCCACTTAAGAACAGTCTTGCAGATTTAAGTTTAACAGCTTTAGCAATATTCTCCGGGAGGTTATAACCTACTGTAATTACTTTAAAGCGCAGGTAGGCCACATTTTGCGTAACTAGCGTTGAAGAACGGTAGTTATTCGAGCGCAGGTCGTCAAACCCCACATTACCTGGAATGAATCGGGGATACTGAGCGTCAGGTCTGTTCGGGCTCCAGGTACGGCCGTTATAATAGGCCAGCGAAGGCCAGAAAAAAGTGTTTGGTGTCGCAATATTTCCACCATACTGCACATTACGTTTTCCAACACCCTGTACAAATATCTGCAGGTCAAATTGTTTCCAGCCGAGATTGATATTTGAAGAAAAAGTATATCTTGGGGTCAGATCACCCAGATATTGCATATCACCAGCTAACCCTTTGCTTTTATCTCCAAATGGCGTTAATACTCCATCGCCATCTAAATCCTTGAACATAGCATCTCCAATACCAATTCTTGCCGGAATTCCCTGGAGTTTTTTATAGCTGTCCAGTTGCGCCTGATTTTGAATAATACCGTCAAATACATATCCGAAGTAGGAATTCATTGCATAACCTTGCCTATACTGGTTGAGGCCAACTTGTGGATTATCGGTATTTTTCAGTTCCAGTAGTTTATTCTGTGCATCACTTAACTGAACGGAAACACTATACCTGAAGGCGCCCACATTATCCTTCCAGGTCGCAACAGCGTCAAAACCTTTCGTTTTTAGTTTACCCTGGTTTGAAGAGGGGGCAGAACCGCCGAAGGTTGCAGGAACTGCAATGGCTACGAGCATGTCATTGTTGATTTTATTAAAATAATCGAATGAAAAACTCAACCTAGAATTCAGCATTGCAACATCTACACCAATGTTTCTGTTCTCTATCGTTTCCCAGGTCCTGTCAGCAGATGCCGGGTTAGATCTTACACCAGGTAATCCTGCATTAGGAGAACCGATTGGGTAAACACCCGGCTCTCCAGGCGGAATAACCCGTGTAACCAATGGGATGTAATCATAAAGACCCAGTGCACCAATTTCTTGATTGCCCATTTTGCCCCATGACGCACGAAGTTTCAACTGGTTGATGGCTTTTATTGACTTGATGAAACGCTCTTCTGAAAGATTATAAGCCAAAGCGGCTGAGGGAAATACCGCACTCCACCGTTTATCTTCCGCAAACTTTGAACTTCCGTCAGCGCGGGCAGTGACATCCAGAATCAGTTTATCTTTAAAGGAATAACTTACCCTTCCAAAATAAGAACCAAGCGACTGCCTGTTTAAAAATCCTCCAAAATTAGCGAAGGCTACGTTTGTCCTGTCAGCCAGATTTAATGTAAAGATATCATTGCTGACAAAGTTATAACCCCAGGTATTCTGCCCGTCATTTTTGGTTTTTTCTATCGAAGCGCCAGCAGTTATGTTAATTTTGTGGCTTTCCCCAAATTGCGTATTATAATCTGCATAAAGCTGATAAAGCTCATTTATGCTTCGGGTATTACTATACTGAGCAGAGTTAGGTGTTTGGCGAATATCCTGTACACCGCCTGCGTAATTGTAACGGGTAAAGGTTGGCAGCGTATAATTATTGTTATTGTAATTCAGTCTTAAAGCGGCCTGCGCAGTCAGCTTTAATCCAGGTATGATACTGTAATCTGCCTTAAAATTTGTGGCAAAATTTGAGGTATTATCCATAGATATACCGGCCTCACTTAAGCTTTGGGCGGGATTTTCATATCCCTGATAGCCATAAAATTGACCAAACGGATTAAATACCGGCTGGTACGGGAATTGCCTGGTTACATTTGTAAGGGCATTACCCAAATTAGTTGGATTTGTATTGCCTAAATTGGTATAACTGGTTCGGGTTTCCAGATTCAATTTTGGCGTCAGGCGAAAATCGTAATTTAAGCGCAGGTTATAGCGTTGAGAATTATTTATCCCATAGCGCACAATACCCTCGTCTTTATTGTATCCTGCTGAAAAAAGATAATTATTGTTCTCTCCACCACCCGAGATTGAAATGTTGTGGAGTTGCTGGATGGCACTTTTATATATTTCCTTATTCCAGTCTGTATAGCCGAAGAATCCAGGATAATTAGTGATGTTATAATTCCAGCCCACCGCTTCCATGGGTGCATTTGCACGGATTTTATCGAAGACAGATTGTGGAAATCCGGCAATACCTACGTTGCGCAAACCTTCGTCCATAAATTCTGCAAACTCAAGGGTATTTTGCATTTTTCTTAAATAGCTCGGTTCCTTAAGGCCGAAGGTAGCGCTATAACTGACTTCAGGTGGGCCGCTTTTGCCTTTTTTGGTGGTTACAATAATCACCCCATCTCCGGCACGCGCCCCATAGATGGCAGCAGAGGCATCTTTCAAAACAGTTACTTCAGCTATATCCGTCGGATTCAATGTATTAAAAGTTCCAAAACTTGTTGGCACACCATCAACTAACACCAGTGGAGAATTTCCATTAATTGAGGACGACCCCCTTACATTAAAGCCATATTCGCCCGCACCCGGCTGGCCTGATCCTTTAGTAATGGTAAAGCCGGGGATAGTCCCTTGTAAAGCGTCAAGACTATTATTAAGTGCCCGGTTTTCGAAAACCTCTGATTTTACTGTCGAAATGGCTCCCGTTACAGCGCCTTTAGTTCTTGTTCCATAACCAACAACTACAATGTCCTGTAGTTTAGTATCTGCCTTTTTTAATCTGACGTTAATAGTGGCTTGCCCGTTATAGTTGATTTTCTGAGTTTCGTAACCTATAAAAGAGATCACCAGAACGGCGTTGTTTCCCGGTACGTCTAACGAAAAATTTCCATTTACATCAGTTGTGGCACCGGTTTTTGTACCCTCTAACAGCACGCTTGCGCCAACAATGGGTCCGCCATCAGCTGCATCAGTAACACTTCCGGTTACCTGCTGTTTTTTTTGCTCATTTACGGGGTTGGTAACTGGTAATGGCCTTCTGGTGATGAGAATTGTTTTATTTTTTATGGTATAACGGACCGGCTGATCTTTAAAACATTGTTCCAGCACAGCAATCAAATCCATATTGCTCGCCTTTAACGAAATCGGCTTCGCCGTCTTTACGTCTGCGTTATTGTATAGGAAATCGTAATCGGTTTGTTTCCTGATTTGTGCGATCACTTCCTTAAGGTTCGCTTTATCGGCATTGATGTTGATTTTTTGTGCAAAAATCTCAGCCCTTACCTGGAGAAACATAACGATTAGAAAAACAAAAGTTAGTTTCATTTTCAGTAAATAATTGGAATATACATAGGAGTTCCTCCTGAATAGTAATTCAGTAAATTTTTTATACATTTGGTTAATGGGTTTAGTTAAACTGTTGTCGGTTTATTTACCTGTTAGGCTAATTATAGTCATCTGCCAGGGACGGTTGCAACGTTCCTGGTTTAATGAGTTAGTTATTTTTTTTCAGAAATTCCTCCTTTCTAATATGATTGGTTTGTGGATTAATCGGTGACGATTACCTTCTTTGGGGTTATAGTGAAGTGAACATTTCCCAATTTTTCCAAATTTGCTAATATTTCTGAAAGCTGCTTTCCTCTGGAAAAAGTTCCGCCAAAACGTTCTGTATTTTTATCGCTCAGAAACTGAACATCTACATTGTACCACCTGCTCAAAACTTTCATAATGCTGTAGACATTTTGATTGTCAAACTGAAAATAGCCATTTTTCCATGACAATATCTCGTCCTTATCTATTGCATGAATCAATACATCATCATTTGCGGAGGAAGTTGTTGCGCTTTGCCCGGGCTGTATTGACTTTTCCACTTTAGTTTTTAAGTTTTTAACACGCACTGCCCCCGAGATCAGCGAGGTGGTAACAAATTCATCATCCTGATAGGCACTAATGTTAAAATGGGTACCCAGGACAGAAATTTCCTGTTCTCTTGCGGTGACTAAAAAAGGTTTCTTTTTATCATGGGCAACCTCAAAATATACTTCGCCGGTTATAGAAACTTTTCGATAATTACCTTCAAATGCGGCCGGAAAACTTATGGATGAAGCTGCATTCAGCCAAACCTTGGTTCCGTCAGATAATACCAACTGATATTCACCGCCACGCGGGGTGGTCAATTTGTTTATCATTACTGCTTCCGAAATTTCTTTACGCCCTTTGTATACCAATTTTCCGGTTTCTGTTTCCGTCACCTGTACAGTGCCTTGACTTGCAACGTCGCCTTTCGCGGGGTTTCCCAGTGAAACCTCTTCCCCATTGGCCAATGTTAATATTGCTTTGTTCCCACCGGGTTTGAAGTCTGTACGTGCTCTTTGAACAACTAAATTTGTGCGGGGACTATCAACTCTTTCTTTATAGAACCAAAATACGATAATGAATAGCAAAATACCTGCAACGGCAGACAGCCAATACCAAGGCTTAAGCCTGTGCACCGGAGAATTCAGCGATAACCAGACTTTGCTTTTCGCAGCATTTATCTCATCCTCCGTAAAGTGCTGATTATCAGAATTCCAGTTGAGATACCAGGTTTCCAGGAATGCCTGTTCTTCAGGAAGGATTGTACCTTGACGAAACTTTTTCAGTAAATCATTAATCTTATATTCAGGCATAAATAATTATCGCTTATATCTTATAGACAATTAAGTAAATGGTATAGGGGTAGAGAAATCGAATTATTTTATAAAATACAAAACAACGTAGAAGAACAGGCCCAGCCTAAATCTTAAAACCTTAAGGGCATTTTTAACATGGCTCCTTACAGATTGTTCTGTAATATTTAAGTCCTTTGCTATTTCAATATAAGTCAGGTGTTCAGATCTGCTCATTAAAAATACGCGCTTCATTTTTGGAGGCAGACACTCAATTTCTTTGGCAATGAGCGCTGAGAGCTGACGTGCCCGCACCAGATGATCCGTCTGAGACTCAAATTTTTCAGTTACAGCCAATGATATTTTGTACTTTTTCTGGAAACCAGTGCGTGAAATAAGGTTTAATATTTTATTTCTGGTGCAGGTAATTAAATAATTGGATAAACTGGTGTGAATATTAATAGATTGGGCGCCAGACCATAAGTCTACAAAAATCTCTTGAACAACGTCTTCAGCTTCCTGTGTATTTTTGAGTCGTTTGCGGGCATGAACGTAAAGTATGCCAAAATACCGCTGATAAAGTTCAGCATAAGCACAACGGTTTCCGGACTTTAACAAGTTCAAAAGCTGAGTATCCGTAGCTGCGTTATATTTGGTCATCCGATAACGTTTTGTTGAATCGCAAATCAGGCTGAGTATTCACCGTAATCAAATGTAACAATATCATAACAACCCCGCAACCTTATCTGTCTGTAATGGCAATACTGTTCGCATCGATACGGGTTTTCAATTTTACGTCTGTGTTTAACTTGTGTAACATTAAAAAAGGAAGGCCAGTCACTTTCAACCAAAAGCGTTTCTCAACGAAAAGACCGGCCTTATATCCTTTTTAAGCGTCAGTTTTAATTAGCCGCTAACATACCCACAAAGATATATTATGATTAATATAAACCGTCACCTACTATCCCATCAAAACATCATACTGAATTTCGCTGTGTAACTTTGAAAGGTATAGATACATGAGATTTACATCCACTCATGATCATATCTGCCGCTGTCTCTCCCATCATCATAAAATCAGTTGAAATTGTAGTTATACCATTAAGAATTATTTTTTTTATAGGCGTTTCATTGTATGAGATAATACCTACGTTTTGGCCAAGCACCAGGTTGGTGGAGATGAGCTGTTCGATAAGTTCTATAAGATCATCCTCTCTCAAATTAATATATACGGTACCCTCCATCATCACCTCATTTTTTAAATTGGAGAGAATTTCATAATCGAAGGAATGGTGTACACAAAAATTTATAAAACCTTCCAAAATATTTTTAGAATAATAGCTGTTTGCAGGAAATATGATTTTTATGGTTTTATAATTATTGAGCCTATCTTTAAGTTCTACCAATGCACCATAAATATCTTTTTGGAAATCTTCATAAACGGCACAAAAATCACCGTTGACTTCCTTAATCAATTTGTCAACGAGAACAAGTTTATCTTTGTTTATGGTTTCTATAAGTGTATAGGTGCTTTCCTCTTCATCAAAAAAGTGCGGTATGATAACAACCTTGTCATATGAGTCGGCTTTAGATTCAATAATTTTCCTGAAGACATTGATTTCATTGTTATAAATGTAAAAATCAATCACCCCGAATTCTCCCAGCCTGGCGACCAAAGCATCGTAAATAATTTTTTTATGGTTACTTAGTTTGTTGAATAGCAACAAGACTTTTATCGGATGGGTAAAGTCAACCTTACAGATATAATAACCTTTGCCGGGAACGGAGTCGACTACACCGAAATTCTTTAGCTGACGGTATGCCCGCTCTACCGTATTTCTGGCAACATCCAGGGCAATGCTAAGATCATTAATAGATGGGAGTACATCATCAACCTCTAACTGATTGCTTTCTACAGCAGCGAGAAAAGCATTGTATATCTGCAGGTATTTCGGGGTAATGGATTCCTCGTTAAGCTTTATAAATTTTAAATAATTCTTCATTATCATTTGTTGACGCCTGTATCCAGATCTCTCCTGAAACTGACGTTGAATTTATACTTGGTTTTATAAGTGACAAATGAAAAAGCCTTATGGGGGTAAGAGATTTCAAAATTTTCTTCGGGGAAAATTATCCGATTTTTTTTGACTGAGCTAAGTCTCTACAGGTAAGAAATACTATATCTATGGAGCAATCAATTCAGCAGCTTGTTAATATAAAACGTTTTAGACAAGCACAATCGACAATATCTATCAGACAGTTGAGGATGGAAGTTTAATTCAATCGCTGGATATTGGCCTCAATAAAAATAACCAAATATTAACTATATGAATACACTAACTAAAATGCCGAAGGCATTGTATGGAAACGCATTTTCTTTTTTATGCAATTCAAGCAGTAATGTTGAACCCATTTTAACGCCTTTTAAGCATAATATCCATAATAAACTAATTGAAACATAACCGATCGCCCACGCTCGAATTCCAGTTTACACTACCGAACAACCGCTAACAAAAGAATAGCCCAATAACCGCCAGAGTTTAATAATACCAAACCATAAACAATTACTATGATTAAAAATAATTACAGAAAACCATTTCGATGAGCATGGACAGAAAGCGTAGCCGAGGCTGGGGTTTTAATCTCACACGTCTGCAAAAAAGTAAAAGGCCGTGTCTGGCCCAAACTGAGATCAATAAACCTAATTTATCGTTTTTTAAAAAAAATTATGCAATCTAAATTTTTTACAAATCGCCTGTTCTTCATCTTTCGGGATGAATCAAGGCTAAAATTGCTGTTTACGCTTTCGCTATGTGTGGCGATGCTCATACTTTCACCTTTAGCCAAGGCTTCAAACTTGGCAAGAGTGCTAACAGACTCTAAGCCTTTAACCCTCCAGAAAAAGTCCGGTAGTTTAAAAAACTTTGCCCAAATAACGGGAAAGGTAACCGATACACTTGGAAAGCCAATCCCAGGGGTTTCGGTGCTTGTTAAAGGGACTAAAAAAGGAACAACAACAGATACTAATGGAGAATTCAGGCTTGAGGCTACCTCAGGTGACATACTGGTTTTCCGGATGACCGGCTTTACAACAACCGAACTCAGGTTAGGAACGCCAATCCGCTATGAAGTTTCTTTAAAGGAAGAGACTTCTGATTTAAATGAAGTTGTTGTTGTTGCGTTCGGAGCACAGAAAAAAGTCACATCAATTGGTGCCCAGAGTACAGTGAAGGTAGATGATCTTAAGCAGCCGGTAGCCAATATTTCTAATTTGGTTGCAGGTCGCGTAGCAGGAATTGTTGGCGTTCAGCGCAGTGGAGAACCTGGTTATGATAATTCCGAGATTTACATCAGGGGTATCTCGACATTTACAAGCAGTTCTCCCTTAATACTGGTAGACGGGGTTGAACGTTCCTTCAATAACATTGATCCGGAAGATATTGCCAGTTTCAGCGTACTCAAAGATGCATCTGCTACCGCACTTTATGGGGTAAGAGGTGCGAATGGGGTGATCATTATCCAGACTAAGAAAGGACGTGTTGGCCAGGCGACTATAAATGCGCAGTACGATCAGGGTTTGACACAGTTTACCAAACTACCTGAATTTGCTGACGGGGTAACTTACATGGAAATCGCAAATGAAGGCTACCGAAACAGCTTCCCCAATGATCCCAACCCGAGATATTCTGCTGCCCGCATTGCCGCCACCCGCGACCAGACAGATCCGGATTTGTATCCGAACGTGAACTGGTTTGATGCAATTCTTAAGAATACAGGTAATAACCGCAGGTTAAGGGTAAATGCTAATGGCGGTTCCGAAAAGGCTAAATATTATCTATCTGTTGGTTACTATGATGAAACCGGCATGTTCAAAACCGATGAATTGGCCAATTACAACTCATCGATAAAATTCAGCCGCTTTAATTTCACTTCCAATCTTACGCTAGACGTTACCAAAACGACTAAAGTCGATTTTGGCGTATCAGGATGGTTAAGTAATGGGAACTATCCGGGATCAGGTACTGGGAATATCTTTAACGCAGCTTATGTATTAACGCCTGTTACCATCCCTATTCAATATTCTAATGGATTAGCCTCCAAAATCCGTACTGGTGATGTAAGTAATCCATACACCATACTTACTCAGTCTGGCTATGCAACTGAATTCCGTGGACAATTATGGAGTAACCTAAGGGTTACCCAGGATTTATCGTTCCTGACAGATGGACTTTCTGTTACTGGCATGTTTTCTTATGACAACTATAATAACCACAAAATTTCAAGATCAAAAACCGTTGATGGCTTTTTGGCAACAGGCAGGGATGCGAATGGTAATCTCTTATTTGATCAAACCCAGATTGGCACCAACTATCTCGGATATGGACGGGAAAATGGCGGTAGCCGACAGTTCTACATGGAAGGCGCCATCAACTACACCAAAAAAATTAAAGCGCATGATTTTGGTGCCATGGTCCTTTACAATCAATCTGACCGGGTGGAGGCCTTCGCTGGCGACTTCATCACCTCTATTCCATACCGTTATATGGGGCTTGCAGGTAGATTAACTTATGCATACGACAATAAATACCTTGCTGAGGTCAATTTTGGTTATAACGGGTCTGAAACATTTGCACCTGAAAAAAGGTTCGGATTTTTCCCATCCTTCGGGTTAGGCTGGGTTGTTTCGCAGGAAAAGTTTTATGAACCCGTCAAAGACGTTTTATCTTTCATGAAATTTCGCTTCTCTTATGGTACGGTTGGTAACAGTAACATTGGAGGCCGCCGCTTTGCCTATATCAGTACCATTACCAATCAGGGAGGATACTCGTATGGGCAAAACAACACCAATAATAACATTGACGGATTAAATTTTGGAGATTATGCAGTGGACGTTTCCTGGGAGCGGGCAACTAAATATAATTTAGGTATTGAGCTGAAGGCATTTAAAGATGAACTTTCAATTGTTGCAGACTTATTCCGCGAGAAGAGGGACGGAATTTTCAGGCAGCGCGGGGATGTCCCATTAACAGTTGGGGTTCCCAATCTGCCTTATGCAAATTTGGGCAAAGTTAACAATACCGGTATCGATGCAACGGTAGATTACCAGAAGCGATTAGGTGATTTTACCCTTGGCATAAGGGGAAACATCAACTGGAACAGGGCTATCGTTATCGATGATGCAAATGCACCATGGCCTTATCCATGGCAACAGCGAATCGGGCGCAAGTTAGGCCAACGATTTGGTTATATAGATGAAGGTTTGTTTAAATCTGATGAAGATGTTGCTAACAGTCCTTATCAAACAGGCATTAACAAGGCTGGAGATATTAAGTACAAAGATTTAAATGGCGATGGGAAAATTGATTCTTACGATCAGGCACCTATTGGTTATGGAAGTATTCCTGAAATCGTATACGGCTTTGGACCTACTTTTAAATGGAAGAACTGGTCTTTAGCTGGATGGTTCAAGGGCATCAGTAATGTTGATATTTTTCTCAATGGTGATGGTTTCCAGCCATTCAGGCTTGGGGGCGAACGCGGAAATTTATTCAGTGCCATCACCGACCGCTGGACACCGCAAAACAATGCCTCTAACCCACTCTACCCAAGAATTACATATGGAAATGATAACATGAATTACGAAACGAGTTCGTGGTGGACTAAAAACGGCTCCTTTTTACGTTTGCAAACGGTAGAACTGAATTACAATTTCGCAAACAAAAAATGGCTGAAAAAAATTGGTGCATCAAACCTGAACATTTATTTCATTGGCTACAACTTGTTAACTACAAGTGAATTCAAACTATGGGATGTTGAGCTGGGTGACGGAAGGGGTTCGCAATATCCATTGCTAAAAACCTACAATATGGGTTTAAGGTGTAATTTTTAATAAGATGATTTAAGGACATAAAGATGAAGAAACAATTGAAATTTATCATCGTACTACTAGCAGGTTGTGGTACGATGCTGACGGGCTGTAAAAAATTCCTGGATCAGGTGCCTAACGATAGAATAACCATTGAAGAGGTATTTCGCAAAAAAGCATCTTCAGAAGCATTTTTAGCCAATGTGTATAGTTTTGTACCAGATGAATCCAATGCGATAGATGGCTATCCGATGGTTGGATGTGCAGACGAGGCTGATTTAACCTGGGCAGGTGGTCCAAATTATCCGGTTAACATTGGAAATCTAAACCCTTCAAACGTTATTTTCGACCGCTGGGGTAATTATTACCAGGGTATTCGTTCTGCAACCTATTTCATGCAGCACATCAATGAAAATATTGAGATCCGTTCATTGAATGGACAGCAACTTATTGATCAGTATCAAGCTGAAGCCCGTTTTTTAAGGGCGTACTTTTATTTCCTGTTGATGCGTCAGTATGGCCCGGTTGTGTTAATGGGTGAAGAAGTAACGCCTCCGGATGCTGTAGCTGCAGATATGCAAATACCGAGGAGTAAATTTGATGATTGCGTAAATTATGTGGCAAGTGAGTTAGATAAAGCTGCAGCTGTTTTGCCTTTGCAACCTCAACGTAACGGGCAAACGAGTGACGCCGAATTCGGCCGCATTACCAAAGGTACAGCACTTGCTGTAAAATCCAGATTATTATTATATGCTGCCAGTCCCCAGTACAATGGAAACACTGAAGTTAGTTCCTTTGTGAGTAAAGATGGGACACCATTAATTTCACAAACTTATGATGCTCTGAAATGGAAGCGGGCCGCAGATGCAGCTAAGGCCGTTATCGACCTGAATATTTATAGACTCTATAAGGATGCTTCAGGAGATCCGATAAAATCACTGGATGGTTTGTTTTTTAACAGCTGGAATTCAGAGCAGATATTTGTAAGAAAATCGAACGATCTGGCTCGTTGGGATGTGCACGCGACACCTAGACAGGCGGGTGGATGGTGTGGATTGGCCCCTACCCAGGAAATAGTTGATTCCTATTTCATGTCAGATGGCCTACTACCTGCTGAATCATCGCTGTATTCAGAGGCAGGTTTTACCAATGTTTCTGGTGTACAAGTGTCTAATATGTACCTTAATCGCGAGCCAAGATTTTATCATGGGGTAACATACAATAACAGTATATGGCAAGGAGGCACCATGTCTGCTCCGGCACCAATAAGTTTCTTTTTATCGAGTGTTAATGGAAGAAACGGACATCCAACAGATTTTTCGAAAACCGGCTATCTGATACGCAAGAATGTTGGGCGGCAAACCAATGTTGGCGCTGGCGGAAACGGACAGGTACAATCCAGAACGCTTATACTTTTTCGCCTTGGGGAGATCTACCTTAATTATGCCGAAGCCTTGAATGAGTACCAGCCTGGCGCCCCAGATATACTCAACTATCTTAATGCAATCAGAGAGCGGGCAGGCATTCCAACATATGGCGGAGGTACGGGACAAGTTGCCGTTCCGGCTGGTCAGGCTGCAATGCGCAGTAAGATATGGGCTGAACGCCGTATTGAGCTGGCTTACGAGGGACATCGTTTTTACGACATCAGACGTTGGAAAATTGCGCCACAGGTAATGGGTACCATGCATGGGATGGATATTAGTAAGGATGGTAATGATTTTTATAAAAGAGTGCCTACAGCGACTCCTCACCTATTCCGCCAATCTTATTATTGGTGGCCAATAACGCAGTATGAATTAGATAGAAACCGTTCAATTGTTCAAAATCCATTCTGGTAAATAAAAAATTATGAAAAAGAAGTCAATTATAAAAATATTGATGCTGGGTGGCGCAATATTGATGGCCAGTTCCTGTAAAGAGACCGTTATGCTGCCCGAGCAGGATGAAGCCAGTTACAATCAGGTTTACATGCCTCAATCTGTAAACGGCACTGTGAGCAAAACATTAGAAGTTAAAGATGTTGACCACTCGTTCGTTTATGGTGCAAATTTCGGAGGTATGGGTTATCCTGAGAATGACATTCGGGTTCGGTTTAGCGTAGATAATACTTTGGTAAACAGCTATAATACATTAAACAATACAAATTATGAGCCCCTTCCTGATGGTGCTTATCAGTTAAGTACCACAGAATCTGTTATACCTAAAGGAAGCCTGTCCACTTCGCCATTTAAAATTTCGGTAAAAACGACGGGTAGTAATGCAATAAAAATGTTCAGAAATTACCTGCTACCTGTAAGTGTATCTTCTGATTTCAAAATTAATGAGAAACTTAAAACCACTTACTTTTTAATCAGCTCACAGCCTAATCAGGCCGATTATCCGGATTACGACCGTTCTGCGTGGAAAGTTGTGGATTTCTCTTCTCAGGAGGCGAACGGCGAAGGTGCAAATAACGGAAGGGCAATATTTGTACTGGATAATAATATCCAGAGCTTTTGGCATTCGCAATGGCAGGGTGCCAGCCCGGGACCTCCCCATTACATTACAATAGATATGGGTAAGGTACTCACCCTGCACGGGGTAAATTTCACTGCGAGGCAGGTTGACGGTGCCGGCGGTAAACCTCAGGACGTTCGCATAGAAACCAGTATGGACAATACTAACTGGAAGCCGGCAGCACAGTTTACGCTCAATGCTGTTAGAAATCAGCAAAAAAAATGGTTAACTGATTTCGTTGATGCCCGTTATGTAAAATTCGTTATCTTATCCAGTTATAGTTCATCGAGTGTACACCTTGCCGAATTTGGTGCATATTAACTTCACGCCCTGCAGAATTAGTTTCTGTAGGGCTTTTTAACTATTTTATACATGAAAAAACTATCTATTTTTTTTAGCCTTTTGTTGCTATCCTTTTCAGGGATAAGATTTTGCAACGCACAGCCCTTGCAAAAAGCCCAAAGTAGTCCAAGGATCGTTAACATCGTTAATTTCATCAGGGCAATAGAGCCCCGTGAAGAACAGGTAACGCCTGAAGTGCTTTACCAAACCGTTGTGGAGCAAATAAAGCTGATGACCAAAAACGACCTGGGTGGCACATTTTTGTTACAGTATGATGCCCTTATTGATGAGCGTTATCAAAAATTACTTAAAGCGCTTCCAGAAGATAAATTTGAATTAGGTGCCTGGTGGGAACTTCCTAAACCCCTTATTGAAAAAGCAGGAATCAAGTGGCGTGGAAAATATGCCTGGGACTGGCATTCAGACATTGGTTTTTCTGTAGGTTATACGCCAGCTGAAAGGGAAAAAATAATTGATGTTTATTTTAATGATTTCAAACAAATATTTGGTCACTATCCCAGGTCTGTTGCAGCCTGGGTTATCGATGCCCATTCCCTGAATTACATGTATAATAAATATAAAATTGTTGCCACCGCAAACTGTAAAGACCAGATTGGAACAGATGGTTTTACCTTGTGGGGCGGTTATTGGAACCAGGCTTATTATCCAAGCAAAATCAACGCTTACATGCCGGCCCAAAATGCTTCAGCTCAAATCCCGGTACCCGTATTTCGCATGCTTGGAAGTGACCCCATCAGGCAATATGCCAACGGAAGTGCTGTTGTTACTTTAGAACCCGTATATCCCGAGGCAGGCGGCAATAAAAACTGGATCAACTGGTTTTTTGAAACCTTTACTAAAGATTCTGCATTGGGCTTTAATTATACGCAGGCCGGACAGGAAAATTCATTTACCTGGTCTAACATGAAAAAAGGGCTTGAAATACAAATGCCAATAATTGCCCGTTTAAGAGATGAAGGAAAGGTTAGGGTTGAAACAATGGAGCAATCGGGAAAATGGTTTAGTAAAAATTACAAAGTCACCCCTGCAACCACCTTCACCGTAGAAAAAGATTTAGGCAATAGTGATAAGAAAACGATTTGGTACAACAGCAGGTTCTATAGGATGAATATCTTGTGGGAGAAAAGTACTTTGCGCATCGCCGATATTCACCTATTCAATGAAAAAATACCTGATAGGTACCTGAATTCAGTGACAACCATCAACAAAAGTTTTTTCTACACGCTGCCTGTTATAGACGGCTCTCAGTGGGGAAAGGATGGAAATCCTGCCGGTCTACGTTTGATGGTAAATGAAAACGGAAAAGCCACGCCTGTCACAGGTGGACAACCGACTTTTGAAAATATAGGTCGATATTCAACAAAGATCACATGGCCAACTGAACACGGTAAGTTTGTATTAAATTTAACAGAGCAGGCGATGTCAATAAAACTTCTTAATAACCCGTCAAAAAAATGGTATATGGAATTAAATATTCACTATCCGGAGAAGCTGCCATTGAAAAAAATTCAACCAAAAGCTTTAGCTTTCGACTTCGACAACCATTCATACACTTTAAATGCCATTAAGGGTTTCTTTGCAGAAAGAGATAACGGTGTTGGTTTTAAAGTTATGCCTCAAAAAGGAACACTTTCATTCTTATTGGTGGATAAATAAGTTAAAACCGCAGTAGATCAAACTTATAATTGATAACCAGCGAAGGAGATGTTAGTTTAGTTTGCCTTTAGATAGACGCAAAATTTACAGGAAGATTCCTTCGCTGCATATCGGGATGATACGATGGAATTGTCATTCTGATAAATATTTATGATATAAAAAACATTATAAATAACTCATGTATAAGAGCGTTTAACGGTCCCGAAGTATCGTCCTTTCGACCGCTGTAGTGAATCTCAAGGCATGCGAGGTAAAAGCTCTTAAACCAGGTTCAATAACGCAGTTCAAAGCGATATCCATTTTGTTGCGCTACAGTCGAGATGAGGATTTTTTTTAGAATCTGTCAATGGTCCGGTATCGCAATATCTTTAAGATTAATTGTAATCCGATGTTTAATAAAAAAAACCACCTATACTTTCCGCTATAGATGGTTGGCTTGAATTAAAACTAAATTATTTGGTTAGCGCTATTATCTTATCCTGTTCTGCTTCTATCAGTTGGCTGTAAAACTTCCAGTCGATACTGGGGTTTTTCATGGCTGCAACTGATATCGTTTTCATTTTATCATTCTGATTTGCAGTATACATTTTCTTTAAATCCCTCAAGGTTGTTTTGATTCCGCGCAGAATTGCAAAAAACCTGCGATCATAGAAAACGATGTTATTTTTGTTTCTTTTGCTAGACTTATATTCATCATTGGAAGCATCGCTATAGGCTTTCTGGAGTTTATCGAGAACTTTTAGTCTTTCGCTGATATTTTTCAATGACTCTTCAGACAGATCCATGTCCTTAATGCCAATAATTTCTTTTTGGTCAGTTAAAACCGTAACACCGTCAATCTCTATTTCGTTTTTACCATCTCCGGAAAACAAATAAACCGAAGCCGGTAAATCATCGATATCAACCGAATCCAGTTTTATTAAATTTTTGTTGAAGTTTGTACGGGCAGCAGATAATAAGTCGGCAGACAGCGGTTTAACAATTTGGGCTTTAGCACTGGTTATTAAGGTTGATAACACTATGATTTTTAGAGCGTTGTTCATGAAAACAAAGATACTCTTAATTATTTTTTAAAGTTTACTTAACAAAAATTGAGTCTTTGATATTTATCAACAAAGTGCTTTTAAATGGCCGTTAAGCATTTTTTGGAGCACAAAAAAAATGCAAATATCAATTATATGTGTATTATTTATACTGCTTTTTATAGAGTTTTTGCAAACATAGCGATGCGCTCACCTTGATTTTTGATTCGATCTTTGAAACCATAACACTTCAGCTCCAGTGACACTAATCACGTATCGACCAGATTAATTAACATGAAACATTGTTGAACTATTAACTTCGTAGTAAAAGATTATTCGCCACGTTTTTTGCGGTAGTTTTTGTAGAGCTTAACGGCAATCATTATCGCCATCGCCACGCCCATAATGCCGATTAAGCCATAAATCCAGTTGATAGCATTTTTAAGAATCACCACAAATACAATGGCAATCATAAAAATGGTAGCCAGTTCACGCCACAACCTTAATTGAAAACTGGTTAACCTGTATTGATTGTTTTTAAGCTGTTTAACGATATTCTGGCAAATAAAATGATAGACAAGCAGGCCTATCACGAAGCCAAGCTTAACCCACATCCAATTGGCTTGAAGCAGGCCTGAATTTAAAGTTAACATCGATGCCCCAGCCAAAACAGAAATAATCATGGCTGGAGTAGCAATGATTTTCCATAAAGTAGCTTCCATTTTAACGAACTGTTTCCGGAGGATACTTTTTTCCGGCTCGGGTTTATCGTTTGCTTCTGTATGGTAGATAAAAAGACTTAGGATATAAAAGAGCCCAGCCATCCAACTGATCACAAATACGATATGTACAGCAAGGAAGTACTGGTAGTATGGCAGTAAGTTTTCTATCATTGTTTTATCTTGTCCAAAATGTAAGTGTCTATCCAATTTGGGATGTTGGTAATCTTTAGATCCAATATCCCATCAGAAATTCCGCCAACATAATCATGTTTACTACCAGAATTATCCCAAAGAAAAGTTTGATCGGCCTTTTTAATCATTTCTATCAGTAAGTCCATTGTCAAAAAGTAGCGTTGCTCAATTTTACCACTATCAACTAAATGCCCTCCTTTTAAAACTCTGTCTTTTACACGCTCTACATTCATTTTAGGGGTTTGTGTACCAATAAAATAAAGATAAACCTTAAAATTATTGCGATGAGCCAAATCAATTAACTTCAATTTTGAGGGGTGTGAAAATACAGTTTCGAAACTAAATGATTTTTTATTTTTGATTAACTCATAACGGATAAAATCCGCAATAATAGCAAAGTGATAGGAGTTGTAAGACGATGTATCTATTGAATTTTTGACTATAACATTTTCCCGTATAACGAGATTCCAACTTTTAATATCAAAACCCGCCTTTATAAAGAGACCATTTTGAAAACAGAACAATTCAAAATCATCATTTGTGACATCAATGTCAAAATCAGATAAGTTTATAAAGTTTTTATTTTTAAACTCCTCTTCCAATAAATCAGCATTAATGAAAATTCTTGTAGAAAAATAACTTGACCTTATAGAATCGAACAATGTCGTTTTACCAGAACCGTTTGGACCTGCAAAAATCCTTAATCTAGGCTTCCGCGACATTAAAAAAGCTTAATTCTCTTTACAGAAACCGTTCTTTTTTTAAAATTACCATCAGCTACCTTAACAACATCTCCATTATTGAATGTACGGTATACCCCATCAGCCTTTACCTCGGTTCTGCCCAAATTTAAAGCATCAACAACTCTCAGCACATCGTCCATCTTCTTGTTAACTGCTTTAATTAGCTGTTTAATTGGCAATTTATCCTCGTCATCTAATGATCTAACAGTCATAATATTTGAGTTATAAAGCTAATATACGAAAACCAGACGATTTGATTAATACCTAAACTCCTTTACTACGTCAATTGCATACTTTACGTTATCGAAAGGAATATCAGGCATAATACCATGACCTAAGTTAAAAATAAAACCTTCCGTACCACGCATGCGCTCGAACAGTTTATGGATCTCCGCCTTGATTACTGATTTATCAGCATACAATATATGTGGATCCAAATTCCCCTGAACGGCAATGCCTGCTGGTAAAGCATTTTTAATATTCAATAAATCAGCATTCCAGTCAACCGAAATTACATCTGGTTTAGCTTCGGCCATAATCGGAGCAAAAACCGAACTTCCTTTACAGAAAGAAATTACCGGAATATCTTGTCTGTTCAGATTGGCAATAATTTCCTGAATATATCGGTGTGAAAACTCCTGATAATCGTTCCATGATAAAGCCAGTGCCCAGCTATCAAAAATCTGAACTGCATTAACACCGGCTGCGATCTGAAGATTCAGGTAATCGGCCGTTACTTTAGCAATTTTAGCCAAAAGTTTATGTGCCAGTTCTGGTTGGTTATGGATAAATAGTTTGGTTAATTTAAAATCTTTGGAAGAACCTCCCTCAATTAAATAACTCATTACCGTAAAAGGTGCACCGGCAAAGCCGATTAAAGGAATATTTCCAGCTAAACGTTGTTGGATTACCTTAATTGCATCGGCAACATACTGCAGTTTATCTAAACAATCAATATTTAGGTTTTCAACGTCCTGGGCCGTCCGAACAGGATTTGCAAACTTAGGACCAACACCTTGAGTAAAACTTAAATCGCCACCCATTGCCTCTCCGGTTACCAAAATATCAGAGAATAAAATAGCTGCATCGATATCCAATAAATCAACAGGTAACATTGTTACATCTGCTGCAATTTCGGGGGTTTTACACATCTCCAAAAAAGAGTATTTGTTTTTAATTTCCCAATATTGTGGCATAAAACGACCTGCCTGACGCATCATCCATACTGGTGGGCGTTCGGTTTGTTTTGAAAATGCTGCGTCTAAAAATAAATTATTCTTCATGATTTGTATTTGGTATCTCACTTATCGTCACCCTGAATCCATTTAAGGGCCTAACCTAAAAGAGATGCTGAATTGAATTTAGCATAACGATTTGCTAAGAGACGAAAAGTCTAAAATTAATTTTGCAAAGGTATAAATAAAAAAAAAACGAAGTACCTTTTTATCCCTAAACCGGTGCTTCGTTATTCAAAATGACAATATTAGTATTATAACTTACCTATTTCTTTTTCAATTTTAACAATAATATCCTTCGAACGTTGGGTTTCAGCAAGTTCTTTAGCCTTTTTGGTATAGGCTTCTGCTCTTTCCCGATCTTTTTTGCGCAATGCGAGATTAGCCAGGTGGATCAGTATGTACGATTTTTCATTCTTACCTCCTACCGGAAAACGGCTTGCCAGTTGAAAGTGATATTCGGCCTTATCAAAGTTTTCTTCCTTCAACGCCATATTCCCCTGCATAAATTCGTAGTAACCCCTGCGGCTTTTGGCCAAACGTTCAGGTTGTGTAACCTCGGCAAGCAAGGCTTTGGCCCTCCCAAAATCATTGTTTTTGAAATGTTTCGAAGCCATTAAAACCGAACCATGTTTAAAATGGCTCCAGATTACAAAACACATCAATAATGCCGAAAGCGCTGCCAACTGGTATTGATGGTAAAAAACACAAACCAATCCGGCAAGCAGGAAAACGGCCATTAAAGCATATCTGCCCTTATTATTATACATTAATGACTATCGGTAAATTTGTAACCTACGCCACGAATCGAATGGAAATAAACCGGATTTTTCTGATCTGGCTCGAAATATTTACGGAACGTTAAAATAAAGTTATCAATAGTTCTGGTTGATGGATAAACATCATAATTCCAAACGGTTTCTAAAATCTGCTCTCTCGAAACCGCATCATTTTTACGTTCAATAAGCAATTTTAACAGCATGGTTTCCTTCTTGGTTAAGGGTGTGATGGTACCATCATCATGTTTCAGCTCAAAAGAGTTAAAATAAATGGTTTTATCACCAATTTTGTAAGAATTCAATTCTTTTAGATCATCAGATTTTAAACTGCGTTTAACCAGAATACCAACACGAAGAATCAATTCTTCCAGGTTGAATGGTTTAACCAAATAATCATCAGCACCTTTTTTCAAACCGAGAACACGGTCTTCAGAAGTGTTCTTCGCAGTTAAAAACATGATTGGAACTTCTGCATTCTCTAAACGTATGGTTTCACAAACCTGAAAACCATCCATTTCAGGTAACATTACATCTAAAACAATTAGATTAAAGCGTTCTTCTTTAAAAACTTTAAGAGCGGTTTTGCCATCTTTAACGGCGTGAACTTTATAACCCTCCAGTTCGAGGTTTAATTTGATAGCATCTAACAAGTGATCCTCGTCCTCTACCAATAGAATTCTTAATTTTTGTGACATAATTGAGATTAACTAACTAAATGTTACTTCAAAAATACTTCCATGAGGCTGATTGTCTTTTACTGTAATATCTGCATCATGGTATTGTAAAACCTCTTTCACAATAAACAAGCCTAAACCTGTTCCTTTCGCTTTTCTGACATTCTCGTTACCAACGCGGTAAAACTTATCAAATATCAACATTTTTTCGGCATCTGAAATACCCGGTCCTTTATCAATTACGCTAAACTGAATATGTCCATCCACTTTGTTTAAATGCACATTTATCTCATCGCAGGGACTTGAATATTTAACTGCATTTTCAATTAAATTGGTAACAACAGAAGATAAGGCAAATTTGTCACCCATAAGCTGCAAATTTGGCTGAATATGGGCATTGATCAATTGTTCATTGCCACAGGAATGAACCTGAAGCCGATCAGTAATTTTATAAACCAGCTCTGAAAAATTAAACTCCTCTTTAGGAAAGGTATAAGATCGGTTTTCAATTTTAGTAGCCAGTAACATATTCTCGACCAGATCATCAAGGCGCTCAATATCTTTTAAAGAATTGTTTAACAACGAAATTTGACGCGCTTTATCCAAATCTCTTTTAACAATGGTTTGGATGGAAAGTTTTATAGCTGCTAATGGAGATTTTAACTCATGCGTAATCGACATTAAAAAATTTTGCTGTTGCTCGCGTAATTTATCCTCACGTTTTAACGATTGATGCAGAAAATAGCCACCGAAACCAAGCAAAAATAAAAATACCGAACCCTCCCCCATAATCATCGTCATGCGGCTGGGTTGCAAACGCACCACCAAGGTACCCCACGAAATGAGTTGAACCAGTGCATAAAGCAATAATGCGTAAAATATAATTATAGATTTCTTCATTCCCTTGGGTTGATTATATAGGTGATTTGATTACACCGATTAATTCTCTCCTTGGTTCGTGTCCACACGAACCATCGCTCAATATTATATAAGGGGTTAAGAACTATTTCTTAAACACCAAATCCAATGCTTCAAAAATAGCTCTTTTTGCTTTCTCCAATTCAATCTTGGTATGAGCTGAAGATACAAAACCAACTTCATATCCCGATGGACCTAAATAAATCCCTCTATTCAGCAACTCGCGGTGCATTATTTTAAACTTCTCCATGCTGCCGGCATCAATATCATCAGCCGACTGGATTTTATCCTTATCGGTAAAGGCAAACCAGAAGATAGAGCCAATGGTAAACACTTTAAACTTATAATTACGTGCAGTTGCAAAACGCTGAATGCTCGCTACAAATTCTTGTGCTTTATTGTTTAAATCTTTATAAAAACCAGACTTATTTAACTCGGTTAAAGTAGCAATTCCCGCTGCCATGGCTACCGGATTACCTGATAAGGTTCCGGCCTGGTAAACGCCGCCATCAGGAGAAATGTGCGCCATGATTTCGGCACGGGCACCATACATACCAACAGGCAACCCACCGCCAATAATTTTACCATAGGTAACAATATCTGGTGTTATGCCGTAATGCGCTGCTGCACCTTCAAAACCGACCCTAAATCCGGTAATTACTTCGTCAAAAATTAAAAGTGAACCATTATCGGTACAGATTTTACGCAAGAAATGAATGTATTCTCCATCCTGCATAATTAAACCGTTGTTGGCAGGAATACCTTCTATAATTACGGCCGCAATCTGATCTTTAAACTGGGTAAATGCCTGCTCAATCGCCGCCTCATCATTTAATGGAACCACAATGGTTTCTTCGGCAAAAGACTTAGGCACCCCTGCAGAAGAAGTTTCGCCAAAAGTAACCAGGCCTGAACCTGCTTTAACCAAAAGCGAATCGCTATGCCCGTGGTAGCAGCCCTCAAACTTTAAAATCTTATCCCGATTGGTAAATCCGCGTGCCAAACGAATGGCTGACATTACGGCTTCGGTACCCGAACTGGTAAAACGGATTTTCTCTACAAAACGGTTGTTTTTAATAATCAATTCTGCCAATTCATTTTCCAGGGCTGTTGGTGCGCCAAAGCTCATGCCACTCTGCATCACTTCGGCAACTTTCTCGCGGATTTTAGGATTATTATGTCCTAAAATTAGTGGTCCCCAGCTACCGCAAAAATCGATAAACTGATTACCATCAGCATCCCAGATATAACAGCCATCACCTTTTTCGATGAAAAGCGGCGTACCATAAACTGATTTAAAAGCCCTTACAGGCGAATTTACACCACCAGGGAAATATGTTTTAGATTTTTCATACAATTCAGCAGATTTTGCCCTGGAAATATCAGGTTTACTGCCTGTATTTACCGGAATATCGGCTTCATTGCCTGCAAACATTTTCTTTAATGAATCTAACATCTTTTTAAGGTTGAAGGTTAGAAGGTAGAGGGCGTAAGGCTTAGGGCGCATAAACCCTCAATCCCTGAAAATCTCTATCTTATACCATGAATTATTAGGGTTAAAGACTAAAAGGCAGAAATTGAAAGATTTTGGACACATAAACCCTTAACCTTAAAACCTTCTGCCATTTAACTTAAAGCCAGTTGTTATTTAAAATATCTTTAATATGGTAAGTAGTAATAATACTTGCGCCTGCTCTGGCAAAGGCATGCATGGTTTCCATTACCACTTTCTGTTCGTCGATCCAACCACGCTCGGCTGCTGCTTTTACCATCGAATACTCGCCAGATACATTGTAAACTGCAATCGGCAAATTGGTATCCTGTTTTAGCCGTTGAATGATGTCAAGATAGGCCAGGCCCGGTTTTACCATTAAAACATCAGCTCCCTCCTGCTCGTCTAAAGCCGCCTCTCGTAAAGCCTCTAACGGATTTCTGAAATCCATCTGATAAGCTTTTCTATCTCCTTTGCCAGGTGCGCAATCAGCAGCCTCTCTGAAAGGGCCATAATAGGCTGAAGCAAATTTTGTAGCGTGGCTCATAATAGCTGCATTCACAAAACCGTTTTCATCCAAAAGATTACGCATGGCTTCAATCCTACCGTCCATCATATCAGATGGTGCAAACATATCTGCACCTGCTTCAGCATGAGTTAATGCCATTTTTGCGATTACTTCAACTGTTTTATCGTTTTGAACGTAATCATTTTCTAAAATACCGCAGTGACCATGGGTGGTATAAGAACATACGCACACATCAGTAATCACATATAAATCATCGGCAAACTGTTTTTTTAACTCGCGTACCGCTACCGGCACTAAGGAATGATCGTGGTAAGCCGATTTGGCATCTGCTGATTTTTCATCACCAACACCAAAAAGCATGATTTTATTAAGCCCCTTTTTCATTTCGGCTTCCACATCTTTTACCAGCGTATCAACAGAATAATGGTTTACACCAGGCATGGCATCAATGGCGTGGGTAACATTGCTGCCCGGCACCACAAAATAAGGGTACACAAACATATCCTTTGATAACCGTGTTTCGGCTACCATCTCTCTCACTAACGGGTTTTTCCGTAATCTTCGCGGACGATTTAACATTTCTTTATCTATGTATTTAGTATCAAGTATTTAGTATCGGGTATCAAGATTGAAGTATCTTAAACCCTAAACCTTCCTGCCCTCTACCTCATCTCTATTCCAAACACCGCTTCTGCCAATCCAATTTCATCCGGAGAATATGGCAAAGCATATTTAACGCCCATTTCATCAAATTTCTTACCGGTAGAGTTTCCTATGGCAATTACCTGCTGACCGGGTTCCAATAAATTGTTTGCGAAATAGGCATCCACATTTGATGGACTGGTAAAAATAAGCACATCGGCATAACTCCGATCTATATCTTCTTCTATTACGGTTTCATAAATGGGCAGATCGATTACTTTAGCATCAGCAGGTAGCGATTTTTGAATAGATTGCAAAGAATCCTGTGCCCTAGGAAACAATATCTGCTGACCAGCAACCAGTTTGGCAAAATCTTCCGCAACCTCTGTAATATCACCACTCTCACCAACAAAATCAGCAATATGCCCAAATTTACGTAAGGCGTCTTCCGAACCTCTTCCAACAACACCAAATTTGGTTTTCTTTGGCAATACCGGTTTCAGGTTGAAGAAATATTCAACACTATTGCGGCTGCTGAAGAAAACCCAATCTACGTGCTTCAAAATAAACTGATCTAAAACAGTTACGATCGGGAAAGTCCGGATTAGTGAGCGTCCCTCAATTTCGATATCGTTATTCCCTAACGCTCTACGGAAATAACTGTGTTCGCCGATTTCGCGCGAAATAAAAACCTTTGCTGGTTTCTTTCTGTCTTTATTAAACTTTTCAACAATTTTTTCAGCCAGGCCTTCGGTGCTCTCTGCACGTAAAAACAAACGTTCTGGAAAATGATCTGCGGTTTCGGCCTTTGAAGTCCAGATTTCGAATTTTCCGTTTTCCTTTTTGCAATAACAGCCTAACGGCATATGGCAGCCACCTTCAAAAAGGTTTAACACCTTACGTTCAACCGTTACGGTTTCGGCTGTTTCAGGATCATGTAATTTTTGAAGAGCATCAAAAAGTTCGGTATCATTTTCCCTGATTTGAATAGCCAAAGCACCTTGGGCAGGTGCTGGGATAAACTCAGTAGTTTCCAATTCCTCTACATGTAGATCGGTCACATCAAGATTTAAACGTTTAACACCGGCTTTGGCAATCAAAATCGCGTCATAATCTTCATCGCGCAGCTTTTGGATCCGGGTAGGTACATTTCCGCGTAAATCTTCAATTTCCAAATCAGGTCGAAGACCTAATAATTGTGCTTTGCGACGATTAGATGAAGTACCCACCATTGCCCCTTTTTTTAACGACAACTTTTGTGTAACATCAACACAGTCTTTTAAAATCAAAAGATATTCACTTGCTTCTTCACGTGGTGGTAAAGCAGCAATGGTTAATCCGGCAGGATGTGTAGTTGGTAAATCTTTAAGGCAATGTACAGCAAGGTCAATTGTTCCACCCAAAAGCTCTTCTTCCAGTTCTTTGGTAAAAAAGCCTTTGCCTTCCAGTTTATCTAATCTTAAGTTCAGGATTTTATCTCCCTGAGTTTTAATGATTTTGATTTCTGCATCAATTCCGATGGCTGCTAATTCATCTTTGATATGATTTGCCTGCCATAAAGCCAGATCGCTACCGCGTGTTCCAATGGTTAATTTCTTCACTATTAAGATTAAATGAATTACAAATTTAATTTAAATAGTGGTTTATACCATGAATTGTTTAAAAATGAGACAGTGAGGTTACAGAAAGGAGAATTTAAAGGATTTCTATGACATTAGGCTATTATCTGTTGTCATTCTGAGGGATAATTTATGATATAAAAATCAATATGATTGACGTTTTTTCCTTCGCACAATTCTTGCCTCGGCTCACCGCCGCCGAAGGGCTCTTACTTTTTGGCATCAAAAAGTAACAAAAAATGCCGGCTGAAAATTTTTCTTTCAAAGCCAGTGTTATGGCTAGAACAGTGCAGTCCAAAAAATTTATTAGGCCGGTTTTAAGTAGAACGGTGATACGGTGTTATGGCCTAGCTATACGGAAATGCATGATGCCGCATTCTGCTCATTAATAGGTAATTACAAAATAACGTCAATGGTAGCACAGCGAAGAATCTACCTACAAAGATGTTTACTTTTCATAAAAAAGATCCGTCATTTCATTCAGGATGACACAGAAAAAGAATCCTATATTATCTATTGTCATTCTGAGCACAGCGAAGAATCTACCTTCAAGGATGTTTCCTTCCCATAGAAAAGATCCTTCATTTCATTCAGGATGACACAAAAAGAATATGAATATGAATAAATTAAGGCTGGTTTACCAGAATTTCTTTGGCCATGACCATCGGTACGCTGATGTATTTTTTCTCCATGTAGTTCATAACACGTTCTAAAACTTCACGTGAGGCTTCATCCATCTGACTGATTTCGTCAGCAAAAACACCATTTATAGCTGTGTTTTTGATTTCTTTAATCTTTCTTGGCACTTCCTGCATCGCCAGTTCAATCCGACGTTGTTTTAAAACAGAGAAAAACTCGGTAATGTTATTGCTGATAATTTCTTCGGCATGCACCAGTTCGTTATAACGTTCCTGGATATTTTTGCGCGCCACCTCCTTTAACGATTCCACCTCGATATAATGCACAGGATTATTATGGATCACTGCAGGCAGAACATCATTCGGAATAGCCAAATCTACAATCACTTTTTTGCCCTGATCGCCATTTAACAGTTTAGCATATAACGCTTCCGTGATAATTGCTTCGGTAGAACCCGTACAGGTGATGATCACATCAAACCCTTCATTAAAATCTTCAAGTGCCGCTAACGGATAAGCTTTACCCCCTAGCTCTTCAGCCAAAACTTCGGCTTTAGAGAACGTACGGTTGAAAATGGAAAAATTGGAGTATTTATGTTTGTTAAGATATTTTGCAATATTCTGATTGGTTTCGCCGGCGCCGATAATTAAGATACGTGAGTTGCCGCACATGTTCAACTCTTTTAACTTGCGGTAAGCCAATGAAACAACAGAAACCGGATTTTTAGAGATATTGGTATGCGTATAAACTTCTTTCGCCGTTTTAACTACACGATCCATAATCATGCGCATGTAATCGCCGGTAAATCCGGCATCGCGGCAATTCTCGTAAGCTTTACGGATTTGGGCAAGGATTTCCTTTTCACCAACCACCAAACTCTCTAAAGAACATGATGTTCTAAGCAAATGGTTAAAAGCTTCCTCATTTTCGTAAACGGTAACGTTATCCAGAAAACGCTCCATAAATTCAGGAGGCAGCCCCATGTCTAAAACAGTGAGAAATTTGGTTACAAATTCCTTGTCGGTTTTCTCTTTGGTCAGGAAAACAAATTCTACACGGTTACAGGTTCCGACATAAAAAATTTCGCTAACGGGAAGCTCTGCTTGAACATTCTTCAACCTGCTATCTAAACTCTGGTCACAAATAACTAATTTCCCTAAAGATTTCAGGTCAATGTGGTGATGCGTAAAAGCTATTACTTTTAAATATTCCAAGTGCTTCCGTTATTAATATTATCGGGATACAAAAGTAACATGGTGAAGGCATGTGACTGTCATTAACCTGTAATTTACATCAATTTAGAACGGTTTTAAATAGCAAACCCAAAGATTTAAACCCTATACCGATCCATTATGAAGAGACCAATTTATAAATTTTTCCTTTGGATTTATGCACTTTTCTACATTCTGGCAGGATGCAACCACTTTTTATCCACTGAAGTATATTACGTAATCATGCCAAAATGGTTGCCTGCACCTGGCTTTTTAATTTATTTTTCTGGAATATTAGAAATTATTTTAGGACTGTTATTGTTGATTAATAAAACCAGGAAATTTGCCGCACTACTCATTATAATGATGTTGATTGCCTTTTTGCCTGCACATATTTACATGATCCAAAAGGCACCGTTTATGCTGGGTCAAATATTAATTACGCCACTAATCGCGTGGCTTAGGTTACCACTTCAATTCTTGTTTATAGGCTGGGCAGGCTATTATTTTAAAAAAATGGCCTAACAGTTTTTATTTTACGCCGTGTTTCCCTGGCAAAAAAAATTTTTCTGAAAAGCAGGTTCCGGTGTTCATCGGTTGCTTCAGCCCTGCCATCCGCTTCAATCTTTTTGTGGTTAAGGTACTGCTTTTGTGAAGGTACCTGTTTCTATCGGATGCAGACGAGCATGGTTGGTGGGTTACTGCCAGCAAAAAGGATTTTCGCTGCTGTCAGGTTTAGTTAACGCACAACAGTGGAAAGAAAAAATTATCAGCAGTTTATAAGGACACAAGCCATGGAAGGAGAATGAGGAAACGCAGTTTGCAAGCGTAGCCATCATTTCATTTTTAATTTAGTCTCTATTATTCGTTGCAATCTTTTGTGAGCCTCGGCCTGAACTTTTCGAAGGCCTGCATCAAAAAGTATTTTTACGACTACCCTTTTTAGAGAACATTGCCCTCTGGTTCTGTGAACGGTTTTATTGGTGCCTGCATCATAACAATACCATCAAGCCAATACAAAAGCACACAACAAAATGAAATTTTGTAGGTTTATATTTTATACCAATCCTTAAAATTATGATTACACAAAGCAATTTTAGCCTTAGCGGTGCAGACGGAAAATTAATTATTGGCGACATTACTTTTGATGAAAAAAACCCTAATACCCCAATCGTACTTTTTGTACATGGCTTTAAAGGTTTTAAAGATTGGGGGGCGCATAACTTAGTTGCCAGGTATTTTGCCGGTAATGGTTACCGTTACGTCAAGTTTAATTTATCGCATAGCGGGGTTCCGGTTGATGCCCCAACAGATGTTAATGACCTGGAAGCTTTTGCCAGCAACACGGTATCGAAAGAACTCTTTGATATCAATGCAGTGTTGGATTTCATTGAAAAAGCTTATGGTAAAGAGACAAAGGTGAACCTGATAGGACATAGCCGTGGCGGTGGATTATCAATTATAGAAGCAGCAAATGATTTGAGGATCAACAAACTGGTTACCTGGAGTGCTATTGCCGCTTTTGATAGTCTTTGGAAAAAAGAACAGGAGGCAGAATGGAAAAAAACCGGGAAGATCTTTGTCACCAACGCCCGCACCAAAGAACAAATGCCACTAAATGTTACCTTATTGCAGGACCTGGAAGAAAATGCAGCAACATTAAATGTCATAGATGCCGCAAAGCGCATCAATATTCCCTGGTTAATTATCCATGGTGATGATGATGTCAATGTTCCTTTCGAAACCGCGCAAACCTTGGCAGAAGCCAACCCTGGCAGCAGGCTGGTTAAAATTGAAGGTGCCAACCATGTTTATGGAGCAACACAACCTTATACCAGCGAAACTTTACCACCGCAATTATTTAAGGTTTGTGAAAAGGTGCTTACTTTCTTGGGAGAATAATCATAACTGTCATTCTGAGGGATAATTTATGATATAAAAATCAATATGATTGACGTTTTTTCCTTCGCACAATTCTTGCCTCGGCTCACCGCCGCCGAAGGGCTCTTACTTTTTGGCATCAAAAAGTAACAAAAAATGCCGGCTGAAAATTTTTCTTTCAAAGCCAGTGTTATGGCTAGAACAGTGCAGTCCGAAAAATTTATTAGGCCGGTTTTAAGTAGAACGGTGATACGGTGCTATGGCCTAGCTATACGGAAATGCATGATGCCGCATTCTGCTCATTAATAGGTAATTACAAAATAACGTCAATGGTAGCATCGCGAAGAATCTTTCACTAAATAAGATCCTTCACTGTGTTCAGGATGACACCCGCACTTAAGTTACTTATTTTTTAGAATGAGAAACAAATTTAACTATCCCCTCTCCTTACAAAATTACGCATATCGCTACCACTCGGGCTTTGGAAAATCTCTAAGTCGAAGTATGGTACCGCTGCCAGCAAGTGGTCAAAAATATCGGCAGCTACTTCTTCAAAACGCTTTAAGGCCTTTTCTTTAGAAAACACGTAAATTTCAATCGGCAGTCCATTTTCTGTGGCCTGCAACTGGCGCACCATAAAAGTAAGCTCCTTATTGATATAGGGATTGCTTTCCAGATATTTTTCTGCATACACCCTAAAAGTACCAATATTGGTCATGTGGCGACCGTTCACCAGATTGTTAGGATTTACTGTATTTTCTGCATTGTAACGTTCAATAAAAGCCTGGGTTTCCCTAAGGTAATCTTTAAGAAAATCGATGCTCTGCAACCTACCGATCAGTTCCTCATCGCAGAATTTAATACTCGAAATTTTAATATTGATATGCCGTTTAATCCGCCTGCCTTCACTTTCTTCCATCGCCCGCCAATTCTTAAACGATTCACTAACTATGGCATAACTTGGCACAATGGTTACGGTTTTATCCCAATTGCGCACTTTAATGGTGGTTAAATTAATTTCGGTAACCTCGCCATCGGCACCATATTTTTCTACTGTGATCCAGTCGCCAACCCTAACCAGATCAATGGCACTCATTTGTACCGATGCTACAAAACCTAAGATAGGATCTCTGAAAACCAGGATAAAAACAGCTGTTACTGCGCCAAAACCACCGAAAACATATACCGGAGATTCGCCAAGAATAATCGAAAGAATAAGTACGAAACCAACGATGTAAAATACAATTTTAGCTACCTGTTTATAGCTTCTGATGGGTTTATCGGCATATTTCTTTGATGATTCCATGATAGAAACCACCGCATTCAAAAATGCATTTACAGCAAACATGACAGCCAAAACCATGTAGATTTTTGCCAGAATCAAAGCATAAAAATGCCAGTTTTTAAAATAGACAAAAAGGTATGGAACAACATTATAAATGATATAAGCGCCAAAAATTAAGGCAAAAGCCCTAAAAACACGAAATTCGAATAACGCTTTTTGCCAGTCTGACTTAGTTTTGGCACTTTTTACCACAACGATAAATACCTGTCTGGTTACCAAAATGGTTACAAACAAAAATAAAACAACTGCAACAAGCCCGATCAGAAAATAAGAATAAATGAGTTCGTTACCTGCGAGGCCTTTACCGGCCAGCCAGTTTTTAAGTTCATTAAAGAGGTATTGAAACTCCGGAATCTTCATCAAGGCAATTTAGGATTTATTGGTTAGAAAATTAAATAGGCCTTTAGTCTTTGTCATTCTGAATGAAATGAAGAATCTGATAAATCCTCGGGCTGTGTCCCCACAGACCGAAAATAAACGGGTAATTATAATTGTGATCTGTGGGGACACAGACCACGGATAAGATTTTCATCAAGGCAATTTAGGGTTTATTGGTTAGAAAATTAAATGGGCCCTTAGTCTTTGTCATTCTGAATGAAATGAAGAATCTGATAAATCCTCGGGCTGTGTCCCCACAGACCGAAAATAAACGGGTAATTATAATTGTGATCTGTGGGGACACAGACCACGGATAAGACCACGGCTTACTTTTACTTTGCCATTTTTCTTCAGCAATAATAATTAAACCTTTTCTACCCAGTTGCCATCTCCTTTGATGATATCGATCAGTTCATCCAAAGCGTAAGCTGTGGTTACATTTTTCTTTACCACTTCTTTACCACGATATAACGTAATCTTATCGGGTCCGGTGCCTACATAGCCATAATCGGCATCAGCCATTTCTCCGGGACCATTAACAATACAGCCCATGATGCCTATTTTTATTCCTTTTAAATGGTCAGTACGGGAACGGATCAATTGCGTGGTTTCCTGCAAATCGAAAAGCGTTCGTCCACAGCTGGGGCAAGAGATGTACTCTGTTTTACTGATTCTTGTTCGGGTGGCCTGCAAAATGCCGAAACTGGTTGAATTGATCAGTGAAAGATTTTGTCCTTCGGCATCAATCCAAATCCCATCGCCAAAACCATCAGTAAGCAGGGCACCAAGATCGGTGGCAGCATAAAGCATTAAATGATCGGCATCTACATCCTGGTAAGTTCTTTTTATAATTACCGGAACCTGAATATTTTTTTCCTGCAATTCAACAAAAAAGGCCCTTTGTTCAGCCATGCCGTGTGATGCAGACGTTTTTAAAATCAGAACAACATTAGATTGAAATATTGGAATGTTGGCATGCTGGAATGTTCCTGCATCAACCTCAACAAAGTTTAACAGATCATCTTTATGATCAGCTTTGATAAATTCTTCTAAAGAGAATAGCGGATGACAGTTATTATTATCCTGAAGTTTTAGCCACGTTTGGTAATTATAAACCTGTTTTAAATTTCCCGGGAAAGAGAAAGATGGCAGATTATCTCCTAAATAAGCTAAATCGCAAGCCTGATCTGCCAGATTATATTTATCTAAACCTGCACTATAGTGATAACCAACCGAACTTAAAAAATAAGGATCTTTTAAATTTTCTTTCGAAACATCAATCATCACTACCGGATGGTGATGCCCGCCGATATGTTGTACAGGAGTAGTTATACGGCGGTTGTATTCGTAAGGACTATAAGTAGGGCGCGGAGCGCTCAGCGATGAGCGATGAGCTATCGGCTCCGGACTTATGACTTCGGACTTCGGACTTCTTAAAGCATAACGGTCTGCTAGAGCTTTAGCTACCGGTGCTTCAAATTCAGGATCTTCGGTTAGAGAAACGCGGATGGTATCGCCTAAACCGTCTTCCAATAAAGTTCCAATACCAACGGCTGATTTAATTCGACCGTCTTCACCGTCGCCAGCTTCAGTTACACCCAAATGCAAAGGATAATTCATCCCTTCTTTAGCCATAGTTTCTACCAGTAAGCGATAGGCCTGAACCATAACCTGTGTATTGCTGGCTTTCATTGAAATCACCAGGTTATAATAATTCTGGTCTTCGCACATGCGGATAAACTCCATTGCCGATTCGACCATACCCCGTGGAGTATCGCCATAATGGCTCATAATCCGATCAGAAAGTGAACCATGGTTGGTGCCAATGCGCATGGCGGTGCCGTATTCTTTACAGATTTTCACCAAAGGGATAAACTTTTTATAAATCCGGCTTAATTCCGCATTGTAAGCATCCTGCGTATATTCTATGTTTTCAAATTTCTTTTTATCTGCATAGTTGCCTGGGTTAACACGTACTTTTTCTACAATACGTGCAGCCATTTCGGCAGCATTTGGTGTAAAATGGATATCGGCAATTAATGGAACGTTATAACCGCGAAAACGCAGTTCTTTTTTAATATTGGCCAGATTTTCGGCTTCTTTAATGCTTGGTGCAGTAATACGCACATATTCACAGCCGGATTCTACCATGCGGATGGTTTGCTCTACCGTACCCAAAGTATCCATCGTATCGGTGGTGGTCATCGATTGGATCCGGATCGGATTGTGCCCACCCAATGCGATATCACCAATGTTTACCTCGCGGGTTAAGTACCTCGAATAAGCGGTTAAACTGTTGCAATATCCGCCAGCCAGATCATGTTTTGCCAATATATTTTCCATCTGTTTGCAAAGATAAGGATTGTTGGAATGTTTTAATGTTGGAATGTTGTAATTAATCGACCCGGTGCTTCAGGACAACATTTAAATTTTTTCGAAAACTGAAAAGTAGTATCGCTTGATAAATGCATTGAGTTTAGCATGCTTGCACCACCCAGGTTTTTAAAAGGGACGGTAGCGGCATTCTTTGGCTGTCAGCCGGAGCGTAGTCGAATACCAGACAGAGATCCCGCACACGTGCCGGGTAACTCAGATAAATACATCAGTCTTGCCTTCCTGTAAATATCAGAGCCTGTGTTTTAGATAGAAGAACTGGCATTCTCTTTTGAAGAGCAAGGCCAGTGATAATGGGTTAAGTTCGGTCCTGCTGTTTGTTGCAATCCTTTTGGAAGAAATATTTAATGAAACAAACCTGTCTAACCCAAAAGGGATTTCCACTCCCATCAGGTCTAATGATTTTGATGTCAGGTGAGCTTGGCATACTTGCACCAGCCCAGGTTTAATAAACGGGATGGAAGCGGCATCCTTTGGCTGTGGGCCTGGGGTAATGAGGGCGGGCCAAAGATATAGCGTACAGCCCGACTAAACAATAACAACTGCATTAACCTTGCTTTTCTGATCAGATCAGCCTGTCTTTAATTACCAAAGTATTGGCTACAATATCATGCCAGCACTGGTGTTTTTTATTAAGGAAACTATATAGATAGCCAAAGAAAACAGGAATTACGGATAAAATTTTAGAAAAGTTCCTGGCAAAGGAAACACCAAAAGAAATCTGGCTACCTTCTAAATCGGTTACTTTAATGTTTAAAAGTTTTTTACCAATAGTTGCCTGGCTTTTAGCTGCTTCGGCAATGCTGCCGTAAACTAATTTGACTAAAAATATCGACGGAAAAGGAACTAAAAAAGCCATAATCCGCTGATCTTTCCCTTCTATAAAAATATAACTGGTTAAAATGATTAGGGTATAGATGCCGAAAATAATAAAATGATCAATCACCGAAGCCAATAATCTTTGATCAAAAGCAGCGAAATATTGAGGTGCAGTTTTTTGATAAGCAAAACCTAAAAGCTCACGCAATTCGGACATTGCGTGAGCTTCTTTATAATCGTCCATTCCAGGTTTACGTATAAAAGTATTCGCACTGATATTTAAATCTTTCAGTTCATTTAAATCATACGGTCCTTGCGGCTTTCCATTAATTACAACTGTATATTGATCAGGATTCATGGGATTGGATCAGGATTGTTCGGTTTTAGGACTGTAAGTTCAGCATTTACAAAGGTTAGATCAAATAAAGCCTTACACCCTCCACCTTAAAACCTTCTACCTTTCTAATATCTGCTTACTTCAAAGTTACTCAATCCACCATCTAAATTGATAAAAATTTTTTTGGTTGAGGTTTTATAGTTTGAAGTTTCGTAAACACCATCACTTAATTTTTCAAAACCATCGAAATCCTTAGCCGATAAGCCAGTTTTGGTTTTGATACGGCAACCAGAGTTTGCAGGCACATTGATTTTTACATCAGCCACACCAGACTTTACGATTACGTCTGTTATCGGCAATAAATCCCCGAATTTTATATCCAAAGCTGCTGCTCCACCATCAAAGCGGAAAGTACGTACTTTATAATCGGCAAAATCAAAGTTGGCTTCACCAGCACCCAGTTTCATCAAAATATCCCAATTGGCTTCTTTGTTCAGTTTAAAATTAACATCGTTACCCCCGTCGCCAAAATTCCATTTATTCTTTTTGTCATCCATCTGGAAAGTCAGTACGGTAGCACTATCGGTAAGTAATTTCTTTAAAGAAAAGTTACCATGTTTTTTCTTTACGTCAGCATTGATCAACTCATCGGTTTCACCATCCAGGTTAAATGATATACCACCTCCGGAAATATTTAATACTGTTTTTTTTGCATTGTCTGCCGCCACAAAAGGCTCAGATAAACTTAAATGGTTAAAAGATGTATCACTATTATTATCGTCATCATCATCGTTGTTATGCTCAATATTAATATCGACATCTTTCTTAAACTGACGTCCCCACCAACTGCCGCGCTCAGGAACCTGTTGGCCTCTATAAAAAAGAAAAGAAAGGGCCACCACTAAAACACCAATAGAAATGATGCTTCCTGTTTGCGAATTATTTTTATTAAACAGGATATTTAAACCTGCTATGATCAAAAATACCGGCCAAAAGCTCCAGACATTGCGCCAATAAAAAGTGATTACACCGAAGTTTTCGAGTAGGAGTACGCCGCCAATAAAAAGCAGGATGATACCCCACATTAATCTATCTAATTTCATTTCTTTAAACTTGAGGGTTAGCGGATGTTGAATGATCGTCTGTTTTAACCGGTGATGCAGGTTCGTTTTCTACTATCGTTTCAGAAAAATCGGCTGTTTTTTGTTTTTCAGCTTCCTGTTGGTGCTGAAAAGCTGCCCAGTCATTTTTTCTTTTTGATTTGGCTATAATGCTTATACCTAACGCGATAAATATCAGCGGCCACATGTACCTGAATAAATTACGGATACTAAACCAATCAGGTATAAAATCCATTTCACGCATCAGGAAAAAACAGCCAATTACCAGTAATACCAATCCGCCTATAGTACGGCCGGTATCATTAGATTTATTGAATTTACTAAAATCAGGCTGGGTTTCGAAAGGTGTTTTCGGCGTGCCGTCTACCGGTTGGTTCCAATTCTGGTTTGCCTGGCTATTGGGACCTGCAAAAGGATCGGTTGTTCCAAACGGCTGTGAATTTGGGTTTTTATTACCAAAATAATCATTAAATCTGGAAAACCTTGCTGCCGGATCATTGTTAACCGGAACAATAATCCACATGATGATATAGGCAATTAAGCCACCTCCTGCCATAAATATGGCCGATAATGCAAATAACAACCTGATTATGGTAACCTCAACCTGCATATAATCTGCAAGTCCCGAAGCTACACCTGCAATCATCTTATCGTGTTCGTTTCTAAAAAGCTTCTTTTCCATAATATTGTTCATTTTGTGTTTAAAAATCGAGCGGAGTAATTAAAACCTCATCTACATTTACCCCTTTACTTAAGTTCAAAATGGTAAATAATGTTTCTGCAATATCTTCAGGCTGTACAAATTTTTCATCTGGAATTGTCGTGCCTTCCCATGATGAAGTTTTGGTAGCGCCTGGCAAAAATGCTGTTACTTTAACATCGTGAGGTGCCAACTCTTGCCGCAATACATGATTAAGACTCAACATCGCTGCTTTTGTTACACTATAACTTCCGGCATTTTTTGCAGGCACCTTACTTGCCACCGAACAAATGTTGAATATGTGGCCCTGCTTGGCTGAGCGCATTTTTTTTCCAAAAAATTTGCTCAGATAATAAGTGGCATTTGTATTTAAATGTTGTTGTTTCTCAAAGGTTTCGTCATCCTCGTCAAGCATACTGCCGGGAAAAAAGCCACCTACATTGTTGATTAAAACATCTAACTGATCAAGATTAATTGTAGTCGAATTTAAAAAAGCATATACTTCTTCTTTAACTGAAAAATCTGCCGCGTGGATAAAAACAACATTCCCATAAGGGGTTAACTCTTCCCGAAGTTTATTGAGGTCGCTCAAGCTCCTCGCTACTAAAATTAAATCGTATCTGTTTTGGGCAAGTTTAGCCGCAATAGCTTTACCAATTCCCTTAGTTGCACCGGTTATTACCGCTTTCATTATTTATGGTTTAATTTTTGTTAACAAAAAACCATAATTATATTCAAAACCACGAATATTTTTGTAATTAGCAAAGCGCTCCAACTTTTTTATCGTTTCTTTGTAGTAGTATAGAATGATCATTTAAATTAAGCAAATATATACGGAATGAATTTTACCAATTTCGGCAGATACATCCTGCTACTTAAGTCTGTATTCAGAAGGCCGGAAAAAATGAAAATTTACCTGAAAGAAATCGCCAAACAGATGGATTATGTTGGCGTGGGCTCTTTAGGTTTAATTGCTATTATTTCTACTTTTATCGGCGCAGTAATGACTTTACAAATTGCTTTCCAGTTGGTTAGTGATTTTATTCCAAAAACCATTATCGGCTCTGTGAACCGTGATTCGAGCATACTGGAATTGAGTCCAACCATTAGCGCGATTGTACTTGCAGGAAAAATCGGTTCGGCCATTTCATCTGAAATCGGTTCTATGCGGGTTACCGAACAGATTGACGCATTGGAAATTATGGGTATTAATGCGCCAGGATATTTAATTCTTCCTAAAATCATTTCGGGCATTACCATGGTACCCATGTTGGTTATTATTTCGATGTTCCTAAGCATTACCGGTGGTTATATCGGAGGTTCGGTTTCCGGCGCAGTAACACCAGCAGAATATATTCAAGGTATTACCACCGATTTTAACCCTTATACCATTACCGTTGCTCTGGTAAAAGCATTTGTATTCGGATTTATCATCACGTCCGTTCCGGCGTACGAAGGATTTTATGTTCGCGGTGGTGCACTTGAAGTTTCTCAGGCCAGTACAAGGGCTGTTGTAATTAGCTGTATTTCTATTTTAGCTTGCGATTATATCGTGACCCAATTGTTATTGTAATGATCGAAATTAAAGATATTTATAAGTCATTCTCTGGAAACGATGTATTAAAAGGCATTTCCGGAAAGTTTGAAGAGGGTGTAACCAACTTAATTATTGGCGGTTCCGGATCGGGAAAAACAACCTTGCTAAAATGTATGGTAGGTTTGCACCAGCCAGATTCTGGATCGGTATTGTACGATGGTCGCGACTTTACACCTATGACCTATGAACAGCGTATCGAGGTACGTAAAGAAATCGGCATGTTATTTCAAGGCTCCGCCCTGTTTGATAGCATGACGGTTGAAGAGAACATCATGTTTCCTTTAAACATGTTTACTGATCAAAGCAGAAAGGAAAAGCTTGAAAGAGTTGATTTTTGTTTGGAAAGAGTAAACCTGGCTGGCAAAAACAAATTATTTCCGGCAGAATTATCTGGTGGTATGAAAAAACGTGTGGGTATTGCACGTGCCATTTCGATGAACCCAAAATACCTTTTCTGTGACGAGCCCAACTCAGGCCTGGATCCGAAAACTTCCATCGTAATTGATGAACTGATCAAGGAACTTACTGAAGAATATAAAACCACCACCATTGTAGTAACGCACGATATGAACTCTGTAATGGGGATTGGCGATTACATTCTGTTTCTGCATGAAGGAAAGAAATTCTGGGAAGGCAGCAATAAGGAAATTGCCCATACCGACATTCAGGAACTGAACGATTTCGTATTTGCCAGCCGCTTCATGAAAGCCGCAAAAGACAAGTTTTAAGAAAAATCGTATATTTGTATATGACTACGGCAACTAAAAATATCATTCACAAATTGGAAACCTTACCAGAAAACATGGTAAACGAGGTAGAAGATTTTATTGATTTTTTGAAAGCCAAACATTCGAAGAGCTTCCCTAAATCGGCAAATGAACAGGCAAATATTGTTGAAGAGCCGAAAAGCTTGTATGGTGCTGCAAAAGGTACAATTCTTTATATCTCTGATGATTTTAATGAGCCATTAGATGAACTAAAGGATTATATGTAATGCGTTTTTTATTAGACACCCACATTTTTTTATTTTTTATCAATGGAGATTATTCTATCTCAAAAAAGGTAATTGATATCATCAACAATCATGATTCAGAAAAATATATAAGTGTAGTAAGCATCTGGGAAATTACGATCAAACTTAATATTGGGAAGTTGAAATTAAAAGATGATATAAATTCTATCTATCAGTTGCTTGAAAAGCATGGTGTAAAAATACTGCAACCATCTAAGAGCGATTTTATCACCTACTTTACATTACCTTTGATACATAAAGACCCATTTGATAGATTAATTATTTCGCAAGCACTTACAAATGATTTAACCTTGATAACTGACGATCAATACATTGTCAATTATCCAAATTTAAAGTTATTTAATTAAATGATACAATTACTCGCCCCCACCCACTGGAAAGATTATGAACTGATAGATTGCGGGGATTTTGAAAAATTAGAACGTTTTGGAAACGTAATCCTGATCCGTCCTGAACCTCAGGCGGTATGGAAAAAAACATTATCAGAACAGGATTGGAAAAAAACTGCCAATATTACTTTTAAAGGCCGCTCGGCAACTTCCGGCGAATGGGTTAAAAAAAACCAATCCATCCCAGACCGTTGGCACGTAGAATATAAAAATAATGAAGTTGCCATTAAACTCCGCTTAGGTTTAACCTCATTTAAACATGTGGGTGTATTTCCGGAGCAAGCCGTAAACTGGGATTTTATTTCCTCATCAATTAAAAATTTTAAAACACCACAGCCTAAAGTTTTAAATCTTTTCGCCTATACTGGTGCGGCATCGCTAATTGCAAATGCAGCAGGTGCAGAAACTACCCACGTAGATTCGATTAAACAGGTAGTTACCTGGGCAAATGAAAACCAGGAACTTTCGGGATTGAAAGATACCCGCTGGATGGTTGAGGATGCGCTAAAATATGTAAAGAAAGAACTAAAAAGGGGCAAGAAATACAATGGCATTATCTTAGACCCACCAGCTTATGGCCACGGCCCCAATGGAGAGAAATGGAAACTGGAAGATCATATCCAGGAAATGATGCAGGATGTTGTACAGTTATTAGATGAAAAAGAACACTTTCTTATCTTAAATACTTACTCGCTGGGGTTCTCTTCCGTAATTGTTGAAAATTTAATCCGTACTTCTTTTCCCGCGGTTAAAAACCTCGAAACGGGAGAACTTTACTTACAGGCTACTTCCGGCATTAAGTTGCCATTAGGTGTTTTTGGCAAATTCTGTAATGTGTAAATGTTGATTACTTTATTTTAAACTACCAGATTTCCGCCCTACTTTCATCGGTCCGGAAAAGACTAAATTTTAATTATCTAATATATCTATGAAATTCCCTCAATTAGCAGGCACCGTAATACTTGGTTTTGCCGCAATAAGCTTATTTGCCAACTGCAATTCAGACAGTAAAGGCGGAAGCAGCATTGGTAAAATCTTCTCCACCGATACCACCAAAAAGAAGACAGACTCAACCGCCAATGTTATGAAACCGGTTGATCCAAAACTTTACGATTCATTGGTTAAAAAACTGGCAAACGGAGATACTACAGGCAAATGGCCGGTAAAAAAACAACCGTACCCTTTGGCTGGGGCAATTTTACCTTTTAAACGTATCGTTGTTTATTATGGAAATCTGCATTCAAAAAAAATGGGTGCGCTGGGCGAATATGCACCTAAAGAAATGTGGCAACGCCTGAATGCTGAAGTTAAACACTGGGAAAAAGCTGATCCATCTACGCCTGTACAACCAGGGTTACATTATATTGCTGCTGTAGCTAGCGGAACACCAGGAAAAGATGGAAAATACATCAACAGGATGGGCAACAAACAGATTGATTCTGTTTTGAAAATTGCTAAAATGCAACCTAATACCATCGTGTTTTTAGATCTTCAGGTCGCTTTAAGTACCATAAAAGCAGAATTGCCACACATCGAAAAATATCTTGAACTGCCTTATGTACATTTAGGTATCGACCCGGAATTTTCAATGAAAGATGGTTCATTGCCTGGCAAGAAGATTGGCACATATGATGCGGCAGACGTAAATTATGTGACACAATACCTGGCCGATATTGTTAAAAAGCATAATCTGCCTCCAAAAGTATTTGTATTGCACCGCTTTACAAAAAAGATGGTAACCAATTCAGCTAACATAAAACTACGTCCGGAAGTGCAGGTGGTGATGCATATGGATGGGTGGGGTGAACCTGATTTAAAAATTGGCACCTACCGCCACTTTATACAAAGCGAACCAGTGCAGTTTACTGGTTTTAAGCTATTTTATAAAAATGATCTGAAGAAAGAACCAAAGCGGTTAATGACTCCTGAAGAGCTGTTAAAACTTACGCCAAAACCTATATATATTCAATATCAATAATATACCGAACGCCTGTGAATGAGATCACGGGCGTTTTTTTAATTTAACCATATAATCCGCTCTCAAAATGAAAAACCTTATTGCGCTTACATTATCTTTATTTATAACTTATTCTTCTGGTATTGCCCAAGAATTAAAAAAATCCAAATCCTTAAAAACGGCTCTGGAACAATCCTCGTCATCTAAAAAACCAGTATTGCTAATTATAGAGGTATCTGGTTTAGCCAAACCAACAGATTTACCCCCAAATGCAAAAATCATTTTTAAATCTGCTCTAGATGAACCAGAAGTGATAAACAGTATTAATGAGAATTTTGTCGTTTATAAAACCATAATGTCGGATACTAGTGTGCGGTCAATCATTAGGGAAGCAAATGTAAAATCGTTTCCGGCATTTGTATTTATTCGCACTAATAAAGATGTTTTCTACAAAGATTTTGGAAATTCTACCGATCAAAAGAAATATATTTCAATGATCGAAAAGGCACTTTTGGCTTCAAAAGAGGAATCAATATCTGATCTGGAAGCCCAATTTAATGCTGACAAAAACAATAATACGGTATTAAGAAAATTAATCGACACCAGAAAAAAGATTGGCATTACAAATAATGCACAACTTATTGAGCAATATGCCAACAACCTAAAAATTGGAGACTTTAGCGACTACCAAAATGTACTGTATATTTTGGAAGCTGGCCCATACAGTGATGGGAACGCCTATAAGCTGGCCAGTACCAACCGGAAGATTGTTGACAGTTTGTACAGAACAGAACCTTTACAGCGAAGAATTGCAATTAATAACGCAATTATTTCCAATACGATTGCTGACGCAGCAAAGAACAAAAATACGTTAAGGGCTATGTCAGCTGCTTCCTTTGCCAGAAATACATGGACAAGAGATTACAGAAGAGGAGAGCAAGCATATAACACGCAGATTTTATGGTATTATAGCACCGTAAAGGATACCACTAATTATTTGAGAACTGCTAGTTATTTTTATGATAATTTCTACATGAATATTGGTGCAGATAGCATAAAAAAAATTGAAGCTAACGACCGGAAAGCGCTATCACAAAAACAAATTGCTTCGATGCCCAACCAAAAACAAATCTCAAAAGAGAAATTGGATAGTTTACAAAAAATTTACGGCAAAACAGTTGTCACACAATCGGTAGTAACATTCGGTTCAACTTCTAACAGCTATGCTAATGAATTAAATAATGCCGCTTGGAAGTTTTATCAGATTGGGACTAAAAATCTAAATTATCTGAGTAAAGCCATGATTTGGAGCAGAAGATCGATTGAATTAAATCCCATTGCAGGATATTACGATACTTTAGCTCATATCCTTTATCGTTTAGGTTATAATGAAGAGGCAATTAAAACTCAAGAAATGGCAATAGACAAAGCGAAAATCGAAAAATCCTCAACAGCTAACCTAGAATTAGAATTGAAGAAAATTAAAGCCAAAACGCTTTAGGCAAAACTAACCTTTTTAATGCAAGAAGACTTGCCGTTAAAAAGTTAGTATATAGATGCACTTTCCATAATTTTAACCTTAAGTCCATTCCAAAAAGCACCTGATTAAAAGAATAATTAGCATATAACCAATCTTTAATATCAAAAAAATGTCTTTTTTTGATTAAACTAAGAAATTGGAATAGATTTTATATATGTAGAATATGCAAATAGCAACATTTGGCGGAGGCTGTTTTTGGTGCACCGAAGCCGTTTTTCAGACTTTAAATGGGGTAAGCCAGGTTACTTCGGGCTATATGGGAGGAGAGTTAAAGCATCCAACTTATATGGAAATATGTAATGGTGATACGGGACATGCGGAGGTCGTTCAAATTACATTTGACGAAAATGTGATCACATTCAACGAGCTTTTATTAGCATTCTTTAAAACACATAATCCAACAACCTTAAACAGGCAGGGGAATGACGTTGGTACACAGTACCGTTCGGTAGTGTTTTATGAAAATGAAGATCAGAAAAAACAGACGGAGAAAATGATCGCGGATTTAACAGAACAACATATTTTCGATAAGCCTATTGCTACAGAAGTGGCTCCCGTAGCTGAATTTTATGAAGCAGAAGATTATCATCAAAACTATTATGGCAATAACCAGTCAAAACCATACTGCGCTTTTGTAATACAACCTAAACTGAACAAGTTTATTGTAGATTTTAAAGATCAGGTCAAACCAGGGTTATTGTAATATTAGCTTTCGAAGGTAAGTAAGGCATGTTGGCTGGCCGTATAAAGATCCCTCCAAACCCTATTGATTTCCGATTCTTTCTTTGCCGCCTCTAACCCACAGTATGGAAACAACTTGGCTGCTAATTTCCAACAGGCATGGGCCAATTTACGGCTGTTTAAGCTTACCTCGTTTAACTTGTCATCTCCAATTTTACCTTTATTCATTAATTCATCCCATGATTCATCAAAAGAAAGGTAAAATTGCGTACGTAGGCTTAACAATTCAGCTTTGCAGTCGTTAAGCACACTGTTAAAAGACAAAATCTGCGATTCGCTATATCTCCCAAGTCCAGAACGGGCATAAAAAGATTGTTCAACCAATCTGACAAAATGATTGGTCATTCCCAAACTATTTACGGTTAAGGTAGTTTCTGCGAGTTGCAAAAAGGGGTAATCAAACCCGCAATCGGTCACTTCAATTTGTTGATTAATTTTAAAGGTCCGGTTTTCGTTCACACTTAAATTACAAACTTCAAATGCATGGCTTCCTGTGGCTATTAAACCGAAGTACGACCAGCCTGGTAAAATATTCACTTCCTCCCTTTTGAGGATAAATGACTTTACTTCCGGCGATCCGTTGTCATCCAAAATATCATCACCGCTTTCATTTTTGAGGGTACAATTGGCGGTAAATATAGTGGCATGTAATGCACCGCTGGCATAACTCCATTTACCATTAAGCAGATAACCTTCCTGAGTTTTAACCGCTACTCCACCAACAGCTCCACTTCCTGCAAAACAAACTTCACGCTCAGCAAAGATCTCTGCTGCCAGTTCGGGATTTAAAAATCCGGCAAACCATCCCGCACCTGCACAAAGGGTAACGGTCCAGCCTAAACTTCCATCGGCTTCCGCTAATTCTTCTTCCAACCTTAAAATTTCCGGAAGTTTCTTCCCTGGCCCACCATAAACCTCGGGTACGAAAAGCTTAAACCAATTTTCCTGATAAGCAAGCTCTACAATTTCGGGATGTAGCTTGCCCATTTCTTCAGAAATTGCAGCATAAGGTTTAACTCTTTCCTGCCATGTAGCGTTTAATGTTTTGTTCATGATCGATTAATGCGAAAGATGATTAGGCTATGCTGAGTTTATTTTTGTTAATGATCTTTTTCCATTCAAAAAAACCAAATATGGCTACTATGAACAAAAATGTTGTTAAACAGGCCATGAGCGGAAGTTTTTTATGAAAGAGCAATGGAATGGCCACAATATTGGATATGTTCAGGAATATCCAGTTTTCGATTTTGCGCTTAGCTAACAACCACATGCCTGCCCATGCCGTTGACGACACAAAAGCATCAAAAAAAGGCACATCTGAGTCGGTATAATGCCTCAAGACCAGGAAAAGCAGTACGAAGCCGATTATCGAAATTGAAACTGCAATGATTAATTCATTGTTACCCGACCAAGATACCTGACTCTCACCATCCAGCTTTCTCTTTTTCCAAATAATCCAGCCATAAATGCTCATTACCAGATAATAAATACTCAAAAGCGTTTCAGCGTACAATTTTACGTTCAATAATAAAAACATGGATAGCAGAATCGAAATTATTCCGGTTGGATAAAGCCAGATACTATTCTTCTTCGCTAACAAAACTTCAGCTACGCCGAAACCTACGGCCAGCCATTCAATTAATGAAGTATTTAAAATCTGCTCCTGAAAAAGTTTAAACCAGTCTTGAAAACTCATTTACAATATTTGTCAAAATGATTGAAAACTGCTTTCAGGGCGAAACAGCAAGGTAAATGCTAACCTCTTTCCTACGTCGGTATTATCCGCATCAGGTTCATTTAAGGTGGAGGTTGGAAGGTGGAGGGGGAAAACCTTTTACCTTTCTACCTTTTACCTTAAAATGGGTATAATCTCAGCAAGTTGGACGCAATAGAAACTGCAATACCAAAAAGCACCCCTTTGAGCAAGGCAAATATAGGTTTAAAAATGAAATGTTTTGATCGAAATGAGAAGAGTTGTCAACTTTCCTGCCAACAGGCTACTAAAGTTGACAACTCCAGAATCTATTTAGAATAACCCCAACTGTCCTTTATCGTCTATATCAATATCATCTGGGTTGGTGATTTCGAAATCTATCTTTTTAACAGGTTTTTCATCTGCCTTGGGTTCATCGCTGGCTTTACCACTTTCCTTTTTAACTGTTCCAGGTTCTGATTTCGGTTTTTCTACTGCACCAGGTGTAACTTTTACTTCTGGTTCATCAGCCTTAGCCGCTGGTGCTTCCGTACGTTCAAACTTCGGTTTTGGCTGTGCTGCAGCAGGTTCATCGGGTACGGTCGGTACAGTTTCGTTACCGGTTCCCGCTTCTTCATTGGCAATTTCCGCATCAGGTATTGATTCCTCATCCCCGGTTTCTTCCACAGTAGTGTCTGCTGGTTCTTCAACAACTATTTCTGGTTCTTCTAACGCTACTTTCTGAACATCATGCGGAGATAATCTGTTACCGTTCGCTTTCAGTCCTTTAACATCAATCAGTTCCGACAGGGTTAAATCCAATGTTTCGGGAATCTGGGTTTTACCTTTTAAAACATCGACAATAACTCTCGCAGCCGGATTGGACGTCAGGTACAGCAATTTCGATTTCTGCTCTTCACTGATAAAAATGGTTTTCTTGCCATTAGCCTGCAGTTCGAACATGAAACGTTTGATAAAATAGTTTTGCGCTTTACCTTCAAAATGCACTGCTGCGAAAATCTGTTCAGGATCAAACTTCTGGATCAGGATCAAGCCATCATCAAAGTGATTGCTCAGTTCGAAAGAACTCAACTCATAATATCCATCTTTATGTACCTGTAAAATACGGTCATCCCCATCAAACTCGCCCAGATATTTTCCGCGTCCATCAACATTCAGTCGCTTCAATAGATCATCATACCAGATTTTCAGCCCCGATAAGGTAGAAACACCTTTACTTTTCAGAACGATTTTCTTAACCGGATACTTAGATACAATATTACCCTGCGAACCACGTCCTTTAATGGCCACTTCGGCAAAATCAAGATCGAACTGCAGCTTACGCAGTTTAGAATGCGGCTTTAGTGCTACATTGATCACTTCAGCTTCTCCATTTGGATTAGCGGTAAAATACAAAACCTTTGAGCCTTTCGATCCCTTGGTTAAATCATATTCTTTATCGCGTGTTACGCCAACCACCGCAAACCTTTTAATATAGGAAGTACCGCTCGCCCCATCCTTATAAACCATGTTATAAATAGTACGTTCGTCGTTCTTCTTAAAAACCTGCACATGGATAATCCCTTTACCCACGAAAGTTTTATCAGCTACTTTGGTAATGATGCATTTCCCATCCTCACGGAAAACGATTATCTCATCAATGTCCGAACAATCGGCAACAAATTCATCCTTGCGCAAGCCCGAGCCTACAAAACCATCAGCCCGGTTTACATATAATTTTACATTGGCTAAGGCAACTTTTGATGCTTCTACCCGATCAAACAAACGGATTTCGGTTTTACGTTCCCTACCTTTACCATACTTATCCTTCAGTTTCTGATACCAGGCGATGGCATAATCGGTAAGGTGTTTTAAATGATTTTTAACAACTTTTATTTCATCTTCCAGATTTTTCATCTGCTCGTCAGCTTTTTTCACATCAAAACGGGTGATGCTACTCATCGGCTTATCAATCAGCTTCTTAAAATCCTCAGGCAATATCTCGCGGTAAAGCGATGGTTTAAACGGTTCGAATAAAGCATGTAATACCTGAACCACGGTTTCAAAATTGGCAGAATTTTCATATTCAGGATTCTTATACATGCCCTCCTGAATAAATATCTTAAGTAAAGAACTAAAGAAAATTTTCTCCTGTAATTCGTGCAGGCGGATTTCGAGTTCTTTTTTTAGTAAACCCTTGGTGTGTTTGGTATTTTCAATCAGGATATCGTTCACACTTAAGAAGTGTGGCTTATCATCCTGGATGATACAGGTATTTGGCGAGATGGAAACCTCACAGGCTGTAAAAGCATACAGCGCATCAATAGTTACATCAGGCGAAATACCCGGTGCCAGGTGCACTACAATTTCTACATTGGCAGCGGTATTATCCTCAATCTTTTTGATTTTGATCTTGCCTTTATCATTGGCTGATAAAATGCTGTCAATTACAGATCCTGTTGTGGTACTGAAGGGTACTTCAGTGATGACCAGGGTTTTCTTGTCCTTTTCGGTTATTTTTGCACGCACACGGATTTTGCCGCCGCGCTGCCCTTCATTATAGTTCGAAAAATCAGCCATTCCCCCCGTAAAGAAATCGGGCAGGATATTTGGGCGCACGCCGCGCAATGCTTCCATCGATGCATCCAGCAATTCGATGAAATTATGCGGCATTACTTTGGTGGCCAAGCCTACCGCAATACCTTCTGCACCTTGTGCAAGCAACAAAGGAAATTTAACCGGTAGTGTAATCGGTTCATTATTACGCCCATCGTAACTCAATTGCCATTCAGTAGTATCAGGATTGAATACCACTTCGTTGGCAAATTTTGATAAACGCGCCTCAATATAACGCGGTGCTGCAGCGCTATCACCCGTAACCGGATCACCCCAGTTACCCTGCATATCAATCAGTAAATCTTTTTGCCCAATCTGCACCATTGCATCTCCTATTGAAGCATCGCCATGCGGATGATACTTCATGGTGTTCCCGATTACGTTAGCTGCTTTATTGAAACGGCCATCGTCCATCTCTTTCAGAGAGTGCATAATGCGGCGTTGAACAGGCTTTAAACCATCATTAATATGCGGAACTGCCCTATCAAGAATTACATAAGACGCATAATCGAGAAACCAGTTTTCGTATAAACCGTTGATTGGGGTTATGGTATGTTTGTGCTCTTCGTTTACGTTTTGATCTAATTCTTCACTCATTTATTTACAGAAATTGGCAGCTGTAAATATAATAAAAATGATGGCACAGCGTAAAGAGAGGTTATTCACATTTTGCAAAGTGCACCCATCCTATCGGCTGGTGGCTCACCTGCCGAAATTTAAATTTGTTTGTGTTGATTTGGAAAGCAGGGTCCTGTAAGTTGTATAAAGTGTGAATCCGGCTTTCCAATTCGATCTTTTTTTGCCCCACAAGCCACGCCCAGCCTACAAAAAAAGGATTTCCCCTGCAAGCCGGTTTAGATAGATAGTTTCGTGCTGCTATTTAGGGTGGTAAAGAGCAGAAAACAAATCGCACCTTGGAAACCGGCAATAAAGAACAATTGCAAACATACCATCAAACTTATATTACCTTAAATGTCTTACATGTTGAAGGAACTAAAAAAGATGCTTCACTGCGTTCAGAATGACAGATCCATCTATCCTCCAGTGGCTCACCTGCCGAAATTTAAATTTGCTTGTGTTGATTTGGAAAGCAGGGGTCTGTAGGTTTTTTGAAACGTTACTTCCGGCTTTCCGATTCGATCTTTTTTTGCGCGCAAGCCATACTCAGCCTACAAAAAAGGATCTCCTCTGCAATCCGGTTTAGATGGATAGTTTCGTGCTGCTATTTAGGGTGGCAAAGAGCAGAAAACAAATCGCGCCTTGGAAACTGGCAATAAAGAACAATTGCAAACATACCATCAAACTTATATTACCTTAAATGTCTTACATGTTGAAGGAACTAAAAAAGATGCTTCACTGCGTTCAGGATGACAGATCATTCCTCCCCCAACAGCACACCCGAAACGTTCCAGGCACTAGAGCTACCGCCTTCAGGTTTGCCCATTGGGATGGTTACTTTTATGGTATGCTTACCCGCCTTTAAATCGCCCAGACTGATCCAGTTTGGATTGGTAACCATACCCGGGCACCAATTAGAACGGCTTAAATCTGACGAAGAAAGCCCACTTTCGAAATTGCCCGAAGCCGGGTTGGATAAACGGTATGATCCGCAATCCTGCCGCCATGGGGTAAAAGCAAAAGCTTCTTTTCCATCTAACCACATCGTATTTTTCCGGGGTACAAACTCATCGCCATTACCCCAGCCACCATGTCCGGTGGTAATGTAACGCAACTTTGCATCTTTTAAATCCTTTGTTAAAGTGAAAGAAACCTCCAATCCCTTATCGCTGCTAAACATGGTCGCATACTCCTGCCCCGCCATTTCCATTACATTGGTGGAATTGAATAAAGGTAAAATCACTTCTTTCGCCACTTTCGGTCTTCCGCCGTTGTGTAGCGTAATATTCAGTGAAACCTGATGTCCGCCTTTATCATAATTTCCAATGAAAACAGCTACCCAGGCTTCTTTTCCGTTCATCAACGGAAATAACTCCGAAACATCCTGACGGTAATAAACTTGCTCCGCCCAGTTTTTATCTTTCAATTTTAAGGTATTGTATTTACCCACGCCAAAAGGCGTAAAAAAGCGCATCAGTTCAATTACCGGATCATAATCTGCCGTAGCCACTACGCCCTGGTATTTCTTCCCGTTTCCGTTATCATAAACAGGCAGTTCTTTAACCGAATTCTTAAGCGCATCCATCAAACTGATCTTCTTGTCAGTCGGGATAATAAATACTGAACCTGTCCTGTCGTAAGCATCACCGTTTGATTTTTCTGTTAAATCAACAAATACAGTTGGGTTGACCAAAGCCGGAAATTTAACTTTTCGGGCGATTACCGTTCCTCCGGCAAAGCGAAAAACAGAATCGTTTGATTGTGGTTTATCAACAAAATTAATGGTTTCGTTACTAAAAACATTTAAAGTGATAAATCTGCTTTTCCAAAGCAAATCTTTATAAGTTAACCCATCGGTTAGTTTAGCTGATATTTTTTCTAAGTCAATTGGCTTTACCTCCTTAACTTCTTCAATTTTTGTAGCGGTTATATAACTGTTTCCATTACGCACCTGTTCTAAAACCAGTCCGAGACCTTGTCCCAAACTTGTTGGCGCAGCTTTTATACCGGCATCGGCAGTATACCATAAATCGATACGGTTAGAATTTACCACCGTTGTTGCCCTTTTGCAGGTGTAGCCTAAAATTACCTTTGTCTCCGTACCCAACTCAAAAGCCTGCTTAGCAATTGCAGCGCTATCAGCAGTAGCAATCTGATTATCGACACCTAAATCGGCCAACTGATATAAAATTTGATCGGGCTTGTTTACAATGCTCTGTTCGTAAGGATATTTCGCCTTACGATTAAGAATGGCTGCATTGGTAATTAAGTTCTGCTTTGCAGAAGCAATAACCACTGCAGGATTCCGATCTTCTTTTGGCTTCCCATCAGCTGAACGGAAATAAGTAATTTGATAAACTGAATTATCCTTAAGTATGCCCTGCGCATGCAGGTTAAAAGAAATAAAAGCAGAAAAAATGAGGGTGTAGAGGTATTTCATTGTGGCTAAAAAACCAAATATAGAGAATAGTTTAATAAGTGTTAATAAGCGAGACAATAACCCATAGCCTACCGCAGAAATCGTCATCACCAAAGCAAGGCGGAGTGTACAGATCTAACAAGACAGATTTAGCTTCGCTGAGCCTTCGGGTTCTCGACTGCGTTGCACTCCGCTCGAAAGGACGACAATACGGAGAAGAAATACTTCCGCGACTAACGCTCCAACCGATCCTCAACAAACGCAAACGGTATCAAACTCTTTACACTGGGCACTTTTAAAACTTCTCCATTTAAACAGTAAAAAATTACCTCAATCGGTGCATTTTGTTTCCGCTCAAATTCTACCATTACCTGTAAGCAACCTCCACAAGAAGTTACTGGCTTTAAAATCTCAAAATTATCGGTCTGTGCCGTAATCGCCATGCTTTCTATTACCGCATCCGGATAGGTAGAACCAATACTAAAAAGCGCAACGCGCTCTGCACAAAGTCCTGAGGGATAGGCTAAATTTTCCTGGTTGCTGCCTAAAATGATTTCGCCAGAGGCCAGGCGGATGGCAGTACCTACCCTAAATTTAGAATACGGAGAATAAGAGGTACGTAAAGCCTTTTCTGCGCATTCGCAAAGGATCTTATCGGCCAATGTCAGTTCAGAAATATCAGCATACTGTTCAAAAGTTATATTAAGATTTATAGCATTCATTTTAATTGATTTGGAACCGCCAATGTTAAATTTTTACAGCGGGCGAACAATTTAGGTTATTTTTTGTATTATTTAGTAAACCTGCCTTAAAATTAATTTTAATGGCATGCTTTAGGCATTTATCTAAATACCAAACACACTTAGCTTTGAATAAATACGTACGCAAAAGTCTTAAAATTTTATTGTGGGTAATTGCTTCCATCATCTTTCTGGTGATTGGTGTGGCCCTTTCGCTAAATATTCCAGCTGTTCAGAATTTTGTTAAAGGAAAAGCGATAAACTATCTTAAAAATAAAACCAAAACCGAAGTGAGTCTGGAGAGTATCAAAATTGCTTTACCAAAAGATGTGGTTTTAAACAAGTTTTACATCCAAGACCTTAAAGGCGATACCTTATTATATACGGAGAAACTTTCAGTTGATATCAGTTTATTCAAATTGTTGAAAAACACGGTCGAAATCAATAACATTGAACTTAAAAATGTACGCGCCAATGTAAAGCGCATCGCTCCGGATACCACCTTTAATTTTTCTTTCCTGGTTGATGCTTTTGCAAGCGATCAGAAAAAACCGGAGGAGCAGGTGAAAAAAGACAGCACTTCTACCCTAAAATTCTCTGTAGATAAGGTCTCTTTCGAAGATATCGGCATTAACTACCGGGATGATGTTGCCGGTAATGATGTAAAGTTGTATTTAGGCGCATTCAAAACCAAAATCAAAGATTTCGACCTGGCCAATCAGCATTATATCATTAAAGAATTAAGCCTTGTAAATACTTCGTTCCGTTATCTACAACAAAAACCACTTGTCAAATTGGTACAGCACATTACCAACAGCGTTGATAGCGCTGAAAAAACACAGGGTAAGCTGCCATTGATAGAAGTACAGAATTTCGTTTTCAATCATGTAAAGGTCAACTACGACGACCAGATTTCGACAACAAAAGCAGTTGCCGATGTAAACGACCTTGGCCTGGTAAACCTGAAAGTAGATTTAACCAATAGTAAATATGCTGTAGATGATGCGCATTTAAACAAATCGAATATTCTTTTCGCATTTAAGCCGGTCCCAAGCAACGATTTAAAGAAAGTTAAAGATACCGTTGTTCCTGAAAAATCATCATTGGGATTGATGATCAAAAACATTAGTTTAGCCGATAACGATGTACAGTTCGACAACCTGGGTGCAAAACCCGCTACTAAAGGCATGGACTTTAACCACCTAAAAATAAACCAGTTGAACTTAGGCGCAAGCGATGTAAGCTATAGTGCAGCAGGCATAAAAGCCAATGTTAAAAATGGATCTTTAAAGGAAAAAAGCGGCTTTATCCTGGACGAACTGCGAGGCGATGCAGTGTATAATGATAAACAGATCAAGCTGAGCAATTTCATCCTGAAAACGCCAAATACCAGCATAGAAAATGCTACCGAGTTAAATTTTACTTCAATGGAGGATTTGACCAAACACCCGGAACGCGTAAAATTGAATATAGCCCTAAAAAATACTACCATTGGGTTAAAGGATGCCGGATATTTTAGTAATGCTGTACCGGCAAATTATCGCAACGAAAAAATAAAAATCAATGCTGATGTTAACGGCTACCTGAACGACCTAAATATCCCTAAACTACAGATCAGCGGTTTAAAAAACACACAGATAGACATTAGTGGAAAAGCGAAAGGTTTACCTGATGTTAACAAAACCTTTCTCGATTTAAACATCAAAAAACTTCATGTTACCAAAGGTGATATCCTGGTGGCTGTACCAAAAAAATCGTTACCTCCTTCAATTGAACTGCCTAACGTAATTGATGCAAAAGGTAATTTTAAAGGTTCGATGACTGATTTTAATACCAACCTGAACATTAATACCGATATGGGCGGAGCTGTGGTATTTGCAAGCATGAATGGCCCTAAAGGGAAAGAGCGTTATAAAGCAGATGTGAGTTTAAATAATTTCAATGTAGGCAGGCTTTTAAAAATGCAGCCTAAACTGGGCCGCGTTTCCGTTAAGGCCAATGTGGTGGGAACAGGCCTTGATCCTAAAAAAATCAATGCGAAGTTTAATGCCAAAGTTTTAAATGCTTATTACAATAAATACACTTACCGAAATTTAACACTTGCGGGAGATTACAGCAATCAGCGTATCAACATCAAAAGCAACATGCCCGACAGTAATGCCAACTTTAATTTAGACGCGAAAGTAAACCTTGCAGGTAAATATCCTGCGGTAAAAGCTGATCTGAATCTAAAACAGGTAAATCTGCAGGCTTTAAACTTCAGTCCAACGGTGTTAAGTGCTACCGGAGTGGTTAAAGTAGATCTGGCTACTGCCGATGCCGATTATCTGAACGGATCGGTGGATGTTACTGGCTTACAACTGGTAAAAGATAAACAAAGAATTAATGTGGATACAATTTCGGTCCGGGCCAAATCTACCGCAACTGAAAACGAGCTGACACTGAAATCGGAAGTACTTTCAGCAAAAATCGACGGAAAATACCAACTGACCAAAGTAGGCAGCGCCATCATTAACGAAATCAATAAATATTATGCTTTTGGTACGGTTACAAAGGTGCCCGATCAACGTTTAAGATTTTTTGTCCAGGTGTATGATTCTAAGTTATTAAAGAACTTTGTGCCTGAGTTAACAGTATTCAAACCGTCGCAGTTTTACGGACTGATTGATACTCAAAAAGACAGCCTGCAGATTAAAGGCAACTTTCCACAGGTTGTTTACGGCGATTTTAAAGTAGATACTACGGTGTTAAACATCAATAATGACAAAAATAAATTAGACTACAGTTTAACTGTTAAAAGCCTTCAAAGTCCATCTGTTGCGCTTTTCAATACCGAAGTGAGTGGCGATGCTGCAAATAACAATTTAGGTGTTAACATTTTCTTGCGAGACAGGCAGAAAAAGGACAAGTATGTAATTGGGGGTAATTTCCAATCGATCAATAAAGATTTTAAATTCTCTTTAGATCCGCAGAAACTTTTGCTCGATTATCAGAAATGGGTAGTTTCGCAGGATAATTATATCCAATTTGGCGCTTCGGGCATATTGGTTAACCAGTTTCAGATCAGCAATAATGGTCAGTCATTATCTATTAACAGCAACCCTACCCAACCCAATGCACCTTTAAATGTAACATTCAAAGATTTCCAATTGGAAACCTTAACTAAATTTGCTGAAACCGATACAACTTTGGTTGGTGGCCGTTTAAATGGTACTGCAAATGTTAAAGATTTGGCCGGTACACCAAAATTTGAAGCAAACCTCACCATCGATCAGTTGCGCTATCAAAAAGATCAGTTGGGAACCTTACGTTTAGCGGTAAACAACAATACCGAAAATGCCTTCGAGGTAAACGTTGCCTTAACCGGGGTACATGAACTAAGGGTAAACGGATTTTACTATACCGCGCCGAAAAGTGCTTTGGATCTTACCGTGAATATTGATAAGATCGAGATGAAAAATATTGAGAGCTTATCTGCAGGTCAGCTTAAAAATGGAACTGGCACGCTATCAGGGGAACTGAGTGTTAAAGGTGAATTAACTGCTCCAAAAATATTGGGCGATTTAACTTTCAATAATGCAGGGATCAGGGTGGCATACGTAAACTCCTATTTCCGCATGCCCAACGAGAAAATTTCCTTCACAAATGAAGGGATCAGTTTTAACAACTTTACGCTGATCGATTCCTTAAATCAGAAGGCGACCATCAATGGAAAAGTTTATACCAGCAATTTCAAAAATTACCGTTTTGGTTTAGACATCAAGATGAACAATTTCAGAGCAATCAACTCGACCGCAGCTGATAATGACATGATTTATGGAACGGTATTTTTAACCAGCGACATTAAAGTACGCGGCGATTTGAACCAGCCTGACGTAAACATGAACGTTAGGGTGAACAAAGGCACAAAATTCTTTTTTGCCCTGCCATCAAGCGATCCTTCTGTTATTGACCAGGAGGGAATTGTGCAGTTTATTGATGCCGACGCGCCACCATTTAATGGCCAGAAAGCTTTGAAAGTTGATACCGTTAGTAAAGCTGCCATGAAAGGGATTAACCTGGTTGCTGCCATTACCATTGATCCTGAGGCAGAACTGAATGTGGTGGTAGATCCGTCAAATGGCGACGCCCTGAATATCAAAGGCGAGGCAGACCTCAATGCAACAATGGACCCAAGTGGAAAAATCAGTTTAACAGGTCGTTACGAAGTTATAGATGGTTCGTACAATTTATCAGTTGGTCCGCTAGGCAAAAAAGCGTTCAAACTGGTAAAAGGAAGTACCATTGTATGGACGGGTGAACCTACTTCTGCCAATGTGAACTTAACGGCATTATACGAAGTAAATGCGGCCCCTATCGATCTGATCAATGAACCGGATAACATCCAGGCAAAAACCAAATTGCCTTTCCAGGTTTATTTGATGATGAAAGGAGAGCTATTGAAACCAATCATTTCTTTCAAACTTGATTTGCCGGAAAACGAGCGTGGTGCGTTAAATGGAACAGTATATACCAAACTGATCAACGTAAACCGCGATGAAAGCGAACTGAACAAACAGGTTTTTGCACTGCTGGCATTGAACAGGTTTATCGCCAACAATCCTTTCGAGAGTTTAGCCGGTGGCGGCGGTGGTGTTTCTACCCTGGCCAGATCAAGCGTGAGTAAATTATTAACAGAACAGTTAAATAACCTTGCTTCTGATTTAATTCAGGGTGTAGAACTGAACTTTGGCGTAAATTCATCAGAAGATTATTCTACCGGATCACTTCAACAGAAAACAGACCTGGAAGTTGGCTTATCAAAAAAACTATTAAATGATAGGCTTACGGTTACCGTAGGAAGTTCTTTTGCCCTGGAAGGACCGCAGGCACCGGGCGAAAAATCGACCGATATCGGCGGAAACGTAAACGTTGAATACGCTTTATCAGCCGATGGACGATACAGATTAAGGGCTTACCGACGCAACCAAAACGATGTAATTGTACAGGGGCAGATTATCGAAACCGGTTTGGGTTTCACCCTCGTAGTAGATTACAATAAATTCAGAGAGATTTTCCAGAAAAAACGCAACAGAAGAAACATTGAACAAAAACCTAAAAATGAGACAACTAATTAGACCAATTTTATTAGTACTGGCCTGCTTAGTTTGGGCTGCATGCAGCTCTACCAAATCGTTAAAGCCGGGACAACATTTATACACTGGTGCTGAAGTGAAGATTAATCCAGATTCTTCAGGTAAAATTGATGATGAGAAACAGGTAAAGCGCGATTTAGAAAGTAAGACAAGACCCCGCCCCAATAGTTCTATTTTAGGCATAAAGTTTAAACTTGGGATTTATAACCTCGCCGGAGAACCAAAAAAGCCTAAAGGTTTTAGAAACTGGTTACGGAGACAGGGAGAAGCCCCGGTCCTTCTTAACGAAGTTAAACTAAAATACAATAACGATGTGCTTACCAGCTATTTAATCAGCGAGGGTTATTTACAGGCATCGGTTACCGGAGATACGGTAGTAAAAGGTAAAAAAGGCAAAGCCGTTTATACTGCAGAAACGGGTAACCGATATAAAATCAACAAAGTTACTTTCCCTCCTGATACCGGGGTTTTAACCAAAATCATTAATCAAAACAAAAATAAAACCTTAATAAAGGCAGGCGACTATTACGATTTAGACAATTATAAAAACGAGCGTATCAGGATTGACAATGACCTTAAAGAGCAGGGTTATTTCTATTTTGGGCCCGATTATCTGATTATGCAGGTTGATAGCACGATTGGTAAAAACCTGGTAAACGTGAACATTAAGGTAAAAGATATTGCCCCTGATGCCGCATTGAAACCGTATACCATCAGGGATATTAATATTTATCCGAGTTATAGCCTACGTAGAGATACCATCTTAAGAAAGTTAAAGCCACTGGAATATCACGATTTCAGTATTTATGATGACCGGAATACTTTTAAGCCAAGGCTGTTCGACCGTCTGGTGTTTTTCCAAAAGGGTGAACCTTATAACCGTAAAGATCATAACCAATCGTTAAACAGAATGGTTAACATCGGGGCTTTCAGGGATGTCAGGGCAGAATTTTTACCGGTTGACAGCTTCAGAAATAATCAGTTGGACCTGAATATTTACCTTACCCCATTAAAGAAAAACTCATTGAGTTTTTCGGTTACGGGTACCAGTAAATCGAACAATTTTGTCGGTTCTGAAGTAAAGGTTACCCAAACTACCCGAAACCTGTTCAGAGGCGCAGAGCAATTGGATGTGAGTGTTAGTGGTGGTTTCGAAACGCAGGTTAGGGGTACTTCGCTGGGCCGGAACTCCTTATCATTTACAGCTGAGGGAAAACTAACCTTCCCAAGGTTTATTGTACCATTTTATAAGCCAAATAGCACAAACGCTTTTATACCGAAAACCATCGCTTCGCTTTCTTACCAGATGCTTAACCGTGGGTCTGAATATACCTTACATGCATTTAAAGGTGAATTTGGCTATAATTTTAAGGAGAATCAATATAAAGAGCATAACTTAAACCCCATCTCGATTAGTTATATTTCCACAGGCTTTCCTAATGATAAAAAAAGAGACAGTTTATTTGATGCAAACCCTCTATTAAGAAGTACGCTTGAAAACCAATTCATTATTGGTAGTAATTACAACTTTACCTACACCAACCAAATGGAAACCAACCGCCGTAATAATGTTTATTTCTTTGGTGGTTTAGAAACAGGCGGTAATGTTTGGGGCTTATTTACGCCAACTAATGAGAAGGGACAAAAAACTTTATTTAATACACCACTAACGCAATTCATCAGGACTGAAGCCGATTTTAGGGATTATTATAAAATTAACCGCAACCTGATCTGGGCAAACCGTTTAAACCTGGGTTATGGTTACGCCTATGGTAATAGCAGTTCATTACCATTTGTGAGGCAATTTTTCGCCGGGGGTAGCAACGATATCAGGGCCTTTCCGGCCCGTACTTTAGGGCCGGGTACTTACAAAGTTCCGGATAATGCGATTTTTGCTGATCAGGGTGGCGATATTAAATTGATGCTTAATTCTGAACTCCGGTTTAAACTGGTAAGTGTGCTTTACGGCGCATTGTTTGTGGATGCGGGAAATATCTGGCTCAGGAAAGAAGATCTGGGAGAACCCGGAAAACCGGAAACAGCAAGATTAGGATCAGGTTTTAAGCTAAAAAATACTCTTAATGAGTTAGCTGTAGGCACTGGCGCCGGTTTACGTGTAGATGCAACCATTTTTGTTGTTCGTTTAGATGTAGCCTTTCCTGTGCGAAAACCTTACCTGCCTGAAGGACAAAGGTGGGTATTTGATGATATTGCCTTCGGCAATAAAGATTGGCGCAGACAGAATTTAATTTTTAATATAGGCATAGGATATCCGTTTTAATTTTCAGATGAAAGTAATCACCAAGATCAAAAATTTCTTTATTGCACTTTATCATCTTTTTGTTGCTGCCGGAAAAGGCTTTGTAGAAGATCGGGTAACTAAATTGAGTGCCTCGCTCGCTTACTACACTATTTTTTCACTTACGCCACTAATTATTATCCTCCTCTCGGCAGCCACGTTGTTTTTTGGCGACGAAAGAAACCAAAAGACAAGGGTACAGTTTTATGGCCAGGTGACCGAAATGGTGGGCAGAGATGCAGCTACACAAATTCAGGGTTTTGTAGAACATGCCAATAAATCTGGTCAGTCTAGCATTGGTTTAATTATTGGTATAGGAACGTTGATTATCGGATCAACGGCTATTTTCATTGAAATACAAGATAGCATCAACATGATCTGGAAAGTAAAAGCTGTACCTAAAAAAGGCTGGCTTAAAATGCTTTCCAACCGGTTATTGTCTTTCTCTTTAATTGTATCCATGGGCTTTTTATTGCTGGTTTCGCTGGTGGTCAATAGTATTGTGGTAGGTTTAGGCTCCAAACTGGCCAGTCTGCTTTCTCAAAGCGAAATAGATGAAGTTATTCCGGTTGCAAATGACACCATGGCCCTGCTGATTTATATTTTAAACAACGTTATTACCCTTGCCGCAGTTACAGCCGTTTTTGCGGTTATTTTCAAAGTATTGCCGGATGTAATTATCCGTTGGAAATCGGCAATCATTGGTGCTTTATTTACGGCTATCCTGTTCAGTTTGGGTAAATACCTGATCGGTATCTATATTGAAAAAGGGAATCCGGGTTCTGCTTTTGGAGCAGCCAGCTCCATCATTGTGATCTTATTGTGGATTTATTATACCTCGATCATACTCTATTTTGGCGCTGAATTTACCCAGGCTTATGCAGAAAAATATGACAGGGGTATTTCTCCAAGTAAATATGCCGTATTTACGAAAATCACCATCGTAGAAAAAAAGGTAGATGTATTGCCCCCTCAGCACCCGGAAAATACGGTAAATGCACCAGAAGAGTAACGCATTCGTCATCCTGAGAGAATAATTTATTGCATAAAAATCAATAGCAATGGCAGATAATTTAGCAAATTGAAAGGCCAATAGTCATCGTCATTGCTGAGAAGGCTTTTTCAGCCGACGAAGCAATCTTACGACGATGGCTACTAGCGTGCGCATTAAGATTGCTTCGTTCCTCGCAATAACGATTTTTCTATTTAATTCTTTCAATGGTAGCGGAGTCGAACGATCTTTTCAACGCAGCGAATTAAACAAAAAAGTCAAGTTTTAAAAACCTGAATTTCTTTTTCTAAGCTACTTCTTCAGTAATCACTTTAGGTTCTTCATTTACCTCATCCTTTTCGATCCTGAGGTTGCGGATAATATGCTGCTGCCTGTCGGGTGTATTTTTCCCCATATAATATTCAAGCAGGCTTTTAATCGTCTGGTCCTTTAAAATAACAGGATCCAATCTGATGTCTTTACCGATAAACAAACCGAATTCATCCGGAGAAATTTCACCCAATCCTTTAAATCGGGTTATTTCAGGTTTATTGCCCAGTTTTTCGATAGCATTTTTACGTTCTTCGTCGCTATAGCAATAAATGGTTTCCTTTTTATTCCGAACCCTGAAAAGCGGCGTTTGCAAAATGTAAACATGCCCTGCTTTTACCAGGTCAGGAAAAAACTGCAGAAAGAAAGTCATCATCAGCAAACGGATGTGCATACCGTCAACATCAGCATCTGTAGCAATCACGATATTGTTATAATGAAGCCCATCTAAACCATCTTCAATGTTTAAAGCATGTTGCAGCAGGTTAAATTCTTCATTTTCGTACACTACCTTTTTGGTCAGTTCGTAACAGTTAAGTGGCTTTCCTTTCAAACTAAATACCGCCTGGGTATCTACATCACGCGATTTGGTAATGGAACCAGAGGCTGAATCCCCTTCGGTAATAAAAAGGGTAGTTTCATAACGCTTTTCGTGGGTGGTATTGAAATGTACTTTACAATCGCGTAATTTTTTATTGTGTAGGGATGCCTTTTTAGCCCTATCGTTAGCCAGTTTTTTAATCCCCGCAATATCCTTACGCTCCCGCTCCGATTGCATAATCCTTTTTAGCAAAGCATCGGCAACATCCGGATTCTTGTGCAGGTAATCATCCAGTTCTTTTTTAACAAAATCGTTAATGAAAGTAGCTACAGATGGTCCTTCAGGTCCCATGTTCTGCGAACCTAATTTAGTTTTGGTCTGCGATTCGAATACAGGTTCCTGCACGCGGATAGAAATGGCCGCAATAATGGATGAACGCACATCAGCTGCATCAAACTCTTTTTTGAAAAACTCCCGAACCGTTTTCACTACTGCTGCCCTGAAAGCTGCCTGGTGCGTTCCACCCTGTGTGGTATGCTGCCCGTTAACAAACGAGTGGTAATCTTCGCCATATTGCTGACCGTGTGTCATCGCAATTTCGATATCGGGACCAACCATGTGAATAATCGGGTACCTGATTTCCTCGGGCTTATTAAATTTGGAAAGCAGGTCGTATAGGCCTCTTTCTGAAAAATATTTCTGGTTATTGAAATTGATTGTTAAACCCGTATTTAAAAAAACATAGTTCCAAACCATGCTTTCCACAAAATCAGGGATGTAATGATAATTTCTGAAAATACTTTCGTCAGGATAAAAAGTAATGGCGGTACCATTACGTTGTGTAGTGTCGATTACCGGATTTTCATTTACGATTTCACCTTTAGAAAATTCTACTTTTTTGGTTTTTCCATCGCGGTACGATTGAACGGTAAAACTGGTCGATAATGCATTTACTGCTTTTGTACCCACGCCATTTAAACCCACCGATTTTTGGAAAGCATTACTGTCGTACTTACCACCCGTATTGATTTTGCTTACACAATCAATTACTTTCCCTAATGGAATGCCCCTGCCATAATCGCGAACGTTAACTTTTTGCTCGGATAGTGTAATTTCGATGGTTTTTCCGGTTCCCATCACAAACTCATCAATAGAGTTGTCTACAATTTCCTTTAACAAAACATAAATACCATCATCTTGTGCAGAGCCATCGCCAAGTTTACCGATATACATACCCGGACGTAACCTGATGTGCTCTTTCCAATCCAATGAGCGGATACTGTCGTCGTTATAAATTACTTCTGCCATAATGTGTTTATCTGTTCTTCAATGAAAAACCCTGCATTTTTTGATCTGCAAAGTGATGAAGAATTTGTAGAAACAATCCTGATGATTGAAATAAAAAACATTTTCAAATAAGTTCCTCAGAATTATTATACAATAATAGTTTTATTCTGTGAGGCAAACAAAAGAAAATTTCAACATAAAGATGGATGATGGAATATGTAAAATGGATAATGGCCTGGTTGTTAATTTATCCATTGGCTATCAACCATGCACCAATGAACTAATGACCAATGAACTGGTGACTAATGAACTAGTGACTAATGACCAATGAACCAAAAGACCATGACCCATAAGTTTCACCTCCATCCTCCCTTTTCCATCTCACATCTTATCTTACATCTCACATCACCCATCTCACATCTTTACATAATTTCCCTATCTTCATCCAATTATTCAAAAACCCTTTTTAATGCAACAAAAGAAACAGCTTTCGCTCTTTGATTTATCCATGATTGTGGTGAGTTTAGTGATTGGAATGGGTGTTTTCCGTACTCCCGTAAATGTGGCAGCTAAGGCCCAGGTTCCCGAATTGTTTTATCTGGCCTGGTTTATCGGCGGTTTTGTAGCTTTTTGCGGTGCATTAACTTATGCCGAAATCGGATCGCGTTTTCCGGTAACTGGTGGCTATTACAAAATCTTCTCGGTGGCTTACCATCCTTCCATTGCCTTTGCCATTAATTGTATTGTGATTATTTCAAGCGCGGCATCGGTAGCGGCTATATCTATTATCGGAGCAGAATACCTGAGCAAGATTATATTACCACCTGCCATACAAACCGAAACATCAAGGGTGGCGATAGCCATTACCACCATTTTGGTGTTCTATTTTATTAACCTGTTGGGTTTAAAAGCGAGTGCCAAAACGCAAAATATATTAACGGTAATTAAAATCGGGATGATTTTAACGCTCATATGTGCGGTATTTTTTGGTAGCCAAACACAAACCATTATACCGGTTTTTAAAACCGCAACAGGGGCTTTACCAACCTGGTCTGATTATGGAAAGGCATTAGGCCTTTGTTTAATTGCCGTTTCTTTCTCTTATGCAGGTTATGCGCAAACCATCAACTTTGGTGGTGAAGTTAAAGAGGCCAAAAAAGTAATCCCGCGCTCTATTATTATAGGCTTAAGCATTATTGTGACCCTTTACGTGGCCATTAACTATGCATATGTGAAAGTAATCGGTTTCGAAGAATTAAAATCGGCCGAAAGTATAGCGGCAATATTGGCTTCAAAAATATTTGGTCCTGCCGGATTTAACGCACTTTCGGTAATTATTTTTTTCTCGGTAATGGGTTATGTGAATGTGAATCTGCTGAGCAACCCAAGGGCCATGTTTGCGATGGGCGAAGAAGGGGCTCTGCCAAAAATTTTTAGCAGGATGAACAAAAAAACAGAAGTAATTACCGTTAGTTTAACCGTTTTCACTTTGATTTCGGTGGTGATTATTTTCTATGCGAAAACCTTCGATAAAATTTTAAACTATACCATTTTCTTAGAAAGTATTAGTATGGCGAGTTCTGCAGCAACCATTTTCATTCTCCGCAAAAGAACCGCACATCTTGATAAAAAAAGCATTTATACTGTGCCATTATATCCTATATTGCCTATTATATTTATTGCAGCTTATACTTTTGTTGCTTTCAGCATTTACGCTGATGACAAAGACGCAGCACTTAATGGTTTATATATTTTTGCCGGCTTTCTGGTCATCTATTTTGTAAGCAGGTGGTTCAACAAGAAATAATTCATCCCAGGTTTAAATCTCACAGGTTTCAAAAACCTGCGAGTTTTAGAAAACACTTTTTAAAAAATTAATGAACAAAACACTCTCCTTAAAACAAGAAATTGCTTATGCCGCCGGTATGATTGGCTGGAGTACGATGACCAACATTATCATCGTTATGCTTCCCTATGTCTACCTGCCGCCGAGTAACGCTGGCTTAACACCTTTGGTACCACAGCTTGTTTTGTTGGGTGCATTTAATATCCTTTCTATCATTGCGGCCTCAGGCAGACTGGTAGATGCCATTTACGATCCTTTCATCGCTTCAAGAAGCGATGCGAGTACCAATAAAAACGGTCGCCGAATGCCTTTTATGAAATGGGCCATTGTGCCGGCTATGCTTTTCTGCGGATTGGTTTTTTACCCCATTCAAAAAACAGAAAGTTTGCATAATGCCTGGTGGCTCACCATCACACTTTGTTTATTTTTTATATCGGTTACCACCTATATTATCCCCTACAATGCTTTGCTGGCTGAAGTAACCCATACGCCGAAGCAAAAAGTTAAGTTATCCAGCTACCAGCAGGTGGGCTTTGTTATCGGCATTATTTTATCGGCCTGTACCAATAACTTTGCCGATCTGGTTGAAGCTAACTTTCATGTAAGCAGCCGCAGCGAAGCCATTCAGGCTGCAATATGGGGTTTGTGCATCTTATCCGGATTGGTGATGTTATTGCCCATTCTTTTCATTAATGAAAAAGAATTTTCGGTGGCAAAACCTACGCACGTTCCGTTATGGCCAGCTATAAAAAGTACTTTTAAAAACAGTAATTTTAAATACTACCTTATATCTGATTTTGCCTTCTACACGGCACTTAGCATTATATCAAGTGGTTTATTGTTCTTCTGTACGGTTTTATTGGGGCTGCCGGAATCAGAAGGAGGCAAATTTATGGGCGCCATGGTTATGGCATCTTTGCTATTTTATCCACTGGTAAACTTTGGTTCCGCTAAAATTGGCAAAAAGCCTTTCGTATTGCTTGCCTTTGGCGTGTTGTGTTTAATATTCGTCACTATTTTCTTTTTAGGTAAACTACCTTTCGGGCCATATACGCAGATTTACATCCTGGTATTATCAGCCTCTTTCCCACTGGCCGCGCTTGGCATTTTACCTACTGCGATTCTGGCCGATATTGCACAAAAAGACACGTTGAAAACTGGTGAAAACCACGAAGGCATGTTTTTCGCGGTGAAATATCTTTTTGTAAAACTTGGTCAAACCCTGGGTATTGCCATTTTTGCCATGCTCACCATTTATGGTAAAGATCCGGGCAATGATTATGGGTTAAGGTTAAATGGCGTGGTAGGTTTTGGGCTTTGTTTAATAGCGCTGCTGGTTTTCAGCAGATTTAAGGAAGATAAATAGTTTCTAGATATTAAAAGATACCATACTAATCTAAATATCATCAATAAACTACTTTTATGATAGCTATTTTTTATGGAAAGCAATTGCGGTGCCGTTTCGGTTACTGTAGTCCCGCCCTTTGCTTAATTCCGATAGTACAAAACGTGTGAATTAAATCCGTTCTGATCGGGATAACGCTATCGGTCGGGTTTATTTTACTTAGCGCAGTAGCCATATTACAGTTACCTAACCCCACCGAGCAAGATGCTTTTCAATCTGCAGAGAAAGGAAACCGAATGAAGAAATATTTTGTTAAAACAGATAGCTTCAGGCGTACCCATTTGCTTATTCAGTCCGCAATTAAAAAATATAGATTTAAAAAACATGTAAGAAAACATCAGCGGAGCAATGTTTTGATCATCGCTCCGCTAGTGGATTCCATTATCAATTCACCTAATATCCGGTATTTTGTTTTAACGTTCCCTTACTCCTGTCTATCTGATCCTGCGGTAAAGGGAAATATTCATCTCGGCTTTCTATACTAATTCCTTTCAGGTAGTTAAAATACCCGCCTTCAAAAGCAAAATAACTCTCAAGGGTTTGTTTTACTATACCCCACCTTACCAAATCAAAAAACCGGTGTCCTTCCATAGCTAACTCTAACCTACGTTCGAAACGTACGGCATTTCTGGCATAAGTATCATCGGGAAATGCCGGGTATTGACTCACTTTATATGCGGCTGCAGGCGTTCCATTTATGGTTTGCGGCGTTATTTTAGCGGCACGTGCCCTTACAGCATTTACCAGCGTTAAGGCCCTGCTTAAATCGCCTTTTTCCACTGCACATTCTGCAGCCATTAAATAAACATCGCCTAAACGAATCAGATTCACATTTAATCCGCTCACATTGGTAGCACCCGGTGCGGTTCCACTGGTTAGCTGGGCAATATCAATGGTATTTTTAACAGCGATAAAGGGGCCTCCGTTGCTGGAATCACGAATCCAGGTATCGCCTGCCATTAAACCCCAGTCACGGTAGGGAACGCCCCTTCTTCCTATGGTAGATTCAATTCTAGGATCTAAAGGTAGCGTTTTATCTACCACATAATTATCTTTAGCTGAACCAGTCAAGCCCAAATCAGATTGATATGGATTATTGCGATAGCTTCCATCCAGCAATGGCAGGCCTAAAGTACTTACTTTAAAAGAGTTGGCTAAATCAATGGAAGGTTGAAAGAAACCACAGCAGTTAATTGGTGCATTACCATAGGGAAAATTAAGCATATCGCCAACGTTTCCATTATCTCCGCTTGTACCATCTGTTCCAACCGAATGTTCAACAGCCATAATCGTTTCTGGTCCGTCCTCTTTGGTAATGTCGAAATTATCTGAATAAGGCATTGTGGTTAAATCTGCCTTGGCCAAAATTACCGCATTTAACAGATCGTATGCTTCAGTATATTTTTTCTGGTATAGATAAACTTTCCCCAGATAAGCCTGGGCGGCATATTTATCAATCCTTCCTTTTTGGTTTTTGGGTTTGGTTGTACTTAAATTAGCTACAGCATATTGAAGATCGGCTATAATATTAGGATAAATATCCTTATCGTTTGGAACAAAAGTACCATTGCTGGCTTCTGTAACATAAGGTACTGATTTAAATACCCGTACCAAAAAGAAATAATAATGTGCACGCAGTAACCTGGCTTCTCCCTGGATTTCTTTTGCACGGGCATCACTAAACTTACCTGAACCGCCTCCGGCTTGCAAACTCGCTAAAACCCTTAGTGTACTGTTACAACGCTGGATTCCTTCAAAACACCGGTCCCAGAGATTTGATAAGTTATCGTTTGTGCTGGTTGGCGAATGCTGTTCAATTGCGTTCATTGGTGGCTGATCACCTGTGCTACTTCCTTTATGTGCATTATCTGAGGCGACTTCGCCAAATAACCATTGACTCGGTGCAGCACCATAATTTCCCCAGGTGCCATTCACATTGCCATTTAACAGACCATAAGCACCTATTAAAAGCCCCTCAACTCCATCCTGGCTCATCAGCTGGTCTTCTGAGAGTTGACCTTGAGGCTGAACTGTTAAAAATTCCTTCTTGCATGAAAACGTAATACAAATTAATAAGGAAAGAAGAATATATTTTATATGTTTCATCTTGATATCTTTTAATTAAAATCCAACATTAATACCGATTAAAAATTGACGTGGTGACGGATAAACCCCTTGATCTACTCCCGGAGCAGTAAAAGTGTCTACAATCTGACTGATCTCCGGATCCAGGCCTGTATATTTTGTAATGGTAAATAAGTTACTTGTACTAACATATACCCTTAATTTACTGATACCCGAATTTTGACCAAAAACTTTTGCTGTTGGGATAGAATAGCCAATTTGTAAATTTTTCAATCTCAAAAAGCTTCCTTTCTGGATGTAATAGCTTGAAGATGCAAACTCCAGATCTGAAGCGCCTGCATAAGAAGACGGAATCAGACTTGAGGTATTGGTTGGACTCCATGCATTAAGTAATCTAACACTTTTTGCACCATCAAAGGAAGGAAAATCGGTAAAATAACGGGTAGCCTCAAAAATGTCATTTCCCTGCACACCATATAAGAAAGCAGAAATATCGAAGTTTTTGTAAGATGCATTTAGGTTTATCCCATAGGTGAAATCAGGATTTGGATTTCCAATTATGGTGCGATCTTTCGGATCAATTACTCCGTCACCATTAATATCCTGATAACGTAAGCCACCTACCCTTGCACCAGCATAAGAGGGATTATTTTGGATATCGGCTGTACTCTGATAAATTCCCGCTGTTTTATAGCCAAAAAATGAACCAAGAGGTGAACCTTCCTGTAGTACACTGGTTTGTAAACTCCTGTAATTACCATATACCTGGTTAAAAATGCCTGGTGCCAGCTTTACAATTTCATTGTTGTTTTTTGAAAAATTTAAACCAACGTCAAATTTAAAAGGGCTATCCGCATTTCTTCCATAATGATAAGCCACATTAAATTCAACTCCTTTATTGCTCATATCGCCAATGTTTACGAATGGCGAACTTCCTAAACCAACTACACTTGATGGTAACGGCACAGGATAAAGCATATCAGTTGTTTTTTTGTTATACCAATCAACAGATCCATCAATAGCTCCGCCCCATAGGGTAAAATCAAGACCAATATTTAAAGATTTTACTGCTTCCCATTTGATATCGGGGTTTTGATAAGCATTTTGGCGCACACCAGTGGTAAGGCCATTTCCACCGCCAACTGCATAGGCAGAATTGGCAATAGAACTTTCGTACCTGTTCATGTAGTTATATGGTGGTATCCGCTGGTTACCGGTTTCTCCGTATCCGCCCCGAAGTTTTAAATCCGTAATCCATTTAATATCCTTCATAAATTCCTCTTCAGATACTCGCCATCCGGCACTAACCGCTGGAAAATTACCATACTTATTGGCCTCTCCAAAGTTAGATGAACCATCCCGACGGATAGTGAAACTAGCCAGGTAGCGGTCTTTAAACGAATAATCGAGTTTACCAAATACGGAAAATAATGACCCTACTGCTCCGGTACTGGAGTTGTTAATGTTTGAAGAACCAGTAGTCAGGTAATAATAATCAGGATTCCCCAAAAGAAAGAAATCATTCCGGCCTCCATTCAGTTGTCTGGATCTCGACCTGATCGCCTCCGTGCCGATTAACGCACTTATTTTGTGCTCTTCATTAATTACTTTAGTATAATTTAAGGTATTTGTCCAGGTCCATTCCGTATTATATCCCTGATATTCATTCAAATTATTTGAATTATTACCTTCAGAAAATTCGAGGTTCGGATAACGCATAGATAAACCATTATAGTTTTCATAACGTATACCAAAATTAGTTTTTAATACCAAACCGGGAATGATATCGCCCTCGCCAAAAATATTACCAAAAAAGAAATTGTTTTTATTGATATTGTCTTTTGCCCTGTATAAAAAGGCAAGCGGGTTTTCTGCATTACCTAACTGGCTACCCCGACTACCGGCAAAGTTTCCGGCAATATCATAAACCGGGATAATGGTAGGGATCCGGTATGCCCAGCCTAGCGCACTTCCCTGATCCTGGTAACCACCTGGGGTATTCGGATTAACCCCGAATCCGTAACCTTCAGTATAACTATACTGGACATTCTCTCCAAAACGTACACGTTTATTAAACGCAGAAATCCCGGTATTGGATCTAAAACTATAACGTTTAAAATCAGTATACTTTATCGTGCCTTTTTGATTCAGGTATCCCGCACTAACAGCATAAGTTGCATTTTCGCCACCACCTGAAGCACTAAGCTGATAATTTTGAACAGGCGCAGCCTCCGTAATTTCCCTAAACCAATTGGTACCTTCTTTATTGGCCTTTGTAATCTGGTAAAATAAATTCGGATCACGACTGTAATTATATTTGGTAGGGTCTGCGTCTGCCGCCGTAACATCCTGACCAAGTTTTAAACCCGCCACCAAATATTCGGGCAATACCGGCGTAGCACCCGAACCATAGTTTTTACCCGCCGCAACAGGTTTGCCCGCATTGGTGTATCCATCAAATACATACTGTGCATATTGCTGAGGATTCATCATTTCAGGAAAGCTGCTCCGCCTTGGCACTTGCGTGCCATAGTAAGAATCAAGTGTAATTTTTGGCGCACCGGATATCCCTTTTTTTGTAGTGATAATTACGACACCATTATTGGCACGTGCCCCATAAATAGAAGCTGATGATGCATCTTTAAGCACCTGCATACTTTCGATATCATTCTGGTTAAGCCAGGATAACTTTCCTTCAAAAGGCACTCCGTCAATCACATAAAGCGGGTCGTTGTTATTAATGGTACTGTTACCCCTGATTCTGATTTGTGGTGTGGAGCCGGGCGCACCGTCATTTACAATCTGCACCCCGGTTGCTTTACCCTGAAGTGCCTCTACAGCACTTGCAGCAGGTTGGGCTTTTAGTAAATCCATGCTTACTACCGCAACGGCACCAGTTAAGTCTTTTTTTCTCTGAGCAGAGTAACCGGTAACCACTACTTCGGTTAAGTTGTTGTTTTCGGCCTGCAAAATAACCGTAATACTGGTTTGAGAGCCTACCGTTACTTCCTTACCTCCATATCCAATAAATGAAATCACCAATACATCAGTAGGCTTTGCATTTAAAGAAAATGTTCCGTTGGCATCTGTAGTTGTACCTCCGGTTCCATTCTTGATTTTGATAGTTGCGCCAACAACGGGTAATTTGTCATCACTCGCAATAACTTTACCAGTGATTTTTGTTTGGGCCATTGCACCAAGTGCAAATAACATCCCTAAACACAAGAGAAGAAACCCCCTCCTGATACAGAATAAATTTTGTTTCATAAGTTTATATTGATTAGTTAAATAATGCGTATTTATAATCCGATGCGACCTGGCTTAATAAACCCAGTAGCATCGGTCTACCTTAATCAGCTCACGATGAAGTATTTATAAAGTCCATCCGCCCGGCTGGGATAACTTCAAAAAAAGGCAGGTATGGAAGAAGAATGGATTTCTTCTGCGGGTAAGTAGTTTTTTTCTCATAGGTAGTTGGTTAGATAGGTTTTAACTTGTTTAATTTATAGTTTACATAATGGTATGTTCAAAGCCAGTAATCATTAGTGTAAAAAATACACTTAAATAATAATAAATATACATATAAAAATAATTATACTACAAATTAAAAATCCGAAAAATACTGTGTAAAAATTATTATATGTAATATTTAAAAACATAAATTGTATGATAATCAAGATTCAGATCAGATTTACCATAAAATATACTAATGGCACTTTTTTTCGTATCTTTGCCGCTGAAGCAGGAATAAGGGCTTGCCATTCTGAATGGCATATTCTCTCCGCAAGTTAGTCCTTCAACAATTTGATTGTTCTAGCTTCTTCGATAAATTATAAAAAACATACATGTTATTCAAAGAATTAAACCTCATTGAGCCAATTTTAAAGGCGCTTGAGACCGAAGGTTATTCACAACCAACACCCATACAGGAGCAATCCATCCCAACCATATTAAAAGGCAAAGATTTATTGGGTTGCGCGCAAACCGGTACCGGAAAAACGGCTGCTTTTGCCATTCCGATGCTGCAGTTACTGCACGAAAAACACATCAATACCAAGGCAACCAAAAATATAAAGGCATTGGTTTTAACACCAACCCGCGAACTGGCTATCCAGATTGAGGAAAGCTTTAAAGCCTATGGCAAAAATTTGAACCTTCGCCATTTGGTAATTTTTGGTGGCGTAAACCAGTTCTCGCAGGTAGAGGCATTGAAAAAAGGAGTTGATATTCTGGTGGCCACTCCTGGCCGTTTACTCGATTTAATGAACCAGGGCTTTATTAACCTGAATACGATTGAGCTGTTCGTTTTGGATGAAGCTGACAGAATGTTGGATATGGGCTTTATCCACGATGTGAAAAGAGTAGTGGCTAAATTGCCGGCCAAACGCCAGACCTTATTTTTCTCGGCAACCATGCCAGATGAAATTCAGAAATTGGCCAATACCATCTTATCCAGTCCGACGAAAGTAGAAGTGACTCCGATTTCTTCTACAGCCGAAACCATTGTGCAATCGGTTTATTTTGTAGACAAACCAGATAAGAAGAAATTATTAATCCATCTTCTTGAAGATAAAAATATCCAGACAGCCCTGGTTTTTACGCGTACCAAACATGGTGCAGACCGTATTGTTAAGGATTTAGGCCATGCCGGGATCAAAGCGGCGGCTATACACGGCAATAAATCGCAAAATGCCAGACAAAGGGCATTGACAGATTTTAAGGACAGAAAAATCCGCGTTTTGGTTGCCACCGATATTGCCGCCCGTGGTATTGATATTGATCAGCTGTCGCATGTGTTCAATTTTGAATTGCCAAACATTCCTGAATCTTATGTTCACCGGATTGGCCGTACGGGCCGCGCAGGCGCAAATGGTATTGCCATTTCGTTCTGTGATGCTGAAGAAAACGAATACCTCCTGGATATTCAGAAACTGATTAAAATTACGCTTCCGGTTGTTGATGATCACCCTTATCCGTTAAGCTGGGAAAATATGTTAGCCAAAAACCAGGTAAAACGGAAACCGCAAGCCCAATCTAAAGGCGGTGGTGGCGCTAAAAAAGGTGGCGATGGCAATATGAGCGGCAAACCCCGTAATGCGAGCAATAACAGGAGATTTGGCGGAAACAGAAGGAAGAGAGATTAGTGAGGCAGAGGGCTGGAAGGTAGAAAGCTTAAATTCATCTTTAACCATCAAATAACCAGCATTTATTTAATTCGTTTCGTCACCCTGAACCGAGCCTTAGCGAGCTCACCGAAGGTAATTTATTTCAGGGTCTTTATAGCAGGGAAGATGCTGAAATAAATTCAGCATGACGTATTGCAAGAATGATGAAACATTTAAACAAAAAACCCGGATTACGGAAGGTAACCCGGGTTTTTATATTTCCGACTTAAGGCAAGCGCAAGGAAAACCCTCCATCCTATTACCTTCCGCCTTCTACCTTTAAACCACTACATTAATAATCTTTCCTTTAACGAAAATAATTTTTTTGGTTGGCTTTCCATCTAAAAATTTTTGGAATTGCTCATCTGCCAATAAAATGCTTTCAACTTCTGGTTGTGCCAAGGTTAAGCTCAAATTCAGGTTCATTTTCATTTTACCGTTAATAGAAACCGGATAAGCAAACTCATCTTCTACTAAATACTCAGGCTTAAATGTTGGGAAGGCAGCATATGATAAAGTTCCCGCTTCGTTACCCAGTAATACCCAAAGTTCTTCGCAGATATGCGGCGCATATGGTGAAAGAATAATCACCATGTCTTGCAAAATCTGGCGGTTTTTACATTTCAGATCTGTTAATTCATTTACCGCAATCATAAAACTTGATACAGAAGTGTTGAACGAAAAACGCTCAATATCATCCTGTACCTTTTTAATGATTTTGTGCAATGATTTTAATTCTGCTTTGGTAGGCTCCGCATCAAATACGGTGAATTCCCATGCCTCGTTGTGGAATAATCTCCAAAACTTACGCAGGAATTTAAATACGCCTTCAATCCCATTGGTATTCCAGGGTTTGCTCTGCTCCAAAGGCCCCAAAAACATTTCGTACATACGCAACGTATCGGCACCATAACGCTCGATCAAATCATCGGGATTAACCACGTTGAATTTTGATTTCGACATTTTTTCTACCTCAACACCGCAGATGTATTTTCCACTTTCCAGAATAAAGTTGGCCTCTTCAAACTCTGGCCTCCATTTTTTCAATTTATTTATTTCCAAAACATCATTCTCAACAATATTGACGTCAACGTGTAAGGAAATAAAAGTATCAGGATGAATTGTGACAGAAGAAGTTCCAATGTTACCTAAAATATCATATATTGAGGTCTTGAAATTATTCAACATATTAACCTCTTCTTCATCCAAATTGACACTTCCATCACCATAAGTCGAAAATTCATCCCGATCAAAGGAAATAGATTTAAACTTTGGATACTTCTTAAAAATTCTTTGAATTTTATCAACTATTTCAAAAGATACAAAGGTTTTTCTTAAAATGGAATTGGGATCTATGTCGCCTGTGGACGCTGTACTATAATTTCCAAAGCGGTAAACAAAATTACTCCTACCCTGAATCATCCCCTGGTTAATCAGTTTTTTGAAAGGTTCTTCTTCTTTGGTGTAGCCCAAATCTTTCAAAAATTTATTCCAGAAACGGCTGTACAACAAGTGCCCTGTTGCATGTTCGGAACCACCGATGTATAAATCCACATCTTTCCAGTATCCAACTGCTTCTTTTGAGGCAAAACTGTTGTTATTATTGGCATCCATATAACGGTACCAGTACCAGCTGCTTCCGGCCCAGCCGGGCATGGTACTCATTTCGTAATGTCCACCATCAGCAGGCAACCAGTTTTCGGCCCTGGCCAAAGGCGGCTCGCCGCTTTCAGTCGGTAAATATTTATCAATTTCAGGAAGCAACAATGGCAATTCTTCTTCCTTAACCAAATAAGGCAATCCATCTTTGAAGTAAACCGGAATAGGCTCACCCCAGTAACGCTGGCGACCAAAAATCGCATCACGCTGACGGAAGTTTACTTTTGCCTTGCCTGCACCACGTTCTTCCAACCAGTTGTTCAAAAAGTCAACCGCCTCTTTGTATTCCATTCCGTTAATAAAACCAGAATTAATGTATCTTCCTTCTTTTGTTGGATCTGCCTGTACATCGATATCTTTCTGTGCATCTAAAATCTGTACAATCGGCAAATTGAAATGTTTAGCAAATAACCAGTCGCGTTGATCGCCGCTTGGTACCCCCATCACAGCACCAGTTCCATACCCTGCCAGCACGTAATCGGCAATCCACAACTGCACGCGTTCGCCACTTACCGGATTAATCACATAAGTACCCGTAAAAGCACCCGATACCGTTTTGGTATCGGCCATACGGTCTAATTCCGATTTCTTTTTGGTTACAGCGATATAATTTTCAATTTCTTCTTTTTGTTCTGGTGTAGTCAATTCGGCAACCCACTCATGTTCCGGAGCCAAAACCAGATACGAAACGCCAAAAATGGTATCTACACGGGTGGTAAAAACCTCAATATATTTTTCAGTTTTCGGTTCTGAATTTCCAGTTTCTTTAACTGACAACTGCGAATTGTCAACTGCAAACTTTACAGATGCACCAACACTTTTACCTATCCAGTTGCGTTGCATTTCTTTAATTGGCTCAGGCCAATCAATGGTATCCAAACCTTGCAAAAGGCGATCAGAATAGGCCGTAATACGCATACTCCACTGCATCATTTTCTTTTGCTCAACAGGAAAACCGCCACGTTCAGAAAAGCCGTCTTTAACCTCGTCATTTGCCAAAACTGTGCCTAAAGCAGGGCACCAGTTTACCGTACTCTCACGCAGATAGGTTAAACGGTATTTTAGCAATTCAATCTGTTTTTCTTCTTCAGTAAAGGTTGCCCAGTCACTCGGCAAAAATACCAGGGTGTCATCATCACATACGGCCTTTACGTCAGCCGTACCAGAAGCATTAAATTTTTCGATCAGTGTGCTAATGTCCTCGGCCCTGTCGTTTTCGATGTTATACCAGGAGTTAAACAACTGCATAAAAATCCATTGTGTCCATTTGTAATATGACGGCTCGCTAGTACGCACTTCCCTGCTCCAATCGAAAGAGAAACCTATCTGGTCTAACTGACGGCGGTAGGTAGCAATATTAGCCTCAGTAGTAATGGCTGGATGCTGCCCGGTTTGTATGGCATATTGCTCTGCAGGTAATCCGAATGAATCGTATCCCATTGGATGCAATACGTTAAAGCCTTTAAGGCGTTTGTATCTTGAAAAAATATCTGATGCAATGTAACCCAGCGGGTGACCAACGTGCAAGCCTGCTCCTGATGGATATGGGAACATATCTAACACATAATATTTTGGTTTCTCAGAATTGCTTTCGGCTTTAAATGTTTGATGATCTGCCCAAAATTTCTGCCACTTTTGTTCTATTTCTTTGAATTGGTAATCCATTGCAAGTTTTAAATTTTTAAAGGGGCGAAAATACGGAAATTAAGGGGCTTTAAAAAGTAGATTCAGGATAATATTTAGCCTGGATATATTCAGAACGAGAATAAGTTATGACCAAAATCCAGGCTTATTATGTATTGTAACTGTTAACATCTGACTGTTAAAGAAGCTAGATTCAAGTAAATGTATCAATATATATTTAGTATATTCGTATATTAAAATGACTGCTATGACACATCTTACGATTGAAAATAAAAAATACGTACTCATCCCAGAAGAAAGTTATCAAGAGTTACAAAAAAATGCTGCTTTAAAACATCATCCTGAAAAAACATTTTCTATCAATGAAGCGCGGGCTCATAGTAAAAAGTTAATCAGGAAATGGGCAACAGAAAAATAACGATTAAACAAACTGTCGCAGAAAGTATTGCAGAAGTTTCCTGGTATTTAGAATCTGAAGGTCTTCCCGCCGCTGCAGAAAAATTTGCTGACGATATCTATGATTTCATTGAAAAATTAGGAGACAGCAGAAGAAGGCATAGACCTTGCAATGAACCACAAAGGATTTTGATGGGTTTTAAATGTTTATCTTACAAGAAAAAATATACCATTGTTTTCATTGAATTGGACACAGAGATCGTTGTATGCGAATTTATTCCATCGAAAATGATTTATTGGTAGTTGCTCCGTGAGGTCTGATGTTACCTTCTGACTTACTATCGAACTGAATCCTGATCTGCTATTCCATGTCAGTTGGCAACAACCGACACCACAGAAGTTGGTACTCCCCCGTGAGGTCTGATGTTACCTTCTGACCTGCTATCGAACCGAATCCTGATCTGCTATTCAATGTCAGTTGGCAACAACTGACACCACAGTAAAGCAAAATAATCATCGTTTAGCGTTGGTTAGTAACAACCGACGCAACAAAAAAGCGCCATTGATTTTAAAACCAATGGCGCCGCAAATAATCGGGGATTAAGATCTTATCTTGATAAAGAATATACTTTGGTTACGTTAGTTTTATCAATTTTAGCAGTAAACTCTAATTTATTTGCTGTGATGCTGTTTATCTTACAATAATTCAGTCCGTCGTTAATATCCATGCTAAACTGATCGGAATAGATGATCACGTAAGTGCCGATGGTTCTGTTTCCTGATAAACTCAACTCTACCTGGTCATCATTGTTTGACTTAAAGTCGATATAGTCACTTGTGGTACCATAATTAACCGTTCCGTTCATCTTTTTTGGATCTTTCAAAGTTTCTTCAGCGGTGTATCCAGAAGTTACAATTTTATTTAATGTCCATTTGCCCATCATTTGGGCTTTTAAAGAAGTAGTGTCTTTTTTGCAGGAAATAAATGTAGAAGCGATAAAAAAGAATAGGCTAAAAATGGTAATTTGTCTGTTCATAGTTAAATTTAGTTTTACGATATCCATAATTAACGCCTTTTTGACAAATTTCGTACCGTCTTTAGAAAAAGAACCATTTTCGTTGAAGAATTAATCTTCAAACTAAAAGCAGATCGCGTACGTTAGTATTCATTTAACATTCATTAATTGGTGTTTATCAGGTATAATTTATATTTTCGCAGAAACAAAAATGAAATACATGGAAGAATTCGAAGTAAGTGATGCATCTAAGAAAACCAAAACCGTTTATATCTCTACTATCATCAGTATTGCCTTGGTTTTATTAATGCTTGGACTACTTGGTTTAGTACTTGTACACGCCAAAAACCTATCTAACTACGTCAAAGAAAACATTGTTTTAAACATTATTGTTGATGAAGGCGCAAAAGAAGCTGATGTTTTGGCTTTCCAGAAAGAGCTGAATGCCAACCCTGCGGTAAAGCAGACCCAATATGTAAATAAAGAGCTTGCAGCCAGAAACTTAACCCAGGATTTAGGCGAGGATTTTGTTAATTTCCTTGGATACAACCCACTGACCTCTACCTTCGATGTATATTTAAAAGCAGAATATGCAAACAATAAAAGTATCGAGGCCTTAAAAACCAGTATTTCTAAAAATCCTGTAGTGAAAGAAGTAGTTTACCAGAGTTCTTTAATTGATATGGTAAACAAAAATATCAACACCATCGGTTTAATTATTTTAGCCTTTGCAGCACTACTATTAATTATTTCTATAGCACTGATTAACAATACCATAAGATTAGCAATCTACTCGCAGCGGTTTTTAATTAAAAGTATGCAGCTGGTTGGTGCAACGAAAAATTTTATCCGACGTCCTTTCTTACTGTATGCGGCCTTACATGGCTTAATTGCGGCATTTATAGCTATTATTATTTTATTGGCTACTTTAATTTACGCCCGCAAAGAGGTGCCTGAAATTATTATTTTAAATAACTACCAGGAATTTGGCTTTGTATTTATAGGCCTTCTAATTGTGGGTATTTTTATAACAGGAATTAGTACATGGTTTGCAGTAAGCAGATATTTACGTTTAAAATCTTATCATCTTTATAGATAATGGCAGAAAAAAAAACAGGTCCGGTTGTAAAGGACGTTAAAAACGAATTGGTTTTCACCAAAAAAAATTATCAGTTGTTGTTAATCAGCATCGCAATCGTAGCCGTTGGTTTTATCCTCATGATGGGCAGCACTGGTGATATTTACGATTTCAGAAGAACTTTACTGGCGCCGATGGTGGTGTTGGCAGGTTTTGCTTTTGGTATTTATGCCATTTTAAAAAAATAAATGTTTTGTATTCGGTAAAGTGTTTTTTAACTTTATAATATGACAACAACAAATTTGCAAATTGAAATTAATTCACTTCCCCTAAACCTTAGGCAGGAAGTTGCAGATTTTGTTGAATTCTTAAAAACAAAACAAAAAAATAAGCCGAAATTAAAATCACGTGAATTTGGGTATGCGAAAGGTAAGATCAAATTATCAGATGATTTTGACGAGCCTTTAGAAATGTTTGCAGATTATATTTAATGGTATATTTATTAGATACACATACCTTTTTATGGTTTGTGGCAGGTGATGATCAATTACCTGTTTCAGTTAAAAAAAGGCTATCTGATATTAATACATCCTGCTTCATAAGCATTGCTTCTTTTTGGGAAATTGCCATTAAAAAACAGATTGGAAAGCTCGATTTAAAAATCGGCTTTGAAGCGCTTTTTAGATTTGCAGAAAGAAACCAGATTGAGATTATCCCCATTAATGAAACCCATCTCATAACATTACTAAACCTCGAATTTATTAACAATGATCCTTTTGATCGGATTATTGTATCTCAAGCCATTTCAGAGAATTTAGTATTGATTTCACGAGACAAAAAATTAAAAAAATATAAAATAAAATTACATTGGGAATAGCCCATTAACTAAACAATATGAATTCTTTTGAAGCTATTGTCCTTGCCATTGTTGAAGGATTAACCGAATTTTTACCTGTATCGAGCACAGGTCACATGATCATTACATCATCGCTTATGGGCATTGCCTCAGAACCATTTGTGAAACTTTTTACCATTGTAATCCAACTCGGCGCCATACTTTCGGTGGTTGTGCTATATTTTAAAAGATTCTTTAAATCGATAAACTTCTATATTAAATTGCTCGTGGCCTTTATTCCCGCAGCCGTATTTGGCTTGTTATTGAGCAAAAAAATCGACGAATTATTAGAAAGCCCGATGGCCGTTGGTATTTCATTGTTAATCGGAGGTGTTATTTTATTATTTGTAGATAAGTGGTTTAACAAACCAACCATTAATGAGGAAGAGGAAATCAGCTATTTAACGGCGCTGAAAATCGGATTCTTCCAATGTATTGCCATGTTACCAGGTGTATCACGGTCTGGAGCAACTATTGTGGGCGGCATGAGTCAGAAATTAAGCAGAAAAGTGGCGGCAGAATTCTCGTTTTTCCTGGCGGTACCCACGATGTTTGCTGCAACTGCAAAAAAACTATACGACTTTTATAAAGAAGGACACACCATTACGCATGACCAAACGAACCTGCTGATTATCGGAAATGTTGTTGCATTTATTGTAGCACTTTTAGCGATAAAAAGTTTTATCGGATACCTGAACAAACATGGTTTCAAAGTTTTTGGATGGTATAGAATTGCAGCAGGTTTAATCATTATCATCCTTTTGCTAAGCGGACATAATTTACAGATTATATAATTCATCTAAATATTTTAACCATAACTTGTCCCGATTTTGGGAGATAAAAAAAATGCATACGGATAATAATCATCTGTGTCTATCTGTATACATCTGTGGTTAAAAAAACTTAAGCAAACCACATTGAATCCGTATCTTTGTGCAAAAAAGATTTGTGAGTACTGAAAATCCTAAATTCAAAGATTTCAATTTTGCTGAAGGCGAATTGCTTTTAATTAACAAACCGTACAAATGGACCTCATTTGATGTGGTGGGCAAAATCCGTAATTCTTTAAAACCGCTAAAATTAAAGGTTGGCCATGCCGGCACTTTAGATCCGCTCGCTACAGGCCTTTTAATTATCTGTACAGGCAAGCTGACCAAACAGATCGATACTTTTCAGGCTGAAGAGAAGGAATATACAGGCACCATGATTTTAGGTGCTACTACCCCATCATTCGATATGGAAACCGAGGTTGACGAAACATTCGATATCAGTAACATTACCGAAGAAGAAATTTATGCAGCCTGCAAGCCATTTATTGGCGATATCGAACAATATCCTCCTGCGCACTCAGCAGTAAAGGTAAATGGCGAACGTTTATACGTAAAAGCCAGACTGGGCGAAGAAGTTGAGTTACGGAAACGTTTTGTAAGTGTACCGGAATTTGAAATTACCAGGATCGAACTCCCTGAAATCGATTTCAGGATTGTTTGCAGTAAAGGCACCTATATCCGTTCATTGATATCCGATTTCGGTAAAACTTTAAATAGCGGAGCTTATCTTTCCAAGCTAACCCGTACCCGAAGCGGAAACTTTATGCTAAAAGATGCGCTTGAGGTATTAGAACTTGTTAATTATATTCGTAGCAAGAAAGAAGAAGCTAAAACCGAAGCAATTGTATGAACCATATCAAAAACAGGAACACCAGGTTTATTAAAGAAATCCTTTTAATAATTGCAGGTGTAACCTCGGCATGTTTTGGCTTAAAAAGCTTTTTAATGCCCAGTCATTTTATTGATGGTGGTGTTACCGGTATTTCCCTGTTGGTTAGCACCTTAACAGGCTGGAATTTATCATACCTTATTGCCATCATCAACATTCCCTTTGTTATTTTAGGTTACAGGCAGATTGGTAAAGGCTTTGCACTGAAAACGGCTATCGCAATCGCTACGCTTTCACTCGCGCTAATTATTCTGCCTTTCCAACCCATTACGCACGATAAATTGCTGATTGCATTTTTCGGAGGCTTGTTTTTAGGCGGTGGGATTGGTTTAGCGATGCGTGGCGGCTGTGTAATTGATGGCACAGAAGTTTTAGCGCTTTATATCAGTAAAAACAGCATTTTAACCGTTGGAAATATTATCCTGATTTTAAATATCATCATTTTTGCCTTTGCTGCCTATTTCTTAAATATCGAAACGGCACTTTATGCCATTTTAACCTACTTATCAGCATCAAGTACGATCGATTTTATCGTAAATGGCTTGGAACAGTACACTGGGGTCACCGTTATATCAGACCATCAGGAGGCCATCAAGGATTTCATCATTAACGATATGAAACGTGGTGTTACCATCTATAAAGGCGAGGGCGGATATGGAGAAAAAAAAGATATCGATATTATTTTTACCGTTGTTACCAAACTGGAAATGAGCAAATTGCAGACCGCGATCAGGCAAATTGATTCGGACGCTTTTGTAATACAACAGCAAATTGCCGATTTAAAAGGCGGCGTAGTAAAACGCCATGCATTACATTAATCCTTATCCCATTGAAGATATACAATAACCTTTCGGAATTTAAAAAATTAGCTAACGCCATTGTAACCATCGGTACTTTTGATGGTGTACATTTCGGACATCAAAAAATCATAAAACAGCTGGTACAAAAGGCAAAGGCCGACAATGGAGAAAGCGTAATTTTAACATTTTTCCCGCATCCAAGAATGATTATCGATCCTGAAAACCAGGATCTGAAAATGATCAATACCATTAATGAAAAAGCAGAAATTTTAAACCGGTTAGGTGTAGACCATCTGATTATTACGCCTTTTACCCGCGATTTCTCCAACCAACTACCAGAAGATTACATTAAAAATATTTTGGTTGACAATATAGGCACCAAACACATTATTATTGGTTATGATCATCGTTTTGGTAAAGACCGCTCTGGCAATTTAAACGTTTTAAAAACTGCTGGTAAACATTTCGGCTTTACCGTTGAAGAAATTATGGAACAGGATATCCACGATGTGGCAGTAAGTTCAACGAAGATACGGCAGGCACTGCTGGCCGGTGATGTTGAGCTGGCTAACGATTACCTCGGCTACCCTTTCTCTATTTTCGGCAGGGTAATTAAAGGTGATAAAATAGGCAGAACAATTGGCTTCCCAACGGCCAATATCTTTGTAGAAGAAATTTATAAACTGATTCCAGGCGATGGCATTTATGCAGTTACGGTAGAGATGAGTTCGGAGTTTGAAGTTGAGCCTTCGGAGGCGGGTATACCCCAAGCTCCAGGCTCCGAACCCAAAACTACTTACCAGGGTATGGCTTATATCGGTCAACGGCCTACCATTAACGGCATGACCAGAAATATTGAGGTGAATATTTTTGATTTTAACCGGGAAATTTATGGACAGGATATTAAGATGAACTTCTTGAAATTCTTGCGCCACGATGTAAAATTTACCGGCTTAGAGGCTTTAACTGTTCAGTTGCAAAAAGATAAAGAAGCAACTTTGGCTTATTTTAATGGGTAGAATAATTTTATTTGTCTTAAGTAGTCGTCCTCTCGACTGGAACGTAGTGGAATGGAGAGATCTATTTAAATAGATTTCTCGACTTCGTTGCACTCCGCTCGAAAAGACGATAACCTGAAAGATGTTACTTTATAAAATTCAATTTTAGTAATCCAATTCAAAAGTCAGTTTACCAAATTTCCCTTCCAAAAAAGCCTTATTTTTGCTATATTAGCAGCAATGAGGCTTTTTTATATCGTTTTATTTCTATCTCTTTCCATACATTTTGCGGGTATCGCATCGCAAAAGAAAAGAGGTGAGGTACAATCAAAATATACGAAAACAAGCTCGGTTACAGACAAAAAAGTCATCAGGCAGCATTTAAATTTGAATCAGGATAACGAAAGCCTGCAAAAAGATTCTATTGGTATCTCTCCTTTAAAAATATCTTTTGGCGCTCTTGTTCCGGTCACTTTTTTGCTATTCCCTCTTCTTAAGAACAAAATCGTTAATACCAAAGTTATAATCAAAAGATTAAGGTATAATTATTGGTGTTTGTTTAAAATGCTCTATCCAAAACACGTTTTTTGGTAGGTAATTTTATCTTATTGAAAATTTAATACCTGTCCGGATATATACGATGTCCGAAGATAGATTATTTAACACCATTACTCATTTTTATAGATGCACTTACCTGATTTAATAGCTGATTTAGGCTTGATACTTGCTGCCGCAGGGATAACCACACTCATATTTAAAAAAATTAAGCAGCCCCTTGTTCTGGGCTATATATTGGCTGGCTTATTGGTTGGCTCACATTTAGATTTTTTTCCATCTGTTACCGATACGAAAAGCATTAACATTTGGGGCGAAATTGGAGTTATTTTCCTTTTATTTAGTTTAGGGCTGGAATTTAGCTTTAAAAAACTGGTTAAAGTAGGAGGTTCTGCTTCCATCACGGCCATTGTAAAAGTATTATTTATCATCCTGGCCGGCTACCTGGTCGGGAAAGCCATGGGCTGGAAAGATATGGACAGCCTGTTTTTGGGTGGAATCCTATCCATCTCATCAACCATGATTACCATTAAGGCTTTCGAAGAACTTGGTTTAAAGCATAAAAAGTTTGCCGGTCTGGTTTTCGGGATTTTAATCGTTGAAGATTTAGTAGCGATCCTCCTCCTGGTATTGTTCTCTACCCTTGCAGTTAGTCAGCAATCGGCAGGTACAGAAATGCTGTATTCTATTCTAAAACTGGCTTTCTTCTTAGTACTTTGGTTCTTAGGCGGAATATTCTTAATTCCATCATTTCTTAAAGCAACCAAAAAATTAATGAATGACGAAACCATGCTGGTGGTATCGTTGGCTTTGTGTTTGGTAATGGTTTTACTGGCTGATAAAGTTGGCTTCTCTCCTGCCCTTGGTGCATTTATTATGGGCTCTATTTTAGCTGAAACCACCCAGGCTGAAAGGATAGAGCATCTAACAAAATCGGTAAAAGACTTATTTGCAGCAGTCTTCTTTGTTTCAGTTGGTATGCTGATTGATCCTGCTATGCTGGTTAAATACGCTGTTCCTATTTTTGTAGCTACTGTGGTTATCATTTTCGGTAAAATCATTTTTACCATTTTAGGTGCATTATTGTCAGGACAGCCATTAAAAACTTCAGTACAATCGGGTATGAGTTTGGCACAAATTGGTGAGTTTTCGTTCATCATTGCCTCATTAGGATTAACACTAAAAGTAACAAGCGATTTTCTTTACCCGATCGCCGTAGCAGCAGCGGCAGTAACCACATTCACAACCCCCTATCTAATTAAGCTATCCGAACCTTTTTATCAGTATTTGAACCGTATTTTACCAAAAAAATGGCTTGATGGTATCGAAAGGTATAGCTCGAGTACCGAAGGGATTACCACTTTGAGCGATTGGAAGGTTTTATTGCGCTCGTACATCTTTAATACTATAATCCATTCCGTAATTATCATTGCGATAATCTTTTTGGCTTACCGTTATGTACAACCGTTTATTGCTAGCAACATTGCTAACAGTTTAACTTCCATTATCATCAGCGTGGTGGTATCTTTTATCTTGATGTCGCCATTTTTATGGGCCTTATCTATCCGAAGGATCCAACGTACCGCATACGCTCACCTTTGGTTGAACAAAAAATATACCCGCGGACCATTGATCGCGATCGAATTTTTCAGGGTTGCGCTCGGCATATTCTTCGTTGGATTTTTGATGTATCAGTTTTTTAATACCTGGATCGCGGCCTTGATTGCTTTGGCTTTAATTGTACTGGGAATGGTTATATTTTCCAGAAAACTTCAGTCATTTTACGATAAACTGGAAAGACGGTTTATATTGAACTTAAATGCGAGAGAAAATCAGAAACCAGATATTTTACCCTGGGACACCCACTTAACAGAGCTCAGGGTTTCTCCTGAATCGGAGGTAGTTGGTAAAACATTAACGGAATTAATGATCAGGGAAAAATACGGGGTAAATATTGCCTTGATAGAACGCGGGAGAAATAATATCCCAACACCGGGCAGAGATGAGCGGCTTTATCCACACGATAAATTGTTATTGATCGGCGCAGATGACCAACTTGCAGCTGTTAAGGCACTTTTAGAAGTTAATGCGCCAGAAACAACCGAAGAAAATAATTTTCCGGATAAAGAAATGACTCTGCAAAAGGTTGTTGTGCATACCGAATCGCCGGTTTATGGTTTGAGCATCAGGAATGCAGGGATCCGGGAAAAAGCGCAAGCTTTGATAGTGGGTATAGAAAGGGGCGCCGACCGCATCTTAAACCCCTCATCAGATTTTGTATTTGACAAAGGTGACGTTATTTGGATTGTAGGGAATAATAAGAAGATTAGGGAGGTTATATAGTTGTGATCGTCATTGCGAGAAGGCTTTTTCAGCCGACGAAGCAATCTTACAACGCTGGCCCATAATCAAAAGATTGCTTCGTGGTACCTCCTCGCAATGACGAGATAATTTTATATCTTCGTGTATAACCGATCCTATGAAAGTTGACCGAGAGAAAAGTGAGTTTCTTGATGACATGATTGAGCAATGGCAAAACGATGGCTTAATCGACCCTGAAACAGGAAATAAACTTCGTAAAAGTTATGAAGCCAAAAACTTCGATTGGTTACGCCTGGCACAATATGCTTTTTGGGTAGCCCTGGCGTGTGGTTTTATCGCATTGGGATCACTCCTTATTGACAATTCCATCCTTAACTATTTAAAGCGGGTTTATAATACGCCAAATATTGTGATTGCTATTGTTTCAGGCGGATTGGCAGCATGGCTTTACATTTTAGGTTTCAAGCGGAAAAAGAAACTCGCGCACCTAAAATTTAGCAATGAAGCCATTATATTTTCTGCTATTCTGCTTACGGCAAATGCCATCGCGTATTTTGGGAAGGCAGTTGATAATGGTTCAGGCAATTTCTCTATCCTGATATTGATATCTGTTTTTATTTATGGGGCTTTAGGTTATGTCTTCAACTCGCGTTTGATCTGGATTTTTGCCTTAATCTCCCTGGGTGCCTGGTTTGGTACTGAAACCGGCTATTTAAGCCGTTGGAATTATTATTTTCTCGGTATGAATTATCCTTTGCGTTTTGTGATTTTTGGCGCTTCGTTAACCGCGGCATCCTTCATGATGAGGGCTTTCCCGAAAACACAAAATTTCTTTCAGGTTACCTATATCGCGGGTATGGTTTATTTGTTTGTATCGCTTTGGGCATTATCGGTATTTGGCAACTTTGCCAACCTCGAAGAATGGTATCAGGTAAGGCAGTTGAGCTTATTTTACTGGGCTTTAATTTCTGCCGCCATTTGTGTAGCCAGTACACTCTTTGGCTTAAAGTATCATGATGATATTGCCCGAGAATTTGGCATTACTTTTCTCTTTATCAATCTCTACACGCGATATTTCGAATACTTTTGGGATAGCTGGCACAAAGCTTTGTTTTTTTCGGTACTGGCTGCATCATTTTGGTTAATTGGCAGAAAAGCAGAGAAAATCTGGAATGTGGGGTTTTTGAAGTAATCTTAAAAACTAATCATTTGATAAAATGCTAATTTCATAAGATTGAATATATTCTATTGATGTAAAATGCAAGTTGAAAAGCAAAATTTATATACTAAAATAATTGAACTGCTTAGCCGAGCGAGGCAAAACGTTGCTCAAACCATTAATAATGCAATGGCTATGACCTACTTCGAAATCGGCAAGATGATTGTTGAAGAGGAACAGGATGGCAAAGAAAAAGCTGAATATGGCAAACAAATTTTGAGTGAGCTTTCAGAAAGGCTAGTTTCAGAGTTTGGCAAAGGTTTTTCTGAAACAAATTTAAAACAAATGAGGTATTTTTACCTTACCTATTCAATTCGTCAGACAGTGTCTGACGAATTCGAAAATAATGAAATTCTAGAAACATCTCCTAAAACTTCAGATTCAATTCAGCAGACAATGCCTGCGCAATTCAAACTTACATGGTCTCACTATCTTAAGTTAATGAGAATAACCGATGTAAACGAACGTAATTTTTATGAAATAGAAGCAATAAAAAATAACTGGAGTTTACGCGAGCTGCAGCGTCAATATGATTCAGCATTATATACGCGCCTGGCGTTAAGTAAAAATAAAGAAGAAGTATTATCTCTTGGTCAAAAAGGACAGATTATTGAAAAAAGCAAGGACTTAATAAAAGACCCTTATGTACTAGAATTTTTAGGCTTACCTGAACAAAATTTTTATTCAGAAAGTGAGTTAGAGCAAAAATTAATTGATAAACTGGAACATTTTTTATTGGAATTAGGCAATGGTTTCACCTTTGTAGCACGTCAAAAAAGAATAACTTTTGAAGAAAGACATTTCAAAATAGATTTGGTTTTCTACAACCGTATTTTAAAGTGTTTTGTACTTATTGATTTAAAAATAGGAGAACTCAAACATCAGGATATTGGTCAGATGCAGATGTATGTGAACTATTTCGATAGAGAAGTAAAACTTGAAGATGAAAACAAAACCATCGGTATTATTCTTTGTCAGGATAAAAGTGAATCTGTAGTAAGATATACACTTCCGGAAAACAATGAACAAATTTTCGCAAGTAAGTATTTAACTGTTTTACCGAGCGAAAAGGATTTCATTAAAGTCATTGAGAATTAAATGAAAATATACCAACAAGCCTTATCACTGAGAGAAAGAAGAAGGGGTTTCCATATTATTACAGATGAGATTGAGGATGCCCTACCCCAAATTAATGAGATTAATATTGGTATTTGTCAGGTTTTTATACAACATACCTCGGCTTCCCTTACCATTAATGAAAATGCCGATCCAACCGTACGTGTAGATTTTGAGATGTTCTTTAATAAAACGGTAAAGGAAAACGATCCGGATTATGAGCACGACTATGAAGGATCGGACGATATGCCAGCACACTTAAAATCGGCACTTTTAGGAAGTTCTGTAAGTATCCCTATCCGAAATGGCAGGTTAGCGCTCGGTACCTGGCAAGGCATTTACCTTTGCGAACATCGAAATCATGGCGGACAAAGAAAATTAATGATTACTGCCTGGGGAGAATAACTATGCCTTTTTCACTTCTTCTTTAATTTCAGGATGATTATCCTGAATGGATTTACCATCGGTTTCTATTTCAATTTCTTTTGTAGTTACCGCATAATGTGAAGGATAAATTTCTGAACCGAAAGCAACGGCATAAGCCTTGGTAAACTCGGCGCCAAAATACAAAATGATGGAAGAATAGTAAGTCCACAAAAGCACAACCACTAATGAGCCCGTTGCACCGTAGGTACTGCCTACATTGCTTTGCCCAATATAAATAGAGATGGCAAACTTGCCGATCATAAATAAAACCGCAGTAACTATTGCACCGGCAATTACATCACGCCATTTAATAATTGCATCAGGTAATACCTTAAATATCACACCAAATATCAAAGAAATAACAGCAAGCGTTACAATTTGATTAATAATATAAAACACAATAACGGATACCTCGGCAAATCTGGCCTGTAGGCGACTGCTAAAAGCATCTAATACAGAAGTAACGGCAAGCGAAACCAATAACACGAAACCAAGGCTTATAATGACTGAAAAAGATAGAAAACGATTCTGCAACATCTTCACCCAACCTCTTTTAGGCTTAGGTTTTAATCCCCAAATGGTATTGATGGAATCCTGGATATCGCCAAAAACGGTTGTTGCCCCAATTAACAGGGTAACGATACCGATAATTAAAGCAATGGTACTTTTTCCGTCCAAATAAGCATTTTTAATTAACTGTTGTAAGGAAATGGCCGATTCCCTACCTAAGAATCCTTCAAGCTGGGCATAAACCTGTCCTTCAGCTATTTCCCTACCTAAAAATATGCCGCATAGAGAAATAATTACCACAAGCAAAGGAGCCATAGAAAATACCGTATAATAGGCTAGTGAGCCACTAAGTTTCGTTACCTTATGATTGGTAAATCCTGTAAACGATGCTTTTAAAATGCCCCATATTCCTTTTAAAGTGATTTTCCGCTTTTCCATAAATAAACTATTTTTAGATGAGATGCTCTAAATTTAAACCGCTTGTTTTTTGAATTGTTTGTGAATTCTTAATAAAGAAAGAATATTAAGAAAATCGAGCGCACAAAAAAAGCTCCTGATTTGCGTCGGAGCTTGTTCCTTATCGATAGGTGATTTTAGGTTATTTAGCCTTAATCCATGATGCAAGATCGTTCACCAAAGTTTCAGATACACTTACAGCTGCCTGGTACTGAGACATCGTTCCTTTTTCTGTTTGAGAACTCAACAGGTGATTCAAATCCGGGTAGAATTTAAGAACCACATTTTTCTTTTTACCCAAAGCGTCATTCCATAAATCGAAATCTACTTTACCTACCTGAAAATCATTACCACCCTGCAGGATGTATATTTTAGGCTTAGAAAGGCTTTTAGCTACAGCAACCTGGTTATAACTATTTAAATCTGCCCAGTATTTCGCCGGCAGGCCTAAAATGACAGAATCAGGTTTTATGGTAGTTCCCAATTGCGAAATTCTGCTTTTATCAATTTCCACAGCGGCATCTGCCAATTGTTTTTTAAATGCAGCCGTCGTATCATTAGCCAGATCGAACATATACTTATTCTGATCAACAATAATATCGGTTAATTTTCTTGCCGGTGCCGCTGCCAAAACAATTCCTGCTAAATCAGGTATAGTGCTTGCTATTTTAGGGGCCAACATTCCGCCTAAACTATGACCAAATACGTAAACAGCTTTTGGATTAGCCCCTACAACGGTTTTTGCAAGTATTATCGCGGCAGCTGCATCATCCAGTACCTCTTCTTTTACAGTAAATTCCTTACCAAACTCATTAGGATAAATTAAAGTTCTTTTTACATAGCGAACGGAAGCAATTCCTTTAGAAGCTAAGCCGCCAGCCAGATCTTTGAAAGGTTTATTCGCGCCAACGGTTTCATCCATATCTGCAGGTCCGGAGCCATGCACAAAAACCACAACAGGGAAATTTTTGATATTTTTTGGCGTGGTAATAATGGCCGCCAATTGCTTTCCAGCCGGGCCGATATAAACCGACTTCTCCTGGTATAAACTGGTATCTACATAGGCTGGTTTTAAATAAGAGGATGTTCTCCTGGAAGGTGCCAGGAAGATTCCGACAATTTTCTGTTGTTTATTAAAACCTAAAATAAAGTTCTGATCACCGTTAGCGAATTTACCCTCAACCGTAACAGCGAAAAAATCGCCCTGGGCTTTACTTTGAATGGCATCTAACGATTCTGCATTTCCATATTTTGTTCCAATATCACCCCAAAGTTTCTTTAAATTTTCTTCTGTTAATTTCGTTTTTAAGGTATCGTCAAAAAAAGCATGTGCATCTTTAAATTTTTCTTCCTGCAATAGCTTAAAAAAGTCGTTTGCGCCATTGAAAAGCTGGATTACATTCTGAGAAAATGCGGAGGTTGTTATTAATAAAGCGACTACAAATAAAAGGCCTTTTTTCATCCGTATAGTTTGTTTAAATGGTATGAGATGTCATGCTTTATCCCTTTCAGATCTAAAGACATGAAGATTAAGTATAGTGTTTGGTTATTTACAATACCCAAAGTTAACAATATTTGGTTCTGAAAATAGGTTTACTCAACCAGTGCTTTAGTTTTAACTAATTTTAACATTTGAGGTTAACACACCCCCATTTCCCCTGTTCCTTCTACAGTCTATTAAAAAAAAAGCAAAAAAAATAAAGCTGAACACAATATATTCCATTTACAGCGTTTATGTATGTGAGAGCGTTAATTTAGATGACGGGGATACTGCCTGAGGGTGGAATCCCCGTTTCTTTTTTGGTAAAAATGTAAAGGGCATGTAACAGAACCGCATAGCGCAAAGCCCGAAGCTCCTCGCCCTTTGCTACCAAGCATAAAAAAGGGCCGTTGTTAGAAAAACGGCCCTTTTAATATATATGATGGAGTTAAGAATTTTAGCTTTCTTTATCAGTAAAATCAACTGGTTTCTTCTCAAAATATTGATCAAAGTTCTGAACTTTTTTAGGTTTTAAGATTATATAAAAGCCTAAACCAATCAATACCATTGGAATGCTAATCCTAAACAGATCAAAATCAAAAATGTTTATCGCTTTAAAGGTAAATAAGCCTCCAATAATGGTTAATGCCAACCACCCGTTTCCCTGGAAGCCTTTACGATACCCCATCCACAAACCAATACCCAACATAATGGTGTGCCATCTCAAAATCCAATGTGGAATATCTATTCCCGAGTTTCTTAATAAGAACACCGAACCGATGGTGATGATTAAAATACCTAAACCAACCTGTTTATCTGCGTGATTTTTTTTGATTAAATTTTCCATGACCGTTTTGTTTTATGATTCAAATGTATCACAAATACCAATGCTGGAGAATGGCTTTTCCCTTAGTTATGATATTTTGTCGGTGAGTGAAATAAAACTGTCGGTAAAATTTTTGAAGAATTTCACATAACTGAAATTTATCGGTGAAGTTATCCGTTTTTTCACGGAAACAGGGAGAACAAGGAATTAAGACCAATTCTCATTACTTCTAATTCCGAAAATTGATTGATTATTCCGCTTACAAATAGTTCAAGGAGAAGTACAAGCGAACTAACGACTATTGAACAAATGAACCACAATCATTCAAAAATGATAATATCCGTTCCGTCACTCATCATTACTTTTGAGGTGAGGTTAATAAATAAGCCATGAGCCAGTAATCCGTTGATCTGATTTAAGTCAGAAGCTAATTTCGCGGGATTATCAATCAGGCCAAAATCGGCGTCAATAATCAGGTTTCCATTATCGGTAATAAATGTTTGGTTTTCTATTGTTCGTAATATACCGTTTCCACCAAGATTGTTAATTTGATCGAATACATACTGATAAGCCAACGGAATGACCTCAATAGGGACAGTAAAAGCACCCAGTTTTTTAACCTTTTTCGAAGCATCGGCAATGATAATGGCGTTTTTACTCAATGAAGCGATTATCTTTTCTCTAAACAGCGCACCGCCACCGCCTTTAATCAGATCGAGTGATGCTGTAAATTCATCGGCCCCATCAATACTGATATCAATCTGGCTCAAGTGCCCAAGATCCAGAATTTCAATACCAAGCGATTTTGCAAGTTCTTCTGTCCGGATGGAACTTGCGGCTGCTTTTATTTGAAGTCCTTCTTTTACACGTTTACCCAATTCAATAATGGCAAAAGTTGTGGTCGACCCCGTACCCAGACCAACTACATCGCCATCTTTAACCAATTTTACCGCGGCCTTGGCAGCGGCCAGTTTTTCTGCATCCTGTTGATTTTTATCTGTAGTAGCCATAAAGTAAAAATAGGTTTAAATGATAAACATCCAAAAATGAAAAAAATTTTACAGCTGATACAATAATTCCTTTTTGTAGCGTTTGTATATATGAGAGCGTTAATTTAGATGATGGGGATTCTGCAATAGTGGAATCCCCATTTCTTTTTACGCGTGATAACCACGAGGTCACCTTCAAAATAACGAAGGATCTTTCATTGCAAAGTCCTCCTGAAGAATAATTTATGGTATAAAATCAATATGAGTGACAGATTTAACAAGAAATTTGAATGGCCTGAAGTATCGTCATTTCGACCGCAGTAGAGAAATCTTTTAAACTCGGCTTTAATAATTCGGTTAAAAAGATCTCTCCATTTCGCTATGCTACAGTCGAGATGACGATTTTTTCTGTGATTTTGTCAATGGTAGCATAGCAAAGGATCTTTTATTGCAAATTCCTCCTGAAAAATAATTTATGGTATAAAAATCAATATGAGTGACAGATTTAACAAGAAATTTGAATGGCCTGAAGTATCGTCATTTCGACCGCAGTAGAGAAATCTTTTAAACTATGTTTTAATAATTCGGTTAAAAAGATCTCTCCATTTCGCTGTGCGACAGTCGAGACGATTTTTTTTTCTGTGATTTTGTCAATGATAGCATAGCAAAGAATCCTTCATTGCAAAGTCCTCCTGAAAAATAATTTATGGTATAAAAATCAATATGAGTGACAGATCTAACAAGAAATTTGAATGACTGAAGTATCGTCATTTCGATCGCAGTGGAGAAATCTTTTAAACTAGGTTTTAATAATTCGGTTAAAAAGATCTCTCCATTTCGCTATGCTACAGTCGAGATGACGATTTTTTCTGTGATTTTGCCAATGGTAGCATAGCAAAGGATCCTTCATTGCAAAGTCCTCCTGAAGAATATTTATGCTATAAAAATCAATATGAGTGACAGATTTAACAAGAAATTTGAATGACCTGAAGTATCGTCATTTCAACCGCAGTGGAAAAATCTTTTAAACTAGGTTTTAATAATTCGGTTAAGAAGATCTCTCCATTTCGCTGTGCTACAGTCGAGATGACGATTTTTTCTATGATTTTGTCAATGGTAGCATAGCAAAGGATCCTTCATTGCAAAGTCCTCCTGAAGATAATTTATGGTATAAAAATCAATATGAGTGACAGATTTAACAAGAAATCTGAATGACCTGAAGTATCATTTCGACCGCAGTGGAGAAATCTTTTAAATAGGTTTTAATAATTCGGTTAAAAAAGATCTCTCCATTTCGCTATGCTACAGTCGAGATGACGATTTTTTCTGTGATTCTGTCAATGGTAGCATAGCAAAGGATCTTTCATTGCAAATGACCCTGAAATAAATTTAGGGTGACAATTTCCTGTATAGATTTATAGTAATTTTTACCATAAAAAAACGGCTGGCATTTCTACCAACCGTTTCCTAACAATCAACTTATTTATTTAAAGAATTTATCCAGGCTGCAATTTTTAAAGCTTCGGCTTTGGTTACCTGCGGCATTGGCGGCATTTCTGTTGAATAACCCGGCCAGTTTTGCGGTTGCGGATTGTGGATCAACTGAAATATTTTCTCGGGTGAATATTTACGTTTTGCAATTTCTACGAATGGCGGACCAATCTGTCTTTTAGTTTGATTATGGCAAGCCAGGCAGGTATTTTTAGTTAATAAACCTTCAACTTCTTTAAAAGTAGGCGCTTTGGCGGTAGCCGCAGGCTTTGCCGGAGTTGAAGTCCCTTTAGCTTCAGGCGCTTTACCTGTTGTTGCCTTTGGTACAACCGTTTTTTTGGCAGGCATATTGACAGGCGTTGCTGAGTTTTTGGTACTCACCTCGTTGGCAGAAAGTTTATTTCCATCAGGAATCTGGTTCAAAGTATAGTAAGCTACCGGATGAATCAGCGAATAAAAACCATCCTGCGAACGGATACCATCTAATGTTAAAGTATGGATATAATATTGGCGGAGGTTCTGTACAATAATCCTGGCCTTTAAACCATCTGCTGAAACCTTAACTCCGGAGATTTTTAATTTCTCTGTATTTACCGGAGGCGAGCCGTATACCGGGTGATATTTATAAATAAAGCTTTCTGCACTGTAAGACGCCAGATCTTCGGCCGATTTACGGTCAACAGGCATCGTAAACTCCACTTCAAAACCATCAGGCATTGCCCTTACGGCTTTCATTTCAAAAGGAGTTTTATTGTTGTACACCAATCTTTCCAAACCTTCATTAGCATCACCTGCTGATCCCCAACCACGGTTGGTTTCGCCAACAAATAGCGAACCATCAGTACCCCATTCCAATCTTAATACACCTGAACGGAAACCCTTGCGGAACAAAAAGGCAGCGCCTTGTTCTTCACCCTTAACGGTTTCCATAAAAATCCTCGAAATGATGCTCATCCCCTGGTCACCAACCAAAATCTGGCCGGCAAACGGCCCGAATGTGTTGGCAGGTATTTTAACAGGCTCTGCAGATGAAATACCGAGAATACCATAAGGCAACCAAACCGATGGCAATCGCAGTTCAGGAAATACTTTTTTCATTTCGAACAAAGTTTTAAAGGATTCATTTACCCTGTTTTCCGGTTTAATGTATCTTCCCTGTTCATTTTTGATTCTACGCTCGTCTATCTGCGAGTAAAAGAAATCTGATTGCAGTTTAACCGGAGAATTTGGCAAATTGGTCCACCTTAAACTTGCAGGGTGTCCCATAAAGTCTCCTTTGTTCACTTTCCATAAACCGCCAGAACCTACCCAGTCACCCTGATTTTCGGTATAATAAAACTGACCATCGATACTGCCAATACCGGCTGGAGAGCGGAAACCTGCAGCATAAGGCATCATTTTACCATCTTCGGTAATATTCATTGCCCAACCACGCATAGGTACCCGGCTTTCAGCACGCCACCATTCTTCGTCGCCAAAGGCCACGTTCGCGGTAACCATAAAGCTGCCATCAGGCATTATTTTCGGGCCGAAACTATATTCGTGATAGTGCCCGCTTAAAGGCCAGGCATAAACAGTTTCATAAACATCGGCTTTGCCATCCTGGTCTTTATCTACTAATTTGGTTAATTCGCCACGTTGTGCTACATAGATTGCCCCATTTTTATAGGCAATACCTAAAATTTCGTGCAAGCCATAGGCAAACCTGCGCCAATAAGGTTTTGCACTGGTAGGATTTTCAACAATGTACACTTCTCCCCTACGGGTTGAAATGCCTAAATCACCATTTGGCAGGGTAACCAACCCTCCCACTTCCAGGATGGGGCCTTCGGGTACACGTACTTTGTTTATCTTGAAAAAATCTTCTTCTTTCGGTGTTTCTTGGGCAAAAACTGTGGTAAAGCTAAAACTTAACGCCAGTAATGCTAATTTTTTAAATGTATTTCTCATGATGATCACGACTAAAACAAAATGCTATAATTCAACTTACTTCCAATGGGTGCAATGATTTCCCATTTACCATCAACATTTCTAACTACCGGCTTTGCAGTGCCTTCACCAAGCTGTATATAATATGCTTTATCGTCAATTAAATACAGGCCTTTACCAGCCTCTTCAATGTTTGAAGCAGTAGCTAAAAGGAAATAAAGGTCTTTCGAAGGTTTATCCACCGTAATCTCCCTGCTTAAACCTTGTCCGTTTTCCATCACTTTAACCGCATCGGTAACATTTGTGCCGTTAATGATATATTTAAACTCCGGACGGTCTTGTTTATCCATTACATAACCCTTTGTTCTGAAACCTGTACCAGCCGTATCGGTAACCCACCTGGCCTGGTCGTTTGCCAGCTTTGAAATCGCCAGAACAGGCTTTTTGGTAAAACGGGTAACACTGCCCAAAGCGCGTGAGGTTCCGTTTCCACGGCCATCCCACATTGGTGTAGCATCGATAAAATCACCGTGCCATCCCTGTAAGAGTGTACCATTATCCAAATCGTAGCTGAAGGCCACTTTTTCAGGTCCGCCTACCGAAATGGCATGTACAGAACGTACTCCTGGCGCAATGTCTACAAAACTTCTGATCATATTGTTGCTTGCTGCCTCAATATATATCGGATCTGCACCACCATTTTGATTTGGTCTTGCCATTTCAGATATCTCGGTGATCTGGATATTTCTGAACGCTACAGAACCATGATCGCCTTGCAGGCGTAAAGGTCCTTTTGCTTTTTCAGCGCCCGCAGCACCTCTGGTTGCACCAAATAATTCAACATTTTCATGAATCAGCACACCGTTGAGTTCTGCACTGACGATTTTGGCATTTTTTGTTTTTTTGCCTGTAGCGTCAAATTGTGGTGCCTGGAAGATGATTTTGATGTGCTGCCATAAACCCGGTGCCTTGCTTGCATTCTGACGGGGAGCAACACCACCAAATCCTTTTTCGGCTTCTGGTTTGCTATCATCCCAGCGCTGATAAATCCCACCATTATTTGAAGAACTTGGGTTTCTAATTCCCCAGGCATCGTCAATCTGGATTTCATAGTTACCCTGAAGATAAATACCTGAATTTGTTCCTTTTGCAGTTAGATAATCCAGTTCTACTACTACATCACCATATTCATTGATGGTGTATAAATCCGATCCCGCTTTTTTTGCTGTAGATTGGTTAACTAAAATCCCTTCGCCTTTGGTAGTTCTTAAAACGTTTTCGGCGTTTAAATCGGCAATCACGTTTTGTGCAAGCGACCATGAATTGGAAGGGTTTTTAAAGGCTGAAAGATCTTTGAGATCAATACGCTGGCCAAATGCCAACAGGGTTCCGCAAAGCCAGAACATGGCTGTAAAACCCGTCTTTGAGATGTTCATATATTTTGGTTTATTAGTTTTAGCCATATTGAGACTAATTATTACTTTGGAAATGAGATGGTATCATTAAGTATAAACTAAACCTGTCTTTCGATAGGCTCAGGATAACAATATCTTTAGTGATACCATCTTTACCTTTCTTTATTTTTCTGTTGATAACGAATAAGGGAAATCAGCTGGATTTGAACCTCTCGTTTTATTGGGTGTTGCCGTCATGTTGAAGTTGAGCACCGCGCCTTTCTGCATACCACTATGGCTGATCCAGTTTTTAGAATACGCCTTACCATTCATCTGCAAAGATTGAACATAACGGTTGTTATCGCTATTGGCTGGTGCGTTGATCACCACTGTTTTACCGTTTTCTAAAGTGATGGTTACCTTTTTAAATAAAGGGGCACCCAAAACATATTGGTCAACCGCCGGTGTTACCGGATAGAAACCCATTGCTGAGAATACATACCAGGCAGAGGTTTGTCCGTTATCTTCATCCCCACAATAGCCATCTGGCGTAGCTTTATACATTCTGTTCATGGTTTCGCGCACCCAATATTGGGTTTTATAAGGGGCGCCGCCGTAGTTATACAGGTAAATCATGTGCTGGATCGGTTGGTTACCATGTGCGTATTGGCCCATGTTTGCAATCTGCATTTCACGGATTTCGTGAATTACCCCCCCGTAAGCGCTTTCATCAAATACCGGAGGCATTGAAAACACCGAATCTAACTTGGTTACAAATTTATTGTGACCGCCCATTAGTTTGGCCAAACCATCAATATCCTGGAAAACCGACCAGGTGTAGTGCCAGCTGTTACCTTCGGTAAATGCACCGCCCCATTTAAAAGGACTAAACGGACTTTGGAAAGTACCATCCTGGTTTTTACCACGCATTAAGCCCGAAGCCGGATCGAAAAGATTTTTGTAGTTCATGGCTCTTTTCTTATAGATATCAATTTCAGAGGCTGGTTTACCCAAAGCTCTTCCCAATTGGTAAATGGTAAAGTCATCGTATGCATATTCCAGCGTTTTCGCTGCATTTTCATTCTTTTTCACATCAAAAGGTACATAACCCAATTCGTTATAATACTTAACCCCGTCGCGGCCAACGGCTTCCATCGGGCCTTCGTTATTGGCACCATGTTTTACGGCCTGCCATAAGGTTTCGATATCGTAACCGCGCATGCCCTTAATATAAGCATCAGACACTACCGATGCGGAGTTGTTACCTACCATGATGTTGGCATAACCCGGGCTGCTCCATTCCGGCAACCAACCACCTTCTTTATAATCGTTGATCAGGCCTTGCTGCATCTCTTTGTTAATAGATGGATAAACCAGGTTCAGGAAAGGGTATAATGCCCTGAACGTATCCCAGAAACCTGTGCCGGCAAACATATAACCTGGCAAAATCTGTCCGTTGTATGGACTCCAGTGTACAATCTGATTTTGCGCATCAATTTCGTATAATTTATTCGGGAAGAACAAGGTGCGGTACATCGCAGAATAAAATGTGCGGGTTTGATCAATCGTACCGCCCTCAACCGCAATTTTGCTTAAGGTTTTGTTCCAGGTTGCCCTGCCTTTTGCTTTTGTGGCATCGAAACCATCATTGGCCAGCTCTCTTTTCAGGTTTAAATCGGCCTGCTCAAAGCTGATAAATGAAGAAGCCACTTTTGCAATAACCTGCTCGCCTTTTTGTGTAGCAAAACCGATAACGGCACCAGCATGATCAACCGTTAATTCCAAATCTTTTTCGTTAAGTTTTTTATCATCCCAGGTTTTGGCCAGTTTGAAATCCTTGTTGAAATAGATTACAAAATAATTTTTGAAATTTTTAGGTAGTGGCCCACGTGCATATTTAGTGGTATAACCTATTATTTTCCTTTCAGCAGGTATAATTTTAATGTAGGAGCCTTTGTTCTGTGCATCTACCACCACGTAAGCACTATCTGTTTTAGGAAAAGTAAACCTAAACTGGGCAGCGCGTTCTGTAGGGGTAATTTCGGTCGTCACATCTGCATCTGCCAAATAAACACTGTAATAATACGGCTTGGCCACTTCCGCTTTATGGCTGAACCAGCTGGCACGCTCATCCTCACTGAATTTCAACTTACCCGTAACAGGCATCATCGAAAAAGCGCCGTAATCGTTCATCCATGGCGAAGGCTGGTGTGTTTGTTTAAAACCGCGGATTTTGTCGGCATCATAAACATATGCCCATCCATCACCGTTTTTACCGGTTTGCGGTGTCCACATGTTCATTCCCCAGGGCAAACCGATAGCCGGGTAAGTATTTCCGTTAGATAGTGCTGGCTTAGATGCCGTTCCCATTAGCGGGTTTATCCAATCTACCGGATCTGTAATTTTGCCTATTGTTTGTGCGAAACCGGTTGATGCCGCAACACTCAATAAGGCGATAAATAATCGTTTCATTTGTTGTTTGTGTTTTTTTATATGCTTGTAATTATTTTTTAAACTTCAGAATTTTTAACATAATCTGCCCAAAGTGCATCTAAATCTTTACCTGTTAACCTGGTCCAGATCTCTTTGGTGTAAGTATGGTCTCTTAAAGAAGCATCAACCGCTTTAATAGTACCTGGCTTTACGCTTTTTTCGATCCATGCAAAAAATGCTGCGGTAATGCGGTAACTGTTTTTATAAGCATGATCTGGCTTCAAAGCCGGCAGCGACCATTTGGCACCCGCGTTATCTACACCGAATTTGTAACGCGCATAATCTGCAATCCCTTCTGTTAACCATCCCGGGCCCACGCTTCGTCCATAATCCTGCACAATGTGCATCACCTCATGGGTAACCACATCGATATCTTCGGGATGTTTGATCATCCACATCGAACTGAAGGTTACTTTACCATCGGCAGTTGCCGCAACACCTTTATAAGCCGTATCGACAAAAAACTTTACTTCTTTAATGGTAGAAGGATTGTATTCTTTAGCCAGCTTTGGATAAACTTCAAAAAATGTTTTGATCAGGCGTTTTTTTAATTGAGGATCAAGTTCCTTGAAATTGCTTTCAAACGATAAGGTATAACCGTTTTTCTTAGTAATCTCCTGCGCTGTTGCCTGCAATGCTAACGCAGATACCAGCATAACGAAAACCGAAAGAATTGATATTTTTTTCATGTATGGTGAATATTGGTGTTTTGGTTAGCGTTTAGTTCTGCAAATTAAATATTTTATGTAAAACGTTTTAGTAAATGATCAAAAATTTTACCTTAATGATGGTTATTTTTACAAAAGACTCTTGAAAAATTAAGTTTTTACATAGAAGTCAGGTTTATTCGCCTATTGCCATTAAACCTGAATTCTCCATAAAACAAACCCTGGCAGGAATCCAGGGATGAAAATACACTGAAAATTCGTAAGTTCCTGAAAAATGAAGTGGGCTCGAGCATTAGTTGATTCCTCAACAAGTCTAAATTTACCTTAAGAGAAATCCTCCCTTTCTTCGATGCTCAAATTGATGACGGATTTTCCGTAAGTTATCCTTACTTTTTGTAGAAAAAGAAATCTTAACCTCCATTTATTCCGGTAGAGAAGAAAACTTTAACCCTTATTTTTTGCTGCTATAAGTTAGGCTTACTTTTTGGGGTTCTTTACTATAATCTTCCCAAAGCTGATTTAAGTCTTTTCCGGTTAAAGCTGTCCAGGATTGTTCCGTATATTCGTGAGCCCTTAATTGCTGATCTAATGCAGCAACCAATCCTGGTTTAACGTTTTGCTCCAACCAGGCGAAAAAGCGTGCAGTAATCCGATAACTGTTGGTATAATGTTGTTTTGCATTGTAGGCCGGCAAGTTCCATTTAGAGCCTACATTATCTACGCCATATTTATAGCGCACATAATCGGCAATACCTTCTGTTAGCCAAACCGGACCCGCACTGTAGCCGTATCCCTGTACAATATGCATGGTTTCGTGCGTTACCACATCAATATCGGTTGGATGCGCTTTCATATAACCTGCGCTGAACAAAATCCTGTTACCACTGGCCTCAGCTACGGCTTTATAAGCAGTATCAACCACAAAAAGTACATCATGTGTAGATTTTTGGTTAAATGTTTTTACCAGTGTAGGGTAAATTTCAAAATAGGTAGAAATTAAGTTTTTCCTAACCGCTGGGTCGAGGTTAGGATCTTTGCTGATGAAAGTTAGGGTATATCCCTTGTGTTTTTCTTTACTGTATGATACCCAGTTTTTAGCCAATGCGGTGAAAAGTTCTTTCTCGATCTTCCTTTGCGATTTGTTTTTAACCCATTCGCTGTTTACTTTAATTTCACCAGCTTTGGCATAAATTGTCGGCGTTTCATCAGTTACAAAATCCAGTGTTACGTTTCTTTTTGTCCTGTAGCCATCTGCCTGGGCAAAACCGGGATAAACATTGATAAAAGCGGCCTTTAGCTTGGCATCTAAAACGGCATTGGTAGCGCTGTCCTTATCGTTGATGATAATTTTATAGCCTCGTTCTCTGTTTTGGGCAGAAACAAAAACCGCAGAGCATGATACTAATGCGAAGATTAAAAATTTCTTGATCATTTGTTTTATTGTGATAAATAGAACGATTCAGGCTGTTGTAGCTATTTTGGATTAAAATAAAACGTTTTATTATCAGAACACTAAAAAACCCAATCTGACAGATCAATACTTTGTTTTCCTGGTCCTTAATAGAACACTTAAATAATTCAACACTAAAACGTTTTATAAAGCAATAATAAGCTATTCCTGATAAATTAAAAAATGATTTATTTTTTTCGGAAACTTATCGGGAACGGTTATTTCGCTGAAACAATTGGAAATTAACGTAATAAACAAATATCTTTTTTAAGATATCGTTTTCTTTAAAACAAGAATAAAGGAAAATTGAATTTAACTACAGAATTAGCATTAAAATCTAATCCTGTAGTCTAAAATAAGTATGGGACCGTGTAACCATCAAAAAATATCAGGTTAAGCTTAAATCGCAGCAGCTTGCAGCACCAATTAATGCCGCATGCTCTTTCAGTTCTGAAATTTTGATTTCAGCATCTACACCATTTCCTTTAAGCGTTGCCGTCAATTCGGGTGCAAATGCACTAAAAGACTGTGCAATGTTCCCCCCAACAATCACGGTATTTATCTTGTACTTCCTGATCACAGGGATCAGGAACTGGGCAAGGTTATAGCCAAATTCCATAAATACCATCGTTGCAAAATGATTGCTTTCTACCATTCCCACCAGTTCCTTAACACCTTCTACCTCTTCACTGCTCAATTGCTTAAAACGTTTTACGAACCAGCGCGTAGATAAGTAGTCTTCAGCAATTCCATCCAAAAAAGGAGAATTCCACAAGTCTGCATCATAGGCCTTATCATTTAAACAAAGTGAAGATCCGAGCCCGGTTCCCAGGGTCAGGCCCAATACGTTCACATTTCCTTTGGCAGCCCCCGCAAAAACCTCTCCCTGTAAAAAACCGGCCGCATCGTTTATAAAATGGATATTTTCCAGGGCAATGTCCAATCTTTTCGCAAGTTCTTCTTTCACATTAACCTGATAAAGCGATTTAAACTTATCCTGGTCTTTGATCAAGGAGATTCCCTCTTTATAATTAAAGGGTCCGGGCATGGCTATGCCTACATTCCTGCTGCCATTTTTTATTTCTTGGAAAGCTTTATTGATAATATCGCACCATGCCGACAAAATCACTTCCTTATTCTCCTGTGAATTCACAGGGCTACGCTTGATAGAATTTTCCATTAAGGTTCTAGTTTCCAAATCTACCAATGCGGCTGTAATATGCGAGCCGCCAATATCTACACCTAATGCAACAGGCTTTTCCATTCTATATATATTTCTGTTCTCTTCTTTATCAATTTAACTAATTCGGCAAAAGTAGTCATTCATTATCTATTTACTAATTGAAAATGGCTTATCTTCTTCCAATGTCCCCCTATTTAACGAAGGTTTAACATTCATTTCCAATTTTAGCAGGCCACCTTTTAATAAATCGCTGTGATTTAAAAAGTTTTTGGTATAATTTTCGCCATTTAAGCTTGCCGATTTTATATAAACACGATTAACATCGTTTGCCGGCGCTTCAATGATAAATTTTTTACCGTTTTCCAGGTGAATAGTTGCTTTTTTGAATACCGGGCTCCCTAAAACATATTCACCAGATCCGGGGGTTACACTATAAAAGCCTAAAGCGCTTAATACGTACCATGAAGAGGTTTGCCCCTGGTCTTCATCTCCCGGATAACCGTTTTCCGTAGCATCATAAAGTTTACGCATCACCTCACGGGCATGAAATTGTGCTTTCCAGGGTTGATTGGCGTAGTTGTATAAATAAACCATATGCTGTATGGGTTGATTGCCATGTGCATATTGTCCCATGTTGGCCATTATCATTTCAGTCATTTCGTGGATCATCCCACCATAAGAACCTACATTTACTGTATTGGGCTGGCTGAAAACAGAATCCAGCTTCGAAACAAAATGGTTATTTCCACCCATCAGGTTGATTAAACCTTTGGTATCCTGAAAAACCGACCATTGCCAATGCCAGGCATTGCCTTCTGTAAACGGGCCTCCCCATTCGGTTGGATCAAAATCCGGCGACCATTTGCCCTCCGCATTTTTTCCCCGCATAAAACGTGTAGAAGGATCGTAAACATTTTTATAGTTAAACATGGGTTTCTCAAAAATCTCCATGTAATGTTTATCGCCGGTCATTTTGGCTAAGGCATAGGCACAATAATCATCGTAGGCATACTCCAGTGTTTTTGCGGTAGCTTCTCTGTATTTTGGATAAGGAACATATCCCAATTGGTTATACTCGGTTACCCCATCTCTGCCATTAGCCGGACCCCATGGCCCCTTGTTCATGGCTTCATGGTAATAGGCTGCCAAAGCCTTTTTAGGATCGAATGTCCTGATCCCTTTTGCCCAGGCATCGGCAAACAGCGAAATGGCATGGTTACCGATCATACTCCCGGCTTCACTGGGAAAAGACCAGGAGGGCAGCCAACCGCATTGCGCGTAAGCATCAAGCATGGCTTGCATATAACGGCCATGCATTTCTGGTTGTACCAAGGTATTTAGCGGAAACTGGGCGCGGAAAGTATCCCAAAAACCCGTATCAGTAAACATGTAACCATCATGCACTTTACCATCATAAGGACTAAAATAATAAGGTTTGCCGGCTTCGTTAATTTCATAAAATTTCCTGGAAAACAAACTTGCCCTGAAAAAGCAAGAATAAAAAGTTTCCATGTCTGCCTTAGATCCCCCTTCTACTTCTATCTTACCCAGCGATTTATTCCAAACTGCCGCTGCACGGGCTTTTGTATCTTCCAGCGTTTTATCATTCCCCACTTCTCTTTTTAAATTGAGTTCTGCCTGTTTTAAACTGATGTAAGAAGAAGCTGTTTTTACCTGAACTTTTACACCCCGTTCAAACTCTACAAAAGCGCCCTTACCAAAGCCTTCTGCAGAAACAGAATCTTTTGAAATGGTATTCCGTTTATTTTCCCAGGTACCATAAGCTTTAACTGGCTGATCAAACTGAATGACAAAATAACTTTTCCAGCCTTTTTTAAAGCCTTCGCCATTGTTTACCCAACCGGTTATCTTGTTTTCTTTTGGCAAAATCTGAACGCCGCTGAGTCTGGTATAGCCGTCTAAAACCAAAAAGCTTCTTTTGCTTTTTGGGTAACTGAACCTAAGGTGTGCACCTCGCTCCGATGGTGAAATTTCGGTGGTGATATCGTTTTCAAATCTTACCTTGTAATAGTTTGGCTTTGCAACCTCATCCTGGTGACTAAATTTAGTTTCGCGCTTATCTTCGTTTACCTCCAGTTCATCAACCATAGGCATTAGAGAGAATACCGCATAGTCTCTTGTCCATGAGCTGCACTGGTGCGCCTGCTGAAAGCCCCTAATTTTATCTTTAAAGTATTGGTATTTCCAGCCATCGCCATTTTTACCGGTTTGGGGTGTCCAGGTATGCATGCCAAACGGCAGTGCCGTTGTTGGGTAGGTGTTGCCCCGGGTAAGTTCGTGTTTAGAATTGGTACCCTGCAGGGTGTTTACATATTGAACCCAGTTTTTCTGCTGCGCCAATAAACCTTTGGTAGCGAAGCAGCATAAAATGGATATGATTAATTTAAGTTTCATTTGTGTGTTTGGTTTTCTTTGCCTGGCCAACTAACCTTTATCTCACTTGTCTTTCACCAGTCGCATTGATGATTATAACCTGACAGGGAGATTGATATAAGCGTGATATCAGATTAATGGACAAGCAAGCCCGATATTCTTGACTTCTGCAATTAAAAAATAACGAGGTTTAACTAAAGGAGAACTTTTTCATAACTAATATTTGGTCATGTCCACATATAAATCGTTTTACTAAACCTCATCTATTAATTCCAAATTTCAGAGAAAGAAAAACCATTTAAATGATCGCTGGTTTAACGGTATGATGTTTGTTTGGTATCGATTTAACGTAAAACGATTTAGCAATCCAATATTAACAAAAAAATAAACAGCTTTTACTGTTTAAGCGTGTAACATATAGGTTACACACTTTCCGGATAAGAAACTATTCCATCATTTTTTCATAAAATAAAAAAGCCGCATCATAGTTTGATTTATGATGCGGCTTTTTTTAACCTAATTATTTATTAATTGTAACCTGGGTTCTGCGCCAAGTTTGCGTTAAGCGTACGCTGAACCTGAGGAATTGGAAACAGATTTCTGAATGTTGCAGAAGGGGTGTGATCCCACCAGCTGGCTGTAGTAAATTTTCCAAAACGAATTAAATCATCGCGACGGAAACCTTCAAATACAAATTCTCTACCTCTTTCATTCAATAACTCATCAAGTGTTAAAGTTGCAGTTGTATATTCATTTGCAGGCCAGTTGGCTGCTGTAAATGCACGTTTTTTGCATTCGTTAACCAACTGTACAGCCTGAGCATTTGCTACACCACCATTTTTACGCATTAAGGCTTCGGCTTTTGCAAAATACACCCAGGTTAAACGATATAAATTCCAGTCTGTACAATTATAGTTAAGGTCAACGGCAACAGGTACGCCACCTACTATACCAGCAACGTTGTTCCCTAATTTATATTTATTAAAACGAACGCCGCTGTTTTCTTCGCCTTCGCTCATGTTAGAAACTGTAGAGCCCACTTTGGCGCGGCGAATTTCATCAACAAAATTAATCTGTTGTCCATCGTATTCATTACCACCAGAAGCAAGTGCTGGCTGCCCATTGTCAAATCTAACCTGAGGTCCCTGCAATAACCAGGTTGTTTTTCTCAAATCATCATTGTTATACTTCGTATAGTTATTTGGTACCATTACTACTCCATTATTTCCATTTCTGGAGCCTCCATAAATTCTGTCCTGTTGGAAATGGAAAAATTCACCTGTCCATGATGGCTGCGAATTAGCGATTCTGAATTCATAGGCAATAGCAAAAATCACTTCTTTAGAAAGGTCATTTGTGCTTTTAAACTGATCAGTAATATTCGGATCAAGTTGCATATTTCCATTTTGTCCACCAGCTTCATTGTTGATTAATTTATCAGCAGCAGCTATACAATCGTCCCAACGGGCAGTTCCTGTCCAAACTTCAGCATTTAGGTAAAGCTCAACCAACATGGCGTAACCACCAGCTTTAGTCATTCGGCCAATCATATTTCTTGATAAATTTGGCGCTCTATCAATATTTTCCTTGATTTCTTTTTCGACAAAGGCAAAAACTTCAGCACGCGGTCTGGTCTCTGGTTTTGTAGGAATACCTACCTGGGTTACTATCGGGATGTTTCCGAAAAGATCCATCAATTTTAAATAATGATAGGCTCTTAACAGCTTTAATTCAGCAATATAGCCGTCTTTTTCAGTTTGCGTGATGCCCATTTGTGCCAGACTACGCTTTTCTAAGTTTTCAATCGGATCGTTACAGTATCCAACACCTCCATAAATTAACGACCAAGCATTATTCAATGGCCCATCATCAACCAACCAGGTATGATAGTGTAAACGTTTCCATTTACCACCGTCTTCTCCATGCCTTCCTTTTGTTGGCCAGGCCAACTGATCGCCGGAAAGTTCTGATGGTCTCCACCATCCATCCTGACCAGATGGCGTTGCCCAGGCATTCGCATGCGTATATGGCCTTAAAACTGCAGATAAAACTTCATTTTTGTTGTTGTAATAATTATCAGTGATTAGCTGACTATATATCTTCTCGTCTAAGTTGGTACATGCATTAAATAATACAGGCGTAACTACGAGTACAAACAGAATAATTTTTTTATACATCTTCATTTTTCTTATTATTAAAATCCAAAATTAACACCGAACACAAAGCTTCTGGTTGATGGATAAGGACTTCTGGTATCAATACCTAAACTACGTCCGTTAATTTCCTGACCTAAGCCCGTATCCTGAATCAAATCAGGATCGTTACCTGTGTAACCAGTTAATAATGCCAGGTTTTGGCCAACGGCATATACGCGTAAACTTCTGAACGCTTTATCTTTAAATTTGAATGTATAACCTAACGTTACTTCATCAACTTTCAGGAAACTTCCGTTTTCAAGATAATAATCGGAGTACATATAGGTATCGTTGATTTCTGCATATTTGGTAAAAGCACTGTTTAATAAGTTACCCTGTGTTCCGAATTTGTTCCCATAAGATAAGGCAACCGTATTTAACACATCAAAATCTAACTTACTTCTTAAGAAAACTCTCAAATCAAATTGCTTGTAAGTAAAAGTGTTTCCTAATGACAAGTAATATTTAGGAATTGCATTACCAATCATCTGCAAATCAGTTTGATCGCGGAAAGGTGAAGTATTGATCTGTGAATTTGGCACCGCCTGGCCGGCACGGTTAGTAAATAACCATTTACCATCTGGTGTAAAGCTGTTAAAACGCTTACCCCAAAACTCGCCAATGTTACGGCCTTCGTAGGTACGGAATGCGTTACCGAGGTCACCTGCACCTCCTATACCTCCGAATGTTTCCATATCTCTTCTGAATTCATCATTCGAAAAAGTCACCAGCTTGTTATCAATCGTACTTCCTGCAAAATCAACATTCCAAGAAAAGTCTTTGTTCTTTATTGCGGCATAACTCAACGTTAATTCAATACCTTTCGCAGAAATCGTACCTACGTTGGTATAAATCTGACCTGAAACATATGGAGGTTGCGGAGAGGTATAAGTATAAAGTAAATCTACAATATCACGTTTGAAAACATCTACCGAACCAGTTAATTTATTGTTTAACATCGCGAAATCCAAACCAAAGTTATATTCCTTTTTACGTTCCCATCTTAAATTCGGATTTGGATTACGTGAGGGGCCATAAGTTTGTAACCACTGGCCTCCAGGGAAAGGGTAAAGATTACCTGTACTTAGGGTTACCAAAGATGCATAGTTTGCAAAGCCTGAGTTACCCGTTTCGCCATATCCAGCCCTGATTTTTAGGAAATTAAGCCATTTGGCATTTTCCATAAATTTCTCGCGGGTAATTTCCCACGATCCGGAAATTGCCGGGAAACTTGCCCATTTATTGTTCGCTCCAAATTTTGAAGACCCCTCTCTTCTTAATACCGCCTCGAAATTAACTTTTCCATCAAAGGTATAGTGCAAACGACCAAATAAAGCGATTAAGGTATTATCGTTTTTATTACTGCCAATACCGATTCTGTTTACCGCAACCGGCACACTACCTAAATTGTTTTCCTGAAAAATATCGTTTGTATAGCCACGGTTATTTGCGCTAAACGATTCGTTTACTTCATAACGGTAAGAATAACCGATCATACCCGTAAAACGGTGTTTATCTTTAATCGTTCTGCTGTATTCGATCGTTGGCTCAAAGTTGAAGTTTTCGTTCAACTCAGTCCCCTTGTATGCATAACCACCTCCTGGTGCATCACCATTCTCTACCGAGTTTTGACTTCCAAGTAAACGATATTGATTATCGATATACTGATTTCGCTGATAAGCTACAAATGCGGATGCTTTCAGATCTTTCAAAATATCAATGTCGATTTTACCATCAACAGAGTAAGTTTGCTGATTTCTCTTACTGGTCTCTTGTGCTAAACGCGCAATCTCGTTGGTAATATTTCTGGTAAATAAATAAGAACCATCAGGATTATAATAAGATTCTGTCGGATTTTTGGTTAAAACAGCTTCCCAACCACCACCACCTAATAAATTGGCTTTATTTAGGTTTGAAGCAACATTAAACATAGCAGTCACCTTATCTTTAAAGCCCTTTTGTGTTAAGCTCATTCTAAATTGATATTGTTCTCTGCTGTTTTCCCGTGCAAAACCATCTAACTTATTGTAAGTAAATGATCCACGGTAGTTTGATTTATCGCTACCACCAGAAACCGATAAATTTTGATAATTGGTTAAATTATCCTTATTGATCAGATCGTCGAAATAATCAAAATCGCCGCCGTAATCTTTGGCAGTGTATTGCCCGGCTGCAATTCTTTCTCTGAACTGAGTTGCATTCATAAAATCAGGGCGCTTGTACAATGTTTCGTGTTTTACGTAACCATTGTAACTGAATTGAGCAGCCCCTTTACGGCCTTTCTTAGTGGTAATCAAAATTACACCGGCGTTAGCTCGGGTACCATAAATTGCCGCTGCAGAACCATCTTTCAATACTGTAAAAGATTCGATATCGTCTTGTTGCAACAAATCCAAATTACCGCCGGGAATTCCGTCAATTACAATAAGCGGACTCGCCGTACCCGAAATGGATGTAACACCACGAAGTTGAATAGCTACGCCGGTATTGGGGTTTGAGCTGCTCCTGGTAATTTGTAAACCGGCAACTTTACCTTGCAATAAATCCAGGGCATTTCTGGCACCACTTTGTCTAAATTGACTGGTGTCTACTTTAGTGATGGCGGATGTTAACTCTCTTTGGCTACGGCTACCATAGCCTACCACTACAACATCATCTAGCTTCGTGTCAGATGATATTGCCAATTTAATATTTAGTGAGGTTTGGTTTGCTACTGTGATGTTTTGAGTGATATAACCTACATAACTGATCCTTAGCACATCGCCTTCATTCGCCTCTATATTAAATTTTCCGTTACCATCAGTTACAGCACCCTTACCTGATGTGATATTTTTAATACCCACGCCCGGTACTGGCTGATTGTTTTCATCGACAATTGTTCCGGAAACAACTTTCCTTACCGAAACATGCTTTGCCAGCCGGCGCTCGCCCGATCGCCCTCCTTCGACTCCCGGTTTTGTGTTCATTGAAAATGCAGGACTATTCAGCAATACAATTGCAGCCGACAGCCCCGTAATTTTAAGTAAATTAATTTTCATCAACGGTTTTGTTAAATTATTATAAAAGATTAGTTATTTTTTTTCCTGGTAATGGTTTATCTGGGTTAAAATGACCGCGCGAAACAAATTGCCGGACATTTTAGAATGTAATATGATTTAAGGTGTTTGATTTGGTGACGACATAAACGAATGAAACAAGCCATTCTACTTTCTAGCTTCGGTAAAGCCGGTTAAAATTTTGTAAGGAGCTGCTGTAATTTTCATGAAAAATTTAATTGGTTAGCCTAAAACGATTTAGCACACCAATAATAGGGATTATTAATTAAAATAAAACGATTTAGTATGTAAAAAAAATATTACACCCTAACCGAGAAGTATTTTTGAATTAATCCCTTAGTACCAGGCGGGTGGGGATAATCAGTTCTTCAGCAGGCAATTTGCCTTTTGATGAAAGGCGGTTTAAAATCAGTTTAATAATGGCTTCAGCTATTTCTTCCAGCGGTTGCTGGATGGCTGATATGCGGGGAGTATGCAGTTCAAAAGCTTCATGGTCATCGTAGGCAATTACGGCAAAATCATCGCCTATTTTTTTATCAATCTGCTTAAGCGCTTTTAAGCCACTAATGGCCAGATAATTGGTTACAAACAATACGGCATCCACCTTTTTGTTCTCCAATAATGATTTAATCTGTGCAATGGTTTCGTTTTCTTCCTGGTTAAAATGGATTTTTAATACCAGGTCATCGTCATAAGCAATTCCGTTATCTTCCAGTGCTTTTTTGTAACCATCGTGGCGTTCTGTAATCTGCGCTACATTGATATCGGTGGTCACCAAAGCAATGTTCTTTTTGCCCTGATCAATAAAACTCTGTATGGATTGGTAAGAGGCGTTAAAATGATCGGCACCCACATAACTGGTGTCAACATCCGGCAAATTTCTGTCGAAAAAAATTACCGGGTTGCCGTCATCCAACAGCATCTGAACATCTTCTTCTATCCCTTTTATCGGGGAGATGATATAGGCATCAACTTTTCGCGATTTGAACAGGTTGATCAGTTCCTTTGCTTTATCAACATTGTTTTCTGTACTGGAATAAATAATTTTATAACCTCTTTTATAGGCTTTATCCTCAATTAACCTCGCAATCCTCGAAAAAAAGGAATTGGAAATATCTTCGATAATCAGGCCAATGATGTTAGAATTGCCCGTTCTTAAACTCCTGGCAATCTGGTTGGGTTTGTAACCGCTTTCTTCGATAATTTTCTTTACCTTCTCAATTACCGCTTCGCTGATCGACTTCTCTTTGGCTTTACCATTGATGATGAATGAAACGGTGGTAATGGATACGTTTGCTTTTACGGCTATATCTTTGATAGAAAGCGATTTCATTTGGTTGGAATTTCTGTAAGTTAATTAATTCAAAGCTAAATAAAAAATGCAGCTTTTAAGTTTTTGCCATTTATAAAGGCGCAATTTAACATTTTTTGTATTAATCGTCTCAGAAACGTTTATTAATAATCCAGGTTCTATCCATTATATACGCTAAAAAAAATAAACTATCCAGTGGCCTGAATAATTTCTTAAGGCAGGTAACCCGGTATCGCCGCGGCCGGCTTTGCCCTTAAGTTCCGTGCCAATTTGGTCAGCATTCCTTATTTCAGATAACCGGTAATCAATCCGGCCGTTTTTGCCGAAGCACCCGGTTTCCCCATCAGTAAAAGCAGTTCGTCATAATGTTTTAACATCGCCTCCCGTTCTGCTCCTGCTATAATCAAATCAAGTTCGGCCTTTAATTTTTGTGTGTTGCAATCTTCCTGGATCAGTTCGGTAACGATTTTTTTGTTTACGATCAGGTTCACCAATGAGATGAACTTAATTTTAACCAGTAGCCGTGCAATGGCTATAGAAATGGTACCGCCTTTATAAACCACCACCTGCGGCACTTTAAATAAAGCGGTTTCCAGCGTTGCCGTACCCGAGGCAACAATTGCAGCATGCGCATGGTGCAATAGGTTATAGGTTTGGTTAAAAAGCAGTTTTACTTTTTTATCTCCGGTAAACTGCCGGTAATAGGCTTCGGTAAAGTTTGGGGCAGCAGCAATGGCAAATATATAATCCGGGTAATGTGCGGTAAGGCTTAGCATTACCGGCAATAAACGCTTTATTTCCTGCCTCCTGCTGCCAGGCAACAGGGCGATAATTTTTTCATCTCCAAGCTGGTGCCCGTTGCGAAAATCCCGATCTGGTGTAAACTGCGCAATTTCATCCAATAAGGGGTTGCCTACATAATCTACCTTCATGCCCCATTCTTTATAAAAATCCACTTCAAAAGGCAGGATGCAGAACATATGGTCAACAACCTTTTTAATTTTCAGTACCCGTTTCTGGTTCCAGGCCCAAACCTTGGGCGAGATATAATAACATACTTTTATGCCATTGGCTTTTGCAAATTCGGCTATTTTTAAGTTAAAACCCGGAAAATCGATCAAAATCAATACCTCAGGTTTCCATCTCATGATATCCTCCTTACAGGCCTTCAGGTTTCTAAAAATGGTGCGCAGATTTAACACAACCTCGGTAAAACCCATAAAAGCCATATCGGCATAATGTTTAACCAGTTCTCCCCCTTCAGCTTCCATTTTATCGCCGCCAAAATACCTGAACACCGCTTCGCCATCCTCCGCTTTTAAGGCTTTCATTAAATTGGCGCCATGTAAATCGCCTGAGGCTTCGCCGGCTACGAGGTAGTATTTCATGTTTATATTTTTTTTAAATCGTCATTGCGAGGAGGCACTACAGCCTGTCCCGACCTTTCGGGGAAGCAATCTTTTATGCTATTATTTATTTCCCGATCTACCTTTTCTTAGAAAGATTGCTTCACCCAGCCCGCAATTCTCTTCTTCAGTTCGCAATGACGGCCATTTCTATCTAAAAAACTTTATACGCAAAAAACACAAAAGCGCACAAAAAAGTGGCAGCCAATATGCCCCTGCCAATGTTTTCTTTATTGTATTTAAAAAATGTTTGCATGGTATAAGCGTTTACCGCAATACCACCAATATACAACAGATCGGCTTTGGCCAATGATGCCACCTGGTGGATAACATACCAGGCAATAGCACAGCACATGGCCGGTACCAGTAAACCAATGCCCAGGCCAATCCACACTGAATTATTTAATTTTCTTAAGCGCTCCATTATGGCAGTTAACCTAAATTTAGGCCATCGGGTGCACTCACCTTGCTGCCAGCAGCTTTCGCATCACGGCCCCCTATAAAGTCCCAACTGTTTAAGGCCTGTATGGCATGGTGTGCCGTTAAATCAAACTGCACCGGCACAACCGAAACATAACCATGCTCCAATGCCCAAACATCGGTATCTTCTCCTTTATCAAAATTTTCGAAAACACCGGTCAGCCAATAGTAGGGGCGTTTGTAAGGGTCTGTCCGCTCATCAAACTCTTCCATCCATTTGGCATTGGCCTGGCGGCAAACCTTTACCCCCTTTAAGTGTTCACCCTTCGGAAAATTCACATTTAAAAGGGTACCTGCCGGCAAACCGTTGGCCAGAACCTGCTCGCAGATATTTTTAATGTATTTTTTGGTATGGCTAAAATCGGCATCGGCTGCAAAATCATCGAGCGAAAAACCAATGGAAGGAATTTTTTCTATCGCCCCCTCTACCGCTGCAGACATCGTGCCCGAGTACAGCACATTAATGGAATTATTTAAACCGTGGTTAATGCCCGAAACACATAAATCGGGTTTTTTACCCTTAAAAATCTTGTTTACGGCAAGTTTAACACAATCAACCGGGGTGCCGCTGCATTTGTACATCTCTACCCCACCGTAAAGGTCAACCTTATCAAAACGGATCGGTTTGCCTATGGTAATGGCATGTCCCATCCCGCTCTGCGGGCTATCGGGTGCCACCACCACCACATTGCCCAGTTCCTGCATTACTTCCATCAGGTTTTTTATTCCTGTAGCGGTAATCCCGTCGTCATTTACCACTAAAATAGTTGGTTTTGTGCCGTGTTTTGTCATGCCGGTAAAAATACAGATTATAATTTCAAGGCACAATAAACCAGCATCGATATGCCAAAATCATTTATTCCTGACTTTTTAGTTTAGAAATCAAAATTATTTCTTTCCCTGCAATAAAGCCTTTATATTTGAACAAATAACTTATTAAAAATGAATGCTGTATTTATCCCCGGCCGTAAAGCCTCAAATACTTATTCATTGTCATAAACCAAAAACAAATCAATGAAATTTAAATTATTTACTTTGGCTTGTTTTCTCATTACGGGTGCAACGGCCATGGCGCAAACCACCTACCAATGGAAAACAGGAACCTCTGGCGGTTACAGTTATAAATATGTAACCAACGATCCGACCAAAACCCGTTTTTACACCTTAAAAAACGGTTTAACGGTTATCCTATCGCAAAACAACAAAGAGCCCAATATTACCTACAAAATGGCAGTAAGGGCGGGCAGTAATACCGATCCGCGTACCAATACCGGCCTGGCCCACTACCTGGAGCACCTGTTGTTTAAAGGAACCGATAAGTTTGGTACCTTAAATTATGCCAAAGAGAAACCGCTTTTAGATAAAATTGAAGCCCTTTACGAAACCTATACCAAAACCACCGATCCGGCCAAACGTAAAGAAATTTATAAAGAAATCGATAAAACCTCGGGCGAGGCTTCCAATTATTCTATCGCCAATGAGTACGATAAAATGATGAAATCCATCGGCAGTAACTCTACCAATGCACATACCTCGGTAGAAGAAACCGTTTACGAGGAAGACCTTCCATCAAACGCCATTGATAAATTCCTGGCCGTACAGGCAGAGCGTTTCCGCGCACCGGTTTTCCGTATCTTCCATACAGAGCTGGAAGCGGTTTACGAAGAAAAAAACATTGGTATGGATAACGATGGCCGTAAAATGTACGAGAAAATGCTGTATGCCCTTTTTCCAACCCACAACTACGGGCAACAAACCACCATTGGTACCATTGAGCATTTAAAAAACCCTTCATTGGTCGAAATCAGAAAATATTACAACAAATATTATGTGCCTAACAACATGGCGCTGATTATGAGCGGTGATATCAATTACGATCAGCTGATCAAAAAAATCGACAAAGATTTTGCCTACATGGTTCCTAAACCGCTTGCCCTTTACAACCCGGCGCCAGAGAAACCGTTAACACAGGTCCAAAAGGTTGATATTTATGGCCCAAGTGCCGAAAACCTGTACATTGCCTACAGGGGTTTTGCCCAAAATACCCGCCAGAGTTTACTGTTAGATCTGATTGGAAGCATCTTATCAAACGGCAAAGCAGGTTTAATGGATATCAACATCAACAAACAACAAAAAATGTTGCGTGCAGGTGCGGGTTACAACTCCATGAAAGATTATGGCATGTTCATTTTATCGGGTTCGCCAAAAGCCGGACAAAGTTTGGAAGAAGCACAAAAGTTATTGTTGGAGCAGGTAGAATTGCTTAAAAAAGGCGAGTTTGACGAAAGCCTGATCAAAGCTACCGTAGCCAATATCAAATTTGCCGAATTACAGGGTTTTGATAATAACGATGTACGCGCGAATGCCACCATGAATGCCTTTATCTTAAACCGCGGTACCGAGTGGGATAAAATGCTCGCCTCAACCGATGATATGGGCAAAGTAACCAAAAAAGAGATTGTAGATTTTGCCAATAAATTTTTCATCAATAACTATGTAGTGGTTTTAAAACACAAAGGTGAAGATAAAAGCATCGTTAAGGTAGAAAAACCGGCCATTACAGCGGTAAAAACCAATACAAACGAAGTTTCGCCATTTACCAAAAACATTATTGATGCGCCGGTAAAACCTATTGCCCCTAAGTTTTTAGATTATAGCAAAGACCTTAATTTTGGTAAAGCCGGTATTGCTGATGTAATTGCCATCCAAAACACCGAAAACGGTATTTTCCGCATGAGTTACCGTTTCGATATGGGTTCTTACAACTACAAATTGTTGCCTTATGCAGCGCAATACTTATCATTTCTAAGTACCGATAAATATTCGGCTGAAGAGATCAGCAAGGCCTTTTATAACATTGCCTGCAGCTACAGCCTTAACGTAGGTAATGATGTAACCACGGTTTCCATTACCGGTTTACAGGAAAATTTCGATAAAGCAGTAGCTTTGGTTGAAGATGTGCTGGCCCATTGCAAACCGAACGAAAAAGCGCTTGAAGATTTAAAAGGCCGTTTGTTAAAAGCGAGAGAAAACGCCAAACTGAATAAATCTTCCATCCTGGGCGGTTTAATGAGTTATGCACAATATGGTGCCGATAATCCTTTCAATTATGGCTTAACCAATGATGAGATCAAAAACATGAAATCGGCTGATCTGATTTACCTGTTGCATAACCTTACCAATTACAAACACACCATTACCTATTACGGCCCTAAAACGCTAACGGCATTTTCTGCTGATATTGTAAAGGCCCACCCTTTGGCCAAAGAATTTACTGATGCCGCGCCGATCAAAAAATTTGCCTACACCAAAACCGATTCGAACAAGGTTTACTTTGCCGATTACGATATGGTACAGGCCGAAATCCGCTGGATACGCAACAGCGGTTTGTACGATCCGGCCAATGCCGCTAAAATTGCCTTGTTCAACAATTATTTTGGTGGTGGCATGGGTTCAATTGTATTCCAAACCATCCGCGAATCTAAAGCGCTGGCTTACTCTACCTTTGCGGTATATTCATCGCCAAACAGTAAAGATAAAGAGAATACCATTGTGGCTTACGTAGGTACACAGGCCGATAAAATGAACGAGGCAGTAGCCGGCATGAACGATCTGTTAACCACTTTACCAGAGTCTGATAAATCATTCGCCCTATCGAAAGCCAACTCTTTAAACGGCATCGAAACCAGCCGCATCACTAAAGATGATATCATTGCCAGCTACCTGGCCGATAAAAAATTAGGTTTCGATCACGATTCGCGCATTGATGAGTACGCCAACCTTAAGCCGCTTACTTTTGCCGATATCAAATCGTTCCACCAGAGCAACCTTTCGGGCAAACCTTACAACTATTGTATCGTAGCTTCCGAAAAGAAAATCAACATGGCCGATGTAGCCAAATTTGGCCCGGTAACCAAATTAACCTTAGAACAGATTTTTGGATACTAATTAAGCTGAAAGGCCAAAGCTAAAAATCTAAAGCTGAAAGATCAAAGCGATTCCCGGAGAACGGGGATCGCTTTTTTGTTGGGTTTTTGGTCAACAAAAGATTTGTTGTAATCATTATGCGGCCCCCTATTGATCCAAAGAGAACTTAATGATTGTTTCCTACCTCCCAGCCACGTCCTTCACCTAAGCCTTTTGAGTGCGAGTTTTGCGCTGTCCCATCGTTTAATCAAAAGAAAAACTATATTGTTAGTAGTTGCTTATTACCCACCCACGTAACCTCACTAAACCGCCCGGTCCCCTCAAAATCAAAATACCTTTGTTTTAACAACCTCAACCGGAACTTAACAGGAAGATAAGCCGCCCATTTAGAGCCAGACAATATATCCGGATGCGCATACATGAAATTCTCAAGATGAAAATCAAGATCATCCAAAGATGGGACAAGCAGTTTACTAAAATCCCCAACATCCCTTATAGCAGCCTCCACACTGAAGCAGCTCTGCTCATCATCCAGACGGACCTCCACACCTTTCAAACCCCAAAGAAAAGAAAGTGTCCTGTTGATCCGTGACCCCGTGAACGAATAAAGCGCAAGTTCCTTTGCCCCTATAAGCATGGGCCGCTGCAGACCAAGATCACTTAGTGGAAACACATGAAACTCCCTGCGTAATTTATCAATCTCCCTGGCACTATTTTCATCGAGCATCGGAAAATGTTCCTCATTAAAAAGGATCTCCATCATCTTTTCACGGATCCGCGGATGAACATCCCCGCCCTCACCAAAAAACAGCGGCTTCCTCCCATCATTTGCCTGCACCACCTCAATCTTTTTAGCGTCATGGTCCACAAACCTGATCTTCCAGATCTTCGCCGCAAGCAGGATATTTTCACTCTCCCTCACCTGCGCCGTTACAGGAATCTGGCCGATCCCAGTACCAGAACTCACCACCTTATAATAACTTTGCGTATTAAAGACCGTATAAAAATCTCGCCCGTTGACAATCTTTTCCCCTTCAACCCCGATAATCAGTTCCCTTCCCAGCTCTTCCAAAAAATCAATAGCAATCAGGTGCTCTACAACTTCACAGATATCCGCCTCTTCGATCAGGCCAAAGGCATAATTATGCTTCAGTTCTCTTATTAGCTCCTTTTTTGTGATCCCCAAACGCTCCTTTGCTACCGAAAGCGCCTGGTGCAACAGGATATCATAAGGATAGTCAATAATTTCCGGAGGCTCAATAAAACCCTCCAGATACAATAGCCAGCCAGCAAGAGACTGTAAAAGACTCCATGAACCAGTGGCATATAACAGCAGTTTGCTTTTAGCCCCCTCCCTACGTCCGCTCCTTCCCACGCGCTGGATGAGCGAGGCGATACTATGCGCCGCATCCAGCTGCACCACCTGGTCCACCGAACCAATATCGATCCCTAACTCCAGCGTTGAAGTACAGGCAATCGTAAAATTCCTTCTTATCTTGCTTTTCGCAAATTCCTCCACATATTCCCTTACCTGCTTATCGACAGAAGAATGATGCGAAAAATAATTGGGGTGGCCAGCTACCCGCTCGGAAATTTTCATCAAACTTACCGCAACCTCTTCCGCCTTACCCCTGCTGTTTGGAAAAACCAATGTTTTGGAATCTCTGGTTTCCCGGTAAAGATCCTTTAACAGATCCAGCGGCAAACTGGATCCTGTCTGTTCAAAATACTTAAAAACAGCATCAAGGTCTTTCGAGGCCGGATCCTTTAACACCACTGTCTTTTCAGGATTACCTGTAAACTTTTTGGCCTCCGAGAAGTCACCCAAAGTCGCAGATAAACCCACTATCGAAAAGCCACCAAAGTTAACGCCCTGCAACCTGGAGAGCAGCGATTTTAAATGAATACCCCTGTCAGAGCCGATGAAAGAATGGATTTCATCAATCACCACATATTTTAAATTGGAAAAAAGGTTCTTGAGGTCATAAGGTTTATTGATAAACATCGCCTCCAGCGACTCAGGTGTGATGAGTACTACGCCCCTTGGTTCCTTGAGTAATTTATTTTTCAGCGTTCTGTTTGCCTCTCCATGCCACTTGGTTACCGCAATCTCCATATCACCGCACAGGTCTTCCACCCGCATGAACTGATCGTTGATCAGTGCGATCAGCGGGGAAATATAAAGCACTGCCACCCCGCGCTGATTGAAATCAACCTTGGATAAGATCGGAAGAAAAGCCGCTTCGGTTTTACCTGAAGCAGTCCTCGAAGCTAAAATATAATGGTCGTTACTGCCCATGATCCTTTTGATCGCAGCCGACTGGATATCGCGGAAACTCTCCCAGCGTTTATCTCTTACAAACTTTCTTACCGCGGGCGATAATAATTCAAATGCTGTCACAGTTCCTCGATTCCGTCTAAAATAAGATCATCAGGCCTTTCATCGGAAATCTGTACTTGCGAAAACAGCCGGTTTTTATCTAGCTCCGGGTTTTGACGCAGTATGTTCAGGATATTTAGGAAATCACGTATCACCTCCCTTGGTGTCAAAAATTCGTCAGCCCCCGGTTTATTGAACATTTCTTCCATGAAACTGAGGATGTCGTCATCATTGATATTGGTTTCTGTTTTATAGTTGAAATCAAAGACCAGCTTGAGTTTTTTAAGCAGTACGAAAATCTCATTGTTATCTAGTGGCAGTAATCTGATCACAAGTTGGGCAAAATCTCTGATCCCGGCAGTCTCGAACTTATTGGTCTCGAGCCTTGTCTTTAGCGCATTGTAGCTGAATAGCCCCCTGCGTTCATTTTGGAGAAATTCAGAGGTACCCGCAAAATTAAAAAACAGGTTGGACACCTTTCCCTGAAAACAGTCATTATAAATACTCAGGATCTTCTCATAGTTCTTTTCACGCATGGCCGCAGTTGAGATCTTGTACAGATTGATTGCCTCATCAAGATTGATCATAAAGCCGCTATAACCCATACTTACGAACAGCTTGGTAAAATTCTTAAGCATATCGTAATAGTTCAGATCATTGATGATCTCTCGCACGCCCAGATCCTGCCTTGCCTCGGTCCTTGTTGTATATTCACCCTTTAACCATTTCAGCGCACTCCTTCTGAGCATATCATCTCCAGAGATGTAGGCCTGATAATATTTCAGCACCACTGTTCCAAAATCAAATCCACCGCTGTCCGAAAGATCATTGATCGTTTTCATGATCGCATTCTGCACCAACGGAAGATTAGCGTCATCCCGCATCGCATGGAAAGCAAGCTGGTTTTCTTCAGCAGTTTTGGTCAATACCTGTTCAATCCATTTCTCCAGCAAAGTCGGCAAAGCTCCACCCTCTGGTTTAGTCTGGATCGAAATATTATCCATAATTGCAGAATATAGTGCAAGCCCTTTCCCGTCATTTGCATACAACCTATTGTCCGGGGTAAAGTCGGCTTTGGCAACCACGAATTTCTGTTTTAAGGCAACCGTATTGAGCAAGTGCAGGATAAAAGACTTCCCGGAACCGAAATCCCCAATCCAGAACTTGACCATGCTATGCCCATTTTTCACATCTTCCAGGGCCGCGACCACGGCATTGATCTCTTCTGACCTTCCCACAGTAATATGCTGTATCCCGATCTTTGGTACTACTCCGCCGATCAGCGAATTGATGATCGCGGTAGCCTCTTTGGGTTTTAAATTCTCTATCATTTTGCTAAAATATTTTGATAATATTGTTCATAAATCACATAATTATCCTCTTCTTCCTCGATCAGTACATCATCGATAGCCTCAAAACAGGCTTCATTGATACTATCTATAAGCTGGTTTTTAAAAGCGCCCCTTTCCTTTGCCATCTCCTCGATCGCTGACTGTGGGATGGCAAAATTGTTTCTGCTAAAATGAATGAGGACATCACATTGAAGGGAGGACAGATTAACGGAATCAATAAAAACATTCCCTGCCCCACCTGCAGATGATACAACAGGCTCCGGTATCTCCACCGCTACAACAACCTGTGTTAAAGTTGCAGACTCTTCTTCATCCTGCAGATATTTGTTCAACAGCTCGACCGTCCCGGAATGCCTTTGCTTGATCACCTCGATCGCCTCAGCGTTAAGCGAAATCTTCTTCCGTTTGGGAAGCAGCAATGTCGAAACCGCCGCAAGCGCCTGGCTGATATCCCGGCTGGCAATCAGATTTTCGATTATAACCTGAAAATCATGAAGTTGTTCTTGCGTTTTAAACAGCCGTTTTATGTTGGTTTTGTTCAGTGGACGGTTATCGAAGGTATCGGATAAAAGGTCGGCATAGATGTAATGGATATATAACGTCAAAGCTGCTTGCGTGTCCACCGAAGAAATATCCTTGTACGCCTCATAATAGATCATTTCGAGCGAAGGATTGGAACTGTTCAGTTCAGCAAGATCCATCACAAGATCCATATATCTGGCCGTATTATTTATAAACGCTTTACTGATCTTCTCAAACGCCGGCCTCCATCTTCCAGGGCTTTGTGCATATAACAACCGCTCAGTCTTCCTGTCGGGCATATCCACCCTTGGTATCCATACCAGCAGTACCTGTGAAAGTTTATCGGTGATCCTGGTATGGTATTCCGCTAAAACCTCTCCATCGCTGATATTCACATCCGTATTTATTTTTCTGGTGTGGCCGTAGTGGACTCTGAGCGCATTTTCAGCATGTTTAAAAATGTTGTAGTGTATATCCGTCAATGAGGATAACATCGTATACTTATAGTTATAATCATTAAGGCCATTTTTGATACGGTTCCGCGTCATCAGATCTGCCACTGTATTAAACTCCACTTCAATAGCCGTCCCCTGCTTTTGGTATTTATACGACAGGTCATCCAGGATAAGCACAAAAAGCTTTACGATCTGCGACCTGCAGAACGGTATACTACTGAAATTGTTATTGGGATACCATAACTGGTTCAGGATATGAACCTGCTGGTCATTCAGATTTAAGAATTTTTGATACTCGTCCCCTAACCTACCCACCAAAGCGGCATCATCGTCCGCACGAGAATATGAAATCCGTTCGCCTGCACCGGTCACGTCGACTATAGATAAATCCATGAATATTAGTAATAAGAGTCCTTAATTTAGCGTGCAGAAATAACAAGAACAATAAACACACCCTGCATTGCTCTAGCCACTAAGATAACCAACTTCAACCTGCATTTCCAAATCAGATCAAATGTTATCCTTTATCGATAATCTCTAGTGACTGTTGGCTTCCCATACGTCCCCAGTTTAGTACCATTAGGTTACTGATACCTGTTAATATACTCCTGAAGACCGCCTTTCATTCCAACGCCGACAGCTTCAAACCTCCACTCCCCGTTACGCCGGTAGATCCTTCCAAATTCAACTGCGGTTTCTATTGAGAAATCTTCTTCCAGTTCGTACTTTAATACCTCTACACCATCTTGGTCTACAATCCGTACAAATGAATTGCGGACCTGTCCGAAATTCTGCCTGCGCGCTTCCGCTTCATGGATAGTTACAACGATGCACAGCTCGCTCACTGCAGGGCCCACAATGGATAAATCAACGTTTATCGCCTCATCGTCCCCATCGCCTTCACCTGTCAGGTTATCACCTGTATGAACCAGTGCTCCATCAGGCGAGGTGAGGTTGTTATAGAATATAAAATGTTCATCACTGATCAGCTTTTTGTTTTCGCTCAGCATAAATACAGATGCATCGAGATCAAAGTCATTGCCACCGAAACTATTGGTGTCCCAGCCCAGCCCGATTGTAAACTTTGGGGCCTTTAAATTTTCCCGTTGTCCTTTTTGTAGATTAATTGCCATATAATTTAGTTCCTGTTTTAATCTAAAAATAGAAAAGATTATTGGAAAAGCATTTTTCAGTTGTCGATTAATATTGATTATTTAACTGAGGCAAAGATCAGATTAAGCGGATAGTCTCCTTACGGTTAACCTTAAAAAGATGTATTAAAATTGCTTTCAAATAGGTTTACCTGCAAAGACATAACCCCAATGTACCCGATATTCCAAACAAGTTAATTAAGCCCGCAAAAAGAAACAGTTTGTTAAAACAGCGTAAGGTATGGGATATGGTTACTGAAGAGTTAGTCGGTGTCGATTGCATTTATACCAACCAGAAACTTTACAAAGCTGGTTTTTCAGTGGAACATTTTATTGCCTATGCTTTTGTTTCGCACGATTTGTTGTGGAATTTATTCCGGCCAGCCCGGTATTTAATTGTGCCAAATCGGACAAGCTCCCGCGCATGGAAAAATACTTTGATGCTTTTTAGGTGATCAAGATGAAACATATGATTACCATTTTGCATATCATCCTCGCAAACCTCCAATAATCAACCTTCAAAAAAAACGCGTGAGCGGTTGCAGCGGCATCCTCCCACAGGGAGATACAGCGGAAGACGCGATCCTTCAGGGGCACGCCTAAATAAAAAAAACTAAAATATCTTAAAAGCACGGGCTAATAAAAAAAACCAGACCCGCTATGGCGTCCTCAACCATTCCGCATCCTTAACCAAACCAAAGCCCATGAAAAACCTGCAATTGATCCTGACCATGCCATGCACAGGCAATCGAGCGACATAGAATAGCAAGACGGCAAACACCATTTCAGCAAATGCAAAAAAAACATCATAGACCTCACCAACAAATCCGATAGCGAATTAGCAGACTTTATCAAACACAAAGGCGATCACTAGTCCAATATTTGCCCGGAATAACGTTACTCCATATAGCTATACTACTATCAAAGGCATCTCGGTCATTCCAAAGTACATATCTTGTAAAATATTCGTTGCGCGTACCATTATTGTATGTTGTTCATTACAAGTGTGTATATTCATATCCTTAAACATTAAATCGTTTTACCGCTAACCAAATATATCCCAATCTATAAACATCAGTTTCAACTATGAAAAAGAAAATTACCATTAAGCCATGGGGGTTAAAAACCTACGGACTGAAATTGAGCACTAAAAAACTTTTGGCAACCATATTCGCCTTCAGCTGTTTATTTACTGCCTGTAAAAAAGATCAATCAGATAGCGCACTGTTATCACCTGAAAAAAGCGCTCTCCATGCAACATCTAATGCGGTGGCAACCCTTTCCATACCTGCTAAAAGTGAAGCCTTGCTGGCCATGCAGGTTTATAACAACCATTTTTATAATCAATACGGCACATACGGGCCTTCATATAAGGCATATTACTGGAAAGATGATAACCATACCGGTCGGATGGATTTCTGGACCCAGCAGGAAGCGATTGAAATGCTGATAGATGCCTATAATATTAATCCCGGCACCGATTTAAAAAATAAGATATCTTATTTATACAATGGCGTAAGGGATGGTTATGGTTTACTGTGGGCCGACAATAAATTTAATGATGATGTTGTTTGGGGAGCACTGATGTGTGTAAGGGCTTTTAAAATAACCAATGACGGCGGCATGCTGGATATGGCAAAAAACAACTTTAACATGATGTGGAACCGCGCCTGGGATACCCAATCGTTAGGTGGTGGCTTATGGTGGACTACCGATAACCAGACTAAAAATACCTGTGTAAACGCGCCGGCAGTAATATGTGCGATGCTGTTGTACCAGGCAACAGGCGATGTAAGTTATAAAAACAAGGCTAAGCTTATTATGGATTGGATGGTGAACAGGCTTTACGATTCATCAAGCGGTGAAGTTAAAGGGGCTATAAACAAGGCCGGTACCATTACCGAGGGTGCGCTTTCTTATACGCAGGGAACCTTTATTGGTGCATGTGATTTATTACGTGCTGATTTCCCTGCAATAAACTACCTGGCAATGGGCACCAAAGCGATGGATTATGCCCGCAATAGCCTTTGTAACACCCCCGGAGGAATTTTAAAAGATGAGAATGGCATTGCTGATACACAGGGCATGAAAAGTATTTTTGCACGCTGGGCCTGCCTTTTTGTAAAAAATACCGGCACAGCAAGCAATTACGGGCCCTGGCTTGATGCCAATGCAGCACAGGCATGGTCTATCCGCAATAACCAGGGCCTGATGTGGAATATATGGGGAACCCGCACACCAGAAAGCACACGTAATGCTTTTGAAACTACCTGCGGCGTTGCGATGGTTAACGGTATCTACTATTATCGTTAATGATTAAGACGTTATAAAAATGCAAAGGCTACGACGGTTTATGGCGCAAAAGGCGCTAATGGGGTGATATTGATTAACATCAAAAAAGCCTATAGGAGAAAGATCAGGTTTTCAAAATGAACACGATCCGGTAAATGACCAGATATCTTCTCCTAATATCAAGGCTATCAACCAGCCTCGCAGCGGGGATAAAAGTTAACAATTTAATAATGTGACATATAGATTGACAAAAGAATAAGTTTTAATTTCGTTTGGTAAACATATCTATGGCAAATGGTCAGGTTGTTGCTAACAATGCACCAAACGCTCTAAACTCTATGAAAAAATCATTAACGCTGATTTTAATCTCTATCAGTATCATTACCGTATTTTTCTGTAAAAAGAGGGAAATAATTATACCTAAACCAACTTTGCCTGAAATAAGCAGTTCAGGGTTAAATACATTCGGCTTCATGTTTGCAAAAGAAGTATGGACCCCAAATTTACTGGTTTCTACCCTTTCAGCAAATTACGGCATGCAGGGGGATAGAGTAAAGCTAAACCTTTTTTGCAGGAGAAAAAGCCCGCAAAATATGAAGACTTCAGATACTTTTAACCTAAAATACACCAACCCGGATATTACTATAGGAACACACGAACTCAGCGATACAAACTGTAAGATTGAGGTGGAAACCATTTCAGCTGATAATCGCACCAGGGAATATGTACTTACGGGTAAGGGAAGTATCACATTTATCCGCTGGGACCTGAAAAACAGGATCGGCTCTGGAACATTCTCTTTTACTGTTAAGGAAATAACAACGGGTGAAACGGTTGCCATTACCGAGGGCCGGTTTGATATGGTTCTCGGAAATTAATATACTTTTTCAGAATGTGATGAAATCCGTCGGCATCTTTTCAGGGAAACGAAGCGTTTTGAAATATATCCTTTTTAAGCAATACCTTAAGGATCAGTACTAGCTATAGCCTGTTTTAGACTACCAGGGTATTTATTGACTTTATTTAGCGTATTTATGCTTATTTCACCATTTAGTGTTTCAAACATTTTTGTACCAAATGCAGCAAAAGCTCACTACCTTATGGAATCAAAAACTTTTTTGGAAAAATCATCCTGATAAATTAGCATAAACCCAGCAACACACCGTTAAAACAGGCTGAAACCAACCGCTAGAATGACAGATTACTATGAATTAAAGGTTAATTGATGGATAATATTAACAACAAAAATAGCTATCGAAGTGATGACCCTAAACCATTCCAACGAGCCAATAATGAAAATTACCTGAGCCTGTTCCCGAATGCAGATGCGCAACAATTAACTGAAGCGAATTTTAGCGATAGGTTTTTAGAGAAATACAGCCCTTGCTTACCATTGCGAACAATAATGGTTTTGAATATATGGTGAGTTTTTTGTGGCAATAGGCTAGCTAAAACATCACATTATTTTTTCCAATATAGGCGTTAACCTGATCCGACACGAACCGCCACCAAATATCATATTCAGATCAGCATGTACCGCAGCAGTTCCCGAAACGGACTTCTTCAGGGGATAACTTTTTTTACTGTGAGTTTTCTGGATTCCCAGCTATGCTTAATTTATTAAAAAAAATAAATATTTATTGTTTATCGATAAATATTTATCTTTATTTGCATCATAATTAGCTTAATTAAAAAAATAATATGAAAAATAAAGCAAGTGTAAATAATCTCATTTCAGTTATGAAAGTGTTAACCTGGATCGTATTTGTTGGTTTATGCATCAAAACCGGATCGCTGATAATATCTTTTATCATCAGTATCACCGAAAGCCATTTAGCTGCCAAAGATCTTTACAAGGGTTTGGATCTGAGTCCGCTGCTTGATCATAGCCCGTCTCAGTATGTAATGCTGATGCTGTTGCTTATTTTGAGCTGGGCAGCAAAAGCTTTTCTATTTTTTATCGCTATCAAGATCTTTCTAAAAATCAATCTCGAGCATCCTTTTAGCGATAAAATGGCGGCACTAATTATCAATCTCAGTTATGTTTCGCTGGTTATCGGAATACTGACCATCATGGCCGGGGCTTATAGTAATGATTTAATAAAGGACGGGGTAATATTCCCGACTTTACCGCCCTATTTGGCTGGGGGAAATGAGTTTGTATTTTTAGCAGGAATTTTATTTATTATTTCACTAGTATTTAAAAAAGGGATCGAAATACAGGCTGAAAATGATTTAACCGTATAAGCTTATGCCAATTGTAATAAATCTGGATGTGATGATGGCCAGGCGGAAAATGTCGCTTAATGAGCTGGCCCAAAAGGTAGATTTAACACTTGCCAACCTTTCTATATTTAAAACCGGGAAAGCAAAGGCGGTTCGATTCAGCACACTGGAATCTATCTGTGAGGCCCTGGACTGCCAGCCAGGAGACCTGCTGGAGTTTAGGAAAGAAGACTAGTTTAGTGGATGATTTGCTTCTCTTTGGTAACTACATCATCAATCTTGATCAGCACCTTATTTCCCTTGAACCAATTCTACCCTCAAATACTGATGGACCTATTTCACAATTATTGCTTGGCCCGGGATGCGTAACGCGTATTATACGGATGATGTTTATGCAGCAGGCATTTACCAACAGAAGCGAATGAACCAGATATTAGCTTTCGTGGCAAAATATCCGCTTAATGCGCCGATTTAGTAAGTATGTTCATTGAAAGATGCGGCCAAAGCTCATTACCTTATACAATCAGGAACTGTTTTTGGAAAAATCATCCTGATAAATTAGCATAAAACCGGGCAACACCTGGTAAAAGACAGGCTGAAACGCTTTTACTTTTTAACCTGTTGGTTTAATAAAAGATGCATTACCAGCAAGCGACCACAATTTCAACCTGTTAGCTGGCAATCCTTCAGGCGCACAGGCCAATATTGTTTCAGCAGAAAATTGTTGTGTATGTAAGCGATTTCAGGTTTCGCCAAACCTACTGCGCTAATTGCTGTTGCTAATGGTATACAATGGCTAAGTAATGGAGAAAAAGAACAACACCAATACGATACGGGTAAAGGGTGCGCGTGAACATAACCTGAAAGATATTTCTGTTGAGATTCCGCGGGATAAACTGGTGGTATTTACGGGCGTTTCCGGATCAGGAAAATCATCGCTTGCATTCGGTACACTTTATGCCGAGGCGCAACGGCGTTACCTGGAATCTGTTTCGCCTTATGCCCGCAGGCTTTTTAACCAGATGGATGTACCCGAAGTAGACGCCATAGAGGGGTTGCCACCAGCAGTTGCCCTGCAGCAGCAGCGTTCAGGAGCCTCTACCAGATCGTCAGTTGGTAGCGTAACCACTTTATCGAACCTGCTCAGGATGCTTTTCTCCCGGGCGGGAGACTATCCTCCCGGTCAATCCATCATTTATGCCGAGGGCTTTTCTCCGAATACACCTGAAGGTGCCTGCAGCGAGTGCCATGGTATGGGCAGTGTATTTGAAGTGAACGAGCAAACCATGGTACCCAACGATACGCTGAGCATCAGGGAAGGCGCCATCGCCTCCTGGCCACGGGCATGGCAGGGCCAAAACCAGCGCGACATCCTGGTATCGATGGGTTTCGATGTGGATACGCCATGGAAAAAATTGCCAAAAAAGCAAAGAGATTGGATATTGTTTACCGAAGAAACGCCTACAGCGCCCGTTTATCCTGGCCTTTCGCCAGAAGAAACTGCTGTAGCGGTTGCCAAAAAGCAATCGCCTGATTATATGGGTACCTTTATTGGTGCCCGCGCCTACGTATTAAAAACCTTTGCATCAAGCCAGTCTGAACTGATGAAAAAAAGGGTTTCGAAATATATGATCAGCAAGGCATGCCCCGTTTGCGGGGGCAAGCGGCTCAAAAAAGAAGCACTGTCTGTAAAATTTAAGGGCAAAGATATTGCTGAAACGGCCCGATTAACATTAGCCGAACTTTCGAAGCTGTTTAGTGAACCTGCCGCGAATAAAAAGGAGGTAAAACCAGAAGAAAAGCAGCTGGTGATACAAAGAATTGCGGCTGACATACGCGCGAGGATCAGTGTGATGCTGGAGCTGGGCCTGGGTTACCTTACCCTTGACAGAAGTACCCCTACCCTTTCTCCGGGCGAGTTACAGCGCCTGCGTTTATCAACCCAGGTACACTCCAATCTTTTCGGTGTGGTTTATGTGCTTGATGAGCCCTCGGCCGGATTACACCCGGCAGATACCGAAGCTTTATTAAGTATACTGGAGAAATTAAAAAGTGCAGGTAACAGCATATTTGTAGTGGAACATGAAATAGAAGTGATTAGGCGCGCAGACTGGATTATTGATGTGGGGCCAGGCGCAGGCGCGCAGGGCGGGCAGATTATGTACAGCGGCACGGTTGCAGGGCTGAAAAAAAATACCGCCTCTGTTACCGCAAGGTTTCTTAAGGGCACCAACAGCCGTACCGAACACCAGCCCAGAACACCCAAAGGGCAGCTCTGCCTGCGGGGTGCCAACAAACACAATTTGAAGGATGTGGACATTGACTTCCCCCTTGGTGTAATGACCGCGGTGACGGGAATTTCGGGTTCGGGAAAAAGCAGTTTGGTGAGCCAGGTGCTGGTGGAGTTACTTGCCAGGCAATTGGGCATGCCGGCTGAACCCGATAGCAAACCTACAGATGAAGGTGCGTTAGCAGACAGCGCAATGCCGGCGGGAGGAAAAATAACCGGCGGGGCCGGGCAGCTAAGCAGATTGGTAGTAGTAGATCAGCGCCCCATAGGCAGAACCCCCAGATCAAACCTGGCTACCTATACCGGAATTTTTGACCATATACGCAAACGCTTTGCCGACACACCTGCGGCCAGAAAAAAACGCTACGATGCCGGGCGCTTTTCTTTTAACCTGGCCAAGGGCCGTTGTGCCAATTGCCAGGGCGAAGGTTTTGTAATGGTAGAACTGCTGTTTTTACCGAGCGTATATACCCCCTGCCCGGCCTGCGGAGGCACCCGGTACAACCCCGAAACCTTACAGGTAACCTATAGCGATAAAAATATTGCGCAGGTTTTGGAAATGACGGTTGAAGAAGCCTGCCACTTTTTTGATGAAGACCTGCAGATTTACCAGGGCCTTAATGTGGTACGGGAGGTTGGCCTTGGTTACCTGAGGCTAGGCCAATCGGCCACTGAACTATCTGGCGGGGAGGCGCAGCGCATTAAACTAGCAACTGAACTGCAAAAAAATAATAAAGGCTCTTCACTTTACATCCTTGATGAACCCACAACGGGCCTACACCCGGCTGATGTGGAGCTGCTGCTGTTACAGCTGAACAGGCTTGTAGATAGCGGAAACACCGTAATTGTGGTGGAGCATGATATGCAGCTGATTGCACAAAGCGACTGGGTAATTGATATTGGCCCCGGGGCCGGAAACGAAGGCGGAAAGGTGGTGTTTGCGGGCTTTCCTGAAGCGCTATGCGAAAACCCGGACAGTAAAACTGCCAGGTACCTGAAAGCGTACAAAAACCAGTAATCAGTTTTATGGATATTGCGTTTAGAAAATATAGCGGATAGAACTGTTGAGTCTGTTTGGCGCAGTACCTGCATTGCTTATTACATGCAAAACAAACCCAGGCCTGCGAGAGCAGCCCGTCATCATTTTGCACGGGTTGACTGCGGTTATTTGAACCTGAATACCATGTTCCTTTAATTGTATTAACCAGTAATGATACCTGTATAATCGCTCCAGGCAATGAGGCGAAAGCCTGTGGCATTGCCATAGGTGCGCCATTCCTTTCAGATTCGTTTTTGCTCCTGCCTTCTGGCAGTTGCCAACCCAAAACAAGCATAAAGAGAAGCCGACCTATAAAAAACATCCGGTACCCGGTCTTCGGAGCGTTTTGTTAATATTAATTTAACATTACCGCTGTTTTTTATTGATACCTTCGCCCCCGCATTTTAAAATGATCTGATTAGCGCCAACTCGTTAGACATTTAAAAAACAATGAAATTTAAAAACATCCTTATCTATTCAGGATTTATCGGAGTCCTGTCCCTGTCTGCCTGTTCGAAAAAAATAGCCGTTGAAGGAGAAACACCCGTAACCCCACCAAAAGCGCCAACTGCTTACACCATTACCGAAACTTTTGAAGCCGGAACCAAAGCCAGTTATGCATTAGACAGTGTACAGCTGTTAACCGGTAAATGGACCCTGAGTGATGCCCTTTTGGGCAACCTTACCGCAGATGCCAAGAATGGTGCAAAATCAATCCGTTTAAGAACAGGTTATTTAGCGATGAACTTTGATGTGGCAGGTGCTAAAATGCTTTATGTATCGCATGCCAAATACGGCACAGATGCCAATTCTACCTGGCAGCTTTTAGCTTCTACTGATGGCGGAAAAACCTATGCCCAGCTGGGTACCGATATTACCGAAACCAGTACCACGCTGGTAACAGACTCTTTTAAAGTAAGCACGACTGGAAAAATCCGTTTCCAGATTAAAAAAGCAGGTACCACCAGAATCAATATCGATGATATTATTTTTAAAGGTACGGGTGACCCGGGTATTACGGTAGGTGCCCCGGATACCGACCCAACAGACAATGGCAATACCGGCACTGCTGCACCAGGCAGAGGTACGCCTGATGCCGGTGCAGATGCACCACCGGCAGGTGGCGACAATTCTAACCTGTTGTTTGGTAATCCCTCAGGCGCGCAGGCCAATATTATCTCAGCAGAAAATTACCTGATTGACCAAAAATATTATATAGAGAGCTATAGCATGACCCGCGGTATACCAAATTGGGTAAGCTGGCATTTAGATCCAAACAATTTTAACGGGGCCGTAACCAGAAAAGACGATTTTGCTTCTTTTACCGGACTGCCAACCAACTGGTACCAGGTGCAGAGCAATAGCTATTCGGGTTCGGGTTTTGACAGGGGCCATAATTGCCCAAGCGGCGACCGTACCAGCTCTAGCGGCGCCAACTCCGCTACATTCCTGATGACCAACATGATCCCTCAGGCACCAAACAATAACCAGAAAACCTGGGAATCGTTTGAAAGTTACCTCCGTGCGCAGGCCTTAAACGGTTATGAAGTTTATGTAATTATGGGTAGCTACGGCACCGGCGGAGTTGGCTCTGCAAGTGCATCGGTAATCAATACCATTAACAACGGAAAAGTAACCGTTCCGGCCAATGTATGGAAAGTGGCCGTACTGTTAAAAACTGGTGATAATGATTTAAGCCGCGTAACGGCATCGACCAGGGTAATTGCCATAAATACCCCTAACGTAAATACCATTGGTGCCAACTGGAAAGATTATATTGTAACGGTAAGGGATATTGAAAGCGCAACGGGCTATAACCTGCTTTCTAACCTGCCACAAAATATTCAGGATGTGGTGGAGAAAGTGAAAGACCCGGGGAATTAATTTAAATAAGATAAACACCCCAGGCCTAAGCGCATTTAATACCATAACAGCCGTATCCCTAAAAAAGATACGGCTGTTGTGATGTTGGCCAGGTAAAAACAGCCCGCATGGTTTTGCTATCTGCAAACCGTATATCGGACCTGACCTCCCTTTAGCACATGGAACCCGGCTGTTATTGCCCTTACCGGGGCATGTGCCTGTTTATCGGCTGTTTATGCCCTGCGCTGCCGGTAGCAGGGATAACACCAAATTTAACGCCTGAAGATTCCGCACCTGCAATACACCAGGTTCCCCAATTCCCGCACACCAAATTAAAAAAACCTATCCCTTATTTTATTGTTAACCATAAAGCTTAGTTAACAAAACCACTATGGAAACAGATCCGCAGCACCCGCATCCCCAGAGGATGGAAACCCATTTAATTACCCTGAAGATAAATGGAAAACACCATAGCACCAATATCCGCCCCTGGGTGAGCCTGTTAGACTGCTTACGTGACCACCTGGATCTTACCGGAACCAAAAAGGGCTGTGACCACGGGCAGTGCGGCGCCTGCACCGTAATATGTGATGGAAAACGCATTTTAAGCTGCCTGAGCCTGGCGGTGATGAAAGACGGGGCAGAAATTACCACGGTGGAAGGAATTGCAACGGAAAATGGCCTTCACCCCCTGCAACAGGCTTTTATAGACCATGATGCCTTCCAGTGCGGCTATTGTACACCAGGGCAGCTGTGCAGTGCTTTAGGCCTTTTATCCGAAGGCAGGGCTTCCTCGCGTGAGGAAGTAAAAGAACTGATGAGTGGCAACCTTTGCCGTTGCGGGGCCAATGTGGGCATTATAGATGCGATTATGCAGGTAAAAGACGGAGGAAGTGATGAATAGTTTTAAGTTCCTCACCGCGCCGGATGTACCTGCTGCCATCCAGCTTACCGATGATCAGCCCCTTGCTGCTTTCATAGCCGGCGGCACCAACCTGCTCGACTTATGGAAATACAATCTGGTTAACCCTACAGCGCTGATCGACATCAGCCAGCTGGCCACGCTCTCAGCATTGCGTGAACTCGAAAATGGAGGTTTTAGGCTGGGTGCTGCTGCAAAAAACGCCGAAACCGCCTACCACCCTATCATCGAATCCCGATATCCCCTGTTATCAAAGGCCATACTGGCAGGTGCTTCGGCGCAGATCCGCAACATGGCCAGTAACGGGGGCAACCTGCTGCAGCGTACGCGATGTTATTATTTTTATGACCATCAGGTACCCTGCAACAAAAGGGTACCGGGCTCGGGTTGTCCGGCCAGGGAGGGTTATAACCGGATGCATGCCATACTCGGTGCCAGTGAAGCCTGCATTGCCGTGTTCCCATCGGATATGTGCGTAGCATTGGCCGCACTGGAGGCCCGGATAAATGTAACGGGTGTAGATGGCGAACGCAGCCTGGCATTTTCAGATTTCCACCGCCTGCCCGGCGAAAGGCCCGAGCTTGACAACAACCTGAAACCAGGTGAACTGATTACCTCGATAGATCTGCCTGAAAAAGGCTTTCCCCTGAATTATTCCTACCTGAAACTGCGTGACCGCCACTCTTATGCTTTTGCGCTGGTTTCGGTAGCTACCGCACTCGAAATGGATGGCCATACCATCAAAGAGGCCAGGATTGCCCTTGGCGGGGTGGCCCACACACCCTGGCGTTCCCTGGAAGCGGAAGAATTTCTTCGCGGAAAAACGGCATGCCGGGAAAACTTTGCGGCGGCGGCAGATATTATCCTTGAAGGAGCGGTAGGATTTGAATATAACCGTTTTAAGATTAAACTGGCAAAGAATGCCATTATACGCAACGGCATGATGGCACTTGATCCGGATGCACAGCTACCAGGCGCACAACCCTCCTTGTAATCAAATACCTAACAAGATCAACATGAATACAGATAAAAACGTAGGCCGGCCGATTAGCCGTTTGGAGGGAAGGGAAAAAGTTACCGGAGCAGCGAGGTATGCTGCTGAACACCCATTGGAAGGACTGCTACACGGCTATGTGGTGAGCAGCCCGATTACCAAAGGAAAAATTGTGGAAATTGATACCACGGAAGCCATGGCCATACCGGGCGTGGTGGATATCCTTTCGCACCTCAACCGCCCCAAACTGGCCTGGTTCGATTTGCAGTATACCGATATGGACGCCCCTCCGGGAACCGTGTTTAAACCCCTCTATGATGAAAACATCCTTTATAACGGCCAGCCAGTTGCCCTGGTGGTTGCCCGTGATTTTGAGACGGCCAGGTATGCATCCACCAGAATAGTTTTACGTTACCAGCAGGAACCGCACCAAAGTTGTCTGGAAAAACACCTGGATAAGGCCAGAGCGCCTAAAAAAGGATTAGCTACCGCACTTAAACCACCACCCCCGCCCCCGACAGGGGATTTTGAAAATGCGTTCGAAAACGCTGCAGTAAAGGTAAGCGCAACATACCGCCACGGCACCGAACACCATAACCCCATTGAACTTTTTGCCACCACAACCCTTTACCAGGGGGATGGAAAGCTGACCATTTACGATAAAACCCAGGGCACCATCAATAACCAGCTTTTTATTGCCAATGTGTTCGGGCTCCATTATAAGGACGTAAGGGTACTTGCCCCGTTTGTAGGGGGTGCATTCGGTTCGGGGCTGAGGCCACAGTACCAGTTGTTCCTGTGTGTAATGGCAGCCCTGCATTTAAAAAGCAATGTACGTGTGGTGCTGGACAGAAAGCAAATGTTCTCGTTTAGCCACAGGCCGCCAGCGGTACAACAGATGCGTTTTGCCACCGACATTAACGGAAGACTTACCGCGCTTGGCCACAGCACATTTGCCGAAACCTCGAATTTTGAAGACTATACCGAACCTACCTCCAACTGGAGCCATAAACTCTACCCTGCCCCGAACACGCTTTTTGAACATAAAGTTGTGCCATTAGACGTTTATACCCCGATGGACATGCGCGCACCCGGTGGTAGTACGGCACTCCATGCCATTGAATGCACCATGGATGAACTGGCCTATAAGCTTAAGATAGATCCATTGGAACTCCGCCTGCTCAACTATTCGGATGTTGATCCATCGGCAGGAAAACCATATACCAGCAAAGCGCTCAGGGAATGCTACCTGGAGGCGGCAGCAAAATTCGGATGGGACAAACGTAGTGCTGAACCACGTAGCATGCAACGCGGCAATAAACTTGTTGGTTACGGCATGGCGACCGGGATCTGGGATGCCTTCCAGTTTCCCTCGAGGGTGCAGATCATGATCAACAGCGAAGGGAAAATGGTGGTTGACAATGCCACTACCGATATTGGTACGGGAACCCTGACGGTGATGACCCAGATTGCAGCAGATGAACTGGGACTGGAGATGGCTGATGTGGAATTTAGGTACGGGGACAGCAAAAAACCCTTTTCGATGTTCCAGGGCGGATCAGCAATCACCTCTTCAACAGGGGTTGCCATTGTGGTTGCCGCCAGATCGATGCGTAAAAAACTATTAAAAAAAGCAGCGGAGATGGAGGGTTCCCCTTTCAGAAAAGCAAAGGAAGAAGAAGTCGCTTTTTTTTCGGGCCATATCCATCTTAAAAATGATCCAGCCGTGAAAATAAGCCTGAAGGACATCGTTGCCTTTAATAAAGGTGTGGCCATTAAAACCACAAAAATGGGCAGGCCCCACATGCTTAAACTGCGGAAATACAGCCTGGCCACCCACAGCGCTTCGTTTGTGGAGGTGGAGGTAGATCGCGACCTTGGAACCATCACCCTCACCCGGGCAGTAACCGCTGTTGCGGCCGGAAAAATCATCAACCCCAAAACAGCTAAAAGCCAGATCCTCGGCTCAATGGTATGGGGTATTAGTAAGGCACTCCATGAGGAATCGATTATGGATCCGCAGCTTGGCAAATACATCAATGCCAACCTGGGAGAATACCATATCCCCGTACATGCCGACATTGGTGAACTGGAAGTGATATTTGCCGATGAAAAAGACAGCCTGATCAATGAGCTGGGCACCAAGGGTGTTGGTGAAATCGGATTGGTAGGCATGCCGGCCGCAATCTCCAATGCCATTTACCATGCCACCGGCAAACGCATTTACAAACTTCCGATCCATTTTGATGAACTGATCTGACCGCTGGCAAAAACGCAAAGGAAAACGATAGCAAAAGTTAAGAAATTGATGGCAGGAAACTAAAGGATTAAATGGAAAGAAATGATATCAAGGCCGGGCGTTTGCACCAACCCTTAAGAAACGACCGCTGTTAAAGACCTTTTCATTTTTTAAACCAAATCAATAAAAATGAGTATACAGAACATAGATTACCTGGGTTCCCTTTTAAATGCAGATGAGCTGAACTCACTTAAAAAAGCGGCAGAACGGCATTCGCTGCAGTCGAATATGGATTTCAAAATCGTTTCTGTTGACGATAAGATGGTAGAAATAGAGACAACTCAAGGGGAGACCGCCTCAGGCAAATATGCTACCCAGCAGGTGCTACTGAAAAGAACAGCAGAACTGTTTAAAAAAAGGCTACCAGGATCAAAGCTGCAGATCACGGCAAATGCTGTTCTACCCGCTCCGGCCGATGTAGTTGATGTTTCCTGGATTGATCAGAAAATGCAGGAAAAGGGACTGCGGATCAAGCAGATTGCCTTTGAAACCGGTATTGACCGCGAAAGTATTTCAGACTGGGTAACAGGTAAAAAAGCTATGGGCAAAACCGTTAAGGCGATGTTTTATTTTTACCTGTCTGGATAATTTGCAGATCAGCCAATCCAAACGGAGAAATTAAACCAAAAAACCTATACAATTGATCAAAATGAAAGAACAAGGCAAAAGCATCCAGCCGTTTGAGATGGATATCAATCAGGATGGTGATCGTAAAATAATCAGTATACAGGAGGAAAACGGTGTATTTGAGATTATTCATGAGGGAAGGTTGATCGGTGCACTCAAGCCACCAGGGGAAGAATGGCAGCTACTTGATTATAGGGAAATTACCGGGAAGATTGCATTGTTTGAACCTGACCTTGAAGCCGAAAAAAAAGGGATCGAACTGCACTCACCCCTGGTCAATCAGATCGTTGGTGAAATCGAGAATCACCTGAAATAGCCGCTAAGTTATCGTAATAGTGGCCAGCTTGACCGGAATACAGTTTGGAGGCTTTGATTAATAAAAGAATATCGGAGCTACAGGAGATCAACCTGGAATTTAACCGGCCGGAACGATTATATAAAAAGAGTTTAGCACCGAAAAACGTGCATCATATTGCTATGGCAAATTAGAAATTCCGGAAAGACATTAAAAAAGGTGATGATAAATACTCTGCAACAATCAACACATTTTGAAATGGATATTGGCCGTGCTACCTTTACTCGCCAAAGAGAGATTGCAGCTTAAAAATTAGTCGGGATGAGAAGATTCGAACTTCCGACCTCCAGCACCCCATGCTGGCGCGATACCTGGCTACGCTACATCCCGTTTAACAATTCAAGCGACCGCAAATTAAAATAAATACATCAATATCTCTTAAAATTCCGAAAAAAATGTTGGATCAACCAAACCTCAATAATTCCATTGAATCCATCGAATCAAACGCCATGGATAATCATGAAATGGTCTGCCAAACACTTCATACCTGTAAAGATTTAGTAATTCGGTAACAGGATTAGTTTTGTAAACGGCTAATTATACCTGATGCGAATAAACATGAATGACCTTCCCTTAAAACGCAATTATTTAAGCTGCGTAACGGCTTCGACAAGGATAATTGCCATTAATACCTCTAAAAGCAACCCTATCGATACCGATTGGTAAGATTATATCGTAGCGGTAACCTGCTTTTTAACTTACCACGAAGTATTCAGGATATATGGAGCAAGCTAAAGTCCTTGATAACTCATTTAAACCATATAGAGACCCAGGCATAAGCAGAAAATCATAACAGTAGCATTACCACATCTTTCAGGCCTCCGCCTTTTATTGTTCGCAGCAGTCTTAGCGAGATGCTAAGACCAAAACGGACGGAAGAAAATAGTATCCATGAATATTAACGTAATTATATTACTGATTGACTTCTTGTCGGCAACCTAAAAAAATCAGAAAATATCACAAAAAAAATTACTGTATAGTTCACTATTCATAGCTGGTAATCGTAAATCTTAGAATTGGAGCAATTGTGTCAACACAATTGAAATTTCCTTACTTTTCTACTTCACTATCATCTTGTTCAAACATAGGAGGTAATTCCTCATAATAATTAGGTTTTAGCTTATCAAAATCATCGCCAGTTAACGCAACACTATATTCGAATAAATCGAAATTAAAAGTGAAGGGTATCTCATTGTCAAAAAATTCTTTGTGTTTATTGTACAGATTGGGTTCAATAAAGTAACTAATTGCGTCATCAAATAAAAATCTTTCATGCGTTATTTGATCGAAGAAAAGTTCCTCGAACTTTTTGTAAGAAATATGAGAGATATTAATAAAGCCAAAAACAAAATCTGATCCATTTAAAACGACCTCTAAATGAACCTGATAATAATATTTTTTTTTCACCATCTTATATTTTTGACTTGCGCCCTCATTAAATGTAAATTTAGGTTGTTAATATATTTTATTCAAATTCAACATCAGTATACCCTACTTATCTTAATTCCAATTTATATCACTGTAGAAGCATCGGCACCAAGGCCAGGCTAAAGTAGATTTTTAAAGTAAAAATCACCTAACGCATTACCAATCTGGTCTTAGCCAAAGCCTAAGAACTAGTTATAGTAATCATTTTTCATTTATTAATTTTTGTTCTTTATGTTTAAACTTCAATTAAGTACTGACATTCTTTAAAACATCTTAACATAAATATCTTATTCATAGCCAAAAATTTCAGAACCCGAAACATGATTATCACATGAGATATTGTCACTTACGAAAGTGAACCAAGGTTTCACCATTAGTTGACATAGACAAAACTATGGAGATGTAATGAAATTGTTGCTACTATCTTATTATGGAAGGTAGAAAAACAGAATTTAACAAACTGTTTCCCTAAAATCTGAACGAAATCGAATAGCTAGCTTCTGTTAAAAACTAAAAACAAATTCCTCAATCTGGCAAACTCAGTGAAACAGCATGTCAGCCCAGTAAAACCATGATAGGATAAATTACCATACAATGAACAAAGAACAGTTATTTTGGGATTGGTTTAAAGCAAATGAAGCCCAGTTTTTTTTTCTTAATCAGATTAATGATACTAATGAGAAGGAGAGGATTTTAGAAGAATTTCTTCATCATCTACACAAATATTGCGACCAATTGTTTTTTAAAATTGGTGGTCATCCAAATGACAAGCAAGACCTCATTATTACTGCAGAAGGTAACAGCGCTCTTTTCGACAAAGTTGAAACACTTGTAAATCAAGCACCTTTGTTAGAATACTGGAATTTAATTGCGCTTAAACCAGCTATTGGAAATGGTACCATTGAATACAACGAGATTAAACTTGATCCACATACAATATACTTTATCCCGCTAAGCAGTAATGCTTCAAAAAAAATCGGCATAAGACTTTATATAGAGGATTATGACCCAGCTAGCCTAAAGGATTTTTTAACCGCGGCTTACTTACTCTTAGACAACATTTTAGGAGAACGGTCAAACGCATTAGATATTGGCCATTTAGAGATTGAAAGTCTCAATGTTCATACGAAAAGAGAAGAATTAATAGAACTCGTCAAACTTCCTAAGTATATTAAATGGAAGAGGGCTCAGGCAGAAACCTAACAACGTGAGAGATTTTTTATTTCTTCCATAGTGTGAGAAAAATGTTTTTTATTAGAGAATCCTGCATATCCCAGACCGATGCATGGAGTTATATCAGCATCAGCGATATCTGATGAAAATTACGCAACGATTTGGTCCTAGTGTTCCCGTTATCAGCAATGATTTAAGATTAACTGAAAGATGCCCGGAACTCAACCGGAGTGAAATCGGTTTTACTTTTAAATAATTTGCTAAACGACTGGGGATAGTCGAATCCCAGCGCAAAAGCAATTTCCCCAACGGTAAGTGTGGTGGTGGAAAGTTTTTCTTTTGCTTTTTCAATGATCTTTTCGTGAATGTGCTGCTGGGTATTCTGACCGGTAAGGGCCTTCAAAATTCCACTCAGGTAGTTGGGAGAACAATGCAGAAGTGCCGCAATATAGGGTACGGTAGGCAATCCTTTATTGATCATGTTTTCATCATTAAAATAGTCATCGAGAATTTTTTCCAGTTTATCCAGGATTTGACTTCCGGATATTTTACGGGTAAGGAACTGACGCATATAAAAGCGGTTTGAATAATTGAGGAATGATTCAATCTGGGAGATGATGATCGACTCACTAAATTTATCGATGTGTGAATGGTATTCCTGTTCGATATTTTTGATAAAACTTCGCAATACCATTTCTTCTTTCTCAGAAACAAACAGCGCTTCATTTATTGCATAGTTGAAAAACTCATATTTTTTGATGGTTTTGGCCAATGGATTTCCCCAAAGGAAGTCAGGATGAATGAGCAGCATACTTCCTGCACTCCTGAAATCATCATCTGCTTTGAATGAAAATACCTGATTAGGGGATATAAAGAACAATATCCCCTCATCAAAATCATATTTTTGCTGCCCATAGCCATACTGTACATCTCCGGCCTCCACTTTTTTGAGTGAGATCAAATAAAAGTCGAATACCACCCTGATGGTCTCTTCACTCCTGTAAGGTGTTATTTCGGCTAGATCTATAACACTAATCATAGGATGTTCAGGATGGCCTATACCTAGTATTTTATGATATTCCTTGATTGTTTTTATTCTGTAGGGCTGCTGCAAAATCATTCCGGTAACGTAAAAGTTCTAAATATAAGATTATTCCACATCAACTCTTTTCAAAGTCAGCCCGCGATTTAAGCCAAAGAAAGAAAGTCCCCAAAAACCTTTGATATTGAGGCTGCCGTTTTTGGTCACGGTCAGATATGAATCATAGGTATTTCCCTTTTCCCCATCGTAATCATAGAGCTTTCCCTTCCACTTGTTCTTCTTATCATTGAAAGTAATTTCTTTTAACAATAAAATTCCTACCAAAGGCCGTTTCCGTTTTTCCTTATCAGGATTATTGACATCTAAAACGGGTTTTCCATCATGATCAACAGCATGTTTTAAATAGGTTAGCTTGCCATAATAATTGTTACCGTTTTTAAATATCTGTACATTGCCCTCTTTTACCGGACTGTACCATACACCAACAATATCATCGGCTTTTGACTGTGAAAATAACATGGTAGAAAAATTTAGAAAGAGGATGGTTAGAAATAGCTGTCTCATTGCTCGTTATATTTTAAGGCGAATGCTTTCGCAAAATCATTCATTTTTGTTTTACCCAAAATGGCTGGCCTGTTTTTGAAATAATCCTCAAACAGACTACCATGATGCATCGCCGCATTCATTTCCGTAAATGCTGTGGCGATTTCGGACGATGCCCCTATTTTCGTAAACGCGTCAGTCATTTGCTTGTCACTGATCAGCACCCATTTTAAGTAGGGCTTTCCGATGGCCTTTCCCAAAACAGTGGCTATTTCCTGGCAGGTTAGTTCTTCACTGGCAACATATCTCACTTTCTTTCCTTCCTGCTGAGCGTTAACTTCCTCGGCGATAGCGGATGCGATATCTATGGGCGATACCCAGGCGATTTTGTCAGTTCCACCATAGTTCGACAATATGATGCCTGAATATCCTTTGAAAAGACCTTTCAGACCATAATGCCTGAAGTAAAGTAATTTGCCGATAAAACCTTTCAAAAAGCCTTTGCCCTTAACCATATCCATAAAGGCGTACAAATTATAATCGAAAGAGCCCGGGCGAAGATGGGTAACAGCTACATCCTCAGGAAGTTGTTTAAAAACGCTTTCTGCAATATGATGAAAAACCAGTACGCCAGCCCCGGTGGGCCTTTCAGCACCCACACTGCTCAGCTGTACTACTCTTTTTATCCCTGCGTTTTGAATCGCCTGAACATAATTTGTGCTGATGTTAAGTGCCTGCTTCTGATAATCAAGCGTTTGATCCCCGAAAAAGTTAAAGGGCGGAAGCATACAGTAGGCGGCATCATGACCATCAAAGGTTTTAGTTAAAAAAATGGGGTCCTCTAATTCTCCGATCGCAGCCTTTGCACCCAACTGCTCTATTGCTGCTTTCCTTGCGGCTGAGCTGCTGACTACGGTAACCTGATGCCCTTGTTCAATCAATAGCAACACCAGCGGTTTACTGACATTTCCTAATGAACCTGTCACGACTATTTTCATATTAATTTAATATTTATTTCCAATGCAAAGCTCAGTCAATTGAATTGAGCCAACGTATTCAAATCCGCTTTTCTTGTGTTCAAAAACACGCTTGTACTCTTTGTAGATAAATATTTAACGCCCGAAATTATATAACTGAGCCTGATGCCAGCTACTGGTTACGTTTCCACCAGTCTGCCCTTTTAAAAACAGACGTACCCAGTACCCGTCCCCGCGGCCCCATCAGCTTGTCCCATTCAGCATTTGGTGCAAACCATGCGCTGACCTTTGAAAAATCGGGGCTATTTTCCCCTTCAAGTTCACCTAATTCCTCCAAAAACTCATCCTTAAAAGCGATAAAATCAATCCGGGTATCGTATGTATGTTCCAGAACAGCCTTGACCCTGTGCAAGTCATCAAATAGCGCATGCAATTCAAATGCCTTCCAATAAGCTGCTTTAGATAAACCAGGTTGAAGTTTTTTGTTACCGAAGAGCCAATTGAACATCGGGCATGAGACCAACAGTATGAGCGTTAAGATGATGATTTCCATTATATCCTGTTAAAAAAGTAAATTCAGTACTATTGGTTTTGCAGTAAATACCATTAATATAGTTCCACCTGGCCATTGCTATTCCAGCCAGTATGGTTGGCCACTGCCTAATAAGTTTGTGCCAGGTTAATAACATTCCCGCCTTGGCAGCGATTTGTGATCGAAAACGAAGTTCGTAAAAAATATTTCCTGGTTCACCGTTTGGTGATAAAATAAACAGGGAAATATTCTTTTATTATTTGTTGAAATAAAAAAAATGATAATTTGCAGCATCAGAGTCGGAATTTAGGGTTCTCTGAGCAAAATTTGTTAATCAAAACCATGAAAAACCGGATGTGGATAGCGATAGGACTGATGATTGTTGTGGCCGTATTCTTTCTGATCAAATGGAAAAATGCTGGCGTGCTGGAACGCAATAAGGTGCCATTGGATCAGGCGTATCTGGATTTTCAGGAAATTAATGAACACTACCAGTCAAATAAGTTTAAAATCGAAAAACTTTGTACCGTAGCAGTGCGCAGTGCCTCATCACCTGAGCCCATCCGTGTATTTAAAACGGTAAATCAACAGCTGATTATAGATGCGGATCCGAAGGTAAACGAAGAAACCAAACATGATTACCGCTATTATAAACTGGATCAGCAAGGAAAGCTGGTAGATTCTATTTATATCAGATATGAAGGTTACTGGCCAAAATTTATAGACCGTTTTATGGTTTTCAGTAATCAACGAAAAGCGTATTACACCACCTGGCCGCTGGATGGAGATACGACCCGGCATCACTTTATTAGTTTAAACGCCGACTTTAGCTGGCCCAGGGATAAGATTGATCAAAAAATCAAGGCGGTTAAAAACCGTGGTGATTATTACTTTTTCAGTGCTTTCAGGGATAATGAAAATGACTTCAGATGGATGGCGTTTTATGAGCAGGAGCATTGGTATATGCTTTGGGAAAAGATGCCGGGTTATACGCAGGTTGCTGACGGGGATTCGGGCTATCGTTATCGTTCAGATGTATTTCATACGGGAACACCCGATCCGGTGATACCTGAAGACGTGAGGCTGATACATTTCTATCCTGAAGAAAAAATGGAATATAAACATGCAATTGGAGGAGGAACGTCACCATCTTCAGCTACGAACTGGCGGGGAAAAGGATTTTTTTCAACCGTTATTGCAGGCAATAGTTTTTCTTTTAAGGTAGATCAGTTGGTGGTGGAGAAGGAACGATTTGACAAATTTAAAACCCGTTTGTATACCTTGAAGGAGCCGGGCGGCTTGGCAAGGATTTATGAACCCGCTTTTTACCGTTCAGAACAGGGCTTTGCGCTTTATTCCGGTAACTGGGATGAGCTTTATATCATCAAACCTCAACCATAATTTATCCAGGCTGTGCCAACAGCCGTGATCGCAAAACTTTTCCGTTAAGTTTTAAACAGCTGGCATCGAAAAAGGCAGATCTACGCCTAGTTCCCCTGCCAATCCTTTCAGGTTGATCATTTGAATCTGATTAGCCAATTGATTCTGTACACCATCAATCACCATCCTTTTCGGTTATCTGATAAATCTGGTCAAATCTTGCTTTTTTATTGTTAAGTACACCGATCAAAAACGCTTTAGCCAATCAGATAATGACTTTAACCAATCTAAAATTTGTTAAAATTCCTTAAATCTGACTACAACAAATACCAATTGAACTACTTTTTGCAGCGTGGTAATCCTGAATTTTGAAAGTGGAAACAATTTATTTTCAGAAATAACGAAAAGACAGCGTAATGCAAAAAAGAAAATTAGGAAATCAAGGATTGGAAGTTTCTGCTTTGGGCTTTGGCTGTATGGGCTTAAACTTTCTTGATGGAAAGGGGATGGAGAAAAATGCGGCCATATCGCTGTTGCGCGATGCTGTTGAGCGTGGAATTAATTTCTATGATACGGCAGAAGCCTATGGACCTTATACCAACGAAGAATTGGTTGGCGAAGCATTGAAGCCTTACAGGGATCAGGTGGTTATCGCCACCAAATTCGGCTGCAAAGAAGCCAGTCCGGCAATAGGCTTGGATAGCAGACCAGAAACCATACGGGCAGTGACCGATGCATCTCTGAAAAGGTTAAAAACTGATTATATTGATCTGCTGTACCAGCACAGGGTTGATCCCGATGTCGCGATAGAAGAAGTAGCCGGAACAGTAAAAGACCTGATACAGGAAGGCAAGGTGAAGTATTTCGGTTTATCGGAAGCAAGTACCAAAACGATCCGAAAAGCACATGCAGTTCTGCCGGTATCTGCACTGCAAAGCGAATATTCATTGTTCTGGCGCGGGCCGGAAGCGGAAATTATTCCCACTCTGGAAGAGCTGGGAATTGGTTTTGTTCCTTTTAGCCCCCTGGGTAAAGGCTTTCTTACAGGAGCCATCAATACGAAGTTAGAAGCTGCAGACCGTCGAAATGTGCTGCCGCGTTTTACCGAAGAAAACATAAAGGCAAACCTGGTTTTGGTGGAAGCGCTTTCTGAAATTGCGCGACAGAAAAAGGTAACGACAGGGCAATTAGCATTAGCCTGGCTGCTGGCTCAAAAACCCTGGATTGTTCCGATTCCCGGAACAACAAACCTGCACCGCCTGGCAGAAAATATAGCCAGTGTACAGGTTGTATTAACACCAGATGAACTAACAAAAATCGGCACCACAGTGGATGGAATTACATTGACAGGCAACCGGTATCCAGAATTTTTAGAAAAACAGATAGATAAAGACTAACAGATCACTATGGAAAATATTAAAGGAAAAGTAGTAGCCATTACCGGCGCCAGTAGTGGAATGGGGAAATCCATCGCCATAACATTAGCGAAAAATGGTGCAAAAGTTGTTTTAGGGGCAAGACGCACAGAACGACTGCAACAACTGGCAGAAGAGATCAAAGATAAGGGCGGTGAAGCAACCTTTATTACAATTGATGTGAAGAGTAAAACTGACCTGGTTCAGCTGGTTAATACCGCCCTTCAAAAATATGGAAAACTGGATGTGATGGTAAACAATGCCGGTATCAGCCAGCTTGGCCGTATTGATGAGCTGGATGTTGAAGGGTGGGAAGAAATGATTGACATTAACATTAAAGGTGTTTTATACGGGATGGCTGCAGCAATTGCTGTTTTTAAAAGGCAGCAGGCTGGCCATATCATCAATATTATTTCTACTGCAGGGCTCAAAATTACGCCCATGATGGGCGTATATGCCGGGACAAAAAATGCCATTCGTACCATTTCAGAAGCTTTTCGGCAGGAATCTGATGGCAGGGTACGGATTACGGGCATTTCACCGGGATATGTGAACACTGATTTTGCCAGCAACATTAAAAACGAGGAAATGAAAACGGCCGTTAAGCAGGGCATGCAGCAAATGGCCATTGATCCCGTTGCTATTGCGAACGCGGTGCTGTATGCTGTGAGCCAACCGGCAGACGTTGAAATTGGCGAAATTGTAATTCGCCCATCAAAACAAAATTAACTAAATTAGCGATATTAAATGCAGCCATCAACTGACATCCATCACATCGCCGGTATATCGCAGCTCATGCGGTTGCTGGAACTTCGGCCGCCCTCCCACCCGCTGATTGCATTGGTAGATTATAATGATGTACCTATTGAAAAGTTTCCGAAGGAACAAAAAATAAGCCTGGACTTTTATAAAATTTCCTTTAAATCTGCTTTTAAAGGGCAAATAAAATACGGACAGGGTTATTATGATTTTGAAGAAGGCGGATTGGCTTTCTTAAAACCAAGACAGGTTGTTTTTCCACCTCAAGACAGCGCGAGCTACGAAGGGTTTGCACTGTATTTTCATCCAGACTTTATCAGGAATTATCCATTGGGGAAAACTATAAACCGATATGGCTTTTTCTCTTACGACGTTGCTGAAGCCTTGTTTTTATCAGCACATGAAAAGGAAATCATAGCTAGCCTATTTACTTCGATAATCAATGAACTGAAGAACAATATCGACAGTTTTAGTCAGGACGTGCTGGTGTCGCAACTGGAACTGTTGTTGAATTACAGCAATCGTTTCTACAACCGGCAATTTATTACCAGGAAAGCTGTCAATCATGATATCGTTACTGCGCTCGACCAGTTATTAAACAGCTATTTTGATGAAGGGGAGGGTTTAAAGAAGGGCCTGCCTTCGGTAAAATACATCAGTAGCGAATTAAAGCTTTCACAACGTTACCTGAGCGACATGTTACGCTCATTTACAGGATTAAATACGCAACAATATATCCAGAAGACCCTTATAGAAAAGGCTAAAGAAAAACTATCCTCAACAAATCTGTCGGTTGCTGAAATTGCTTATCAACTTGGCTTTGAGCATTCGCAGTCGTTCAGCAAACTTTTCAAAACCAGGACTAAGGTATCCCCATTGGCATTCAGACAATCATTCCATTAAGTATTAGGGGTTTATACCGCTAACACTCCATTAACCTGGTAAATTTAAGCCAGAACATTACATCAACGGCTAAAAATAATTCAGCTTACTCAAAATCTCCTCAACAGAAAACCTGGCGCCACATACAAACTCATCGGCCGCGCCATAATAAATGGTGAGTTCATCACCATTAACCAAGTGGCCATTGGTAAATACCACCTCACCAAAAAAACCATGTAATTCATAATCTTCTTGAGGTACCATAATGGGGTCTTCAGTTCGTGCCAGTACTTTAGATGGGTCATTCAAATCCATTAAAAACGCGCCTAAACCATACTGGTGTTTTTCGTTGGCACCATGGTAAATTTCGAGCCAGCCGGCTGCGGTTTTAATGGGTGAGGCCCCGGCACCTACACGGGCACTATCCCAAAGGTTGGCCCTGGTTTTAATAATACACTGGTGTTTGCCCCAATGGATGCCATCGGGCGATTCGGCCAGCCATATATAATTGCCACCCAACGCTACGCTGCTGGGGCGGTGCAGCGCATAAAATTTACCGTTAATCCGTTCTTCAAACAGGGCACAATCCTTATTGTGCGGAGGGATGATCATGCCATGATGATCGAATTTTTTCCAGTCGGCTGTAGTCCGCAGCCCCACCCCCACGCCATGCGCCGAAACGGCCGTATAGGTTAAATAATAGGTTTGGCCAATTAAGGCTACGCGGCAATCTTCAATGCCAAAGGTTTCATCTTTGCCTTCGCCCTGTAACAGCGGGTAACCTTCGGGTTCATAAAAATGAATACCATCATCACTGCAAACCAGCCTTAAATGTGATAGGGTAGTTAAATAATCGGCGCCTTTATAATTAATTACCCTGGGGTCGGTGGCATTTACATGGGGATCGTTTTCTTCAACCGCCAGAATTTCAATGCCACCTTGAGTTAAAATCGGGAAAGAAATGATACCCTGAGTTTGTTCCGGCCTTTCGGCTACCCGGATGAGTAACCATATTTTCCCCGCAAAAGTGAAAACACCTGGATTGAGCAAACAGGCTATTTCCAGTCCTTCTTTACTGGGCGGCAGGTTTTGGGGTGCGAGTAAGGGGTTTTGCGGAAAGCGCTGGGCAATATCGGCCATAAAAAATGCTTTTAAAACACACAGGCGACCAATTTTTTGATCGCCTGTTTTTGCTATTGATTCGAGATTATAAAGAGTTGATCCATTTTACCAGTTCATCTCTTCCTTTACCTGTTTTTTGTTGGAGCCTGCCTAATAACTCATCATCCTGCCCCTCTTCATGTTTTAAATCATCGTCTGTTAAATCAGCATAAGCTTGTTTAACTTTTCCTTTTATTTCGTTCCACTTTCCTTTTAATTCTAACTTATCCATGCCTTTATTTTTTTGGTGAATATTCTGTTTTGATATATGAATTAACAATTCTACCTCCGCTTTGTTTGGTTTTTTACTGCACTATACCAATGATTGATCTATTTTATCTTATTCGCCAAGGTTTTATGTATGTTTTTAATTATATTAAGGGTATTATTTCTATCCATTACTAAACATTACTAACTAAAACCAACAATTTGATGAAAAAACTACTCTTTAGTATGATTTTATCTCTTGGATTAATTTCGTTTGCTTTCGCGCAGGGCAAAGTCATTACCGGGAAGGTGACGTCGGCCTCGGGACCAGTTCCGGGTGTTAGCGTATTTGTAAAGGGCTCGCCAGCCAACGGCACACAGAGTGATGCCACCGGGGCCTTTAAATTAACTGTTGCAAACGATGCTAAAACGCTTGTTTTTAGTTTTATCGGTTACAAAATCAAAGAAGTGCCCATTACCGGGTCAATCCTCAATGTAAACCTTGAAGAAGAGAACAATACCCTATCAGACGTGGTTGTGGTGGGTTACGGTACGCAGAACAAACGGGATGTAACAGGATCAATTGCAAAGGTTACCGCAGCTGATTTTAAAGACAGGCCCGTACCTACCATTGAAGGGGCGCTGCAGGGTAAAGCACCTGGTGTTTTCATCAACTCGGGCAGTGGCAAACTGGGACAGGCGCTTCAGATCAGGGTAAGGGGTATTTCTTCTATTTCGGCAAGTAACCAACCCTTATTTGTAATTGATGGCGTTCCGATTGTAAGTGAAGCACTGGGTACCTATACCGAAGCCGATAACCCGCTTGCGGCGATAAGTCCGGATGATATCGAATCGATGGAGGTATTAAAAGATGCGGCTTCTGCAGCTATTTATGGAGCAAGGGGATCAAACGGGGTAGTACTCATTACCACAAAAAAAGGAAAGCAGGGCAGAACCAACATTGATTTTGGCTATTATGCCGGATTTAGCGACCCTACAAAAAAGGGGCAGTTTTTAAATGCCGACCAGTACCGCCAATTGCTTGATGCATCTTTTAAATATAACAATTATGATGGTGGTGACTATGCCAATGCGGCAGAGATGTGGAAAGATTATACCGGTACTGATGACTGGACAAGCAACAACAATACGAATTGGGTTAACGAAGCTTTTAGAAGAGGGCATACACAACAATATAACCTGAACATTAATGGCGGTGATGCAAAAACCCGGTTCATGTTATCAGGAAACTTCAATAACAATGATGGAATTATTGTGAGCAACCGCTATGTACGTACCGGTGGACGCTTAAGTGTAGACCACACCGTTTCTAAAATTTTAGACGTTGGCGGATCCATCAATGTTTCAAAGGTAGATAACTATCGGATCCCTACGGATAACGCCTTCTCTAATCCCCTACAACTAAACGCCTTACCCCCTATCCAACCGGTACGTGATGCATCTGGTCAGCTAAATGGTTCTACGGTTTATTACAACAGCTTAATCGATTATGAAAATGGCAAAAACCTATCAACCACTTACCGAACCTTTGCAAATGCTTATGCAAGCTTAAAAATTACGCCAGACCTGGTTTTGAGAAGTGAATATGGTTTTGATTTTAATAACCTGGAAGAAGAACAGTTTTTAGGATCGAAAACACAGGATGGTGGTAGTACAGGAGGCTCTTCAACGGATTACATGGCCAAATCTATCAACTTTAACACCAACAATACCCTTAACTACACCAAAACTTTTAATGAAAAACATAACTTAAATGTATTGGCTGGTTTTGCCTTTCAGGATACAAAATTCAGGTATTCATCGGTAACCGGAACCACTTTACCATCAGACAGTTTTACCAAAATTGCAAGTGCGGCGGTAATTGCTGCAGGAGAATCTTCAGAAACGAGGCATACTTTTGTTTCTTACCTGGCCAGGGTAAATTATAAATATGAAGATAAATACCTGTTCAGTGCATCGATAAGAACGGATGGTTCATCAAGATTTGGTGTAAACAACAGATATGGAACTTTCCCCGCACTTTCGGCAGGCTGGATTATTAACCAGGAAGATTTTTTACAAACCAGCACCTGGCTAAGCCTGTTAAAATTAAGGGCCAGTTATGGTTTAACCGGTAATGCCGAAATCGGTGATTTTGCTTCGCGTAACCTGTACCGTGGCGTTAATTATGCAGGAGTTGGCGGTACGCGCCCCAGCCAACTGGGAGACCCGAACCTGAGCTGGGAGAACACTACAAATTATAATATCGGTTTAGATTTTGGCCTATTCTCCGACCGGATTTCGGGTACTGTTGAATATTATAAAAAGAAAACGACCGATTTATTGTTAAATGCCCCGATTGCCGCAACAAACGGTTTTTCTTCAATTACACAGAACATTGGCGATATGCAGAACAAGGGTTTTGAATTCTCTTTAAATACCAGAAATTTTGTTGGAGCGTTTAAATGGTCTACCTCTTTCAACATTTCGTTAAACAGGAATAAGGTTTTACGCTTAGTGGACGACCAACCGATTTATACAGGCGGAAGATTTTTGGGCAGAGTGGCCGTTGGAGAACCTTTAGGTTACTTTTACGGTAAAGCTTATGCAGGTGTAGACCCGGCCAATGGTGATGCCCTTTATTACATTGATGCATCGAGAACAGCTACTACCAACGACTATTCACTTGCGCAAAACCAAAAACTGGGAGACCCGAACCCTAAATTCTTCGGGGGTTTTGGAAACCACTTTTCTTTCAAAAACTTCGATCTGGACGTTCAGGCACAGTTTGTATCCGGCAATGATATTTATAACATGGCAGGCGTTTTCCAATCAGCCAATGGCGATTATTTTGACAACCAGACCATTGATCAGTTAAATTACTGGACACCCACCAACAGGAATACACCTATCCCACAACCGAGGTTTGGTGAAGGAAATGGAACAAGCCCCTCATCCAGATGGATTCAGGACGGCTCCTACCTCAGGATAAAAAGTGTGGTTTTTAGTTATAATATCCCTAAAACATTTGCCAATAAATATAAATTACAGAATGTTAAATTATTTGCATCAGCCCTTAATCTGTTTACCATAACCGGATATAAAGGTTACGATCCTGAAGTAAATACCCCTAGCGGTGGCAATCTCCAGTCTGACAACATCCAGCTGGGCCACGATTTTTATACGCCACCACAGGCAAGAACCATTACTTTCGGCGTAAACATTGGCTTATAAAACATTGAGTATATGAAAAATTATAAAAATATATTGGCTGGAGTTTTCCTTTTGTTAAGTATATCCAGCTGCAAAAAGCAATTAGAAATAGATCCCAAACAGAACATCGACGCCAATGTGGCACTCAATACCACAGCAGATGTTCAGAATGCCTTAATAGGTGCATATACTTTTATGGCCACCGGAGATCTTTATGGCAACAACCTTGTATTTATACCGGATCTGTATGCCAGCGACAATTACCTGACCTGGCGTGGCACTTTTACTACCTACCGCAATATTGCGAGCAAGGCCATAGTAGCTGATAATGCTGATGTACGGAGAACCTGGATTACCGCGTACAGTGCCATTAATACCGCAAACATTGTGCTTTCTGCATTAACTGTAGTTAGTGATGCCAATACAAAAAGCGTAATAGAAGGCAAGGCATTATTTATCAGGGGCATTATGCACTTTGAATTGGTAAGATTGTTCGGTTTGCCTTATGATGCCAGCGGTTCCAATACCAACCTTGGCGTTCCTATCATGACCAAAGCGGTAAAAACCATAGATAATGTAACCAATTCGGTGGCTAGAAACACCGTTGCCGAGGTTTATGCTGCAGTGGAAAACGACTTAAAGTCGGCCATAACAAAATTGGCTTCAGTTGATGACCAATATGCAGCAAAAGCTTTTTTGGCCAGGGTTTACCTGCAGGAAGGAAAATATGCTTTGGCAAGAGATGTTGCAAATGATATTATTACCAACAGTCCATACCGCTTAATTACCAATTCACTTGAAGCACCGTTCAGGACCAAAAACTCAAGTGAGGGTATTTTTGAAATCAAACAGAACGAACAAAGTAATGCAGGTACCTCTAACGATGGATTGGCAACTTTTTATGCCAGTTACCAAAATGCTACCGGTGGAAATGTAGGCCGGGCTGATGCATTGGTAAACACCACATTTTACAATTCGTTTGAAACCGGAGATAAAAGGCAGACCGAAATGATTTACGAAGGCACTGGCGCCAGAACAGGCTTTTTCACTAAAAAATGGTATAGCTTTTATGATAACATACCCGTTTGCAGAATTACCGAGCAATACCTGATCCGGGCAGAATGTAATTTTAGGTTAGGAACGAACGTTGGCGCTACCCCTGCTGATGACATTAATACATTAAGGACGAGGGCCGGATTGGGAAATGTGGTTCCAACCCTGGATATTATTTTAAACGAACGAGAAAAGGAACTGGATTATGAAGGCTTCAGGCTGCATGATTATAAACGTACCAAACGCACTATCGGTACCTTTGCTTATGATGATCCTAAATTGGTTTTCCCGATTCCTGATCGTGAAATAAATGTAAATAAAGCTTTAAAACAAAACCCGGGTTATTAGATGAACTGCTTATAAACCAAATCCTCCGGATGTAATTCCGGAGGATTTGTTGTTAAATGGTTTTTTATTAAAGTTTCTTCGCAGCTTCAATAATTTCTTCTACCACACCCGGATCAAGCAAAGTAGAGGTATCGCCTAAATTACCGGTATCGCCTTCGGCAATCTTGCGTAAAATCCGGCGCATAATTTTGCCCGAACGTGTTTTGGGCAAACCGGATACAAACAAAATTTTATCAGGCTTGGCGATGGCTCCGATTACGCGGGTAACCGTTTGCAAAATATCTTTTTTAGATAATTCTGCTTCGCCATGCATATCAGGATAAATAACAAAAGCATAAATGCCCTGCCCCTTTACATCATGCGGATAGCCCACCACGGCGCTTTCTACCACACCCGCATGCATGTTAATGGCATTTTCTACCTCTGCGGTACCAATTCTATGCCCCGAAACATTTAACACATCATCAACGCGGCCGGTAATCCGGTAATAACCATCCTCATCGCGCAAACAGCCGTCGCCGGTAAAATATAAATTCTCGTAAGTAGAGAAATAAGTCTGCTTGCAACGCTCGTGGTCGCCATAAGTGGTACGCAACATACCTGGCCACGGGAATTTAATGCAAAGATTTCCCATTACCCCGTTTCCTTCAATTTCATTGCCGTTTTCATCTACTAAAATGGGCTGGATGCCAGGTAAGGGCAAGGTAGCAAAACTGGGTTTGGTTGGGGTTACGGTTGCTATAGGTGAAATCATGATTCCGCCGGTTTCGGTTTGCCACCAGGTATCCACAATGGGCGCTTTGCCATGTCCGATCTTCTCATCGAACCAATGCCAGGCTTCTTCGTTAATCGGCTCTCCTACCGAGCCTAAAACACGGATAGAGCTTAAATCTTTGCCATTAAGCGGATCATCGCCATAACTCATTAAAGAACGGATAGCCGTAGGTGCCGTGTATAAAGTATTTACTTTGTATTTTTCTACAATATCCCAAAAACGTGATGGAGTAGGGTAAGTGGGGATACCCTCGAAAAGCACCGAAGTTGCACCCTGCGAAAGCGGTCCGTAAACAATGTAGGAGTGTCCGGTAATCCAGCCAATATCCGCCGTACAGAAATAAACTTCGCCGGGCTGATAATTAAATACATTGGCAAAGGTATAGCCCGCATAAACCATGTAACCGCCACAGGTATGTACTACACCTTTGGGTTTGCCTGTAGAACCCGAAGTATACAAAATGAAGAGCATGTCTTCAGCATCCATTTCCTCTGCTTCGCAGATATCGTTTACGTGCTTCACTTCATCTTCCCACCATACATCACGTCCTTTCAACATTGAAACAGGCGTACGCACATGGGTTAACACAATACATTTCTCTACGGTTGGGCAACCGATCAATGCATCGTCAATTACATCTTTTAAAGGAATCTGTTTGTTGCCACGGTAAGAACCATCAGCGGTAATCACCACTTTGCATTGCGAGTCGTTAATCCTGTCGGCAATGGATTTGGCAGAGAAGCCGCCAAAAATAACCGAGTGTACCGCACCGATGCGCGCGCAGGCCAAAACAGCAATAGCCAGTTCGGGTACCATGGGCATATAAATGCAGATACGATCGCCTTTTTTGGCGCCATTGCGTTTTAACACATTGGCAAAACGGCAAACACGCTCATGCAACATTTTATAGGTATAGGTAACACTTTCTTCTTCCGGGTTGTTCGGTTCCCAAACAATGGCTGGTTTATCGCCATTGGCAGCAAGGTGCCGGTCCAAACAATTTTCGGTGATGTTAAGCTTTGCCCCTTCAAACCATTTGATATCGGGTTCGTTAAAGTTCCAGGATAATACCTTAAACCAGGGTTTGCGCCATTGGAAGTTTTGCGCCACTTCGCCCCAAAACTGCTCAGGGTTTTCTACGCTTTTCTTATAATCTTCTTCGTATTGCTTAAAAGAGGTAATTTGCATCGCTAGTTTTTTATATTTTTGGATTTAGTGGCAGCTAATTTAACTAAATAATGCCAATGAAAAATAGTCTTATCGTATCAAAATGGAGATCAAATGTTAAGCAGACTGTTTATTCTAAAAGCTGATAATTTAAATATCCGGAATAACGAACATGGCATGAACGTTTACCGGCTGCAAATATTAATTATAAAAAATAATTAGCTAGGCTATTGCTGTTTACAATTATTATTCAGATATTTGCAAACTCTTAAAAAAATTAAGCGGACGATATTAACAACTATATTTACAAGTCATGTCAAGAGTTTGTGATTTAACAGGAAAAAAAGCAATGGTAGGTAACAACGTTTCTCACTCGAACGTTAAAACCAAACGCAAATTTTACCCAAACCTACAACTTCAGAAATTTTATATTCCTGAAGAAAACCGTTGGATTACGTTGAAAGTTTCTACTTCAGCGATTAAAACCATCAATAAAGTGGGCATCAGCGAAGCAATTAACCGTTTCGTAAAAAAAGGATTTTTGTAAAAAACATTAACTGTTGAGATTAACAGTTTTCAATTTATATTAAAATGGCAAAAAAAGGTAACAGAGTTCAAGTTATTTTAGAATGTACTGAACACAAAGAAAGTGGCATGCCGGGTATGTCTAGATATATTTCTACCAAAAACCGTAAAAATACTACTGAAAGATTAGAATTGAAAAAATTCAATCCAGTATTGAGAAAAGTAACCGTACATAAAGAGATTAAATAAGGCTGAAGGTAAAAGGCTTAGGCTTGAGGGTTTAACCACTCATTCAATCCTTCTATCATTCAATCATTTAAAATTATAAGAACATGGCAAAGAAAGTAGTTGCAACCCTTAAAACAGGTACAGGTAAAGAATATTCGAAAGTAATTACAATGGTAAAATCACCAAAAACCGGTGCTTACTCATTCAAAGAACTTATCGTACATAACGACCACGTAAAAGATGCTATCGCATCTAAATAAGGTTAATATTTTTTAATATAAAATATTACAGGCCGTTCCGTTTTTAACCGGAAGGGCTTTTTTTGTTATATCAAATTTAGATATGGGTTTATTCGATTTTTTCAAAAAGAAAGAAACTGCGCCTGAAGCTCAGGAAGCGCTGGATAAAGGTTTAGAGAAAACCAAAGACGGTTTCTTTAATAAAATTACCAAAGCTGTAGCCGGTAAATCGACTGTTGATGATGAAGTTCTTGATAACCTGGAAGAGGTTTTGGTTACTTCTGATGTGGGTGTAAGTACCACCTTGAAAATCATCAAACGCATTGAAGAGCGTGTAGCCAAAGATAAATACCTGAATACCGCTGAGCTTAATTTTATCCTTCGTGATGAAATTCAATTACTGCTATCCGAAAACAACAGCAATGATTTCCGTCAGTTCGAATATGGCGATCATAAACCCTATGTAATTATGGTGGTTGGCGTAAATGGCGTGGGCAAAACCACCACTATTGGTAAACTGGCACATAAACTTAAAGAATCGGGTTTAAAAGTTGTTTTAGGCGCAGCCGATACCTTTAGGGCTGCAGCCGTTGACCAGATTAAACTTTGGGGCGAACGTGTAGGCGTAAGGGTGGTGGCACAGGCCATGGGTTCTGACCCTGCTTCGGTTGCTTTTGATACCCTGCAATCAGCCGTGGCCAATGGCGAAGATGTAGTGATTATTGATACCGCCGGACGTTTGCACAACAAAATTGGTTTGATGAACGAGCTGGGCAAAATTAAACAGGTGATGCAAAAGGTAGTACCAGGTGCTCCGCACGAAATTTTATTGGTATTAGATGCCTCTACCGGCCAGAATGCCTTTGAACAGTGCAAGCAGTTTACAGAAGCTACCGATGTGAATGCGTTGGCCATTACCAAATTAGATGGAACAGCAAAAGGCGGTGTGGTGATCGGGATTTCTGATCAGTTTAAAATTCCGGTTAAATACATTGGTGTAGGAGAGAAAATAGGCGATTTACAGCTTTTCGATAAAAAAGATTTTGTGAATAGTTTGTTTAAGTAGCACTTCGTGTATGATTCCACTGATTTAGGGGATCATACGGATTAGTAGATTTCATCGATTTTATATAGATTTAATAATGATCAAATATGAAAAAGATACGCTAACACAAAAGATCATCGGCTGCTGTTATGAAGTTCATAATCAGTTAGGACCAGGTTTTTTGGAAAAAATATATGTGAATGCATTAAAAATTAAACTCCAACAAAAAGGTTTAAATTACATTGCAGAAAAGGAATTTAATGTAATATTTGAAGATATTATTATTGGGAAATTCAGATGCGATCTTTTTGTTGAAAATAAGGTAATTGTAGAATTGAAATCCGTTACGGGGTACCAACCTAAGTTATTTCAAAGTCAACTTATATCATACTTAAAAGCCAGCAAAATTAAAACAGGATTATTGATTAACTTTGGCAACACAAGCTGCGAAGTAAAAAGACTGTCCGTTTAATAATATCTCATCGGTACTTCACCTGATCGGTGTAATCATTTTATATCGGTGCTATTACACATAACATGAATACCAAAACAATAAAAAAAACAACAATCAAACAACCTAAAATCAATGTGATTACTTTAGGCTGTTCTAAAAACATATACGATTCGGAAGTATTGATGGGACAGTTGCGCGGCAACAACCTCAACGTTACCCACGAATCAGACAAAATGGGTAAAGATGATATCGTAGTGATTAATACCTGCGGTTTTATTGATAATGCCAAACAAGAATCAATTGATACCATTCTGCAGTTTAGCGAGCTGAAAGAAGCCGGCAAAATTGGCAAAGTGGTGGTTACAGGCTGCCTTTCTGAGCGTTATAAACCCGAACTGGAATCGGAAATTACCAACGTAGATGCCTTTTTTGGCACCAACGATTTACAAAATATTTTGCACGAGCTGGGCGCCAATTACAAACATGAACTGATTGGCGAACGTTTGCTCACCACCCCATCGCACTTTGCCTACTTCAAAATTGCCGAGGGATGTAACCGCCCATGCTCGTTCTGCGCCATACCGTTAATGCGTGGCAAACACATGAGTAAACCGATGGAAGAATTGGTTAACGAGGCTAAAATACTGGCTAAAAACGGCACTAAGGAATTAATTTTAATTGCGCAGGATCTTACCTACTATGGCTTAGACCTGTATGGCGTGCGCAAACTGGATGAGCTGATGCGTCGCCTGTCAGATGTACCGGGTATCGAATGGATCCGCCTGCAATACGCCTACCCTTCTGGCTTCCCGATGGAAATTTTGGATGCCATGAATGAGCGCGACAATATCTGTAAATATCTGGATATGCCCTTACAGCATATTACCGATAACATGTTAAAATCAATGCGCCGCGGCACCACTAAGCAAAAAACCATTGACCTGGTTAACCAGATCAGGGATAAAGTACCAAATATTGCCATGCGTACCACTTTAATATGCGGTTACCCCGGCGAAACAGAACGCGATTTCGAAGAAATGGCAGCGTGGGTCGCCGAAACCAAATTTGATCGTTTAGGCTGCTTTACTTACTCACATGAAGAAAAAACCCATGCACACACATTGGTTGACGACATCCCTGAGGAAGTAAAACAACAAAGGGTAGACGATATCATGGAAATCCAGCAAGGCATATCATTTGATATTAACCAGGAAAAAGTAGGCAAAACCTTTAAAGTGCTGGTTGATAAAAAAGAAGGTGATTTCTTTGTAGGGAGAACCGAATTTGACTCGCCAGAGGTAGATAATGAAGTATTGATCGATGCGGCAACAGGTTACGCCGCTAACGGAAGCTTTGTTAATGTGAAAGTTGACAGAGCAGAAGATTTCGATTTATACGGAACGATCGTTTAAAAAAATATAGTCAACAAAAAGTCGCAAAAGCAAGCTTTTGCGACTTTTTGTTTTTAAAGCTTATTTAGTCGCACATGTCACGTTAAACCAGTTTGAACGCCTCCTAAAACATTTGAACAGTTCTTGTAGACAGATGACCATTCCCTATTTAGGGAGTGATGACTAACTAATTTTTAGAAGCGGGCCTGTTTTTAATCTGACTAGGTTTTAACCAGATTTTAGCGCCTTTTGAGTTTACATAGTATTTCTCATTTTTGGCGTTAATGTAAACATCAGAGCCATCTGGTGCCATTTTACCTTTCCAGGTTTTATCAGCTACCTTCGAACTACCTTTTACCGCTACTTCAGCCGTTTTATTTCCTACTGATTTGGCACCTTTACCAATGGCTTTCCCGGTTTTGTCTAATGCTTTACCTACCTCAGTTTTTTTCTCTTGTGCGTTTACGCTAAGGGTTACACCGCCAAATAAGGCCATTGTTAATAAACCCATTACTAATTTCTTTTTCATGACAGCTATATTTTTTATTTAAACTGATAACAGTTGATGGTAACATTTGTTTTATTTCTGTTACATGAGTAGAGATAAAGTTTTAATATTATTTTTTGAGCATGTAAAATCAAGTGTACAGGATAGGAAAGGGCGATGTCAGCTTAAAAATCCGTAAAACTGATTTACAAGTCAATTTATTCTTTTTTGGAGCGCAAGGGCTGTAGAAACGATTAATGTCTGTTCCCGTTCTTCGCTGTATCCCTCGCTGCGCTTCGGGGCTAAAAACACAGTTACTGCAAAGAACAAAGTATAAGCTTTCAATATCAGGCAAGATACTTCTTGATTTCTTATTTTGTCTCCCGTTCAATAAACCTTATTGAAGCGGCTATCCTTTTTGGTGAAGAAAGAGCCATTTGTTTACTACACTTTCACAAAAAGATAATAGCGGAAAGAAGGACTGCACGAACCGAAAAGCAGCAAGCCCTGATTTACAAATAATATTTATCCTTTTTTGGAGCGCAAGGGCTGTAGCAACTATTAATGTCTGTTCCCATGCTTCGCTATATCCCTCGCTGCGCTTCGGGGATGCCGCTGCGCCCGGGGCTAAAAACTCAGTTGTTGCGAAGAACAAAGTATAAGCTTTCAATATCAGGCAAAACACTTCTTGATTTCTTATTCTGTCTCCCGTTAAATAAACCTTATTGAAGCGGCTATCCTTTTTGGTGCGGAAACAAAAATTTGCATACAAACCCTCACAAAAAGATAATAGCGGAAAGAAGGACTGTACGAACCGAAAAGCAGCAAGCCCTGATTTACAAATAATATTTATTCTTTCTTTGAAGCGCAAGGGCTGTAGCAACTATTAATGTCTGTTCCCATGCTTCGCTATATCCCTCGCTGCGCTTCGGGGATGCCGCTGCGCCCGGGGCTAAAAACTCAGTTGTTGCGAAGAACAAAGTATAAGCTTTCAATATCAGGCAAAACACTTCTTGATTTCTTATTCTGTCTCCCGTTAAATAAACCTTATTGAAGCGGCTATCCTTTTTGGTGCGGAAACAAAAATTTGCATACAAACCCTCACAAAAAGATAATAGCGGAAAGAAGGACTGTACGAACCGAAAAGCAGCAAGCCCTGATTTACAAATAATATTTATTCTTTCTTTGAAGCGCAATGCAACGATCGGCATTAAAACTATTCCCCGGCTACTTGAATCTAAAAAGCAATGCTAATCTTTATTCTATTTAACTCAATTTCTCGGCTAATAACTTCATTTCGATCTGTGGGGACCGTTTCTCGTAAATAATGTTATGAACGGCCTTACAAATTGGCATATCTACATGATACTCCTGGTTTTTGATGTGCATACATTTAGCAGCATAATAACCTTCGGCAACCATATTCATTTCCAGCTGAGCCGATTTTACAGTGTAGCCCTTGCCCACCATATTACCAAAGGTTCGGTTGCGGCTAAACTGCGAATAAGCTGTAACCAGCAAATCGCCCAGATAGGCTGATTCTTTAATGTCGCGGTCTATTGGGTGAACCACATCTACAAAACGTTTCATTTCGCTTATGGCATTACTAATCAGCACGGCCTGAAAGTTATCGCCATAACCTAAGCCATGGCAGATACCACTGGCTACCGCGTAAATATTTTTTAAAACCGCAGCGTATTCGGTACCGAAAATATCGTCAGAAACATTGGTTTTGATATAGCGTGTACTTAAAAGAGAGGCAAATGCGGCTGCTTTTTCTACATCGGTACAAGCTATGGTGAGGTAAGATAGTTTTTCAAAGGCTACCTCTTCGGCATGGCAGGGACCGCTTACCACCAAAATATCATGGTATGGGATGTTGTATTTCTCGTGCAAAAATTCACCGATAATCAGGTTATCTTCCGGCACGATCCCCTTAATGGCTGAGACTATTTTTTTGCCTTTTAAATCATCTGGTGTTATGGTAGAAAGGGTTTCTTTTAAAAATGCAGCGGGTACATTTAAAATCACAAAATCGGCCGATTCTATAATCGATCGTATATCAGACGAGATATGGTCATGATTGAGCTTTAACTCAACAGAACTGAGGTAATGCGGATTGTGTTTAAATTTTTTAATGTGCTCAATGGCAGTTTCATTACGCATCCACCAAAAAATCTCTTTTTCAGACAAATTATCTGCAAGCATTTTAACGATAGCAGTAGCCCAGCTCCCGCCCCCTATCATTGCTATTTTAGGTACCATGATTATAGAAAAGGTTTTAGGTAAAAGATGTAAGGCAAAGGGTGTAAAACTTAAGGTTTAAAGCGAATGCCTTAAACCCTAAACCTTACACCCTAACCTTAGGAATACACCTTAAAGACGGCAAGTTACTATTTCTTACAGACATTTACGAGAAAAGTGTGAGGCGGACAGGCAAAACCTTACACCTCACACTTTTAACCTTATACCTTAAAAGGCTACTTCTTACCGTCTTTGCTGAACAATTGGTCTTTAGCAGTTTTTTCTACCACCATTCCGTCTTTCAATTTGTTCTGAATAGCCGAATACGGACCGGTTACAATTTCCGCACCAGCTCTGATACCCGATTTTACAATGATAAACTGATCGTTCTGGATACCGGTAGTGACCTCTGTCTTTTTAACTTTTTTACTCTTGGCATCGTAAGTATAAACATATTGCTTTACCTTTTTGTCGGTCAGTTTCGATTTTTGCTTATCGGTATTTTCCTGGTTGCCCTGATTATTGTTGTCGCCCGATTTCGCATTATCAGTGAAAACCGCCTGAATTGGAATGGCCAGTCCGGTTAACGACTCACTTTCAATATCAACCGTTGCCGACATGCCCGGGCGGAAAATAGACTGTTGTTTACCCTCCATTTCTTCGCTGATACGGATTTTTACCGAGAAGTTGGTCACCTGATCAACAGAAGTAGATGTTGTGGTTCCAACAGCTGTTGATGAACTTGCAATTTCGGTAACCACACCTCTGAACTTTTTATCAGAAAAGGCATCTACCTCGATCGAAGCTTTATCGCCAATTTTAACACGGGTAATGTCGTTCTCGTTTACATCAACATTTACCTCCATTGATGAGAGGTTAGAAATACGCATAATTTCGGTACCCGCCATTTGCGAAGTTCCCAAAATACGGTCGCCCAGCTCAATTGATAGTTTAGAAACTACCCCATCAACCGGTGCATAAATAGTGGTTTTAGCCAGGTTAGCACCTGCTTCTTTAACATTTGCACCCGTTTGCTCTAAAGTAAATTTGGCACCGGTTACATTCTCTTTGGCACTGGCTAGATTTGCCTTTGCGGTTAAAAATGCTGCTTTGGCTGCATCGAACTCTGAAGCTGAAATTACTTTTTTATTAAAAAGCTCAACATTACGTTTGTAGGTAGCTTCTGCATTGATAAAATTGGCCTGGTTTTGGGCAAGTTGTTGTTGCGCCGCAGCTACACTTGCTTTTTGTGCGTTAAAAGTAGCCACCGTTCTTTCATAACCCGATTGCAATACATCCGGACGTACTTTACAAAGTAATTGGCCTGCTTTAACAACATCACCTTCTTTTACCTTTAATTCTACCACCTCTCCAGATACCTCCGAACTTAATTTAACTTCGGTTTCCGGCTGGATTTTTCCGCTTGCCGTAACTGTTTCCACAACAGTTTTATCTGATGCTTTTTCTGTAGTTACCTTTTCGGTTTTGTTTCCACCGATTACGCCGGTCAGTTTTAACACAACCAGAAGGGCTACGATAGCAACTACGGTAATAATAATGTGCTTCAGTTTCATAATTTGTATTGTATTTCGTTTGTCTATTAAAGTTCTAATGTTAAAGTTAAAACGTTTTAAAGCTGGAAGGCTTAAGGTTTCCTTTTGCTGTCGGCGTTAGTTTTTGTTAAAAAACAATCTGTTTGCCTAAATAGTAATCAATTACTTTGGCCCTAAATAATAAGTCGTATTTAGCCTGGATAAAGTCAATCTCTGCTTTATTTCTATTGGTTTGCGCTGTACTATAATCAAGTGAATTAACAAGGCCAACATTATAACGTTGTTCCACAACATAAAAAGCATCCTTTTGGGCATTAAACGCATTCTGAGTTGAACTGTAGCGACTTTCGGCTGCCCTTAAATCAGTTGTTGCCTGAAAAATGACTTTATTCAAATTATTTTTGGCCAATTGCTCCTGGGTTAAAACATTGTTATAATTAATTTTCGCTCTCCGCACATTTGACCTGGCAGTAAAACCATTAAAAATAGGGATCTGCAAGTTCATTCCAATACTTTGACCTAAACGTTGATTGATTTGATCAGCAAATGAGGATTGTGGAAACTGGCCACTGTAGTTGAATTGATAAGAATAAGAAGTATTTAATCCAGCTCCCAGACTTAGCGATGGGTAATACGATCCTTTTGCAACAGCTATGGCTTGCTTTGCAGCCAATGAACGCAAACTGGCCAGTTTGATATCAGGAAAGATGTTTAACGCATTGTTATAAATTTCCTCTGCACTTTGGTTTGTTGGTGCTGTTTTAACATTATCAATCAGCGGCGCTTGAACAACGAACTTTTGATTAGGCTGCATTTCCATGAGCTGTCCTAAAGTTAAGTATGAAATGGAAAGCGCATTTTGTGCATTGGTTAAATTTAATTCAGCCGTAGCCACTTGCGATTTAGCCTGAGAGACATCCGCAAGGGTCTTATTTCCTGCATCTAATAAGGCATTCTCCCTTGCTAAAGTTTTATTAGCAATATCCAGCTGTTCTCTGGATGCCCTTTCTAAATCGGTATTGTATAAAACCTGTAAATATGCCGTAACAACATTTAGAACTAAGTCATTTTTTATTTTTTCAACATTACTTTTGCCAACTTCGAAGAGTGTTTTATTCTGCCGAATCTGATTAACTTTAGCAAAGCCTCTAAATACATCAACATTTGTACCTAGGTTTGCACTAGTAAATAATGAGGTTTGATTGGTTACCTGAAAGGTTGTTTGATCCAAACCGCGACCAAACGTCAACGTTGGACCTACAGAAGCATTTAGGTTAGGATAAAGCGCATATTTAGATTGTGTTAAATCCTCATTTGCCAATGCTGCACTAAATTGAGCCTGTTTAATCGTTAAGTTATTATTTAACGTGTTTTCAACCGCTTGTTGAATGGTGATAACCTGCTGGGCATTTACATCAACAGCAAAGTTCAATAATAATACTAAAGCAGATCCGGTAATTAACTTTTTATTGGTAAACATCTTCATAATTTGTTTCGATTCTAATATAAACAACTTTTAATCATTTCAATCTGTTCAGGCATTTACTAACTTTGAAGTTAAATGTACCTGATCAAATCACCGCTTCTGCTAAAATGGTATTATCCATCGCTGTTATGGAATAAACCCCGCACCGAAAAAGTTATTTATCTGACCTTTGACGATGGACCTATACCCAATGTTACAGATTTTGTATTAAAAACTCTGAAAGTCTTTAATGCTAAAGCTACTTTTTTTTGCATCGGTGATAATATTGTTAAACATCCCAGGGTTTTTGAACGTGTAAAAACCGACGGGCATGCCATTGGCAACCACACTTTCAATCATTTAAAAGGATGGAAAACCGATGATGAAACCTATCTGGAAAACACGCTTAAGTGCCAGGAACTTACACAATCTAATCTTTTCCGTCCACCTTACGGGAGGATCAAAAAGTCCCAAGTCCGAAGTCTAAAGTCTAAAGTCCTAAATTTCGGGTTTGACTCAGGACTAAAGACTACCGACTTAGGACTAGAAATCGTCATGTGGGATGTACTCAGCGGTGATTTCGACATTAACCTCTCGCCCGAAAAATGCTACCAGAATGTGATCAAACATACCGAAAATGGTTCTATCATAGTTTTTCATGATAGCTTAAAAGCATTTGATCGTTTGGAATATGCATTGCCCAGGGTTTTAGCCTATTTTACCGAAAAGGGTTTCACTTTCGCTACGCTTTAGCGATTGTTGTGCCAAGTCAGGCATACCTGCTCCAGTAAGCTGAAACAGGCTTTCTGCCAGATTACCAATGAGAAGCTGTTCGAAAACGGACAAAACTGTACGGAATTGAACGATATTATTTGGATATGGCATACTTTAAATTATCAAATAACCTTTCCATTAGCTTCCTATCCGATGTAATAATTTCTGCGGTTCCCTTTGTTTCAGGCTTGGCTTTCAAAGCTGTCCCATAATTAGTTTTTAACTCGTTAGGGAAATCAACTAAAACCTGATATGATTCTATATCGCCTTTTTCTACTTTAGTTAGATTTGAAGTTAATGATATAGACTTTACTTTTCCGGTAACGGAACCATATTCATTATATGGAAAGTTATCCAATTTTACAATAACCTCTTGCCCTTCCTTTACCTTTCCTGCACCTTGGGAAGCAATTGTTAACTGTCCAATCAGCTGATCTTGTTTAGGAATAACCGTAAAAACTGGTTCTCCGCTTTGAATAAATTGATTTTCAGTATAAAATTTAAGAAACTGTATTTTTCCATCAAATGGAGCCTTAAATAAGTACTTTTGTTCCCAAACTTTAATATTGTCTACCAAGTCATTATAAGATGAAATAAGGGCTATTTTTAACTCCTTTTCTTTTTCAGGTTTTGTAATATATAGTTCATCTAATTGATTGGTTGTTTGTTGAAGGTTTTGCCTCAGGCCAGTCAGATTACTTAAGGCACTTTGATACGCATCTTTAGCCGAAATATAGTTGATTTGTGTTTTATCTAATTCGGCTTCGCTAATTACTTTCTTGGTGAATAGAATAGAGTCGCGCCTAAAAAATTTATGAGTAAAATTCAAATTATTTTCGGACATGGTTATTCTTTGTTTCGCGACCTTAATTGCTTTTTCCTGTTCGTTTAAGATTTCTTTCAAGCTAGCATCTTTTTTATCATAAAGATGATCTTTCTGATAATTAATATATAGTTGAAGTGCTGACGTAAATGCATAATATTTAACGTTTAAGTCTCCTAATGAAAAATTCTTAGGCAGATGACTAAACAGCTCCATCACATTGCCGCCATTTGGATTATAGTCTTTAAGCAGTTTAGATATATAATCAACATTTTTAGGTTGCGTTGCATTTTCAATATAAGCTATAATTTGTTCTGCCTTTACATTATCCATAGATCTGACATTCACTATTTTCAATTTACCATAGGTATTAGAAACTAATTTTAATGGTGCGCTATTAGCATTAATGGTAATCTGACCTTGAACTACATCTGGATAACGCACTATCCAGCCGAAAACAGCCATCAGCATAAACAAAAAAAGTACGATCAGCGTTACCCAGATACCGAAACGGTGAGGCATGCGTTCAATAATATGCTGCACTTCTTCACTTCTTTCAGATTGAAGTGCTATATCTAACTTAGTATTTTCCATCAGATCGAGATTACAGGTGTATTGATTAAGTTTTCAAAGCCTTCGAGTCCTGCAATTTGAGATTGAACGAGTTGGAAGTAGCGACCTTTCCTTTCCATCAGTGTCTCATGATTTCCAATTTCCACAACCATACCTCCCTGCATAACAATAATCTGGTTTGCCTTTCTTATGGTACTCAAACGGTGTGCAACCACAATAACTGTTTTTCCTTTGAAAACATCATCAAGTGCGTCGGTTATTTTTTTCTCATTGATGGTATCTAAAGAATTAGTTGCTTCATCAAAGAAAAGGTAATCCGGATCTTTATATAATGCTCTTGCGATTAAAATTCTTTGTTTTTGCCCTCCGCTTAAACCACGGCCTTGTTCTCCCATCATAGTCTGATACCCCAAGGGCAAAGCTTCGATCTCCTGTGCGATATTGGCGGTACTTAAAGCTTTTTTTAACTTTTCATAATCTATATGTTCATCATCCAATACAATGTTGTTTAAGATAGAATCATTAAAAATTTTTCCGTCCTGCATTACGGCACCACATTTATTTCGCCATTGCCTGAGGCTCACATTGTTGATATTCATATCACCAATTTTGATTTCTCCATAGCTTGGTTTATATAAACGCAGCAATAGTTTTAATAATGTAGATTTTCCACTTCCGCTATCTCCAACTATTGCCGTTACTTTACCTTCAGGTATAATAAGCCTGACACCTTGCAAAACTAGCTTTCCTGCAGGTGTATATTGAAAGGCAACATTATTAACAATCAAACTTTTATTTTCAGGCAGCTCTACATGGTTTGTGCCAACATGATCATGCTCGTCTTCCAATTGATGAATTTCATTGAGGCGTAGAAAACTCAATTTTGCAAACTGAAAAGAAATGATAAACTGTATGAATTGCTGCACTGGCGCATTAAGCATTCCGATAATAAATTGAGTTGAAATCATCACCCCAAAAGTGATTTGACCATTAATTACCGCTTTGGCGCAATAAAAGGTTATAAAAAGATTCTTTAGCTGATCAATAAACTGAGCTCCTAAATTTTGTGTGTTGGTAATGCTTAAAACCCTAAGGTTGACCTTATAAAGCCGTGCCTGAATATTTTCCCACTTCCATCTTTTCTGCTTCTCATAATTGTTAATCTTGATATCTTGTATGCTACCAATGGTTTCTACCCAATAACTTTGGTTTTTACTAACCAATTCAAAATATTCCCAGTCAAGTTTTTTGCGAATACTTAGAAACGCCATTACCCAAAGCACATAGATTGCACTACCGCCCAGAAAAATCCAAAAGATGGTGGTGTTATAGATGAACATGATAACTCCAAAAACCACGAATGTTAAGGCAGAAAAAAGCATACCCAACGAATTGTTCATGATAAAGGCCCTGATGCGTTCATGATCCTGTGCCCGTTGTAGAATATCACCCGCCATTTTATTTTCAAAAAAGGTTATAGGTAATCGCATTAATTTAATTAGATAATCAGAAATAAGCGCAATATTGACACGGGAAGTTACGTGAAGCAGAATCCAGTCGCGCACCATGTTACTCAACAATACACTTATTATAATGGCGATATTGGCCAATAATACAATATTTATGAAATCAAGATCATGTGTCTGTATCCCTACATCAATAACAGACTTACTGATAAATGGCAGGAACCCTTGAAGTATTGTAACGAGGAGCATCACGATAAACAGGTTTGCAAAATTTTTCCGGTACGGATGAAAGTAACCTATAAAATTCTGAAAAGTCTTTTTACGTTCTGTTTTTTCGCTATCGCTTCGTTCATAAAAATCGGCCATAGGTTCTATGGCCATTAATACGCCCCTACTAGCCTGAACCCCTTCATAAACACCTTCGGTATTTACTTTAGCTTCTTTCTTTAACCACTTCGAGGCGAACTCAGTTGCTGAATATTTAAGATGGCCTTTGGCTGGATCAGAAACATAGATAGTACCATCAGCATGATCATAAGGGTTTAGGTGCTCTGTATTATTATTCGTTCTTTTTGCCTTAGCCTCATAAACAACAATAAAGTGACTATTGTCCCAATGGACAATAACCGGTAATGGAACTTTATATAACAAATCATCAATGCTACATTTTAAAGATAAACTTCTCAAGCCAATTTCTTCCGCAGCATGACTAAGATCTGCAAAAGAAACACCCTCTTTGGTTACCCCGCATTTATCCCGGAGGTATTGTAAACTATAAAATTTTCCATAATGTTTGGCGATCATTTTCAAACAGGATGGACCACAGTCCATCATATCCATTTGACGATCAGAAGGGAAAGCACTGTATTTCATGCGTTAAAATTAGATAGCACAAAAATGTTACTTTAAGCTGATGATTACCAAATAAAGTATTCCAAATCAGAATAAATGTAAATATCTAATAAGTATTGGTTAAAATATGAAAATTCGCCATAATGTTGTGTGTTTACATTTACCAACTAAAAAATTAATAGCACTTAATCAATATTATTGATGATAAAATCTAAAGCAAGGCTCGCATTCGAAATGTTAGAAAAAGAAATGGAACTTCTTATTCCAGAAGAAACAACCCGGTATCTTGGGGGTACCAGTAGTGATGGCAGTACCATTTGGGGAATAGACTCACAAGGAAACTTCTATTACAAATACGAAGGTGAAACTACCTGGACAGCCTTTAATCCCTTGAACGAGGTAACCGTTACGAGTAATGGCAATAGTACGTTAAACAATATGTACAGCGATTACCTGTACTGGAAAAATCAAACATCTAGCACAGGTTATAATACCGGGCAATATTCTAGTACGGGTTATAATAGTAATGGTTATAACAGCAACGGATACAATAGCAATGGAAATTACGGTGGTGGTGGAGGCGGTGGAGGCATTAGCTATCTTGGAAATAGAAATTCAAATAGTGGCAGTTACTTAACCCCTCAAAGCGGTGGAACTCCAGGATCAATATCTTCCGAGTTAATGCAAACCTTAACGGATATTTGGAATGGGCCAGTTATGAGGGCGCTAATTCCTGATTTAATAAGTATTAATGTTTCTGCCAATTTCGTTCCACTTATTGGTAGTGGACAAACATTAGCTATTAACTTTATAACAAGAGGTGATGCTAGTGTATCACTAACATGGAGTGGTAGTTTTCGAGCAGGATTACACGCCGATGCATCTGCAAACCTTTCTGTAGGCCGTTTTCTGGGCGATGCTGAAAATATTTCGTTAAATTCATTACTAGGTACGGGATATGATGCATCATTAGACTTGGAAGCTGTTGGCGTAGGAGGATGGATATCACCATCCAGCAATCCTAACACTATTGTTCCAACTTGGATTGGAGCATCTTTAGGAGTCGGACCAGGAGCTGGCGGTTCAGGAGGTAAAAGTGAAACGTATTTAATTTATATAAATGGTAAACCGATGGTTTGGGATTTTTAATATTAAAATTAGATGAGATCTTGGCAGATTATTTTTATATCTATAATTTTGATTGTCATGATGATAATGATATTCAGTACTTTTCTGGAAAAAAGAAGAGTATTGAACGAACAATTTAAAGGCAAAATTGAAAAAATTCTTTATTATGAAAAGAATGAAGTTTCAGTAAAAGTCAATGGCCAATATTTTTTTTTAGGATCCGTGAGACAAGAATTTTTTGATAAGGTTAGAATAAATGATACCATAATTAAGAATAAAGGAAATTTATACTATGTTATCATTACTCAAAATGGTAAGTCACTTAAATTTTAATAATTAATATTTGTCATGCGCAAAGTTACATTTACCAGATACGAAATATATTATAAATTAGCCTTAGCCTTTTCCACACTTGTCATCATCTCATGTACATTCACTACAAGTAGAATTAACCAAAAAGAGGATCAGCATATGGCAGTAAAAAGCATAAATCAATTTTATGATCAACTCAAAAAAAATGACTTTGCTAACACATTAAGTTTTTATTCAGATACTTTCAAAAGAAAATTAGATACTACAACTTTATACAGTTTTTATAGGAGTTATTATACCAGAATTGGTGGAATTAAGTCAGTTGATTTATTAAACTGCCAAACGCTTGCGAGTAATAATAATGGCCACTTGTTTAAAACATTTGTGATAACTTACAATGTACACCGAACCAAGGGAAAAACAAAAGAAAGATTCATCTTGAAATCCTATGATGATGAATCTCCTAAAATATCTAGGTATGACATTTTGGAGAATGCAATAAAAAACTAACCGTATAATTTTTGTTCAAGTGGAAAAGTATTATCAGGCGATCTTCAATTTTTTTTAAAAAAAGATGGGTATAACAATCTTACCCATCTTTTAGCTGCCATGATATTTTCGCTTATGCTAACGATAACTTTATTAAGTCTTACTATTATCGTGGATATATTATGGCCTGGCATAATCAATTTTCATTTTCAGAAACCATGGCTTTATATTGACGTTATAATTCAGTCGATTTTGGCTTACCTTATCGTTTTTTACATTTTTAAATTTAAAAAGAAGGGAGATAATGAAGATTACTCTTTCACTATTAGTAAAAAAGCAGAAATACGGTTAGATTATTTATTGTTCAGTTTGTAATATTTTTAGTTTTATCCCTCTTGAGAGATTTTTTAAAAGGATAAAACTATTTGCCAAACTATTTAAGAAAAGTACAAACAATATGAAACCTAAAACGCCTCAAACCACTATTCTTATTCCATCCTATAATTGTGGGAATTACCTGCTGGAATGCTTAGGTAGTATTTTACGTCAGAATTATGATGATTATGAAATACTCCTTATTGATGATGGAAGTACTGATCAAACAGAAAAAATTATAAGATCACTAGAAATTACAAATCTTCGGTATTATCAAAATAAATCTAATTTAGGAATCGTGCCTACACTAAACCGTGGACTTAAACTGGCGAAAGGAAAATACATTGCCCGCATGGATGCTGACGATGTTATGCTGGGTAACCGATTGACAGAGCAAATTGAATTTTTGGAGAACAACCCCGATTTTGGAATGATTGGGGGAAGTTATCAGATCATGGATGGAAGCGGTATCTATAGAGATACCGTTCATACCCGAAATGACCCTGACTTTTTAAAGCTTTCGCTGATGTTTAGGAACCAGTTTCATCATGCTGCAATAACAATGCGCGCTGAAATAGCCAAAGAGTTAAAATACAGTACTAAATTTCCATATTGCGAAGATCATGAATTATGGATAAGGTTTTCAGAAGTTTCTAAAGTAAACAATCTAAAAGGAATTTATTTAAGTTATAGATGGCACGTCAATAACAGCTGCAGCAAAAATCAAGCAACGCTAAAAACTTCTGTGTTATCACTCATGTCCAGAGAATTAGATAAAATTACTGTTGAACATAATGCCAGAGAACTCATGCTTCATGGATCTGTTTGTTTTGGGATGGGGAATTTTAAATTTAGAGATACAGTGAGCGTAGCTGAATTAAAGAAATGGTATGATAAAATTTTTACCTCTACAATCTTAAAACAGCAATATTCCAGCGAATGGCTCGAAAATTTCAGAAAGGAAATTCTGAAGTCTTATTGTGGAATAAACGAATAGTATTAAATAACGCATCTCATCATGACAGCTAAAGCTCATTTTCCCAAAATAACCTATTTGATTTTGGCACATAAAATGCCCTTGCAAATCAGTCGTCTGATCAATGCACTTAGAGGTCCCGAAGTAAATTTCGTCATACACATCGATGCATCAGTTTCTATTGACGACTTTTATGAGGTGCTCAAGAATGATAAAAAAGTATATTTTTTGGACAAGAGGGTTAAAAGCAGCTGGGCAAGTTATGATATGATTCAGGCGTGCCTTAATGCTTTTCAATTCATCTTAAATAACCTAACAACAGATAGAATTATATTATTAAGTGGGCAGGATTATCCGATTAAATCATCTAAACATATCCATTCATATTTTTCGGCGAACAGAAATAAAATTTTCATAAACTATGTAAAATTGCCCTTTTCAAAAAGACTTGGGGGCGGTTTGATGAGATTTCCTAAAATTCCGAAACCACAATATATCGAGCATTTATATTCAGGATCTCAATGGTGGTCATTTCCGATAAACTTGATCCATTATATATTAAATTTCCTGGAAGCACATCCCGATTATATCCGTTACTTCAAACAGGTGTATTTACCCGATGAAAGCTTCTTTCAAACCTTGCTTTTAAATTCAACTGAAAATTTCATTAAGCAAAACCTAGTTAATTCTTGTTTGAAGATGATGCGGTGGGATGCGCCTTTTATGCATCCAAGGATGTTAACCTCTTCTGACAAAAACATTATAACCAGAAGTAAAGCACTTTTTGCTAGAAAATTTGATATTATCGAATCCAGGTCAATTTTAAAAACAATAGACGAGGCCTTTTTAAAAAGCGGGAAAATTCCGGACGGACAATCTTCTGATAACAAGGGAGAAGTATTCTTATTTATTATTTCTGGAAATGATAAAAGCCCAATTATTAAGGCCAAAAAATTTTTATCGTCCAAAACAACTCGGTTGCTCTACCATCAGGATAGCAATTCTGAACTTCTTAAAGGTTGGCCACTTAAAGATTGTATTGCTTTTAGCAATGACATCCTTCACAACCTCGGATATTTTGCAATTTCAGAAGATATATTTCCTGCAAATGTGCATTTTCCCTTGCTCAGAGTTTTTCTGGAGTATCCAGACTATGAATATTATTGGATTATAAATTCAGAAATTTATTCATCTGATGAATTGAATCACTTTTTCCTACACATTGAACAATCGGATGCAGATTTTCTTTCCCTCTCGTTTAAAAGCCGGGAAGAATTAAAGGATTGGCCCTGGTGGCAAAGTTTAATTTATAAATTAAAACCAATAGCTGATCAGGAACTAATTAAATCTGATAATACCATTTATAGGATCTCCAATTCGGCATTGGAATTTATACATTGTTGCCTTTCTGCTGGCTGGTCGGGCCATCATGATGTACTTTTACCAAGTCTTTTAAACAAAGCGGGATTCAACCTTGGAAAGATAAATATAATTGAGTAGAAAACACCTACTCAAAAAATAATCCCGATAAAGATAAAAAACCAAGTAATCTATGTTAATAAATTGCTATATCAATGTAGCTAAAACTATTAAATTAGTATATTATTAATCTCTTAAAATTAACGATTATGAACAAATCTAAAGCAAGGCTCGCATTCGAAATGCTGGAAAAAGAAATGGAAACTCTTTCTCAAGAACAGCAAAGAAATTTAAAGGGTGGCGATATCGGAGCTGTTACTTCAGGAACAGGTACAAGCAATGACCCTTTTATTATTACAATACCTATTTATTATGGAAATGATTTATCACTTGATATGCAAAATAGTATACATTCATCGATAAACAGTATTAATACAATAAGTTCAAATGGACTTACAGTGAATGGGAAAATGTATAGATATAATGCAGTGGCGACCATATCTGCAAATACTGCTTCAGCTCAAAACGATGCCGGAGCAAATAGCAGTTATTCAGGACTAATAAAAACGGGTAATCTAACAAGTTCAGTTGGTGGTGCACCTATTTTGGGTGATGCTGGTTCCGTAGTCGCAACTATTGATCCATTCAATGTTTCAATGAGTAATAGTTCACTTTCAAAAGTTATAAGTCATGAAATAGGTCATTTATTAGGATTAAATCATTCAACAAGCAGTAGTTCAGGGATGACGGCATCTGTAACCGGCAACTCTAATTCTGGGCTAACACAAGAAGATTTGGAAAATGTAATTCGAAATAGAAATTGGTAATATAATAACAATTGAAAATCCTCAAATAAAGATGAGGTTTTGTTAAAAAGTAGATAATAAAACTATCGTTGGTTAGATAAAATAAATATTAGTTGTGATTAACTAAAATGCAATTAGGATGAAAATTTATGCAACCATAATTATGATTGCAATAAGAAAGCAAAAGGAGTTTAAATAGTATAGTTTGTCTCTACAAGAACTACTTTTTCTTTCTTGTAAGGATAATCATACTCCATTCCATACACTAGCAAGCAATAATATTACTCACGTAGATATGGAAAGGCACGCTGTGCAGCATCCATATAATATCGTTAATGATAAACTACGGTGAGCAATTGTGAAAAGAATAATAAAACGTCCGTTTACATAGGTTAGGTTGTTATTAAACCGAAAGCAGAATATATTATCCTGCCTGAATATAAAGATTTGCTAGTCTATGACCTGTTAAGAAATCATCTAAAATTATTGCTAAACCTTCGACAATAACACCGCTACAAACAAATTTAACAAGCTTTCATTAAATATTTATCTAATCTAAAAATTATGTTCTATCGAATCACTCCCTCAACCCACAAAATCTGTGCATTTATTTTATTGTTGATATGCTCAACAGCTGTAGCTGCACAGGTTAAAACCGACACCGTAACCATGTCGGTATTTTTCATACAGTTAAAGACAAACCAGGATACGCTAAAAACACCTGTTGATGATAACAGAAAATTAATCACCATCAGTGATTTGAACCAAACCGTGCCTGATCTATTAAAGAACATTACAGGAGATCAGCCAGATCAATTTAATGGAATGTTTATCACTTCTATAGATGATTTAATAATAAACGGTGGTGCCTTTATAGATCGTACTCAAGATGGCATCAGCATTTCTGATTTTAACAAAAATATTTCCTATTTAGAAGCACTAAAATTTTCCAGTTTCACGACTTTACCCAAACCTATCCCTCCTTTCAATGAATATGCTATTGTTAAGGCAAAAGTGAAGTGGGTTAAATATACCAGAAAAAACCTAAAACCCACCGAAAACAGGTATAAGCAATCCTATTTAAAAGTTGTTAAAGGTGCAGACCAGATTCATTACCATTACTGGATACCCTTTCAAATCATTCATCAAAGTATAATCAATAACTAGGCACCATAAGTTCTGAAAAATAAATGACGAATGCCTTGGCGTTTTTAATCTGGTAAGGTAGTTATAACATTCATGAACTGTACTCGCGTTGTTTCTTGTTTTCTTAGCTAAAGGATCACAGTTTAAGGCTCAATCGGCAATTTAGAACAATTCCAAATTACGTAATCACCGACTCATGTCCGATAAAAAGATTGCTTTTTATTATTTTTGTTCCATCCAAAAAATTCACTTTTTTGGCCTATAACCACAAATTAATCACAATTAATAGTATTCTTTGGGAAAGTGTATTAATATACAACATTCCCCGAAAAAGGATAAATAGCTAAGATGAGTATTTATAACGATTATATTAAAGAGATTGAAGAACGTAAAATCCAGGGTCTTCATCCTAAACCTATTGATAGCGCCGATTTATTAAGCGAAATCATCGATCAGATCAAAAATGTAAATAATTTTAACAGGGCAGATGCTGTTAATTTTTTCATATACAATACCTTGCCGGGTACCACGGCCGCAGCAGGTGTTAAAGCCCAGTTCTTAAAAGAAATTATTGCAGGTGAAACTGTTGTTGCAGAGATTACACCTGATTTTGCTTTCGAGCTCTTATCTCACATGAAGGGTGGTCCTTCCATTAAAGTTTTGTTGGATATTGCCCTGGCAGACAATGGTGATAAAGCCAAAAAAGCTGCCGATGTGCTTAAAACACAGGTATTCTTATACGATGCCGATACCGATCGTTTAAAGGAGGCTTACCACAACGGCAATGCCATAGCCAAAGAAATACTGGAAAGTTATGCCAGAGCCGAGTTTTTTACCGGATTACCTCCTGTTGCTGAAGAAATTAAAGTAGTAACCTTTATCGCAGGTATTGGCGATATTTCTACGGATTTATTGTCTCCGGGTAACCAGGCGCACTCGCGTTCTGATCGTGAATTACACGGCAAATGCATGATTACACCAGAGGCACAACAGGCCATTAAAGACCTTCAGGCACAACATCCCGATAAAAGCGTGATGCTGGTAGCCGAAAAAGGTACCATGGGCGTAGGTTCTTCACGTATGTCAGGCGTAAACAATGTGGCCCTTTGGACAGGTAAAAGATCAAGTCCTTATGTGCCATTTGTAAACATTGCACCAATTGTTGGTGGTACCAATGGTATTTCGCCTATTTTTTTAACCACAGTTGATGTGACAGGTGGTATTGGTATCGACCTTAAAAACTGGGTAAAGAAAACCGATGAGAATGGAAATGTAGTGCGCAATGAAAATGATGAACCGGTTTTAGAAGAAGTATATTCAGTAGCTACCGGAACGGTGCTTACCATTAATACCAGAACCAAAAAATTATATAACGGCGATCAGGAGCTGATTGATATTTCAAAAGCTTTAACGCCGCAAAAAATGGAATTCATTAAAGCGGGTGGCTCTTACGCCATCGTTTTTGGCAAGAAAATCCAAACCTTTGCAGCCAAAACTTTAGGGATAGAAGCTCCGGTTGTATTTGCTCCGGCTAAAGAAGTATCTGTTGAGGGTCAGGGTTTAACTGCTGTAGAGAAAATATTTAACAGAAATGCGGTAGGTTTAACACCGGGTAAGGTTTTACATGCCGGTTCTGATGTGCGCGTAGAAGTAAACATTGTAGGCTCGCAGGATACTACCGGTTTGATGACGGCTCAGGAATTAGAGGCTATGGCTGCAACGGTAATTTCACCGATTGTTGACGGTGCTTACCAGTCAGGTTGCCACACGGCATCTGTATGGGATAAAAAAGCACAGGCAAACATCCCAAAACTGATGAAATTCATGAATGATTTCGGGGTGATTACGGCGCGTGACCCTAAAGGTACTTATCATTCAATGACTGATGTTATCCACAAAGTATTGAATGATATTACAATTGATGAATGGGCAATCATCATTGGTGGCGATTCACACACCCGTATGTCAAAAGGTGTGGCTTTCGGCGCCGATTCTGGTACAGTGGCGTTGGCACTGGCTACCGGCGAAGCCTCTATGCCGATTCCGGAATCAGTAAAAGTAACTTTCAAGGGCGAGATGAAAGCACACATGGATTTCCGTGATGTGGTACATGCCACACAACTGCAGATGCTGCAACAGTTTGATGGTGAAAACGTATTCCAGGGCAGGATCATCGAGGTACACATCGGAACTTTACTGGCCGATCAGGCCTTTACTTTTACCGACTGGACCGCCGAAATGAAAGCAAAAGCTTCGATTTGTATTTCGCAGGATGATACTTTAATCCAATCGCTGGAAATTGCGAAAAACCGTATCCAGATCATGATTGACAAAGGTATGGACAACCATAACCAGGTGCTTCAGGGATTGATTAATAAAGCAAACAAACGCATCGAGGAAATTAAAACCGGTATTAAACCCGCTTTAATGCCTGATACAAATGCTAAATATTATGCAGAGGTAGTAATCGACCTGGATTTAATCAACGAACCTATGATTGCCGACCCTGATGTGAACAATGCCGATGTTTCTAAACGTTATACGCATGATACCATCAGAGATTTAACTTTTTACGGTGGTGATAAAAAAGTAGACCTTGGTTTCGTAGGTTCTTGCATGGTACATAAAGACGATTTGAAAATCGTTTCGCAATTATTAAAAAACGTAGAGAACCAAACCGGTAAGGTAGAGTTTAAAGCACCACTGGTAGTGGCTGCTCCTACTTACAATATTATTGATGAACTGAAAGCAGAAGGCGACTGGGAATACTTACAGAAATACTCAGGATTTGAGTTTAGCGATGCCTTGCCTAAAAGTGTAGCGCGTACCGAATACGAGAACATCATGTACCTGGAGCGCCCTGGCTGTAACCTTTGCATGGGTAACCAGGAAAAAGCTGCTAAAGGTGATACTGTGATGGCTACTTCTACCCGTTTATTCCAGGGACGTGTGGTGGAAGACAGAGACGGCAAAAAAGGGGAATCATTACTGGCTTCTACCCCTGTTGTGGTGCTTTCAGCTATCCTGGGTCGCATTCCAAGCATTGAAGAGTATAAATTAGCAGTAGATGGCATTAACTTAACCAAGTTTACCCCTATTTCTACAAAACAATAAGAAACAAAAAAGCATCTTATTTGTTAACTTTTAGAAAAGGCTATCGGAGAAAATCTGATAGCCTTTTACTTTGCATAAATAATTGCATAGAATGGTTTTAAATAAGATATTATGACAAATCTCGAAAATAAATCTGTTTAAAATTGTTTACTTTAGAGAGTACCTTATTGATAATAATTATAAAAATTTAAGTATGGCTTTTGATATAGACATGATTAAAAAGGTGTATGCAAACTTCGGTAGCCGCGTAGAGGCTGCACGTAAAGTTGTGGGCAGACCTTTAACATTATCTGAAAAAATATTGTATGCACACCTTTGGGATGGAGATCCTAAAAAGGCGTTTAAGCGTGGATCTGATTATGTAGACTTTGCACCAGACCGCGTAGCGATGCAGGATGCTACCGCGCAGATGGCTTTATTGCAATTTATGCAGGCGGGCCGTCCGAAGGTTGCTGTGCCTTCTACTGTACATTGCGATCACTTAATTACAGCCAAAGAAGGCGCGGCGATAGATTTACCTCACGCCAAAACGGAAAGTGCAGAGGTTTTTGATTTCTTGTCATCTGTATCCAACAAATATGGTATCGGTTTCTGGAAACCAGGCGCTGGTATCATCCACCAGGTTGTACTGGAGAATTATGCTTTCCCGGGTGGAATGATGATCGGTACCGATTCGCACACGGTAAATGCCGGCGGTTTAGGCATGGTAGCTATTGGTGTTGGTGGTGCTGATGCCTGTGATGTAATGGCGGGTTTACCATGGGAACTAAAATTCCCTAAATTGATCGGTGTAAAACTAACCGGTAAATTAAACGGCTGGACGGCTGCCAAAGATGTGATTTTGAAAGTAGCTGGTATTTTAACCGTAAAAGGTGGTACCGGAGCTATTGTAGAATATTTCGGCGATGGTGCTACTTCCATGAGCTGTACCGGTAAAGGTACCATTTGTAACATGGGTGCCGAAATTGGTGCAACCACATCTACTTTTGGTTACGATGAGAGTATGGAACGTTACCTACGCGCTACCAACCGAAACGAAGTGGCAGATGAGGCAAATAAAATTGCTGCTTATTTGACCGGTGACCCGGAAGTTTATGCCGATCCTGAAAATTATTTCGATCAGGTGATTGAGATTGATTTAGATACCTTGGAACCTTACTTAAACGGCCCTTTTACACCAGATTTAGCTACTCCGGTTTCGCAAATGAAAACGGAAGCAGAGAAAAATGGCTGGCCATTAAAAGTAGAATGGGGTTTAATCGGTTCTTGTACCAACTCTTCATACGAAGATTTATCGAGAGCAGCTTCTATTGCCAACCAGGCCATTGCTAAAGGTTTAACCACCAAAGCAGAGTTTGGTATTAACCCGGGTTCTGAGCAGGTGCGTTATACTGCAGACCGTGATGGTTATTTAAAAACTTTCGAAGATTTGAATGCAACAATATTTACCAATGCCTGCGGTCCATGTATTGGTATGTGGGACCGTACAGGTGCAGAGAAAGCGGAAAAAAACACCATTGTACACTCATTTAACAGAAACTTTGCCAAACGTGCCGATGGTAACCCGAATACTTTCGCTTTTGTAGCTTCACCAGAAATGGTGGCAGCCATTGCCATTTCGGGCAATTTAGGATTTAACCCATTAACAGATACCTTAACTAACGATAAGGGTGAGCAGGTTAAATTAGACCCGCCTACCGGTTATGAATTGCCAACCAAAGGTTTCGCGGTAGAAGATGCAGGTTTCCAGGCACCGGCAGCTGACGGCTCGCAGGTACAAGTTTTGGTTTCGCCAACTTCGCATCGTTTACAATTGTTAGATCCGTTTGCACCTTGGGAAGGCACCGACCTGAAAGGGCTTAAACTCCTGATCAAAGCTAAAGGTAAATGTACAACCGACCATATTTCTATGGCAGGCCCATGGTTGAAGTTCCGTGGCCACCTGGACAACATCTCTAACAATATGCTAATTGGTGCGGTAAACTATTTCAACGATAAAACAGATACCGTTAAAAATCAGTTAACTGGCGAGTATGGTCCGGTACCAGCTACACAACGCGATTATAAAGCTGCTGGTTTGGGCTCGATCGTAGTGGGTGACGAAAACTACGGCGAAGGCTCATCACGTGAGCATGCAGCCATGGAGCCACGTCACCTGGGCGTACGTGCCGTATTGGTAAAATCTTTTGCCCGTATCCACGAAACCAATCTTAAAAAACAAGGTATGTTGGCCTTAACTTTTGCCGATAAAGACGATTACGATAAAATTTTAGAAGGTGATACGGTAGACATTTTAGGTTTAACCGAGTTTGCTCCTGACCAACCGTTAACACTGGTATTACACCATGAGGATGGTACTACAGAGCAGTTTGCTGTTAACCATAGTTATAATGCACAACAAATTGAGTGGTTTAAAGCTGGTGGTGCGTTGAACATCATCAGGGCTGAAGCAGCGGCAAAGGCAGCGTTATAGTCTGAAGTCCGCATGTAGGATATCAATCCCGTTTTGTTAAGTCAAAACGGGATTTTTTGCTAAAACTCATTACCCTGGTATTATAGACGTCACCCTGAATTTATTTCAGGGTCTTTCCTGCTAAAAAGATGCTGAAACAAGTTCAGCATGACGATTGCCTTAGGAATATGTATTAAAAACTTTCTCAAAATAAAGGAAAGATAACAAGATTAAATCTACTCAAACTCATATCCACAATCATAACAATGATGGCACTTATTGGCTTTAATTGGGGTAGTAAAAGTTAAAAAAGCTAGTATGGTAGCCCAAAGACTATATTTTTTATCGGTTGCCATACCATAGCCTACGTTGGTAGAGCCGCATTTTTCACAAACGGTTTTACCCTCGGCTGATTTTTCTTCACCGGTAATTTCATCTGTTGATTCAAAATCCAAACTATTGTCTTCAGCCAACAAAGCATTAATGGCTTCCACATCCCGTTCAAAAACGATGAGTTTAACACCACCAATGGCCTGGTTGTAGAGCGGCTGGATTGTGGAAACATTTTCATCAGCCAGGAAACAGGCAAATCCACTATCTTCCAATTTGGCTTTTATGATATTGGCCTCCATCGGGTTGTAATAGGTGCTATAAACTACGGTTCTATCATCCATATTCCAAACATAAGAATTTGTTTTATAATCAGAACGGCTGAGAATCAATTATGTTTTGAGAAATTCTTTCCACCAGTAGCCCGAATCTTTAATGGTACGTTCCTGGGTTTTAAAATCATTATAAATCAATCCAAACCTTGCTGTAAAGCCCTCTGCCCATTCAAAATTATCCATTAATGTCCAGGCCATGTAACCCGTGATATTTACTCCTTGATTTTTTAGTTTGAGCAGTGCTGAAAGGTAAAGTTTAAAATATTCTATCCGTTCCGGATCATTTACACGCTTATCAATCAATTTATCGTGGTAGGCAGCGCCATTTTCGGTAATGATAATATTTTTGATGGCCGGATAGGCTGCAAACTGTTTTACAATATTGTAAAAGCTATCGGCATTAATTTCCCAACCCATTGCCGTATGCGGCTTTTTTCTGCTCTTGGCTTTCACTTCCCAGGCCTGGATGACCGGGATGAAAGCATTGTATTTCACCGTTAACGGAAAGTAGTTTTGAAGACCGACAAAATCAAAGTCGAATTTCATCCTTTCCTGCAATCGCCATGTACCATACTCAATCTGGAATTTTTCAAGTACATCCCAATCTGCCGTAGGAAAACCCATGCCTAAGGTAGGCTCTACAAACAAACGGTTCATTAAACAATCTATCCGCTTTGCAGCCAGTACATCATTATCGCTTTCGGTATAAGGGATTATTTCTGAGCAGGAATATGTAGTTCCGATGTTAGCATTGGCCACCTCGGCACGTAAAATTTTGGCGCCATCGGCCTGTGCTAAAGCCGTATGCAATACTGCAGGAAAGAAATTGGTCAAGCCTGTTTTCCCCGGCGCATGTATTCCAAGCATATAACCCAAAGAAGTATAACCAAAAGGTTCATTCAGTACGATCCAGTTTTTTACTTTATCGCCATATTCTAGTGCACAGATCGTAACAAAGGCATTAAAGGCTGCATTAATGCTAAAGCTCGTCCATCCACCCTCATCTTCTAAGGCCTGGGGCAAATCCCAGTGATAGAGTGTAACATAAGGTGTGATTCCTTGTGATAAACATTCATCAATAAGATGATGGTAAAAACGGATGCCTTCCTCGTTTACTTCTCCTCTTCCATTGGGCAAAATCCTTGCCCAGGCGATAGAAAACCTAAACACATTAAATCCCAGATATTTAACGAGCGCAACATCTTCGGCATAACAATGATAAAAATCGCAGGCAGGATCTAATTTATGGTTCTTTTTAATCTTGCCGTTTTTTGCCGTAAAGGTATCCCAGATGGATGGGCCTTTACCGTACTGTGTTGCTGTACCTTCTATCTGCGCCGCAGCAGTCGCTACTCCCCACAAAAAATCCGAACCAAAATCACTTGCTTTAACCATTGTTTACCGATTAATTGCCATAAGTTGCGAGTTTAATATTAACAAATCATTAACAAGCAAAATGATTCAAAATAAAAACAATTTTTAATATTTTTACCCATGCGCTACTCATTCATTTCTTTTTTATTGGTATTACTAAATCTCGCTGCCTTTGGGAAATTTGCGCCACCTCTTAATGATGAACTGATAAATGCCATAAATATTACCAATACGAGTGCATATTGTAGTGCGGATGCCGAATTTAACAATTTAGAAGCTACAGCAAGTAACTATAATAAGGCCCTAAACTGGCCATCGGTTGGAAAAGATGTATGGTATAAGTTTACCGCATCTAAGTTTGATGTTAATATTTCTGTTAGCGGAAAAATTGATGCCGCTAGTAAAAATACCCTGATTGCCCCATTGGTGGCCCTATATTCGTTTGATGCGGCAACAGGCTCGATAAGCGAGCAGTCTGGCTCGCAAGCCACATCAAATAATGTTATTTCATTATACAAAGGTGCTTTAACAGTGGGCCAGGTATACTACGTTAGGGTAAGTGCAGCGAACGATGCTACCGGTACCTTTAAACTTTGTATTGATAATTATTTTCCACCCATACAACCGGGGCAAGATTGTGGAACCTTCTCGGTACTATGCACAAAAGAAACCTTTACACAGCTTAATGTAACGGGAGCAGGAGCGAACAATCAAGAATCGGCCGGAACCTGCCTGGGTAAAGAATCTAACTCCGCCTGGTATATGTTTAAAGCTTCCAAGCCCGGTGATTTGACTTTTGTAATCACGCCTACGGTAACCTCAAATGATATTGACTGGATTTTTTATGATTTAGGCATAAACGGAGATTGCAGTAAAGTAAGTGGCGCAACAGCTATACGTTGTGCATCGGGCAGTGGTGTAGATTGCAGTCCTTCTTATTATAAAACCGGCCTGAGCATGACAGAAACAGATTTAACTGAAGCATCAGGATGCCCTGCTGGTCAAAATGGCTTTGTGAAATACGTAGAGCTCGAACAGGATCATGTTTATGCGCTACTCATCGATAATTACTCGGGAGGGAATAATGGCTTTACTTTGGAATTCGGGGGCACGGCAGATTTCGCGGGGCCAACTGCAGAGATCGATGTTAAAAAACTAAATCCATGTACCAACAGCCAGGCCTACATTTTTGAAAGCAGAGCATCAAACTTTGCGTCCTTAAAATGGAATTTTGGCGAAGGAGCAAACCAGACTTCGGCTACAACAGCAGGGCCACATACTATAACATATAATACACCTGGCGAGAAAATTGTGGTTTTAGAAGCGAAAGGCACGAACGGTTGCAATGTGGTGACCACGCAAACTTTTATTGTAGCAAATACACCTGAAAAACCAGCAATAAGCGCATCAAATGTGAATTTATGCCAAGGGGACGTACTAAAACTAAGTACTCCCTTTTTAAATTTGGCGAGCTACCACTGGTCAGGCCCAAACAATTTTAATTCGACAAGCCAAAATCCTGAAATTCCGGCAATCGGACCTGAGATAGCTGGTACCTACAAGCTTTATGTTCAGGTTGGGGATTGTGTGAGTGAGATAAATTCGGTGGAGATCTTATCTGTCGATTTAAAACCTGAAGCAATGTTTTCGATTGAGGTGAATAATAAGTGCGAAACCGACCAATCTTTTTCTTTTATCAATGCCTCTAAAAATTATACAAAGCTTACCTGGAATTTTGGCCAGGGAATAAAAAGCCAGGTTGCCACGGGTAACGACAGCAAAACAATAACCTTTACCAACCCTGGACTTAAAACAATCACGCTAACAGTTGAAACCAATAATGGCTGCCTATCAACTTTTACAAAAGACATTTTAGTAGAAGTGAAACCGGAAAAACCAGAAATAACTATTAATCAACCTGCTTTTTGTTTAAAAGATATTATAAAATTATCGGTACCGGTACAAGAGGGGATCACTTATGCGTGGACCGGGCCAAACAATTATTTTGCCAGCACAAATGCCATTGAAATTCCGATAACAGATTTTAACCTGGCAGGAGAATATCAGGTTGTATTAACATCAGGATCTTGCAGCTCTGCCCCTGCAACTATCGTCATTCCGGCTATTGCCAGAATTCCAATTGCTAACTTTTATACCGAACCCTCTTTTAATGTAAAATTTTCGGCTCCTGTACCCATAACATTTACCAATACCTCAGTTGACGGGGATTTTTATGAATGGCGTTTTGGTGACGGTTTTAGCTCCTCAGAAAAAAGCCCAACCCATATTTATCAAACCGATGGGGTATTCCGAATTACGTTAACTGCATTTTCTAAAAACGGGTGCTCCAATTCGGTCACCCAAGGTGATCTGATTATCAAAAAGAATACATCTACATTTGTTCCTAATGCGTTTTCGCCAAATGGTGATGGGATTAATGACGAATTGGTTATTGGTGTAACCAACCTCAAAAAATATAACATTCATATTTACAATCGTTTTGGCACCCAAATATTCTTTAGCAATAACATATTTGAAAATTGGAATGGCACTTATAAGGGGAACGAACTGCCAGTTGGTGTTTATTATTACATCATTTATGGCCTTGACTTATCAAATAAAAACATTAAATATTCAGGCTCAGTAACATTAATCAGGTAACTTGTCAAAATACCTTCATTCGATCTAAAGCTGGATGATGGAATAAAATATTTTCTTAGTGCCAGATGGTAACATCAGGCACCAAAATCAGAGAACACAATTATTAAACAGCTAATTTTGAACGAATTCAGTCTGGCTTTCTTCATTCCTTAGCGGATAAGTTCTCATGCTGATAATGGTAATGAGAAACGTAGGTCCATAGGTAATCACAAATTCATCAATTGAAAGGTACCTTAATTTTCCAAATAACAACAAATACACCAAAAAGATGATAACTGACGCAACAAAGGCTTTACCTGCAATAGTGCGTTTATTATAAACAATCTTAGTTTTACCATTAATCTTCCTCATGTTAAATAAAAGTGCACAAAAAGTTAATAAAAGGAATACGCCAGCGTCTTTTATATCAAGATTAACGTTGAAATTGTAGTTTGCAGATACAAGCGACAGCAGATTTATATACCCCATCATAATGACAAAAGTGATAGGGAGGCAAAACAATAAAGTAGTTAATGTTACTTTTAAAGAATAATTGACTGCTTCTTTCATAGCGTATTTAATTTAGATTGAGCTTAGGTGTACTAAGATACAAATTCTCTGATTTTTTCGCTACGTTTTTAGTACAGTCTGGTTTTAAGCGGTCTGATTGATCAAACTATTTTTTGTTACAAGGTAAGATTGTCAGATCTTAGACCACTTACAGCTGGCAAAATCTGGAATCATTTATCAATCTTCCAGCTTTAATCCAATCTCTTTCAGCAAAATAGCAGCATTAAAAGTTTTGCACGGACCGTGTTTTAACAGATAATCAAATCTCATTTCTCCATCTGTAATCTGGATATCAAAATGAAAATTCCGGACTGCTTCGGGATGATCGATAATCAGATCAGCCAGTTGCAGGTCGTGAGTAGCAAAAAGTGCAGGCGTGTTTTCAGCAATCAGCTTTTGGATGAACACTTTTGATCCTAAATACTTATCGCGGCTGTTGGTGCCCCGAAGCATTTCATCAATCAACACAAAAGTGTCTTTATCTTTTACCACATTATCCAAAATCATCTTCAAACGGTTCAGTTCTGCTTTAAAGGTAGAGGTACTTTCGTTCAGCGAATCTTTAATCCGCATATAGGTATTGATGGAAAAAACAGCTAATTGCATTTTTTGGGCACAAACCGGCGCCCCTGCATAAGCCAGCACCATATTAATGCCCAAAGTGCGCAGAAAAGTGCTTTTACCAGCCATATTAGAACCTGTTACAATATCAACAGTTGGTTTGGCCTCCACCCGAAAATCGTTATTTACCCTTACCTCCTGATGAATAAGCGGATGACCAATATGAGTAGTAGCCAATGCAAACTGATCGGTAATGACCGGAAATACCCAATCTGGCTGATTGTAAGCCATTGTAGCCAGCGAAATTAATTCTTCAAAATCGCCCAGATGGTCGAGTGCAGTAATTACATCTTTTGAAGATGATTGATACCAATTGTCTAAATTGATACAGCATTTTAAATCCCAAAGTAAAAGCGCATTGAGTACACCTCCCACGATGATATTTAGCCTGGCATCAAAATTTTCGATAATCCTTGTTAAAGATCTAATCTCCTTACTCACCGGAATTTCCGAATCAAGTAAGTTTAGTGTGTAGCTGCTTTTCCAATTTTGGCTTTCCGTCCATAAAATAGCCCTTGCATATCCGTTTAGCTGATTCGAACTTCCGCCGAAGCTATAAAACACTTTGTTTATTTTTGAGCCCAGCAATACGTTCCACCCAATATGGATTACAACCAAAAGCGCTAAAACTTTCCAGAACACACTACTCACCAAAATTGCAGTCAGTATCATAGCAATAGAAATATAAGGCACCAGCTTAACATAAAACCGTATAAAAGATCCTTTAACAAAGCTCAACTGTTCACCCAACTGGTTTTTTAGCTGCACTTTGATCTGCTCTATTTTTTCGGGATCGTAGCCATGCAGGTTAGCCCTAAAACTATAGGTTTCTGCTATATGATGTTTTATTTCTTTTATGGCTTCCTGCCGGAGCAATATCCGATCCCTTGTCGTTTTCTCTGAAAAATTTTTGGCCAGCAACCTGATGCCGGTTTTGGTACTGCAACGGTTGGTGAGCGCAAACAGTGATGAGGTACCAAAAATATCAAGATCGGATGTATAAGGATGCTGTTCAGCATCGAATGCTTTACCATGGTCATATCCGTTAGGGTCACCATGCAGCATGTTCCATTCGTTTTGATAAACCCATAAAAGTTGTTTTTTATAATCGATTTCACGATCCAACCGGCTTTGTCTGCGCACTACAAATGCAAAGGCAATAACCGGCAGTACTAAACAAATCTGGATTAATGTGCGCAGGTTGTCGTCTGCTGAACGCAGCAGCAAAACAAAAAATAAAATTTCGGTCAGAAACAAACCTATACGCAATAAGGAAAGCTGATCGATCCGTTTTTTTGTTCGATCTATGTGGGCAGTAACCTCATTGATTTTCTCCTGGTAACCGGCTATTATGGCTTTTTGTAGTTTCTGCATAAACTTTATTTTGTATATATTTCCGAAGGTATCAGATCGATAGATTGTCTTTTTTGTTACAATTTCTCTAAGTTTGAATTTCAAAATCCTAAAGATAGGCAAATTATTAAATGAAGATTACCCTGATCGCCATTGGCAAAACTGAAGATAAATATTTAATTGAAGGAATTGAGAAATACATCAACCGGCTAAAACATTATATCAACTTTAGTTTTTTAGCCATACCTGATGTAAAAAATGTTAAAAACCTGAGTGAAGCGCAACAAAAAGCAAAAGAGGCAGAATTGCTACATAAGCAGATCAATAATGGCGATATGGTAATTTTACTGGACGAGAAAGGAAAAAAATATTCATCGGTTGAATTTTCCAGCTATTTAAACAAACAGATGATCGGCAGTGTTCAACATTTGATCTTTATTATTGGCGGCCCTTACGGATTTGACGACAGTATTTACAAACGGGCAAATGGCTTAATCTCACTATCTGATATGACTTTTTCGCACCAGATGATCAGGTTGTTTTTTGTGGAGCAGCTTTATCGCGGATTTAGTATCTTAAAGGGGGAACCTTATCATCATGCTTGATGATGGAAAATGCTTGAGGTAAGATGTGCGATGTGAATAAGATATGGAAAAAGGAAATATAAATCATCATTAAATAAAAAGACACTATGTTATTAGATAAATATAAAAGGGAATACAGGTACAAGAGCCGCCAGGGCGGCAGCAACAAATACTTATGGATCAGCATTATCATTTCACTGATTATTGGTGGCTTGATCTGGTATTTCGGTTAGGCGCATAAAAAAACACCAGACAAACTGCCTGGTGTTTTTTTTATTTTCAGTATTAAAGCTTAAACGCCTTTTTTACTGGTCATATTCGCTTTTTTAGCAGGAGCTGAAGTTTTAGTGGTTGCTTTTGCACTGGCTGCTGCCTTAGCACCCGTAGCTTTTACTTTTTTATCGCCTGCTTTTTCTTCAGCTAATTTAGCTTCTGCAGCCGGAGCCGGAGTTTCAGGTGCTTCTTCCGTAAACAAAGGCAAATCTTTTAAAAGGTTATACCAGGTAATGATTTTTTTCATATCTGAAGCATAAACTTTTTCCTGATCGTGCCCCGGAGCAACTTCCAAAAAGAAAGCGCGTAAATCGCCTTTAAGATCCGGAGTACTTCCTTTCGCAGAAATTTTGGCAAAAATATCAGCCAGTTTAATTTCTTCTTCTTCGCCATATACCGTAATATCTTCTAACGAAGCTAATTTTATGTTGGTGATGTTGGCTACAATTTTAGTTTTTTGCGCATCTAAGCCTTCTAAAATATAACCCACCTTATTTTGTCCGACCAGTTTAAATAACCCTGGTCTGCCAGATACGGCAACAATTCCTCTTAAGTTCATATGATGTGTGTTTAGCGGTTGGGGGTTAGCGAAATAAATTGTCTACCGCCAAACGCATAATATATTTAATGTTTAAAAACCCTTACTGAGCACCTGGCGTAGCGCTTTAAACGCTTACCACCAAACGCCTTGCGCTCTTAATCTTCTACAACTTCAATATTTACAATCTTATCACCCTGACGGATATCATCAACAAGATCTACATTTTCGATAACTTTACCAAAGCAAGTGTGGTTACGGTCTAAATGAGCAGTATTGGCTCTGCTATGACAGATGAAAAACTGTGAACCACCAGTATTACGGCCAGCATGTGCCATTGATAAAACACCACGATCGTGATATTGATTTTCACCATCCAGTTCGCAGTCGATTTTGTAACCCGGGCCACCAGTACCTGCTAAATGTGCTTTAGCCGGATCTTTTGAATTCGGACATCCGCCCTGAACCACAAAGTTAGGAATTACACGGTGAAAAGTTACGCCATCGTAAAAGCCCTCTTTAGCTAATTTTTTAAAGTTTGCAACGGCTTTAGGCGCATCGTTATCGTAGAATTCTACGGTCATATCACCTTTTTCTGTTTTTATTATTGCTTTACTCATATCAATATCGGTACTAATTTTAAATTTTGTCCGCCAAAAAAATTTTATAATTTTCAGTAGAGGGCAAAAATAACAAAATTGTATAACTTATAACATCATTAAATTTTTCTATCCAGTTTAAATGCGGTATTTTAGTGTTTTAAGCTACCGATTTGATAAAGAAATATTATATCCTGTTCATCTGCCTGCTTTGCTCTTTAGGGCTAAGGGCTTCTTCCCTATTAATTTATATGGATGAGGACCAAAAAAACCACTTAAAAGCTTATGGTATTGCCTATTGGACCATCAGTAAACAACTGGAGGTAGATTGGCTTTTAAATTATCGTGGCGGAAGTTTTTTAATTAAATACAATAAGATAGTTGAAGATGAGCTTAAAATCCGCGGCGTATCTTATGAAGTAATGGCCGATGGAAAGGTAACCAGCCTGCTAAACGAAATCAGCGATCCTGCTGTGAATATGGAAATGGTTAAACTGGAGAAAACGCCCAAAATTGCCGTTTACTCTCCAAAAAGTAAATTGCCGTGGGATGATGCTGTTACACTTGTTTTAACCTATGCAGAAATTCCATACGATGTGATTTACGATGACGATATTCTTCAGGATAAACTAAGCAAATACGATTGGCTACACCTGCACCATGAAGATTTCACAGGTCAGTATGGCCGTTTTTGGGCTAACTTCAGGTATGCTACCTGGTACCAGGAAGATGTTAAAAACCAGGAAGCACTGGCCAAACGTATGGGCTATAAAAAAGTTTCGGAAATGAAATTAGCCGTAGCCAAACACATTAAAGAGTATTGTGCCGGTGGCGGTTTTTTGTTTGCCATGTGCTCTGGTACCGACAGTTTCGACATTGCATTAGCTGCGGAAGGTGTAGATATCTGTGCCCAGATGTTTGACGGGGATGCCGCAGACCCGAATGCACAATCGAAGCTTGATTTTAACAAAACCCTTGCTTTTCAGAATTTCAGGCTGGATAACAATCCCATGAATTATGAATTTTCGGATATTGATGTCACCCAAACCCGTACACTTAACCAGGCCAACGATTACTTTACCTTATTCGATTTTTCGGCCAAATGGGATCTGGTGCCAACCATGCTTACACAGGATCATGACAAGGTAATTAAAGGATTTATGGGGCAAACCACTGCCTTTAAAAAAAGCCTGGTGAAAACGAGTGTAACCGTTCTGGGCGAGAATAAGGGTGCCGCAGAGGTACGATATTTACATGGCGAAATAGGCAAAGGTCAGTTCACTTTTTACGGCGGACACGACCCGGAAGATTATCAGCACGCTGTGGGCGATCCGCCAACAGACCTAAGTTTGCATCCAAATTCGCCCGGCTACCGCCTGATCTTAAACAATGTACTTTTTCCGGCAGCTAAAAAGAAACCTCAAAAAACTTAAACTTTCTTAAGTAAAAGTTCGGCATGCCTGCGCTTGAAGTTAAAAAGAAATTTATTCTATGCTGTATTCCTATTATGTATACAGTAAATGGTTACTCTTATTAGTTCTGAACTAAACCGTAAATACACCTAATCTTCACTAAAATTATACTGATAGCCAATAATTTAGCCCATAAATTGTAACACACTTGATACTTTGGCACAGCTTTTGGATATGTACTAGCAATTAACAACAGGGTAATACCTGAGATTTAAACCAGATTTTTATTAAAAAAAATATCATGAAAAAGTTATTATTAAGTGCTTCAGTAGTTTTATTAGCAACAGGTGCTTTCGCTCAAAACACCATGACAGGAAGTGATGCGAGATTTGGAATAAAAGCCGGAGTAAACCTGGCAAGATTTCACGCAAGTGGTACTGATGGCAGTAAATCATTCAATGATAACGCTAAAGACAATGTTGGCTTTAACGTTACTGCATTTGCCGATTTCGGTGTTGGAAACAATTTTTTCATCCAACCGGGTGTATCGTTACAAAACAAAGGTAACAAATTCGAATCTACAACTACTTCTACAGCCTTAGGCAGTACGGTTACCACGACATCTTCAATTAAAACCAATTTAATGGCTATCGAGGTACCGGTAAATGCTGTATTCAGAATCCCTACAGGTGATGCGGGTGCAGTTCAGATTAGTGCAGGACCTTATATTGGCTTCAACATCTCAGGTAAAGATAAGGGAGAAACAACTACTACAACCGTTAACAATAGCAATAATACCAGTGCAACGGTAACTAGTTCTAATGATCGTGATCTTTCTTTCGGTAGTGCTAGTGACAAAAATTATGGTAGCACAGACTTCGGTGCAAACTTTGGCCTAGCTTATCGCACAAATTCTGGATTTTTAGTAGGTGCTAATTATGGTTTAGGCCTTTCTAATTTAATCCCTAAAGATAGCCGCGGTAATTCTGATGCAAAATTAACTAACCGTGTATTAGGCTTCACAGTAGGTTATTCATTCTAGAAATAAAAATCATTAAAAAACAAAACCCTTCCCAGTTTATAAACCGGGAAGGGTTTTTTATGTGATTAATTTTGCTGACTTGTTTAATCGTAGAAATTCCAGCTTACCCCAAATTTTAATAAGGCATCTTGCATAGGGTATCGGTTTACCGTATAGTAACCCGGTTGGAAAAGGCCTTGGTTTACAAAATCATATTTAACAAAAATATTGGCCCTCTTCAAATTAGCCTTAAAAAATACATCAACTATTGGTCTTGACGGCAGGTTTTTTGGATTGCGCTCATCAATATAAAATTGAGCTGTAGCCGGTGAATATAAGTAATTTGCATATTCAGAGTTATACCTCACATCAAATCCTACATTGGCTTTTAATACTTTGAAAAAGGTATTATCAAAATAAATACTGTTATAAGTATAAAAATCAGGTGTTCTTAATACGGCATTTTTATCTGTTTTCTGATAAGCGATATAGTTTTCCATCACAAATTTACCAAACCTGGTTTTCTTGGATACATCCACCCTGATTAGGCTAATATCGGCAGTTGTCTGTTTTGGTAAAATAGCAGTTGTACCATTAGTATGATCTGCAGCAAAATAAAGATAGTTGCTGGTTAAGTAATATTTGGCACCTGCAGTAAAACCATACCGATCATTAATGTAATTGAAGGATAAATTGGCAATTTTGGTATTCTTAAAATCGTTGTCTGTCCACTGGTAATGATTACCATGGTAATAATTAAAAATAGCCGCCGGAGTTTGGTTCTGCGCATAAGCCCCCAACTCAATCCTGCCAATGGTTTTGCCTAAAAGAATTTTACTTTTCGCTTCATATAAATAATCCCCGGCATTTTCGCCCTGCAAAATTTGCTGTACATCTAGATTGAAATCTATGTTATTGGAAAACCGATAACCCGCCGCGCCTAAAATGGTGATGTTTTGATATGCAAACCTGCTTTGTTCATAACTGGTGCCATCTTGCTTTAAGCCCAGGTATTCATGTGTATAATAATCGTGCCTTACACCCGCATCAACCTTTAACTCATTTTTTATAACCGAACTATTTTTTGGCCTTAAAAAGAAACTGTAAATAAATTCATTCTTGATGTGTTTTACATGGGTAGAATCGTCGGTATATACCGTACTCGCCATTCCGGGAGGCAGCACATTGTTCGGATCAGCTCCGTTTTTATAGAAATCATAACTATCATTATTATACTCAAACGTATACGAAACCTTATTGGTTGGCAAAACCGCATTATTAACATTTACGGAGGTATCTATCCTGCCTACATAATAGGTTTGTTTCAAGAAAATGGTATTTTTCCGGTACAGGTTTCTGGCGTCAGATAAGTTTATAGGCTCTGCCTCTCTTGAAATTTTGGAATAGTTAGGTTCGAATAACCCTGTAGCTACTGTAGAACCATTCTCATAGGCGCGCATGGTGTTGAAAATTGCCGATGCCCACATATTGTAACGTTTATTGGGCGACTGATACCATGAAAATATGGCAACATTCAAGTTATCGCCACGCTGCCTGGAATAAAAACCCTTGGAATCGCCACGGTTAAAATTGACCCCAACGTTCCAGTTTTTTTTAATATTCTGTGTATGTACAGCCCTGAAAAGCTGCTCTTTTTGGCCCGCACTTATAAAGTATAAGCTGGTAAAGGGCGTTCTTGCCTGATAGTAAATGATATCATCAGGTGTTAAAGCATAATAATCAAGCGAATGAAAACCTACGTCAAAACCAATTCGCTTACTGGGTTCGTACAGTAAAGGCCTTGCCGAAAGCCCCATATTACCATTGTTAATGGTTGGATGGGTGGGCTGTAAAAGCGGACTATAGTTTTGAATATTAACGGTTGAGGTGTCAAGCGGTAATAGCACAATGCTATCTCTCGTTAAAGGCAGCTTGGTAAAACGAATATATTTCGCGGTAAAAACTACAGAATCTTTGGCGCCATCCAGCTTTTTCCTAACTGAATCGAGTTCTTTATTGGTACCAACACTTGTTTTTAGATCTTGTGCAAAGGCTTTACTTAAGCCTAAAAGCAGGAAGAGAAAAAAACAGATCTTAACAGCTTTATGCATCTTATAGTTCAGAAATTAAGCGGGTTAAAATCTCAGTCATCTTAGGTTCGGCTTTAGCGGCCGCGGCTAAAATTTCATCCAGGTCAAACGGTTGCAGATCTTCCGGAAAACCTTCGTCTGTAAGTACCGAAATGGCAAAAACAGGCAAACCAGCATGGTTGGCCACAATAACTTCTGGCACCGTACTCATACCTACCGCGTCGGCGCCAATTAAACGCAGGTAACGGTATTCAGCCTTTGTTTCTAAATTAGGTCCGGAAACTGCAACATATACCCCTTTATGACATTTGATATCAACACTTTTAGCGATTTCCAAAGCTTTGGCAATAATATCGCGCTTATAAGGCTGGCTCATATCCGGAAAACGCGGGCCCAATTCACTTTCGATCAAACCACGCAACGGATTATCCGGCTGTAAATTGATATGATCGTTGATGATCATCAAATCGCCCTTTTTAAATTCGGGATTTAAGGAACCCGCAGCATTAGACACAATTAAATTTTCAATACCCAAACCTTTCATTACCCTAACCGGAAAAGTGATCTGTTGCATACTATAGCCTTCATAGTAATGCAAACGACCTTGCATGGCTACAATTTTCTTCCCGTTTAATTTCCCAAAAATGAGTTTCCCGCTGTGGAACTCTAAAGTAGAAATGGGAAAATTGGGAATATTAGAATACATCAGTTGATGTTCAATTTCGATTTCTTTTACCAGACCACCCAGGCCGGTGCCTAAAATAATACCTATTTCGGGCTTAAAGTTCTCTGTTTTGCGTTTTATATATTCAACGGTTTCTTCTATTGCTCTTAACATAATTTAAAATGAGTTCGTCAAAGGTAATCTTATCTTCTTCAAATAATTCAACCTCTATGGGTAAATAATATATAGGTAAATCTACCAGTAAATCTTTAAATCCGGTAGCTCTTAAACGTTTGCTATCCTTTTCTGTTGTGATTATGATTTTATCTTTTTTATCACTGGCCATAAAAGCCGATTTAAATTTCTTAAGATCATCAGTTTTAAAGCTATAATGATCAGGAAATTTTTCGTGTTTGATGTTTTCAGCGTATTTTTCAAGTTCTTCGATTAAAGGATCGGGATTTGCAATTCCAGTGAGCAGGAAAATTTCGAAATTTTTAACCGACTCCAGCGTCTGGCGTTCGTTCTGGTATAAATGGATCAGATCGCCATATTTTAAGTAAGAATGTAATACAGGCTGATCTGCATTTGGCTGTAATTCATTTACCGATGCCTGTTGGGCCACATGCAATAAAGGCACGGGCGATTTGGTAACCAACAATACATCGGCTCTTTTGCGTGAGGAGAAAACATCCCTTAAATTACCTGCAGGCAGCAAAAACTGCAAAGTGCCTAGTTTCCTGAACTCGAAAAGCAAAATATTTAATCCAGCCCTAATGGCGCGGTGCTGAAAAGCATCATCCAGAATGATCACATCATAATTGTTTTGCAACTGTTTTACCCCTTTTACCCGGTCTTCGCATACCGCCACAGTAACCTGCTTAAATTTTTGGTAGTACTGTAAAGGTTCATCACCAATTGTTTCGGCAGTGGCATCATCATTGGCCAGGATGAAACCTCTGGTTTTCCGCCCATAACCCCGGCTTAAAATAGCTACTTTATAGTCCGAAAGCAACCTGACGAGGTATTCGGTAGTTGGTGTTTTTCCAGAGCCGCCAACAGCGAGGTTGCCCACGCAAATCAAAGGTAGGTTGAACGATACACTGCGCATGATTCCCCAATCATAAAGCTTTTTCAGTAGTGTAATGGCCATGGCATAAACCAATGAAAAAGGAAGCAATAAAAGGCGTAAATAATTAACTAGCATAGTATCGTGTTTTCAAAATTACTGATTATTTAAAAAAGAACGGCATTACTTTAGGCAATGTCCTTTAACTGAACCTTTGCCGTTTAAAAATGTTTGTTGAATAATACCCACTCGGAAACTACTATGGTTTAAATTGATGAGGTTATATTTTATTTTTATACTTCCTTTTTCACTAAACATAAATACATATCTCCAAATGAGCGGTTAGTAGCTGGCCAGTTATTTCCCATTCTTATATAACCGTGTTGGCCCTACTCACACCCCGTATTTTACTATCGATCGATAAGACAATAACCTGCTGGAGGGAAATTTTATCCGGATAAAAACAGGTTTGTAAACGAGCGTAAACAGAAATGCTAAAAAAGAAACGCTCAGCTGGCAACATCTGAAAGCACATTAAACGATTAGATGAAAGTAGCCTACATCGCGTTAGCACATTGTACAGCCGGCTTGTACCCCGGTATGTTCTCTACACTTCCTTCTGTGGTTAAAAACAACAAACGGAACAAATAGCACATTAAAACGTTATATTAGCATTCCATCTTATTTTATGCAGGCCGAAACAGAAATTTTAATTATTGGGGGTGGGTTGGCAGGCTTAACTGCAGCACTTCACCTGAATAAGGTGGGTTTAATGGTTACATTGATCGAGAAAGATACTTATCCCCACCATAAAGTTTGTGGTGAATATATTTCGAACGAGGTAATTCCTTATTTTAAATGGCTCGGTCTGGATATTGAAAGCCTCGCACCTACATTCATCAGCGACCTGCTTTTTACTTCAAATCTTGGTAAAAGTATACAGACTAAACTGCCACTGGGTGGCTTTGGTTTGAGCAGATATACGCTTGATCATTATCTGTATAGCGAACTGATCAAAAGAAAGGTAAATATTGTTCATGACCGCGTTGTAGAAATCAGTTTTGCCAACAACCAATTTACAGTAGCCACTACAAACCATACTTTTAATGCTGCCTACGTAATTGGTGCATATGGAAAAAGATCTTCTATTGATATTAAATTAAACCGGCCTTTTATGAGCAAGCAATCGCCTTACCTGGCCGTTAAGGCACATTACAAAGGCAATTTCCCTAATCATCTGGTTAGTCTCAACAATTTTGAAGGCGGTTATTGTGGTGTTTCAATGGTTGAAAACGAACGGTTAAATATTTGTTACCTTGCAAATTATGAGCACTTCAAAAAACACAAAAACCTATCTGGCTTTCAGGAAAACGTACTATACAAAAACAGGTATCTAAAAGCTATTTTAGAAAATGCGACCAGCTTATTCGACAATCCATTAACCATTAGTCAGGTTTCTTTTGACCGTAAAGAACCTGTGTATGACCATATTTTAATGGTTGGCGATACTGCAGGCTTAATCCATCCGCTTTGCGGTAATGGTATGGCTATGGCCGTTCACGCTGCAAAAATTGCTTCAGAACTTTTGCATCAAAGGATAGACGGCAAGATCAGTTCGCGTGAGGCACTGGAAGCAAGTTATACCGCATACTGGAACAGGGAATTTAAAAGCCGCTTAAAAACGGGAAGAATGTTAGCCTCCTTGTTGAGGAATACCCAATTAGAAAGCTTAGCGGTAAATACATTAATTAAAATGCCATTTTTGCTCCATACCATAATTAAAAAAACACATGGCAAGCCCATCACAATATCGTCATAAATGCCAGTAAACACCGAATTCAGAAGCACAGCACCAGAAATTATGGATGATTTCGCTATGGAGGGCGAAATATTGCGCGACGCGCTCGACAAAATAGCCAGCATTAATCAACTTCTTGGTGGCAATAAAGTTACCCTGGCCGGGGTTAAAATGTTAATCGCCAGCAAACCATCCGATCAGGTTTTCCGTATTACCGATATTGGCTGTGGAAATGGAGACATGTTGCGCACTTTGGCTGATTACGCAAAAAAGAAAGGTTTACATTTTATTTTAAAGGGAATAGATGCCAATAAATTTACCATCAGTCATGCGCAAAGTTTATCAACCAACTACCCCAATATAACTTATGCCTGCAGCGATATTTTTGATGATTTAAGTAAAACAGAACCTTGCGATATTATGCTTTGCACTTTAACGCTTCATCATTTTAAAGATGAAGAAATTATAAATCTGTTACAGAATTTTAAAAGATCGGCAACAATGGGGATTGTGATAAACGACCTGCAGCGAAGCGCAATAGCCTATTACCTGTTCAAGGCCCTTTGTTATGTTTTCAGGTTAAATGATATGTCGAGAGAAGATGGATTAATATCCATTTTACGTGGATTTAAAAGGGCAGATTTGCTGAAGTATACAAAACAATTAAACCTAAAATCAAGTTCCATAAAATGGAAATGGGCTTTCCGCTACCAGTGGATAATTAAAACAACATGAGCGTAACCATAAAAGCAGTAAGTAAAGCCTTACCAGCGTACTCGCGGTCAACCGCCGACATTTTACCTCTTTTAGATAGCTGGCTGATCGATCAGGATGAGCGCTTCATCAGAAAGGTAAAAAAAATTTTTGAAGGCGCTGCAGTAGATAAAAGATATTCGATCATGGCGCCCGAAGATGTTTTTAGTGATTTAAGTTTCGAGGAAAGAAACGATATTTATGTGCGCGAAGGCATAAAGCTCGGGGCCAAATGTTTGGAAACCGCACTCGAAAAAGCCAGTTGGCAGGCACAGGATTTAGATTACATCATTACCGTAAGCTGCACCGGAATCATGATTCCATCTTTGGATGCTTATCTGATCAATCTGCTTAAACTCCGTCAGGATATTGTTCGTTTACCCGTAACCGAAATGGGTTGCGCGGCCGGTGTATCGGGTATGATTTATGCGAAGAATTTTCTGAAAGCTAATCCAGGCAAACGAGCAGCGGTGATTGCGGTAGAATCGCCCACAGCAACCTTTCAGTTAAACGATTATTCGATGGCCAATATCGTTAGTGCGGCCATATTTGGCGATGGTGCTGCCTGTGTGTTACTAAGCTCGGATAAAGAAGATACCGGTCCGGAGATCCTGGCAGAAGAAATGTACCACTTTTATGATGCAGAGGAAATGATGGGTTTTAAACTCACCAATACCGGACTGCAAATAGTACTGGATGTAGACGTTCCTGAAACCATTGCCAATCATTTCCCGGATATCATCCATCCATTTTTGAAGAAAAACGGGTTCGAAATCAACGATATCAATCATTTAATCTTCCATCCGGGTGGAAAGAAAATTATCCAGACTGTTGAAGAATTATTCGGACAGCTTGGCAAAAATATAAACGACACAAAAGAGGTATTAAGGCTTTATGGAAACATGAGCAGTGCCACGGTTCTTTATGTTTTGGAACGGATGATGGATAAAAAGCCGATGCCGGGAGAAAAAGGGCTGATGTTAAGCTTTGGCCCAGGTTTCTCAGCACAACGCATACTCCTACAATGGTAATGTTTATCCACTCAATAATCTGCTCATGACAACAGAAGAAATACTAGATCAACTGCCTTATGGTAAACCGTTTCTTTTTGTTGATGAGTTACTGCACGTTAATGAAAATGGAGCTAGAGGCACTTACACCTATGCTAAAGACCTAGCCTTTTATAAGGGCCATTTCAAAAATCACCCCGTTACGCCAGCAGTAATCCTTACTGAAACCATGGCGCAGATCGGCTTGGTTTGCCTGGGCATTTACCTGCTTAAAGGGATTGGAACGGATCAAAATATATCCATTGCCATGACTTCAAACGCCGTTGATTTTTTAAAACCTGTTGCACCGGGTGAGCAAGTGACGGTTACGAGCGAAAAAGTGTATTTTAGGTTTAATAAACTCAGCTGTAAGGTAAAGATGGAAAATGCAGCCGGAGAAGTAGTTTGCAAAGGAAATATTTCTGGCATGTTAATTCCGAAGGAAAATGGATAATAGAGTGGTCATTACGGGTTTAGGGGTATGCGCTCCCAATGGCACTACCATTAATGAGTTTTCTGATGCCATAAAACAGGGTATTTCTGGCATTCGGCACCAGCCGGATCTGGAAACCTTAAACTTTTCCTGTCAGATAGCTGGTAAACCATTGCTTAGCGAAGAGCGGATCAGCCGATATTTTTCACCGCTTGAGTTGCGGAATCTAAATAGCACAGGGATTATATATGGTGTTATTGCAGGTTTAGATGCCTGGGAGGACGCAGGTTTAAATATCGAAAATAATAACGAACCAGACTGGGATAGTGGCACCATTTTCGGAACAGGTACTTCCGGTATTGATAAATTCAGATGGGCAATTAACAAAATAGATGCCCTTGAAATAAAAAAACTGGGCAGTTCAGTCGTGATTCAAACCATGGCGAGTGGCGTGAGTGCTTTTATTAGCGGGAAATTGGGTTTAGGCAACCAGATTAGTACCAATTCATCTGCCTGCGCAACCGGAGCAGAAAGTATATTGCTGGCATATGAGCGGATTAAAACAGGCCAGGCCACCAGAATGTTGGCCGGGAGCGCCAGCGACAGTGGCCCATACATCTGGGGTGGTTTTGACGCGATGAAGGTTTGCACGTTTAAACATAACCGCGATCCTGAAAAAGGCAGCCGACCAATGAGTGCCACCGCAAGTGGTTTCGTACCTGGAAGTGGCGCAGGGGCTTTGGTATTGGAATCGCTTGAAAGCGCACTGGCAAGAAAAGCCAAAATTTATGCTGAAGTATGTGGAGGACATCTCAATTCGGGCGGTCAACGGGGTTTAGGCTCCATGACAGCACCAAACCCTGTTGCAGTACAACGGTGTATCCAGGCCGCATTAAGAAATGCCGAAATTGAAGCACATGAAATCGACCTGATTAACGGCCACCTTACCGCAACAAGTAAAGATGCGTTGGAAATTGAAAACTGGAAAATAGCCTTACAGTTGCCCGATGATGATTTTCCATACATCAATTCTTTAAAGGGCATGATTGGTCATTGTATCGCAGCATCAGGCAGTATAGAATGTGTGGCCTCGATACTTGAACTTTCGGAGGGTTTCATCTTTCCCAATATCAATTGCGAAGACTTAAATCCTGATATTACCGCTTTAATTGATGCGAAATGCATTCCACAAACTGTCATTCACCAACCTATTAATATTTTAGCGAAAGCCAGTTTTGGTTTTGGCGACATTAATGCCTGTATTATTTTTAAAAAGTATCTACATGAATAAAGAAGAGATTATAGAAACCCTGAAAACAATTATTGAACCCTACAGTGAAGATGCAGCAGCCTTAGCTGATATCGACGAGAACACCGATTTTATAAAAGATCTGAAGATAAATTCGGCTAATCTGGTCGATATTGTTCTGGACGTTGAAGAGAAATTCAATATCGAAATAGATAACGATTCAATGGCTAAAATGCTTACGGTAAAAGCTACAACCGAAATAATAGCTCAAAAACTGGAAGAGCATGCTGGGCAATGATATTGTTGACCTGAATCTGGCTAAAATCCAAAGTAACTGGAGGCGTAAAAATTACCTTGATAAGATTTTCACCACAGAAGAACAGTTATTGATTGCGTGGACGAATGACCCCGATGAAATGGTGTGGCTATTATGGAGCATGAAAGAATCAGCCTATAAAATCCACAACCGCAAAACGGGAATTCGTGATTTTTCACCCAAAAGTTTAAACTGTGCCGTCTATGAAGATAGCCTTGGAGAGGTAAATATTAATAACTGTACCTATTTCACCAAAAGCAATATACAAACAACCTTTATACACACGATATCTGCTCCTGTTTTCGATAAACTGGCAGCAGTTAAGGTAGCCATTTATGAATTACCTGATCATCCGGATGATTACAAAAGCACCCAACCTGCTTCTGTAAGCCATCATGGGCAGTATTTGGCCTTGGTGTATTAATAAATTCTTGTTTCATCTGTAATTACAGACAAGTGTTAGTTGGTAACAATCGACGCCATGAACAGAGTTGACAACTTTACTAGCAAGTTGGTAAGAAAAGTTGTCAACTCTTATAGAAAAGAAGGCATTATCAAACCTTTCAGATCCTCATCGCCAAACTGCTGTTTCCATAAATTCGCGTAGTGCCCATTAGCAATCAGCATTTCAGTATGGCTTCCTTCTTCAACAACTTTACCTTTATCTAAAACAATAATATGATCAGCTTTTCTAATGGTAGGCAAGCGATGGGCGATAATGATAATTGTTTTCTTTTGCGCACGCAACAGATCTATCGTGTGCTGTACATACTGTTCAGAAGCCGAATCCAAAGAAGAAGTAGCTTCATCGAGGATCAAGATTTCAGGATTACGGTAGAGGGCTCGGGCAATGGCAATCCGCTGTTTTTGACCACCCGATAAAGAAGCACCATTTTCGCCTAAGTAAGTCTGAAATCCTTCTGGCAAAGCTTCAATAAAATCTATAATTCCCAATTGCGTGCAAATACCTATAATCTGTTGCATATTGGGCTCATAATCACCAATAGCAATATTTTGGATTACATTTCCTGCAAACAGATCAATTTTTTGCGGTACAACGCTCAATAAATTTCGCAAAGAGGCGTTGTTCAAATACTTAAGGGCATGACGACCGATAAAAATATTCCCTGAGTGTATGGGATAAATATTCTGAAGCAAAGACATTAAAGTAGATTTGCCAGATCCGCTTTCGCCTACAATGGCGGTAAAACTCCCGGCATTGATATTTAGGTTTAAATCTTCAAATACATTTACGCGACTGCCGTATCTAAAAGCGACATGTTCAAACCTGATATCGCCCATTAGTTCTTTGGTAAGGTAAACGCTCGACGAATTTTGTTCAATTTCCAGATCCATAATTTCAAACAAACGATCGGAGGCGATCATGGCATCCTGGATAGATTTATTAGCGCCGATTAATGAAGTAGCGGGACCAGTTAAATAACCAATTAACGTATAGAAAGAGAACAATTCACCTGGGGTAATTTCTCCATCTAAAACATACCCGGCACCTACCCAAAGCAAAATAATGGTAAGCATACGGGCTATAACCTCGGTTGATGTTCCGGAGAAAACCGAGTTTAGTCCTGATTTATAGATGGTTTTGAGCAGGCCAATAAAATGAGTTTCAGTTTTTTCATTGGTAAACCTTTCCAGCCCAAATCTTTTAATTGTGGCTAAATTATTTAAACCCTCTACCAATTGCGATTCGAGTTCTGCAGACTCTTCCATTGGTTTACGCTGCATCTTCTTATTCAATTTATTGCTGATGTAATACACAAAAAGATAGAGTGGGATAACGGCTAGCATCAGCAAAGCAAGTTTCCAATAATAACTAAACATCAACACAAACGAAAATACCACGATAAAACCGTTTACCACCAGGTTAACAGAAACATCATTTATAAATGCCCTTATTTTTACTGCATCGTTTACCCTCGAAATAATTTCGCCCACCCGCATGGTATCAAAAAATTGCTGAGGTAATTTTAAGAGGTGTTTGTAGTAACCTAATATCAACCGGGCATCTATTTGCTGGCCTGTACGGATGGTAAAAATAGTTTTAACAGTACCAATAAACAGCTGCAATGCTAAAATGACAAGCATCATTAAACTCATTAAATTAAGCAGGTTCCGATTGCCTTCTACCAAAACATGGTCAGTTATTTTTTGAACAAAGACCGAGGTAGATAGTCCCAGTATGGTGTAGATTAAGGCGCCAAAAAGTGCCTGTATTACAATACTTTTATGCGGTTTAATCAGTTGCCAGAAACGGCTTTTCACATCAACCTTTTCATTCCCCTGACTAAAATCTTCATTGGGCAACAATAAAACCAATACACCTGTCCATTCAGCTATAAATTCGGCAATGGTTTTACGGTGCATTTTTCCATCCCCCGGATCCATTACCTCAATATATTTACCGGTTACTTTATAAATAACTACATAATGCTGCAATTGCTTCTTAACCACCACATGCGCAATGGCGGGCAATGGAATTTTTGAAAGACTATCCAAATTACCCTTTACTCCTTTTGCTTCAAAACCCAGTTTATTTGCCGCTTCTATCAAACCTAAAACATTGGTTCCTTTTTGGTCGGTGCTGGCCATTTGGCGGATGCGCGCAACAGGTATTTTCAACTTATAGGATGCAGCCACAGACGCCAAACAGGCAGCGCCACAATCGGTAATATCGCGTTGTTTAATTAGTTTAGACATTATTTTAGATGTGAGATTTGAGACTGGAGAAGTGAGGTTTGAGCACTATGGCCTTTAAGCTTTGGTCTTTGAGCTTTCAGCTCCATTCGGATTCAACCAATCGTCAACTTTATCATAAAGCAATTGATACAGGTTTCTTTCTGCAATGGTAAAATGTGCGCTAAAGTTCATGCCCTTTTTAACCTGCCCTTTATAACCGTTTTTTAACTTTAGATAATCCTTGTCCAATTTGCACTTCACTTTAAAATAAGGGTTTTGGTTAATCAATATGATATCATCTGAAATATCGGCTACTATACCAGCAAGCAAACCCCATTGGTTATAGTTAAAAGCATCAATCTGAAACCTTACGGTTTGACCGGTTTTAATTAAACCGATATCTGAAGGTTTAACATAACAAATGGCCAGCAAAGCACTATCTGGAGATATTTCGCCTATTTTCTGATTGGCAGAAATGAAAGAGCCCAGCTGCAGGCCAGATAAATTTTGCACCGTTCCTGATACTCCTGCAGTTAAATGATATAATTTTTGCTGTTCAATGAGTTGAATTTTCTGACCATCCAGATCTTTTAATTCTTTTCTGTATTGATTAGATTCTGTTTGCCACTGCGTTTTGTACTTTTTAGCTACCAGATTAAAATCAGAAAGGGCCTGGTCGTAATTAAATTTATATTGTTCATACTCGGCTTGAGTAACTACTTTCTTACTGTACAGTATTTCGTACCTTTTATAAATTTTATAGGCCTGTTCGCGGGCATTTGATGCATTTTGAGTTTGCTCTGTATATTGCTGCCAGCTTGCTAAATACAGGCCAGTTTGCAATGCAGGTTGCCCTGCACTGCTTAAATCAGCCTGTTTTAAGAGGAGGAGCGCATCATTTAACAAATCTTTTAATTCACCAACGCGATTATTCAAAATCACGTTTTGTGTTTCGGGTATAGTTGGGTCAATATTTAAAAGGAGTTGTCCTTTTTTTATTTTTTTATTGTCGGTTAAGTTAATCAGCGTAATTTTCCCGCCAACTGGTGCCAGCAACTCTGTTTTTTCGATATTGCTCTGCAGCGAACCATTACCCCTTACACTTACAGTGGTATAAATAAAGGGTAAGGATGCAAAAGCCACAAAAACAAATAAGATTGTTGCCGAGTAAATAATTTGTGTACGTAGCTTGGTGTGGTGTAAAAAAATAATGGCGTTATCTTCGAAATCGGCGTCTTCTGTTAAAGGCATAATCATCAATTGGCTTGGTAAGGCCAAGTTTGTAATTATTAACTTGTGCAGAAAAAAAAATACACGAAATGGGGAATTGTAGGGATGAAAAGGCTCGATTATGAAAGTTTGGTTATGAATTTCGCCATGGAAACCAAAAGCCTGCAAGCAATAAATTGGAAACCCAAGGCTGCCAAAAATAAATGATTAGGGATTTACACATTCATGGGTTAAATTCCGGTATTTCTTCCATACAGGGATTAAATTCATTTGTAATTAATGGAATAGCAAATATTCTAGAGTTTATTAGTGTCTGACAGAATATGCCGCCTTACCAATAAAATAACCGCCTAAATAAATTTTTCCAATTAGGGCAAAAGCCAGGAGGATAAATATCATAAGGTTATTTTTCATGGCAATTTAAGATTAGTTGCTTTAATTAAAAATTATTGAGGCAAAATACCGAAATCTTTAATGCCTTGTATTGCTCCGTTTATAAAATACGTTCTCTGATCAAAAAGATATATACAGATCAAAATGACAATGAATAGAATATTTATCATTGCTTGGTTTTTGCTGATTGCTGTTTTTTCCATGTTGAGAAGTTTATTTTTGGTATTTGAGTCATTTTTTTGAAAAATGAAAAGATACAATTTTTACTATATTTAACTATATTAAAAAATTCTTCTCAAAAAATGCGATCATGTTGGCTAGTGCATGTAATGCGATAACCAAAACGACCTTATTTATATTACCTTGATGACGTAAAGACATGTAATAGTAAGCCAATATAAAGCCCACTACTGTAAGAACTGCAGCATACACAGGATTATAAAAATGAGAGGCTCCAAACAATAATGCTGAAAGTATCATGCAGAACAACGCAGGTAGTTTTAAGTTTAAGCATGTCTCTATTATAAGATATTGAAAAATAATCGTCTCCATAATTGGAGCAACGATAATTACCATAATAAATTCCGATGATAAGCTATCAAATTTATGTGATGCTTTTGTTAAATCAGGGTTGATATAATCTGCAATGCTTGCGGTTAAAAACTGAAAAACAAAATAAATTGAAAAGGTAATTAGAAAATATTTTAAATTTTTAGAAGCGGGTATTTTATTTATAATGAAAGACATGGCTTATAATAGGTTTTGGAATTAAGCAAATGCAAGTGTTATGATTTGTCAACTAATATACCCACGATTAAATCGTATTTTAAAAACGTAAATTTTCGTCTTCATCCTCGCAATTGTTATTTTCTTTTAAAAAGATTATCTATGATACATACCAAAATTGAAAAAAATAAAATAAAATAAATTTTCCAACCAATAATTACCTCCTTTATAAATTCAGTGGTCAGGCTCTTATAATTGAATACTAAGTATAACGAAAGAAAAATAAAAAAATTAACAATTGTTCCTCTAGAAATTCTTTTTAGCATAATATATAAAAATATACGGAAAAGTGCTAAACACTCTTCCGCATTGAAAATTATTTTTTTATTTGTAAACATTTGCATCACCATGGCGGGGATCATTTCTCAATGACGAGCTTATATCGCTTGCCGCCCTAAAAGTATAACCAATTGCATATGCAACATCATACCAAAAACTGCCACCTTCTATGATTAACATATCCTGAGCAGTAAGTTCTTCTAAATTTAATTCTTTAAAGTTCATAATTATAAATTAGTTTAATTAGCATTCCAACCGTCAGAAAATCCTTTTTTAATTTCATCCCAATTATCAACTACCTCTGTAAGAAGATAGCCCCATCCCAGCTTCTTAATCCAGCCTGGGGTATTATTTCCCCCATCTTGTTCAATCATTTCTCTGGCATCCATCTCAAGAACACCAAAATTTGATAATTCTAATCTTTTCATTTCGTTTAATTTAAATTTTTGCTTCTTACTCATTAAAGGCTTTTCAGATCCCGCCTATGTTGGCCAAACATGAAACAAGTATTGAAAATTAAAATTCAACATAATAAAAAGATACACTAAAAGCCTTTTTATAAGGACAAAACATTGTTTAATAGCTAATGATCAGTATAGACATGTATTCAAATGCAATAATAATACAAGTACGTATTTCAAAATAGTTTATTCTTTAAGTATAAACATCTACTATAATTGTAATTTAATTTAAAAAATGTCACGACTTCAAGCCGAGCAACAGAGATGGCAATAGCTTCAATCTTCTAGAACACCGTTTAGAACATATACGCTAAGAGGATTTGGACTTTCACCAACCAAAATAAGTTATCTATGGAAAGTACAAGTTTGATACAGACAAAAGGCCATTTGGTGTATAGTTTTTGGTTATAGCATTCAGAAGTAACACTTTTAAATACATTTATTTAACAACTCAATAAAAATTACATTATGAAAAACAAAAAATTAGAGAAGAAGACTGTATTTATTTTTAAGAAAAACAATCTTATAAATTTGACAAAAGAGCAAATGAGGAGAATTTATGGGGGCAATCTTCCTAACCATTTAGAATCTGCTGGAAATGCTTCAACATTACCTGACTGCGACAAAACTCAGGCAAAAACAGTAATTAGCCAATAAGAATTTATTTTTACATTTATAATCGATCCTAAATCAATACCATATTGTAAAATGAAATATTTGTTAGTCACCCTATTTTTCTTGTCTAATCTTAAGTCAATAGCTCAAAATTGCAATTGCACAATTAACTTCGATTATATGGTAAAAAAGATAAGATTAAATTATGTTGGCTATAATGATAAAATAAGTAAATCAAACAAAGTTAAGTTTCAGCAGTTTACAGACAGCCTACAAAAACTTACATATACTGCGAATGCTTCTGAATGTGTATTACTATGTAATACTTGGCTAAATTTTTTCAAGGATCAGCATATAGGTTTCGCAATAGAGTTTAAAGACCAACATCCCGATTCAACAAGAGCATTTTTCTCGAAAGAAGAACATGTGGCATGGTCTCAACAAGATTTTATTAAATATTTAAATAATGATAAAATTAAAAAAGACAGCATAGAGCGTATTTGGATCAATGAAAGTGGCACATATCAAATAGCTGTTCGAAAAACTGGAATTAGAGATAAGGAATTCTACGGTTTTATACTGAAAGCAGATGGCGCAAAATGGGTTCCGGGTCAGATAAAGTGGAAGTTGTTAAAAACCGGTAACAAATATAAAACCATTTATTATCGAGCAATAGATCATTCCTTAAATTACCCACCCTTAATTGTAGAAGCGGGAACGTTAGATTTTGGATCATTTGGCAAATGGCATAGCAGCATAAAAAAACCAAAAGAAAATGCAAAAATAAAGAGTACAGATCTTTCCCCTAAGTTTAGAATTGTAGACGATGAAACATACCTAATTGAAATGCCATCTTTTGGATCATTAGACTATATATCGAAAACCGACAGTTTAATAAAAAAAAATGAAGCGGAACTAAAAAGTAGAAAGCATTTAATTATAGATCTCAGAAACAATTCGGGGGGAACTGTATTGATATTTAGAAATTTAATGCCGTACATCTATACTAATCCAATTTTAACCGAAGGGGGAATAGTATTAGCAACCGAAGACAATATAAAAGATCGATATTCCAAAGAATACCCTCAATTACCTGATAGCATGCAACTGATTTTTAAACAAAATTTATTAAAACTTAAAGCTCACCAAGGCGAATTGTACAATTTGTATCCTATAGATACAATAAAATATGATACAACATTAAAAAATCCTGAACGCGTTTCCTTCCTTGTAAATAGAAATACTGCCAGTGCCGCCGAACTTTTTATTTTACAAGCAAAACAGAGTAAAAAAGTAAAAGTTTACGGAGAGAACACGGCAGGTGCAATTGATTATGTAGAAGTAGTCACTACAGCAATGCCTTGTTCATTTTATTCCTTATGGTACCCTGCCGTTAAATCAACACGCTTACCAGCATCCCCCCTAGACAACATCGGTATTGAACCCGATATTAAAATACCTCAAGATACAATTGATTGGATAGATTTTGTCAAACATCATTAATTAAATTCATAAAAGTGTATTTAAATAAATATAAGCTAATAATATACCATGTATTTTTTTGGATTCTGTATATCTTTATAGGTAATCTGTCCGAATTAATAAATAGTCCTGACAATTATTCATTCGGGTTAGCGGATGTTATATTTTCTAATCTTCCGAATGTTTGTACATTCTACCTAACTGCATGGATACTTGGAAAGTACACTAAGCCGTTAAGGATATATAGGTTAATATTGGCCATCTTGCTTATCTATTCATTTGCTTTTATTCAATGGTACGTTACAGGCTACCATATTAGGGGCTTATTTAAAGTGATTGGAGCCCCTACTCCAATCTTTAAATTTTCTCAACATGCTATTTCGGTTTTATGGGTATTCATAAAATACTTCTTCTGGGGATTTGGTTATCACTATGCGAGTGAGAGCGTTAAACGTGAACGAAAACTACGCCTCATCGAAAAAGAGAAACACGAAGCAGAGTATGCCTTTCTCCGTGCCCAGATCAACCCTCACTTTTTAAACAACACGCTCAATTTCTTTTTTGCAAAATCATTACCCTTATCCCAAGAATTAGCTGATGGTATCATGACACTTAGTCAAATCATGCGCTATTCCCTGGAGATGGATAAAGATGACCGAATGACACTAATAGATGAGGAAATAGAACACATTAACAACGTAATTAAAATTAATCAGCTTCGTTTTAATAACAAGTTGCAGATTGATTTTAATGTGAAGGGAATTACTAATAATGTGAGGCTGATACCGTTAATTCTAATTACGATTGTAGAAAACATATTAAAACATGGTAGTTGTACAGATCAGGCTCATCTGGTTAAAATAGCCTTAAGTATTAATGAAATAAATCACAAGATCCAGCTGAATACATGGAATATAAAGAAAAATGGGCCTAAAGAACTGTCAAGTGGCATAGGTATGGAGAATATAAAGAAGCGACTAAGAAATCATTACAATAACGATTTTGCCTTAAACATTACTGAAAGTGAACTTGATTATAGTCTGGAGTTAATTTTGCCTTACCAAGCAACCGATAGCCAGGAAAAACCAAGCTCTTCTGATAATTTGGATTTTTTAGCATATTTTAAGTTACCTCAAATTAATCCTCAAGCCCGCACCTCATGATTAACTGCATTATAGTTGACGACGAAGACCATGCTATTGAAGTAATACAACACTATCTCAAATCAGTTGCGGCGATACAAATTATAACAACATTTACCAGCCCTATTGATGCGTTAAACTTCTTAAGCAATAATAAAGTTGATCTTATCTTCTTAGATATCCACATGCCCGAAATATCAGGGATAGAATTCATTCAAACGATGAATAACAGAGAGATACAGGTAATACTCACTTCGGCATATAAAGATTTTGCTACTGCGGGTTTCGATCTTGAAGTGGTAGATTATTTAGTTAAACCCATCCCCTTGCCGCGTTTTTTACAAGCTATAAATAAGGTCAAAAAAATTTTTAATACCAAAAAAGATAATACACCTGTAAGCCAGCAACATGATGATTATTTTATGGTTAAAACTGAGGCTAAAGGTAAGATGCTTAAGATTAATATTGCTGAAATTGACTTTGTTGAGGGCATGAAAAATTATATTGCCTTTCATCATAACGGCATTAGAACACTTGCGCTGCTTACCATGAAAGATGTGGAGGAAAGGCTGCCCAAGGCCAAATTTATCCGAGTGCAAAAGTCTTTTATAGTGGCACTGGATAAAATCACTTCTATAGACGGAAACCGCATTATCCTAAAGGGTGTTTCAGCAGAAATATTAATAGGAGAAACTTACAGAAAAGATTTTCTGGAGATGATGAAGCAGAAACTGCTTATTTGAACAAACAGCTCGCGATAACTTCAACACATAACTTAAACAGCCAAATTTTAACCATAATAAACCTATAATTAACTCATATTATCATTCCTTCAGACAGTCTACCGTTTACGCTATTTCTTTACAGAATAATGGAATGGCCTACCCTAAAAAGCATTATCTTTGTGCAAATCATAAAAAATAAAACATGCTTAAAGGATTTTTTAACGTACCCACTCCGGTAAACGAACCTATATTAAATTATGGCCCTGGCAGTAAAGAACGTGCGCTTTTGAAAGAAGCACTTGCAGAAGCCCGCTCACACCAGCAAGACATCCCGATGTACATTGGTGGCAAACAAGTTCATACCAACAAAAAAGGGAAAGTTGTTCCTCCACACGATCACCAACATATTTTAGCCCAATTTAGCATTGGCGATAAAACCCATATTACCCAAGCGATTGATGCTGCTTTAGCAGCAAAAGAAAACTGGGAAAACCTGGCCTGGGAACACCGTGCAGCTATTTTCTTAAAAGCTGCCGACCTGATTGCAGGTAAATACCGTTACAAATTAAATGCGGCGACCATGTTGGGGCAGAGCAAAAATGCCTATCAGGCTGAAATTGATGCCGCATGCGAGCTGATCGATTTCTTACGCTTTAACGTAAGCTACATGGTAGAAATTTACAAACAACAACCGCCAGTTTCGCCCCGCGGTAGCTGGAACCGTGTTGAACAACGCCCGTTAGAAGGTTTTGTTTTTGCTCTTACCCCATTCAACTTTACAGCAATTGCTGCAAATTTACCGGCATCAGCGGCGATGATGGGTAATGTGGTGGTTTGGAAGCCTGCTGATACACAAGTTTACGCGGCTAACCTTTTAATGGAAATTTTCCGTGAAGCAGGTGTACCTGATGGCGTCATTAATTTGGTATATGCCGATGGACCTGAAGCAGGTGAAGTGATTTTCAACCACCCTGATTTTGCAGGAATACACTTTACAGGCTCCACAAAAGTTTTTCAGGAAATCTGGAAAACCATTGGAACAAACATCCATAAATACAAATCGTACCCACGCATAGTTGGCGAAACCGGTGGTAAAGATTTTATCCTGGTTCACCCATCTGCACAAACAAAAGCAGCCAGTACGGCAATTGTTCGCGGTGCGTTTGAATACCAGGGACAAAAATGTTCAGCTGCTAGCCGCGTTTACATTGCAGAGAGCCTTTGGCCAGAAATTAAAGAACAGATGTTGGCTGATCTTGCCAGCTTTAAAATGGGCGGAACAGAAGATTTCAGCAACTTTATTAATGCCGTTATTGATGAGCGTTCTTTCGATAAATTAGCAAAATATATCGATCAGGCTAAACAAGATCAAGGTGTAGAGGTTATCGCAGGCGGAAACTATGATAAAAGTAAAGGTTATTTCATCGAGCCGACGATCTTAGTGGTTAATGACCCGAAATATACAACCATGTGTGAAGAACTGTTCGGCCCTGTTTTATCTGTTTATGTTTACGCAGATCAGGATTTCGACCAGATTTTAGAAGTGATTGATACAACATCTCCTTATGCATTAACCGGTGCTTTAATTGCTCAGGACAGATATGCCATCGAAAAAGCAAGCCATGCGCTACGTAATTCAGCTGGTAACTTCTACATCAACGATAAATGTACGGGTGCAGTTGTAGGTCAACAACCGTTTGGTGGTGCCAGGGGTTCTGGTACAAACGATAAAGCCGGTTCTATGATCAATTTATTACGTTGGGTTTCACCACGTACCATTAAAGAGGTTTTTGAATCGCCAACAGATTATCGTTATCCATTTTTGGCAGAAGACTAATAAAATATAAACATGATATCGAAACCTCCGGAATGTCCGGGGGTTTTATTTTTTACAGGAATGGCCGCTCTGGTTGCCTGATCATCCGGAGAGAGTTAAATTATCTTATTGTTTACCGCGTAAGAAAGGGCTTCTACAATATTCCCAACGCCAAAATTCTCGAATATCTTTCGTCTATAGTACTTTATGGTATCAGGAGATACAAATATCTTATCGGCGATCTGGTTAATGGTTAAACCTTGTGCATATAACCGTAAAACTTCGATTTCGCGATCACTAAGTTTCGGTTTCAGTTGTTTGCTCCAAACCTGTTTTGCTACATCAAGCTTCCAGATCTGATCGGAGCCATGTTTATGAATGGCAGCATTACCTTCCGTTTTACTTGACGAAATGGACACCACGCAAACAGCTTTCCACATCTTTCCCGCTGCATTCAGAAAAAGCGGGGTAAGCTTATGGTTAATCAAGGTCGTTTTTCCGCCTTTATTCAGCAAATGAAAATCGTAAGTAATACTGTATAACTTTTTTTCTTTAAGGGGTATTTTCTCAAAAAAATCAAATCCCGATTCGTTAATTAAATTCAAGAGATGCAGATCATTTTCAGGCACGTTATTCATATAAAAATCATACCCTAAGGCCATTACTTCAGCTACACTATGGCCACATAAAAAAAGTGGATTGCTAGATACATATTCGAATTTCATTTCTGCATAATCGATCACATACAAGCTTTGATAGGTTAATTTTTCGAAAGCGCTGATGGCTTCCAGATAATTATCCAGCTGGAGTATATCTTGAGAAGTGATATTGTCTATTTTGTTTTTGGTAAGTAACCCTCTGTACTGATCAGCTTTCATGACACTACTAAAGTAGCAAAATTACACTAAAGTGTAATCGTCAATCAGATTACATTTCTGAATTTTGTTGAATAGCACAAATCAATATGGCAGCAGAAAAACTATCTAAGCTGGATTTTTCAGAATTAATTAAAAATCAGGCAAAATTAAAAGCTATAATCATAGCAGGTACAATTGTTTGGCTATTTCTGCTGGCTTGCGTGGTATACCTGTTCATATTTAAAACAAAATCAGCTATTCCATTTATAGCCATTCTCACTGCTATACCCATCGCATTCTTACCGGCTATTAACAGCCTTATTGAAATTAACAAGGAAATTAAATTACGCAATAAATGATGATAACGGCAACCTGTATCAGCTGCAACCAGGATATACCTGAAAACTATTGCCCAAGATGTGGTGAACCAGCCAAACTCAAAAGAATCGACTGGCATTATATTCAGCACGAAATAGAGCACGTGCTGCATTTAGAAAAGGGAATATTCTATACCATTAAAGAATTATTGATCAGGCCCGGACAAACCATCCATAAGTTTATATCCAGTGATAGAAGCAGACTGGTAAAGCCGGTCGCATTTTTAATCATAACCTCTCTAATTTACACGCTGATTAATCATTTTTTCCATATTGAAAAAGGCTACTTTAATTTTGATCAAACCAACAATGCAGCCGTAAACCCAATTAATGAATGGGTTCAGAGCCATTATGGTTATGCCAATATTATGTTAAGCGCATTTTTGTCACTATGGCTGAAACTTTTTTTCAGAAAATATGCTTATAATTTTTTTGAATTGCTGATTCTTTTGTGCTTCCTTCAGGGAATGGGTATGCTTATGTTTTCGGTTTTTGCCACAATTGAGGGACTAACCCATAAACACCTTTTGCAGTATTCCGGTATGCTGTTTATCGTTTACTTTTCATGGGCTGTAGGGCAGTTTTTCGAAAAAGGCAAATACATCAATTATCTGAAAGCTTTGGGGTCTTATATTTTGAGTGTAATCACCTTTACGTGCTGTACGCTCATATTAGGAATACTGATCTATACCATTGCCAAACATTAACATCACTTTTTCTATTAAATTAAATCAGATTCCACAACATATAAAAAGCACTTCAGTTCAGGTCTTTTAATTCAGGAAGCTAAAGCCAAAACATACAAAAATAAAAGCGGCTGTATCATAGACACAGCCGCTTTCGCTAACAACTAAAAAATGGCTTAATAATGTTGTCTTTATCCTACCTGGAAAGCAGGCGCAACATCATCAACGCAGGTACATGTTACCTTCATGTCTTTAATAATTCCTGTTTTTAAACTGTACACCCAGGCATGTACTGCCAGTTCCTGGCCATTGGCCCATGCACTCTGTACAATCGAAGTATTGGCTACATTTGCAGCTCCTTCAATGGCATTTAATTCCACTAAACGGTCAAATCGCTGATCAGGATCTTTGATCGTTGCCATTTCGCGTTCATGGGTACGATACACATCGCGGATATTTCTCAACCAGTTATCGATAATTCCAACCTGTTTATTGCCCAATGCCGCTTTTACGCCGCCACAACCATAATGGCCACAAACGATAACGTGTTTAACTTTTAATACATTAATGGAATAATCGAGCACGGAGAGTAAATTCATATCGGTATGTACCACTACATTGGCGATGTTCCTGTGTACAAAAATATCACCCGGTTTAGTGTTTGTAATCTGGTTTGCAGGTACGCGGCTATCAGAGCAACCGATCCACAATACCGGTGGACTTTGACCTGCTGACAATTTATCAAAAAATTCAGGATCACTATCAATCGTATCTCTAACCCAATCTTTATTACCCTGTAACAAGGCATCATAAGTAATATCTTTCGTTTCTATTGTTTTTGCGCACATAATTATAATTTGTTAATTTCTTCTTTTACTTTAATATTTAATTTGGGTACTGTATAATGCTTTTGTATGTTCTCCAAGGTTACAATAATACCTTTTGTGTAGGCATTATGTTTGTAGTTATAAATGGTTTCCAATACATCAGGATCGATATACCTGGCATTTGAACCATCAATAATTACATTTGTTTCTTTTGGAATATTCGTTAAAACTACCTGTATCGCTGCTTTATTTAAAAAAGAAACCTCTTCTGCCAGTTTAATTCTGATATTCTTTTTATCGCCTTCATTCGTAATCCTGTAAAAGAATGGGTTACGCATATTGGTCCGCAGTAAATAAAAAATAGAAACCAGCATACCAATGGCTACGCCTTTTAACAGATCGGTAAACAATACTGCCAATACAGTAACCACAAACGGCACAAACTGGTCCCACCCTTTATGATACATATGTTTGAACAAACTGATTCGTGTAAGCTTATATCCGGTTACTAAAAGAATAGCGGCCAAACACGATAACGGAATCATGTTAATGAGTCCGGGAATAAACAATAGCGACAATAATAACCAGATACCATGAAAAATAGCCGACATTTTGGTTCTGCCACCAGCGTTTACATTTGCCGAACTCCGCACGATTACAGATGTCATAGGTAAACCACCAACCATCCCGCTGGTAATATTTCCTATTCCCTGTGCAATCAGCTCCCGGTTTGTTGGGGTTACACGCTTAATCGGATCAATTTTATCTACCGCTTCGATACTGAGCAAAGTTTCCAGGCTTGCTACAACCGCAATGGTAATGGCCACGATGTACACATTTTTATTGGCCAGTTGTGAAAAATCGGGCATTGTAAATAGTCCCAAGAATTCACCGAAGCCATTTACTACCGGGATTTTTACCATTTGATCGGCCCGTAACGGATAATCGGTTCCGGCAAAAACCAGGGTTCCCAGAATCCCTAAAGTAACCACCACCAATGGTGCAGGTACAACCGCCAGTTTTGGAAACTTTGGCCATAAAATCAGGATAGCTATTGATAATAAACTGATAACCACCGCAGCCAGACTAAAATGGCTTATTGCTGCGGTAATTGCAGAAAAAGTATTTTCATGATCCTGTTGAAAGAAACCCTCGTCGCCGGTAAAATCGGTATCAACACCCAATGCATGCGGTAACTGTTTTAAGATTAAAATCAGTCCGATTGCGGCAAGCATCCCTTCAATCACACTAGAAGGGAAGTAATTACCAATAGTTCCGGCCTTAACCAGCCCCAAAATCAACTGGAACACCCCTGCCAATACAACAGCAAGTAAAAACGTAGGATAGCTTCCCAGCGAGGTTATTGCACCTAATACAATAACCGTTAAACCTGCTGCAGGTCCGCTAACACTTAACTGCGAGCCGCTAAAAGAGGCTACTACAATTCCACCTATGATTCCGGTAATTAAACCGGCAAATAGCGGGGCGCCAGAAGCCAGGGCGATCCCCAAACATAATGGTAAGGCCACCAAGAACACCACAATACTTGAGGGTAAATCTTTCTTTAGGTTCTTTTTTAGAAAATATTTTTTCACATCCGAACCTGAAAAGGCCGGGTTAATTTTTTGCATAATGATAATGATCTAGTAAATTTTAACGAATAAAATCGTAGGGGATCAAAATATTCAGCACAAAGCATTTACGTATTGCATAAATTTAAATATAGCAACAGCGCTCAATGACATTGAGCAGGTGATTTACCCCAAATAATTAAAACTAAATCAAGTTAGGCGGAGGTGTTGGAACAGTAGGGTGATATGGATCTACATATCTTTTGAAATGTTCTATAAAACTGCTCTTCAAAAAGAAATGGCTGGAAGAGAACTCATAAGAAAGGATAGGATGATTCAGCTCGGTGAGTTTGAAATCAGTAAATTTTGCGGTGTCTTTGGCGGCATCTTTACCGCCTTCATGCTCTAACTCAATTTGCATGATAACAGCATTCATCATTTCCTTATCAATACTTGTATAAAATACAGGCGCACCGGAAATGCCCATCTTCGCTATGAAGATGACCATAAATGCAGCAACAATTAAATACTTGTATTTCCTTAAAAACATTTAAAATTCTAACGCTGTTTTAATTCCTATGCTTACAAAAATAAACGGATTATTGGTTTTTCAATACAATCAGCTGTAAAAAAAATATCATTTAAGTAAAATACAGGTATTCTTTAAAAAAAACAGGGTGCTTATAAGACTGGAAAACAGTCGGTTTTGTAATTATTGGTCAGTTTAGTCCTGCCATTCGCTAAATCTTTTTGGCAAAATTAACCGTAAATTCAAAATCAATCGAAGCCAAAAAGGATACCGCTCCTGCCAGGTTTAGGCAACAGAAGTTTGTTTTCCAAGCACTGGCTTAGGTAAAATAAACCCGATTGTCGGGAAGAGCTTCCGATCCTTCATCGGAACTCGTACCAAAAGCGGGGCCAAACCTGCCAAAAGCGAAGAACCAACCGTTTCCTGATTGTTTCAACTATTCTATCCGAAAATGCCAGATGCACAGTACCGTTCATTTCCAATTCATAACAACATAATTATTTTTAGGAAATGAAAGGGCAGTATTTCATAGGTACTTTAGTCCTGCCATCCGCTAAATCTTTTTGGCAAAATTGGCTGTGAATTCGAAATCAATCGAAGCCAAAAAGGATACCGCTCCTGTCAGGTTTAGGCAACAAAAGTTTGTTTTCCAAGCACCGGCTTAGGTAAAATAAACCTAAGGGATTGACGGGAAGAGCTTCCGATCCTTCATCGGAACTCGTACCAAAAGCGGGACCAGACCTGCCAAAAGCAAAGAACCAACCGTTTCCTGATCATATTAACTATCTACCTGAAAAAACCAACTGCACAGTACCGATCATTTCCAATTCATAACAACATAATTTATTTTTAGGAAATGAAAGGACAGTATTTCATAGGTACTTTAGCCCTGCCATCCGCTAAATCTTTTTGGGTAAATTAGCTATAAATTCGAAATCAATAGAAGCCAAAAAGGATACCGCTCCTGTCAGGTTTAGGGAACAAAAATTGTGGTGCTTCGGTAAATAACACCCCACCAGACTTGCATTACCGATAGTAATTTTTAATTTTAAAATCTCATAGCTTCAGCCATGGATAAAAAAATAACATTACTTAGAGATAAAATAAACCAGGCCAATCTTGGCGGCGGACAGGCCCGTATCGACAGTCAGCATAAAAAAGGCAAACTTACTGCCCGCGAGCGCATTCATTTTCTAATGGATGATGGCAGCTTTGAAGAAATCGGCATGATGGTTACCCACCGGAGCACCGACTTTGGCATGGAACGCGAAAAATATCTGGGCGATGGGGTGGTAACGGGTTATGGAACCATTAACGGCAGGTTAACCTATGTTTTCTCTCAGGATTTTACCGTGTTTGGTGGGTCACTATCTGAAACCCATGCAGAGAAAATTTGCAAGCTGATGGATATGGCTATGAAAAACGGGGCTCCGTTAATCGGCCTAAACGATAGTGGTGGTGCACGTATCCAGGAAGGTGTTGTTTCTTTGGGTGGTTATGCCGATATCTTTTATAAAAATGTGCAGGCTTCCGGCGTAATCCCACAACTGTCCGCAATAATGGGGCCTTGTGCGGGCGGAGCCGTTTATTCGCCAGCCATTACCGATTTTATTTTGATGGTAGAAAATACGTCATACATGTTTGTAACCGGCCCGAATGTGGTTAAAACAGTAACACACGAAGAAGTAACATCTGAAGAATTGGGCGGTGCAAGTACACATGCAACAAAATCAGGTGTTACCCATTTTGCCTGTGCCAATGAAATTGAGGCCATTAACCATGTGAAGAAACTTTTAAGCTATATGCCCCAAAATTGTGAGGAAATAGCCGATCATTTACCTTACGAAACAGCCGACGAAAACCGGCCACAACTTAACACAATTATGCCAGAGAATGCTTCACAACCTTACGATATACGTGAAGTGATTGAAAGTGTGGCCGATACTGAGAGTTTTTTAGAAGTACATGCTGCTTACGCAGAAAATATTGTGGTGGGTTTTGCCCGTCTGGCCGGCAGAAGCATCGGTATTGTAGCCAATCAGCCTGCCTACCTCGCAGGAGTTTTAGACAGCAATTCTTCGGCTAAGGCCGCACGCTTTGTCCGCTTTTGCGATTGCTTTAACATCCCATTGCTGGTATTTGAAGATGTTCCGGGTTTTTTACCAGGCACAGATCAAGAGTGGAACGGCATTATTACAAATGGTGCCAAATTGTTATACGCCTTTAGTGAGGCAACCGTACCACGCATTACCGTAATTACCAGAAAAGCGTATGGCGGTGCCTACGATGTAATGAACAGCAAACACATTGGTGCAGACATGAATTACGCCTGGCCAACTGCAGAAATTGCCGTAATGGGGGCTAAAGGAGCAGCAGAAATCATTTTCAAACGCGAAATCACCGCAGCAGAAAATCCGGAAAAAAAATGGCTCGAGAAAGAAAAATTATACTCAGAGATCTTTGCCAATCCTTATCGCGCTGCTGAACGTGGTTTTATTGATGAAGTAATTGAGCCTGCCCAAACCCGTACCAAGTTGATCAAAGCATTTAAAATGCTGGAAAATAAGGTGGTGAACAACCCGAGAAAGAAACATGGAAATATACCTTTGTAAGGATGGAAGATGGAAAAGGTAAATGGTAAATGGATTAACTCCACCATCATCCATTTTACATTATTACATCTTACTTATTTAGCCCCATCTTACATCATTACATTTTACATCAACTTACATGCTAAAAAAAGCAGATATCCTCCTCATGGCTTTTTGCACAGGCCTCATTGTTGCAAATATTTATTACTGCCAGCCTTTGGTCATCTTGATTGCAAAAGATTTTGACCGTACGGAACCCGTTGCCGGGAAGATTACCTACCTTACCCAGATTGGTTATGCTTTAGGCCTTTTCCTCTTAGTGCCACTGGGCGATATGTTTGAACGCAAAAAGCAGATTCTTGTAATTACCGGACTTGCTATTTTTGCTTTACTTATAGCGGCAGTTTCACAAAGCTTTTTTATACTGGAAATGGCATCTGTATTCATTGGTGCCTGTTCTATTGTACCTCAATTAATATTGCCATTGGCAGCCAATCTAAGTTCCGATGAGAATCGTGGCGCCAACATTGGAATGATTATGAGCGGTCTGTTGGTTGGCATTCTGGCTTCACGCGCAGTAAGTGGCAGTATCGGCTTTTGGCTAGGCTGGCGGGCTGTGTATTATATGGCTGCAGGGATTTGTGGCCTGCTTATTTTTTTAATGGCCAAGCGCTTTCCGCAAAGTTATCCTCATTTTAAAGGCTCCTATAAAGAACTCATGCGTTCGATGTTTGGTTATATCAAAACACAACCTGCCTTAAGGGAAACTTCGGTTATTAATTTTCTGGCTTTTGCCATTATCAGTGCTTTCTGGACAACCATGGTATTATTCCTTGCTAACCCGCCCTTTAATTTCCAAACGTTGCAAATTGGCCTATTTGGAATTGCAGGAGCAGCAGGTGCTTTGGCTGCACCACTGGTTGGAAAATTAAGCGACGGCAACAATCCGCGCAAAAACTTAATGATCGGCTTTATATTGCAACTCATCAGTATCGCTTTGTTTTATTTTACAAACAGCCATTTATACCTGTTTGTAATCGGTATTATTCTGATCGATATCGGCCAGCAAGCAATACATGTAACCAACCAAACCCGGATTTATACCCTAATACCGGAAGCCAGAAACCGGCTGAACACCATTTTTATGTCGGTTAGTTTTATTGGTGCCAGCTGTGGCTCGGCACTGGGTTTATGGCTTTGGGACCAGGGCGGATGGAATTTATTCTGTTATGGAATGACAGGCATCATTATTCTTAACATATTAATTTATCAGTTTTACGGAAACAAAAAATCACAATTTAAATAACCTTTACAAATTTTATGAAATCTAAAAACGCAATCAAAGCATTTTCAGTATTACTCGTTTTCATGACTATTGTTGGTAAAACGAAGGCGCAGGACAGTACAAAAGTAGAGCAACCAACCGAAGTAAAGTCGCTTAACAAAATAAGGCTTAACCTTTTGGGCATAGGTTACGAAAGAGAACAAAAAGTAGGTAAAACAACTTCGGTTTATTTTGGCGCAGGAGCCGAAGGTGCATTTATTTATCAAACCGAGTTTACAATGGATAATAATTATAATATCAGTGTCAACACAGAAACGGATTTCAAGATTTATCCGTCATTAAATGCAGGATTCAGGCACTATTACAATTTTAACCGGAGAATTAAAAAGGGTAAAAGAACCATTAACAACAGTGCCGGTTATGTTGGCCTTGATGTATTAACTATCATCCCTACCCAGAGCAATACTTTGTACGGTTCACAGATCAATATTATGCCCCAATGGGGTTTTCAAACCTATGTCGGGAGAAAAATTAACTTCGAGTTATCTCTTGGCCCACTTGCGGCCATAAATAAAATCGATACCTATTATGGAATTGGCGGCCGGATAGGTTTTAGCTTTTTATTATAATTATGGTTCAAATTGAGCAGATATTTCCCTCGCTAACCTGGCGGATCAGGCATGAAGCCATGTATCCGGAGTTACCTTTTGACAGTGTAAAGCTTGCCAGCGATTTTGATGGCATCCATTTTGGATTATACCTCGATCATAAGCTAACAGGGGTAGTTTCTCTATTTTATGAAGGAACTGTATATCAATTCCGTAAACTGGCCATCTTACCTGGTGCACAAAAAATGGGTTTGGGTTCACAATTAATGAACTATATCCTTGATTTTTGTAAAATTCAAAAAGCGACAAAACTATGGTGCAATGCACGTGTAAATGCTAAGGAATTTTATTTTAAATTTGGCTTCCAAGAAACAAATAAAACCTTTTTTAAAGATGGTTGCGATTTTGTGATCATGGAAAAAGAACTATCATAATAATTAACAAGACGGACAAACGCATCATGCCATGCGCTTTGCCCCATGCTATAAAGCAAATAACATATGGCTAAGAAAAAAGACGAAGAAAAGAAAAAGCATGTTGCTGTGGTTACTAAAAAATCGCTGCAGTTTCTTGAAGAATACATCAATAATCCAGCTCCAACCGGTTATGAATGGGAAGGACAAAAACTTTGGTTAAATTATTTAAAACCTTATATCGACGAACACTTTATCGATAATTACGGTACCGCCGTGGGTGTGATTAACCCCAAAGCTGATTTTAAAGTGGTTATAGAAGCTCATGCTGATGAAATTTCCTGGTATGTGAATTACATTACCAGCGACGGTTTAATTTACGTGATCCGTAACGGCGGTTCTGATCATCAGATTGCACCGTCAAAACGTGTAAACATCCACACCGAGAAAGGCCTGGTTAAAGCAGTATTCGGCTGGCCTGCTATCCATACGCGCCATGGCGAGAAAGAACAGGCTCCGGAATTAAAAAATATCTTTTTAGATTGCGGCTGCACCTCAAAAGAAGAAGTAGAAAAACTAGGCATCCATGTAGGCTGTGTAATTACCTACGAAGATGAGTTTATGGTATTAAACGACCGCTATTATGTTGGCCGTGCTTTAGATAACCGTGTGGGTGGTTTTATGATTGCCGAAGTAGCCCGTTTATTAAAAGAAAACAAGAAAAAACTTCCTTTCGGTTTGTACATTGTAAACTCGGTACAGGAAGAAATCGGTTTACGTGGTGCCGAGATGATTGCCCAGCGCATTAAACCGAATGTGGCCATTATTACCGATGTAACACACGATACCACTACGCCAATGATCAATAAAAACGTTCAGGGCGATCTATCAGCTGGTAAAGGCCCTGTGGTTTCCTATGCTCCGGCTGTTCAAACCAATTTGAATAAACTATTAATCCAAACGGCTGAGAAAAACCAGATCCCATTCCAACGCCAGGCGTCTTCACGTTCTACAGGAACTGATACCGATGCTTTTGCTTACTCAAATGGTGGTGTACCATCGGCATTAATTTCGCTGCCATTACGTTATATGCATACTACGGTAGAGATGGTGCATAAAGAAGATGTTGACAATGTAATCAGCCTGATTTATGAAAGCTTATTAAACATTAGCAACGGTCAGGATTTCAGATCATTTAAATAATGGAAAAATTAAATCACCAGAAAATCATGATCAGCACCTTATTAAAGGTTTTGCTTATGATTGTAGTTATCTTTATCCTTAACTCCTGGCCAAGCATTAAACAGAGTTTTATTGGTAACACACCACCGTTGGATTATTGGCTCGATCATAGTTTTAAAGTAAGCAATATCATCCTTATTTTAGGATTTGGTGGTTATTTTTATTACAAAGATTTAATGAATCAAAAAGAACTGATCGAAAAGGCGAAAGTCTCAGATCAGCATTCAAATTAGTAACTAAGACTAAAATGCTATATCGCGAAAAATCTCTGAATTTTTCTTTATTAAGCATAACTTTTACTGAGCCTGCCAGATGAACCAACATTGTTCTTGTAGTTTATCTGGCAGGTTATCTATTTCAATACAGCCGCATTAACATCCAAATATGAACTTTAAAGCGCCCGCATTGCCAATCATTCAAACGTTTTTCTTTTGATTTAGAGATAATCATAGGTACGCAGTGTTTCCAGTACATTAATTTTTGTTAATACTCAACATATCTTCACATAGTTTGTGTAATTTAACTTCATAGTTATCCTTCTTATTATGAACACAAACAAAAAAAATGTTGATCTATCCGTTATTTGTGATGATCACTGGGATGTCGTATTCGACCACCTTCGCCTTGGTTTTTGGGAACTGAGTATAGCAACCGGTATACTTCGTTCAACCCGATCTTTTAAAGAGAATTTTGGTTACCCGCCAGATGGCGTTTTAAACTATGAAACCGTTTTAGGCCTAATCCTCCCCGAAGACCTCGATCATGTTCAGGATGAGATAGAGCTTACCGTAACAAGAGAAAAAAACAGCTACGATGTATTGTACCGGATCCGCCGTCCGGATGGGAAAATCCGGTGGATTAAAGCCGATGGAATACTTTCCCAACAGGATGGCGAATCGTTAAAGCTAATTGGTACAACATTGGATGTTACCGATTTGAAACCGTCCTGACTTACAGGTCATCCAATTCTATCCATACAGGTCCGTGGTCGCTTGTTTTTTCCCATCCCCTAACGTTTTTATCCACTCCTGCTGATTTTAAGCGATCGCTCACCTGAGGACTCAATAAAAAATGGTCAATTCTTAACCCGGCATTTCTGCCGTAAGCATTGCGGAAATAGTCCCAAAAGGTATATATTGTTTCTGCTGGATATAACTTTCTGATCGCATCTGTCCAGCCCTGTGCAATTAAGTCTTGAAATGCCCGCCGGGTTTCCGGACGAAACAAGGCATCTTCAATCCATCGTTCAGGTTTATAGGCATCGAGTTCGGTAGGAATTACATTATAATCTCCCGCCAAAACCACCGGGATATTCTGCGCCAGCAAAGTCGCTGCATGTGCCGTAAAACGCTCAAACCATCGAAGCTTATAATCAAATTTGGGGCCTGGCGCCGGGTTACCGTTCGGAAGGTACAAACAACCAACTACGATACCATTTATCATTGCCTCTATGTACCTGCTGTGTAAATCTTCGGGGTCTCCGTCTAAACCACGCTTCAGTTCAGTTATTTCTAAATTTCTCGCAAGTATGGCCACTCCGTTCCAGCTCTTCTGTCCATGCCATATGGCATTATACCCTGCATCTTTAATCGCCTGTTCAGGAAACTTTTCCTGCGGCGCCTTTAGTTCCTGCAGGCACACCACATCTGGCTGGGTTTCTTCCAGCCAGCGTAAAAGTACGGGCAAACGGCCATTTACACCGTTCACATTATAAGTAGCTATTTTCATTCTATAAATCTTTGCATTAAAAATTCAAAAATAGATGATTGTTGTATTGATCTCAGCCTATTTTAAGCAACATTTTAAACATTAATTAAAGATAATTTAAAATTTGGCATTATCTTGCACCTCATTTAGGTTGACCGTTTAAATAACCATGTTCAAAGCAGTATTAAACAATCGTTCTGCAGAGCCGAAAAACATCCGTTGGTTCTATGATCAGTATGCGCCCATGCTGCTTGGTTATATCAATGGTATTGTGCAAAATCCTCAAAAATCAGAAGATCATCTGGTTGCTATTCTCACTTCATTCGTGAAAGATGTTGTTGTTTCACCAGAAAAAAACAGATTAAATATGTGGCTGGAACTGCGCCAATATGCACAAAGTAAATTAACTTTGTATACAGCTAAAGATCATCCGTTAAATCTTAACCAATCAGTACCTAAAGGTGGGTTGGATGTGTTAGATGATTTACAGAAAAGAATATTTTGTGCAGTGTATTATCACGGAAAATCAATTCAATACCTGGCGACAACAATTGGATGTGATGAAAGCGAAATCCGTAATCAGTTAAAATTATCAATCGATAAAATGAGGAGGGCAAGTGGAAATTAATAAAATCATTGAGAGTGGTTTAATGGAAACCTATGTGATGGGAATTGCCACCGAAGAGGAGGTACAAAAAGTTTTATCACTAAAAAAGGAATATCCTGCATTTAAGGCTGCTTTAGAGCAGTTGGAATATGATATGGAGGTATTGGCTCAAAACATGAGTATTGAGCCTCCGGCAGGAACTTTGGCTAAAATTGAACAGGAGATTAATGAAATACAACGCCAAAACCAGGCGTTACAAAACAATTTTAATTCCGAATACAGTTATGATAAAATTCACCAGGAAAACAAACGGGAAAAATATATAGAGGTAGAATCAGAGTCTAACCAAATGCGTGTTAACAAAGCCTGGAAATGGGTATTTGTTGCCGTTTTTGTATTAGGCAAGATATTTCTGGCCTTTGCTATTTACTTTTACCTGGAAAACAGACAGATTAAGGAACAGATTAAAGAGTTGAAGATAGAACTCAAACAAAAGAACAGGTAATATGTGGAATATAATAGATAAACCTGCCTTTTTAAAACCAATACTAAACTGAAATGTTTAGTTGTTAAGATTCATTCATGTTTGAGCGCATGTTTGAGTTTAGATATGGGGATAGGCTGTTGGTCTATCCCCTTTTTTATTTCCAGGCATTTTTATTTATCCAATAATGCCTTAACTTTTTGCTGGAGATCAGTGATATCAAAAGGCTTTTCAATGGTGTCATCAGGCGAACAGCTTAAGTTATCCATATTCACTGCAGAAAGCAATATTACCGGCAAAGATGATGTTTCAGCATTATTTTTTAACCTATTGCAAACATCACGCCCGTCATGCTGGCCGATAAGTATATCAAGTAAAATAACATCTGGTCGAAAATCAGCTATTGTCCTCTCTAACTCAGAATCATTAGCATTCAAAATACCTTTTATATGATAATGTTCTTCCTCAAAAATTAATTTAATAATATCATGAATGTTCTCGTCATCATCAACTATTAGAATCTTTTTAACTAGCGCGTTGCTCATACGCAACAAATCTAGTTTAAGTGATCTGGTTCGCGCAACGTATTTATACGTGAATTTACCGAATAAACCATAAGGTTAGGCGGCCAAACCTGATTTATAGTTTTTAAGCATCTTTTTAAGAAGACCTCTGGCTACATGTATTTTAGTTTTTACAGTACCCAAAGGGATATCGAGCTCGGCTGCGATTTCGTGATATTTATAACCTTCGAAATAACGGCAAAAGCAGAACCTACAATCCTCAGGTAAAGCATCTAAGGACTTCTGGATATCTTCCATTATAAACTTGGTGGCACCATTATTTAAAGATGCGCTCGGAATCAATTGAACAGAGGTCAAATCCTCTTCCTGCTGGATCATTTCGTTCTTACGCTTAACCTTGTAATAATGATTAAGAAAGGTATTTTTCAGGATGGTAAAAAGCCATGCCCGCACGTTACTTCCCATTTCAAATTTTGCCGAAAACCTAAATGCTTTCATAAAGGTATCCTGAACTAAATCAGCAGCATCATCTTCATCATGTGTATATGCTAATGCACGGTCGAAAAGTGGTTGTCTGTATTGGTAGATGTCGCAATTAAAATTTAATGTATCCATAATTCGTTTTAAGGCTGATGTAAATAGTCAACAAACCTCAACTCTTTATGTTATTTGTAGAAATACCCGATTTTTTACGGTTTATTATAAACACTTAAAAAAGGGGCAAAAAACGTTCAAAAATGCTAGTCTACATAACCATTTCGCATGGCAAAACGGACTAAAGATGCGGAATTTTTAGTGCCGGTTTTACTGATTAAAGCTTCTCTCTGGCTCTCCACAGTACGCCTGCTCAGGTATAATTTATCAGCTATTTCCTGGTTGGTTAATCCATCTGCAATGAGTTTTAGTACATTAATTTCGCGCTCTGTGAAGTTGATTTCCGTATTCAGTTTTCGCGAAAGTATATTCAACTGCATATTAAAACGCTCTAAAATGGAAATGCATAAATTAGAGGAAAGGTAGCGTTTTCCCTTCATAACATGCTTTAGGCAAAACAACAGTTCATCTTCTTCAATATCTTTTGACAGGTAAGCAAAAGCTCCTGATACAAAAGCATTTGATGCATACTTTTCATCATCCAAAATGGATAGAACAACCACTTTCGCGGTGTATTTACGGGCTTTAATCGTACTTGCCAGGGCAATCCCGTCCAGCCTTGGCATTACAATATCCGATAAAATAATATCAGCTTTTATTCCTTTTTCCAAAAGTTCCAGGACGGCCAAACCATCTGGTACTTCTGCAACAACATTGATGCCTTCGTGTTTTTCTATAAGCGCTTTAAGTGAGGTCCGGATAATATGGTGATCATCCGCAAGAATAATGTTAATCATAATTCAAATATAACTTACGCCGTTTTAAAATTAAAAACGTCTACTTTGGCAGCTCGATATAGAAGGTTGTTCCAGCACCGGTTTTACTCTCAAACCAAATTTTTCCCTGATGTAAATCTACAATCGCTTTGATAATACCCATCCCAAATCCGCCAGACTCTTCGCCCTTAAGACCCGGCCTTAAAGTTTCTGGCAAATGGTTAAAAAGTCCGGCTTGTAACTCTTCCGGAATCCCAATCCCATCATCGGCCACACTAATCAGCACTGTACTTTCATATTCCTCGGCATGTATAGTAATGGTTCCATAATCGGCAGTAAATTTTATGGAGTTTGAAATGAGGTTATTGATGACCTGTATAAACTTCATACTATCAAGACGCAGATAAATCTGTTCAGCAGAGCTTGTAAATTTAATATGCTTCATTTTGCCCAGCTTGGATCGTTTATAAAAACGAACCACATCTCTCAGTTCCCAAACCAGGTCAGCCCGCTCCTTGCGGATTTCTACGACGGAGGATTTTAAGAACTCTTTGTTAACCATGCTACGTACGAGAAGCAGGTTGCGCTCACACATGTCCTGTATAAAAGCCAGCGAGTTGATCATCCGCTCATCGCCAGTTTGTGCCACTCCCTCTTTCATTGATGAAGCAATTAATTTCATCATGCCCAGTGGCTCCTTTAAATCATGCGCCAATACTTCTAAGGTAATATTTTTTCTTGCGTTGATCTGTTCGATATGGATCTGATTGTGGCGCATCACCGTGATGTCTTCTACTGTACCAACTAAAAACTTAACTTCAACATCAGTAACAGCAAATACGGATACCCGAACAAATTTCTCCCTTTCAGGAAACTGTAAACGGAATTCATATTTATTTTCCGTTTCTTCTTTAATGCATTCTTTATAGCAGGCCTCTACATGCGTCAAATCTTCAGGATGCACCCGCTCTATAAGTAACTTGGGATCAATAGTCACTTCATCCGAGTCAAGTTCCCATATATTACTTAACGATCTGTTTAGATATGAAAAATTTTGCGCTGCAGCGTTAAAAATAAAATATCCGTCCAAAGAACGGTCACCGAGGTTACAAAAAAGCTCTTTATTTAATTCGACCATGATTTAATGTTTGATAATTTGCCTGTAAATAATATAATTATGAATCAGCAGTCACATCTCAAACAGCATAGGAGTAAAAATGTTTTATACAAAAAAAGCCGTTATCATTTTACCTGCAAACATTTTTCACAGCGGCTAACCGCATTGAAGATATTAACATTTTCCACACAGTGTGCAAAATTATTTACGCTATTAAAACCAACTAATGCCTAAATTGTTAATCATAAAAACAGATAAAAAAGTCCTGTGAGCGGGAGATCCGCGGAGGGCAGGCACAACATAAGGAAGACACCATTCTTCTTACCAATAGCCATCATAGAGGTGGCTATTTTGTTTTTGATACCTGCCCATTCAACATCACTTTTTTACCGGTCTTAGCCGAAATTTTTGCGGCCTCTAGAATGCGTACTACAATTAAATTATTCTCCAGAGACGAAAGATCATTTTTAGGCTTGATTTCTCCTTTTAAAACTGCAGAAAGATAGTTCAGGTGGTTAGCATAAGCAGGTGCCAAAGTTTTGAGCTGATAGATTTCATAACCTTCTTTATTGCTTTGCCTTGCCCTGATGTTTTTCTCATTAATGGCTTGCATATATCCCTTTTCGCCGAATACTTCCAGATCTTTTATACTAAACGGCCAATTCCATGAGGCTTCAATAACCCCTGTAGCATTTGAGTACTCCAATAAAATAGTTGCATCATCATCTACCTTAGGGTACATCTCTTTCTTAATTTGACGGGTGATGGCTGTAACCGAAATTGGGGCTTTGCCATCCATTAACCAAGTCATTAAATTAGCACCATAACAGCCAAAATCAACCAGTGCCCCTGCTCCATTTTTATCAGGGTCGGTCAACCATTCCAAAAATTCTTTACTTACGCCGATTTCTTTCGGTCCCTGGTGTCCATCATGTACAATCATTTTTCTGATTGCGCCTATGGTATTACTTTCTTTTACATTTTTGTAAACCTCTTGATTGCTCGGATACCAGGTGGTTTCGTAATTGGTTAGTATATGTACTTTATGCCGTTCAGCCAGTTCTGCCATTCGCACGGCCTCTTTAACCGATATTGCCAAAGGTTTTTCTACCATAACCGATATGCCAAGCGGAGCGGCAGCCTCTACAACGGCTAAATGATCGCTGATGGCATTATAGGCCAGCACCACATCAGGTTTCTTTTTCTTTAACAGATCAGGAAGGTTATTATAAAATATACTGTCAGGTATTTTATAGCGGGTTCTAAACCGGCTAACCAGTACAGAATTACTTTCTGCAATACCAACCACGTTAACTTCGCCCTTTTCGTAGCTGTTCATAATCAGATAAACATGATCATGGTTTAAGCCAGCTATAGCTACATTTAATTTTTGCTGTGCCTTGGTACTCATAAAAAAGAGTAAGAAGACCAAAACCAGAGTATTGAACCGACAAAAATATTTTATTTGATGATGAACTGTTTTCATGCTGTTTTCTAAATTGTTGTTTACAAATTATAAATTTATAAAAGGCTTACGGCTAACACTTAAAAATATTACAAAGTGAAGGATCGGACTCATTAACCAATGCTACTTTAAACCTTATATTCATTATCAAAAACATGACGCAGAATAAAACTACAGAAAACGATTTAAGTGTTACCGATTTTCTGAATACGGTAACAGATGAAACGAAACGGAAGGATTGTTTTAATCTTTCGAATATTATCGCTGAAACAACAGGTTTTAAAGCGAAAATGTGGGGAACGGCTATTATTGGCTTTGGCAGCTACCATTACAAATATGAAAGCGGCAGAGCAGGTGACGCTCCGCTGGTTGGGTTTTCGCCACGGAAAGATGCAATAGCGCTATACTTATCATCAGGGTTTGAAAAACGTGACGAACTATTGGCTAAATTCGGAAAACACAAGACCGCCAAAGCTTGCATATACGTAAAACAATTAAGCGACATTGACGTGGAGATACTAAAAGAAATGGTCACCAATTCTGTGGCAAGGATTAAAAGTTTATACCCTTGAAATTAAAAATGTAAGGTGGAGATGGGATTAATAGCCAACCCGCTCTTAATAAAGTATCCAGTTAAATCGCTGATTTCGGTTAATACGTTGATTGCTTTGGGGACATTCTCTGTTTGATTATCAAAAAAAATTACCATCTCCAAGAACGCTGTCAAATTCGGATAAATAGCGAAATATGCCTCACTAAGAAGTTACGCAGCAATAAGTGAAATTTTACAATATTTGATCATTCCTTATTTCGAATAAAAAACCGGAAATGATTAAAAAACTAAGCTTTTATTTATGGATAGCAGGCACTTGCATTTCGCTTAATTCTGCCGCGCAAGATGCAGTGAGCTACCAAACTCCACCAAAAGAAATTGCAGATTTATTGCTGGCTAAACCAACTCCTGGCGTAAGCATAGATGGCAAAGCTGAATGGATCTTATTCAGCGAGCGTAATTCCTATCCTTCGGTAGCAGAATTGGCCATGCCCGAATACAGAATTGCTGGTTTAAGATTAAACCCGAATAATTACTCGCCCAGCAGACAAACCTATATCAACAATTTCAGTCTCAAAAACATAAAATCAAATCAAAATTTTCAGGTAACCGGCTTGCCAAACCCATTGTACGCTGGCAACATTAGCTGGAATCCATCCGAAAATAAGATTGCTTTTACACATACCACGCAAAAGGGAGTAGATCTTTACGTCATTGATCTGGCTACAAAAAAAGCGACTAAAATCAATAAGGCTTTTTTAAACGTTATTTTAGGGAGTGGTATCACCTGGTTAAATGATCAAACCGTTGTTTACCGTACGGTAACTAAACCTGCCAGTGCTGCACCTACAAAACCATTAATGCCTAAAGGGCCTACCATCCAACAAAATTTAGGAAAAGCTGCACCCAGCGCTACTTTTCAGGACCTGATTAAATCACCGTTTGATGAACAGCTGTTCGAATTTTTTGCCACCTCGCAATTGGTCAAAAATACAGCTGGAGTAGAAACGCCTATCGGTAAATCAGCTATTTATGGCTCGGTAAGCTTATCGCCGGATAAGAACTATATGCTGGTCGAAACCATCCGCAAACCATTTTCTTATCTGGTTTCGGCATTTGGTTTTCCATCAACTGTTTCCATCACCGATTTAAAAGGCAAAACGGTTAAGGTAATCGCCGAGTTACCATCATCAGAGGGCACGCCATCTGGTTATGATAATACACAAAACGTGCCCCGCGGTTTCGACTGGAGGGATGATGAACCGGCTACACTGGTTTGGAGCAAGCCGCTGGATAGTGGTCTAATCAAAAAAAATGTTCCCTATCATGATGCAGTTTATGCGTTAAGTGCACCTTTTACCGGAACCGAGAAAGAATTGTTTAAAACGCAGACCCGTTACCGTGGTGTACAGTGGGGCGATGCCAACCTTGCGCTTATTATGGAAGGCCTGCGCAGCAAGCAAACCACTAAAGTAAGCCGTTATAATCCTACAACAGGGACGGTAGAAGAACTGTACAACCGTAACCAAACCGATGCATACGGTAACCCAGGTTCTCCGGTTACGATCAAAAATAAATACGGCCGGCAGGTAATCAAAACGGTTGATAATGGCACGAAACTGTTAATGAACAATGTGGTGGGTTCATCCGAAAAAGGGGATTTGCCATTCCTGGCTAAATTCGACTTAGCTACTAAAAAGAGCGAAATTATCTGGCGCAGCGCTGAAGGAACGTTTGAATACGTAAGTGATGTCATCAACCCTGATAAACTAGTTTTAATTACCCGTAAAGAAAGCCAGAAATTAGTCCCTAATTATTTCATCAAAAACCTGTTGCTTCGTATTGCCGACCAGCCTGTTACTAATTTCACTAACCCTTATCCTTCTTTAGAAGGCATCAGCAAACAAAAAATTTCTTATAAACGGGCCGACGGAGTGGATTTAACTGGCGATTTGTATTTACCAAAAGGATACAATAAAGATAAAGATGGTCCGCTGCCAACTTTGATCTGGGCTTACCCACGCGAGTTTAATTCTGCTGCTGATGCTGCACAGATCCGCGGATCGAAAGATAAATTCACCGCCATTAGCTGGGCGTCCCCTATTTTCTGGGTAACCCGCGGATATGCAGTTTTAGATAATGCCGAAATGCCAATTGTGGCCAAAGACGGTAAAAAACCGAACGATACCTTTGTAGATCAACTACAGTTAAATGCTGAAGCCGCCATTAATAAACTGGCTGATTTAGGTGTTGGTGATAAAAAACGTATGGCTGTTGGTGGCCACAGTTATGGTGCATTTATGACTGCAAACCTACTGGCGCACACCAATCTTTTTGCCGCAGGTATTGCCCGTAGCGGAGCATACAACCGTACGCTTACCCCATTTGGTTTTCAGAACGAAGAACGTACGTATTGGCAGGCCCCTCAGTTATATTACGAAATGAGTCCGTTTAGCTATGCTGATAAAATCAAAACACCATTGTTACTAATACATGGTGACGCTGACGATAATCCAGGTACTTTCCCCATTAATAGCGAACGCTTGTTCAACGCCATTAAAGGTGCAGGTGGCACAACCCGTTTTGTATTTTTACCCTACGAAGCACATAGTTACCGTGGCAAAGAAAACTTGTTGCACATGTTGTGGGAGCAAGACCAGTGGTTAGAAAAATATGTGAAGAACAAAAAATAATCTTTCTCTACCTTTGTCAATCAAAATGCCCCTATATTGGGCATTTTTTGTTTATCATGCTTCTATGTGGTGTCAGATATTTCTATCTGACACTGATTACATTCTGAAATCCATTATTTCAGCGGCCCTCTGTCAGCTGGTAACAGTTGACAGCACATTCACTCTGTGCCCATTTTTGCTTTGCGCTATACGCTTTGCCACTTGCTCTCCGCCCTATGCCATTTCACAGCAAAACCTTACATTTATACAATAAAATTGAACATTCCCACTACTAATTTGTTAAGCCATTATGGACTACATAGACTATTATAAAATCCTCGATCTAAAAAAAGATGCGACAACAGAGGATATTAAAAAAGCTTATAGAAAATTAGCCCGAAAACACCATCCGGACCTCAATCCCAATAATGAGGAAGCGAATAAAAAGTTTCAGCAAATTAATGAGGCTAACGAAGTTTTAAGCGATCTGGAAAAAAGAAAGAAATACGATAAATATGGTAAAGATTGGCAGCATGCCGATCAGCTGGATGCCCAGCAACAGCAACAGAGGCAATACCAATCACAGGGACAGGCTTATGGTGGCAACAGCTACTCTGGCGGTTTTGGCGGTGAAGACTTTTCTGATTTCTTTTCTTCCATGTTTGGCGGCGGCGGTGGCAGAAGCAGCAGAAATTCGCCATTTAAAGGCCAGGATTACAGTGCCGATTTACAATTGAACCTGCTTGATGCCTATACCACACATAAACAAACCCTAACGGTTAACGGCAAACAGGTACGTATTACCATTCCGGCGGGTGTAGAAAACGGGCAAAAGATCAAACTTCCGGGTTATGGTGCACCAGGTGTTAATAACGGCCCTCCGGGTGATCTGTATATCAAATTCAATATTAGCGATGATCCCAAATTTAAACGGAAAGGCAATGACATTTACATTCAGGAGGAAATAGATCTATATACAGCCATTTTAGGTGGTGAAAAAATTGTAGAAACCTTAAATGGCAAAGTTAAACTTAAAGTACCGGCAGGCACACAACCCGATACCACTTTAAGGTTGAAAGGCAAAGGCTTCCCGGTTTACAAAAAAGATAACCAGTTTGGCGATCTGTATATTAAATGGCAGGTTAAGATACCAACCAATTTAAATGCTGAACAAAAAGAATTATTCGAAAAACTTTCCAAATTCTAACCATTATGGAAACTTATCTAATACCAGTAGAAGATATCTGCGCTTATCATCATGTAGAAATTAACTTTATCCATTCTCTGGAAGATTTTGGACTGATCCAGACCACTGTAAAAAAGCAATCTGTCTTTTTGCCCGTTGATGAACTGGGTAAACTGGAGCAGTACCTCCGTTTGGCAAACGATCTTCAGATTAATTTAGAAGGGATTCATGCCGTTTCGCATCTGCTTAATCAATTGCAAAATATGCAACAGGAAATAACAGTGCTTCAGAACGAATTAAATTATTACAGGCAGCTTAACCATCAACAATAAACAACCAATTAGGCAGCATTCTGGATTATATTGCTGAATAAAAAACATAACCTTTCTAAGATATGTTTACTAAATTGCCAGTCTAATTTTAAAAAATGAGCGATCTTTCTTCAAAATTCATCGAAAAAATAAAATCATCTTATGCTCCTTCGGGCTCGTACATTTATTTAGGCGCCGGAATTTTAGATGGACAGGTTTATAGCGAAGCCGAAGTTAATTTGTCATTAAAAATGATGAATAGACACGGTCTGATTGCCGGGGCAACCGGAACCGGCAAAACGCGAACACTACAGTTATTGGCAGAGCAACTGTCTGACGCTGGTGTACCGGTTTTTATGTTGGATGTTAAGGGCGATTTATCAGGTTTAAACCAATCCGGTTCAGTTAATCCTAAAATAGAAGAAAGGGCACAACAGCTCAATAAAACTTTTTCGCCAACAGGTTTCCCTGTCGAGATTTACTCCCTTTCAGGCAAAATGGGTGCGCAGATGCGTGCAACCGTACTGGAATTTGGACCTACACTTTTATCAAAGATTTTAGATTTGAACGATACACAGACAGGTGTTTTAGCCGTTATCTTCAAATATGCTGATGATCATAAACTACCGATAATCGATTTAAATGATCTAAAAAAACTGGTATCCTACCTTTCAGAAGGCGCAGGCGCTGCAGAAATTAAAAGCAGTTATGGCAGTATCTCCAGTGCTACCGCTGGTACCATGCTGAGAAAAATAGTGGCCATTGAACAACAGGGCTTAGGTGTTATGTTTGGCGAAAAATCCTTTGATCCCGGAGATCTTTTCGAAAGGATTGATGGCAAAGGAGCCATCAGTTTATTGAACATTTCTGATGTTCAGAACCAGCCTGTATTATATTCTACCTTTTTATTAAGCTTATTGGCTGAATTATTCAATACCATGCCCGAAGTTGGCGATTTGGACAAACCAAAGCTGGTATTCTTTTTTGACGAAGCCCATTTATTGTTCAAAAATTCTTCTAAAGCATTTCTTGAGCAGATTGAAACCATTATCAGGTTAATCCGTTCTAAAGGCATTGGTGTTTTCTTTTGTACGCAGGCACCTACCGATGTTCCGGAAAGCGTTTTGGGCCAGCTAGGCAACCGTGTACAGCATGCACTGAGGGCCTTTACCCCAAATGATGTAGATGCCCTAAAAAAGACGGTTAACACTTATCCAAAGTCGGATTTTTACCAGATTGACCAAATGTTAACCTCATTAGGTACGGGACAAGCGTTGGTGACCGTATTAGATGAGAAAGGCATCCCGACCGAAGTAGCGGCAACGCTGCTTACCCCGCCAAGGGCGTTGATGGGACCACTTACGGCTGCCGATTTCGATCAGCTCGTACGTTCCAGCCCAATGTACGCCAAATATAAAGATCCTATTGATCCTGAAAGTGCATACGACATTTTAACTAAACGTATTAATGAACAAACTGCAGCAGCAGAAAAAGAGAAACAGGAAGCTAAAGCGCAAAAAGAAAGCAAACCAAAACCTGGAGAAAAGAGTTTAGTAGAACAGGTAATGGGTGCTACCATAACCCGGCAGATTGGTAAAGAAATTGTCCGTGGTATATTTGGCATGCTTACCGGTAAAAAAACACGTTCAAAAACCGGTGGCGGACTTTTTGGATTTTAAAAAACTTATTACACAACAAATTGCTCAAATAACTAATTTCGCAGGTTGAAACTGATGGTGTATTAATTATCCCATATTAAGGTTTCAACCCATAAATAAAATAATAAACAATAAATGAAACCCACCCTATTGATATTGGCAGCTGGTATGGCCAGCCGCTATGGAAGCATGAAACAGATTGATGGTTTTGGTCCCAATGGCGAAACGATTATCGATTATTCAATATACGATGCAATAAATGCCGGTTTTGGTAAAATTGTATTCATCATTAAAGAAGAGTTTTTAGATAACTTTAAAGCCATTTTTGACCCCAAACTTGCCGGAAAAATTGAGGTAGATTACGTTTTCCAAAATTTCGATTTGAAACAGTTTGGTATAGAAGAAGAAATTTATAGAGAAAAGCCATGGGGTACTGCGCACGCAATCTTATCGGGCAGAAAAGTAGTTAAAGAGCCATTCTGCGTAATTAACGCTGACGATTATTATGGTTTCGATGCCTTTAAAAAAATGGTTGATTTCTTAACTACAGAAGTAACGGACAGCAACTACTCCATCATCGGTTATCAGATCGGAAAAACTTTATCTGAATTTGGTGCAGTTTCGCGCGGTGTGTGTAAGGTAGATGCGGCGGGCAATCTTGAGGAAATTGTAGAACGTACTAAGGTTTATCCCAAAGATGGCAAGATTTTTTATGAAGAAAATGGAGAAGAATTCCCTTTAGCATACGAAACACCGGTTTCAATGAACTTTTGGGGCTTTACACCAGCTGTTTTTAAAATTACAGAAGAAATGTTTAAAGCGTTTGCAGAAGCCAATAAAGACAAACCTAAAGCAGAATTTTTTATCCCGTTAATCGGCGAAACTTTAGTTAAAAACAATACCGCAACCTTTAAAGTAATACCTACTTCGAACAAATGGTTCGGCGTAACTTATAAAGAGGATAAACCTTATGTTCAGGATAGTATTAACCAATTGGTTAATAACGGAACATACCCGGAAAAACTGTGGGATTAAATTGATTCTGAAGGTTAGAAAGCATAAGCTACAGAAAATGCAAAAATTACAAAATAGGTACGGTTTTAATTAACCGTACTTATTTTTTCTTCATAATCATAAGAAAAAAATATTCTTCAAAACATCAATAGTTTGGCATTTAATCGCCATAAGCTATTGCAAAATACCTCAGACTAATCGCTAATTATCATTATTTTACCTATGCTGATTAATTTTATAAAACATGTTTCGACAATTCAGCTAAGGATAAGCCTACCTTCATGACTACTGGGGTAGGGCTCCATTTTTGGGCTAAATATGTTTTTATCTAATAAGTCTGATAGTATCTTGCAGTGCAAATACTGCCAAATAAAAAAGAAGAATTATGAGAATCGATAATTTTAAAGTTTGGCTTTTTATTTCTACCTCACTCCTTTTGTCCTCTTTACTTTTATAACATTTATTGCATTTGGAGCGCTTGATGAAGGTACCTCTGGAACCAGCCCAACTATACAAGTAACAGCCAAATTATATTATATTTTCCGTTTCCCTACACATACGTTGTTATTTCGTTTTATGAATGGGTCGGTCTTCTTCATTGGGTTATTGCTCAACTGTCTATTTTATGGATTTTTAACTGAGCGAATTGTTTTTCTATTGAGGAATAAAAAATTAGCTTAGCAGTTTGCAATTATATAAGATATTGAGTTCATATAAGTGATCCGAACTTTGCAGCTTTTAAACAAAAGCCATGAACAAAAAGCCCTTCTAAATAAACCTGACAGCAGCGGCAGCCCCGAATTTTTCATGAGGGCTACAGCGAATGGCGGGACTGCAGCTACAGAAAAGCACCTAACTTTCATTTCCCAAATCTCTTTAACTTTAACCCTATAAGCCATATGAGAATATAAAAGTTAAACAAACGCCATTAATACCAAAAAAGCGTCCCTGAATTTAATCAGGAACGCTTTTATTTTATGCTCCCAAGACTAACGACTCGGGACTTCAGACTCAAGACTATTTCTTATCGTCTTCTTTTACTTCTTCAAAATCAACGTCAGTAACGTTATCGCCACCTTGAGCTTGTCCTTCAGCTTGTGGTTGTTCACCACCCTGAGGCTGCTCTCCAGCTTTGTACATTTCTTCCGATGCCACGTTCCAGGCAGCTTGTAATTCAGCCGAAGCTGCATCAATATCTGCAAAGTTACGTGATGAGTGTGCTGCTTTCAATTTCTCTAAACCAGCTTCAATTGGCGCTTTTTTATCAGCAGATAATTTATCACCAAACTCTTTCAATTGTTTTTCAGTAGAGAAAATTAAAGCATCAGCGCCGTTAATTTTATCAGCCTCTTCTTTTTGCTTAGCATCATCTGCAGCATTAGCTTCAGCTTCTTCTTTCATTTTTTTGATCTCAGCATCAGTTAAACCAGAAGATGCTTCGATACGGATTTTTTGCTCTTTACCAGTAGCTTTATCTTTTGCACTTACGTGTAAGATACCGTTGGCATCAATATCAAATGATACTTCTACCTGAGGCACACCACGAGGTGCTGGTGGAATACCATCTAAAATGAAACGGCCAATTGTACGGTTTTGAGCAGCCATCGGACGCTCACCTTGCAAAATGTGGATTTCTACTGAAGGCTGGTTATCAGCTGCAGTGGAGAAAGTTTCCGATTTTTTAGTTGGGATTGTTGTATTAGACTCGATTAATTTAGTCATTACACCACCCATAGTCTCAATACCTAATGATAAAGGAGTAACGTCTAATAACAATACATCTTTAACATCACCAGTTAATACACCACCTTGAATAGCAGCACCGATTGCTACAACCTCATCAGGGTTAACTCCTTTACTTGGCTCTTTACCGAAGAAAGCTTTAACCGCTTCCTGAATAGCAGGAATACGTGTAGAACCACCTACAAGGATAATTTCGTCGATATCGCCTGTACTTAAACCAGCATTTTTCAAAGCAGATTTACAAGGGTCAATCGTACGTTTGATTAAGCTATCAGCCAATTGCTCAAACTTAGCACGGGATAAGGTACGTACCAAGTGTTTAGGACCGCTGGCGTCAGCAGTAATATACGGTAAGTTAATTTCAGTAGAAGTAGTGCTTGACAACTCAATTTTAGCTTTTTCAGCAGCTTCTTTTAAACGTTGTAACGCCATTGGATCTTTAGAAAGATCCATGCTGTTTTCTGATTTAAATTCCTGAGTTAACCAATCGATAATGATGTGGTCAAAGTCATCACCACCTAAGTGTGTATCACCATCGGTAGATTTTACTTCGAAAACGCCATCACCCAATTCCAATACAGACACGTCATGAGTACCACCACCACAGTCAAACACCACAATTTTCATGTCTTTGTGTGCTTTATCCAAGCCATAAGCTAAAGCAGCTGCAGTTGGCTCGTTAATGATACGTTTTACAGATAAACCTGCAATCTCACCAGCTTCTTTAGTCGCCTGGCGCTGTGCATCATTAAAATAAGCAGGTACTGTAATTACTGCTTCTGTAACTTCTTGTCCCAAGAAATCTTCAGCAGTTTTTTTCATTTTCTGCAAAATCATTGCAGAAATCTCTTGTGGAGTGTATTTTCTGTCGTCGATTTCAACACGTGGAGTGTTGTTATCACCTTTTACTACTTTATAAGGTACGCGTCCAGCCTCTTTCGCACTTTCGTCGTAGCTGCTACCCATAAAGCGTTTAATTGAATATATCGTTTTTGTTGGGTTGGTTATAGCCTGACGTTTAGCAGGCTCGCCAACTTTACGCTCACCGTTTTCTGCAAAAGCAACAATAGACGGTGTAGTACGTTTACCCTCACTGTTTGCGATAACTACAGGCTCATTGCCCTCCATTACGCTCACGCAAGAGTTTGTTGTTCCTAAGTCTATTCCAATAATTTTTCCCATTGTATTTTTATTTTCTCTTTTTAAAGTATTATAATTTCTACTGCTATTAAACAATGCTTGTGCCAATTGGTTTTTGGCAGATAATATGGACAAAAGACTGATAAAATGTAAAAAACGATCCTATTCGATACTGACAGCATGACAGAAAACGATGGAAGATGCGGGATGGAAGATGGATGTAAGGGATTATAAGGACCAAAGGTGAAAGCAGAAAAACTAAAGCTTAAATAGAAGATATTTTAAGTGATTTGAAAATGAGCGTTCGAATCTTGTCGGGAGCACCTGCCCAGCTAACCGCTTTACTCCGTTGCACTACGTGTTCGCTATTATCGGGTTTATTGAACAGCGTTTTTGCGCTTCGGTCATAAAAACACAGCAGAAATAGTAAGTGATCATCTAAAAGCGCTCAAAGTTTTATATCTTTAAATTACAATCAATCGGTACACTCATTTAAATCTGTGTAATCACCTAAAATCCTTTTAATCACCAAAAAAATGCAAATAGCAGCTCAAATCGTAATTGGCTTAGTCGCCTTCATCCACATTTATATTCTTTGGTTAGAAATGTTTGCGTGGACAACCAAAGCACCACAGGTATTTAAAACCATTCCTAAAGACTTATTCGTACCAACAAAAACATTGGCTGCTAATCAGGGCTTATATAATGGCTTTTTAGCAGCGGGTTTAATCTGGTCATTATGTATAAATGATCATCAATGGAAAATGTACGTAGCTATATTTTTTCTATGCTGCGTAATTATTGCGGGTATTTATGGTGCCGCAACGGCGAGCAAGAAAATTTTGTATGTGCAATCAATCCCGGCATTGGTGGCCTTGATTTTATTGCACCTGTAATTAAGAATTCAAGATATCGGTACGGCGTCGTACCGACAGAAAACCAATATAGGTAATTAGATTTAGAAATAAGTTACCGTTGACAAACTCTCCTTAGAATGGCTTCATCGGGAGTATCATCAGGGCTCTTACCTGAAAAATCGCGATGACGCTTCTAAACCTGTATGCGCTCGTATGTCTTATATGGTAAAAAATATTTTGATTATCTGTTTTTTACACGAACATCGTCTGATACAACTATGAAAAAATTAGTTGAGCTTCTTAAAAACAGGAAAGAGCCTGTTTTTACTTTGGGAATATGTTTAATCACTTTTTATACATACTCTTTGTGGAAATCTCTTCAGTTCTACATCATTTCACAAACCAAAAATCAAAATGAAGAAATATTTTATCGCCATCGCATTCTTTGGGATCATTCATGTAGCAAAATCTCAGGACATCAAACCTGACGAAAGTTTTGAAAAAATAATCAGCGACAATAACTTAATGCTAGATCAACCTGAGGGTTTTGTAAAAACAGAACCTATCAAAAATTCAGCTATGCTATATGAATATGCAGTTATTGATACTTCAAAACACATAGAACTAAGATATGCTATACGTTCTTTAACAGAAAGGGTAAAAGAGTACAAAAAATGGTTGGAAACAAAAAAAGAAGGAGAAATTAGGATAAATCCAAATACTATGTTATCAGCTACACTTATGGCAATAGCAATGAACATAGCCGGCGGATCTAATAAACCGCCTTCAATCCAACAGTTTCCGGATCCAGCTGTAAAAAAGGATTTTAATGCCGACGCAGGATTTTTCACTATAGTTACGCCAACCAAAAATTTCGGCAAAGACTACAAATTCTGTATGGTAGTTGCCATACATAAAGAAGACATTGCTGATGCCTATACGTTTATCTTAACCGATGAAATGGAAAATCTTAAAAAATATATCACCCCTACTATTTTTAACGCTTTAAGATTTAAATAATTCCAGCTGCTACGTATACCAAGGATGGCTCGTATTCTTTATGAGCCATTCAATAAAAAATCCGTGTCCTTGCGATTAAACTACAATGCCAACAAGCGTTCCAAATGGTGATAACCGATCCCAAAGTATTCCTTACTCGCTTTAATTTTTCCTAAAACTTCCGCTTTCCGCTCTGCGCTTAGCGCTTTGCCCTTCATCCCAACGACAAGCACATTTTTAGGCGTATGCGCATCAGAAATAAATTCAAATACCTTCGTTTTATAGCCAAAATATTCTAAAATCAGCGCACGTATGCCATCAGTAACCATCTCGGCCTGACGCTCTAAAAAAATACCGTATTTGGTCAAAAAAGAAACATCATTCTTCACTTTGTGTTGTTCAATTTCTCTGCGGATCTGTTTATGGCAACAGGGTGCAACCACAATCAGTTCGGCATTGGCTTTAATTCCTTTATAAATGGCATCGTCTGTTGCGGTATCACAGGCATGTAATGCAATTAAGAGGTTTACATCCTCTGCATGATAATCTTCAATAGTGCCTTGTACAAAATTCAATTTATTGAAAGCAGATTTTACCGCAACCTGGTTACATAAGTCAACCATATCCTGCCTATACTCTACTCCAATCACCTCGCTTTCTAATTTCAAAACAGAATGTAAATAATCATACAGCGCAAAGGTTAAATAACCTTTACCCGAGCCCATATCAGCAACCTTTTTGATGGCTCCTTCCGGCAGCTCTTTTATCAGCGCGCTTAAAATTTCTATATAATGATTAATCTGCCTGAATTTATCCTGTGCGTTTTTAAAAACCTTACCTTCTCCATCGGTAATCTTTAATTCAGCTAAGTATGATTTTGAATCCGGTTTGATCAACCTGGCTTTTTCTTTGTCATGACTGGCAGACGGCACTCCCACACTCGAAGCTTTACCTTTACGTAATACCACTTTTCCATTGTTCAGCTCTTCCAAGATCAGGTCGTTTTCGGTGGTAAACAGGGTAGCTATTTTAAATCCGGTCGTCAGGTAACCCTTAATTAAATCAATAGCCTCATCGATAGCATAGTTTTTTACCACGTCGCGTGTTTTGTAACGATAGGTAACAGCCAGTTTATCTTCACGCTTGATGATCACCTTACGGATTAGCAATTGTTTTAAGGCTTCCTCTTCCCCTTTATAGTTCCCTAAAGAAATTTTCACAAAACTTTCTTCTTCTAAGCTGGCCTTTAAAGCGGCAATAAATGAGTTGATATTTGCTAACACTTAAATGAATTTGAAATGCAAAGATAATCAAGTTTATCCGGAGCTGAACACATAATGAATAATGTAACAATAGAGCGACCATATTAAAAAGATGGAAGAGGTAAAATGTAATATGGACTATCATCTTCAGCCATAAAAAATCGTTGATATTGATTTAAATAAAACGAATCACATAATACGATTTAGGAACAAGCTACAACACCATTATCTATATTGATTCCAAAGTAGCGGAACACTTTTTTTTCAAAAAATTAAACTTTAGATTAGGGTATTTAAATAGCAAATCACAATACATGAGTGACTTTCAGATAAAAAAATCGCCAACCGTGTACGATGCCATTATTGTTGGGTCAGGTGCAGGTGGCGGGATGGCGGCCTATGTGCTGGCGCATGCCGGTCAAAAGGTTTTAATGCTCGAGGCCGGTCAAAATTTTGATCCGCGATTAGATTCACATCAATTAAAATGGCCATGGGAATCACCACGTCGTGGTGCAGGAACCGTTCGTCCATTTGGTGATTTTGATGCATCATATGGTGGTTGGGAATTAGAAGGCGAGCCTTATACCCAAAAGAACAAAAGTGAATTCGAATGGTTCCGTTCGCGTATGCTCGGTGGCCGTACCAACCACTGGGGCAGGATTTCTTTACGGATGGGTCCCGACGATTTTAAGCCTAAAGATGGTTTAACTGATGCATGGCCGATAACCTATGCTGATGTAAAACCCTTTTATGATAAAGTTGACCGAATGATCGGTATTTATGGAACAGCAGAAGGCTTAGAAAATGAACCTGATGGTATTTTTATGAAACCGCCTAAACCAAGGTTAAACGAACTTTTTATCAAAAAAGGAGCGGAAAAAGCCGGTGTCAGGGTAATTACCGGTCGCGGGTCTGTATTAACAGAAGCTTTACCCAACAACAATGATCGCGCACCTTGTTTTTACTGTGGGCAGTGTGGCAGAAGCTGTAAAGTTTACGGCGATTTTTCATCCTCATCATGCTTGGTAAACCCAGCGGTGAAAACCGGAAACCTGACCGTGATTACCGATGCAATGGTACGTGAAGTGATTACGGATAAGGATGGGACCGCAAAAGGTGTTTCTTATGTAAACCGTAAGGATTTACAGGAATATCAGGTAAATGGCAAACTGGTTATTTTAGGTGCCAGCGCCTGCGAGTCAGCCCGTATATTATTGAATTCCAAGTCAACTTCACACCCAAATGGCCTGGCCAACAGCAGTGGTGTAGTGGGCAAATACCTGCACGATTCTACAGGGGCGAGTGTTTCGGGCTTTTTGCCGCAGTTAATGGATCGGAAACGTTATAATGAAGATGGTGTAGGGAGTGTACACATTTATTCGCCATGGTGGTTGGATAATCGTAAACTTAACTTCCCACGTGGTTATCACATTGAATATTGGGGAGGAATGGGCATGCCTGCTTATGGTTTTGGTGGCGGTGTGGCTCAAATGAATGGCATGGTACCTGGCAGAGATGGTAAAATGAAAGAAGCCGGAGGTTACGGAAAATCATTAAAAGATGATTATCGCAGGTTTTATGGCACTGGTGTTGGAATGGCTGGTCGTGGTACCGCAATTGCCAGAGAAAGCAACTACTGCGAAATAGACCCCAATACGGTGGATAAATATGGAATTCCGGTTTTAAGGTTTAACTACAAATGGGATAAAGATGAAATTCTACAGGCAAAACACATGCAGGAAACCTTTCTTTCGATTATGAAGGAAATGGGTGCAGTGGTAACCTCCGAAATCCAGGGTGCAGATACCAATTATGGTTTACTCAATCCCGGAAAAATCATCCACGAGGTAGGTACCATACGCATGGGCGATGATCCTAAAAAGTCGGCACTGAACAAATATTGCCAGGCCCATGATTGTAAAAATTTGTTTGTGGTAGATGCCGGACCGTTTGTACAGCAGGGTGATAAAAATGCCACCTGGACCATATTAGCACTATCTATGCGTACTGCAGAATATATATTAGCTCAAAAGAAAAAACAGAACATTTAAGCCTTACCATATGAACAGACGTGATTCACTAAAAGCACTAGGTTTAACCGCCATTAGTACTACTGTATTGCTTGAGGCTTGTAAACAGCCCGAAGCAAAAACAGACGTTGCTGCACCTGAGGAAATTACGAAAGAAGCAGGCAGGGAACAATGGGAGTTGGACCGTGATAAAAATCTGAAATCAGAGACTTTTTTCACTAAACATGAAATGGCTACAATCACCGTTCTGGCCGATATCATTATTCCCAAAGATGAAGTTTCGGGCAGCGCTTCTGATGCCAAAGTACCGGAGTTTATCGAATTTATAGTAAAAGATATTCCTGAACATAAAACACCTATGCGTGGCGGCCTGAAATGGCTGGATGTGTACAGCTTTAATAAGTTTCAAAAACCTTTTATTGAAGCCTCTGCAGATCAGCAGATCTCTATTGTTGATGAAATTGCCTACCCTAAAAAAGCCAGGCCAGAAATGCAGGCAGGCGTAGCCTTTTTCAACAGAATGAGAAATTTAACGGCCTCAGGTTTTTACACGACAGAAATGGGCGTAAAAGACATTGGTTATGTAGGCAATGCACCAAACCAATGGGCTGGTGTTCCTGCCGATGTACTCAAACAGTATGGGATGGAGAATGTAAAGATTTGAACTAAAGGAGCGATAGATCGCTCCTTTTTATTTTGTATGCAGATCTAAATATAATAACTGCTTAAATTTCTTCTTTGAATTAACCGGTAGTTTCAGATTACCGCGTTCAGAAATTACGATAGTATAATTGAAAGTTAGTTTTTGTCCTGAAGCTAACGCGATACTGCCGGTAGTAAAATCAGAAAGCATCGAACTCCCTTTAACATTAATCTGAAAACCTTCACTTTTCTCATTTGACCAACCATTTACAAAATTATTATTGTTGCTATTAGCCTGATCATTCAATCTTAAATAAAGTCCGCGCCACTCATTACCTACCCAAAAAGCTGGTTTTATCTTCGAATAATTACGTAAATTCCATTTTACCGTATCTGGACGTATATTGCTCTTTTGACCTAGTCCACCAAGATATTTCGAATTGGCAATATTGAAAGGAATATGAAAATTGATATTATTAAATTTGACCTGAGCGCCCGAAACATGCACTTTAAACCGAATAACACCGTTGGCATAGGCCTTGCCAAAAACATCTTGCTTCAAGCCCTCGGTTGTACTTTGCGCCCACCAGGTAACAGAGTCTTTTCCGACAGTTAAGAACCTGAATGCAGTTGGAGAAAATTTAAGCTGTTTTTTCGCATCAATATAATAATGAAAATGAATAGGCTCATAAAGTATTTGATGGAGTTTAGCGGTACTATCAGAAAAACCACCAACGCTGACCTGTTTTAAAAGGCCATCCGCATTTACCTCAATTTTGCGCTCTCTGAGCAATAAGGTTTGACCGATAACTTTCAGTGAATAATAACTGTCTGGCTGCTGGGCATAAATAGAAAATTGGCTAGTCATGAAGATGAACAGTAGGCTGACAACGACTTTCATAAGTGTTAGATTTTTTTGCTTCAAGGTAAAAAAAAAGTCCTGCTCTTTCGAACAAGACTTTAATATCCTTAAGTTGAATAAAATTATTCTCCTTTTGGTTCTTCAGTAGCAGGAGCTTCTTCAGCAGGAGCAACTTCTTCAGCAGTTTCAGCTTTTGCTTCAGCAGCCTTAGGCGCAGCAGCTTTACTTCTACCACGACGAGTTGTTTTCTTCTCTTCTTTAACCTCTACATCTTTACCGTAAACTGTATTGTAATCTACCAATTCAATTAAAGCCATCTCAGCGTTATCACCCTGACGATTGTTTAATTTAATGATACGAGTATAACCTCCTGGACGGTTAGCTACTTTCTCAGCCACTTCGCGGAACAAAATAGTGATTACTTCCTTATCTTGTAGATAAGAGAAAACTGTACGACGTGAGTGAGTAGTGTCATTTTTCGCTTTCGTGATTAATGGCTCAACATAAGTACGTAAAGCTTTAGCCTTAGCTAAAGTTGTAGTAATTCTTTTTGCTTTAATCAGTGATGTAGCCATGTTAGCTAACATCGCTTTTCTGTGGCTGTCGGTTCTACCTAAGTGGTTTACTTTTTTACCGTGTCTCATTGTTTTTTGATTAAGTGTATACCGTCTCTGTCTCAGAGGGAATTATACACTGTGAACTAATAGTTAATTCAACGCTTTGCGCTAAGCGCATGGCGCCATGCGTATTATTCTTCGTCTAATTTAAATTTAGACAGGTTCATACCAAATGATAAACCTTTTGATTTTACTAACTCCTGGATCTCAGTTAAAGATTTCTTACCGAAGTTTCTGAATTTTAACATATCAGCAACGTCATAAGAAACTAAATCAGCCAAAGTACGGATATCAGCAGCTTTTAAGCAGTTTAATGCCCTAACTGAAAGATCCATATCTACCAATTCAGTTTTAAGGATTTTACGCATGTGTAAAATTTCCTCGTCAACTTCTTTGGTTTCTTCTTTTGCCTGAGATTCTAATACCAAATTCTCATCTGAGAATAACATAAAGTGTTGGATAAGGATCTTAGCCGCTTCTTTTAATGCTTCTTCCGGATGAATTGAACCGTCAGTAGAGATATCTAAAACCAATTTTTCATAATCCGTTTTTTGCTCAACACGAAAGTTTTCGATCGTGTATTTTACATTTTTCATCGGAGTATAAATCGAATCGATTGCGATTACACCTACAACAGCATCAGCAACTTTATTTTCTTCAGCAGGTACATAACCACGTCCTTTATTGATGGCTAATTCCACCTCCAAAGTAACAGATTTATCCATATTGCAAATAACATGCTCAGGGTTTAAAACTGTAAAGTTGTTAGAGAATTTAGTGATATCACCAGCTTTAAACTGATCTTGACCATTAACGATGATGAAAACTTTTTCAGAATCACCTGAATCACCTGTTTTCTTAAAACGAACTTGTTTTAAGTTTAAGATGATATCAGTTAAATCTTCTACAACACCTTTTATGGTAGAAAACTCGTGAGAAACGCCTGAAAAACGAATAGTAGTAATAGCATAACCTTCTAATGAAGAAAGTAAAATTCTTCTTAAGGCATTACCAATTGTTACACCGAAACCGGGCTCTAAAGGACGAAATTCAAATGTGCCATCGAAATCGGTTGATTTCTGCATGATCACTTTGTCTGGTTTCTGAAATGCTAAAATTG